>Ga0210398_10000023_pt1 | contig 195408 bp, 161 predicted proteins | sample IncBWC4OmetaG_FD_161047 | JGI IMG/M metagenome (GOLD analysis project Ga0210398, IMG submission 161047) | Forest soil microbial communities from Barre Woods Harvard Forest LTER site, Petersham, Massachusetts, United States - Inc-BW-C-4-O | ecosystem: Environmental > Terrestrial > Soil >... | reverse complement strand
CCGCCAGTTCGGTCTTCCCGACGCCGTCGTAGTCCCCTTCCACCGGAATGTCGCCCGCTAAGCCGAAGGCCGTCGTCACCGTCTGGCCCGTGCTGCTGTCGATGATGTACCAGGTCCCGTTCGAGGGCCGGAAGATGGCATAGTCCGCCTTGTCGTCGCCGTCGTAATCGCCGATCACCGGAACGTCGCCCGGCAAGCCCCATTGCTTGGTAACGGTCTGGCCGGTGCTGCTCAGGATCACGTAGAAAGTGCCGTTCGACGGCCGCCACAGGGCGATATCCGTCTTGCCGTCGCCGTCGTAGTCGGCCGGCACCGGCACGTCATCGGGCAGTCCAAAAACCACCGTGGTATTCGGGCCGCCGTTGTTCGCCAGAATGTACCAGGTCCCGTTCGACGGCCGCCAGACCGCGAAGGCGTCCTTGCCCACGCCGTAGTAATCGCCCGGCACCGGCATGTCACCCGGCAGGCCCCACGCCTGAGTCAGATTTTCGCCGCCATCGTTCGACAGGATGTACCACGTGCCGTTCGAAGGCCGCCAGATCCCGACGTCGCCTTTGCCGTCCCCAAAGAAATCCGTGGTCAGGGTGGGACTGTCGGCCAGCGGAATCGACGTCACCTCGAAGGCTACGTTGCTCAAAAACGTGCCACCCGGCGTTGTCACCTTGATCTCGCCGCTGGTCGCGCCGACGGGTACGGTGGCGATGATCTCGGAGCTCGAGACCACGGTGAACGCGGCTGCGAGGCCGTTGAAGGTGACGATGGTTGTGCCTGTCAGATCCGTTCCCAGAATGACCACACTCGATCCCACTGTGCCGGAGGTCGGCTCCGGTGACACAAACGGCCCGAGATCCAGAGACAGACTGAAGATGGTGCCACAGCCAGAATCAAAGCAGGCGGCGGTGTTCCCGCCCTGTGCGGTTGTCCCGTAGAAGGTCCCATTGGTGTCCTGGACCAGCCCTCCTTGGGGGCCGTAGCCGTCCGCGCAAGCGGTTTGCGAGCAAAAGCTGTAGAGCGTCGTCAGCGCGCCACCGGTGGTGATCTTGAATACAGTCCCAGCGAAATTGGCCCCGCCACCGCTCGCTTCGCCGTAGAGGCTTCCGTTGGTGGCCTGGAGCAGAGGCCCGAACGGCTGGGAGCCGTCCGTGAAGTCGAAGGCGTGCAGCGTCGTCAGCACTCCACCCAGGGTGATCGTGAAGATGGTCCCGTAGCCGTTAGCCCCGCCGTTCTCCGTTGTCCCGTAGAAGTCCCCATTGCTCGCCTGGACCAGCGCCCCCACGGGGTTGTTTCCGTCTTCGCAGCCGCTTTCGGAGCAGAAGCTGTAAAGGGTCGTCAGCGTGCCGCTCGGGGTGATTTTGAAGACTGTGCCGCCATTCCCCATGGCTCCATGGGCGCCGCCAAAGGTTGTCGTTCCATAAAAGTTGCCGTCGCTCCCCTGGATTAGCGCCGCGTTGGGTTGTTGGCCGTCCGGGCAGCCGCTTTGCGAGCAAAAGCTGTAAAGAGTGGTCAGGGTGCCGGTCAGGGTGATTTTGAAGACCGTGCCATTGCCGTTGGCCCCGCCAAAATCCGTAGTCCCGTAAAGGTCCAGATCGGCGGCTTCGAGCAGTCCGACGTTCGGGTTGGCGCCATCCGCACAGCCGCCTTGTGAGCAAAAGTTGTAAAGGGTTGTCAGCGCACCGCCAGAGGTGATTTTGAAGACTGTGCCATCGCCGCTCGCGCCGCCCCCATAGGTGCTCCCGTAAAAGTTCCCGTCGGTGCCCTGGACCAGCGCCGCGTTCGGGTCCTCTCCATCCGTGCAACCAGTACCTCCTTGGGAGCAAAAACTGTAAAGAGTCGTCAGGGCGCCACCTGTTGTGATTTTGAAGACTGTCCCGGCAGCGTTGGCCCCACCATCCGCGGTTGTGCCGTACAAGTTCCCATCGGTCCCCTGGATCAGCTTCTGATAGGGATTGGCGCCGTCCGTGGAGTCGAAGGTCAGCAGCGTGGTGAATGTCTGCGCCGGCAAGGCAATCGCCGCTGCGCCAACGACGACGACGGCCGCGCACGCCCGTGCCCACCAACTCGTCCGCAGGCTACCCTTTCTGTGCGCTACTCTTTTACGGAACGAATACCGGAATTGGGCGTTAGTCTTCATAAGACCCCTTACAATCGCCTGGTTTGCGAAGGAAACGCAATGGCGTAAAGGCAGGTCCCCTGCCTGCCCAGGGGATATTATCACAGGCGGGCGGTGACTGGCGTTGATCGCGGACTCTCGCGAGATCGCCTGGCCGGCCGACCAGTAGCGGCATGGCCGGGAGGTTGGCGAAGGCCTTGTGTCCCAGCGCGGGGCTGGCTTGGTGTCCGCCAGAAGGGCCTGCGCCGGCCCCCAACCCCCTTGTGCCCGAGATGGGAACATGACATGCTACAGATGTGCGCGTGATTGCGCGTAGCACCCTTGTTCGTTTCATCGAGAGCCTCGCTGGCCACCGGGAGCAGCGGGCGGTTAAAGCGGCGCTCGAAGCTTGGTTTCATGAGGCGGTGGCGGCCGAGTGGCGCAGTTCTGCTGAGGTCAAGGAGAGTTACGCGAATGCGAGCATCTTGGATGCGGAACGCGTGGTGTTCAATATCAAGGGCAACGACTATCGTCTCGTAACGGCGATCGATTACCGCCGCCAGATCGTCTTCATCAAATGGCTGGGAACTCACGCCGCCTATGACAAAATCGACGCGAGGACAATTCAGTATGGAGATTAGACCGATCAAGGCCGATGCCGATCACCGCGCTGCACTGCGCGAGATCGACCGCCTTTGGGGTGCGAGAGAAGGAAGCGCGGAAGGCGATCGCCTGGATGTCCTGGTGACCCTGGTTGAGGCTTATGAGCGGGCGCACTTCCCCATCGATTTGCCCGATCCCATCGAGGCGATCAAGTTCCGGCTGGAGCAACAGGGAGCGGATGCGAAGGCGCTCGTGGGCGTGATTGGCAGCCGGACCCGCGTTTATGAAGTTCTCCGCCGCGATCGCCCCCTATCACTCGGCATGATCCGCCGACTCCACGATCGTTTTCAAATCCCTGCCGAAGTGCTCATCCGTCCTCCGAAGAAGCGACGAATCAGGCATGCAGCCTAGCCGCGTTTGGCCGGCTGACGCAGGCCTTCAAAAGTCCGCGTGGATCGAGTTCCCTTCGACAAATCGAGGTCCGCGCCCAGCCCCCCGGTTATTGCTTGTCGTCGGAGTCGGGCCACTGCCCTAGATAATGCATAAACTCTAGTCCGAATGTGCTGATTTTGAAGTGGCGAGATGAGGTCGTGTTCAGGGCGTCGTTGACAGCTCTTTCGGCATCTCTTAGCGTGGGACGGTTCTTTAGCCGTGGGGCTGCCTCGATCACTCGAATGTAGGCGTTCAACGCGCCTTCACGATAGTGTCCGTTTCGGTAAAGCTCGCCGCTTACCGTTTCGACTTCGGGATGAAGCGCCGTTGACCCCGCCGTTTGATTCATCCTCGGCCGTATCATCGGCCCTACGGCTCCAGCAGGCTCGGAGGATCTGCGCCTCGCCTCCAGTTCAGCGCCCCATTCCGTCTTGAAGTCAATAAAGTCGAGAATTCCCTCGGTTACGCCGACGGAAAAGTTGGAACTGGAAGGTGAGTTACCCCAACTTGCGATATAGCGAGAGAACTCCGTTGCGAAGAGCATCCCGATCCGAATGTCGTTTTCCCGCGCGTAAGGACCACCGTGATTGTGACGATCTCCAAAATCTCAGACGCTGCCACTCCACGCGAAGGCCCGCCGTCGCCGCAACGGATTCCTTTACCGGGGCCCAACGTGGCGGATCAGGCGTGACGGGTCGGGGGAGTGCGGGTTGATGCTTCCCGCGCTATACTGCGATCAGCATGAAGTACGTCAAGTATGGCCGCTACGTTCCCGACGCGCTCGACGGGCTGAGCTCCGAGGACCTTATGAAGCTGCTTGAGAACTACCTGCTCGACAGCGGCTTCTACAATCAGTTCTATGACTTCCGCGAGATGGACGGCGAGCAGACGCTCGAGTCCCTGCGCCAGGCGCTGCTCGAGGCCATGCGCGAGAGCGAGGCGGTGCCCGAAAGCGTGCTTCAGGAGCTGATGAACCGGGCGGCGGAAGGCGACGAGGGGTCCGAGCTCGAGCGCGCGCTCAATCGCCTGATCCAGCGCATGGCCGACGAGGGCTACATCAGCATTGACGCGCCTCCGGAGGCCGGACGCCTGACCGAGCCGCAGTCGGGTTCCGGGGCAGGCGGCGACGGCCGGGTGAAGTTCGAGGTTACGGACAAGGCGCTCGATTTTCTCGGATTCAAGGCGCTCAAAGACCTGCTCGGATCGCTTGGGAAGTCGAGCTTCGGCCGGCACGACACGCGCGAGCTCGCGACCGGGGTGGAGGCCTCGGGATCGACGCGCCGCTACGAGTTCGGCGACACGCTCAACCTCGACGTGAACGCCACGCTGCTCGCCGCCATCGGGCGCCAGGGTCTCAAAATGCCCCTTGATCTCGATTACCCAGACCTGCAGGTGCGGCAGGCGGAGTATCAAAGCTCCTGCGCCACCGTGCTGATGCTCGATTGCAGCCACAGCATGATCCTGTACGGCGAGGATCGCTTTACGCCGGCCAAGCGCGTGGCCCTGGCCCTTTCGCACCTGATCCGCAGCCAGTATCCGGGCGATTCGCTGCACATGGTGCTGTTCCACGACTCGGCCGAGGAGATTCCGGTGGGACAACTGGCGCGCGTCAAGGTGGGTCCGTATTACACCAACACGCGCGAGGGTCTGAAGCTTGCACAGCGGGTGCTGTCGCGGCAGAAGAAGGATATGCGCCAGATCGTCATGATCACGGACGGAAAGCCCTCGGCGCTGACGCTCGAAGACGGGCGTATTTATAAGAACGCCTTCGGCCTCGATCCGCTGGTGGTGAGCGAAACCCTGCGCGAGGTGGGGCGCTGCCGGCGCAACGGGATCCTGATCAATACGTTCATGCTGGCGTCGGACTGGGGTCTGGTGGACTTCGTGCAGAAAGTCACCCAGATCTGCCGCGGCAAAGCCTACTTCACCACGCCCTACACCCTCGGCCAGTACCTGTTGATGGACTACATGGAGAAGAAAGTCCGCAAGGTGCATTAGGTCATTGATAGATTGGGCTACTAAACTAGCTTACATCTCCATCCGCCCGTTCCGCCTGGGTGCGGCCGCGCCCGGCGCCACAACTCCCCCCCGCAAGAACCCCCTAAAGTCCGGCAAATTCCAGCCGAAGGATATGAGTGAAGAGGCACAAAGCGCTGAGTCCGGGTCCGCTCCCGGTGAAGCGAACGAAGGGTGCGCGCGTTTAGGCCGCGCGCGTTTAGGCAAGGACATGCAATTCGCGTGGTGGCGAAGGAAATCGCGGGTGCTGGCGGGTGTCGACATCGGATCGAGCTCCGTGAAGGTCGTCGAGCTTCGTAAGAAGGGCCGGAGTCTGCAACTGGTCAGCGTGGGCGTGTCCGAGCTTGAGCCGGGCGTCATCGCGGACGGCGAAATCAGGAACGCGCCTGCCGTCTCGGCGGCCGTCGCACGGCTGCTCGAACAAAGCAAGGTGAGCGCGCGCGACGTGGCGGCGTCGGTCGCGGGCAACGCGGTAATGGTCAAGCGGATCGCTGTCCCGGCCGCAGTCGGCGAGGCGCTCGACGAGTCGATCCTCGCGGAAAGCGAAAGGCAGCTCTCGTGGGACGTGGACGAGTTGAACATCGACTACCAGGTGCTTGGGCCGGCGGCCGATCCCCAGGCTGTGGAAGTGATGCTGGTGGCGGCGCGGCGCGAGAAGATCGCAAAGATCGCCGGCGTGCTGGCGGAGGCGGGAAGGAATCCAGCGCTCGTGGACCTCGACGCTTTCGCGGTCCAGACCGCTTTTGAGACCGCCTATCCGCCCGAGGCGGGTCGGACGGTGGCCTTGCTCAACGTCGGTGCGCGGCTGATCAACGTGAACATCGTGCGCGAGGGCGCCCCGCTGTTCACGCGCGACATTCCAGCCGGAGGCGCGCAGTACACCGCGGCCCTGCAAAAAGCCCTCAACCTGAGCTTTCAGGCGGCCGAAGCGGTGAAGACGGGCAAGGACGGCGTGGCGGCCGCTGGCCCCAACGCGGGCTCGATCGACGCCGTGCGGAGCGCGTTCCTCGACAGCCTCGCGAACGAGGTCCAGCGGACCCTGAGCTTTTACGGCCAGACCGGCGGACCCGGAGGCGTCGATGCCGTCTATCTCTCCGGCGGCACCGCGCGCCTGCCGGGCCTCCGCGAGCGTTTGCACCGCGAACTCGATATCCCCGTCGAAATCCTTGATCCGCTGCGCGGCATTCGGCTTCCGGCTTCGGGCCTTGACAGCGGCCGCCTTGCCGGGCTCTCGCCGCAGTTGGCCGTCGCCGTGGGCCTCGCCCTGAGGAGCTTTGACGTCCCATGATGCGCATCAACCTCCTCGCCGAAGCTGCTTGTGATGAGACGCGGTCGCCGATTGCCGGGCCGGCGGCCGCTTTCCAGGCGCGCGTGTTCGCCCTGTCGCTCGCGGCCGTGGTCGCGCTGTTGGGCGCGGCATGGTGGCTGCTCGGCGCCTGGCAGACGAGGCTCGATGCGCGGATGGCCGCCGAGAAGTCCGAGTCGAATCGCCTGGCGTCGATTGGCGCCGAAAACAAGCGCTACCAGTCTGACCTTCAGGACGTCAACCGGCGGATCGCAGCGGTCGAGCTGCTTGAGAGTAATCGTCGCGGGCCGGTGGAATTTCTGGCCTCGCTCGAGGAAGCTGTGAATCGAGCGCCCGGGCTCTATCTGACTTCTGTAGGCTCGAAAGACGGCCGCCTGGCGCTTAGCGGCGAGGCGGGATCGGTGGCGCCGATCGCTGACCTGGTAACGGCGCTGCAGGGGTCCGGTGGATATCACGACGTGTCGCTGCGGGAGTATCACCAGGACGATGACAAGGACGGCCGTGTGAGATTCAAGTACAGTCTCGATTTCACGTTTCAGCCGCCGGCCGAGGCTGTGGTCGCGGCGCCGCCGGCAAGTGACGCGAAGGTTACAGGTCCGGTGCCGGCAGAGCGTCCGCAAGCGAGCGCGGAGAAGCGCCATGGCTAAGAGCCTCGAAGAGTACCCGCGGCCGGTTCAAGCCGGAATCCTGGCAGGCCTTGTGATCCTGCTCGGGGCCGTCGTGGCCTGGTACTTCGTTTGGCCGCGCGCCCAGGGTTGCCTCGCGCGACGCGACCAGATCCGCGCCCGGCACGCGCAAAACGCCGCCGATCGTTCGTTCGAGCAGCAGCGCCCGCTGTATCGCAAGCGCCTCGAGGATGCTGAGGCAAGCCTTGCCGACCTGCGTGCCCAGGTTCCGGATGACGCTGATCCGGCCGGCTTGGTCCGGTTGGTGCATGAAGCGGAGATTGCCTCTGGCGTCCACGTCCGTTCTCTGGCCGTGCAGCCGTCGCTCGACTCCGGTGTGTACCCGGAGGTGCCCGTGCATCTGCACGTGGACGGCGAGTACGACGCGCTGCTCGGTTTCTTCGATCGCCTGGGCCGCTCCGCCCGCATCACAAGCGTCCGCGATCTAGCCTTGAACGTGCCCGGGCAGGGCGCTTACAAACTCGCCGCGCGCGAGACCGTGGCGGCCGACTTTGTGCTGTCGACGTATTGCAACCGCGCGATCCCGGGGCTAGCGGGCCCGGCGCCAGCGGCCCCGGCGAAGAAGTGAGAAGAAGTAAGAGGATTATGGGCATGCTTTCGACCCGCCAATTCGTTCCCCGCGTCCTGCTGGCTTTGCGGCTCGCGGCATACATGGTCCTCGGCAGCCTGGCCCTCGACAGCTTGATCGTGCAGGGGCAGCCGGCAGCCGCATCGAATCTGTCTCCATCGAGCACCGCCCCTGAGAAGCCGAGACCCGCGATCGCGCCAGTTCCCGCGGGCCCGGGCGCGGCAGCAGCCTCAGCATCGCGCGGAGTTGCATTACCCTCACGAGCCCTCGCGTCGGGAAGCCTCCGGACTCGGGCGTCGCGTCTGCGCGATCCTTTCCGGGAGCCGGAAGATGCGACCCGCGAGGTCCCCGCCGGTGCGCCCCGTCCCGTCAAGCCGCGGCCGCCGGGCATCGGCGGCTTGCTCCTGGATCAGGTCCGGCTGCAGGGAATTGTTCGCGAGGAGGTCACCGGTCAAATGATCGCCATGGTCGCAACCCAAACCAATTTGTCCTACTTCGTTCACGTCAACGACCAACTCTACGACGGCGTGGTCAGCCGGATTACGCCTGACGCGGTTTACATCCGGCGGACCGGTTTCGCGCTTCGTGGCGATTCGGGCGAAGTCGTGCTCCGGCTCGCACCGGCGACGGGAGGCCAGCAATGAGTACGCATCGACATCGCCTGACGGGCTTGGGCCTGCTATCGGCCATCCTTGCGCTTGGCACGATTGCCCCATGGGGCCCGCCTGGTCTCGCGCACGCGCAGACCACTGACGCCGCGTCGGTGGGGCCGGCCGCTGCCGCGTCGAAGTACACCGGCGAACGAATCTCGCTTAATCTCAAAGACGTTGACCTGAAGGATTTTTTCCGGCTCATCCATCAGATCAGCGGCTTGAACATCGTGGTGGACTCGAACGTGACCGGAACGCTCACCGTGGCGCTCGACAACGTGCCGTGGGACCAGGCGCTGGACGTCGTTCTGACCGACAACGGATTGGACAAGACCCTCGAGGGCAACGTGCTTCGCGTGGCGCGTCTGGACACGCTTTCCGCTCAGGCTGAAGGACGCGCCAAGCTGGCGCAGGCCCAGTCTGCGGCGGCGCCGCTCGTCACCGTAGTGCGCTACTTGAACTTCGCCAGCGTAGCGGACGTGAATCTCAACAACAGCAGCAATGGCGGCAACAACACTCAGACCGGGGGCGGCGTAACGGGCCTGAGCTTGATCCCCGGGGTCGCGACCATTCTAAAGACCATGGCACCGTCGATCCTCACGCGGCGCGGCAGCGTGGTGGGCGATCCTCGCAACAACGCCGTCGTGGTGTCGGACGTGGCCAGCCAGATTCCGGTTATCGAAGGGGTCATAGACAAACTTGACCACAAAGCCCGCCAGGTTTCCATCGAGGCGCGCATCGTCCTTACCACGAGCGACGTGGTTCATCAACTTCAAGGTTCGCTGACGAACTTTCTGCGCAACCCTCAGGATCGGTGTCAACGGGCGGCACAGCCTCGAATGGGGCGTCGGCGCAGGGGACTCCGCCGTCGGCCCAATCGGGCGCTCCCACCTCGAGTTTTCCGTCTTCCCTCGGCACGATTCTGCCAACCATCACCGGGGCCGCGCCTGCCGGCTTCGGCGCATATGCGATTTCGAGCCAGAGCGCAAAGTACTTCTTGAGCGCAGCCATTGCCGCCGCTGAAACGCGGAACAAGGCCAAAACCATTTCGGCGCCCACCATCGTCACGCAAAACAACATTCCCGGTTCGGTGATGCAGGGTACCCAGATTCCGGTTCAGACAACCGTCAACAATACCGTGACGACGATTTACATCAACGCCACGCTGAGCCTGATGGTCACACCTCAAGTGACCGACGACGGCCACATTTTCCTGAACATCCTGGTACAGAACAACTCGCCGGGGCCGGTCCTGAACGGCACCAGCAGCCCGGAGATCAACACGCAGGCGGCGACCACGCAGGTGCTGGTTCCCGACGGCGGAGCGGTGGTGTTTGGCGGAATCAAAGTGACCTCCAACACGAAATCGGTCACCCAGGTTCCCGGCCTCGGCAGCATACCGCTCATCGGAAACCTGTTCAAGTCGAGCGACCGCGAAGACCAGCAGGACGAATTGCTCTTCATCGTCTCGCCCAAGATTCTGCCCGGTTAGGCCCGGGATAGGCCCCGGAGAGTGAGCCCAGGTGCAGGCCCTGTGGAGGCACGATGGGCTAGATCTGTCGGTCTCGTCCTGCGCCCGCCCGCGCCCTCCACGCCTTCCAAAGAAAATAGGCCGGAATGCCGGTGGCGATGAGTCCCAGGCACAGCAGCGCGTCCCCCGGCCGCTGGACGAGCGTATCGCCGAGGATCAGCACCGCGACCGTGACGAAAAGCAGCGGCACCACCGGATACCCCCAGGTGCGGTAAGGACGCGCGAGATCGGGCCGGCGTCGGCGCAGGATCAGGATTCCAGCCGTGACCAGCGCATAGAAGATCCACTCGGAATAAATCGCCTTGGTGTAGAGGGCCTCGTAAGCGCCGGTCAGCGCGAAGATCCCGGCCACGGCGGCTTGCGCCATGATGGCCGCCACGGGAGTGTGGAATCGCGGATGAATACGGGCCAGGCCTTGGGGAAAGAGCCCGTCACGCGCCTGGGCGTAAGGAATCCGCGAGCCCGACAGCACCGAACCGTTGAGCGCCGCGAAAATGGAGACGAGCGCTCCCACGGCCACCAGGGTCCCGCCGCCCGCGCCCAGAAATCGTCGCGCAGCCGTGGTGGCGATGGTGCTCGTGGCCAGCGCTTCGCTGGGCGTGAGCACGTAGAAGTACGAGACGTTGGCCAGCAGATAAATGCCGAGCACAATCAGCGAGCCGATGATCAGCGCGCGGGGCATGTTGCGCTGCGGGTTCTCGACTTCAGCCGCCACCATGCTGAGATTGTTCCACCCGTCGTAGGCCCAGAGCGCCGAGACCGTGGCCAGCAGAAAGCCCGAGGTTCCGGCCGCCACGGGGACCGTCATGCGGAAATGCGCGAAAGAGCCGTGGCCGAGGGCGAGGCCGGCCACAATCAGAACGCCCAGCACCGAGATCTTGGCGACCGTGAACGCCGTCTGCACCGCGCCGCTCCGCCGCACGCCGAGCACGTTGAGACCCGAGATCAGCAGGATGATGACGGCGGCGCCCACCTGCAGACCCGTGAGCTTGAACGTGCGCAACTGCTGCCCCTGGCCGAAGGAAATTTGCCACAGCGTCTGGCCGAGGGAAGGGAAGAAATAGGACGTGTAGAGCAGGAAGCCGGTGGCGATGGTCGCGATGGACGCGGCCTTGGCCACCACGAATTGGGTCCAGCCGTACAGAAACCCCATGCCGGGCCCGTACGCCTCGCGCAGGTAGACGTACTCGCCGCCGGCCTGGGGCAGCATTCCGCCGAGCTCGGCGTAACCGAGCGCCCCGAACAGGCTGAGGACGCCGGCAAACACCCACACGCCCATTACCTTGAGCGGGCTGCCGGTGTGGGCGAGCATCTGGCTCGGCACCAGGAAGATTCCCGTGCCGATCACGGTCCCGGCCACGACCGCCGTAGTCGCGTAAGGGCCGAGCCCGCGGGTCAGTTGCGGCGCCGCGTTCTGAGAATCCGGCATGGCTTCCGATTGTACTCTCTCCGGACGCCGCCACACCCGCGCCAAGTTTCGCCCTGCTGCTGCGGCTCGAGTGGCTTCGTTTTTAGCGCGGAAAACGTGCATTCCGAGTCCGCATTGATTCTAAAGCACTTACTGGACCACCGGGACGGCAAAGTTTCGCTTCGTTTGGCTTCGTTTTGACCTATTTTTCAGGTCGATTTACTGATTCTATGGGGCTTAGTGGCTTCGTTTTGCAAAATTTTAGATTCTTTTTTTTTGGCCTTTTTGAGGGCTAACGGCGGGGCTGGCCTGGGGGCTACATAGTCCCAGTTTTCTCAGGGAAAACCCGACGCACTGTGCGCCCATGTAGCCGTTGACAAGATTCGCAGGCGGCTGTTGGTGATAAGGTGCGATTGGCCGGCGTCGAAGCGGCTACCATAGATCGGGATCTCGTTGTGGCACGGTCTCCTGACCGTGCCACAGCCGCGACCGAAGGTCTCCGGCACTCTGCCGGCCTTCCCGGGCTCACCGAAAGTCGGTCCGACTTACCACGCAAGATGCGTCAATGGTACGTCAACCGGTTGGCTGTCCCCCAACATGTGCCACGCAGCTGACGAGTACCGCCAGCGCTCCGGGCTGAGCACCAAACCCTTGCGACACGGATTGTCATGCAGGTAGTCCAGCTTTTGCCGCCAGAAGTGTTCTCCCCGAATCGCTTCCGCATGGCGGCTCGGTTGCCAGAAGCGGCGCTCCCGGTCCGCCAGCGCCTGGGCGCGCAGGGTCTCGGTAAAGCATCGCGGAGCGTGCTGTGCACAATGATCACTCAGGCGCCGGCCCGTGAACTTGCGCAAATCGGCCAGCGTCCGCGCCAGCCGCTCGCCATCCCAGCCGGCATCAAAAACGATCATATGAAGGTGCGTGGGCATAATCACGTAGGCGTTGACGCGGAGTTGTTTGGCGCGATGGCAGAAACTCAGGCTCTCCGTCACGATCTGGCAACTCGCCTGTGAGACGAAGACCGGCAGCCATTCCACTATCGAGTAGGTCAGATAATAGATGGCGGCATCAGCGTGGATGCGGTAGCGTTCCACGATGGGATTGTACGCCGGCAATCGTTTCCTGGCCAGGCATGGGGGAAGGCCGGGAAGGCCGGCCAGAGTGGTACAAAGGCATGGAGACCTTCGGTCGGGGGGGGTGGCACGGTCAGGAGACCGTGTCACAACGAGCCAGGCATGGGATCAGCCGGGTCTAAGGGTACGGAGACCTTCGGTCGGCCGGGTGGCACGGTCAGGAGACCGTGCCACAACGAGGCCTGAACCCGGCAACATTAGGGAAATTACGCCCTCCTACTCGATTGACGATGATGGCACGGAGCACGTGGGCAAGTTGAAAAACTTCATCAATGCTCCACCACACGAGCAATAGCCGTAATTCCCTGAGTCTGACTCGCGCAGAGTCGGGCGAGCCTCGATAAACCCTCGAATCGCACCGCATCGAGATCGTTGACCCCTTGAGACCACGTAGTAGATAATCAGCCCATGCCGAAGCTCAACGTCCAGCAAATCCGACAACTAGCGCGGTCCATCATTGCGAACAGCCCTGGCGGAGTACGGTATAGCGTCCTGGTGCAGAAGATTTCAGAGCAGAGTCCTGAGACGCCGAAAAACACGATACATGGGTCAGTATGGAATCTCCGCGCCCTCTTCCCCAACGAGATTTCCAAGCCTAGCCGAGGTCTTTTCACGCCCGCGTCGAAGCCTGGAGACGAGCCTCTCGTCGTAGGGAGCACCGAGCAGACAGCGGTAACTGGGGCTAAGGTCAAGGAATCCGATTTCTACGACCCTTTCGCCGAATGGCTCAGGGATGACCTTGAGGAGGTGACGCAGGTTGCCCCACTCGGAGGTGCAGGTCTCAAGTCAAAATGGGGTACACCGGACGTGGTAGGCGTCTATAAGCCCCTGGCAAGCAACCTGATCAAGTTTCCAATTGAGATCGTGTCGGCGGAGGTTAAGATTGATCCGCAGGCGCCGGTGGTGGCCTTTGGGCAGGCCGTCGCGTACCGATTATTCTCGACCAAGACCTACATCGCCATGCCAACCACGCTCACCGAAGAAGATCAGAGTCGCCTGGAGTCGCTGTGTATGCTCTTTGGGGTTGGACTCGTGCTGTTCGATCTGAATAAGGATGTACCCCAGTTCTCCATTCGTGTGCGCGCCCAGCGGTTTTCGCCAGACATGTTCTACGTAAATGAATTTGCGGATCGCCTAAAGCAACTTGACGCGGAGACCTTCGAAGATCTGTTCGGATGAAGGGGCTAAACGGCTCCGGCTTAGCGCGACGGTGGGGGGCTGGCGCAGACCTTTTTTTTCCAGGTCTGCGCCAGGGCGCCGCAGTCGACCGCGGGTCTGCGTCAGCGGGCGCCGCACTGAACCGCTGCCTCGGGCGCATTGTTTTCAGCCCGCCGTCGGCCGAGCCGATCCATCTCGAGTACCGACGTGTCGTTCAAGTAATAGAACCGCCAGCTTGACCACGGCCAGTCACCGGGCGACGCTACTAATCCGCGCTTCACGGGATTATTGTGCATGTAATCGATCTTCTGAAGGCACTTTTCTTCTGGGTACACGTTGAAGGGCACAAAGCGGCGCTGCCACACGCGCTAATGCGCCTGGTCATGTACCGTGGGAGGCAAGCGGAAGGATCGGAGCGCAGCCCGGCAGGAAGGGAGATCCGGCTGGCCGCGCAGCCTTTCGAGGATGGCGCGGGCGCTACGCTGCTTCAGTTCCTTCAGGAGGTTGGACGTTGATTGGGCTGGCCACGGCTGGAACAGGAGATGAAAATGCTCCGGCATCAGGACCCAGCCGATTAACAGGAAATCGAGCTTGGAACGAACCGCGCGGAAGGCTTCAACAAAGAGCTCGCGGCGGCTCGGCGTGGAAAAGATGGGCGCGCGGCGATAAGTGCTGCTGGTGACAAACTGCAACTGGCCGGGGTCAAATGGCGATGATAGAGAGGCACCGGCCCAGTATAGCCGTTGGCCGAGATGTCTGGCGCAAACGTGATCTTTGGCGCAGACCTGAAAAGAAAGGTCTGCGCCAGTCGGCCCGAATCAAAGCGCCTTCGAAATCGTGAAAACCGCTGGTTCCGAGCTTTCGCGGCTCGCCGTCCTGCGCCTTCCTTCATTCGCATCGCAACGCCGCCATGGGATCGATCCTGGTGGCGCGTCGCGCGGGAAGGTAGCTGGCTACGAGCGCCACTGATCCCAGAAGCGCCGCCACCGCGACGAACGTGGGTGCGTCCGTCGGGCGCACGCCGAAGAGCAGAGTGGTGAGGAAGCGCGTGAGGAACAACGCTCCAACCAGGCCCAGCGCGATTCCGGCTGCCGCGCGCGCTGCCCCCTGCGCCACCACGCCGCGCAGCACGTCGCCCGCTTGCGCTCCGAGCGCCATGCGCACGCCGATCTCGTGTGTACGCTCGGTGACCATGTACGACATCACGCCGTAGATGCCGACTGTAGCCAGGATGAGCGCCAAGCCGGCGAAGATGGCAAGCAGCGCCGCGTTAAAGCGCGGCCGGGCGACCGACTGGTAGACGAGCTGCTCCATGCTGGCCACGTCAAACAGCGGCAACTCCGGGTCCACGCCTTCGAGCGCGCGCCGCGCGGCCGGAACCGCCTTCAGCGGGTCTGTGGCCGTCCGCATCACCAGCGTCAGGTCCCGCATCAGGAACGGAACCGGAGACTGCTCGTAGGGCAGGTAAATCGCAAACGACTCCGAGTCTGCCGGGCCGAATTGCTTCACGTCGCCGGCCACGCCCACCACCGTGTACCACCCGGCATCCGAGAAGCCCGGATCGAGATGTTTCCCGATGGGATCGTCGTGCGGCCAGAAATGCCTCGCCACGCTCTCGCTGACCATCAGGACGTGCGGGCTCGCGGCCGTATCGTGCTGGTTGAAGGCGCGCCCTTTGCGCAGCGGAATGCCGGCGGCGCGAAAGTAATCGCCGCCCACAATATGCTTCGAGGGTTGGACGGACAGCGCTCCCGGCGCGGACGGCGGCGCGCCTTCGACGGTGATGTCGCCTTGAATAACCATGTCGCCTAAAGGCAGGCCGAAGATCACCCCCGCGGCGCGCGTGCCGGGCAGCCCGCTCAAGCGGTCGAGCGCCTGCCGCTCGAATGCGATCATCCGGGCCGGCGTCTCGTAGCGCGATTCCGGCAGGCTCAGGTTCACGGTAAGCACGTTTTCGGGGGCGAAGCCCGAATCGACGTTCACGAGCGCCAGAAAACTGCGGATCAGCAGACCCGCCCCGATCAGCACGATCAGCGCCAGGGCCACTTCCGCCGCCACCAGCACATCCTGGAAGCGTCTGCGTGCGACGCCCGCGCCCGAGTCCGATGTGCGTTGGTTCATACCGCGCGCCAGGTCCGGACGCGACGCGCGCAGGGCGGGCGCGAGTCCGAAGAGCAAGCCGGTCAGCAACGAGAGAGCGAGGGTGAAGCCGAGTACCCGGCCGTCGATTCCCGCGGACGCCATGCGCGCCGCCGCGGCAGGCGAGCCGAAGAAGCTCTGGGGCAGGCGCGATGCTGCCGAAGCGACCAGAGGATACCCTCCGTAAGCCAGGAACAAGCCGAGCGCGCCACCCAGCGCTCCGAGCAGGATGCTCTCGGTGATCATCTGCCGGATCACCCGCGCTCGTCCGGCGCCCAAGGCGCTGCGGATCGCGATCTCGCGCTGGCGCGAAGCCGAACGCGCCAGCAGTAGATTGGCGACGTTGACACAGGCGATCAGAAGCACCAACCCCACGGCGCCGAACAATACCAGCAGCGGCGTACGAAAATCCCCCGCGATCTCGTAGCCGAGGGGAACGAGCGTGGTGTTCGTTCCAGCGGGCCCGTGGATCTGGTTCCGGCGATCCAGATCCGCGCTCAAGACACCCACCTCGCCGCGCGCCCGTTCGATGGGCACGTTACGCTGCAATCTGACCAAAAGGCGCGTGCTGGCGTTGTGGCCCGGCGGGGGCTGGCAGTCGCCGCTCGAGACCAGCGGCGTCCAGAAGTCTGCGTCGTTGGGGAACCCGAAACCCGGAGGCATCACGCCGGCTACGGTGAAGAATTGGCCGTCCAGTTTGACCGATTGGCCGATCACGCCGCGATCGGATGCGAAGCGGCTGCGCCACAAGCGATCGCTGAGCAGGACCACACTCGCGTGGGCCGGCTCTTCGTCGGCCGTAGAGAATGCCCGCCCAAACGCGGGGCTGACGCGGAGCAGCGGGAACAGACTCGCGGTAACCTCCGACCCGATCAGCCGTTCCGGCGTCCCCCGTCCCGTGAAATTCGCGGTACGCCCGTTGAATCCGCCGACCTCAGCGAAAAGCTGATTTTGCTTCTGCCATTCCTGATAGTAAGCGCCACAGACGACGGCCGGACCCGCATAGTCCACGCCGCGACTGCTGCTCACCCATGCCGTCAAGATGCCGCCGGCATCGCGGAAGGGAAGCGGGTTCAGAATGACTGCGTTCACCGCGCTGAAGATCACGGCGTTGGCGCCGATTCCGAGGGCGAGGGTGAGCGTCGCCACGATCGCGAAACCCGGACTGCGGCGCAGTTGGCGCCAGGCGTAGCGCAGGTCCTGGCCCAGGCGGTCGATCCACACCCAGCCCCAGGCGTCGCGGCCCCGCTCGCGCAGCAGCAGGCTGTTGCCGAACTCGCGCTCGGCGGCATGTCGAGCTTCTTCGGCGGGCATGCCGTTCTCGAGGCCGCTCTGGGTCTTCAGGTCCAGATGATGGCGGATCTCGTCACTGAGGTCGCGATGGAATCGGCCTCGGCGGAACAGCGTGCCGAGTCTTCGGAGCATCTCACCGAACCAAGTCATGGCTCGTCCCCTTAAGTTCTGACTTCAAGTTCTTGTCTTACGAGCGAAGAGAATTCACCACAGAGCGCACAGAGAACACGGAGAGAAACGCCGCACCGGCTCCGCAAGCTGCTATTCGCACCGCAGCGCTTCCGTAGGATCGACTCGCGACGCGCGTCGAGCCGGAAAGTAACACGAAGCGAGGGTCACCAGGATCACCGCCAGGGGCGTCAGGGTCAGAATCCATGCGCTGCGGACGTGGTAACCCTGAAAGCTCGCCTTCAGCAGCACCGGAACTCCGAGCGAGATCAGGAATCCGATGCCCACTCCTGCGAGCGCCTTCGATAGTGAATCGCGCAGCACCAGCCGCAGAATCTCGCCGCGCCGCGCGCCCAGAGCCATGCGCACGCCGAGTTCGTGAGTCCGCCGTCCGACGAGGTAGGCCATGAGGCCGTAGATGCCGACGGCTGCGATCGCGAGCGCGATGGCTGCGAACGTGGCCATGAGTCCTGCCATCAGGTCGTCGCCCTGCTCCGAGTCGAGCACGATCCGATCCATGGTTCGAAGATTGGTCACGGGCTGGTCGCGGTCCACGCTCCAGATCGAGCGCCGCAGCGAGTCTGCAAAGGCGCGAGGATCGGTCCGGGTGCGGACCACAACGTTCATCGTGGCCGGCGGCCGCTCGAGAAAAGGCTCGAAGAGATGAGGCCGGGGAACGAGTTCGCCCCCGTACTCATCCACGTCGCTGACCACGCCCACAATCTCGCTCCACTCGGTCGAGGCGGGGGACGGGATAACCGCCGCGTTCCAACCGATGCCCTCGTGAGCTTCGCGCCGGATACTGACGTGGCCGCCGATCGGGTTCCGGTTGGGAAAATACCTTTGTGCAAAGGCTTCGTCAACAATGACCACGGGCGCGGACCGGGCCCGGTCGGAAGGCGTGAACTCGCGGCCCGCGCGCAGTTGAATCTGCATGGCTGCGAAGTAGCCCGGGCTCACGGCGAAGTATCCGGCGCTTGGCTCCTCGCCGGGCTTGGCCGGCGGACGGCCCTCGATCGTGAAACGGGTGGAAGCTGGGAAAGTAAAGGGCAGGTCGCTCGTCACAGCTTCCGCCTCCACTTGAGGGTAGCTCGCAAGCCGCCGCAGCACGCTTTGATAGAAAGCCGATCGCTCGTCCGGACCCTGATACGCGGGCCCGCTCAGCGAGACCGAGGCGGTGAGAATGCCATCGGTGTTCATCCCGCGCGGTAAGTGGATTTCGTCGATGAAGCTCTTGACGAACAGGCCGGCCCCGACCAGCAGGACGATCGACAGGGCGAGCTGGCCCATGACGAGCAGATTCTGCAGGCGGTGGTGCTCGCGGCCGGCGGTGGTGGATCGCGAGTTTTCCTTGAGGCTCGCGCCGGGGTCGCGCTGCGCGGCGAACAGGGCGGGCGCCAGTCCAAACAGCAGAGCCGCCGCTACCGAAGCCGCGATGGTGAACGCGAGCACCCGGAGGTCGATGGAGATTCCCTCGGCCAGCAGCGCGGAGTACTCGTTCCAATTCAAGGATGCGCGAACCAGGCGCACGCCCCACACCGCGAGCAGCAGCCCTAGGGCGCCGCCCGCGATCGCGAGCATCAGGCATTCGCAAAGGACCTGGCGGGCCAGCCGGAACCTGCCGGCGCCGAGGGCGGTACGGACCGCGAACTCGCGCCGCCGGTTGGCGTTCCGCGCGAGCATCAGGTTGGCGAGATTGGCGCAAGCGATCAGCAGCACGAATCCGACCGTGCCCAGCAGGAACATGAGCGCGGTTTCGGTGTGGCTTTCCTGCACAAGGAAGTCCTGCAATGGGATTACATTCGCTCCCCATCCCTTGTCAGTGGCCGGATTTGCGGCGGCCACGCGGCGCGCGATGGTGCCGAGCTCCGCAAGGGCGGCGCTTTCGGTGGCCTCAGGCTTGAGCCGCCCGAGCACGCTGAGGGACCGTGCGCCGCGCGCGGACGGGGCCAGTTCTTCCGGCGTGAAGACGAGCGGCGTCCACAACTCGGCCGGGAAAAGCCATAGTCTGCGCAGCACGTCGGGCATCACGCCGATCACGGTATAGGTGTCGCCGTCCACCTTCACGGTGCGGCCGACCACGCCAGGATCAGCGTTGAAGCGTCGCTTCCAGAGGGCTTCGCCGAGCACGACGCCGCGCGTGTGCGCGGATTGGTCTTCACCAGGCGTGAACGTCCGTCCCAGGAGCGGCGCAACGCCCAGGATCTCGAAGTAATTTGCCGAGACGCGGCCGCCCGGCACGCGTTCCGGCTGATCGCCGCCGCTCAGCGAGACGTCGTCAAACGTGGAGGCTGCCACCGAGGAAAACGACGTAGCCTGCGCGCGCCAGTCGACAAAGTCCGGGGCGGAAACGGGCCAGCGACCGGCTTCGCTCGGGTCGCCGAGAGGACCCGGGTTCCGGCTAAGGAGCATCATCAGGCGGGCGGGATCGGCCACCGGCGGGTTGCCCAGGAGCATGGAGCTGACCACACTGAAGACGGTCGTGTTAACTCCTATTCCGAGTGCCAGGGTGAGCAGCGCCACCCCCGTGAAACCCGGGCTGCGGAGGAGTTGACGCCAGCCGTAACGCAGATCCTGCCCCAGGCGGTCGATCCACACCCAGCCCCAGGCGTCGCGGCCCCGCTCGCGCAGCAGCAGGCTGTTGCCGAACTCGCGCTCGGCGGCACGGCGAGCCTCCTCGGCGGGCATGCCGATCTCGAGGCCGCTCCGCGTCTTGAGGTCCAGATGGTGGCGGATCTCGTCGCTCAAGTCGCGTTGGAATCGGCCGCGACGGAACAGAGTGGACAGCCGTCGAAGAATCTCACCAAGCCGTGTCATGTCGTGCCCCTCTTCGTACTGCTCCGCGAGCCCTGTGGGCCGTAAGAGATGAAACACGGAGCCCACTCGGACGCTTCGTGCGCTCGGTGTTAAGGCCTCTGTACCGTTGAAGGTCAGGGCCCTGGTCAGTGCTACTGTGCCGGTTTGGAGGGCGCATTCGCAGCGGGGGCCGCGGATCGCTTGCCCTCCCAGGCGCCGCCTTGACCGTCGTCGCCTTCCTTGGTCCATTGGCCGCTTAACTGGCCGCCGTCAAGCTTTCCCTTGATAGTGTATTTGGCGTCGGGCGAATCCATGACAATGTCAAGCGCACCGTCTTTGTAAGATCCTGTCGTGATGGGAAGATCGCCGTCGGCGGTCTTAACGGATCCGGTAAGCGTTTCGTGGTCCTGCTGGAGCATCAGGGTGAAAGCGACGTCGCCCTGAACGCTGCCGTGGGCAATGCAATCCCAACTGCCGGCGAGCGCCCCGGCCTTGGCATCCTTCTGGGGGCTGGCCCACGCGCAGCCGAGCGCGCACAACAGCAGCGAGAGCAGAATCGTCAAATTCGGGCGTTTCATATCGAGACTCCTTTCGGGAATCGAGCAGAGGTTCGGGCTTTTCGAGAGTTGTGATTCATCATTCGCACCGCAGCGCCGCCATGGGATCGACCTTCGACGCGCGTCGTGCCGGAACATAGCACGAGGCGAACGCAACCAGAATCACCGCCAGCGGGGTTCCGGCGAGAATCCATCCGCCGTGAAGACCAAAACCGGGAAAGCTCGCCGCCACCAGGCGCGGCATGCCGAGCGAGATCAGGAAACCGATTCCCACGCCTGCAACCACCATGCGCATCGAGCTACCCAGGACCAGCATCAGCACCTCGCGCTGCCGGGCGCCGAGCGCCATCCGGACACCCAGTTCGTGTGTGCGCCGGCCCACGAGGTAAGCGATCAGACCATAGATCCCGACCGCCGCCATCACGACCGCAATTGCCGCGAAGGCCCCCATCAGCGCCGCCATCAGATCCGAGCCCTGGCCGGCGTCCCGCACCACGCGATCCATGGTTTTGACGTCGGTCACGGGTTGGTCCTTATCGATACTCCACACCGTGCGCCGCAGCGAGGCGGCGAAAGCGCCCGGGTTTGTCTTGAGCCGTACCACCAGGTCCATGGAGCTGCCGGGCCGCTGCAGAAAGGGTTCGAAGATGTGAGGCCGCGACAATGGTTGCCAGAGGACCTCGTCGACGTCGCTCGCCACGCCCACAATCTCGCTCCATCTCGGCGGCGGCGATCCTTCGGGACCGGGCGTTACCGACGGATCTTCGGGGACCGCCCTGATGTGCTGGCCGAGGGGGTCCTGATTCGGGAAGAATTGCCGGGCGAACGCCTGGTTAACGATCACCACCGGAGCCGAATCTGCCGTGTCCGCGGGCGTGAACTCGCGCCCCTCCCGGAGCGGAATCTGCATCGCGGCAAAGTAACCGGGACTGACGGTGAAATAGCCGGCCAGGGATTGCTTCTCGGGCTTCGGCGCCGGCCGCCCTTCGATGGCGAAGTGGGCGTCGGAGGGGAATGTGAACGGCAGGTCGCTTGAAATGGCCGCCGACTGTACCTCCGGGAAGCCCGCCAGCCGGCGAAGCGCGTTTTGAAAGAAGGCCACCTGGCGCTCCGGCTCCTTGTACGCGGGGCCGCTAAGCGAGACGGACGCGGTCAGGACCCCTCGAGGATCCATGCCGCGACTGGCATGGAGTTCCTCGACGAAAGATCCGACGAACAGTGCTGCACCCACCAGCAGGACGAGGGACAGAGCCAGCTCGCTCATCACCAATAGGTTCTGCAGGCGATGGTGTTGCCGTCCTGCGGTCGCGGAGCGCGAGCCTTCCTTGAGGCCGACGTTCGGATCGCGGCGCGCCATCTGGGCCGCGGGCGCCACGCCGAAGATCAGGGCCGTGGCCACCGATACTGCCAGCGTAAAGACGAGCACCTGCCCGTCGATCGACAACTGTTCGGCCGTCAAGACGGCGTAGTTGTTCCAGTTGAGCGCCGCGCGAAGGAATCGCAGGCCCCAGACGGTGAACAGCAGGCCCAGGGCGCCCCCGGCAATCGAAAGCACGAAACATTCGGCGAGGAGTTGCCGCATCAGGCGGAATCCGCCGGCCCCGAGCGCGCTGCGAATAGCGAATTCGCGCCCGCGGTTGGAGTTTCGCGCGAGCAGCAGGTTGGCGAGGTTCGCGCAAGCGATGAGCAGCACGAATCCGACGGCCGCCATCAAGAATGTCAGCGCCGTGCTGGCGTTACTCTCCTCGATGGCGTATTTCTGCACCGTCATGACGCTCGCGCTCCAACCCTTTTCGGTCTCGGGGTTGGCGGCGGCCACGCGTCCGGCGATCGTCACGAGCTCGGCTCGCGCACTTGCCTCGGTTACTCGCGGTTTGAGCCGCGCGAAGACGTTGAGAAAGTGGGACTGCCGCGCCGCCGGAGCTAGTTGCCCGGGAGAGAAGACCAGGGGCATCCAGACTTGCGCGGGGAAGAGCCACATTCGGCGAAAACTATCCGGCATGATACCGATCACCGTGTAAGTATCGCCGTTGACCTTGACGGCCCGGCCGATCACTTGAGGGTCAGCGCCGAAGCGACGCTTCCACAGGTCCTCACGAAGCACGACCACGCGACTGTGCTCGGCTTGATCCTCGCCGGCCAGGAAATCGCGTCCCACTACGGGCGCAACGCCCAGCACCTGAAAATAGTTTGCCGAGACCTGGGCTCCGGGAACGCGCTCCGGCTCGGTGCCGCCGGTCAGGGTGAAACCGTCCTCGGAATCCGCGGCCATTCCGGAAAACGAGGTCGCTTGCGCGCGCCAGTCGAGAAAGTCCGGCGGGGAAGCCGGCAGGCGGTTTGCCTCATCGAGCGGCGACGCCCCGCCAGAATTCCTGCTGACCAGCATCATTAGCCGGTCCGGATCATTGACCGGGGGTTTGCGCAACAGCATCGAGCTCAGCAGGCTGAAGATGGTGGTGTTCACTCCAATGCCGAGCGCCAGGGTCACTACGGCTACCGCCGTGAAGCCCGGGCTGCCGGCCAGCATCCGCAGGCCATAGCGGAGGTCGCGGACAAACTCCTCGATCCACCGGAAGGCCCACAGATCGCTGCTTTCCTCGCGCAGAAGCAGGGTGTTGCCGAATTCGCGCGCCGCCGCGTAGCGGGCTTCATCCGGAGGCAAACCATTCTGGATGTGAGTCTGGGCCTTCAACGCGAGATGGTCACGCATCTCTTCGTCGAGCTCGCGATCGAACCGCCGCCGCCGCAGGAAAAACGCCAGTCGCCGCCCAAATTCAGTCAACCAGGCCATACCGTTCGCCCTCGGAGTTGATCAGTTTTTCAGTTGGTCAGTTCTCAGTCATCAGCTTTCAGCCTTCGGCGTTTGTCTCTTGCCACTCGTCACCTGCCAATCGCCACTGTCCTTGGAGGTCGTCAGTTGTTCAGTTGGTCAGCTCTCAGTGACCAGCTTTCAACATTGTCTCTAACGTGCCACTCGTTGCCACTCGTTGCCACTCGTCACTTGCCACTGCTCTTATGCCGTCTGTAGCACGCGCACGATCGCCTGCATCACACGATCGAACTCGGAAAGCTCCGCGCCGAGCTGCTTGCGCCCTGCAGGCGTTAGCCGGTAGAAGCGCGCGCGGCGATTGTTCTCAGACAGGCGCCATTCCGCCACCACCCAGCCCTTGATCAGCATGCGCTGCAGGGCCGGGTACAACGAGCCTTCCTCCACCTGCAGCACGTCATGCGAGAGTTGATGGATCCGCTGTGCGATTCCATAGCCGTGCCGCGGGCCGGCCTCGAGGGTCTTGAGGATCAGCATGTAGAGCGTGCCCGGTGGAATCTCGGTCCTTGAAATGTCTGGCAGCCTGCTCATATGAATCCGCTCCGTAGTTGGTCTAGCCATAGCTAGACTATGCCTAGTCTCGCAGAGGCTCGGGCGGCTGTCAATCGAAATTTTCCCCAGACGGCTTTCGGGTGGATTGGGTCAAGAGGATATGAAAGGGATTCGCGACGGGGCCGGTGTCGGGAGACCGGAAGTAGGACTCGACACATGGGCAATCGGGAGGGGTGTCGGGCGCGAAAAGAAGAAGCCGGACTCCAAGCTCGTTCCAGCTCGAAGTCCGGCTCCAAGAGATGTCAGGCTGAAGAGCCGAGTTACTGCTGCGGGGCTGCCGCGGGAGCTGCTGAGCTGTCGCTGCTCTTCGACTTCTTTTCCTTCTTCGCCTTCTTGGCCTTCTTCTCCTTCTTACCGCTGGACATCGACTGATCAGACGACGCCGGCGCGCTGGAATCCTGAGCGAACACAGGCAGAACGAGTGAAACGGTCAGGGCTGCAGCGAAAAGCAGAGTAAGCAACTTCTTCATAGGGGTCGGACCTCCTTGGGATTTACTGCCACCCCCACTGTAGCATGGGTCCTGCCAAACAATGTAGTAGGCGCTCAAATATCATCAAGCATAACGCTTATAACATTTTAGGCGCCTCAAGCTGCCACAATCCCGCCTCATGTTTGGCCGTGCTTTCGCGGGATTCGCCCAAGGTACTGCACGACTTGGTATATCGCCACACGAAATGATACGCGCCGGCCCGCCGACATATCGGCAGTCATCGACCCCACTACACGGGTCCGGATGTCATTGACCCTGTGCGGGGATCGGTCGTAGCATCGAGGCTCAATGCCCGCGCGGCTTGGTCCCGCCCCGCGTGTCAGGTGACGCAAGGCTGGAATATGGCATCGGACTTCAACACCGTCGTAGTCGGGGCTGGCAGTTTCGGAGCCTGGACCGCCCTCACTCTCCAACTTCGAGGACGCCGCGTGCTGCTGCTGGACGCCCAGGGTCCGGCGCACAGTCGCGCCAGCTCGGGCGGCGAGTCGCGGATCATTCGGATGGGTTATGGTCCGAACAGCGTCTACACACGCTGGGCGGCGCGCTCGCTCCCGCTCTGGCAGGACCTATTCGCCCGCACGGGACGCCCGCTTTTTCATCGCACCGGCGTCCTGTGGATCAGCCATCCGGGCGACGAGTACAACTCACACAATCTCAGCGAGTTCGAACGGGCCGGCGTACCTCACGAGACTTTTGCGCAGGCCGAACTTGCTCACCACTACCCTCAGATGTCTCTCGACGCAGCCACTACCTGGGGGCTACTCGAGCCGGAAAGCGGCGTGCTTCTGGCGCGTCGGGCCGTGGCTGCTGTCGTCGACGAAGCTATCCGCCAGGGGGTGGAATACCGATGCGCGGCCGTCAGCGCTCCGGTTGACGCCACCGCAACGGGGCGGGGAAGCCAGATGTCCGCGAACTGCCTCGACGCTCTCACTACGACAGCTCCGGCCACGAGCGCAGCGCACAGGATATCGGCCGGAAAAGAGGGCGTGTACGTCTTCGCCTGTGGACCATGGCTGGGCCGGATCTTTCCGGACCTCGTGGGCGACCGCATCTTCGTCACGCGCCAGGAGGTTTTCTTCTTTGGCACCCCGCCCGGCGACCTCCGCTTCGCCCCGCCGGAGCTTCCCACGTGGATTGATCTGGCGCACGAGGCCTATGGCATGCCCGACATCGAGGGTCGCGGCGTGAAAGTGGGCCTTGATCGCCACGGACCCGCCTTCGACCCGGACGTCGGCAGCCACCTCCCAACTCCCGAGGGCATTGAGCAGGCGCGCCAGTATCTCGCTCGGCGGCTTCCCGGGATGGCAGGCGCCCCGCTCGTGGAGTCGCGGATCTGCCAGTACGCGAACACGTCCAGCGGCGACTTTATGCTCGACCGCCACCCGCGCTTTCAGAACGTATGGCTGGCGGGCGGAGGTTCCGGCCACGGCTTCAAGCACGGCCCCGCCGTCGGTGAGTACCTGACCGGGAGGATCATCGACCACGCCCCTGCGGATTCACGCTTCGGCCTCGAAACCAAGCACGTGGTGCAAAGGCGCGCGATCTTCTAGCTGTTCAGCACGGCGCCTCGGCCTCGGCCTGTTTGCTCCCATCCGCTGGTCAGCCCTTGTCAGCGGCTACAAACCGCGTACTCCAGCTTGCGACGGCGGGATTTCCGCTTCTTCCGCCAAGCGGCGAACTAACCGGCCCCACCGCGATGCCATTTACCCGCGTGGCGCCCCCGTTTCCGTGGTACCATGAGGACTCATGCAATCATTAAAATTGGGAGGCAATTAAGAAATGCGACAGCAACTGCAGTGTGTCTGGAAACCGATCCGGTTGGCCGTGCCCTTGATGGCGCTGGCTGCCGTGGCAGGCTGGGCCCAGAGTGCAGGCCAGGGCGCGCAATCCGCCCCGTCGGCACCGCAAGCGGCGCCGGGCTCACCGGCTCTCGCGATCAAGCCGGCGATGCCGGCTGCAGCGCAAGTCCCTCCGGACAAAGTCGTGATGAAGGTCGGCGACAAGCAGGTGACAGCCGGGGAGTTCCAGGCCATCATTCAATCGCTTCCGCCTCAGGTGCAGCGTGCGGCGACGATCCAGGGCTTCAAAGATGTCGGAGACCAGTACGCGAAGCTGGTGGCGATCGCCGAAAAGGCTGCGGCGGACGGGATCGACCAGAGGCCCGACGTTAAACAGAAGCTCGAACTGCAGCGCATGCAACTGCTGGCGCAGGGTGAGTACCAGAAGGTTAACGAAGACATCAAGATCACACCCGACGATATCAATCAATATTTCAAAGACCACCAGAAGGACTTCGAACAGGTTGAGATTCGCCAGGTAAGCGTGCGCAAGAAGGCGGCCAACGCCAAGCCCGACGCTCCCGGTCTGCCGGAGGCCGACGCCAAGGCGAAGGCGGAGGCCATCCGCGCGGCTCTGGCTTCGGGTCAGGATGCGGACAAGGTGCACGACCAATTCAAGATGGACAACGTCGTCTTCTTTGATCCCAAGCCCCGCGCGGTGCGTCATGGCCAGTTGGCAGGCGCCATGGACCAGACGGCCTGGAGCCTCAAGGATGGCGAGGTTTCCGAGGTCCAGGATAATCCCGTCAATTTCTATTTTCTGCAGGTTGTGAAACACGACACGCCTACATTGGCGGACATCTCGAAGGAGATTGAAGGCAAGATCAAGGAGCAGAAATCGCAAGCGGCCCTCGACAGCATGGAGCAGGGCGCCAAGATTTGGCTGGACCCAGACTACTTCGCTCCGCCCAAGCCACCTGCACCACAGGCCAACGCAAATGAGCCAGGCGCGGCCAAGCCTCCTCAAGCGGCGCCGCCGACGGCACAGTCGTCGAGCAACGCAAAACCGCAATGAGCGCTCCGCTATTCAGCAAGCGCGGTTTTTAACAGTTCTGTGTCAATAAGCTTGTGGAAAAGTTGGCACGGATCTGCCGTAAGATTCGTGAGGTCAGCCGGTTCTAGCGGATTGCACCATTCTTGAAGCACTCGCCCGGATTGCTCAGATCAGCGGTTGTGGGGGCTTCAGTTTCACTTCCAGCGTGGCGTGGTCTTTGTCCACGTCGAACTGTTTACCGAAGGTCTGGTGGTGCTCGTCGGTGACCATCAGCGTCACCGTACCCGTCGGAATGTAAGGGAATTGGTATCGGCCCTGCGGGTCCGTCTTGGCGCTGTACGATAGTGTCTTGGGGCGGCTGAACTGATTTTCCTTGCGTGTGCGGAAGGTAAGCGTAAGCCGGGCCTGGCTGATCGGTTGTCCGCTCTGTGAATCGGTGACGACTACCGTGAGCGTGATGAGAGGCACGAGAGTCTGATCATCCGCCGTCGCCGCCCGCAGGGCGCCAGGAACAGCCAGTGCAGCGACCAGTCCCGTCAGAGCCAATCGCGTCCAAGTGCGTCTGTCCATTTTCTTGCCTCCCCGCAAGCCGCCGTCGATGGCCGGGCGCCCCGCATGGGCGCCGGACCACTCCTCTTATGATAGCGTAAAAGAGACTCGCGGGCTCCGCGAAGGGGTTGCGGCCTGACTGCGGTCAAGACTCGCTTGGAAGCCACCGCTCGAACGAGTGACTGTTCAGAAGAGGTTTCGCATGGGATTCTCCACGGACGCTATTCATGTCGGGCAGGAGCCCGACCCCGCCACGGGAGCGATCATCGTTCCGATCTATCAGACCTCCACTTATGTTCAGGAGGAGCTCGGCAAGAACAAGGGCTACGAGTACGCGCGCACCTCGAATCCGACCCGGTCAGCCTTGGAACGCAATCTCGCTTGCCTGGAAGGCGGCCGCTACGCTTACGCGTTTGCCTCGGGTATGGCCGCTATCAATGCGCTCATGACGCTGATGAAATCCGGCGATCACGTGCTGGCCAGTCACAATCTCTACGGCGGCTCGTTCCGGCTCTTTGAGCGTGTCCTCAAGGATTTTGGGCTCACCTTCAGCTATGCGAACACCAGCCGGTTGGAGGAGGTGGAGAGTGCGATCCGGCCGAACACCCGCGTGCTTTACGTCGAGACGCCGACGAATCCGGTCATGGAGATTACGGATATTGCCGCGGCTGCGGCGCTCGCTCACAACCGGGGATTGCTGCTGGCCGTCGACAATACGTTCATGAGCCCGTATTTTCAACGGCCGCTCGAACTCGGCGCTGACCTCGTCCTGCACAGCACCACGAAGTACCTGAACGGGCACTCCGACGGGGTGGGAGGCGCGATTATTTTGAACGACGAGGCGCTGGCCGGGCGCCTGAAATTCCTCCAGAATGCAGCCGGCGCAATCCTGGGTCCCTTCGATAGCTGGCTCGTGCTGCGAGGTGTGAAAACCCTGGCAGTGCGCATGCGGCAGCACGACGCCAACGGGCAGGCGATCGCCCAATTTCTGGCGGCACATCCGAAGGTCCGGAAGGTGTACTATCCGGGTCTCGCGACGCATCCGCAGCACGAACTGGCGCGCCGGCAGATGAAGGGGTTCGGCGGGATGATCGCGTTCGAGACCGGTTCCGTCGAGAACGCCAAAGCGGTCCTGCGCACCGTCCGGCTGTGCTCGCTGGCGGAGAGCCTGGGCGGCGTCGAGACCCTGATTTCACACCCCGCCACCATGACCCACGCCAGCGTGCCGCCGGAGGATCGCCAGCGCCTTGGGATTACGGACGGGTTGGTCCGCATTTCGGTGGGCATCGAGGATGTTGAGGACCTCATCGCGGATCTCGACCATTCGCTGGCCCAGATCCCTCAGCTGATTTAAAAGAGGATTCTTCAGTCCGCCCACTCCTTACGCGCACGTTTAACCACTTGACGGCAGCGACCGTGCTGAACTATGTTTAGCCGGATTCGGGCCCTGTAAATGGAGGTGCAGCCGGTGCTGAAATCCATCGCCGCCGTCCTCGGCAGTTATCTGCTCTCGGTTGTTCTGGTCGTGGCAACGGACCCGTTGCTCTCGCGGCTGTTCCCCGGCGATTTCGTCAAAGGCCGCGTTCCCTCCAACACCTCACTGCTGGCGAGTACCACGCTTTTCGTGCTGATCTCGATCCTCTGTGCCTGGCTGTGCGCCCGTTTTGCGCCGAGCCGCGCCCCGCGCCACGTCCTGTGGTTCTTTGTGATCGGGGAGGTCATGGGCATCGCCGCGACCGTTCCCAACTGGAGCAAAGGCTGGCCGCACTGGTACTGGTTCTCAGGGCTGCTCGCGTGGCCAGTGAGTTGCTGGATCGGCCTGGAGATTTCGCGCCGCCGGCCACATTCGCCCGCATGAGGTCAAGCAGCAGATTACGGAAACATACCTGGGTGGGTTTAAATCGACGCGAGACAGTGTGCCGGGCGAGGGCGAGTGAGCGGCACCCGCCCCAACCCTGCGCTGTTTCTGGTGTTAATTACGGTGTTCCGAGGAATCCGTCCGTGTTTCCCGATGAGTCTGCGTAGAAGCCCACGATCTTGCCCCCATCGTTGACCCCGTTGATCACCGTGGTGCCCACTCCGTTCGGGTCGTCCACCGAGCTGAATGTACCGCCCGAGTAGACGAAGCCGTGCGAGAGGCTGCTCGAGTCCAGATAGAATCCCACTACCTCGCCGGTGTTATTCAGGCCGAGAGCCTGTGTCAGCGTCGCCCCCGGATAGTTGAGGACTGTGAAAGTTCCGTAATCAAGCAGGAAGCCGTGGTTCACCATGGCGCTGTCGATGTAGAATCCGCAAACCTCTCCGCTGTTGTTGACGCCCGTGGCCTGAGAGCTGACGGCCTTGGGAATGGTAATGAGTGAGAACACCCCGCCGTTCAGCGCGGCCACGTAAGCGTGATCGTTGCCACTGGAATCCGCGTAGTATCCGGCTGCCTGGTGTTCGTCATTCACTCCCAGGAGCTGGTTAAAGGTCGTGCCGGGGTAATTGACCGTCGTGAACACCCCAGCAGCCGCCTTGAAGCCGCTCGTGACCCCGCTCTGACTGATGTAGAACCCGACCGTGGCGCCGGAAGTGTTGATCCCGGTCACCTGCGTCTGCGCCGAGTTCGGATAGTTTTCGTTCGTGTAACTGCTGGGCGGCACCAGCGTGAATCCCTTATTGATGGTAGCCCCGTGATAGCCGGCGATCTTCCCGCTGTTGTTGATGCCAAGCGTCTGGGTGAATGTGTCGCCGGGGTAGATGAAAGTCTCAAAGGTGTACGTGGGCTCCTGCGCCAGCCCTTGAATCGCAAAGCACACCAGAGCCACAAGCGCGAAACCAAGAGCAAGTCCCGCGGGATTTCTTCGCTTCATTATTTCCTCTTTTCTTTGACTTAGATTTTGAGTTGGCACTTGCCGTGGGCTGTGTAGTGGGTTATCCCGCACGGCGCAAATCGCAGAGAGCGTAGAACAACTGCTCTTCGCCAAGCTACCCGCCGCAGTCACCCCAAGAGGCAAAATGCCTTATGAACTGCGCAGCAAGTTTGCCCCATTCAGGGTCTGAGACGCAAATGAAAATACGGTTAAAGGGCTTAGCTAGAGTCTGGACGCTCGGGACGGCCTCATTGTTCCCAACCGAAAACCGCAGCTTTTATGCTTCGGTGTTCCAAGCGGAACATACAGGCTCTCACGAAAGGTATAATGCTTGTCCGGCAGTCTGAACGTATGCTCGGTGGGAGAACGTGCGATGCGGTGCAGTCCGGGGAGACATGACAGGCGATTTTGAAGTCAGCGAGATTCAAAATCAGGTTGCAAAGCACTGGCTGCAAACCGTGATTCGAGGGGCGCTCGTCGGCAGACCGGAAACCGAAAACTGGAAATTTTGGATATACTCTCCAAGCCGCACTCCGTTGGAATATTGGATTGTTGTTCAGAACGGTGGTGAGACGCGAGACCCGTCGCCTCTTTCAAAGCACCAAGAGCTTTGTTGAAGCAATCAGCCACTGCCCCAAGGCCTGCTCGGAATGCCCCTCGTGCCTGCTGGTGAGCGAACCCGTCAGGCGCGGTGGTTCCGACCTTCTGCACATCGGTACATCCCCTCTAGCACTCTGACCGACGACTAGCAGCAGCTTGAGGAGAGGCAGTTGAGTGCCACAAGAATGGTGTGAGAGAGTTGGCGCCACCTCGACGAACACAAATGCCCGACGCACGACCTTGGCTCGGTAACCCCAGCTCAAAATGGCGGCTTGATGTGGTTTGGGTAAGGCAGCCACACCCACCGCTCAAAGCATTCACATCGGGCCCTTGGCACGGTCTCCGCTTTGGTGACCATGATGCGGCCAGATTCGTCGAAGACTGAGACAAGCGCTCGATTTCGTCGATCACCCGTGATAAGATTCCGGTGTTGGTAGGGGGACGGAGAAAGCCGTGCCGCTCGTTTCCGTCCGCAAGGTTTCAGAGTGCGAGTTCGCGTATTGGATTCAGTTCGCCCAAGTATGGAAACGTTTGGCCGAAATGTCAGACGATCCTTGGCGCTCGAAATACTCCGAACAGGCCAAGGCTTGCGTTGCCAGGGCCAGAACCATCCGGTCTGAACTCTCTCGCCTCGCTCTCAAACCGATCCCGGAAGATGGCCCGCTACCCGGGGCTTCGGGCGCCTGATCGGCACGCCCGGGTATCTGCCCAACGAGCATCTCCCGATGTGACTGGCGCCCGCGATACCAGGTGGCCGGGGGTAGCGCCATTGTTCCCGAAGATTGACTGCCCGCCGCGTCACCCGTGCGCTCGCCTGGCTGTTCTCGATTGCTCCGCACGTGCTGATGACCGTGGTCTAAGCGGCGCCGGCCTCGCTTAAGATCAGCGCGGCTAGTCGGGCGCCGCACGCAGAATCGTCAGCCGGCGGGCTGGTCGTGATCCGGTGCATCCGCCGGCTCCTCCGGTTGAGCCATGAGTTTGATAGACCGGGCCAGCCAGTCGAGGTAATCGCGCGATCCATCGACGATCGGAAGACAGATGATTTCGGGCATGACGTAGCTGTGCAGCTTGCGGATGACGGCCTGCACCTGGGGGAAGACCTCGCGCGAAGTCTTAACCAGCAGAAGGCGCTCGCGGCTAGTCTCGATTTTGCCCTGCCAGTGGTAGACGGACTCCACCGGCCCCGACAAATTGACACAGGCGGCGAGCCCGCTCTTTACCAAGCCCAATGCGATCTTGCGGGCCTCCTTCAGACTGCCTGCGGTTACCATGACCACTACTTTATCGGTCACAAGCCCTCCCTCACGAAGGCGCGCGGGGCGCGGGGCCGGCCGCGTCCGTCACCCTCCGGGCAAACTGCCAGTCGTGCGACTCCACGATACAATGGCGGCGTGAACGCGGACAACCCCATCAAAGTATGGAGCCTCGGGAAGGGGGCTTCGGGGCCGAGGATTTCATCCTCCGCCGTCCGTCCGCCCGTCGGGCTTGACAGGTTGGTGTACGCGGCGCCGGTTTTTGTGCTAGGCTAGCATGGTTTGTAGAAGCTTTGGGGCAGCAAGTTACGGAGCCTAACATGACGGACCTCATTCGCGATCGACGCGTGTACTGGGGCGCCACGGCCGCGGCCTTGGCTCTGGCGGCGGCGCTCGGCTACCACGCAGTCTACGGCCAGCACGGCTATCGCGCCTACCGCAGCGAACAGCGGCGCTACCTTGAGCTCCAGCAGAAGACCCTCGATCTGAAACGCCAGAACCAGGCCCTCCAGGAAGAAATCGACGCCTTGAACCGGCATGACCCGGCGGTGATCGAAGACAAGGCCCGCGGGCAGCAATACGCGCGGCCCGGTGAGAAGATCTACACCTACACTCCGCCGGCTTCCCATGGGAACGGCGCCGGGACCTCCGAGACGAGCACTCCGTCTGATTCGGGCAGCCAGCGTTAGACTTGTCCCAAAGCCTGCCAGTCCTGTGCGGCGCGCGCATAAACGATCCGTCCCTGCTTCACAGTCAACCCGCAATGATTCCACGCAAAGTAGTACGGGATCTTGCGATAATCATCCACGTCCATCACCACGAGGTCGGCGTGCTTGCCGGGTTCGATGGAGCCGATCTGGTCCGCCCGGCGCAGGGAATAGGCAGGATTGATCGTGGCCGCGGAGATTGCCTCGGCCGGACTCAGGTGCATGGCGGCGCAGCCCAGGCTGAGGATGAATTGCATGTTGAGCGTGGGACTGGTGCCGGGGTTGAAGTCGGTGGCCAATGCGATCGCGGCACCGGCCTCGACCAGCCGCCGGGCTGGAGCATAATCCTTCAACCCCAGGTGCAGATTCGCTCCGGGCAGCAAGGTGGCCACCGTGTCCGAGCGCGCGAGTTCACGAACGTCCGCCGCCGATAAGTGATCGAGATGGTCGACGGACGCCGCGTTGATCTCGATGCCGAGCCGTGCGCCCCCCGTGCGTGCCAGTTGCTCGGCGTGAAGCCGGGGGATGAGCCCGCGCGCCACTCCCGCCGTGAGCACGCGGCGGCACTCGTCCACTTTGAAGGACCCGCGATCGCAGAAACAGTCGATGAATTCCGCCAAGCGATGCTGCGCAGCAAAAGGAATCAGCCGGCTGATGACCGCCTCCAAATACTCCTCGCGCCGGTCCTGGTAGGCTGCGGGCAAAGCATGTGCCGCGAGGAGGGTCGGCACTATCCCAACCTTGAGGGGTTCGGCGGACCCGCGGCCGAGGGCGCGGATCACGCGCAGCATTTTGATCTCGCTCTCGACCTCCAGGCCGTAGCCCGTCTTGACCTCGACCGTTGTGGCCCCGCAGGCGACGAAGTCGTCGAGGAATTGCCGGGCCTGGGCCACGAGCGCTGGCTGAGATGCTTCTGCCACCAGACGCGCGGTGTAGCGGATGCCTCCACCCGCCCGGGCGATCTCCTCGTAGGTGGCGCCGCCGATGCGCCGCTCGTAATCCTCCAGGCGGCTGCCGGCGAAGACGAGGTGAGTGTGTGAATCGACGAATCCCGGCATCAGCACGCGCCCGCGGCAATCGATGATCCCGGCCCCGAGACGCCGCGCCTCCCCTTGAAGGTCGCGAGCGCGGCCCAACGCGGCTATCGTGCCACGGACTGCGAGCACCGAGCCGCCGGGGACGATGCCGAGATCTCCAAGATCGCGCCCGCGACGCGGAACCGGCCGTCCGGCCAGCGTCAGCACCTGTTCGGCGTCTCGGAAAAAGAGCGCCGGCGGACGAGGCTCGCGAGAGGCGCGCGCTATTGGAAGGGAAGTGCGCACTTTGCTAAAATGAGGGCTTCACGGAGACCTTTTATGCCCACCTACAGCTTTGTATGCAAGGAATGCAACAAAACATTCACTCAGATGATGACGCTGAGCGAACACGAAAAGAACAAGCTCGCCTGCCCGAAGTGCAAGAGCAAGAAAGTGGAGCAAACCTTCGCCGCGTTCTTCGCCGTCAGCGCCAAGAAAAGTTGAAAGAAGCAGTGACGGGTCAAAAGTCACCAAAAGGAAAAGTCACGAGAGGCTGCAGGAAGGGAAGAGCAGTGCCTAACCCTGGCCCCTGTTGCTGAGCATCGGAATCTTTATTTCCTCCCGCCGTGCGCACTCGATGGCTTCCTCGTATCCCGCGTCGGCATGCCGTGCGACGCCGATCCCCGGATCGTTCGTCAGAACACGATTGATGCGCTTGCGCATCTCGAGCGTTCCATCGGCCACCGTGACCTGTCCCGCGTGCAGGGCGTAGCCGATCCCTACGCCGCCGCCGTTGTGAATGGAGACCCAACTCGCGCCCGAAGCCGTGTTGAGCAGGGCATTCAGCAGCGGCCAATCCGCGATGGCGTCGCTCCGGTCCTTCATGGCTTCGGTTTCGCGATACGGCGAGGCCACCGAGCCGCAGTCCAGGTGGTCGCGGCCGATCACGATGGGCGCTTTGATTTCGCCGTTTGCCACCAGGTCGTTCATGCGCTCGCCGAACAGCGCGCGCTCTCCGTACCCCAGCCAGCAGATGCGCGCCGGCAATCCCTGAAACTTGACGTGCTTTTGAGCGAGGCGAATCCATCGGGTGACGGTTTCGTTCTCCGCGAACAATTCCAGCGCCAGTTGGTCGGTGCGGTGAATATCCGCGGGATCCCCGGAAAGAGCCACCCAGCGAAAGGGCCCGCGGCCTTCGCAAAACAGCGGGCGGATGTAGGCGGGAACGAACCCGGGGAACGCGTAAGCGTCGTTCACGCCGGCGTGCTCGTGGGCCACGGTGCGAATGTTGTTGCCGTAATCGAAGGTCGCGGCGCCGAGCTTCTGTAGATCGAGCATGGCCTGGACGTGGAGGCCGATCGACTGGTACGACCGCTTCAGGTAATCGTCGGGATTCGCGCGCCGCAGCTCGGCTGCCTCCGCGAGCGTGAGGCCGCGCGGGATGTAACCATTCAAGGGGTCGTGGGCGCTGGTCTGATCCGTGAGAAGATCAGGCACCACACCGCGTCGCGCCAGTTCCGGAAGCACGTCCGCGCAGTTGCCGACCAAGCCCACGGAGACGGCCTGCTTCTGCCGCACCGCCTGTTTGAGGATGCGCAAGGCCTCGTCGAGATCATTCACGCAAATGTCGCAGTACCCTTGCCGGATGCGCCGCTTGATGCGCTCAGCGTCCACTTCGACGCATAGGAAAGCCGCGCCATTAAGCGTTGCGGCCAGCGGCTGCGCGCCGCCCATACCACCCATGCCGCCCGTCACCACGAGCTTTCCGGCAAGGTCGCTTCCGAAGTGCTTGCGGCCTGCCGAGGCGAAGGTCTCATACGTCCCCTGCAAAATTCCCTGGGTGCCGATGTAGATCCAGCTTCCAGCGGTCATCTGGCCGTACATTGTGAGCCCCAGCCGCTCAAACTCGAGGAAGCGTTCCATGTTTGACCAGTGGCCGACAAGATTGGCATTCGCAATCAAGACGCGCGGCGCCCACTCGTGAGTGCGGAAGACGCCCACCGGCTTGCCGGATTGGACCAGCAGCGTCTCATCGCTTTCGAGCTCCTGGAGCGTGTGGATGATGGCATGATAAGCGGCCCAGTTGCGCGCGGCCTTGCCTGCGCCGCCGTAGACCACCAGGTCCTGCGGACGCTCTGCGACCTCAGGATCGAGGTTATTCATGAGCATCCGCATGGCCGCTTCCTGCTGCCAGCCCTTGCAACGGAGGGTGTTGCCGCGTGGGGCGCGAATCGGCGCCTGACCCTCGATGGCCACCGTGCTCCTTACCGGCTCAACAGCCGATCGTTCACTCATTAGCATTAACCCCCTTCCAACATCATAGCGTAGCCTCAGCTGTGGAGGAAGCGGGCGTGGACCAGGGGGCGCCGGCAACCCCCGCGGGACGCGGCTTGCTGGTCCTCCTCAGGTTCGTAGATCAGTTTGAGGTAGAGGCGGCTTCATGCCGCTACACCGCGTGCCGGGGCAAAGCCGCTAAATCGCAAACTGACCCAACACTCGACCTTCGGCTGCCCAAAGCCTCGATCATTTCGACTATGCTGGAACCGAAGGAGAGTTCTGGCGGCACTGGCGCTAACTCCGGGTGCGGCTCGAGGAGCGCCCCTGCTGCGGAAAATGAAGGTCGCACCATGAAAGCGCAATTTCATTTGACCCTGCTGACGCTGTTCTGGTTTCTGCCCGGGTTCGCGATCAGTCCCGTGATCTGGGCCCAGGATCCAGGCTTGGTGAAGATGCACATCCCGGCTCCGGAGTTTCCGCCGCCAGCAAGCGGTGCTGCGGCCGCAGTCGGCCTCGAAGGTCCCGGTGGGGGATCAATGCAAGATGTTTCTCCGGCTGGGCCCGCTTCTCGACCCGCAGGTGGTGCTGGGGGTTCGTCATCCGGGGGAATACCGCCTCAGGGCTCACAGTCGCCGCCGGGCGAGGTGCCGGGCGGTGGCGTCACGTGGATCAACAGCCCAGCGCTTACCATACAGGGGCTGCGCGGCAAGGTGGTGATGATCGACGTCTGGGACTATACCTGCATCAACTGCATTCGAACCTTCCCGGAGAATAAGAAGCTCTGGGATCGATACCGGAATGACGGCTTTGTGCTGATCGGGGTGGACGATGCCGAGTTCAGCTCGGCCGCGCCGGTGGAGCGCGTCCGCGAAGCTGTCAAGCGATTCGAGTTGCCGTACCCGGTCGTGGTCGACGATCGCTTCCAGATCTGGAGCGCTTATAAGAACAGCTTCTGGCCTAACATTTTCCTGATCGACGCCAATGGGTTTATCCGCTAGAACCATCCCGGCGAAGGCGACGACCATGAAATCGAGCAGGCCATTCAGGGTCTTTTGAAGGAGGCGCGCCCCGACCTCGCGTTTCCATCGAGTGACACCATCGCGCCCGACGTCAATCCCGCCGCGCCTGACTGCGGCGCCACGACCCCCGAGATGTATGTGGGCGATTCGTTCGGCCGCGGCACTTTGGCGAATGCCCAAGGCTATCGCGACCACAAGACCATCGATTACGCGCAGCCGAATTCCGTGGAGGACGGACACGTGGCGCTCGCGGGCCGCTGGGAAACGGACAAGAACGGCATGATCTACCGCGGCAAGCACCAGGGCCACGGGCCGGGCCAGGATCACGCAACCGTCAAGTATCACGCCCGCGAGATATACTCCGTGATGAGCCTAGCCCGCGGCCACGCTGCGCGTCTTTATATCATGCAGGATGGCAAGTATCTAACGGCCGGCAATAAAGGCGCAGACGTGCAGATCGATTCGCAGGCGCGTTCCTACATCGAAGTGCGCGACCCGAGGATGTACTACCTGGTGCAGAATCCAGAATTCGGCAGCCACGTGGTGGAGTTGTTTCCCGCCGCCGACGGTTTGATGATCGATTCGTTTACCTTCGGGAATAACTGCCAGATCAATTTCGCCCATTTGTAGGGGGACCGGCTTGCCGTCCCCTCATGCGTCTCGCTGTGAACCTACGAGGGTAGGGCAAGCCCTACCCCTACGTCGGGCGTGTTAGGTACTCCGCCAGACGCGCGGGTTCCACGGCTTCCTGTTGCCCGGTGTCAAGGTTTTTGACCTGATACAATCCGCTCGAAAGCTCGCCCTCGCCGATGATCACCCCGAAACGCGCGCCCAGGCGGCTGGCGGCGCTCAAGGACTTTTTCAGCTTGGCGTCTTCGTACCCGGTCTCGACGCTGATGCCTTGCGCCCGCAGTTCGCGGGTGAGCCTGCCCGCGGCTGCGCCCGCCGCCTCGCCGAGCCACGCCACATACGCGGTCAGAGCGGGTTCGGGCTTGAGGGCTCCCGCGGCCTCCACGGCCAGCAGCAGCCGGTCTTCACCGATGGCGAACCCGATTCCCGGCGCCGGCGGACCTCCGAGCATCTCGGAAAGGCCATCGTAGCGCCCGCCGCCGAGGATCGAGTTCTGCGCGCCCAGCACGCCGCTCGTGATTTCGAAAGTAGTCCGGGTGTAGTAATCGAGGCCCCGCACCAGGCGAGGCGTGATCTGGTAAGAGATGTCGCGCGCGTCGAGCCCCGCGAGCACGGCATCGAAGTGCGCCCGGCAGTCGGCGTCGAGGTGGTCGATGATGCGCGGCAGCCCCTCGATGATCGGCTGATCGGCCGGCACCTTGCAATCGAGCACGCGCAACGGGTTCGAGTCCGCGCGGCGCTGGCAGTCGCCGCACATCTGGGCCTTCACCCCGCTCAGGGCCTCGCGCAACGCGTTCAGGTATTGCGGGCGGCAGTTCTTGTCTCCGACGGAATTGATGAGCAGCGTGAAGTCTTGAAAACCGGCGCGCCGCAGAAAGAGCGCCAGCATTTCAAGAAGCTCCACGTCCACGCCCGGGTGCTCCGATCCCAGCACTTCCGCGCCGATCTGGTAGAACTGCCGGTAGCGTCCCTTCTGCGGGCGGTCGCGGCGGAACATCGGGCCGATGTAATACAGCTTGTGAACGCCGCCCTCGTTGAACATCGAGTGCTCGATGTAGGCTCGCACCACGGAAGCTGTGGCCTCGGGGCGCAGCGTGAGGGACTCGTCCGAGCGGTCGAGGAAGGTGTACATCTCTTTGCTGACGATGTCGGTGTCCTCGCCCACGCTGCGGGCGAACAGAGCAGTCGGCTCAATGACGGGCGTTCGGATCTCGCCGTAGTGATAGGCGGCGAAGACGCGTCGCGCCTCGCCTTCGACCTTCTGCCACAGCGCCGTGTCGCGGGGCAGCAGATCGCGCGTGCCCTTGACGGCTCGAATCGGTTGGGCGGATTTTGATGAAGGTGCGTCCACTAAAGCAAACTCCCGTTCTCCGCGGCAACAAAGGGCAAAGCTCTCACCACGGAGGTCACAGAGTTTTTCTCCGTGTTCTCCGTGGTGAAATCTTTCTTGGCACACAGCGAAGGTCTTGGCGATCAGTAGCACAGAGCACACTGAGCTTCGTGAACTCCGTGTTGAAGCCTTCAGCTTTGAGGCTCGACCTAAACGTTGCCTTGGCCGCCGCGGAGCGCTCCCTCAGGGGTTCGTTTTCCTGCCGCGCTCGCTCAGGTAAACTTCCTTGTAGCCCAGGTAATGTGTAGCGTGGCCGTCGATAAAACGCCGCTCAGGATCACCGAGCTGCCGCCGGAACTGCGCCGGCACGCCCATATACAGGCTGCGCGGCGGGATCACCATGTTCTCCGGCACCAGCGTCCCGGCCGCGATGATCGAGCCCTCGCCGACCCGCACGTTGTTGAGCAGAATCGCGCCCATTCCGACCAGGCAATGGTCCTCAACCACGCAGCCGTGCAAGATGGCGCGATGTCCGACGGTCACCCATTGGCCCAGGATCACGGGCGCTCCGGCGAAGGTGTGGACGATGGTTCCGTCCTGAACGTTGCTGTTCTCGCCGATGCGAATCGGTTCGATGTCGCCGCGCAGCACGCTTTGGTACCAGACGCTCGCGTTTTCGCCAATTTCGACGTCGCCGATGAGGTCGGCGCTTTCGGCAACGAAGGCCGAAGACGCGATGCGGGGAGTTCGTCCTTGATAAGGAAGGATCATGTCTCGGGAACGGAACCTCTGGAGTCGATGAGTGACGGCAAAATTCACGTTAGCACACGCTGCGAGAGGGCCACAAGGCGAGTGGAGGCACGAGGAGGGGTTGTAGACCATTCCGGCGTTGGCCGGCACCCGGACGGGCTTGCCGCTCACCGTGGTCAGGACAACGCCGGGGTTCCGCAAGCAGGGCGGCAAAAGCCGTGAAGCTCGGAATCACGGGTTGCGCGTCCGCTGTTATAATGATCGCGTGAAGAAGTTCCTGGGACTGGCGTTAGCTCTCTTGCTCGCCTCGGCGCTGCGAGCGGCGGCTCCCAATCAGACCCGCACCATCCTGGTGCTCCCTTTCGAAAATGAAAGCTCCAATTCCGACCTGGGTTGGATCTCCGAAGCCTTCGCCCAGCTTCTTTCCATACGCCTCGCGGGTCCGGGACGCTATGTGCTCCAGCGCGAAGAACGCAATGCCGCCTACGAGCAACTTGGCATCCCGCCCGGCACGCCCTTGACCCTGGCAAGCGCGTACAAGGTGACGGAGACACTGGGAGTGGATTGGGCTGTGGTGGGCAAGTTCACCGTGGCGGGCGACCAGTTGACGGCATCCTGCCAACTCCTCGAAGTCCACGATTTGAAATTGACGCCCCGCCTGGAAGCGAGCGGCTCCCTGACCGACCTGGTGGACGTGCAAACGCGACTCGCCTGGCGGCTGCTGGCCACGCATGATCCCGACTTCACGGCGGGCGACGAAGAGGACTTCGCCAAGGGTTTTCCGCCCATCCGGTTGGACGCATTTGAGAACTACATTCGGGGCCTGTTGGCATCGGACGACGAAACCCGCCTCCACTTTCTCAAGGAAGCGGACCGCATCGACCCTTCCAATCATGGAGCGGCCTTTGATTTGGGCAAGTACTACTTTGAGCACAAGGAATACCCGGAGTCCGCCACCTGGCTGCGTAAGCTCGCCGCCTCAGACCCGGACTATCTCGAGTCGCTCTTTCTCCTGGGGGTGGACCAATACTTCGCGGGCGACGACCCCAAGGCCCAGGCGTCGTTCGCCGCTCTCGAGAAACAAATCCCGCTGAGCGAGGCCGCCAATGACCTCGGCGTGGTTCGGGCGCGCCGCGGCGACTTCCAGGGCGCACTCGCGGACTTCGAAAGCGCCTCGAAGGACGATCCGCTCGACCCCGACTTTGCCTTTAATATGGCGGCGTGCCTCTGGGACATGAAAAGATACCCGGACGCGGCCAAGGTCCTTCGATCCGGGCTCGCTCAGGACGATAACGATCCCGAAGCGCATACGCTGTTGGCGGTGATCCTCGGCAAACTCCAGGATTCCGACGGTGAGCGCAGGGAGACAGCATGGCTGGCCGCGCACGGGGGCGGGGGTGACCCGGTCCGCAACTTCTCGCCCGAGCTGCGCTTGAAGAAGGACTACGACGGCCGCGCCTTTGGACTCCTGGCCGTGATGCTGCATAACACCGTGGAGGCGCGGCTGGCGCAGGAGAATCCGACGGAGCACGGGCAGGCGCACCTGAGCCAGGGCAAGCGGTTGCTCGCGGACGGGCGTCTCGCTGAAGCCGAACGCGAACTCGAGGAAGCAAGTACGCTGCTGCCGGAAAACAGCGAGGTCTACCTTGTGCTCGGGCAGGTTTACGAGGCGGAGGGCCGCCACGAGCAAGCGGCCGAGCAGTTCAAAACTGCGCTCCAGTTTGACAACAACGCGGTCACGCACCTGTGGCTGGCGCAGGCGTATCTTTCCATGAACCGGAACTCGCAGGCCCTGGAGCAGGGTCAGATGGCGCTCTCCATGAGCCCTAATGACGCCGCCGCCAAGCGGTTGGTTGAGGACATCGAGCATCGCACCGGGAGGTCACGCCCATGAAGCCGCTTCGAGCGCCGGCTCTGGTGATCACCGCGCGAAGGGGACGAGTACGGGCGGGCGGCGCCGCCCTCGGGCTCGCGCTCGGCGCCGGCATGTTTGCCGCCGCGGCCTTTCTGCTCGGATCGCCTTCGTCTCCGTCGCCTGCGGGCGGTCCAGCGGTCGTCGAGATCAACCTGGACGACATCATCGAACCCGTGACCGCGGAGTACGTTGAGAACGGAATCCGCGCGGCCAACAACGAAGGTGCGGCCGCCGTGTTGCTGGAGCTGAGCACACCCGGGGGCCTCGACACCTCCATGCGCGACATCATTCGCGCCATGATCGACTCGCGAGCGCCGGTTATTGTCTACGTGGCGCCGAGCGGCAGCCGAGCGGCGTCGGCAGGCTTCTTCGTGCTCATCTCGGCCGACGTGGCCGCCATGGCCCCCGGAACCAATACCGGCGCGGCCCATCCGGTCATGATGGGCAATGCCGACGTCGGCAAGACGATGGAAACCAAGATTGAGAACGATGCCGCGGCCTACATCCGCTCGCTCGCCGGCAAGCGCGGGCGGAACGCGCAGTTGGCCGAGGACGGCGTGCGGCTGAGCAAGTCGTTCACAGAAAAAGAGGCGCTGGACAACCACCTCATCGACATTGTCGCGACTTCTCCCCAGGACCTGCTGAAATCGCTCGACGGGCGGACGGTGACACGTTTTGACGGCAGCACCACGGTGCTGCACCTGACGGGCGCGGCCATCGCGCCCTTCCCGATGACCGGTCGCGAGCGATTTCTCGCCCGCATCGCCGATCCCAACATCGCCTTCATCCTTGGCGCTCTCGGCGCGCTCTGCCTCTACGTGGAATTCACACATCCCGGCATGATTCTGCCGGGCGTCACGGGCGCGGTCGCCATCGTGCTGGCGCTCTATGCCTTTCACATGCTTCCCATCAACTACACCGGCGTGGTCCTGATCGCGCTGGCCCTGGCGCTTTTCGGGCTCGATGTCAAGGCAAACTCGCATGGAGTGTTGACGGCGGGCGGTATCATCAGCATGGTGGTGGGGGCGTTGATCCTGGTGCAGTCGCCGCTGCCTGGCGCCGAAATCCAGTTCTCCACCGCCCTGAGCGTGACCTTGCCGCTGGCCGTGATCAGCGCCATACTGTTGCGCCTGGCGATGATAGCGCGCCGCAGCAAGGCCATCACCGGGGAGCAGGGTATGATCGGTGCCGTGGGCGTGGCGCGGACCGATCTCGCGCCCCTAGGCAAAGTTTTCGTCCACGGCGAGATCTGGGAAGCGCAAGCCGCCGAGGCCATCCCGACGGGCGCCCGAGTGCGTGTGCGCGGGCTGCACGGGCTGAAGCTGGTGGTGGAACCGGACCAGAAGGATTGATGATTGATGATTTCCGGTTGATGCCGTCGAGGTGCTGAATCAGTCTCCAATCTGCGGTCGGCAATCGGCAATCTCTCAAAAGGGAGTAATCGAAATGGACTCGAGCATGTTCCTTCCCGTGGTGGCTTTCATCGTCTTGATCTGGTTCATCAAGTCCCTGAATATCCTGCGCGAATACGAACGCGCCGTGGTGTTCCGCCTGGGCCGCGTGATCGCCCGCGACAAGGGTCCCGGGGTCATCTTCATCTGGTGGCCCATCGATAAGATGGTCAAGGTTTCGCTCCGCACCATCACCTGGGACATCCCTCCGCAGGACATCATCACGCGCGACAACGTCTCGCTCAAGGTGAGCGCCGTAGTCTACTTCCGTGTGATCAACGCCACCCAGGCGATCATCGAAGTGGAGAATTACCGTTACGCGGTGGAACAGGCCGCGCAGACCGGTCTGCGGTCGGTGCTCGGCGAGGTGGAACTGGATGATCTTCTGGCGCAGCGCGAGAAGCTGAACGCCCGCCTGCAGGGCATCCTCGACGAACATACGGAGCCTTGGGGCATCAAGGTAACCCAGGTGCAGGTGAAGCAGGTGGACCTGCCCCAGGACATGCAACGGGCCATCGCGAAGCAGGCCGAGGCCGAACGCGAGCGCCGTGCCAAGATCATCGCCGCCGACGCGGAGTTCCAGGCCGCGGAGAAGCTCTCGCAGGCGGCCTCGCTGATCGCCCGGGAGCCCGTCACCATCACCCTGCGTTACCTCCAGACGCTGGTGGAAATCGGCGCCGAAAAGAACACGACGATCGTCTTCCCGTTGCCGGTCGATCTGCTGGCGGGGCTGGCCGGCAAGGTCCTCTCGCCCAAGGCGGAGGGCTCAGGCACTTAGAGCCATGCGCGAAACTGAAGGCGTCTCAACCCGCTATCTGCTGGGCGCGTTCTTCGCGGTGGTGTTGCTCTGCGCGGTGTTCTTTTCGCTCGGCTACTTTCTCGGTTACCGTGAGGGACATCCACCAGGCAGTCCGCTGACCGAGCGGGTGGCCGGGTCATCCGATGTTCCGGCGCCGGTGAACGCATCCAGCAGCACGCCCTCGGACCCAAGCACAACCCAGCCATCGGAGTCCCCGAAGGAGCCTGCGACGGCAACGGATGTTCCGGGCTCGAGTCCGGACGCCGCGCCTGGCAGCAACGGCTCTACACCGGCAGGCACTGCGCCAGCAGTCGCCCCGACCGCTGGCACCCGGGAGGCCACAACGGCGCCGCCGTCCGGTCTGGCCCCTCCGAGCGTGCCCGCATCCGCGACGGATTCCAGCCCGTCGGGTGACATTGACGAAAGCAGATTGTCGCCGCGCTCGGTGCCTTCCGGCTTCCTCATCCAGGTGGGAGCTGTCACAAGCCGGCAACAGGCACTCGCCATGGAGCAAGGGTTGCGCTCCCGCGGATTTCCGGCGCTTGTGCTCACGCCCCGTCAGGTGCGAGCGAATGACGGCTTCCTGCGCGTGATCGCCGGACCCTACAAGACCCGCGAAGCAGCCGGTGCGGCGCTCCGAAAGCTTGCCGCGGCGGGATACAAGCCGTTCATCCGGCAGTAGGGTCGTGTCGCAGGTTGTGGAAAGACGTCGAGGTCGCTGGGTGATTGCAAATGACAAGGTGTTCACACTGCTGCGGCACCGTTCATCATTCGTTGCTCATTGCAGCTTGGCGTATTCCTTCTTGGCCTCTTTGAAAATGGGGATATCGGGGTCAGCGTCTTTCCAGAGGGCGAGGAAATCCTGGTAAGCGGTCTTTGCCTTGGTCTTGTCTCCCGACAAAGCGAAGGCTCTTCCGAGTTGCAAGTGCGCCAGCGCGCCTATGGGATCGGAAACCACGATCCCGCGGTGATCGAGAATTTTCTGGAATTCCGCGGCGGCCTCGGCCCCTTGGTGTGCGGCCAGACGGGCCTCGCCACGAACATAGACCGGATAGAGAGCCCCAAAAAACGCAAAAAAACTGCTGGGCGGCGCGCCCCGTTCATAGGGAACTGCTACTTGCAGCAGTTCGATCGCCTTCGCCGGTTCTCCATGGTTCAGTGCGAGCACTGCGTGAAGCGCCGGCAGGTAACCGAATCGGACCGCCGTGTCCTCCGGGAAGCGCCTTTCCAGGTCATCCGCGAGGGTTTGAGACTGAGAAGAATCGCCCGAGAGGGCCAGGGCAAAGGCAACTCCATACTCCTCGTCGCGGCCCTTGGAAGTCTCCAGTGCGGCTATGGCGTTCCGTGTAGCTGAAGGCCCAATCCCGCAAAAGGCTTCCCATAGTGCCGCTCCGGTTTCGTACAGAGCCGCTCTTTCGCCGTGGGCCGACTGCCGAGCCACGTCCGCCGCGTGCCGTGACATTATCTTGGCCTCTTGCAAGTGACCGGAATATGCCAGGGCCAGGGCTTCCTGGTCGGAAAGCCAGTCTTCCGCTCCGGATTCTCCGTTGCCCAGAGCTGCTGCCCGTTCCATTCCCGCCTTGTCACCCCTTAGAAAGGCGATTTCGTAGCGCTGGACCAAAGAGTCGGGAATTTCCAGTTTGCGCCGCCCCGAGGCTCGCTGCAGCGTGCCCTCAGCATCCTCCAGACGCTCAAGATAAATATAGTTGTAGGTAAGAACGGAATACCCGATGGCGAAGTCCGGATCGAGCTCGACTGTTTTCCTGCCTTCTTCCACCCCTTTTTCGTACTTGCCGAAAACCGGGTAAATGAAGCCCGACAAGAATGAGTGGGGCGTCACATCGCGCGGATAAGTCTGCGCCCACACTTCACAGGCCTGTTCTGCTTTTCCCAGGTTTCCCGTCACTTGCAGATCGTAGGAAGCGGTGATAAAGAACCTTTCCGCGTCACTGGCGCGATCCCTGAACTGATAGGCTTTGCTGACGTTCTCCGAGGCGAGGACAGATTCTCCCACGCTGGCGTACGAGGTACCCAGTTGCGCATAGGCCATCGCGAATTGAGGGTCGATCTCAGTGGCGCGGCGCAAGAGCGGCAGAGCGGCCTCATCACCACTTGATTGGGCGACTTTCAGGGCCGTGCTATAGGCTTTCAAGGCTTCGAGCGACGGCGTCGTAGCCTCGGCGAGCGGAGTGTTGTGCTTTTCGACCGTGGCGAGCGATTCGCCGACCCGGGTTCTAAACTTACTTGCAATTTGACTGAGCGCACTGAGGACGTCTTCCTTTCGCGCCGCTTGCGCCTGCTCCTCATCGAGCACGTCGCCGGTGCCGCACCTTTTGGCACGTAACCCTAATACGTACTGGCTTCCAAGGCTGGCAATCGAGCCTTCCAGGACGGCTGCGCTGGCGGTTCGCTGGCACACTTCCCGGGCGACCTCCGCAGTCAGCCGCGCGTCCGCCGGCTGGCCCATCAGGCGGAGCGTCTGCTGGATGCGCTCCTCGGAGATGAGGCTGAGGAAAGGTGACTGCTCGAGCTGTACGGCCAACCCCTGCCGAAGGGTCCCGTCAAACACGGGATCACCGGTCGAATTCACGAAGTCGGCGAGCACAACCGTGTCTTTCTCGGAGAGCTCCCGCCTTCCGTGAAAGAGGAATCGGAAGGCCAGAGCGGCGCCGGCAACAAATGCCACGCCAAGAACGACGAAAATCCAGTTTCTTGATCGTGTGCGCTCCGCCCGTCGAGGCGCTGCCGCCGGGGCTCTCTGCCCTTCAGCCACTTCGTCCACGGAATCGGATCGTCGCACGGCCGGAACAAGGAAGCGGTAGCCTCGCCTGGGAATCGTCTCAATGTAGACCGGATTCTCGGCGTAGTCTCCCAGCGCCTCCCGCAGCTTGCGAATGGCCACCCTAAGGCTGCTGTCGAACTCAACAAAGGTGTTCTCCTGCCAGATCCGTCTTTGAAGCTCCTCCCGGGTAACAATTCTTCCGGCGTTTTCCAGAAGGACGAGAAGAAGGCGAAAAGGCTGGTCCTGCAGTCTTATTCGTTTGCCTTCCCTCAGGAGCTCACCCGAAGCGGCATTCACTTCAAAAAGTCCGAATTGGTAGTTGGCACCCCCAGGCGTTTCCACAAACTGCCCTCGAAGGAGAGAGTTTATCACGACCGATCGCTGTTCACGCCGGCCAGCTACTGACCTCATTCGAAAGGCCTTGGGAGTTAACAAGCGATTTACGACGGGTTCACTTGACGCCGGTTGGGGCCTTCGGTTTATCTGCTCGTGCTGAAGCCTGGGTTGCAGAAGGCTAAGGGGCATGAAGCTGACAGGGTTGCAAAGGAGAGAAACATAAAATCCGGTGCGTGACAGTCTCCCGGCGCCTTGTGCGTCTGGTTGCTCGGAAGAAGGCTATGAAACAGCCCCGATGGCGGCCAAAGCGGCACTCGCGGGCTCAAGACCCGTGGATGAGTGTGTGCGCATGTCCGGAAGAGTCCAAAATGCGAAATCCAGTTCAACCTTATCCCAGACAAAGGAGGACGGCCACAATGACGATTGTAGAGTCTGCAAGAAGAGCGGTGGCAGGAGCAGCCGTAGCCTCGCTGGCGCTCGCGGGAATGCTGCTCTGTTCGCCGCGTGCGCGCGCGCAAGATGGGAACGACGATTCCTGGAGGATTAAACAAGGGTTCGCGATCGCGCCGGTTCCGCTCAATTTGAAGGGAAAGAGCCCGGAGCAAATTGATCTGGTCGGCTTGGGCAGCTATTGGGTCAACGCCGTATCGGATTGCGACTTTTGTCACACCTCCGGCGGCCCGCCCAGCTACAATTTCGCTGCGGGTTTCAACCCGTACTTTGGCCAGTCGAAGAAAACCGACCCGGCCACCTATCTGGCGGGAGGCGCAAATTTCGGTACGGCCCTCCCCGTGGGTTTCTATAACCCCCTTTATGGGAATTATCCTGGACCATACATTATCTCCCGCAACCTGACGCCGAATAAGTACGGTCTTCCGGAAGGGGGAAAGACTTTAGCCCAATTCATGCAAGTCCTGCGAACCGGCGTTGACCAGGACCACATCCATCCCACTTGCACCACAGCTTTCCCGCACCCCGGTCCGCCGGATTGCATTCCGCCACCGGTCGACGGGAGCCTTCTGCAAGTCATGCCTTGGCCTGACTTTCAGGACATGTCGGACTATGATATCGAGGCCATTTACGAGTACCTGAGCGCGATCCCTTGCATCGACAACAAGACGAGCACACCGCCTTTTGGGGCTCCGAATGAGCTGCGCAACGACTGCGGCGACGACCCACCAGCTGGCGCGGACAACGCTTCAGAGACGCCGCGTGGAACAAGAAGGTAGTAACGGTTGATGGGAAACCGCCGGCTACGGGCGGCGGTTTCCTTTCCACAAGCTGCTGGAACATCGCTCATCAAGGCGCGAAAGAATGAATCGCACTCCCGGGGGTCCTTTGACGTCAACCGCACCGACCGTGCTCAAGCAGAGCTCGTGGTTCCGTTCCAAATATTTCCTGTTTGCTGCCATAGGCCTGATGTTGGCCTACGTTATCCCTCACGACGAGAGTTTTCTGGTGCATTCGAAGGATCCCTTGTGGCAGCACTACGAACCCTTTAAATGGTGGCTCTTGCCGCATGGAATCGCCGGAGCATGCGCTCTGCTGCTGGGCCCCATGCAGTTCTCCGACCGGCTTCGCCGTCGTTTCAGGCGGCTCCATCGGGTGGCCGGCCGAATCTACGTCGCCGGCGTGTTTGTGGCTGCTCCACTCGGCTTTTACATCCAGTACTTCGAGGAGCGCATGGGCAATCCGAAGTCTTTCAGTATCGCTGCCGCCGCGGACGCCGCTTTATGGATGATTACCACCGGGATTGCGCTGGTCTTCATTCTCAATGGGAAAATTCAGGAGCACCGGCAATGGATGACCCGCAGTTTTGCGGTCGCGCTCGTTTTTCTTGAGGTGTGAGTGATCGGCGGTGTGATCGGATTTGACAGTCTCGACGCCCATGCGAACGAAACCATCGTCTGGGCCTGCCTTGCGTTCTCGATCCTTTCGGCGGACCTTGTGCTTCAATGGCAGCAACAGGGGCACGCGCTGCCAGTGGTTGGGCGGCACTCGCTGCCTTTTTCTGAGCAGATAAATCGAACCTCCATTGCGAAATCCGGCGGCGTCTGCTTGCAGCCCACAAGGGAAGCTCCTGTGGGGCGGCTTCCGGGAGCCTAAAGAGCCTCTTTTCGACGAGACTCGGCGTGCCCATCCGCGATTGCGCCGGTGGGGGTTTTATTACAGGTTTTAAGGATTCTTCAAGTCAGTTCGCCGACGCTTTTGGGTGTGAGTCGTATTTTGAACAGTATCGCTCGTTAGTACAACGATGGCGACGATCACGGTCGGATCAGGGGGGTAAATGGGGCGCACCGTGGAATGCGAAAGCGACTGGAAAGGCTTATTCAACCCAAACTTACTCCGATGCACGATGATTCGATCCATCGCTGAATCAATCCGTCAGAGAGACGTCGTCGCCCGGACGGATCATGCCCTCGATGAGAACCACGCCGTAAACACCGGCTTTGGTTTCGTGCGCGCCAGCCAAGTGCTTCATGATTTCGGGACTCTGCTCTGCCGTATCCGGATCGAGCGTGATCATCTTGCAGCGTGTGTCGCGATGCATCACGGCCACGGTGGCTTTAGCGCCGACGCGCAGCGTGCGGCCCACGAACAGGTCCTCATCGAAACCCTTCCCGGATTTGAGATCGAGATATATGTTGGCGCGGAAGCGGCGCTTGTCCAGGCTGGCACCCAACTCCTCTCCAAGTTGGCGAATCGTGTGGACGGAAATCAGCGAGACCGGCCGGCAATCCGTCATCGCCCGGTCTGATCGCAGCAACGTCAGTTCGTTTTCCGCGCCAATCCCGGCGCGTATCAGGTTGACCAGTCTAGGATCGCCGACCGAAAGCCGATCCCCGCACGGCGTTTCGACATCGAGCGCCGTGTCCGCCGGGTCGGCGTAGACGGGGTTGAGTCCGATTCCAATCCCTTCAGCCTCGGCAAGGTTGGCGGGCTGTGTCATGCGCCCCGGATTTTGGTACCGGGGTTGATACAGCAACATCGTTTCCAGCTCGCGGCTGGTCAGATAGGGGAACCCTTTCCGCGCCACCGAATTCCGAAAAGCGTAGAGACGGTCGCCATATACTCCGGGGAACCCTATAAAGGCCTCCTGCAAGGCTTCTCCGCGCATGCCCTTGACGGGGTAGCGCCACAAGCTTTCCACTGTGCCGATGAGCTCCATTCCGCCGATCCCCTCTTCTTGAACGCTTACGCCGTGGGCTGCCCCGGCGCCCGCGTAGCGAGTGACCTCTTCATCAACTTTGCCGGTAACCGACCCTCTCGACTTATATCACGAACCATTGGGAGACCGAGCCCTCGAGCAGCGCTGGGGTATCGCTCTCGCTCCCTTCGGGTATAATCAGCAGTCGCATTGAGTCATGCCGTGGATCAACATCCCGTGAAATTAGCCTCTCTGACCGCTTCCCAAGCCCACGCATCCTCGTCGAGGCAAGGCCGGATCGGTCAGGCGGCCGGTTCGTACGGGGCGGCCGCCCTCTCCGGGGTCCTGTTGGCCGCCTGCTTTCCCAATTACAATCTGGCCTGGCTGGTTTGGGCCGCTCCTCTTCCGCTGCTCGTAGCCGTTCTGCGCGAGCGAAGCCTGAAACGCGCCTATCTGCTGGGCGCGGTCTCGGGCGCCGTGTTTCTCGCCCTCAGCGTCTACTGGATCGCTCTGGTGATGAAGAACTACGGCAACATGTCGTGGCCGGCGGCCATGGGTGTGATGGCCGCGTTCCTGGCCGCGCAGTCCAGCTACTGGGGCTTCTTCGCCTTGGTCACCTGCTGGATCGCCCGGCGCTCGTCCGGGCGGGCGGTTGCGGCCGCGCCCTTTCTGTGGATCGCGATGGAGCTTGCCGAGACTTACGGCTACTTCGGCGGCTTTCCGTGGAACCTCGTAGGCTACGGGGTTCAATCGAACGGCTTGCGGCAGATCGCCACTGTGACGGGAGTCTACGGCCTGTCGTTTCTCGCCGTCTCGACGAGCGCAGTCACGGCCTGGGTGATCCTCGAGCGGCGCGCGATGCCGAGACGCGTGATCCTCGCCGTGTGGATCGCCGCATTAGCCGCCGCCAACTTCGCCCTGGCGCCGCCTAAGTTAAGCGAAGGCAGCGAGCGCGCGATCCTGGTGCAGCCGAACGTGCCCTTGAACGAGGCTGCGGACGTCTGGGCGCCGTGGCGCAATCCCGCACCGCTCGCGCATCTGGCCGGCATTACGCTCGAGAAACTCCGGGAGACCGGTGGTGTCGCCGCCGGGGCGCCGCTCATCGTGTGGTCGGAAAATTCCGCGCCTTTCTACTTCAACCGCGACCCCGTGTTCCGCGCGGCGGTCGGGAACCTGGCGCGCGAAAGTGGCGCCTACCTTGTTGTCGGAGCCACGAACTTCGCGGGCGCGGGCAACACCCAGCCGCTCAACAGCGCCATCGTGCTCGACCCTTCGGGAAGCGTCCTGCTGCAATATGCTAAAATCCACCTGGTGCCCTTCGGCGAGTACGTGCCCGGCTGGCTCGATCACGTAGTGGGAAAGATCACCTCCGAAGCGGGCAATTTCGTGCCCGGCGCAAGCTACGCTTCAGCGCCGGCCGGCCGGGGAGCGATGGGCGTCTTCATCTGCTACGAAGAGATCTTTCCGCAGCTTGTGCGGCGGCTCACGCCTCGCGGTCCGAGCGTGCTGGTGAACATTTCGGATGACGCCTGGTACGGCGATTCCTCGGCGGCATTTCAAACCATGGAAATGGCCCGGCTGCGCGCCATCGAGAACCGGCGCTACCTTTTGCGATCGACCAACGACGGCGTCACCGACATCATCGATCCCTATGGGCGGGTGCGCGAAACCCTGCCGCGGCACGAGCAGGCGGCCCTCGCGGGGCGCTTCGATTTTGAGAAAGACGAGACGTTCTATACTGCTCACGGTGACGTCTTCGCATGGATGTGCGCGGCGCTGGCGGGCGTGTTGATATTCGTTTGCGCGGTCCGGGCGCGCACAGCCGGCTCTTAGGCCGGCGCGTTGTATTCAACGCGATGCTCTCACTTTGCGGTCTAATCAAGGAGGCCTTGTGATCGAAGAACTGGAACGGGAATACACCAACCTGCGGCAGCGCGCCGGTGACCTGCGGAGTTTTCTTTGACGCACCGGCCCGCCGGCTCGAGCTTCGCGCGAGCGACCCCCAGATCGCGAGCGCCGATTTCTGGCAGAATCCCGAATCCGCACAACAGATCCTAGGCCAGCGCAAGCGCCTGGAACAAATCATCGGGAATGACGAGCACCTCGCCCAGCGCGTGGCCGACATTGACGCTTATTTCGAGCTCGCGCGCGAAGGCGAAGCCGTAGAGAGCGAGCTGCAAAGTGAGCTCGCGCGCCTGCGTGAGGAGTTGGACCGTCTGGAGACGGCTTCGCTGCTCAGCGGCGAGAACGACCGACTCAACGCTATCGTGTCGGTGCATCCGGGGGCCGGCGGAACGGACTCGCAGGACTGGGCCGAGATCCTGCTGCGCATGTACAAGCGTTGGGCGGAGCGCCGCGGCTTCAAGTTCACCCTGATGGAGTATCAGGCCGGTGAAGAGGCCGGACTGAAATCCGCCACCTTCAGCGTGACGGGCGATTATGCATACGGCCTGCTCACCTCCGAGATCGGCATCCACCGACTGGTGCGGATCTCGCCTTTCGACTCCAACGCGCGGCGTCATACCTCGTTCGCGTCGGTATTCGTCAGCCCCGAGATTGACGAGAGCATCACGGTTGACATCAAGCCCGAAGACATCCGCGTGGAGACTTACCGGTCGACAGGAGCGGGCGGCCAGCACGTCAACACCACGGACTCGGCCGTACGCATCATTCACATTCCGACCAACACCATCGCCCAGTGCCAGAACGAGCGCTCCCAGCATCGCAACCGCGAGATGGCGATGAAGATGTTGCGCTCAAAACTGTATGAGCTCGAACTCGAGAAGAAGCGCGCCGCGACGGCGAAGCTCGAAGCCTCAAAGGCCGACATCGACTTCGGCAGCCAGATCCGGTCCTACGTGCTGCACCCTTACCGCCTGGTGAAGGACGAGCGCACCGAGCTCAAGATCGGCGACACGGAACGCGTGCTCGATGGCGACATCGATCCGTTCATCAAGGCCTACCTGCTCTGGCGCCGGGGATCAGTTCCGGCGGAGCAAAAGGCGTAAGAGTTCGTTGTTTGTGATTGGCTCAATACACTGCGGCTTGGGGTCACGCTCTACGCAAGCTGGAGTTGCGCTACGCGGCACGGGCTGCTCAAGGACGACGTTCCCGCTGAGGTTGCCGCGGCCATCTGCCGCCGCATCGTGATCGGGCAATCCCTTTACGCGCTCGGCGCTCTGCTCTGCGTGTTCAACACGACCTGGAGCATCGCGTTCATGGTCCTGGTACAGCTCAACTACGCGATCGCGCCACGCATCACGGGTCGCAGATAACGGAGTTGCATTGGACCCTTGTCGGTGGCTAGTGTCGTGTTAGCCGAAATTCGCGATATACGACGGTCTGTCATCCTGAGCGCAGCGAAGGATCTGTTTTTCTTCGACTAACCAGCCTCAACAGCAGATGCTTCGCTCCGCTCAGCATGACATCAGGATGGAGTTATGCGTCACGTATTCGAGGCGACTCTAACGCCCGGGGGCGGGACTTGCGGTCACTTGGGTGGCGGCGGATGTGCCGGTGACGGGGACGCCGAGGAGCGCACGGACCGCGATGGGCTTGCCGCCCGAGCTGGCGGGGTGGAATTCCCAATCCTCGAGCGCCGCGAGCAAAGGCGCATTGAATTGGATATTCGGGGTCTGCATGGTCTTCACGCGCTGCACCCTGCCCATCTCATCGATCACCACGTAAACCACCATGAGTTGATTTCGATAACGGCGCAGTAGCTCCGGCGGCCAGACCGGAGTCTCCTTCTTCGCAGGGAGCGGCGGCGCCAGTGCGTCGCCGCCGGAGTCATCCGCGCGCAGAGGCGCGTACTGCAAAATCCACGACGGAGCCGCAGGGTCCGAAGAACCAGCCATGTTGATGTAAACCGTGAAGACCGGCTCATCGTAGAAGACGCCAAAGTCTCCGAGCCCGCCGCCGCTCGTTCCGGCGGAGACAATCGTGAGCCCGTACGAAACTGGATCTTGCGAGTTCGGCGCTTGCAAGTTCGGTGATGGACGCGCTGCGAGGTCCGCCGGCACCCCGTCCGGCCACTCGCCGCCTTGAATCGTCATGCCGGGGAAGGTTCTGGCAGCAGGACCATCATCAGCCCCGGCGTCTCTCGCGGTATCAGCGCCAAGGTCGGCGCCAAAAGTCGAACCGCGGATGGTTATGCCGCTGTTCGCGAGGGCTGCGTTCGCTCCATGGCTGCTCTCCGCGGCGCCCTGTCCTGGGCCGGTCCCGGGAACGCTTCCGCCGGGCCCTGGCCCCTTGCCGTTGCGCGCGCTCGGGGCGTTGGTTGCCGTCGTTTCATGAGCGTCCGCTTTCAGGCCTGTGCCGGTTCCGACCGAAGCCGGGGACGCGGCAATAACCGGGGCGGGCTTCGCCATGGCGGGGGCGGAACCAGGTACCAGATGGGACGCAAGCAGGTTCGGCAGAACCGCGATGGCGAATTGGCCGTGAGCCTCGCCGGCCGGGAACTTCGGGGCTGGGTCAGGCGGCGCGGGCATGAGGCTGAGCGCGAGCTCGGTCTTGGTGTCCGCACCGGAGGGGGCCGGCGACGACCGCGACGGCGCGGAGGAGGCGGACTTTGGAGCATCAATCGGGCCCTGAAGCAAAGGCGCGTGTATGGTTTCGGCCAGCCTGACCGTGTTGGGCAAGGGCGCAAACATCGTTAGTTCATGCGGAAACGAGAGCGCAGGCTGAAGGATCGTCTGAACGTGGTTCGTGGGATGCCGCGGGTTCGAAATAATCGCCCCAACGCCTGGAAGGCTCAGCCCCAATTCGCTCCATGATCCGACCGTCAGGCGTGGCGCCGTCTGAGACTCGGAAGCGGACGCGCCGCCCGGCTGACCAGCAGAGTCGTCGCCGCCGAGGTCGGGCAGATATAGCGCCTCTTTCGGAATCATCGTGAGCTGCCAATGCTTAACCGGATCAATCGACGGCCGCGGCGGAGTGACAGGCCAGAAGAGAAGAAGGGCAAAGACGGCGATTTCGTGAGCGAGGAAGGAGTAGAGGAGCCCGCGCCCCGGGAACAGGCCCAAGTTCAAGCTCCCGTAGCTGAAGCAAGGCTGCCTGGACGCGCTCGATGGACTTGGTGATGCTGCGGCCGGTGAAGGGCGCGGCCGCGTTTCAAGATTGAGCGTCAGGAGCTCCATACTTGCCGCACCCTCGGTCGCGCGCGCTCAGCGTCCCGGCCTTGGCGCCACCTGGAGAGTGTTCAAACAACCTTATACTGCGCGCCGGGAATGGACACGGGCCGGATGGTCATTGCGAAATGACCATCGCCGAGGTACTGGTGATGTTCAAAGTGGTCTGTTTGATGAACGCAAGTCCCAAAGTAAAGTTGTATTGCACTTGTACCTGCACGACGCACCCGGGACTGTTTATCGCTCCTGTACAGCCCGTGTTGTTCGCGGGCCAGGTAGGAGTAACGGTCACCGACCATGGGTGGCCGGCAGTCGGGTTGACGTAGATCTCCTGGGACAGGACTCCCGTCACATAGTTCTGAATGTCTGTGGCGTTGGCCGGGCAAGCATTTGACCAGCTCGTGCAGGCTGAGCCCCGCACCATGGCGAAGCGGGTCCCCTCGCGCGCCGCCTCTGACACAAGGTTGTAAGCGTAGAGTGTCTCGCCAAGGGCGATCAATCCGAAGAGCAGGGTCAGGGTCGCGGCCGCCACAATCATAAACTCCACGACGGATTGCCCGCTCTCACCTCGCCCGCCGCGCCACCCCCGATGCCGCCGCACATCGTTTTTCACTCTCGGCCTCGTTTGCCGGGGTTCAGTCGCCGCGATGAGACGCGCTCTATCCCGCGCAAGATGCCAGGTCATTGGCCCACCTGCATTACCGCACTGCCATGCACGGTCACTGAGGACGGCACACCGGGATAAGCAAACCAAGGGGTATAGTTCACCGTGGTACTGACGTTGACATACTCCACCACATGCGTGTTCGCGCAGGCCGGCGGAGAAGCGCAGCTTAAACTCTGCCCCGATCCGTCGGCGCACTGGCAGAAGTTGGTTGCTGTCGCGGCGAGGTTACCGTTACCGGCTCCCACCAGATCGCTCGCGTCATTCGCGGCCGCCGTCTGCATTCCCGTGAGGTCTGCTGCGGTCGCCGGATTCTGGCAGCCATACTGGGCGCCCGCGTGCGCGGCGTTCGAGGCCCCAACCGCCATGTAGACCAGGCGTCCGAGGTCGATCGCTCCGATGATCAACGAGATGAGCAGAGGCAATGCCAGGGCCAGTTCCACCAGGGCCTGCCCGGTTTCGGAGCTAAAATCCGCGAATCGTGCCCGCACAGTCCCATCCTGCGAACCGCCGGACCCAACATGTTTGCTTGTTCTATTCATGGTTATTCCACCAGCAAACCCGTCTTGATGGGCGATCCGCCTGGAAGCGACGAATAGTCATCGCCCAGACTGTTGTTTCCGTTCATGGTGACACTGTATGCCACTACGATCGTGTATGGGGAGGTAGAGTTGTTGCCGTTCATGGTGATCGACGCCGTCGGGCAATAAAGGGCCTCCGTGAGCACCGCTGTGCTGTTGCCATTCAGCGTGATGCCGTTCGTATCGCCAGGGTCCTGGTAAAGCAGGATCCCGGCATAAGCGCCGGTCGTCGGAGCCGTAAAGTTGCTCGTAAGTCCCCCGTTGAATGTAATCCTGCCGGCATTGGGACCCATGTAGAAAGTCACCCCAGTACCGCCCGAGCCGGCCACCCCGTTCGTCGAAAAATTGCCGGTGGTAATCGCGTAAGTCCCGGCGCTGAAGGTCTCGGTCGCGGACCCGTTGCCCGTAATCGAAGCGTACTGCCCGGCGCTGAACGTTACGCTGCCGCTGCCGTTCACGGTGACGTTGCCATATTGGCCTGCGTCCAGGATGACGGTGTCGTTTGTACCATTGACGCTTACGTTTCCAAAAGTCCCCGTCGTGAGCGTGACGGTGTTGCCCGTTCCACTGATATTCACGTTACTGCAGGCGCCGCCCGCCACGGTCTTCGTTTGGCCCGTCCCGTTTACGACGACGTTCCCGCCACCGGAGCAAGCGGTGCTGATCGTCGGCGGCACCAAGTAAGCCAATGGGTCGGGCGACGGCGCAATGCCGGTTACCGGTTGCGGACTAAGGCTGTTGTTGCCGTCGACTTTCGCGCCCCCGACGACGCCGATGAACTTCGTGTCAACCGTGTTGTTCCCATTTGCCACGAACGCGCTGTTGTCGGTCGAGTTAACCACAACGCCGCATTGCGTGGTCAGGTTGTTGTTACCGTTCAAGCGGAAGCCCGTGCCGGACGGGGCCAAGGCATAGAGGCAACTCTGCCCGCTTCCCAAAAGGGCTACGGCCCGAGTGCGCACCAACACAGACGTGAGGCCAAAGATGGCCGTGAAGTAGGTTGGTTGGTTCTGAGCCACGATCACTTCAACGTAGCTGGCGTTGCCGGCATGTGGACCCAGGGTGGGCGGGTTGTTGACCGTCACGGCGGAGTTAAGAGAGCCATTCGCCTGGGCCGCGGCCTTGGCCGAGGAATTGACCGTCACTCCCACGTCGCTCGCTACGTATGGGAGCTCTTCGGCGCCCACGATGGCGGCGCTGTCCGCCGCGGTCTGCATCTGGCGCTTGACGTGTTCGATGTAGCCGACATCGATTGCCAATCCCAGGATGCCGAAAATGAACGGCATGGCCAGCAGCACAATGACCAGAGCTTGGCCGGTCTCAGATCTCCGAGTGTTCATATAGATGTTCCCTCTTCTGGAGGCTCGCCATGAGCGAGCGTCCGCCTTCCGTACCCGCCGTCCTAAGTGGCCGCGCCTTCTCATTGAACCGGGCCCGCCGCGACGAGCGTATGCTCCTGCGCCTCCGGCTCTGAAAGCGTCAATTCGTCCGGCGTCATCAAGTTTTCGTCTTCGCCATCCTCCGATTCGACGTGCAGATCGAGTTGGTTCAGCAGACGGTGCAGATAGCATCGGCTGATGTGCAAGTCCTGGGCCGCCCTGAGCTTGTTTCCGTTGTGGAGCCGGAGCGCACTGCGCAACATCTCGCGCTTGAAACTGCGTACAGACTCCTGGAATGAACCCCTGTGAATCTCCGCGCTGACCGACAGGTGGCTGATCTCCGGCGGCAGGTCTTCCGCCCGGAGCTGAGCCCCGTCAGCCAGTACCACGCAACGCTCGATCACGTTTTGCAACTCCCTGACATTGCCAGGCCATTCGTAGCCCGCCAGCGCCGTCACCAAACCCGGGCTGAGGCCACGGATTTCCTTGCCGTGCGCCGCCGAAAACGTCCTCAAGAAATGGTCCGCCAGAAGCGGAATGTCTTCGGCCCGGTCCTGGAGGGACGGAAGGGCAAGTTTGACAACCGAAACCCTGAAGTAGAGGTCCTGTCGAAACGTTCCTTGCCGGACCATCTCTTCCAGATTTCGATTCGTGGCGCAAATGACACGAACGTCCAGAGGGATCGGAACATTGGAGCCTAAGCGCTCCACTTCCCGCTCCTGCAACACGCGCAACAGCTTGGCTTGCAAAGGAAGAGCCAAATCGCCGATTTCGTCAAGAAAGACGGTGCCGCCCTGAGCTTCTTCGAACCGCCCCTTCCGGCTCTGCGCAGCGCCCGTGAAGGCGCCCTTCCCATGACCGAAGAGCTCATCTTCCATCAGGCTGTCAGGCAGCGCGCAGGCCGAAAAGGCCACAAAGGGTTTGTTCGCCCGGGAGCTGAGCCGATGGATCGCGCGCGCGACTACTTCCTTTCCCGTCCCGCTCTCTCCGCTGATCAAGACTGTCGTAGAAACCTGGGCTACCTTGTGGATGATTTCGGAGACGCGCTCCATCGCCTTGCTGTTACCGAGCAGGCCATCCACGCACTTGGTTCTGACCAGATGCTGCGCCGCCATGAGTTCGCGAGCCAAAGCAATCCGGCGATAAGCCCGGTCGATCGCAAAGCGTAGCTCGAAAACCGATAACGGCTGCAGGAAGAAATCGAAGGCGCCTCCGCCAAGCGCTTCGATTGCGGTCTTCCGCATCGCATCCCAACTAAACACCAGCACGGGTGGGGCGAGAGGCAATTCGGACGCTACCCGCAGGAGCTCACGCGAGGGCTTTTGCCCCGTCGAATCAGCCTCGTCATCCCAGTTCAGCAGCACTACATCGGCGCCGTCGCGCTCGAGGATCGGGATGGTATCTTCAGGCCGCGGAATCCATGTCAAGCAGTAGCCGGATCCGAGGACGTTCGTCAGAACCGGACCAAATGCCTCATCGTGATCCACCAGAAGTACCCGTTTGCACTCATTTGAATTCACGTTACCGCCCCCCTCGTGCTCTCTTTCGTGAAGCCGCGGCGTCACGCATTCCAACCAGGACTCCAAGGTGAACGCTCACCAACGCTGCGCCGAAGTCAGATTTCGCTCTCTCCAGCCTTTCGATTTCGACCCGCCGTAACCAGCGCATTGTTTCCCTCAAAACGAAGAACTCTGTGTGACGATCATGAGCTAACCCTATTCCGAGCTGTGTGATATGTGTCACAGGACCCTGTGCATACGAAGTCAACTGTTTTGATGTATGCATGGTAATCGCACGGGGCCCTTAGAGTTCTCTGCCGTCGGCCCGGAGTATCGGTGATTGTGTACGAACGTACACGGTCTCGGCCGCTTAAATGTCAACCGGCTCACTCTGCGCACCAGGCCGAGGGCGTAGCCGACGAATCGCGGGTCGGAGTCCTTTGCGAGGGCTCCGAGGCCCACCGCCTCCACCGCTGTTTCACGCCGCCCGAGCGAGCAGAAAGTCCCTTTCATTGAGCATCCTGGGTGTTGTCCGCTTCCTGGAAGAGGTTGGCACCCCGATTGCGTGGGCATCGGTGAGTTGCGCGGGGATTGAATCCCACAGATATCCAATGAGTTATATACCTCAGCCCACCACCGAAAATACTGCCGCCCCGCCACGCGCTGTCGCACTCGGCCATCATGCTGTTCCACGGCCGTCTGCCGGGGCCGCTCGGGATATCCTGACGTGGGCGCGTCGACTCTGTACATTTCCTGCCGCCTTGGCGTCGTTACTGGCGGTGACCGTGTTTACCATCGCACGCGATAGCCTGGCGGATCCCGACATCTGGTGGCATCTGCGAAATGCCGAGTACCTGCTGACCAACTTCAGGCTTCCGCGCGTCGATGCCTTTTCCTTTACCGTTATCGGACATCCATGGATCAACCATGAGTGGCTCGCGGAGATTCCTTATTACCTGGCGTGGCGGGCCTTCGGCCTGGTGGGGATTAAGGCGTTGTCGCTGCTGGTCCTGGAGTCGATTTTTCTCGGGTTACTTTACCTGTGCTGGAAAACCAGCGGCAACATCAAGGCCTCGCTGGTGGTCTGCATTTTTGCCGTCATGCTGGGATCAGTCTCGTTCGGCCCGCGTACCCTGCTCTTTGGCTACGATTACCTGCTGGTGCTGCTGATCATCCTGGAGCGTTTCCGATCCAGCGGGAGCGCGCCGTTGTGGGTGCTTCCGCCGCTCTTCTGCCTCTGGATCAACACGCATGGCTCGTGGTCGCTCGGCATGGCGGCGTTCGGCATCTTCATCGCAGCCGGCCTGGTTCAAGGGCAGTGGGTCCGTCTGGAAGCGCAGCGCTGGTCGCCTTCCCAACTGCGTAGGCTTGGTGTCGCCATGGCGGCATCAGCCGCGGCTCTGTTCGTCAATCCCTATGGATACCGGCTGGTTCTTTATCCGCTCGACATGGCGTTCCATCAGAAGCTCAACATTGCCCATGTGGCCGAGTGGGTCTCGGTCGATTTTCACGACGCCCGGGGTAAGTTGGCCTTGATTCTGATCATCGCGCTTCTCCTCGGGGCGTTACTCAGTAGCTACAAATGGAAACTGTATGAAGTCGGCCTGGTCCTCTTCGGGCTCTACAGCGGGCTCACCTACATCCGGTTTATGTTTCTGGTTGCCGTTCTCGCGGCCCCGTTGCTGGCGCGGTTTCTGGACTTCATTCCGCCGTACCAGCGGGAGATCGACAAGCCCCTGGCCAATGCCGTGATCATGGCGGCCGTGCTGGGCTTCATCGTAGGAGGATTCCCGACGGCTGCCGCGCTGCAACGGTCCATTGACAGCGAGTATCCTGCCGAGGCGCTCTCTTACCTCAAGGCGCACCCGCCGGCGGGTCCGGCGCTGAACTATTACCTTTGGGGCGGATACCTCGAGTGGAACGACCGGGACCTGCCCACATTCGTTGATAGCCGGGTTGACATCTTCGAGTACGCCGGGGTGTTCCAGGACTATATCAACCTGCTCGAGCTCAAAAACCCCGAGGCCGTGCTCGACAAGTACAGGATCCAGTCAGTGTTGTTTCCGCCCGGCGAGCCCTTAACTTACGTCCTCAGGCACGATCCGCAATGGAAAGAAGTGTTTACGGGCCGTGTCAGCGTGATATTCGAAAGGTCGGACGGCACCTTCCGGACCGGCACGTCCATTCAAGGCGGAGCGCCGGGCGGCCGATGAATACAGCGAGCGAACGACTGCGCTTAGCGTGCAGGTTGGACGCGGACTCCGGTCAAATTTGATGTCGAGACACAGATACAGTTCGGTCAAAGGCAACGCGCGTCTGGCGACGGACGATTTCCGGCGGTTGCCTCAGAGCCCGCTAGTGAAGCCGCCACCGCGGCCGTCCCTGCTCTATAACCGGACGGTCGACAAGCTCCTGATTCTGCTCCTGCCGGCCTTGTCGTTCCAGTATTGCTCGTGGCGGCCGGTGTTTAGTCTGCGGGCGGAAATGCCGCCCCAGTTCGTGGATGTATCCGCCGGAGCCACGCCCGTCGCGCGGGCACGCGAGCAGCGCCTGGCCCTAGCCTATTGGGACGTAGCCCGCACGGTCATCCGTTGGAAATACACTTACGGCGCCTCCCTGCCGAACGATCCACCGCCCGAGTTCGCAGTCAGCGAGGAGGGAATTACAAGGCCGGGGGCGCCATCGAAACCGGACTCGAAGAGGGCGGGGAATCCACGCCCAGCAGTGCAAGGCGCGCGAACTGCCGCCTCGGGTTCGCGCCTTCGCTATTGGCGAAAACTCCAGGAAGTCTGGACCGAGCCTTATGCCTGGAAGGCCCGGCGGCAATGGAGTACGGCCTGGTTCACAGGTCCGATCCGCCGGGTCCGTGCCAATTTCCAGGACTGGTGTAGAAACTTGATAAGGACGAGCTAGGCCGCCGGAACCGCCGGCAAAACGCATACCGCATGTTCGCACTGATTGGACCCGAAGGCCTGCTGCTGTCGCTTGCGCTGCTGGTGGCGCTCGTATACCCCCAACTCGGTCAGACGTTGTTCCGGCGGGCGGAAGTTATTCTGGGGACGCTGGCCCGGCGCCGGGGCTTGAGCGTTCTGGTGTGCGGACTTTCCGCCCTGCTGCTCCGGGCGGCATTGCTGCCGGTGCTGGGCGTTCCGGCGCCCTACGTCAACGACGAGTTCAGCCATCTGCTTGCGGCCGACACCTTCGCGCACGGAAGGCTTACCAATCCTACCCATCCCATGTGGGTCCATTTCGAAAGCTTCCACGTCATCTTCCACCCGACCTATACCTCCATGTATCCGCCGGTGCAGGCCCTGGTCCTGGCGGCAGGGCAGGTGATCGGCGGCAATCCCTTCTGGGGCGTGTGGTTGAGTGTTGGTCTCATGTGCGCCGCGCTTTGCTGGATGCTTCAGGGTTGGCTGCCGCCCGGTTGGGCGCTGCTCGGCGGGCTGCTGCCGGTGATGCGCTTTGGCGTGCTCAGTTATTGGGACGACAGCGGCTGGGGCGGGGCCGCGGCGGCCCTGGGCGGTGCGCTGGTGCTCGGAGCATTGCCGCGCATCCGGCGCCATCAGCGTGTGCGGGACGCGCTGCTGCTGGCGACCGGCGTCGCGATCCTCGCCAATAGCCGTCCGTATGAGGGCCTGGTCTTGAGCCTGACGGTCGCCGTGGCGCTGGCGGCGTGGATCTTTGCCCACCGCGCCCCAGGCGCGAGAGGCGCGAGGGTTTACGCCTTCGGGAGACTCGCGGCGCGGGTCGTGCTGCCCATCGCGCTCGTTCTCGGTGCCGCCGGCGTTGCCACAGCTTACTACTTCTGGCGCGTGACCGGCAGCCCAATCCACATGCCCTATCAGGTGAATCGAGCTGCCTACGCGGTGGCGCCCTACTTCTTGTGGCAGCACGCGGCCCCGGTGCCCGTTTATCACCATCAGGTCTTCCATGATTTCTACCTCGGCCTCGAATACAAGCGCTACCTCGAAACCAGGACCCTGGCCGGTGTCCTACTAAATCTGCTGCGCTCGGCCGGGGTGATGTGGAACTTTTATTTCGGAATGGCGCTGACCCTGCCCTTGTTGCTGCTGCCGCGCGTGTTGCGGGACCGGCGCACACGCTTCCTGATGATCTCCGGCGCGGTGTGCCTCGCCGGTACGGGACTCGTGATCTTCTTCACCGCCCACTACATCGCGCCCATCACCGGCATCCTGCTCGCCGTCACGCTCCAGGGCCTGCGGCATCTGCGTACCTGGCGCTTCGAAGACCGCCCAAGCGGGCTCTTTCTGGTGCGGGCCACGGTGGTGATCCTGCTGTTGACGATGCCGCTGGCGGTTCGCAACTTGCGGGCTCCGAACAGTACGGGGCCCTCCGAGGTCATGGGCTTGGAACGCCAGGCCTTGATTACCCGGCTCGATTCGCTTCCTGGAGGGCAGCTCATTCTAGTGCGGTATGGGCCCAGGCACGATTCGCTGGCGGAGTGGGTCTACAACGGCGCCGACATTGACGGCCAGAAAGTGATTTGGGCGCGTGATATGGGCCCCGCCAACCAGGAACTTCTTCGCTACTACCCCGATCGCCGCGTCTGGCTGCTGGAGCCCGATAACAAGCCGCTCCGGCTCTCGCCGTACGCGGAAGAGCCGGCGATTACGCCGAAGCTCACGGCTGGTGTCGAAGGCGTAACAGCCGTCCCCTGCAAGGGAGGCGCGGGATGTCCGTAACACAGGCCATCGAAGTCCCGGTCGGAGGCCGCAAGTTTGGGCTCGGTTTGAACGAGAACGGCGTGGCCTTCGTCGCGGCCGTAGTGCTTCTGCTTGGCGCCGTATTCTGGTCCGGCCTTGGGCCGCAGGCGGAACAGACTGACTTTTCCATGACCTACGTAGGCGCGCGCATCGTGCACATCGGCCAGTCCGCCCGCCTTTACGACATGAAGGAACAAGTCGCCCTGCGCGAGTCCACGTTCGGGCATCCCAGCCCACTGCTCTTTGAGCATTCGCCCTTCGAGGCGCTGATTTTCGCGCCGCTGGCCGCGCTGCCCTATCGCACCGCCTACCTCGTGTGGGCCCTAATCAACGCCGCCATCTGGCTGAGCCTCCCGTTCCTGCTTCGACCGTATGCTCCGGTTCCCCGCGAGACCCTTGGATACCTTGCCCTGTGGCTGCTGTTTGCTCCCCTAGGGGTGGCACTTTTCCAGGGACAATCGTCGGTGGCTCTACTGCTGCTGTATACGCTGTGCTTCATCCAGTTGAAGCGCGGGCACGCTGTTGCGGCCGGCGTCTGTCTCGGGCTCGGCCTCTTCAAGTTCCAATTTGTACTTCCCTTGGCGCTCATTTTCCTATTGCGGCGGCAGTGGCGTTTCACGGCTGGATTCGCCCTGAGCGGAGCGATGCTCGGCGTGCTGTCGCTTGTGACAGTGGGGTGGCGAGGCGTGCTCAGCTACGTCCGCTTTCTCGCCATGGTGGCCGGCGATCCGCACAACGCCTCTTACGGCAACGCGATCGGCATGGCGACCGTGCAGGGTTTTTTCAGCGCCGCGCTCGGCCGTTACCTTTCTACCCGCGCCATCAGCCTGCTGGTGGCAGTCGTCTCGTTCGGGCTGATCGCATTGGTCGCCCAGCACTGGCAGCGTGCGGTCGCCAACCGGGGTCGCGAGGCCGGGGGCGATTTGATGTTTGCCGCCGGCGTGGCCGTTTCGCTCGTCACCGGATTTCACATGTTCACGCACGACTTCAGTCCCCTCGCGCTCAGCCTGTTTCTGGTGGCGGCGCATCTCCCCGCAACGGGGAGGTGGCGTTACCTCATGGGGGCGGCGCTCGTGGTGTTCTGGATTCCACCGGTCTTCTTCGCTCTGCTGGCTACGCATAGTGTCTATCTCATCTTCCCGCTCCTGATCGGGTTTGCCTTCGGCGCCTTACGGCTCGCCGCGGAGCCAGCGGGCGCTCGGGGCGGCGCTTCGGCGGGAGTGTCTCCGCAAATCCGGCCGCAAAGAGTCACGTCATGATCGACGGAAGACGCATCGCCGCAGAAATGCCCGCTTTCAGCGGTGCGGCCTGCTGAGGCACGGATACGAACCTTCAAAAGAGATCGCTTCTCATTGCTTTAGTGGTGGTGGCATCGGCGGTATATTTCGCCGGGCTCATCCACTACGCCCAAGTGCGCCCGATTGACGGCGACGAAGGCTTTTACACCACTGCGGCGCGGCTCGTCTCGGAAGGTAAGGCGCCTTATCGGGATTTCTTCTTTCAGCAGGCGCCGCTGCTACCTTATCTCTACAGTTGCATTTGGGCAATCCAACCTCACTCCCTGGTCGCCATGCGGATGTTCTCGGCCACTTGCGGAGGGCTGGCCGTGCTGCTGTGGGGCCTCGGCCTCGCGTCGCGCCGCCGGCTTCCGGCGGCGGTTGCGCTGGCCACTTTCGCGGTCGTGGTTCTGAATCCTTATTGGGCGTCGTGGAACGTAGTGGTGAAAACTTATGCGACGGCCAACCTGCTGATGACGGTGGTCATGATCTGCCTGTACCTTGCGCTTGATTCGAAGCGGGGACGCTGGTTCTTCCTCGCCGGACTCGCGCTCGGGACTTGCACGTCGGTCCGCTCGTTATATGGTCCGCTGGTTCCTGCCCTGGCGATCTGGCTGCTTGTTCGAGAGTGGGGGAGCAGCCTCGCGCCGGACGCAGCCGGCCCGACGCCTGCGGTGCGGACTCCACGCGGGAACAGTCCCCTTCGATGTGCGCCGAAGACGGCGGCTTTCCTGGGCGGCGCGGTCTTGGGCCTTCTGCCCATGATTTATAGTTTCGCGCGCGATCCGCAAGCGTTCATTTTCAACAATGTACGGTATCACCACCTGGACGCGGGTTACCTTTGGATGGACGGAAAATTCGTCACCGGGTACCAAAGCGTCGGGCATACGGTTCTCGTCTATTTTGCCAATCTTGTCGTCGGCCTGTTGGCCCTCCATCCCTACTTCACGGCGGAGCTAGCGTTGGCCGTCGTCGGCATACTCGCGCTCAGGAAAACGCGCGGGGACGTGGAATCCGGCCGTAGCGGCGCGGAGCTTCTGTACCTCGAGGCTGCTGTTCTCATGCTGGCCGTCTACACGCTCGCGGCGCTGACTCCCTTCCCTCCTTACGATCAATACTTCGACAGCCCGCTGGTTCCCTTCATGGTGCCACTGGTGGTGGAAGGCTTGAGGGTTGCGTTCCGGTCGAACCGCGCGTGGGCCTTGGCCCTGGCCGTCGCGGCCCCTCTGTTCTTCCTCGTGGGGATCAGGCACGAGACGGCCGGAACGACATCCAGGCCCGAATGGCGTTTTGCATCTTACCGGCAGGTGGTCCAGACCGTGAAGGCCAATAGCGCTCCCAACGATGTCGTACTCTCCTTCTGGCCCGGCTATGTGTTCGAATCGGACAGGCAATACGTCCCCAATCTGGAGGATAATTTCGCCTACCGCGTCATGACGAAAATCGGCCCCGACGAGAGAGCGCGCTTCCACGTCATCGATCACGAGCAGGTGATGGCCGCGATCTCGGCCCGCGCACCTGCGCTCATGGTGATTCCACCCTGGATCGTGGAATATGACGTGAACCTCTCGCCCGGCCAGATGCAGGCATTTCAAATCGCGGTCGACTCCAACTACTCTTTGGTGCGAAAGATCGACGATGTTGAGGTCTATCGGCGGCGGTGATAAATGACCGGGAACGACTTCCCGAGCGCGACCGGCCACCTCTGCCTGCCTGAGCGCTCCACCACGGAACGGAATATCGCCGCGCTGGTCTTCACCGGTTCGTTGCTCTACCTCTATCTGTTCCGGCTCTACACTATGATGGACCCGGACGAAGGCATCATCCTGCAGGGAGCCGAGCGCATCCTGCACGGCCAGACCCCTTATCGGGACTTCTTTTCCTTCTACACCCCCGGCTCTTACTACTTGACGGCCGCTCTCTTCAAGTTGCTGGGCGACTCACTGCCGGTGGCGCGCACGGCGCTGGCCGCCGCCGGGAGTGTAATCTCCGCGCTCACATATCTGGTGGCGCGCCGCGTGTGCTCCCGCGGCGTGGCCCTGCTGGCCGCGGCGCTCACTACCCTCACCTGTCTTCCTTACCGATTTCTGGTGCTCCACAATTGGGACAGCACACTGTGGGCGATGTTGGCGCTCTACAGCGCGGTCCGCTATGTCGAGGAGCCGCGCGGCAGGCGTGCCTTGGCGCTAGGGTCGCTGGCTTCGGTCACCATACTCTTTGAGCAGTCAAAAGGCGCGGGTCTGGTCCTGGGCCTTGCGACGGGCCTGGGCCTTTTGGCGCTGGCCTCCCGGCGGGGCGGCCGACGGCCCGGGGAATCGGCAGACGACGAAGCGCCGCGCCCGGCGCACCTGGTGGCGATGGCGGCGGGATGCGCCTGGCCGTTCCTCATAGTCTTCGCATGGTTTGCGCACGAGCGCGCGCTAACGCCCATGCTGGCGGACTGGCTCTGGCCGCTGCATCATTACTCCCGAGCCAACAGCGTGCCCTACGGGTATCAGAACTGGTCTGATGCTTCACGCGCGACGATACTGTCAAGCCAAGGCTGGGGTCCTCGGCTCCTGACCTTGCTCATGCTCGCACCCTGTTTTCTCGTGCCGGTGCTGCCGCTCGTCGGGGCCGGTGTGCTCGCGCGGCTCTCCCTGCGGGCCGTGCACGCGTCTCGGGCGGGGCGCGCAAAGGCGCTCGGCAGCAGGTCGCGGCATTACCTGCTGGTTTCCGCGGTCCTAACTGGCCTTCTCGTCTCCGTGCTGGCAGTGCGACCGGACATCATCCACTTCATGTATCTCGCACCCTTCTTCTATCTGGTACTGGCCTGGATTCTGGACGGGCATGATGTGCCCTCGTCCTTGTTTTGCAAGCTCCGCGGTGCGCTGCGGGTGTTGATTGTCGTTTGCTTCGCGCTGTTTGCCGCCACCCTGGCGCTGAGAGACCTGACGGCCGGAGTCCCCATTCAAACCCGGCGGGGAGCGGTGCGGGCACCGGCCCCCGACCAGGTGCTCGATGAGGTTCAGCCCGAGCTGCGGGCCGGCTCAAGCATGCTTGTCTATCCATATCTTCCGCTTTACTACTATTTGACCGCCACCTTCGCGCCCGGATCGTATGACTTCGTCCAACCGGGCATGCATACTCCCGCACAGCTCGCTGAAGCCGTGGATAGCCTCGCGGCGAATCGTACGCCTGTGGCGCTTTACGAATATGAGTTTGCTGAAAAGATTCCGAACGCGTGGCCTCATACGCCAATCGGGGTTATCGCCAGGGATCCCGTCGGGGACTACTTGATAGCCCATTACGCAAGCTGCGGAGTGCTGAAATCGGCCGCAGGCTGGCGTTTCCTCTTCATGGTACGAAAAGACCTCAAGTGTCCGGCGAACACGCCGTGATTTACTCGGGCCTGTAATAGCGCCCTCAGCGCACTGTTGCAGTTTGTATTCAGTTTCCCGCCGTCGACTGTTAACCACGTGAAGATCGTAGGTTCGCCCCTGGCCTGGGCTCTTCCGCGCTGGCTGCGTCGCCCCGTATGTCTCGCCGATCGGGACGATAATCCATCGGCCAAGGCGTCGGGATGCAGTTGCCGGGCGAACGTCCAGAGAGCCGGAGGGTATACAGAATTCTGATTTGGCGGCAGTTAGCCAGGCTTTGACTGCTTATAAGATACGCGAGCGAATGTTACCAAACGAAGGTTGTTAAGTATTAGCCCCCGGATCTCGCGTCTGACAGGAACTCGGAAGCGGTTTTGGTCACGCTCTTGCCCTCTTAGTTGCGTTCAGATTGCCCACTGGCGCCATTGCGGTTGTGGGACGATATTGAACCCAATTTCAATGGGAGGACCCAAACCAAATGAAGTCACTTCTCAAAACTTTGAGCGGTCTGCACCGCGATGAGTCCGGGCAGGGCTTGGTGGAGTACGTGTTGGTCATCGCCCTCGTGGCTCTGGCGGCAACTGCCGGCATGAGTACCTTGGCGACCAAGATCAACAGTGCATTTACCCAGATCGGCACCGTTCTCAGCTCGTACATCACGTAGTCCACTCAGGTGGGCCGGCCTGCTTAGGCCTTAAGGTCAGAAGTCTGCCGGCCCATCCGCCTTCGGTCAAGGGCCGGAGGAGCTTTGCAAGGGACATGGCGTAAGACATGAAGGCAATTCTGAAAGCGCTGAACAATCTGCATCACGGTGAGTCTGGACAGGGCCTGGTGGAATACGTCTTGCTCATAGCGCTTGTGGCTCTGGCGGCAACGGCCGGCGTAAGCAGCTTGGCGGTGAAGATTAACAGCGCCTTTACGCACATCGGCACCGTCCTCGGCTCGTACATCACCTAGCGCATTTATCAAGGCTGGGTCGGCGTCTACGGGACTCTTGTAGAGAGGGCGGGTTGGTTGGCTCATACCCAATGTGAGCGGGTTCATGCAGTCGATAGCTGGTGTCGATAAGACTAGCGGGCAGTCCTGAGCGGACCTCGTGCCGCTCGCGAGTTTGGCAGGAAGCAAGTTTGGTGTACATATCGTGGAGACTTACCTGATGCTCGGAGCTTTGATATGCGCTGTCGTTGGCGCCGCGAGTGACGCTCGCGCAAGGCGAATCCCGAACTGGCTGACCTATAGCAGCCTGACCTCAGGTGTGGCGGCGCACACCATGCTGGGAAGTTGGCATGGCCTCGGGCAGGCGCTCGGTGGCCTGATGGTAGGCGGCGGGGTCTTCTTCCTTCTCTTTCTGGTGCGCGGGATGGGCGCGGGAGATGTCAAGTTAATGGCGGCGGTGGGGGCCTGGGCTGGGTTGAGACAGTCTGTTGTACTCCTGATTGCGACTGCCCTCGCAGGTGGCGTTCTGGCGGTGTTCTATATGGTTTTCTACGGGCGGGTCGGGAGCACCGTCGTCAACGCCGGCGAGTTGGTGCGCTTTCATCTCGCTTCCGGAGTGAAGCCGCATCCGGAGCTCAACCTCGAGAGCAAGTCGGCACTGCGCATGCCCTACGGGCTGGCCATCGCCGCAGGGACGTTCTATCTGTTTTTATCGACAGCCACGTTTTGGCGGGGGTGATTTACGGACATACGGAGAGTTTTAATGGCGTTGGTCATGGCTGGGCTGCTGGCCGGCGGAGTGGTCTGGGTTCTTTCTGGCCGACTGCGAGCGAGCACCCCCACCTTGAGAACAACGCAAATTGTAGCCGCGGCGAAGGACTTGCCGGCCGGCGTGGCCTTGACCGCGGATGACGTGACTATGGTGAACTGGCCGGCCAGCGCTCCGTTACCTGGATCCTATTCGAAGCCGGATCAGGTGCTGGGCCGGCCGTTAATTTACGCCCTCGGCGCCAAGGAGCCCCTCGTTGAGCGCGATTTGGCGGTTGCCGGTTCGGGGCTGGGGCTGGCGGTGAAAATACCAACCGGGATGCGGGCGACCTCGGTGCGGTCAAACGAGATCGTGGGGGTCGCCGGGTTTCTGTATCCGGGCTCTCACGTGGACGTGCTGGCGACATTCACACTGCCGGGGAATCCGAACCCGGTCACCCAAACGATTTTGCAGGACGTCGAGGTGCTGACGGCAGGGCAACAGATCGAACCCGACCCGCAAGGCAAACCTCAAACGGTCAACGTGGTCACGCTGCTGCTCAATCCCGACGACTCCCAGAGGCTCTTGCTCGCGAGCACGCAGGGGGCGATTCAGTTCGTACTGCGCGGCGGTGCGGACCAGGCAAAGGCGACGCCCGTGCCGACCCGGCTTGATCAACTCGTCGGCGCTGCCACCAAACCCCCGATGAAGGTTGCGAGGCCGAAGATCGCGGTTCCGGCTCCAAAGCCGTCTGACGCTTTTGTTATGGAAGTTATTCGGGGAGAGGACCGCAGCGTGCAGAAGTTTTGACTGGCGGCGTGAAAGCAAAGGCGGTTGATAGCGATGAAGAATTCGAACGGCGTAATAAAACTGATTCTGGCCACGAGCTTTCTCCTGGCGGCAACGCGGGTAGGGACCTGCTTAGCGCAAGCGACGCTTGGCTCCGTCAACGCGCAACCGCTCCACATTCTGGTGGGGAAATCCGTCGTAATTAATCTGGAAAAACCGGTGAAGCGCGTGCTGGTCAGTAATCCGGCGGCCATCGACGCCCTAGGCACGAGTCCCACCGAGGTGGTCATCGAGGCGAAGGCAGCGGGCACAAGCAGTGTGATCCTCTGGGACGAAACCGGCGCTACGCGAATGCTCGACGTGAGCGTGGATTTGGACGTCGCGGGACTGCGGACCGCGATCGAGCACGCCTACCCGGCGGATGCCATCCAGGTGCAGGCGGATGGCGGACGCGTGATCCTCTCCGGAGTCGTCCGGGACCAACACGCCGATGATGACCTCGTTAAGATGGCGGGTGCGTACTCCACCCAGGTCGTCGATTCACTGGGACAGGCGGCGCACCGCGAGCGCCAGATTTTGCTGGAAGTGAAGGTTGCAGAAGTGGACCGCACCCGCCTGGAGCAACTCGGTTTTAACCTTTTCAGCACCGGTGCGGGAAACACGCTCGGAGTGACGTCCACGCAACAGTTTGGGCCTTTGTCAGGCGGCGGTGGCGGTTCAACTGGCACGACGGCTACCGGGACACCCTTCCAGGGTGGGACAGGGAGCTTTACCCTGTCCAACCTCCTGAACATCTTCTTATTCCGTCCCGATATCAACTTCGGCGCCGTGGTACAGGACCTGGAGCAGAAGAGCGTTCTGCAGATTTTGGCCGAACCGAACCTTCTGGCTTTGAGCGGCCAGAAGGCGAGCTTCTTGGCCGGCGGCGAGTTTCCCTATCCGGTAGTTCAGGGAGGGCAGGCCATCGGAGTGGTGACCATCCAGTTCAGGCCCTACGGTGTGAAGCTGGATTTCACCGGCACCGTCCAATCGGACAACACGGTGCGCCTTCACGTGACCCCCGAAGTCAGCAGCCTGGATTACAGCAATGCTATAACGATCTCCGGTTTCACGGTGCCGGCCATTTCGACGCGGCGAGCCGAAACCGAGATCGAACTGAGGGACGGACAATCCTTCGGGATCGCCGGGCTGCTGGATCAGACCGTGCAGGCGCAGCTCAGCAAAATCCCGGGCATTGGCGATGTGCCGATCCTCGGGCAGTTCTTCAAATCCAAGTCGAACCAGAAGACGCGGACCGAGCTGATAGTCCTGGTAACCCCGCGGATCATGGATCCGGTGGGGAACGGCGGTCGAGGGCCGGCGGAGCCGAAGCCAGCGATCCCGTTTGTGAACACCCCAAAGTTTGACCAAAATTTGCCGGGCCACAAAGAGCTGGAGAATCCAGCCCCGGCGGCGCCCTCAAAGTAGAGTCGATTATGGGTAATCAAGAAAGTGTCGGACTCCAATCTCGCGAGGTTACGAAATCGGGAGACCCTCTCTCGATCGTGACCATATGTCTCGATCCGGAAGCTGCCAAAGACCTTCAGCAGTTCGTTGAGTCGACGCCTTTGGTTCAATTGCGAGGCGAGTTGAAGAACTACCTGGACGAGGATGATTCACTCCTGGAATGGTTGCAGGAGCGGTCTCCAGACATCTGCCTGGTTGACTTCGATCAGGACCGCCGAAACGCAACCCTGACTGCGGAAAGGATTCACGAGCGTCTGCAGACCACGGCCATCGTTGCCATCTCCGCGAATACCCGCTCCGACCTCATCATTGAGGCCATGCGCTGCGGCTGCAGCGAGTACCTCGTCAAGCCTACGGAGCGCGAGCAGTTCCTAGAGGCTGTGGCGCGGGTCGGCGGCCGCAAAAAGGAGAAGAGGGAACAATTCAACGGAGAGTTGCTGACCTTTCTGGGGGCCAAGGGTGGCTGTGGGGTTACGACGCTGGCCACGCATCTTGGGGCTTTCCTGGCTAAGACGTGCTCGCGCAAGACGGTGTTGATTGACCTTCACCCCGCCAACGGCGACTGCGCGCTCTATCTCGGATTCACGAAGCATCCGTATCACTTCTACGAGCTGGCAGAAAGCAACGAGCGGTTGGATTTCGAACTCCTCCAGAGCTTTGTGCTACATCACTCTTCGGGTCTGGACCTGCTGCCGGCGCCGCTGACTGAGGCTGCCCGGAATGTTGGGCCCGAGGCGATCGGCCGGGCCATCGAGTTCATCCGCCTTCGCTACGAATTTGTGCTCATCGACTGCCCTCCGGGCCTGACTGAGCAGAACTGCGAGCTCGTCCGCCGCTCGGATCACGTGTATCTGGTCACTGTGGCGGAAGTCCCCGCTTTGCGGAATCTGACTCGTTACCTCGAGTATCTGACCCGGATGGAGTTTTCCCAGGAAAAGGTTCGTGTGGTCTTGAACCGGTATTTGAAGAGGGGAGCGATTTCGGACGACGAAATCGAGAAAGCGATACGCCAACGCATCTATTGGAGAGTCCCCAACCAGTATAACCAGGTGATCCGGGACATCAATGCCGGCGACCCCCTTTCGGGAATTGGTTCCGATGTCTCCCGCAGTCTGCTCGATTGGGCGGGGGACGTAAGCCGAAAGCCGGCCGACGGCGAAGGCAACGGTAAGAGAAAGTCAAGTCGGGGTCTATTGGGACTGTTGGGCGGCTAAGAGATTCCGAGCCGGCCTGACCCGATTGGCGGGCAGGGGAGCGCGAGACTATGGGTACCGTTATGACGAATGTGGCTGCCATCCAGGTGGCTGAGGACAAGAAGAAGGCAGGACTCTCCTTTGCTGCGTACCAGGAGCTTAAGTCTTCGGTTCATCGCGAGTTGCTCAACCGGGTGGACCTGGAGAAGGTGGCCACGCTTCGCGACGCGCGGATTCGGGGCCAGGTCTTCAGCGTCATTCAAGACTTGGTTGCCAACCTGAACACACCAATGAGTGGGACGGAGCGCGAGCGTCTGTCGCGCGAGGTGTTGGATGAAGTGTTTGGGCTCGGGCCTTTGGAGCCCCTTCTTCAGGATTCCACCATCGACGACATTCTGGTCAATACCTACAAACAGGTTTACGTCGAGCGTGCCGGTCTCCTGGAGGAGACGAGTGTGATGTTCAAGGACGACGCCCACCTGATGCATATCATTGAAAAGGTGGTGGGCGCGGTGGGCCGAAGGGTCGACGAGTCCTCACCGATGGTAGACGCGCGACTGGCCGACGGATCGCGCATTAACGTGATCATTCCCCCGCTCGCGGTGGACGGGCCCATGCTCTCGATCCGGCGTTTCGGGCACGTTCCTCTCTCATCGGAAGACCTGGTCGGGAACCTAACCCTTACGCCGCCGATGCTGGAACTCCTCAAGGGTGCGGTGAAGGCACGGCTCAGCATGGTGATTTCCGGCGGAACCGGCGCGGGAAAGACAACCCTTCTCAACGTACTCTCCGGTTACATCTCGGACAGGGAAAGAATCATAACGATCGAAGACTCCGCGGAACTGCGCCTGAAGCAGAGGCACGTGGTCCGCCTCGAATGCCGGCCGCCCAACGTCGAAGGCAAAGGGGCAGTCAAGCAGCGCCAGCTCATGATCAACAGTCTGCGCATGCGGCCGGACCGGATTATCGTGGGAGAGGTACGCGGCGAGGAAGCGCTCGACATGCTGCAGGCCATGAATACTGGCCACGACGGCTCCCTGACCACGGTTCACGCCAACAGCCCGCGGGACGCAATCTCCCGCTTGGAGACTATGGCGCTGATGGCTAATCTGAACCTCCCGGAGAAGGCGGTACGCCAGCAGATCGCTTCGGCGATCTCCATGGTTGTCCAGGTGTCGCGGATGAGCGACGGGACCCGTCGTATAACGCACCTCACTGAAGTCACCGGGATGGATGAGGAAGTGGTCAGCATGCAGGATATCTTCGTTTTCGAGAAGCGGGGGGTTTCGCCCAGCGGACGCGTGATCGGAACATTCTCAGCGACCGGCATCCGGCCGAAATTCGCGGAGCGGCTCAGGGCGTCCGGCATCCCCCTACCCGCCTCGCTTTTCGAGCACACGGCGGAAATATAGGAGTTGAGGCTTTGTTATGTCTCTGGTAATCCTGTTCGTACTGTTGCTGCTGCTGAGTTTCGGGGCCATTGTGTTGGTCCTGAAACCCGGCAAGACGGAGGCCGACGTCCAGCGCCATCTGAGCGACATGGGCGACGTGTTTACGGCGGTCGACGCCGGTGGTAACACGATCCTGCGGCGCGAAAGCCTGAGTTCGATCCCGTGGCTCAACAGTCTTCTGCAACAGGTGCCCGGATCCCTCTCGCTGCGCCTTTTGATTACTCAGGCGGGCAGTCGATGGGCGTTGAGCACACTGCTCTTCGGCTCAGTGCTGGCCGCTCTTGCGACCGCCTGGATCGTCAGCCTGTTTATGCCTGCTGTTCTTCTCGATCTCCTCGTCGGCGTAGCGGTGGGCGTCATGCCATACCTTTATCTGCTGGCCAAGAGGAGCGCGCGATTCCAGCGCTTTGACAAGCTCTTGCCCGAAGCCATAGATCTCATGTCACGAGCCTTGAAGGCGGGGCACGCGGTCACGTCTGCCCTTGAGATGGTGGCCCAGGAGGTCGGCGATCCCGTTTCCGGGGAATTTCGAATTGTTTTCGACGAGCAGAACCTCGGGCTGCCCATGCGAGAAGCATTGCTGAACCTGGCTCAGCGCCTACCGCTCGAGGACGTGCGCTTTGTGGCCACGGCCATTCTCGTGCAGAGAGAAAGCGGGGGCAATCTGGCCGAAGTCCTCGACAAGACGGCGGGCGTGATGAGGGACAGAATCCGGCTCAGGGGACAGCTGCGAATCTATACGGCCCAGGGGCGCTTGACGGGTTGGATCCTCTGCGCCATGCCGTTCATCATCTTCGGTCTAGTCAGCATGGCGAACTACGATTACGAAAAGAAGCTGTGGACGGACCCGCTGGGCTTGCACTTGGTCTACACAGGCCTCGTGATGATGGCGGTAGGCGTGCTCGCAATTCGAAAGATCGTCGATATCAGAGTGTAGCCCTATGAACCTTGCGATCATATTTACCGGTACGGGACTCCTACTGGGCTTCTTCTTGATCTTCCTGTGGTTGGGCCGCTCGTCGCCCCACAGTGCCCTGTTGACGGAAGTCACGAATCAGGTCTATCACTCGAGCGCACAGCCTTCGGCGAGTCATGTATACAAGATCGAGCGGCTGGTGGCCCCTCTCGTGAAGTTCCGCGCCATGCTCGGCGGAGGGCCCAACCCAGAGCTTGCCAGGCGTCTGATGCTTGCCGGCTATCGCAAACCTTATCACGTCGACCTGTTTGTGATAACCAGGCTCCTCTTCCCGGTCGTGGCTGGCCTTGCCGTCGCGGCCTGGGCACAGGACAATGTCATTTTTCTCTTTATGATAACGGTCGTGATCGCCTTCTTCCTGCCGGAATTCTGGTTGGGCTACGCAATCAAACGCAGGCGTGAGCGCATCCGCTTGAGTCTGCCAGACTCCCTAGACCTGCTGGCGATCTGCCTGGAAGCCGGCCTCGGCCTTGACCAAGCCATCGTCCGGATCGGCAGAGACCTTAAACTGAGCCACCCCGAGCTGAGCGAGGAGCTCTTGCAGATCAATCTCGAGCAGCGCGCGGGCAGCCCGCGGGTTGCGGCTTGGCGCAATATGGCGGATCGCGTGGCAGTCGAGAGCGTGCGGTCTTTTGTCAACATGCTGGTGCAAACGGAACGCTTCGGAACGCCGCTCTCCCGATCGTTGGGCTCGTTCTCGGATGCGTTGCGTACGCAGCGCCGGCAGCAAGCGGAGGAGATGGCAGCAAAGACCACTATTAAGCTAGTGATTCCGCTCGTCGTCTTCATTTTTCCTTGCATCTTCATCGTAACGGTGGTACCGGCTGTCATCACCGTGATGGAAAGTTTCAGCAGAGTGCTTTGAGAAGGAAAAACTTCAATTTGGAGAGAACCAACATGGACAACGTAACCCTGATTCGAGTAGTAGCAGCAGTGCTGGCGGTGGCGGTGGTATTCATTCTTGCTTTCAGGATGAAGAAGCGGGCTCCCCGGCAGTTGCGACGGACTCGCGGCAGTCGATGAGACGAGCTATCTTGAGGCTTGCGATGAGTGAAGGCGTATACGTGTACAACAAGACGAAGGAGTCATTCCTGGCGTTCCGCGTCAAAGTGGCGGATAGGACGTCGAGCCGTCTCATTGGGCTGCTCGGCAAACGGTCGCTGGAACCCGACTGCGGGCTTTGGATCTTTCCGGCTAACGCCGTTCACACCTTCGGAATGCAGTTCACGATCGACGTCATCCTGATCGACAAGAACTTCAGGGTGGTGGGCCTGCGCGAGTTGTTGGGGCCCTTCCGGATCGTCGGGCCCAATTTTCGCGCCGAGAGCGTGATCGAGCTTCCGGCGCACACCATTTTCAAGAGCGGTACCGAGGTGGGCGATCGCCTCGAGATCGAGCGCTACGAGCGGAAGATCAACGGGGGCCTTGATCCGTCAGCGGAGTTGCCTTCCTCGGAGGGCGCCAAGGCTTCCGCGTAGGGCCGAGGCAAGCCACCGACGGGGCACTCGGGCGCAAGATGTGCCCGGCCTGCACCCGTATTAGGCACCCGGCAACAAGCTGCGGAGGACTGGCCCATCGGCTGCTAGCCCGGGATTCAGGCCGCCACACCCTCGGCGAGATGGCCAATAAGACCCGGGCCTCGTCCCGCGAGGCTCTTGGCACAGCCGCTAGCGACACTCTTGATGCCTTCGCGGTGTGCCATGGACGTTTGCAGGGCCTCCCTGCAACTCGAACTGGGTTAAGCTATCGTCATGGATGATGGTGCCTACACCCTGTTTGAGACGCCGCTCGGTGTGTGTGGGATTGTCTGGAGCGAACTGGCGAGTGGCTGCGCTCCGCTCATTGTTGCTTTCCAACTGCCGGAGCAGACCCCTGCCCTGGCGGAACGCAGAGTCGCCCAAAGTTCCGGTGCGCGTCGAAAAGGGCCGCCGCCGCCCGTTGCGGAAGTCATCGAAAGGGTCCGCCGGCACCTGCGGGGCGTTGTTCAGGACTTTCGCGACATAACCCTCGATCTTCGAGATTTAGGCTCGTTCGAGCGGCATGTCTACGCTGCCGCGCGGGAAATAAGGGCGGGGCAAACGCGAACCTACGGTGAACTCGCGGAAAGCCTGGGCTGTCCTTCGGCCGCGCGCGCGGTGGGACAGGCACTGGGCCGCAATCCCATTCCATTGATCATCCCTTGCCATCGCGTGCTGGCCGCGGGCGGCAAGCTCGGCGGCTTTTCCGCGCATGGTGCGCAAGCGACCAAGATGAGATTGTTGGAAATCGAAGGAGTGGCTTTGACCCCGTTCCGGAAAACGTTGAGTTTCAATTTCGACGGCGGTCGAAACCTGTGACCGACCTTGTAGCCCTCGAAGGTTTCTGCGCCTGCAGAGGGCTCGGTCCTTCGAGGATTAGCCGTCGACGCTAGAGCGCAAGGCCACGGACCGGTGCCTGGGCCTCCAAGGAGATCAGGAAGGCCGCCTGGTCCCTGTCAGGGTTCTGGCGCCCGGCGAGCCCATGTGGCTACCTGGTGGCGGATGCGCTGAAGCCGCGGATGGTGTGCAACGCCTCTACATGCCCGATGAGCGACCTGCCGTCTCTGCCCCCTGCCGACCGGTCGAAAAGCAACCTGAGTAACTCGGAACGGCTCATGCGCTGCCGGGAGCCTGCCTGCGATTGGTTAATTCTGCACAAGGAGATCAACCCATCCCGTTGTTGAGGGACCCGGTGATGTGATGGAACGGCCTGAAGCTTGTTCCGCGCGTCGCCGATCGCGAATTCGATTCGCGACTTGCCAGCGCCGACGGGCGCTGTATATGATCGACATCACGCGCTGCGGGCGGGTAATGGCAACCGATAGCGCAACGCCGTGATTTGGAGGGTAACCATGAGACGACTTGTCGGCATGCTGCTGGTCATCGTCGCAGCACGGGCGGCGTTTGCTCAGGACTGGGCGCGCGAACGGCTCCAAAAGTCGCCACGCCATAGCGAATGGGTTACCGTGAAACATGGCGGCCGCTCCGTGCAGACGTTTATCGTCTACCCGGAGTCGAAAGACAAAAGACCCGTCGTATTGGTCATCCACGAAATCTTCGGCCTGACCGACTGGGCTGAGGAACTCTCGGACGAAGTTGCTGCGGCCGGCTACATCGCGGTAGCTCCGGACTTGCTCTCGGGCATGGCCCCGAACGGCGGGCGCAGCAGCGACCTTGCGCAGGACAAAGCCATCGAGGCCGTCAGCCATCTCGACCCTGACCAGATCACGGCTGACCTCAACGCCGCTGCCGACTACGCGCTGAAGCTCCCCGCCGCAAACGGCAAGCTTTTTGTCGCCGGGTTCTGCTGGGGAGGCGGCCAGAGCTTCCGATTTGCCACCAATCGGCCAGATCTCAGCGCCGCCTTCGTCTTCTACGGCCCGCCACCGGAGAAGGACGCGATGGCGCGCATCAAGACACCGGTGTACGGATTCTATGGCGGGGCCGATGCTCGCATAGACGCGACCATCCCCGACGCGACGGCAGCCATGAAGGCGGCTGGCAAGAGTTATGACCCCGTTGTCTACGAGGGCGCCGGTCATGGATTCATGCGCGCCGGCGAGGCTCCCGACGCTAGCGATCCCAATAGCAAGGCCCGCACAGAGGCCTGGACGCGTTGGAAAAGCATCCTGGATCGCAATCTGTAGGGGGCCGGTGACCGCTGGCCTCCCGGGCAACTCGATCGTGCCAAGGGCGCCCTTCGAAAGAGCCGCCTCTCGAACACCTTGGGTTGCGCCCGCCTCTGCAGCCAGTCTCGGCTATGGAGCGGCGACTCGACGTCCATCATGACTGGCCAGCGCATCCCCTGAGGCCTCGACCCCGCATGTCCGCACCAATCAGGCGCCTCTTCGCGCATTCGATGGACCCGACGTTCGTTACCTGCGTCCGCAACCGTACGGAGGTGTCCAACGGCGGACGCGAGCTCTCGGACCTTCGTCTGCCTGGTGGCTGCCGATGGCGATTCCTATTGTGTTTAGGCCCGGACGGCGGTGGCGCTAAAATTGCTGCCATGGCGCGCGTCTGACCGTGCCTCTTACGACCGAAAGAGGGCGGCGGCAAGCGATTCCAGGGTAATAGGTTCACGGTGCGTATCCGCCGCGAGGGCGCCCGTGAAGTGAGAAGCTTTATGCGAACTCTACCTCTCCAGAATCTCGGTTACACCCTGCGCGCGATCCGCAAGAGTCCCGGCCTGACTCTAACCGTGCTGCTGACGCTCGCTCTCGGAATCGGAGCCAACACCGCCATCTTCACCGTCGACTACGCGACGCTGCTCGCCCCCCTTCCGTATCCCGAGGCCGACCAACTTGTGATGGTCTGGTCCAGGGTTCAAGGGCACCGCAATGGAGTTTCGCCCGCAGACTTCCTTGACTGGAAGCGGCAGAGCAACGCTTTTCAGGATCTGAATGCCCAGTCGCAAGACTCCTTCAACATCGCCACACCGGAGCAGCCGGAATACGTGGATGGCCGGATCACTACGCCCGGTCTCTACCGGATGCTGGGAAATCCTCCCTTCTACCTTGGCCGCGATTTTCTGCCTGAAGAAGGGCTGCCGGGCAAAGACCACGTCGTTATCCTCACTCACAAGTTCTGGGAACGGCTGGGCAGCGATCCAAACGTTCTGGGCACGTCATTGCGGATCAACGGCGAGCTCTACACCGTCGTGGGCGTCTTCGCGCCGGGCTTGACCGACCGCGGCCAGGGAGAATTCGCCGTGCCGCTGGCCTTCACGCCCGAGCAACTCAATCGTGACAATCATTGGGTGCTTGCCATGGGCAGGCTCAAGCCCGGCATCACCATCCGGCAGGCGCAGGCAGACATGGATGCGATCACGGCGCGCCTCGCGGCGACCTATCCCGCCACCAACAAGGGCTGGGGTGTGTCCGTGGAACCGCTCAAAAACGATTTCATTCCGAACGACCGCATCATGACTCTGTGGCTGTTGTTGGGTGCTGTGGCCTTTGTGCTGCTGATCGCTTGCGCCAACGTGGCGAACCTCCTGCTTGCCAAGAGCATGAGCCGGCAGAGCGAAATGGCGCTGCGCAGCGCGTTGGGAGCCAAGTCCGCGACGATTTTCACGCAGCTTCTTACCGAGAGCCTGCTGCTTGCTGCTGCCGGCGGCGCCCTGGGTATCGGCGTCGGTTACGCCATATTGCGAGGGTTGGTCTCCGTAATGCCGCCGAATACCTTGCCGAGCGAAGCGGACCTGAGACTCAATTTCACCGTCCTGCTTTTCACCCTCGCCGCCACTACGCTGGCTGGTGTGCTGTTTGGCTGCGCTCCGGCGTGGTACGCCTCGCGGGTTGATCCAGCCGAAGCTCTCAAGGCTGGCGGCCGCGCAGGGACAGGAGCAGGCCGTCATCGCCTGCGCCGCGGCCTCGTGGTGGTGGAGTTCGCACTGACCTTGACCCTGCTCGCCGGCGCGGGGTTAGCGATTCACAGCTTCTGGAATCTCACGCGCGTTGACCTCGGCGTGCGTACGGATCATACCCTGACCTTTTTTCTTCCGGTTCCTGACTCGCGTCCGACCAATCCCCGGCAGATTGTCACCTACTATCGCCAGATCCTGTCGAGCATCGCCTCTGTTCCCGGCGTTTCGCACGTCTCGGCTGAGACTGGAGAGCCGCTCGAAAGAGCCGGCTTCGGCCTGTCTTTCTCCATTGCCGGTCAGCCCACGTACACCGATCCGTCGCAGCGGCCTGTCGTCGCCTTCCAAATGGTTACGCCAGACTATTTCCGGACGTTCGGTGTCAGGCTCGCACAGGGGCGATTCCTGACGGACCAGGACAACGCCTCCAGCCTCAAGGTGGCCGTGGTCAGCCAGGACTTCGTCGACCACTTTCTGAAGGGGGCCGATCCGCTGCGCGAGCGCGTGCTGGTGCCGCAGTTGACACCGGGCGTCAACCAACCAGGCCCGCCGGTGGAATGGCAGATCGTGGGCGTATTTCACAGTGTGCGGAGCCGTGGATTTCGCCAGGACAGTCCCGAAATCGACGTCCCCTTTTGGCAATCTCCCTGGCCGCGCGCGGCCATCGGCGTCCGTACCGCCGGAGATCCGGCGTCGATGACCAGGAGCATCGCTGCAGCCGTGCACGCGGTAGACCCGCAGATCGCTCTGGCGAATCCGCGCACCATGGAACAAGTGCGGGACGACGTGCTGGCGAACGATCGGTTTACGCTGGTGCTCTTCTCCACCTTCGCGGCCATCGCGCTGTTGCTCGCGACCCTGGGCATTTACGGCGTCATGGCCTTCTCGGTCGCGCAACGATCGCACGAGATTGCCTTGCGGATGGCTGTGGGCGCCACCCGCAATCGCGTGCTTGCGCTTGTGCTCCGGGAAGGCGGGGCGCTCGCGTGCACCGGATTTGCATTCGGGCTGATCGGCGCCTACCTCGTGGGCCGCGTCATGCAAAGCGCGCTCTTCGGAGTCGGCGCGATGGACTCGTCAGCCTTCCTGATCGTTGGGTTGGTCCTCTTGCTTGCGGCCTTGCTGGCCTGCTATCTGCCTGCCCGCCGAGCCGCGTCGGTAGAACCCATGCAGGCGCTGCGCCAGGAGTAGGGAAGCCTCCGGATCCTCACCATCCAGACCATTTAGATGTGCCCTCCGATAGACGTGCCCTCCGATGAATGTGCCCTCCGAGGACGCAGTCATTCCCGTGCGCGACCTCATGACGCAGCCATTCCGACGCGCGACCTCATGACGCAGCCATTCCGATGCCGGGCACGGCCCTCAGGAGGACGCAGTTATTCCCGCGAAGGCGGAAGTCCATTCCGCGACCGCCGAACGGTGGCTTTGTGGTTGGCTTTTAATGTTCGGACCGTTTGCCGGATGTCTTCTGGATCATGCTGACTTAATGGGACTTGGAGCAATAATCCGGCCCTTCGGGGGCCAACGGAAGTTTGGCTTCGTTTGACTTCGTTTTTCCCTATTTTCGGGACTGTTTTATTGATTCTAAAAGACTTGGTGGCTTCGTTTTGCAAAATTTTAGATTCTTTTTTTTCGCGCTATTTCTCTTTTTATTCGCCACTACCTGTAGTAGGCCCACCCCTTGTGGTTGCGCCTGAGACTGACTGGAGAGCTTTGCCCATAGCAAATAACACTGACCGGAAACCGCCTCCGGGCACGCAGGGAAAAGTATGGCACGCGACTAGCGGCTTGTCAAGGTGTGTGGATTGCCATGCGTAGGCTAGATCGAACCGTCCCGCGCGACAAGAAACTCCCCTCCTGGTCGAGGAGGGGTGCCCGAAGGGCGGGGTGGTCGTTGAAAGGCTTCAAAACCCGCGCGCCACCTTCACTTGGCGACGACCTTCACATACCGGCTGTTCAGGCATGCTGGTAAGGGCCGCTCGGAATGACGCTGTGGTGCTAATCAGCGGGACAGGAGAATGCGATTTCTCTTTCCTGAATTCAAAGGGCGGGTGACCACAGTTCTTGTCCTTGTGAAAAGCCGTCCGGAATGTAAGGGTACGGCTTGCCGTACCCGGCTGGCAGCGCAAGGAATGCGGGAAGGGTACGGCAAGCCGCTTCCGTACATCGACGTCGAATACGTAGACACCGTCACTCCTGCGCTTCACGGGCGAGCGGAGCAAATTGGCGCCGACCGGGTTCTGTTCCTAAATCCTCCGACCATGCAAGGAATATCTTACCGGAAGGTCTGAGCGGGTCACGGGCCAACCATTTTATCAAATAGCTAATCTGCTATGTCATGTGGTAAATGCAGGAGAGGAGCAGGGATGTATGTGGCGATGGGATTCCGTCGAGACGCTCTTGCTGGACCTCCGCTACGGACTGCGTATTCTGCGGACAAATCCCGGGTTCACGGCCGTCGCAGTGATCACGCTCGCGCTGGGCATCGGGGCCAACACCGCCATCTTCAGCGTCATTGAGAATGTTCTCCTTCATCCCCTTCCCTACGACCACCCTCAGCAACTCGTCGAAGTCTGGAACACTTATTTACCCACTGTCCCCATCAGCGGCCTTCCTCCCGGCGATTTTCAAGACTGGCGCACGCAAGCCACTACCGTCTCCGCCATGGGCGGATTCTCCTGGTACGAATTCGGCGCAAATCTTACCGGAGATGAATCTGCCGCACGCGTCGAAATCAAGTACGCGAGCGCGAATCTATTTCCCATGCTCGGCGTCAAACCCGTCACCGGGCGCCTTTTCCTTCCCGCCGAAGATCGACCTGGCAACGCGCCGATCGTCATTCTCTCTCATCATTTCTGGCAGAGCCGTTTCGGCTCTGATCCTGGCGTGCTCGGACGCGTCGTCACGCTCGACGGCCTCCGTTACACCATCGTCGGCGTGCTTCCCGGCAATTCCGGCGTACCCGACTCGTCCGATCTGTGGATGCCTCTTGGCCAATACACCGACCCGCTGACCGACCACACCTATCACCAAATTGAAGCCATCGCGCGACTGAAGCCCGGCGTAACCCTCGCGCAGGCCCGCGCGGAATTTGAATCGCTCAATCGCCACTCCGCCATCGCCTATCCCGCGCCGCACAAAGGCTTCGGCGTCCTCGTTCGTCCCCTGCAAAATCCCGCCGCAGCGCAGATGCGCCAAAGCCTGCTCGTTCTGTTTGCCGCTGTCGGCCTCGTCCTGCTCATCGCCTGCGCCAATATCGTGAATCTGCTCCTTGCGCGCAACGCCGCCCGCGAAAAAGAAGTCGCCGTGCGCATCGCAATCGGCGCCAACTCGCGTCGCCTCATGCAGCAACTCCTCACCGAGAGCATACTCCTTGCTTTAGCCGGAGGTGCACTCGGCGTCGCCCTCGCCGCCGCGGGAGTGAAACTTCTAGGCGCCCTTGCTCCCGCCAACCTCTCCGCAGTTCAAACGTCACACCTCAATGGCGCCGTTTTTCTTTTCACTCTCGCCGTGTGCGTCCTCGTCGGAGTCGCTTGCGGCCTTTTGCCCGCTCTGCAAGTTCGCAAAACCAACGTCAACGCCGCGCTCAAGCAAGGCGGCAAGGGCAGCGGCGCTTTTTCCGGCCGGAAACTTCACAACCTCGTTGTCGTTTTTGAAATCGCTCTCGCTCTCGTTCCGCTCATCGGCGCCGGATTGCTCTTGCGCAGCCTCCACGATTTGCTCAACGTGAACCCCGGATTCCGCGCAGACCACCTGCTCACCATGCACGTTCCCATCGCCGCCATTTCCACCGATGCCTACAACAAAATGACACCCTCGCAGAGGCGAGACGCCACGGGAAAGCGCGGCCTCGAGTTTCTACAAATCGTCCAGCAGGTAGAGGCTCTTCCCGGCGTGAAATCCGCCGCCGGCATCAGCGTTTTGCCCCTCGGCTCGCAAATTCAATCTGCCTCGCGTTTTGTCATCGAAAATCGCCCTATTCCCGACGCGGGTGTTCGTCCCATCGCCGAAACGCGCGTCATCACGCCGGGCTATTTTTCCACCGTCGGCGTCCCGCTCTTTCGTGGACGCACCCTCACGCAAGAAGATTGGAACAGCTCGAACATCGACATCGACGAAGCCATGGCCCGCCGCTTCTGGCCCCAGGGCGACGCCCTCGGTAAGCGCATCAATCTTTGCTCGCTCGAACCCACACCTTGCTGGTTCTCCATCGTCGGCGTCGTCGGCGACGTGCATCAATTTGGCCTCGACGCCCCTCTCACCTACGACGCCTATCTCTGCGTCGGTTGGACCGATTATCTGCTGATTCGCACTTCCTCCGATCCGCACCTCATCGCCTCCGCCGCAACGAACGTCATCCACAAGATCGACCCCATGCTCCCTGTCGATGCAGTTAGCACCATGGACGAAATTCTCTCCGACACGCTTTCGCCGCGCCGCTTCTCCGCACTTCTCATCAGCATTTTCGCCGCACTCGCTCTCTCGCTCGCAGCGATTGGCATCTACGGGATAATGAGCTACATGGTCGGCAGACGCGCCAGCGAAATCGGCATTCGCATGGCTCTTGGCGCCCAACCGCATGACGCCTTGCGTCTGATCGTCGGTCACGGAGCGAAACTGGCTCTTTGCGGAATCATCCTTGGCGTCGTCGGCGCACTGCTGCTCACGCGACTTATGACCAGCCTCCTCTACGGCGTCTACGCCTCCGACCCGCTGACTTTCATAGCGATTTCAGCGCTTCTCATGCTCGTCGCGCTCGCGGCCTGCTACATTCCCGCCCGCCGCGCCATGCGCGTCGACCCCATGACGGCGTTGAGTTATGAGTAGCTTTTGACGGTTTCTTCTCGCTCAATCGGCACCAAGACGATTATCGGCAACCCGGCGTAATCCACATAGATCAGGGCTCGTCCTGCGGATCTGCCCTCGCCGGCCGCACATGATGTTCTCATTATGATGATCACATCTTGACAATCATACGTTAGGGGAGTTATCTTGATCTCGTGCTCCTCGTGAGGCCGTGATGGACAAATCGAATACCGACCTTATCCAAGGCACCCTGGACATGCTGATTCTTAAGACGCTGAGTCTCGAACCGCTACACGGATTCGGCATCGCGCGGCGGATCGAGCAGGTCACGCGCGGAGTGTTCAAGGTCAATCCAGGCTCGCTTCTTACCGCCTTGCAGCGCCTCGAGCGCAGCGGATGGCTGGACTCTGAATGGCTGCAAACCCGGAACTCGCGCCGGGCCAAAGTCTATCGGCTGACGCGCGCCGGGAAGAAGCAACTTGAGAACGAGACTGCCGATTGGTCACGCCGGGCTTCGGCGATCGCGCGTCTCCTGAGGGCGGAGGCCTGATCATGTCCATAGGGCGCCAGATTGCCCGCGGCCTGGGCGCGCTTTTCAACCGCAAAAGGGCGCAGGGCGACGTCGCTGAGCAGGTGGAGAATTACCTGGAGCTCTCGGCTGCCGACTTCGAAGCAAGAGGCATGTCTCCCGGCGAGGCACGCCGTGCTGCGAGGCTGGAGATCGGTAGCCCCACCGGTGTGCGGGACCAGGTGCAGTCCTCCGGCTGGGAACAGGCCGTCGCCGAGGTGCTTTCTGACCTGCGTCATGCCGCGCGCAGGCTGGGCAAGACTCCGGGATTCACTGCGGTCAGCGTGCTCACCTTGGCGCTTGGGATCGGCGCCAGCGCGGCAATCTTCAGCGTCATCGAGGGCGTCTTGCTCAAGCCGCTTCCTTATCCCGAGTCCGGGCGGATCGTGGCGCTGCGGCATACGGCCCCGGGTATCCACATCGACGATCTGAACCTGGCCGCCTCTCTGTACCTCACTTACAGCGAGGAAAACCATGTGTTTCAAGACGTCGGCATGTGGTTGCCTGACTCCTGGACCGTGACCGGCTTGGGCGAGACGGAGCAGGTCGCGGGATTGTCGGTGACTCATGGCTTTTTTGCCGCCCTCGACGTTCGGCCAGCCCTCGGCCGGTCCTTCACCTTATCGGACGAAGACCCCGGGGGCGAACACACCGTAATGCTTACGGATGCGTACTGGAAATCGCATTTCGGAGGCGATCGCTCCGCTCTCGGACGCCGCCTGCAGTTGAACGGAGATGGTTACACCGTAATGGGCGTGCTCCCGCCAGCATTCGAGTTTTTGGACAGAAAAATCTCTCTTGTGGCCCCGTTCCGGTTCAGGCGCGCGGACATCAACCTGGTGAGCTTTTGCTGCGAAGGGATTGCCAGGCTCAAGCCGGGAGTGACGCTCGACCAGGCCAACGCGGACGTGGGCCGTATGCTGGCGCTCGCGCCTCTGAAGTTCCCGGTGAATCCCGGCTTTAGCGCAGACGTCTGGTCAACTGCGAGAATCGCTCCTCGCGTACGCTACCTGAAAGATTCTCTCGTGGGCGACATCGGACGCACGCTTTGGGTGCTGATGGGCACTGTCGGCATGGTGCTGCTGATCGCCTGTGCGAACATCGCGAACCTGCTTCTGGTGCGCGCCGACGGCCGCCGCCAGGAACTGGCGGTTCGTGCCGCGCTCGGGGCCGGGTGGGGACGCATCGCGCGCGAGTTGCTGCTCGAAAGCCTGTGCCTCGGGGTCGCGGGAGGCGCGCTTGGCCTCGCTCTCGGCTACGGAGCGTTGCGTCTGCTTTCGGCCTCCGGACTGGAGCAGTTGCCCCGCGCGCGCGACATCGCGATTGACCCGGTTGTTCTGGCGTTCACTGTCGGTATTTCCCTGGCTTCGAGCCTGCTCTTCGGCATCATCCCGGTACTCAAGTATGCGCGGCCCCGTCTCTGGAACACGCTCGGCAGCGGCGGCCGAACGCTCAGCGAGAGCCGTGACCGCCATCGTGCCCGCGGCTTGCTGGTGGTGGTGCAAGTGGCGCTGGCTATGGTTCTCCTGGTGGGCTCCGGATTGATGATCCGCACCTTCCGGGCGCTGCGCAACGTGGATCCCGGCTTTGCCGGTGGGTCCGAAATCGAGACCCTGCGTACCGACATTCCCGATTCGCAGGCCAAGGAACCTGAAGGCGTGATCCGTGTGGAAGAGGCGATCCTGCACAATCTGCGGGCGATTCCAGGCGTCTCTGCCGCCGCCATCATCGACAGCCTTCCCATGGATGGAGGCTCGAACGATCCTGTCTATGCGCAGGACTACCCGGGCACCGCCGTGCCCCCTATCCGCCGCTTCAAGTACGTTTCTCCGGGTTATTTCGCCGCTACCGGTGCGCGGCTCGTTGCCGGGCGCGATGTCACCTGGGCCGAAGCTTACAACCAAACCCCGGTGGCGCTCGTGTCGGAGAACATGGCGCGCGAGCTGTGGCGCGATCCGCGCGCAGCGATCGGCAAGCGTATCCGTCCAACGCTTAAGGACGACTGGCGCCAGGTGATCGGAGTGGTGGCGGATCTCCACGACAACGGCCTCGACCAGACAGCGCCGGGCATCGTCTATTGGCCGCTGCTCGAGAAGAATTTCGAGTCGAGTCCGAGCTACGTGATCCGCGGGCCAGCGCTTGTGATTCGAACGCCGCGAGCGGGTACGGCATCTTTGCTTCAGGACATTCAAAGAGCGGTCGCAGGCGTGAATTCAAATCTGCCGGTCTCGGAAGTTGACACCCTTCAGTCGCTCTATAATGCCTCGCTGGCGCGCACCTCGTTCACCTTGCTGCTGTTGGCTATCGCCGGTGGCATGGCGATGTTTCTGGGGCTCATCGGCCTCTACGGGGTGCTTTCTTATTCGGTTGCGCAGCGCACCCGCGAAATCGGAATACGGCTGGCGCTGGGAGCTCCTCTTCGTGAGGTCACCCGACTGTTTGTCAGGCACGGGCTGGTTCTCTCGGGAATGGGCGCCGCTGGTGGATTGATAGCGGCGCTGCTGCTGACCCGGCTGATCAAGTCGCTGCTGTATGACGTGAGCCCGGCGGATCCCTCGACCTATGCTGGCGTCACCGCGGCCCTGATTCTAGCGGCAGGACTCGCCAGTTACCTGCCGGCGCGGAAGGCCGCGCGAGTGGATCCCATGACGGCGCTGCGCGCTGAGTAAATCTCATCCTCTATACAATCTGCCGTCGCAAGTTGCCGAGCCTTATCGACCGGAATGGGCTTTTCTGCGCGGCGCTGTCTTCCTCAAACTCGCTCGTCCCCCCTTGCCTCGCCCGAGCCCATCGAGCAAAGGAGCTCGAAAGAAACCCTGCCTGTGGTATCCTTTGCCCCCACAATGCCTGAAGGAACTAAACTCAAGATCGCTTCCCGGAGACCGCTGATGCCTCGCCTGCCGCTCATGTCGATATGTCTTTTCGCGCTTGCTACGACGTCGTCTTTCTGCCTCGGAGCCGACCGGATCGTGCTCGATCGTCTGGGCCCGACACAAGCCACCATCCTCGTTTCCAACGCCGATGGCTCCGGGGAACGCGCTCTCACCCAGCCGGGATCGCTCGACTACAATCCGTCGTGGTCTCCGAAGGGGGATTGGATCGTTTTTACCTCGGAACGCGCCGGGTCAGCGGACCTCTACCGGATTCATCCTGACGGAGGCGGGCTCGAGCGACTGACGGACGATCCGGCGTACGATGACCAGGCGGGGTTCTCCCCCGACGGCCAGCGGGTTGTGTTTGTTTCGACTCGGGCCGGCGGACGCGCCAATCTGTGGGTGCTCGATGTCACCTCCCAAAAGGCTACACCGCTGACCTCGGGGGACGGCGGCGATTTTCGTCCGTCATGGTCTCCTGACGGAGAGTGGATCGCCTTCTCATCCGATCGGGGCAGCGATCTTCCGCCCGCGAAAGGGAGGTGGGAGCGCCTGCAATTGGCCGATGTGTACCTCGTTCACCCGGACGGCAGCGGGCTGCGGCGGATCTCCGAACACGGAGGATTTTGCGGAAGCCCCAAATGGACGCCGGACAGCCGGAGCGTGGTTGCGTATTGCACATCGGCGCAGGATACGTGGACCTATCGCTTTGGCAGGGAAGACGGCGACGACAGGCTGGTGAAGATCGACATCGCTAACGGCGGGGCGACGCCCGTGCCCGCGGGCCCCGGCGTGAAGTTGCAGCCGGCCTTCTTGCCCTCAGGCGAGATCGCCTATCTTCGCTCTGACAAATCGGTCCAAGGGATTTTCTACGGAACGGCAAGCCGGGACCCAAAGGAGATGATCTGGGCAGTCCGTCCTGGTCTCCCGATGGCCGGCAGGTGGTGTACAGCCGCTCCGTCTACAAGCACACGTCTCTGCTGGTGAAGCAGTGGAGCCGGAACAAGAACTTCGAGCTGTACAGCACCGCCTGGCTGCCCGCATACGATTCGAGCGGAGAACGCCTCGCCGTGACGAAAAAGGTCTCGGGGGGCGCCACCAGTCTGTTTGTTTTGGATGAAGGGAAACCGGAGAAAACCATTCTGACTCAGAAGACGCTGATTCTGGCGCCCTCATGGTCGCCGGACGGCAGGCAGATTGTGGTGGGTGTGGGTGAGTTCAGCTCTTTTCTCGATTCTCAGGTTGGAGCCAAGAAGCCAGTGGATCCGGCGAACGGCGGCGGACAGGTGGCCATCCTCAACGCCGATGGTTCAGGCTTCCACCTCGTGACCTCCGGCCCCAACAATAATGCCTTCGCATCCTTCGCGCCCGACGGCAAGCACATCGTGTATCGGACGGAAGGACCCGATGGCGAGGGCCTGCGAATTATGGATCTCGAGGACCATTCGGTCACGGTGCTCACCAACGGCTACGATAACTTCCCCACCTGGTCGCCGCGAGGGGATCTGATTGCGTTCATGCGGAGAGCCGACGGCTTCTTTCAGATCGTCACCATTCATCCCGACGGCTCGGATTTGAAGCAGCTAACCCATACCAAGGGCAATGAAGCTCATATGGCTTGGTCGCCCGATGGGGAGCGGTTGCTGTTTACAAGTTCGCGCATGGGATTCAAGGATGAGGTTCTGCTGATCGGCAATCCACAACCTTACGGCGAGATCTTCGTGATGCGCTATGACGGCACCGGCGTCGAGCAACTCACCGACGACCAATGGGAGGAGGGCACGCCTGCCTGGCAGCCAAGGCGACCAGATCTCTCCGTCGTTACTACGCCTTCGCACTGAGGAGACTTAATGGTTGGGGCAACTGGCGGCGTCAACCCGCCAGGTTCAGCATTCGGCGAGTCAGTGGACAAAGACCCTCATAGCTCTACTGCGCCCGAAAGGTTGCGTGCCACAAAACTCTCACTATCGTTGGCCATGCGCTCGAAGTCCGCTTCGGAATAAACCAGGGAATCGACCGGGATAGCCAGTCCCCCCTGCGGTTCACCGGTGCGCTCCTCAAGGGTCAGTCTATAACAAGTTGTGCCGCTTGGAGATTCGGGCAGACTGTCCGATCGATTTCGTTACAACCACCCCCGGCCCCTCCTTTTATCCGAGGAGGGGGGTTCCCCTCCTCGCTGAGGAGGGGTTAGGGGTGGCGGTCGCCAACGACGGGTCTAACGCCTGGCATAGCGAATGAATGGGATTGCCTGCTAGAGTCCGAGCCTGGCGCGAGTGGCTGGGCCCACGATGCCGTCCGCAGTGAGGCCCTGCTGCGTCTGATACTGCCGTACCGCTGCGTCGGTGGCGTTCGCGAAGACGCCGTCAACGGGCAGGGTGATCCCTGTCGTCACTAATGCCTGCTGGAGCACCGTGACGTCAGCGCCCTGGAATGGGGGATCGTGCAGGCTCAGCAGCCGGACGCCCGGGTCGTGAGCCGACGCTCGGACCGGGGTGGTCGCGGCAAGCACATCCTCGCTGATCAGGACGCCGCGCACCGTTAAGGGCAGGGGCAGATGCCAATGGTTGGCCTCGATGAGGTGAAGAAAGGCGTCCATGCGGTAGACCGTCGGATGCAAGGCGGCGTTCGAGTGGTTTGCAAGCCAGTCCCGGCGCTCGTTGACGTAGTGCGTGGTCCAGGCCTGTTCGCCGATCGCCGTGGCCGCGCCGAGGGCGGCGTTGGTGCGGTCGCGAATGATCCCCCAGGCGCCCTGAATATGGCCGTCGTAAACGACCGAGGTGGCGAGCGCGGTAGCCAGGCCGCAACGGTCGGCGGCCTGTACGCTCGGGGTCCAGGCAATGCGGTCGAAGAACTGGTCCTGCTCGCTCTGCATCACCGGATCGTCGCCGGCCTCGCGCAGCAGGGTGCGGAGAGCCATGTCGGTGTCGAGGGCGGTGTCGGCGGTAGCTAGCCGGGGCAGGAAGGGGGCCAGCCCGGCCGCGAACTGCGCCCCAGGCGCGGCGCAATACGCCTTGATGAGCAGGTAGAGGTTACCGCTGCCTAAGGTCGTCTGCGAGCGGCCGTAAGTGAGGTGGCCCGTGTCACCGCGAATCAGGGTGACGCTTCCGTACTTGCCACGGGCGCTGTTGGTTTCGAAGATGTTCACGATGGCCTGCGCTGTTTGCTTCTGGAGATCGGTTAACATGCGCTCAATCATGGCACATCGAATTTGGACGGTGGGCCAGACTGAGAACCGTGAGAAACTTTATTTTCGACGGTCACCGGCCTAATTAAGTGCCTTTATTTTAATAAGTTAACCTTATCTGTTCCGGCACGCTTGCGTTTGAGGCACTGATCCCAAGCGCTAGGCAGCGCCCTGGCGCAGGTTCTCAATCAGGCGCTCGGAGCTTCGCAGGCTGAAGGCGAGGATGGAAAGGGTTGTGGTCTTGTCGCTGCAATTTGCGAAGACACTGGCGTCGCAGACGTGGACATTGGGCACGTCATGCGTCTGCCCGAAGCGATTGGTGACGAATTTCCGGGGGTCATCCCCCATGCGGCAGGTGCCGGTCTCGTGCAGGCTGTAGCCGGGCGTGTTCGGCTTGTCGCCCGCGCCCTGGAACTCGCCGCCCGAAGCCTTGATGACGTCGTGACTCACCTGCTTGGCGTGCTCCCACATCAGGATCTCATTCGGGCCCCACTGGAAGTGGAGACGCGCTGCGGGAATGCCGTAGTTATCCTTGACGTCGGGGTCGATGTCGACGTAATTCGTGGCGCTTGGGAGCGACGGGATCTGGCAGTAGAAAGACACGGGCGTCGGGTAGTGCTGCTTGATCTTGCGCTTCAGGTCGGAGCCGAATCCCTCCAGTTCGTCCTGATACCACGGGAACTCGTCGCAACCACCGGTGGGATAAATCGAGTAGCCGCGCACAAACTTCTCCTCGTGGGGGTTGTTCAGGTTCTGCCAGCGCGGCATCCAGACCACCTGGCTGTTGGAGACATTGTCGGGGAAGCTGGGCTGGCCAAGCAATTGTGGTAGGTAGCCCCAGGCGGTATCGCCATAGAGGTGATCGCACAGGTTGCGACCGACCTGGCCGCTCGAATTGCCGAGTCCTTCGGGGAACTGGCGTGACTTCGAGTTGAGCAGGATCCGGGCGCTCTCCACCGTGGAGGCGGCCACCACCACGGACCCGGCGTACACCTCCACTTCGCGATGGCCCTCGCGCTCGACGTAGGCCACGCCACTGGCGCGTCCGGTGGTCGGGTCGAGGAGCACGCTCCGCACCACGGTGTTGGTGCGCAGTTCGAGGTTGCCGGTTTTCTCGGCCAGAGGCAGGAAGAACCAGGGCGTGGAGAAAAACGAGCCCGTGTCACAGCCCTCCGTGCAGTTGCCGCAGTAGTGGCAGGCCGGGTGACCCTCATGCGCCACCGTGAGCTGCGCCAGGCGGTCCGGGAGGTAAGGCACGCCCAGTTTCGCGCAGCCGTTCTGCAGGATGTAGTCGAGGCAGCGCAGCTTCATGGGCGGCAGATACTCGCCGTCGGGGTTGCTCGGCCGGCCCTGGACGGTGCTGGCCACGCCGATCATCCTCTCCGCGCGGCTGTAATAGGGGGCGATCTCGCTGTAGCTCACCGGCCAATCCACGCCCGACCCGTCGCGGCTGGCCGCCTTGAAGTCGATGTCGCCCATGCGCGCGGCCGACCGGCCCCAGAAGTTGGTCTTCCCGCCCACGGCGTGGCAGCGGGGCCACTCCCACTCGCTGCCGGGAGCAACAGTGTAGGCTATGCCGTGCTCCCACAGGCCCGCGGTGTACTCGTTTTCGATGTGATAGTACTGGTCGCGCTTGCGCGGATCGCCGAAGCCGCGATATTTCAGGTCATAGGAATAGCGGTGATTGCGAAAGTCTTTGGCCGGGTCGAGCCGCCGACCGGAGTTGAGGGCGCAGACCTTGAGGCCGGCCTCGCACAGCGTCTTGATCGCCATGCCCCCGCCGGCGCCGGTCCCTATCACGATCACATCGTAAGTTGCGCTCATTGTTGCCTCCGCGGTAGTCGGCAGTAAGCAGAAAGCAGTCGGCAGTAGGCAGTCCAACCCTCCGCGACGGCCAAAACGGTTGCGGCCAGGGGCAGCTACGACAAAGCAGTGGATCGAACCACACCAGACCCGCTTACTGCGGACTGCTTACTGCCCACTGCCTACCGCCGACCGCCCACTGTTACACTGCCTACTGCTCACTGCCGACTGCCTACTGCCGACTTCTTACTGCCTACTGCCGACAGATGCAGATGCCCGCGGTCATCCACATGCGGGCACCCGGGCGACTCGGCGTAGAACCTGAGTCCGGGAAAGTCGAGCTCTTCGAGCCCGATGCGCGAGGTGTAGAAGCCCATCACGGTAAGTTCGCGCACGGTGTGGAAGAACTGCCGGCCCTCGTCTTCGCCCTCGCGATACTGATCCTTGTAGGCCAGGTGCTTGAGGATGTCCGTCTGATCGGCTGCCTCGAGCCCTCGGAAGGGTTTGCCATAGAGCTTCTCGGAGTGGGCGTCGAGCCAGGTCAGGCCGTAGCGGAACCCGTACTGGGCGCCCGGGTCGCTCGAGACCATGAAATCGACGAATTCGCTCACGCCGGCTTCGCGCGCGCCCGGCGTACCGTCGCTCGGGACGATCAGGTCGGTCAAACGCTCTACGGTGGCGTATTCCTCCGGCGTGAAGAACTGGGGGCTATAAGCGTCCGGCCGGGCGGGCGCGGAAGGACCTTTGCCGGCCACGTGCTCGCAAGCAAAGGCCCAGCGATGAAATCCGGGAAACTGGCTGGCCCCCGCCGCCAGCGCCAGGGCACGCAGGATCTCGCGCCGGTCAAGTCCCTGTCCAGCCATGAGAACCTCCTGTAGGTGCAACTTCAGAGTGTACGGCGAGTTGGCGATGCGTGCACGAAGATTTCCAATCGCGTATTTGACCGCTTGACACAGCGCTCCCAGCTTTGTAATATTAGAAAGCTTTCCCAATCACTGGATGTTCGCCAGTGGATCTGCCGCAGCGTATCGCGGCTCGGGCATGGTCGTCGCCCGAGCAGTCGAAGCCGCGAAAGACAGGGAGGGCCGACAAGGATCCATTCGTGCCGACGTTCAGTCAACTGGTTCGGAAGGGGCGCAAAGCGCCGCGCTACAAGACGTCAAGTCCGGCGCTGAACTCGTGCCCTCAGAAGCGCGGGGTCTGCATTCGCGTTTACACGCAAACCCCCAAGAAGCCGAACTCGGCATTGCGGAAGGTAGCGCGCGTGCGCCTGACCAACGGGATGGAAGTCACCACTTACATTCCCGGCGTCGGCCACAACTTGCAGGAACACTCGATTGTCTTGATTCGCGGAGGCCGCGTGAAGGATCTTCCCGGCGTCCGTTATCACGTGGTTCGTGGAACCCTGGACTCAGCCGGCGTCGGTGATCGCCGCCAGGCTCGGTCCAAGTACGGCGCCAAGAGGCCCAAAGCTTCGTAGCTGTTGGCCGGTTCCCCTTTTCCCCGCACAGTCGGGCAATTCTTTGTTAGACGCCGGGCGGCGTTTCGGCTTAGGACGCGCGCCGGGGAATAATCGGTTAGTTTATGCCAAGAAAAGGCACAGTGGAGCGGCGCGAAGTCAGCGCGGATCCCGTTTTCGACAACCAGATGGTGCAGAAACTGATCAATTGCCTGACTTACGACGGCAAGCGGGCAGTTTCGCAGGGCATTGTCTACGAATCGTTTGAGTTGATTAAGCAGCGCGCCAATGATGATCCGCTCAAGATTTTCAAGAAGGCGGTGGAGAACATCCGGCCGACCTTGGAAGTCAAGAGCCGTCGTGTCGGCGGCGCGAACTATCAGGTACCCGTGGAAGTGAATCGTAACCGGCAGGGCTCGCTGAGCCTTCGCTGGTTGATCAGCTTCGCGCGGCAGCGCAGTGAGAAATCGATGGTGGAGAAGCTTGCTGCCGAAGTGATGGACGCCGCCAATAACAAGGGTGGCGCCATCAAGAAGCGCGACGACACTCACCGGATGGCGGAGGCCAACAAGGCCTTCGCGCACTACCGCTGGTAGCCCGCTCTCGAGCGGGCCAGCCTGCACGCCAGGCAGGATGAGGCTTTAACCCGGAGCCCCGATCTGTCAGGCAGCCCCCGGTCCACGAGGGGCCTATGCGCCAAATTGAAAGCCAGTCCGCCGCCAGGGGGTGGCGGAGTCTGGATTGAAACGTACGTTATGCCGCGGACGATACCGCTCGACAAAACCCGGAACATCGGCATCATGGCCCACATCGATGCCGGTAAGACCACGACCACGGAGCGGATCCTCTATTACACGGGGATTACGCACAAGATGGGCGAAGTGCACGAAGGCACTGCCGTCATGGATTGGATGGAGCAGGAGCAGGAGCGCGGCATCACCATCACGTCAGCGGCCACCACGTGTTTCTGGAACGACATCCGCATCAATATCATCGACACGCCGGGACACGTAGACTTTACGGCGGAAGTGGAACGGTCGCTCCGGGTGCTTGACGGAGCGATTGCCATTTTAGGGTCGGTGGAAGGCGTGGAGCCGCAAACCGAGGCCGTCTGGCGGCAGGCCGACAAGTATCGCGTTCCGCGCATCGTCTTCGTCAACAAGATGGACCGGGTGGGAGCGGACTTCAATCAATGTGTGGACCAGTTGCGCTCCAAGTTGCACGCCAACCCGGTGGTGCTGCATCTTCCGCTCGGCAGCGAGGACAAGTTCCTCGGCGTGATCGATGTGCTGGCCGGCAAGGCGATTGTTTACAAGGACGAGACGCTGGGCGCGGCCTACGATGTTGTGGATGTCCCGGCCGAGGAGGCCGAGCGCGTCAAGCACGCGCGTGAGCAGTTGATTGAGTCTCTCGGCGAAGTGGACGACCAGATCATGGAGAAGTACGTCCATGCCGAGCCGGTGACGGTTGAAGAATTGAAAGCCAGCCTGCGGCGCAACACGATCGCCATGAAGGTCTTCCCGGTGATCTGCGGGTCGGCGTTCAAGAACAAAGGGGTTCAGCTTCTGCTCGACGCGGTAGTGGATTACCTGCCTTCTCCCCTGGATGTGCCAGCAATCGAGGGCTCTGTTCCGGGTGATCCGGAAAAGAAGGTCGTGCGGCCGCCCGAGGATGACGCTCCTTTCGCGGCGCTGGTGTTCAAGATCATGACTGACGCCTTCGTCGGCCAGTTGGCGTTCGTGCGCGTTTATTCCGGCACGCTCAAGAACGGCGACACGGTCTATAATCCGCGGCGTGACCGGCGCGAGCGCGTGGGCCGTCTGGTGAAGATGCACGCCAACAAGCGCGAAGAGATCAACGAGGTGCTGGCAGGCGACATCGCCGCTGCTGTGGGCCTGAAGAGCGTTTCCACCGGCGACACGATTTGCACGGAAGATGATCCGGTCGTGCTCGAATCCATGGACTTCCCGGCGCCCGTGATCTCCGTCGCCATCGAGCCCAAGACCAAGGCCGACCAGGAAAAGATGAGCACCGCGCTCGGCAAGCTCACGCAGGAAGATCCCACCTTCAAGGTCAACACCGATCCCGACACCGGACAGACGATTATTTCGGGCATGGGCGAGCTTCACCTGGAGATTCTGGTGGACCGCATGATGCGCGAGTTCAACGTGGGTGCGAACGTGGGGCGGCCGCAGGTGGCGTATCGCGAGACCATCTTGAAGCCGGCCGAGGGCGAAGGCAAATACATCCGCCAGACGGGCGGCCGCGGCCAGTACGGCCACGTGAATGTACGCGTCGATCCGCTGCCGCATCCGAACCTTGAAGAGATTGCCGAGCTGACCCGCAAGAAATCCACCACCAAGTTTGACCCTGATCTGAATCTGCTGTTTGTCGACGCAATCGTCGGCGGGAGCGTGCCCAGGGAGTACATCGGGCCGGTGTATCAGGGCATTCGCGAGGCCATGGAAACCGGTGTGCTCGCAGGCTACGAAATGACGGGCGTGAGGGTGGCGCTCGAGGACGGGTCCTATCACGAGGTGGACTCTTCGGAGCTGGCTTTCAAGATCGCAGGCTCCATGGGATTCAAGGACGCCGTGAAGAGGGCCAAGCCGGTGCTGCTGGAGCCGGTGATGAAGGTGGAAGTGGTGGTTCCCGAGGAAGACATGGGTGATGTGCTCGGCGATTTGAGTTCGCGGCGCGGGCACATCGAGGGCATGGAGAAACGCGGCTCGACACAGATTATCCGGTCTAAGGTTCCCTTGGCGGAAATGTTTGGATATGCCACTGACCTTCGGTCCCGGACGAAGGGCCGGGCTTCTTACAGCATGCATTTTCTGCGCTACGAGCAGGCGCCCTCCAATGTCGCCGAGGAAGTGATCGCAAAGGTGCAGGGGCGGGAAGTGGCGAACTGAAGTTTGTTCCAGAATTCTGACTGACGAGGGTTGAGAGTTATGGGCAAAGAGAAGTTTGATCGATCGAAGCCGCACATGAACATCGGGACCATCGGTCACATTGACCATGGGAAGACGACGTTGACGGCGGCGATCACGAAGGTGTTGTCGAAGCACAACCCGAAGATCAAGTTTCGACCGTTCGATTCGATTGACAACGCGCCAGAGGAGAAGGCGCGTGGGATCACGATTGCGATCGCGCACGTGGAGTATGAGACGAAGAACCGGCACTACGCGCACGTGGACTGTCCGGGGCACGCGGACTACATCAAGAACATGATCACGGGCGCGGCGCAGATGGACGGGGCGATTCTGGTGGTGGCGGCGACGGACGGGCCCATGCCGCAGACGCGGGAGCACGTGCTGCTGGCGCGGCAGGTGAACGTGCCGTACATCGTGGTGTTTCTGAACAAGTGCGACGCGGTGGAAGACCCGGAGTTGCTGGAGCTGGTGGAAGTGGAAGTGCGGGACCTGCTGAACAAGTACAACTTCCCTGGCGACGTGATTCCGGTGGTGCGGGGCTCGGCGCTGAAGGCGCTGGAAGGCGATGCGGAGTGGGAGAAGTCGATTGACGCTTTGATGGAAGCGGTGGACACGTACATCCCGATGCCGGAGCGTCAGATTGACAAGCCGTTTCTGATGCCGGTGGAAGACATTTTTTCGATCTCGGGGCGTGGCACGGTGGTGACGGGGCGGGTGGAGCGCGGGAAGGTGAAGGTGCAGGAAGAGATCGAGATTGTAGGCTTGCGTCCGGAGAGTTTCAAGCGGGTGGTGACAGGCGTGGAGATGTTCAAGAAGTTGCTGGACGAGGGGCAGGCGGGAGACAACATCGGGGTGCTGCTGAGGGGTACGGAGAAGGACGACGTGGAGCGGGGGATGGTGCTGGCGAAGCCGGGATCGATCACGCCGCACACGAAGTTCAAGGCGGAGACGTACATTTTGACGAAGGAAGAGGGCGGGAGACACACGCCGTTCTTCAACGGGTACCGGCCGCAGTTTTACTTTCGGACGACGGACGTGACGGGAGTGGCGACGCTGCCGGGGGGGACGGAGATGGTGATGCCGGGGGACAATGTGGCGCTCGAGATCGAGTTGATCACGCCGATCGCGATGGAGAAAGGGCTGCGATTTGCGATCCGGGAAGGCGGCCACACGGTGGGCGCCGGCACGGTGACGGAAGTGATTCAGTAAGCAGGCGCGTCGGCCGCTGAGGTGAGGATATGAGAGAAATCATCACGTTACAGTGCACGGACTGCAAGAACCGGAACTACTCGACGACCAAGAACAAGAAGAAGAACCAGGACCGGCTTGAGCTGAAGAAATTTTGTTCCGCTTGCCGGCACCACACGGCACACAAAGAGGTCAAGTGACGAGTGACGAGTGACAAGTGACAAGCCTGCTATTTCTTGCCACTCGCCACTAACCACTCGCCACTGGTTTACGTAGGGGCGTCAGATCAACGGCTAATCTGCCGGTCTCCAAAACCGGTCATGGGGGTTCGAGTCCCTCCGCCCCTGCCAGGTTTGGCCGGCGGCAAGCCGACCCATCAAGCAAGTGGAGCCAGAATGGCTGAAGAGATCACGATCGAGAAGAGTTTCTTGAAGCGCACGCAGGATTACTTCAGGGACGTGCGCGTCGAGATGAAGCGGGTCACGTGGCCGGGCCGGATGGAGATCCAGGGCACGACCGCGATGGTGATTATCACCACATTTTTGTTCGGATTCTACTTCTGGATCTGCGATTCAGTTTTTCAATATACGGTGGGGCGGGTGCTGAGCTGGTTTACGCACAAGAGTTGAGGCTTTCAGGGCTATGGCGGACGCAACGACAACCGAAAAGCAGGGTGTGACCAAGAGTTGGTACATCATCCACTCGTACTCGGGCTTCGAGAAGAAGGTGGCCGAAACCCTGCGCAGCCGCGCCGAGGCGGCGGGTTTGCAGGACTATTTTGGCGAGATCATGGTGCCGACGGAAGACGTGCTCGAGGTCCGTCAGGGCAAGAAGGTGGTCACGCCGAAACTGTTTTATCCCGGCTACGTGCTGGTCGAAATGTCGATGAACGACGACACCTGGCATCTCGTGCGTTCCACGCCGCGTGTGACGGGCTTCGTGGGTTCCGGCCAGATGCCGAGCCCTTTGACGCCTGAAGAGGTCGACCGCATTGTTCATCGCGTGGAAGTGGCGGCGGAACATCCCAAGCCGCGCCTGAAGTTCGAACGCGGCGAGACGGTGAAAATCAACGAGGGTCCCTTCAAGGACTTTACCGGCGTGGTGGAAGAGATCAACGAGGACCGGTCTACGTTGCGCGTGATGGTCACCATCTTCGGCCGCGCCACGCCGGTGGAGCTTGACTTCTACCAGGTGGATAAGGGCTGAGTTTCGAGGAGTAACCGCATGGCAAAAAAAGTTCAGGCAATGGTGAAGCTGCAGATTGCGGCTGGCAAGGCGACCCCGGCGCCGCCGGTAGGACCGGCGCTCGGCCAGCACGGCGTGAACATCATGGATTTCTGCAAGGCGTTCAACGCCAAGACGTCGGCCAAGGATCAGGAAGGCCTGATCATTCCGGTGGTGATCACGATTCACACCGACCGCACTTTCACCTTCATCACCAAGACGCCGCCGGCCGCCGTGCTGCTCAAGCGCGCCGCGGGAATCGCCAAGGGCTCAGGCGAGCCCAACAAGAACAAGGTCGGCAAGGTGACGGAGAAGCAGGTGGAGGAGATTGCCAAGACCAAGCTGCCGGATCTCAATGCGCGCGACTTGGCGGCCGCCGTTGCCACCATCCGGGGCACGGCGCGCAGCATGGGCTTGGAAGTGGTTGCTTGAATCCGCAGATTGCGCAGATTCCACGGATTTGAGAGGGAACGGAAGGCGTTGCGCAGGCCGCGAATCTGTTCAATCTGCGAAATCTGCGGATTAGGAGTCGGAGATGGGAAAGAAATACGAAGCAGCCGCGAAGCTGATCGAGAAACCGGCATACAGCCTCGGCGAGGCCATGCCGCTGCTCAAAAAGGCCGCGTTTGTGAAGTTTGACGAGACCGTCGAAGTGTCGATGCGCCTGGGCGTCGATCCCAAGCACGCCGACCAGATGGTGCGCGGCACCGTCGTGCTGCCGCATGGCCTCGGCAAGACCAAGCGCGTGATCGTGATTGCCTCGGGCGAGAAGGTGCGCGCGGCGCGTGAAGCGGGCGCGGACGAAGTGGGCGGCGACGACCTGGTGCAGAGAATCCAGGGCGGTTGGCTGGACTTCGATGCCGTGATCGCCACGCCGGACATGATGAAGTCGGTGGGAAGGCTCGGCAAGGTGCTCGGGCCGCGCGGCCTGATGCCCAATCCCAAAACCGGAACGGTGACGCTGGACGTAGAGAAGGCTGTCCAGGAGGTCAAGGCCGGCAAGGTGGAGTTCCGGGTGGACAAGACCGGCATTATTCACTGTGCGGTCGGGAAGGTTTCCTTTGAGGCGGGGAAGCTCCAGGAGAACGCGCAGGCGCTCATCCAGACCGTGATCAAGGCCAAGCCGGCGACGGCCAAGGGGCGCTTCGTGAGGAGCATTGTAGTCTCCTCGACGATGGGTCCCGGAATCCATATCGATCTCGGGTCGGTTGAAGCTGCCTGAAGCTGCAAGACGGCGTAGGAGATTGCGGAGAGGAAAGCCGGCATGAAAAAGGACGAGAAGAGCAAGCAGGTGGATTCGGTCCGGGAAGAGTTCTCCCGCGCCAAGAGCGTGATTCTCTCGAGCTTCGAGGGCATCACGGTGGCGCAGGATTCCGAGTTGCGGCGCAGGGTCTCCGGTACCGGCGCAAAGTATCGCGTCGTCAAGAACAGCCTCATCGAACGCGCGGCGCAAGGGACACCCGTGGAGCCATTGGTCTCGGGCAGGCTGAAGGGAACCACCTCGCTGGCGGTGACCGAGGCCGATCCGGTCGCTCTGGCCAAGGTTCTCACCGCCTACGCCAAGGACAACCCGGTTCTGGTCTTCAAATGCGGCGTGGTAGAGGGACGCGTGGTGTCGCTCGCGGACCTGACGGCGCTTGCCACGCTGCCGTCGCGTGAAACGCTGCTGGCCAAGGCGCTCTTCCTGATCAATGCGCCGGCGACTCGCGTGGCCTCGACGGTATCGGCGGTGGCGCGCAATCTGGCATACGTGATCAAGCAGGCGGTGGACGAGAAGAAGTTCGCCGAGGGCTAGAACGGTTGGGTGTCCAAGGTCCGGGTTTCGAATTTTGGCGTGACGAGTTTGGCAAAACATCCAGGAGGTTAGAAGATGTCTGAGCGTGTCGAGAAGATGGTTGAAGAGATCAAAGGGCTTACCCTGCTTGAGGCCGCCGATCTGGTGAAGCGGTTGGAAGAGGCCCTCGGGGTATCGGCCGCAGCAGCGGCTCCGGTCATGATGGCGGGCGCGGCGGCGGGAGCCCCGGCGGCGGGCGCGGCCCCGGTCGAGGAGAAGACGGAGTTCTCCGTCGTTCTGACGGCCATCGGAGCCAATAAGATCAATGTCATCAAGGCAGTGCGTGAGGTCACCAGCCTGGGCCTGAAGGAAGCCAAGGACCTGGTTGAGGCTGCTCCCAAGGCCATCAAAGAGGGCGTCAACAAGGATGAGGCCGAGACCATCAAGAAGAAATTCACTGAAGCCGGCGCCACAGTTGAAGTAAAATAGGTTTGTCTGCGGGGCTGACACCCGAGAAGCGGCCCCGCAATTCCATTGAGCCGTCCCCTGTTTACCCGAACAGGGATGGCGCGTCCTTCTTGAGCCTGAAGGAGGGGGCTTGGCTTTCCAAGCTGCATCCTCACCCTCAAGGTCCGCATCTATTCACTCAGGGACCGGATCACCACGGTTGAACTGTCATCTGAGACTTCAGACAAGGAGCCACGATGCAGAACGGCGGGAATGGCGCTTCGCGTCAGCGCATTAATTTTTCCAAAATCCCAACGGCGATACAGATTCCGAATCTCATCGAGGTGCAGCGGCGCTCCTACGAGCGCTTCCTGCAGATGAATCTGCTGCCCAACGAGCGCGAAGACATCGGGTTGCAGGCGGTGTTCAACTCCGTCTTCCCCATCACCGACTTCCGCGGCGTTTCGCAGCTCGACTTCGTGGACTACTCGATCGGCAACTGGGAGTGCAAGTGCGGAGCGCTGCGCGGCCTGCACCACCTGCGTTCGACCTGCAAGAATTGCGGGCACACGGTCATTACCGACCCTTTCAAGGCAGGAGACGTGCTCTGCACCAAGTGCGGCACCTTCAACCAGAACGTGGTCACGTTCTGCAACAAGTGCGGCGATCCGGTCGCTCTGCAGCTCAAGTACGACGTGGACGAATGCCAGGAGCGGGGCATGACCTTCGCGGCGCCGCTCAAGGTGACCATCCGCCTCACGCTTTACGATAAGGACCCTGAATCGGGCCAGAAGACCATTCGCGACATCAAGGAGCAGGAAGTCTACTTCGGCGAAATCCCGCTGATGACCGAGCACGGCACCTTCATCATCAACGGCACCGAACGCGTGATCGTCAGCCAACTGCACCGTTCACCGGGCGTGTTCTTCGAGACGAACTCTTCCAAGACGTACTTTCTCGGCAAGATCATTCCCTATCGCGGCTCCTGGGTGGAGTTTGAATACGATACCAAGAACCTGCTTTACGTTCGGATCGACCGCAAACGCAAATTCCTGGCCACCATCTTTCTGCGCGCTCTCGGCCTCAAGCAGGACTCGGAGATCATCAAGGCGTTCTTCCAGGTGGAGAACGTCTCCCTGCAGGACCGCAAACTTTTCTGGCACGTTTCCGAAGGCCTGGTAGGCAACAAGCTTTCGAAGGCCGTGGAACATCCCCGCACCCACGAATCGATCGTGAGCGCCGGGCGCAAGATCAGCCAGTCGCTGCTGCACGAGATCCAGAAGGCGCACGTCACGCAGGTGGAGGTTTCGGCGCACGACCTCGAGAGCGCTTTTGCCGCCGCCGACGTGGTGGACACAGCGACCGGCGAGGTGCTGCTCGAGACGAACAACGAACTGACGCCGGAGATCCTGAGCGCCATCCAGGAGGCGCGCGTACCTGAGATCCAGATCTTCTTCCCCGAGCGTGACGACGTGGGCAGCGTGGTCGGCCAGACGCTCAAGAAGGACACCCTGCGCACGCCGCAGGAAGCCCTGATCGAGCTTTACAAAAAGATGCGCCCCGGCGATCCGCCTACAGCGGATACGGCCGCGGCTCTCTTCAATGGGATGTTCTTCGACCCGCGCAAGTACGACTTCTCGCGCGTGGGACGGCTGAAGTTCAACATCAAGCTTGGCTACCACACCCGCCTGAAGGCGCGCATGGCCGATAAGGCCACGAGTTTCGACCTTGAGAACGCGGGCAGCCTGCCGCGCGAAAATTTCTACATGGTGGTGGACCAGGAGAAGATTTTCGTGGGCAAGCGCGAGGGCACGGCCTGCAGCGAAGTGGTGCGCGGCTGCGAGGGCACGCTCGCCACCGACCACTCCGAAGGTGCGATCGTACAGCTTCCGCTCGACAAGCGCACGCTTGACCCGGAGGACTTCCTCTCGAGCATCCGCTACCTGCTGAAGCTGCGCAGGAATCCGGGCGGGAACTACATTGCTGACGACATCGATCACCTGGGGAACCGCCGCGTCCGGGCCGTCGGCGAGTTGCTCGAAAACCAGTTCCGGATCGGCCTGGTGCGCATGGAACGGGCCATCAAGGAAAAGATGTCCGTGTACCAGGAAATGTCGACGGCCATGCCTCATGACCTGATCAACGCCAAGCCGGTCATGGCGGCCATCCGCGAGTTCTTCGGGTCCTCGCAGCTCTCCCAGTTCATGGATCAGACCAACCCGCTGTCCGAGATCACGCATAAGCGCCGGCTGTCGGCCCTCGGTCCGGGCGGTCTTTCCCGCGAGCGCGCGGGGTTCGAGGTGCGCGACGTTCACCCCACGCACTACGGGCGCATTTGCCCGATCGAGACCCCCGAAGGTCCGAACATCGGATTGATTTCTTCGCTGTCCTGCTACGCCCGCATCAACGAGTACGGGTTCATCGAGAGCCCTTACCGCAAAGTGCGCAGCGGCGTGGTGCTCGACTACGTCACCATCACGCACGGGGGCGACGGCCGCTGGCGCCTCGGTGAGCACGTTGAGCTGAACGAAGTGCTCAAGGAGAACGAAGACCTGCGGGAGCGCCGGAAGAAACTCGTGGAGTATGAGCCCTTCTCTTTCTATCTTTCGGCCTGGGAAGAGGATTTGCACATCGTGGCGCAGGCCAACGTGCCGGTCGACGATCGCGGCCGCATCCAGACGGATCTGGTGAACGCCCGCCAGGCCGGTAACTTCATCCTGGTGCCGCGCGATAAGGTCGACTACATCGACGTCAGTCCCAAGCAACTGGTGAGCGTGGCGGCGTCGCTGATCCCGTTCCTCGAGAACGACGACGCCAATCGCGCTTTGATGGGTTCCAACATGCAACGCCAGTCCGTGCCCTTGTTGCGCGCGCAGGCGCCGCTCGTCGGCACCGGGATGGAAGAGGTCACGGCGCGGGACTCCGGGGCCGTGGTGGTGGCGCGGCGTTCCGGCGTGGTGGACAGTGTGGACAGCGAGCGCATCATCGTGCGCGTGGAAGGCGACAGCCAGAGCGGACACATGTCGCGCGAAGTGGGCGCGGACATCTACCAGCTCATCAAGTTCCGCCGGTCCAACCAGAACACCTGCATCAACCAGAAACCGATCGTGCACCGGGGGCAGCGCGTGCGCGCGGGCGACGTGCTGGCCGACGGTCCCTGCACGGACCAGGGGGAGTTGGCGCTCGGCCGCAACGTGCTGGTGGCCTTCATGCCCTGGCGCGGCTACAACTTTGAAGACGCCATCCTGGTCAGCGAGAAGCTGGTGCGCGAAGACTCCTACACCTCGATTCACATCGAGGAGTTCGAGATCGAAGCGCGCGACACCAAGCTCGGGCCGGAAGAGATCACGCGGGACATTCCCAATCTGGGCGAGACCCTGCTCCGCGATCTCGACGAAAGCGGCGTGATCCGCATCGGCGCTTATGTGAAGCCGGGCGACGTCCTGGTGGGGAAGGTTACACCCAAGGGTGAAACCCAGCTCACCCCCGAGGAGAAGCTGCTGCGCGCCATCTTCGGCGAGAAGGCCGGCGACGTGCGCGACGCTTCGCTGACCTGCCCGCCGGGCATCGAAGGCATCGTGGTCGATGTCAAGATTTTCTCCCGCAAGGGGGCGGACAAGGACGAACGCGCCAAGGCCATCGAAGGCACCGATGTTCATCGGCTCGAGAAGAACCTCAGCGACGAGGTCCGCATTCTGAACGACGAGCGTTTGAAGCGCCTGCTCGCCCTGCTGGAAGGCGAAGCGCTGCTCGCCGACCTGCACGATGAGAAGACCAACAAGCGGTTGTTCGTCAAAGGGGCCCTGCTCGATCGAGAGGTGCTGGGCGATCCGCGCATGACGTTGCGCAACCTGAAGCGCATCCGCATCGGCAAGAAGGACCCGACGCTGTTCGAGCGCATCGACGAGATCGAAGAGATGACCTCGCGGCAACTCGACATTCTGCGCAAGATCACGGAAGAGAAGGTCCAGAAGCTGAAGAAGGGCGATGAACTGCCGCCCGGCGTCATCAAGCTGGTGAAGGTCTACATCGCCATGAAGCGCAAGCTTTCGGTGGGCGACAAGATGGCCGGCCGGCATGGCAACAAGGGCGTGATTGCGCGCATCCTCCCTGAAGAGGATATGCCTTACATGCCCGATGGCACACCGGTCGAGGTGGTGCTGAATCCACTGGGCGTTCCCTCCCGCATGAACGTGGGCCAGATCCTCGAAACCCACCTCGGCTGGGCGGCTCATGAGCTCGGCCGCAGGCTTACCGCACTGCTCTCCCAGGAGAAGCGGGCGGAGTTGGCGCGCAAGGAGCTTAAGGGCCTGCTGCGCAACGGCATCGGCGAAAAGCTTGCCGACATGAATGACGAGGACGTCCTCGATATGGCACGCGCATATCGCGACGGCGTTCCCTTTGCCACCCCGGTGTTCGACGGCGCCACCGAGAAGGAGATCAAGCAGTATTTGACCACCGCCGGGCTGCCAACCTCCGGAAAGATTCAGCTTTACGACGGGATGACCGGGGATCGCTTCGAGCAGGAAGTGACGGTGGGCTACATCTATATGCTCAAACTCTCGCACCTGGTGGACGACAAGATTCACGCACGCTCCATCGGTCCTTACTCGCTCATTACCCAGCAGCCGCTCGGCGGCAAGGCGCAGTTCGGCGGACAGCGCTTCGGCGAGATGGAGGTCTGGGCGCTCGAGGCTTACGGCGCGGCCTACATCCTGCAGGAGCTCCTGACCGCCAAGTCTGATGACGTTTACGGTCGGGCCAAAATCTACGAGGCCATCGTTAAGGGCGAAGCGGCCATCGAGCCGGGGGTTCCGGAATCGTTCAACGTCCTGGTACGCGAGCTCCAGAGCCTCTGCCTTGACGTGGAACTGCTGCGAAAACCGAAGGAATCGCTGGTGCCGGTTGGCGCCGAAGCGAAGTAGGAACGCCGCCGCCGGCGCGGCTCGTGAAAAATAGAAAAATTGCGAACGAAGCCGTCAGGTTACTGAAAACAAAGGAAGTCCTATTTCGGCATCGCGGGAATGCCGTTAGGTTGTTCAATACAAATGAGTTACGCGCTTAAAGCCAATAGGTTGTTGAAAGCAATGGATATAACTCGTTTTCTTGACCCTTGTGGAGCGCAAAAAGAGCGCTTTTTTGCCGGTTTCTCAGCGTGAAGCGCCAACTTGTCGAAAACAAATGAGTTTCATCTCTGTGGAAGAGACCGAAGCCGTTACGTTGTTGAATCCAGGCTGTTTATACGATCAGGGCGACACTTCCACTTATATCTTCCGCTTCTTGAAGCGATGCTGAGGAGTCATCGCTCGGGCCCCGGCCCGGTTCTTAGAACTCCTCAATAAGGAGGCAACCTTGTTCCGCAGCAGTCCTTATGACCGTGTCAGCTTAATCGGGGAATTCGATAGCATCCGCATCAGCCTGGCTTCGCCGGAAAAGATCCGCTCCTGGTCTCACGGCGAGGTGACCAAGCCGGAAACCATCAATTACCGGACGTTCAAGCCGGAGCGCGACGGCCTGTTTTGCGCGCGCATTTTCGGTCCGGTCACGGACTGGGAGTGCTTGTGCGGCAAGTACAAGCGCATGAAGCACCGCGGTGTGATCTGCGACAAGTGCGGTGTGGAAGTGACGCTTTCCAAGGTGCGCCGCGAGCGCCTGGGGCACATCGAGCTCGCATCGCCCTGCTCGCACGTCTGGTTTTTCAAGGGCCTGCCCAGCCGCATCGGCCATCTGCTCGACATCTCCCTGCGCGACCTGGAACAGGTGCTGTACTTCGAGAAGTACGTGGTGGTCGATCCCGGAGAAGCGCCCGTGAAGGAAGGGGAGCTGCTCGCGGATGATCGCTACCGCGAATTGCGCACGCAGTATCCCGGCAAGTTCCGCGCCGGAATGGGCGCCGAGGCCATCAAGGAGCTGCTCAAGCGCGTGGACGTGGCCGCGCTTTCCGACGAGCTGCGCGAGAAGATGAAGACCGACGCCTCGCAGCAGAAGCGCGTGAAGTACGCCAAGCGTCTCAAGGTGCTCGAAGCTTTCCGCAAGTCTGGAAACCGCCCGGAGTGGATGATTCTCGACGTGCTGCCGGTGATTCCGCCCGAGCTGCGCCCCCTTGTGCCGCTCGACGGCGGCCGTTTCGCTACTTCCGACCTGAACGACCTCTATCGCCGGGTCATCAACCGCAACAACCGCCTGAAGAAGTTGATGGAGCTGCACGCCCCTGACGTCATCGTGCGCAACGAAAAGCGCATGCTGCAGGAGGCCGTGGACGCCCTGTTTGACAACGGCCGGCGCGGCCGCGTGCTGCGCGGAACCAACAACCGTCCGCTCAAGTCCCTCTCGGATACGCTCAAAGGCAAGCAGGGCCGCTTCCGCCAGAATCTGCTCGGCAAGCGCGTGGACTACTCCGGACGCTCGGTCATCGTGGTCGGTCCGGAATTGAAGCTGCATCAGTGCGGACTGCCGAAGAAGATGGCGCTCGAGCTTTTCAAGCCTTTCATCTACCACAAGCTCGAACAATCCGGCGTTTGCACCACCATCAAGGCGGCCAAGGAAATGGTGGAGCGCCAGGAGCCCCTGGTGTGGGATATCCTCGAGGAGGTCATCAAGGACCATCCGGTGCTTCTGAACCGCGCTCCCACGCTTCACCGCCTGGGCATTCAGGCTTTCGAGCCGCTGCTCGTGGAAGGCAAGGCCATCAAGATCCATCCGCTGGTCTGCACGGCCTTCAACGCCGACTTTGACGGCGACCAGATGGCGGTGCATATTCCGCTGTCGCCCGAGGCGCAGATCGAGGCCTCGGTCTTGATGCTCTCCTCGAACAACATCCTGTCGCCGGCCAACGGGCAGCCGCTGGCCGTGCCCACTCAGGACGTGGTGTTGGGCGTTTATTACCTCACGAAGTCCAAGAAGGGCGGGCGCGGTGAAGGCCGCTCCTTCGCCAACGTCGATGACGTGCAGCTTGCTCTCGAAGCCGGCCAGGTAGAGACCCAGACGCCCGTCCGGCTGCGCTATACCGGCCGTGTGATCGACCTGGCGTCGGCTTACGACGATCAGGACGTCCTGCACACCGAGCCCATCACGGTGCAGAGCCAGTTCATCGACACCACGGTGGGCCGCGTGATCTTCAACGATCACCTTCCCAAGGAAATGCCGTACGTGAACGGCTTGCTGCGCAAGAAGGGCCTGGGCGCGTTGTGCAATTACTGCTACCTGCGCTTCGGTCTCGAGACCACGGTGAAGCTGCTGGACGAGACCAAGTCCCTCGGCTTCCTCTTTGCCACCAAAGCCGGAATCTCGATCGGCATCGATGACCTGCTGGTGCCTTCGAGCAAAGCGAACCTGGTGCGCGACGCCGAACACGAAGTGATCGAAGTGGAGAAACAGTATCAGGACGGCGCCATCACCCACGGCGAGCGCTACAACAAGGTGATCTCCATCTGGTCGAACGTCACCGACCGCGTGGCCGACGAAATGTTCCAGGCCATGGAAGGACAAGACAAGTCCGGGCAGATGAATCCCATCTACGTCATGGCGGATTCGGGCGCCCGCGGATCCAAGCAGCAGATCCGGCAGCTTTCCGGGATGCGCGGCCTGATGGCCAAGCCCTCGGGCGAGATCATTGAGACGCCCATCACGGCCAACTTCCGCGAGGGGTTGAACGTGTTGCAGTATTTCATCTCGACCCACGGCGCTCGCAAGGGTCTCGCGGACACCGCACTGAAGACGGCCGACTCCGGCTACCTCACGCGGCGCCTGGTCGACGTGGCCCAGGACGTGATCATTTCCGAATTCGATTGCGGCACGATGGACGGCATCTACGTGGAGCCCATTGTCGAAGCGGGCGAAGTGGTGGAACCGCTCCGCGATCGTATCGTCGGCCGCGTGTCGCTCGAGCCCATCAAGGACTACGAGGGCGGCCTCATTGTGGACGTGAACCAGGAGATCAATGAAGATCTGGCTGCGTCTATCCAGGCCGCCGGCATCGAGCGGGTGAAGATTCGTTCGGTGCTCACCTGTGAGTCGCGCCGCGGGGTGTGCGTGCGCTGCTACGGGCGCAACCTCGCGACCGGGAAACTCGTGGAGATCGGCGAGGCCGTGGGCGTGATCGCGGCTCAGTCGATCGGCGAGCCCGGCACGCAGTTGACCATGCGGACCTTCCACATCGGTGGCACCGCCAGCCGCGTGAGCGAGCAGTCCGCGCTCCAGGCGCGCAACAACGGGTTCCTGAAGTACCTCAACCTGCAGACGGTCCAAAATCGCGAGGGCAACTTCGTGGTGATGAACCGCAATGGCGCCGTGGCCGTGGTGGACGAGAAAGGCCGCGAGCGCGAGCGCGACACCGTGGTTTACGGCGCCCGCTTGCGCCTGGAAGACGGCGCTCCGGTGAAGGTGGGCGACGTCATCGTGGAGTGGGATCCTTACACCTTCTCCATCCTGACCGAAGTGGGCGGCACCGTGTCTTTCAAGGACCTCGAGCAGGGCGTGACCATGCGCGAGGAAGTCGACGAAGTCACGGGCCTCTCGCGGCTGGTGGTCACCGATTCTCCCGACGAGAAGATGCAGCCTCAGTTGACCATTCGCAGCGAGGAAAAGAAGGGCTCCAAGAAGTACCTGATGCCTTCGCGCGCGCACCTCATGGTTCAGGACGGCGACCAGGTGAGCCCCGGCGACGTGCTGGCCAAGATCCCGCGCGAGACCACCAAGACCAAAGACATCACGGGCGGCCTGCCGCGCGTGGTCGAACTCTTCGAAGCGCGCCGCCCCCACGAGACGGCGGTGATCACGGAAATCGACGGCACGGTGAAATACGGCGAAGTCTCCAAGGGGCAGCGCAAAATCGCCGTGCTTCCTGACAAGGGCGAGCTCAAGGAATACCTGCTGCCGCGCGGCGTTCACGTCTCGGTGCAGGAAGGCGAGCGCGTGAAGGCGGGAGAACCCCTGATGGACGGGCCTCGCAACCCGCACGACATCCTGGCGGTGCTCGGCGAAAAGGAGCTTCAGAAATACCTGGTCGACGAGATTCAGGAAGTCTACCGGTTGCAGGGCGTCAACATCAACGACAAGCACATCGAAGTCATCTCCCGGCAGATGATGCGCTGGGTGAGGGTGGAAGACGTCGGCGACACGGAGTTTCTGCTCGACGAGCAGGTCGACAAGTTCCGCTTCCGCGAGGAGAACGACCGCGTGATCAATGCCGGCGGCAAGCCGGCCAACGGGCGGCCGTTGCTGCTCGGCATCACCAAAGCGTCGCTCTCTACGGAGTCGTTTATCTCGGCGGCTTCGTTCCAGGAGACCACCCGCGTGCTCACCGAAGCTTCCATTCGGGGCATGGTGGACCACCTGCGCGGACTCAAAGAGAACGTCATTATGGGCCGCCTGATTCCGGCCGGGACGGGTCTCGAGGTCTACCGCAACTTCCGGCTGCTGACCGAGGTCGAGCCGCCGGCTCCCGAGATGCCGGAAGTCGAGATCGGCGAGCCCGGCGAGGCGATCCTGCCCGCCGCAGCCGCGGGAGCGCCCAATGCTCCCGGCGACTTCGGCGACGAAGACGAAGTGCGGACACAATAAGAGGAGTGACAGGTGGCGAGTGACGAGTTGCCGGGGCCAAGGCCGGTCTCGTCACTTGCCCCTTGTTACTTGGCACTCGCCACTTGACACTCGCCACTGGTTCTTAGATGACCTGCTGGAAATGCGGCGTCACCGTCGATCTTGTCGCGGGCGCGCGCGTGGGTACGCGCGACGTTTGCCCGCGTTGCGATTCCGACCTTCACTCCTGCCGCAACTGCCGCCACTACGACCCGGCCAAGCACAATCAGTGCGCTGAGACGCAGTCCGAATGGGTGCGCGACAAGGAGGCCTCCAACTACTGCGACTACTTCTCGCCGGGCGGCGCGCGCCGCGGTCCAAGCGGTCCTTCCTCACCGGGCGACGACGTCCGGAAGAAGTTCGATTCTCTGTTTAAGTCTTGATGGAAGGGACGCGGCCGGGACACGGCGCTAAAGCTAGTCTTCTAGCCTCCTTCGAATCCCCCCGCCCTCTCGAAGGCATAAGCCGCGCCGAGCAGCCGGGCTTCATCGAAGTGCCGTCCTACGAACTGCATGCCGACGGGCAACGGCGGAACCCCGGCGGCCACGTCTCCCTTGGTCTTGCCGCATGGCACGCTGATGCCCGGAATGCCGCTGAGCGACGCCGTGACCGTGTAAATGTCGGCCAGGTACATCTGCAGCGGATCCTCGCTGCGTTCCCCGATTTTGAAGGCCGCCACCGGCGAAGTGGGCGTGACGATCACGTCCACCGCCTGGAAGGCTTCGCTGAAGTCGCGCGCCAGCAGCGAGCGCACTTTCTGGGCCTTGAGGTAGTAGGCGTCATAGTAGCCGGAGCTGAGCGCGTAGGTGCCGAGCATAATGCGCCGCTTGACCTCGGCCCCGAATCCCGCATCGCGCGTTCGTTCGTACATATCACGCAGATCGGCGTAATCCGGAGCGCGCAGCCCGTAGCGCACGCCGTCATAGCGCGCCAGGTTGGAACTGGCCTCGGCGGTCGCCACGATGTAGTAGCAGGCGATGGCGTAATCGGTGTGCGGCAGGCTCACCGGAACGATCTCGCAGCCGATTCTCTGAAGCAAATCGATCCCCCGCTGGATGGGATCTCCGATCTCCGCCGATAGTCCCGCGAAATATTCGCGGGGCACCCCAACGCGCAGACCCGCAACGCTGACCTCAAGCTCACCCTCGTAATCGGGCACCGGCACATCCGCCGATGTGGAATCGTTGGGGTCGCGCCCGGCGATCGCCTGCAGTACCGCCGCCAGATCGCGCACCGAGCGGCCGAAGGGCCCGATGTGATCGAGCGAGGAGGCAAAGGCCACCAGGCCGTATCGCGACACGCGGCCGTACGTCCCCATCAGGCCGGCCACTCCGCAGAGCGCGGCCGGTTGGCGGATGGAGCCGCCGGTATCGGAGCCCAGTGCCACTGTCGCCAGGTTCGCGGCCACGGCGGCGGCCGATCCGCCGCTCGATCCGCCGGGCACGCGGCTCGGGTCGTGCGGATTGCGCGTGGGAAAGTAGCCGGAGTTTTCCGTGGAAGAGCCCATGGCAAATTCGTCGCAATTGGTCTTGCCGAGAATGCAGGCTCCTGCCGCCTCCAGTCGCTCGACGGCGGTCGCGTCATAAGGCGGGACGTAGTGTTCCAGGATGCGCGACCCGCAAGTGGTGCGCACGCCGCGCGTCACGATCACGTCCTTTACGGCCACCGGCACGCCCGCGAGCGGTCCCACGGGCTCGCCGCGTGCAAGGGCGCGGTCAACGCGCGCCGCCTGCGTGAGGGCCCGCTCGGGCGAGAGCGTCAGAAAAGCGCCGATGTTCCCGTCTTCGCGCTTAATACGTTCCAGGTGCGCGAGCGCGATCTCCTCGGCGGAGGCGGCCTTGCGGCGCACGAGGTCCCGGATTTCAGCCAGGTTGAGAGCAGTCAGGTCCATACGTAATGGCGGTTGCCGGCCACGAGTTTCCGACTCGCTCGGGCGCGGCCGTGATCATTCTCTTTCGATAACGCGCGGCACTTTGAAGAGCCCCGGGCCGGGGTCGGGGGCGTTGGCCAGGGCCACTTCCGGCGTGAACATCGGGCGCACCAGGTCCGGTCGCAAGGCGAACCCCGGCGGACCTTCCGCCAGCACCTGGGCCAGCGGCTCCACGTCCTGAAGGTCCAGCTCGTTCAGTTTCGCGATGTAATCGAGGATGGAGTCGAGTTGGGGCAGGAAGCGCTGCACCTCGTCATCGCTCAGCTTGAGATGCGCGAGTTCGGCCACGTAGCGGACTTCCTTCTCAGTCAGAGCCATCAATGCACCTTCCCTGCAGGACGCGCGAAATACTTGGCGAAAGAGCGCGAGACGACCGCGCGAAGCTCGGGACCGAGCGTCTCGAGCGCAGCCATATCCGGCCTACCCGGGCCGATCGCCAGGGCCGGCGCTCGGGGCAGTTCGACGGCGGCCTGAGCCCCGGCTTCGTCACGGGCTACCAGTTTAACGCGAAGGTGCCGCACGACGGTTCCACCGAGAGCCCGGTTGATGGCGCCGCAGATCTCTTGCCGCAGACCCTGCAGTTGGGCCGCCCAGGTGGGGCAATGCACGGCCAGCGTCAGCGTGCCCGACGAGAATGCCAGCGGACGGGCCTGCTCCGCCATGGCCTTGCCGGCGACCCGAGGCCAGACTCCGGCCAGCACCGCGAGCACCGGGGCGCGCTCCCCGCGAACGTGATTCTTGAGAGCGCGGGGCAGAATCTTGCCGAGTTCTTCCATTCAATCGCCTTTCATTTTTCTCTTATGGGATGGCCAGTTTAGCACGACGGAACGCGCAGCGACAGCCCTTGTTCGCCCTTGTTCGCCGGTTGCGGCGCCTTCTATAATTCCGTCTTGATGCGCCTCATCCTTGCTTCCGCCTCTCCACGCCGTCAGGAAATCCTGCGCAACGCGGGTTTCGACTTCGAGGTGCGGCGGAGTTCGATCAGCGAGGACGCGCTGCCCGGAGAGCCGCCGGAAACCATGGTATCGCGCTTGGCTCGGGAGAAAGCGCTCGATGTGGCCGCGACTGCGCCCGAGCGCAGCCTCGTGCTTGGAGCCGACACCACCGTCGTGGTGGACGGCGAGACCTTCGCCAAACCTGCGGACGCCGCCGATGCGGCCCGGATGCTGCGCCTCCTGTCCGGGCGCGCGCACAGCGTGCTCACAGGTGTTTGCATCGTGGAAACTCTCGATCGCGTCGCCGCCTCCGGCTGCGAACGCACCGAGGTGTGGTTCCGGACCCTGAGCGAGCCTGAGATTCGTGACTACGTGGCGAGTGGTGAGCCTTTCGACAAGGCGGGCGCGTACGGCATCCAGGGGCGCGCCTCGCGCTTCGTCACCCGCATCGAAGGCTGTTATTTCAACGTGATGGGTCTGCCGGTGGCGCTCGTTGACCGTCTGCTCAGGACGCTCGGCGGTCCTACAGAATGACGCGCGCGTCTCCCTCACGGCGCGTCACGCGCTCGCGATCGAAATATTCGAGCAGCGGGATGGCATACTTGCGGGTAACGCCCGTCATTTCCTTGAACGCCGCCACATCCAGGCGGCTCGTTCGCGTTTTGCGCTCGGCGAGCAACGCGCGCAACCGCGCAAGGGCGGCGCGATGAAAGACCAGCCCTTCTGAGACCTTGATCAGGGTCTTCTCGCGCAGGAGGATCTGCAGGATTTTCTCGGCGCGCACGCGGTCGACGGGCAGCTTGGCCAGCACCTCCGCCGCCGGCGGCACGGAAAGCGCGGCCTGCTCAAAGGCCTGGCTGATGCTCTCCTTGGCCGCGGATTCCTGCTCGTTCAACCGCACCTCGCGCCCCGCCCGGCGCACCATCTCACCGTCCATTTCCACCTTGCCCTTCGCGCTCAGGTCGTGAAGCGCGGCGCTGAACAGCAAGACTGAAGGCAGAGGATCTCGCTTGGTGCGTTTTGCCGGTCCCGCCAGCCGCCCGCGGAGGTCTTCCTTGGCGAGCCCGCGCAGCAGAGGATTGGCGCCGTGAAATTCCTCCAGGACCGCGAGAATCCTGCTGCCGATCGCAGCGAAGGTCTCCGCCGAGATCAGCACGGACGGTGGCTGGCCGGCCGAGACCAGACGGCTCTCGCGCAACAGAGGCTCGGCCGCGCGCAGGACCTGTTCCGGGAACCAGCCCAGGCGCGCCCCGAGCGCCGCGAGCGTGCTCTCGCCCGCTTCGCGCACGAACAACGCCAGACGTTCTCCATCCCCGGCGCGCTCGAGTTGCTCGAGAAGCGAGCGCGCTCCCGCGTCACCGGCGCGATGCTTCTCGGGGCGATCGTCGAGTACCATTCCCCCGCCGATGGTGGTCACGGGCGAAAATTGCCGGATGATGAAGCGATCGCCGGGCAGAAAAACACCCGGCGCGGACAGGCGAAGCTGGGCATACGCGCGCGCGCCGGGCTTCATCTCGCGCCCTTCCAGAAGCACGGCCTCGGCCAACAGTTCGGTGGTTCCGGAGTGGAAGTGAACCCGGGCGCGATTCTTGAGCGGACGCGCGGAGTCGAGCAGCCTGAGTACGCAGTCGAGTTTGTTGGTAGCCTGGAGAACACCGGGTGAGGCGAGCACCGTACCGCGTCCGATCCCGCCCGCGTCGATGTTCGCCAGGTTCAAGGCCGTGCGCTGGCCGGCCAACGCCTCGCTCGCCGGTTGATTGTGGACTTGAATGCCCCGCACACGGACAATGCGCCCCGCCGCGTCGCCCGCCGGCGAAAAAACTTCGGCTTCGCTCTCCTTGGCGATTCGCCCGGCAGCAAGCGTTCCCGTCACGACGGTGCCGAAGCCATGAATCACGAAGGAGCGGTCCACCGGCAGGCGGAAAGGCAGGTCGGCGGGGCGTGCCTCCGCAGCCAGGCTCAAGCGCTTCAGCTCCGCGCGCAGTTCGTCCAAACCGTCGCCGGTGCGCGCGCTCACCGCGATCACCGGAGCGCCTTCCAAAAATGACCCGGCCACAAATTCCCGCACTTCCAGGCGAACGGTCTCGACGAGGTCAGCGTCAACCAGGTCGCGCTTCGTCAACGCCACCACGCCGCGCCGGACTCCGAGCAGCCTGCAGATTTCGAAGTGCTCGCGCGTTTGCGGCTTGATCGACTCGTCCGCCGCCACCACCAGCATCACCAGATCGATCCCGGTAGCGCCCGCCAGCATGTTGCGCACGAAGCGCTCGTGTCCAGGCACATCCACGAAACCCAGGCGCACGCCGTCGCCGAGATCAAGGTGGGCGAACCCGAGGTCGATGGTGATGCCGCGCCGCTTCTCCTCGGCAAGCCGGTCCGGATCGGTGCCCGTCAGCGCGAGTACCAGCGCGGACTTGCCGTGATCGATGTGACCGGCCGTGCCCACGATGACGTCCTTCATGGATTCATCGTAACCCGTTTGTCAGGCGCTCGACAGGGCCGGTCTCGGTTGCGGAGAGATTTGGGGGGCGCATGCAGCGGTTTAGTGTGCTGCTGTGTGCGCGAGGGATTGGCTTGCGTTCGGGCCTTGCGGCTCAGCGCCTCAGTCGCCCGTGCCTGAAAGTGCGACGCTTTGCGGGCTGCCGCCTGCCGAGTCGACGATCGAGACCGACGCACTGCGGGAGCCGGTCGCTTGCGGCGTGAAGGTGACCGCGATGGTGCAACTGGCCCCCGGCGCCACGTGATTGCCGCACGTGTTGGATTGAGAGAAATCCCCCGGGTTGTTACCGGAAATGCCGATTGATGAGATGGTGACCGAGGACGTGGTGCTCACGTCGGTCAGAGTTACGTTTTGCGGTGCGCTCGACTGGCCGATCTCAACGGTGCCGAAGCTCAAGCCGGTGGGCGAAACGCTGAGGTTCGTTCCCACGCCGGTCACACTGATTTTCTGCGAAGGGCTGCCGGCGGCGTTGTCGGAAACGGTAATCGAACCACCGAGCGTGCCGTTCCCGGTCGGCGAGAAAGTCACGTTGATCGTACAACTGGCTCCGGCGCCGAGGCTCGACCCGCAGTTGTTCGTCTGGCTGTAGTTCGCCGGACTGGAAATGCTCGTAATCGTAAGCGTGGCGTTGCCTGTGTTGGTCAGCGTCACCGGCTGCGATGGGCTGCTGGTGTCCACGACCTGAGTGCTGAAGGTGAGGCTGCTCGGGCTCAGTGACGCGCCGGCTCCCATGCCGACGCCGGTTAGAGGTACCCCCTGCGGACTGCCTTGCGCGTTGTCGGTCACGCTCAGTGTGCCGGTGATGTTGCCGACTTGGGCGGGCTTGAAGTTGATGCTGACGGTGCAGTTCGAGCCCGAAGCCAGGGTTGCCGGGCAATTGTTCGTCTCTATGAAATTTGAGGTTGCCGTGACGCTCGAGATGTCCAGCGTGGCGCCGCCGGTGTTGGTGATGGCTACAGCGGAGGTCCCGGACTTGGTGTTGTAATCCTGATCGCCAAAACTCACGCTGGTGGGATTGAAGCTCACCGCCGGACCCGAACCCGTGGGAACGCCGGAACCCGAGACCGTCACCGACTGTGGGCTGGCGCCGCCGGCGTCGTAAACCGACAGCGATGCGCTGAGAGCTCCGGTCGCCGCGGGTGCAAAGGTGACGCTGAAGGTACAGCTGCCTTGAGGCGGCACGCTCGATCCGCACGTGTTCGATTGAGCGAAGTCAGTTGGGTTGGCGCCGGTGAACTTGATTGAGGTGATGCCGAGCGAGGTGAGGCCCACATTGGTCAGAATTACCATCTGCGGCGAGCTCGTCTGGCCCAGATAGACGCTGCCAAAGCTGAGGCTGGCCGGAACCAGATTCACAACGGTTGCCGTACCGATAACGGTCACCCTCTGAGAGTTGCTTCCGGCGGAATTGTCACTTACAGTGACGTTCCCGCCGAGCGATCCGGACGTCGTGGGCACGAAGGTGACGCTAATCGTGCAGGAAGAGTTCGGTGCGAGGCTGGTGCCGCAATCGTTGCTTTGACCGAAATTGTCCGGCGCCGTGATGCTGTTGATGGTCAACGCGGCATTGCCTGTGTTCGACAAAGTGACGGCTTGAGCAGGACTGGTGGTTCCCACCAACTGCACCCCGTAGGTAAGGCTGCTCGGTGATAGTCCGGCCACACCGCCAGTTCCCACGCCTGTGAGGGGTATGGATTGCGGGCTACCGGGAGCGTTGTCGGTCACCGTGAGCGCGCCATTATTGGCTCCTACCGCGCTCGGTTTGAAGGTGACACTGAACGTGCAGTTGCTGCCCGCCGATAGAGTCCCCGGGCAGTTGTTCGTCTGAGTATAGGAACCACTGATGGTGGCTCCGCTGACGGTCATGGTGGAGCTGCCAGTGTTGGTGAGCGTAACAACAAGGGGCTGCGACTTCGTGTTGTAGCCCTGATTCGGGAAGTCAAGGCTCGTGGGATTGAAAGACGCGATCGGACCTTTACCCGTGGGATTGCCGGTTCCGGAAAGCGTCACCGTCTGCGGGCTGGCGCCGCCGTTGTCATTGAAGTTGAGGACGGCGGAGCGCGAGCCGGTACCGCCCGGCGTGAAGGTCACGTTAACGATACACGTGCCGAGCGGCGGCACTGAAGTTCCGCAATTGCCGGTATAAGTGAAGTCGCTGGGATTGTTGCCGCTGATCGATTCTCTGAGTGAGCCCAGGGTTTGAGTGGTGCTGACGTTGATGAGGGTGACCACCAGAGGCAAACTGGCGCTGCCCAGGTTCACGCTGCCGAAGTTCAGGCTGTTGGGGTTCACGCTGACTTCGGTAGCGGTACCCGAGACGCTGATGGATTGTGGGCTGTTCGCGCCATTGTCGAAAATGTTGATGGCGCCCGCCGGATTACCTGGATTTGCCGGGTCAAAAGTGACGGTGAAAGTACAGGTACCCCCGACCAAGATCGTGGTGCAGGTGTTTGTCTCCAGGAAGTTGGTAGGACTGTCGACGCTGTTGATGGTCAGCGTTGCCGTGCCGGTGTTGGTGAGTGTCACGGTCTGCGCGGGGCTGGTGGTGTTGATCAACTGGACGGCGAAGACCAGGCTGGACGGGCTTAGCGTGGCGATCCCCTGAATGCCTACTCCGGTGAGCGGGACCGCCTGCGGACTCTCGTAACCATTGTCTGCCACATTCGCATTGCCGGTACGCGTGCCCGTCGTCGTGGGTGTGAAGGCGATGTTGAAAATGCAATTGGCGGACGCCGCCAGCGTAGATCCGCAGGTGTTGCCGGTGATGCTGTAGTCGCCGGTGGCCGTGATACTGGTGATGTTCAGGGTGGCGTTTCCGGTGTTGGTCAGGGTCACCGTCTGCGGCGTCGAGCGACTGTTGACAATCTGGTCGCCGAAATTGAGACTCGTGGGGCTGAAGCTCGCTACGGGGCCGTTGCCGCTGCCGCTCAGCATCACGGTCTGCGGGCTGCCGACGGCGCTGTCGGTGATGGTGAGCGCGCCCGAAGCCGTTCCGGCGCCGGTCGGCGTGAAGGTCACGGTGACGTTGCAACTGGCGCCAGCGCCGAGTGAGTCGCCGCAGGTGTTGGTCTGATTGTAGGACGCGGCGGTGGCAATGCTGGAAAGGCTCAGCGGGCTGGTACCGATGTTTGTCAGCGTCACCGTCTGCGGACTGCTGGTGACCCCGATGTTGACGCTGCCGAAGTTGACGCTCGCAGGAGTGAAGACCAGGGTGGTGCTGAGCTGGACAGAGGCGCTGTTGTTGTTCACATCGGCGCTGGCGGCGTCCAACCTGCCGTCATTGTTAAAGTCGGCCGCGGCGATGGAGACGGGCAGCAGGCCGGCGGGAAAGGTCAGGGCGTTCTGGAAGGTGCCGTTGCCGTTGCCGAGCAGCACCGACACGCTGCCGAGGTCGTTGTCATTGGGCAAGGCCAGATCCAGGATGCCGTCGCCGTTGAAGTCGCCGATCGTGACCCCTTCGGGGTAAGTGCCGGTGGTGTAGCGCACCTGATTCTGGAAAGTGCCGTCGCCGTTGCCGAGCAGGATCGAAACCGCTGCGGAGCCGAACTCGGCCACGGCCAGGTCCGGAATGCCGTCGCCGTTGAAGTCGGCGGCGGCGAGCGAACCGGGGTTCTCGGTGGCGCTGTAGTCGGAAGCAGGCTGAAACGTACCGTTGCCGTTGCCAAGCAGGATCGAGACCGTGCCGGCCGCAAAGTTGGCAACCGCCAGGTCGAGAATGCCGTCGCGATTGAAGTCGGAGACCACGACCGACGTGGGCTCAGTGCTGACGCCGTATTCGATCTCGGGCTGGAGGGTGCCGTCGCCGTTGCCGAGCAAAATGGAGACTGCGTCGTCATACTGATCGACGACCGCCAGGTCGAGATTGCCGTCCCCGTTGAAGTCGCCCACAGCCACGTGGAAGGGAAGCTGGCCGGTGGGATAATCGACATGAGGCTGGAAAGTGCCGTCGCCGTTACCGAGCAGGATGGAAACCGAATTCGCGGGTTGGCCGAGCGTGTTCTCACCGGCATTGACCACTGCCAGGTCAAGGACGCCGTCGTGGTTGAAGTCGCCCACGGCCACATCCTCGGGGCCGAGGCCAGTGGGATAGTCGGTGTGAGGCTGAAACGTGCCGTTACCGTTGCCGAGCAGGATGGATACGGTATTGTCCACCTCATTGGTGACGGCCAGGTCCTGAGCGCGTCCGCGGGTAAAGTCGGCGACGACCACCGAGGTCGGACTGTTGCCCGTGGAGCTCGTGGCGGTACTCAACGAGACCGTGCTGGCCGGAATGGTGACCTCGAAGAAGGCGACGTTGGAGGAGCCCCCCCCGGGCGGCGGGTTCTTGACCGTGACCGAGGCGGTGCCGGCGGTGGCGATGTCGGTCGCGCTGATCAGCGCCGTGAGCTGTTTGCTGCTGACGAACGTCGTGGTGAGTGCGCCACCATTCCAGCGGACGCCCGAGCCGGAGACGAAACCGGTGCCGTTCACGGTCAACGTGAAGGCCGGGCCGCCGGGCTGAGCACTGGCGGGCACCAGAGGCAGATCAATCTGTGGCACGGGATTGTTCTGACCCCAAGCAGGAGGGATGGGCAGCACCCACACACCAATTCCCACGATAACCGCCGCGACAAAATTGCTTGTTCTTGTGCCTTTCATGACGTGCGCCTTTCGTGTTTCAGTGTGAGTCAGCGATCCCAGCGCAGACTCAGGTGACGCCTCGTTGCTCGGGCCGGCTTTAGTGACCATTTGTATACGGCGGCCAAAAACCCGAGTAGCCTTGCTGAGACAACGGAGCCAGGCAAAGGGCCTCTCGGAACGCCCTGCGAATGCCTTGCGATACCGCTTCCGGGCATTGATGCCAAAAGAGCTTTGGACCTTCCCCGCAATTGACGTGATCGCATTCATGGCCGCACACGTTATTAGCAAGTACAGTGCCAAGACGGTAAATGGTGGGATGGTCCCTTCTGCTATCAAGCCACGTCCGCCGTGCTGCCGGCTCCGCTACGGGCCGTGAGCGCCCGCAATTGCAGGTTGTTCGTGCGCCTCCGCTCGAACACCCGCAGCGTGGAGGCGGCTATAATCAGAATCACCATGCGTTTTGAGCTTTTCGTGGCCTTGCGCTATCTGAAGGCAAAACGGCGTCAGGCCGCCATCTCCGTGGCCACCGTGATTTCCGTCGTGGGCGTGATGGCGGGGGTGTGTGCGCTGGTGATCGCGCTGGCGGTCAACAATGGATTTCGCGAAGACCTGGAGTCGAGGCTCGTGGGCGCGACGGCCAACATCAACCTGATCCGGTCAGACGGCATCCCGCAATATGACGAGCTTACGGCCCGCCTGGCGCGGACGCCCCACGTCCTGGCGGCGGCGCCCGTGCTCTACGAGGAGGGTTTGATCTCGAGCAAGTCGCGGGCTTTCGGCGTCATCCTGAAGGGAGTGGACCCGCAACGCGAAACTCAGGTCGGCGACTTGTTGAAACGGCTCAGCGCCGGGTCACTCGACGGCTTGAGCCAGAGTTTTCCGGACGCCGACCCCATCATCATCGGCAAGGAGCTCGCGAGCGACCTTGGCGTCCACGTGGGCGATAATGTGCTCGTGACCAGTCCGCAGGGTTACGTCACGCCCCTGGAAGTGGTTCCCAAGTTCCGGCATTTTCACGTCGTCGGCATCTTCGATTCCGGCCTCTTCGATTTCGACTCGGGCTGGGCCTTCACGAACCTGTCAGCCGCGCAGCGCTTGTTTGATCTCGCCGACGTGGTGGACATGATCGAGTTTAGGATCGACAACATTTATCAAGCCGACTCCGTAGCCGACGTCATCCACAAGGCCGCCGGACCTGGTTTCGAGATCACGACCTGGGAAGAACAGAATCGCTCGCTCTTCAGCGCCCTCAAACTCGAACGCCTGGTCACGATTCTCACCATCGGATTGATCGTGCTGGTGGCCGCGCTCAATATCTTCATCACCCTGGCCATGACGGTGATGGAGAAAAACCGCGAGATCGCCGTGCTCATGTCGATGGGCGCCCGTCAGCGCCAGGTGTGGTCGCTATTTACGCTGCACGGCCTGCTGATCGGCGGATTGGGTACGCTGGCGGGCCTCGTGCTCGGATACTCGGCATCGTGGGCCGGCGATCACTACAAGCTGATTCGCCTTCAGGCCGACGTCTACTCGCTGGCCTTTGTGCCCTTCCATCCCCGGCCCTGGGATGGCTTGTGGATCGCGCTGGCGGCGCTCGCCATCAGTTTCCTGGCGACACTCTACCCGTCGCTGAACGCCGCGCGACTGAAGCCGGTGGAGATCCTGCGGTATGAGTGAAGCGCCGGGCTGAATCGGGCGGGCGCCGCACCGCATCGAACCATGGGGGCCGCCGACGGGGCGCGTGGCATGAGCGGATGGTTCATCGACGCAGTCTGGATCGCCGCCGTAGCCCTGGGGATTGTTTTGTCGGTGATGTATTTCGGCGCCGCGAAGAAGCTTTACACCCGGGACAAAGAGGTCGTGGCTGCGCGAAGTGACGAGCCCGGCGCGAATGAGCCGCATGCAGAGCCACCGCTCGGGAATGACGCCCCCGGCGGATCGAGTGCGCCCAAGGGATCCTGACTGCCACCGAGCACGTCGTGCCGTCCGGCCCCGTTTCCTTTACGATCTTTTCGCCGCGGGCTCGTAGCCCGTTCCTGTCTCTACAATTTCCATGCGCACTGCGAAGCGTCCCGCAGACGTGGTTCTGTAGTCGAACACAATGGCTGCGAAAAAGAGCATGGCTTCTCTCAAGGACTACCACAGCAAGCGTCAGTTTGAGGTTACGCCGGAGCCGCGCGGCGCGGTCTCGCCGGCTTCATCCGGCCGGGCCCGGTTTGTGGTCCAGAAGCACGACGCCACGCGGCTGCATTACGACTTCAGGCTCGAAATCGACGGAGTGCTGAAATCGTGGGCAGTTCCCAAGGGACCCTCGCTCAACCCGGCTGACAAGAGGCTGGCGATGGAGACGGAGGATCATCCCTTGGATTACGGCGGCTTTGAAGGTGTGATTCCCAAGGGCAACTACGGCGCCGGGCCTGTCATGGTGTGGGACGCCGGTTATTTCGAGCCGGGCGGCGACCTTCACGCCATGCTGCAGAAAGGCGATTTGAAGTTCACGCTGCATGGCGAGAAGCTGAAGGGAGAATTCGCCCTGGTGCGGCTGAAGTCACCGCACGACCCCAAGGGCAAGCCCTGGCTGCTCATCAAGCACAAGGATGAAGCAGCCGATCCGCGGTGGCGCATCGATGAGCACGACGGTTCGGTGCAGAGCGGCCGGAGCCTGACCGAGATCGAGGCGGGCATCGCGGCGTCCGGCGGGCGCGATCCGCTCGATCCCGCGAGCCTGGACGGGGCGCGCCGCGGTTCCTTGCCGTCGGAAGTGCGGCCCATGCTCGCCACTCTCGCCGATAAGCCCTTCTCAGACCCGGACTGGCTATTCGAGGTGAAGTGGGACGGCGTGCGGGCCCTGGCCTGGATCCGTGACGGCAAGCTCGAGCTGCACTCGCGCACCGGCCGCTCGGTGACCGGCACCTACCCGGAGCTGCAGCGATTGCCGGCAAGCCTCGCTGCTCACACCCTGCTCGTGGACGGCGAGATTGTGGCCCTCGATGCGTCGGGGCGCAGCGACTTTGGCCGGCTGCAAATGCGCATGAACGTTGCGCGGCCTCCGTCGGAGTTGGTGCGCAGCACGCCCGTGCTCTATTACCTGTTCGATGTGCTCTCCTGCGACGGGTACGATCTTCGCCAGGTCGCGTTGATCGATCGCAAGGAATTTCTGCGCGCTCTTCTGGGAGACGTGGGCCGTGAGAGCCTTTTCCGCTATTCCGATCACCAGGTCGAGCACGGCAAGGAGCTCTTCGAGGCAGCGAAAGCACAGGGGTTGGAAGGGATCCTCGCCAAGTACACCCGCAGCGTTTACTCCGAGTCGCGCAGCACGCATTGGCTGAAGCTCAAGATCACGCAAGACCTGGATGCCGTGATCGGGGGTTACACCGAACCGCGCCGCTCCCGCGAGTTCTTCGGCGCCCTGCTGCTCGGTCTATATCGCGGCGAATCGCTGGAATTCATCGGCGGCGTCGGGACCGGTTTTGACCATGAGAGCCTGAAGAGCCTCTATGATCGCGTCAAAGAGCATGCCAGCGAAGACTGTCCGTTCAGCACTCCGCCGAAGACGAGCGAGCCCGCCCATTGGCTGAAACCGGCGCTCGTGGCGCGGGTGAAGTACGCGAATTGGACCCATGACCAGCACTTGCGGGCCCCGGTGTTTGAGCGTCTCGGGGACGATCGCGCGCCCGAGGACTGCCGCTTCGAGGACGAGCAGGTGGCGAGTTCGGCCGAGGCCAGGGCCCAGGTGCACAAGGCGCCTGCCCCGGCCGTCGTCCCCGCGCCCGGAGTTCCGGTGGCTTCGGAAGGGAGCGCCGTCGAGCGGGAATTGATGGGGAGCAAGGCGGAGAGCCTGACGCTTGACTTCGGCGGCAAGCGCGTAAAGCTCACCCACCTCAACAAGGTCTACTTTCCCGAGAGCGGCTACACCAAGCGTATGCTTCTGGCCTATTATGCCCGGGTGGGTGCTCTCCTGCTGCCCTTCCTGCAGGAGCGCCCGCTGGTGCTGCGCCGGTACCCCGACGGCATCCAGGGTGAAGCCTTCTTCCAGAAGGAGGTGGGCCGCGGGGTTCCCGAGTGGATCGACACTGTGACCGTCTACTCCGAGGAACGCGGCGCCGAGATGCGCTATTTCGTCGCCAACGACCTGGCGGCGCTGCTCTACCTGACCAACCTCGGCTGCATCGACCACAACCCCTGGTCGAGCCGCCGCGATGACCTCGAGCACCCCGATTATGTCTTCTTCGATCTCGATCCGAGCGAGGGCACGGAATTCCCCGCCGTGGTTGCGGTGGGCAAGGAGGTCCTCGATGTCCTGGCCAAGGCCGGCCTGAAGGTCTACATCAAGACCTCCGGCGCCACGGGATTGCACATCTACGTTCCGCTCGAGCGCGGATACTCCTACGAGCAGGTTCGGACCTTCGGCGCCATCGTGGCGCGACTGGTGGCAGCGAAGATTCCGGCGCTCGTGACCCAGGAGCGTACGGTGGCAAAGCGTAAAGCCGGTACCGTGCTGATCGATGCCGAACAGAACTCGTATGGGCGTCCTCTCGCGGCCGTGTATTCCGTGCGCGCTTTCCCCGGCGCGCCGGTGTCGACGCCGGTGGCGGCGCGTGAACTGCGCTCCACACTGCGGCCCGCGAGCCTGAACATCCGGTCCGTGCCGCGGCAGCTCGAGAAGCGCCAGGAGCTTTGGGCCGGCTTCTGGGAGACGCGCCAGCAGTTGGGAGCCGCCTTGGACCGGCTGTCCATGGCCAAGTGAAGCCGGCGCAGTGCGTCGGTCCCGCGGGTTGCATCTGCAAAACCGCGAAAGTATACTCGGGCCCAGTTGAGCGGGAGAGTGAGCGAAGGGGAAGAATGACGAGAACGCCGATGTCGAATCGCGATGGCCCAGAGCACGACAGCGAAGAGCGGCGACGACCGCGCGTCAAAGCCACTTCGTCGACATTTGAGCGCCGGTGGCTGGCCTACGCCCTGGCGGCCGGTTCCAGCGTGGCGGTCTTCGGGCCCGCGGCGCGCGCCGACATCGTCTATACCCCGGCGCACGTGAACCTGACGAACGGCGCGCTCTACATCGACATCAACCATGGCGGGGTGAATGATTTCGAGCTCACGGACTCAGGCTCAAAGTGGACGTACGGCGCCCGCCGGACCCTCGAAGCCAGGCCGCTCCAGGGCGGCGGATTTTTGAGCACCGGCGGCCGGCCGTTCGTGCCCGCTCTCAACGCCGGCGCGGTCATCGGCCCGGGCAATGGCTTCCGGTCGCTCGCCATCATGGACTACTTCTTCCATTCGGCCTTTAGCGGCGATTACCTCCTGGGGCAGTGGGTTCACGTCAACAGCCGCTATCTCGGGCTGAGGTTCAGCGTCGGCAACGGTCTGTTCGATTACGGATGGGCTGAATTCAACGTGATCACAGACATAACAAAAGACACCATCGGCGCCACGCTGCTCGGCTATGCGTACGAGACCCAGCCGGATGTTTCCATCGAGGCAGGCCAGACCGGGTCTCCGGTGCCGGAACCGGGAACCCTCGGCCTGCTCGCGGCGGGTGCGGCGGGCCTCGCAATCTGGCGCCGGCAGAGATCGCGAGCGAGCGCTTGACGGCTTCGAATCAAGTCTCCGGCGCGCGTACAGCAGCGGTTATTCTCCTTGTGGCTTGTTTGACCCTCATCGCCGCGGGCGCCGGAATCCGCGCGTCTTCGGCGGACAACGTTCGCGAACACAAACTCATCGCGCTGACCTTTGACGACGGTCCCAAACCTTACGTACTGCTGGGCACGCGCTCGGGGAAGGGAGTGCCGTCGCAGAGTCTTCTGGACCTGCTCGACCGCGACCAGGTTAAGGCGACCTTCTTTGTGATGGGTTGGCGCCTTTCCCCCAACGCCGACGATCTCTGCCGCAAGGTTGATGGCGGCGTGTGCCGCGACGCCGCCCGGGAAGAACATCGCCGCGGCCACGAGATCGAGAATCACACGTACGGGCACGGCGACTTCCGCCTGATGGAGAAGCGTTACGGCGATGCATGGATCCTGAACGATATCGAGCGCGCCTCCGTCGTGATCGACGGGATCACCGGGTCACGGCCACGGGACCTTCGCCCGCCGGATTGGGACATCTGGCCCGCCCTCCAGGCGAAGATCGAGGCGCAGGGCTACCACGTGATGACGAGATCGAGGAGCGTGCCGGCCGTCCTGCGCGATGTGGACTCCGAGGACTATTTCTGCGTGGGCAGCGATCTTTCCAAGTGCCCGAAGCCGTCCGATTACGACTACGTTGTGCGAAACATCGAGCAGCGCGAACGGGCGGGAGTGGAACAGCACATTCTCGTTTTCCACGAGCTTCCCCAGTCCGTGGATTTGCTGGCACGCCTGATTCCCGAACTGAAGCAGCGAGGCTACACCTTCGTGCTCTTGCGCCGATACCTGGACACGGTCAAACCATGAGAGGCGGGGCTCCGGATGCAGCGCCGCCGTTCGTCACTTGCCGCGCAGCAGCAGGATGACATCGAGCAGGCAGAGCACGGCGATGGCGACCTCGAGCACGAAGGTGCGCGCCTCATTGAACTGGTCAACCATGAAGTCGTAGAGCTCTCCCGCGGTGCGCAGTTTCTGTTCCACCAGGGCGCGATAGTCGGGCACTCCCATGCGGCTCGCCGCCAGGCGATAGACGCGGGCGTAGAAAATGTCGCTCAGGAATTTGATGGCGTTGTCGATGCGCTCCGTCAGTTCCATCACGTCCAGCCGGATGGTGTTCAGGCGGTTGGCATCTTGCGTCAGGCTGCGGCGCGACAGCAGGATATTCCTCTTGCGGTCGAGCGCCGTGTAGACGCCGGCGAGCACGCGGGTCATAAGGTTGTCGTAATAGCGGAACTCCAGAAGCTGGGTTCGGGCGTACTCGAGGATCTGGATGGTGGCGGCGGCGTCCTCGGGACGGTCGTAGACCAACGCCGAAGCCGGGCCCACCACCACCAGGTCTGAAGCGTAGTAGGAGAGGCTGGTTTGCAGGGTCTCGTCCACGGATTTTGGCGCGAGCCGCCCCGATTCGCCCCGGATCAGCTGAACGATGCGCTCGCCGTGTGCGGCAAGCAGGTCGGCGGCGGTCATGGGACCGCTTCCCGGCGTCTCGACCTGCTGTAAGTCGATCACCATGTATTCTTCCATCAGCCAGTCGCGGCTCGGCCGGATGACCGCCGGAGACACGGTCTCGAGGTGCCTGTGAACCACTTCGCGCGCCTGCGGCTCCACTTCCGCCGTATTCAGCCAGCGCTCGGCTTGGGGCAGCAACGCGTCCCAGTCGCACGCGAAGGGTACCTCGATCTGGACCGCCACCACGGCATAGGCGTAGTACTTGATGGAACACACCACGGACGCGCCGGTCTCGAGACGGATGGGGCTGGCGCCCTCCACGATGGGCGCTTGCTCAAATCCGACGTACTCGGGCGTGCGCCGCGGAAAGAATCGCTGCACCGGCACGCCGCGCGGGCCGAGCAGGCCGCGCAGTTGATCGAGGTCGATGGCCTCAGCCACGTCGTAGAGCAGGAAGATGCGGAAACAGCCGCGCAGGAGCACAAGATGTTTTACCACCAGCAGCCAGGGGAAGGGAAGCGACCGTTGACTGCCTCAAGATGTGCTTGTGCGTACCGTCAGATTCGGCGACAATTGTGCATCCGGCCGGAGAAGATCAAAAGCCAGGTAGGAGCCTAAGATGAAAAAACATCGGTTCAGCGCGCTGCTGCTCGGGGTCTGCTTCCTCGCAGCGCAAGTCGCGAAGGCGGACCAGCCGAAGCTGCCGCCCGTGGAATTGCACGATCAGAAGCTTGACAACGGCCTGCGGGTGATCATCGTGGTCGATCACACGGCGCCCGTCTTCGGGATCGATGTCACTTACAACGTGGGGTCGCGAAACGAGCGGCCCGGCCGTACGGGTTTTGCCCACCTTTTCGAGCACATGATGTTCGAAGGCTCGGAGAACGTGGGCAAGGGCGAGCACTTCATTCTGGTGCTGAACAACGGCGGCAACATGAACGGCACCACCAACGAGGACCGCACCACTTATTTCGAGTCCTTGCCCAAGAACCAGTTGGACCTGGCGCTGTTCCTGGAAGGCGACCGGATGCGCGCTCTGGCGGTGAACCAGTCCAATCTGGACAACCAGCGCAACGCCGTGCAGGAAGAGAGACGCGTGGGCGAAGACAACCAGCCGTACGGGCACGCCTTCGAGGACGTCGATAATCTCGCCTACGACAATTTCGCCTACAAGCACTCCACCATCGGTTCGATGAGGGACCTGAATGCGGCCTCAGTGGATGACGTGAAGGACTTTTTCCGCATCTACTACGCTCCCAACAACGCCGTGCTGGCGCTGGTGGGGGATCTGGACCCGGCGGAGACCCTGGAGAAGGTGAAGAAGTATTTTGGCAACATCCCCTCCCAACCGGCGCCGCCCCCGGTCGACATGACGGAGCCCGAACACTACGGTGAACGCACCGAGACGATCATGGATCCTCTGGCCCGCTTGCCGCTCGTGGCCTTGGCCTACCATATCCCTGCCGGGAATACGCCGGACAATTACGCCATGCACATGCTCGCCAACGTGCTCGGCCAGGGGCAAAGCTCCAGGCTCTACCAGGACCTGGTGAAAGAGAAGCAACTGGCAACCCAGGTGTTCGTGCAGGCGGACGCCCGGCGTGGTCCGAGCATGTTTTACGTCTACGCCTTCGTGAGGCCGGGTGTGAAACCGGACGATTGCGAAAAGGCGATTGTTGATGACATCACGGCCGTGCAAAAGGACGGCATTACTGCGCAGGAGCTGGAGAAGGCTCGCATCGGGATCCTGCGCGGCCAGATCCAGTCAAGACAGAGCGATCTGAATGAGGCCATGCGGATTTCGACCGATACCGTCTACTTTGACGATCCGAACCTCATCAACACCACCATGGACAAGTATGACGCGGTGACTGCTGACCAGGTGAAGATGGTCGCCCAGAAGTACCTGGTTGCCGACGATCTCGCGGTCGTAACGGACCTGCCTGCCACCCCGCCCGGCAAAGCGGCGCAAGCGAACAAGGAGGGGAGATAACAATGGCAACGAAGCGTAGGTTCTCGGCCTACTTTGCGTCCACGTTACCCGCCGTGCTGATCGCGGCGGCCACCGCTTTGGGGCAGGGCGGGCAGGAGCAGCATAGCGCCGAGCTCTCCAAGGTGGTGCGCCTGAATCGAGCCCCGGTGAGTAATGAAGTCCTCAAGGTCAATCTGCCGAGGCCGGTGGTGACGAAGCTTCCCAACGGACTTACCGTCCTGGTACTCGAGCAGCACAAGCTGCCGATGGTAAACTTCATGCTCTGGATCGGGACCGGCGCCTTGTCAGACCCGAAAGACATGCCGGGGCTTGCAGGTTTTGCCGCTGAAATGCTCCGCGAGGGGACGGCGCATCGGACGAGCGCCCAGTTGTCGGCGGACGTGGACAATATCGGCGCCACGCTGAATGCCGGTGCGCAATTCGGTTCGACCAATTCCAGCGTCGCGGCGTCTGGTCTTTCGCCGAGCGCCGGGCAGATTCTGGAATTGATGAGCGACGTGGTGCTGAATCCAACGTTTCCCAGCGACGAATTGGAGAAATACAAGCAACGCCAGCTTTCCGAGCTCGAGCAGGAGCGCTCCGAGCCTTCGTCGCTCGGCTTGGAGAGATTGCATCAGGCCGTGTACCAGAGTTTCCCCGCCTCGGTGGCCTTGCCTACGGCGGAATCTATCAAGGCCGCCACGCCGGAGCGCCTGAAGGAGTTTAACGATCGTTATTACGTGCCGGGTAACGCCATCCTCGGCGTCGTCGGCGACGTCAAGCAGGATGAGATTCTGGAGCTCGTCCGCAAGCAATTCGGTGACTGGAAAGGTCAGCCGGTGGCCAAGGACGATTGGAGCCACCTGCCGCCGCCCGCCCCCACCAAAATCTATCTCGTAGACCGGCCGGGCTCAGTCCAGACGAACATCCTGGCCGGCGACTACGGCGCACGGCGCATTGACCCGGACTACCCCGCGCTGATGGTGATGAACCAGGTGTTAGGCGGCGGACCTCAGGCACGCCTGTTCTTGAATCTACGCGAGGAACACGGCTATACCTATGGAGCCTACAGCCGCGTGGGCGACGACAAATACCGTGAAGCCTGGGAGGCGAACACGGAAGTGCGCAACGCCGTCACCGACGGGTCTATGGAGCAACTGATGGTGGAATTCAAGCGCATCCGCGACCAAAAGGTGCCGGAAGCGGAGCTCAACGAAGCGCGCCACGCCATCGTGGCCCGATTTGCGCTCTCATTGGAGCAGCCGCAGGCACTCCTGACGCTCTGGATGATTGTCCAGAGCGAAGGCCTGCCCATGGATTACTGGGACCGTTACCCGGTGGAAGTGGCCGGAACCGCGCCGGACGCTGTTCAGGCGGCGGCCCAAAAGTACGTGGACCTTGCTCATCTGCAAATCGTCTGCGTGGGAGATCCGAAACAACCGGGCAACGATCAAAAGCAGACCATCCGCCAGGTGCTCGAAAAGTACGGGTCAGTCGAAGTCTACGATGCGAACGGGAAGAAGGAAGAGTAGGAGACCGCAGCCATCGCGGGAGGCGAGGCGCCCGCCTGCAGGCGCAAGCCGCCCGATACCAGCGCAAGCTCCCCTCCTGGATCAGGAGGGGCAAGGGGTGGTCGAGTCTCAGGACCGCCCCCTCCACAACGCTTCCCGATTCTTCCAGCCTGACGGCAACTCCTTCAGTGGGCGGCCGGAACCCGAACCGTACTGGGCCCAGCGATCTTGACGTGCGGAAGCTCGGTCGAGACGCGCAGCGCCGCGCTCCGGGACTCGCTTCCGGCTTGGGCCTGAAACGTCAGCAGGTACTCCTGGTGAAGGCTCGCCAGCATTTCATTGAGGAAGGGCTTGAAAGCAATGGGCGTGCGCGTGCCCTGAAAATACGCTTCGCCTCCCGTCTCGGCGGCCAGACGCGTGAGGGAGCCCTGTCCGTTCAAGTTGAGGAGCGGACCATGTTCAAACCTCACCGAGCTGCCGGCGAAGATCGTGTAGAAAGTGACCCCCGACGTTTGGGCCTGATGGATAGCCTCCCCGAGGTCAGGGTTCAGCATAGGATCCGTGTCCGACACTCCGCGCCAGAGGTCTACGCCATCACTCACCAGCAGCGCCATCCGAACCCGCCCGTCGGACGGCCAGTGCTGCGCCAGATCCGTAACGGACTGGTAGATGCTTCCGCCGGCGTCGATCTTGCCCTCCGGCACCCACAAAGCCGCCGCGGCGCGATTATGATCGGCGGTGAACTGCTGGGTGAATTTCGCGGAGCCGTACTGAGCGTACGCCACTCCCACGTGGGTCGAGGCCGGAAGCTCCTGGATGAAGCTCCGGATGTCCGGGAACTGCAGGGCCAGGGCCTGGCCGAGCGAACTATCGATCAGGATGGCAAGGTCGACGCCGTTCGGGGATTCGGCCACGGGCGTCCAGTCGATCACGGGCCGGGGCCGGCTGTCCTGGTACACGAGCACGTTCGCAGCCGTGATGCGAGGGACCAATTGCTGGTTCCGCCCCGACACGGTCACGGTGACCTGGACCGGCGCGGTTCCCCTGTCGGGCGCGGCCGCCGCCGCCATTGATGCGAGCAGGGCCGCAATCGTTCCAAAGATTGCAATTTTCGAGTTTCGCATAAACACCTCCGCAAGCGGACTCCCGCTCGCTCTACACACTATTAGATGGCCGCGCGGGGGCGAAGGATATCCCGCCTCCCGTTGCAGCGCTCCCGCCCGCATTTCCTGTTGACAACGTCATCCTGTACGTATAAATATACAAGTGTATGCATAACCGTCGGCGGGTGACAGTGTGGGCTCGGTAAAGCGGTTCCGGCAGGGCCAGATCCTGAAGCTGGTGGCGGCCGGCGGCGTGGCCAGCCAGGATGATCTCAAACGGCTCCTTGCGCAGCAGAAACTGCGCGTGACCCAGGCCACGCTTTCGCGCGATCTGCAGGAGCTCAAGCTGGTGAAGACGCCCGAGGGTTACCGTCCTTTGGAAGCCGGCGCGGAAGGCGCCGCGCAGCCGCGGCTGGAGCGCGTGTTGCGCGAGTATCTGCTGGATGTGCGGGAGGCCCAGAACCTGCTGGTGTTGAAGACATCGCCCGGGGCAGCCCAGCCGCTGGCCGCCGCCCTGGACCGGGAGCAACTGTCCCACGTGGTGGGGACCATCGGGGGCGATGACACGGTGCTCGTGATCACGCCCTCGCGCAAGGCGTGCGACAGCTTGCGAAAACGGATGCAAGGGATTCTGAAATGAGCGCGCTCGAGGCGGGCCGGAAAGCACGGGTCGGGGTGGTCGGCGTCACCGGGTACGCCGGCGCGGAATTGGCGCGCCTGCTGCTCCGGCATCCGCGCGTGGCGACGCCGGTGTTTTATCTGCGCGATGGTCACAGCTCCGTCCACTGCCTGAGCGAGCTGCTTCCGGAGTTTCTGGGCTGGGGCGAAGCGCCCTGCGGGCCCTTCTCAGTGGAAGCCGTGGCCCGGAGCGGTGCCGACGCCGTGTTCCTTTCTACGCCCCATGAGACCTCGCTCGAGCTGGTTCCGGAGCTGGTTAAAGCGGGAATTCGCGTGGTGGATCTGAGCGGCGCATTTCGATTCACCGACCCGGAGACGTTTGCGGGCTGGTACAACCTGCAGCCGCCGGACCAGGACCTGTTGCAGTCGGCCGTCTACGGCTTGCCGGAGCTTTACGCGGACCGGCTGCCGGCGGCGAGGCTGGTGGCGAATCCGGGGTGCTATCCCACCTCGGTGGTTCTCGGGCTGCGCCCGCTGATCACGGCGGGGATCGTGAACGTCCGGCGCGGAATCGTCTGCGACTCGAAATCCGGGGCGACGGGCGCGGGGAAAGAGCCGAAGCGCGAACTGCATTTTGTGGAAGTGGATCAGAACATGCGCGCTTATGGCCTGTTTACGCACCGGCACACGCCGGAGATCATGGACCACACGGGCCTCACGCAGCGTGATTTCATCTTTAGCACTCACTTGCTGCCGGTGGCGCGCGGAATTCTTTCCACGCTTTACCTCTGGCTCGACGGCGAACGCACAGCCGGGGAGATCGAGAGCCTTTACCGGCGCTTCTACGCCGGGCGACCCATGGTGCGGATTCGGCCGGCCGGCCAGTTGCCGGACTTGCATCACGTGGTGCATACGAATTTTTGCGATATCGGCTTTGCGCTCGACCCCTCGGGTGAGCGCCTGGTGGTGGTTTCGTGCCTCGACAATCTGGGTAAAGGCGCAGCCGGACAGGCGATCCAGAATTTCAACGGCATGCTCGGTTTTGAAGAGGCTTGCGGACTGAAGTGAAGCGGGAGTGAGGTCGTCGATGAGAATGGTAATCAAATTCGCCGGAGCGCTGCTCGATCGCCCTCTCGAAGGGCTCGCGCGCCAAGTGGCCGATCTTGCCGGCCAGGGTCACGAGCTGCTGGTGGTGCATGGCGGCGGCAAGATTTTTACGGCCACGCTCGCGCGCCTTGGGATCAAGAGCAGGTTTGTGGACGGCCTGCGGGTGACCGATCGCGCCACGCGGGATGCGGCTCTCATGGTGTTCGGCGGTCTTTTGAACAAGCAATTGGCGGCCGCGATTTCGGCGGCCGGCCGGCCCGCCATCGGCATCTCGGCGGGCGACGCCGCCTGCTTCCCGGCCAGGCCCCTCGCCCGGCCTGCGGACCTCGGATTCGTCGGCGAACTGACGGGGGCCAACACCGCTTTCTTCGGGTCTCTCTGGAAGGCAGGTCTGGTGCCGGTGGCAGCGTGCCTCGGGCTCGGCCCGCACCGCGAGATTTACAACATCAACGCCGACCAGATGGCGGCCGCCGCGGCTGAATACCTGGACGCGGAGCGGCTGATCTACCTGACAGATGTCGCGGGAGTGCTCGACGGCGGCGCCGTGATGGGGACCGTGAACTGCAACGCGATTGAGCCCCTGGTGAGCGCGGGCACCGTCTCCGGCGGCATGGTCGTGAAGCTTGAAGCCTGCCGGCGCGCCCTCAATGCCGGTGTGGGCGACGTGCGCATCATCGGCGGCGAGGTTCCCGGGGGCCTGCTTGCGGCGGCGTCCGGTGAAGGCCTGGGAACGCGAGTGGTGGCGGGGCCGCGCAAACGCGACGGGCGCGAGAGCCGAAGCCGGGCGCGGCTCGAGCCCTTGAGGGCGTATTAGGGTGGCGAAGAAGAAACAGACCGGTGCTGTGCCGGCGAGCGCGGTTCGAGCGCGACGCGAGGCCGAACGCTATCTGATGAACACCTATAAGCGTCCGCCGCTCGTGTTCGTGCGGGGCAAGGGTTGCCGCCTTTACGACGACAGGGGACGGGAGTATCTCGATTTCCTGGGCGGCATCGCCGTCAACGCTCTTGGGTACGCGCATCCGCGGCTGGTGCGGGTGATCCGGCGCGAGGCGGCGCGGGCCACGCACCTTTCCAATCTGTTTCACAACGAGTTTCAGGGACCGCTCGCGAGGAAGCTCGCACGCTGGTCCGGCATGGATCGTGTGTTCTTCACCAACAGCGGCACCGAGGCGGTCGAGGGCGCGCTCAAGCTGGCGCGTATCCACGCCCGGCAGTCCGGCGGCAGCCAGACGCGCATCCTGGCGCTCGAGAATTCGTTTCACGGCCGCACGTTCGGCGCGCTCTCGATCACGGCGACGGAGAAGTATCGCGAGCCGTTTGCCCCCCTGGTACCGGGCGTCGACTTTGTGCGTTTCAATAACGTGGCCGATCTCGAATCGAAGTTCGACCGAAGCGTGTGCGCTCTCGTGATCGAGCCGATTCAGGGCGAGGGCGGCATCCACGCCGTCAGCGAGGCGTTCTGGAACCGCGCCCGTGAGCTCGCGACCGCGCACAACGCCGCCCTGATCGCCGACGAGATTCAATGTGGTCTCGGCAGGACGGGACGGTATTTTGCCTATCAGCGATTTGAAGGCTTGCCCGACATCGTGGTCCTGGCAAAACCGCTCGGCGGCGGTTTGCCGCTCGGGGCGCTGCTGGCCAAGGAGTCTTTCGCCTCGGCCTTCTCCCCGGGCCTGCACGGCACCACGTTCGGAGGCGGACCGTTGGTTTGTGCCGTGGCTTGTGAGTTTCTGCAGACGGTGGAAGACGAGCGGCTGCTCCGAAATGTCGAGCGACGCGGTGAGCAAATTCGCGCCGGCCTCGAACGCCTCCGCGGCCGATTCGATTTCATCAAGGAGATTCGGGGCGAAGGCCTGATCCTCGGCCTGGAGTTGAGCGTGGCGGGCGCGGCTTACGTCGCGGAAGCCTTGCGCCGGGGTCTGGTGATTAATTGCACGCACGATTTTACCTTGCGCTTCCTGCCGCCCTTCATCATCGAGGACCGGCAGGTGCGTGAGTTCCTGGAGAAGCTCGAGACGGTTTTCAGTAAGACGCGCGCGGCTTAATAGAGCAGCGATCTGCTGCTCGCCGGCCCGGGCCGGCGTAAGTTCTGAGAGACGGAGTGAAAACGATGGCGACTCAAACGCAATGGATTGGACCTCACGTTTTCCGGGAGTTGGCCTCGGTGAGCGCCTTGGTGGAAACCGAGGCGCGGCCGTGCGATCTTCTGACTGGGGCGGAGTGGACGCCCGCCGCTGTGCGCGAGCTCTACCACCTCGCCGCCGACGTGAAGGCGCATCCCGAGCGCTATCGGGCCGCGCTCGCTGGCCGGTCCGTGGCCCTGATCTTTGAGAAGCCGTCGCTGCGCACCCGCGTGACCTTTGAAGTCGGCGTGCGCAATCTCGGCGGCAACCCCGTCTTCATGGACCATTCGCAGGCGCGTCTCGGAGAGCGCGAGGACATCCGGGACGTTGCCCGGAGCCTGCAGTGCTGGGTACAGGGCATTGTGGCGCGTACCTTCGACCAGACAGTTCTTGAGAGGCTGGCGGAGCACGCCGGGGTCCCGGTGATCAACGCGCTTACGGACCGCTTCCATCCCTGCCAGGCGCTGGCGGACTTCTTCACGCTGGAGGAGCGCTTCGGCGGCCTGCGCGGTCTCTCCATGGCCTACGTGGGCGACGGCAATAACATGTGCCATTCACTGATGCTGGCTGCGGCGCAGCTCGGCGTTCACTTTCGCGTGGCGACGCCTGCCGGCTATCGCCCCGATTCGCGCGTCGTGGCCCTGGCGCGGAGCATCGCGCGCGAGACCGGCGGTCGCATCCAAGTGCTCACCGAGCCCGGCGAAGCAGTCGACGGCGCCCAGGCCGTCTACACCGACGTCTGGGTCAGCATGGGGCAGGAGCGCGAATCCGCGGAGCGCGAGCAGGCCTTCGCGGGGTATCAGGTAACCGAACAGCTCATGGGACTGGCCTCGCCCCGAGCCGTCTTCATGCACTGCCTGCCGGCCCATCGCGGGTCTGAAGTGGCGGCCGCCGTGATTGACTCCGCGCAATCGATCATTTACCGGCAGGCGGAGAACCGGCTGCATGTACAAAACGCGATCCTGCTCACGCTGCTCGATTAGCCCCGCGCCTTCGTGAACCTGGCGCTCAGAAAGCGACGGCCGGGCGTTTCCGCCCGTTCCGGCCGTTCAAAGGAGACCGATCCATTGTCGAACAAGGTTGTGCTCGCCTATTCCGGCGGGCTGGACACATCCATCATCATTCCCTGGCTGCGGGAGAACTACGGCTGCGAAGTGATCGCCATGATCGGCGACGTGGGCCAGCAGGAGGATCTCGAGGCGGCCCGCAAGAAGGCCCTGGCCACGGGCGCCTCCGCCGCTTATGTCGAAGACCTGCGCGAGGAGTTCGTGCGCGGATACGTTTGGCCTACACTGCGCGCGGGCGCCGTCTATGAACATCGCTATCTGCTCGGTACTTCGATGGCGCGGCCCGTGCTCGCCCGGCGCCAGGCGGAACTGGCGCTCGAGCTCGGCGCCGACGCGGTCGCGCACGGCTGCACCGGCAAGGGCAATGACCAGGTACGCTTCGAGCTTACCTACAAGGCGCTCGCTCCCGGGCTCAAGATCATCGCGCCCTGGCGGGAGTGGACGATTCAGTCGCGCGAAGACGCCATCGCTTACGCGCGGCAGCACGGCATCCCGATCGAGCAGACCGAAGCCAACATCTACAGCCGCGATCGCAACCTGTGGCACTTGAGCCACGAAGGCGGACGGCTGGAGGATCCGGTCGCCGCGCCTGAGGAGGCCATGTGGCAATGGATCACGCCGCCGGAGAGCGCGCCGGACCGGCCCGCCGAGGTCGAGATCGGCTTTGAGGCGGGGGTTCCCGTGTCGCTCGACGGGCATGCCGAGGCACCCGTGGAGCTCATCGATCGTCTCAACGCCGTGGCGGCGGCGCACGGCGTGGGACGCATCGACATCGTGGAAAACCGCCTTGTCGGTATCAAGTCTCGCGGCGCTTATGAGACTCCGGGCGGCACGCTTCTGGTCGCGGCCCATCGCGAGCTCGAATCCATCTGCCTGGACCGCGAGACCGCCCACTTCCAGCAGGCTCTCTCGCATCGTTACGCCGAGCTGGTTTACTACGGGCTGTGGTTCACCACCTTGCGCGAGGCGCTCGACGGATTCTTTACGGTCGCGGCGCGGCGCGTGACGGGAAGCGTCGGTCTGAAGCTCTACAAGGGCAACGTGACGGTCACCCGGCGGTCGTCGCCCTATTCCCTCTACCGCGCCGACCTCGCCAGTTTCAACATGGCTCGCTACAATCCCAAAGACGCGGAAGGTTTCATCAACCTGTTCGCCCTGCCGGTCACCCTGCCGTCCGGGGATGTGCGCCCATGAGTGGGGCCGGCTCCAAGCTGTGGGGCGGGCGCTTCGACCGGCCGCCTGACGAGACCTTCTACGAGTTCCAGCGTTCGTTTCCCTTTGACCGTAGGCTCCTTCCTTACGAACTGAACGTGAATCGCGCCTGGGCGCGTGCGATCGAAAAGGCGGGCCTGTTGACTCCGGCCGAAACCGCCTCGATCCTCGACGCTCTCGATCAAATCGAAACGCGCGCCGGGAGCGATCGCGCCTGGGTGGAGACGTCGGATGCCGAGGACGTGCATCATTTCGTCGAGGCGGCGCTGGTCGACTTGATTGGTCCTACCGGTTGGAAAGTGCACACCGGCCGCAGCCGCAATGACCTGGTGGCGACCGATTTCCGGCTGTTCCTGCGCGACGCCGCCGGGGCCACCCGCCGCGTCACGATGCAATTGATCGCGGCCCTTGCCGGGCAGGCCGAGCGTCACGCCGGCGTCCCGATGCCTGGAATGACCCACACGCAGCACGCCCAGCCGATCCTTTTCGCGCACTTCCTGCTGGCCCACGCCGAGGGCTTTTTTCGTGACGTCGATCGACTGGAGGGCGCGCGACATGCAGCCGCGGAGTGTCCGCTGGGCGCGGCCGCTCTCGCAGGGTCGGCCTTTCCCATCGACCGCGCGGCCCTGGCGCAGGAACTGGGATTCGAAGGGCCGACCGCCAACAGCCTGGATTCGGTCAGCGCCCGCGATTTTGCGTTGGACTATCTCTACGCGCTGGCTGTGCTGGCCACGCACCTCTCGCGCCTGGCCGAAGACATGGTTCTGTTCGCCTCATCGGAGTTCGGTTTTGTAACGCCCGGCGACGAGTACTCGACGGGCAGCAGCATCATGCCCCAGAAGAAGAATCCGGACGCCTGGGAATTGATTCGCGGCAAGACAGCGCGCGCCACCTCGGCGCTGCTCGGTTTGCTGAGCACGCTCAAGGGGCTGCCGACGGGCTATCAGCGTGATCTGCAGGAGGACAAGGAATCACTGTTCGCGGCGCACGATCAGTCGCTCGGAGCCGCGCAAGTGGCCGCCGGCGCCGTGGCCGCTATGCAAGTGAACGAGCCGCGTTTGCGGCAGGCTGCAGCCGACCCTGCCTTGCTCGCCACGGAAGCCGCTGATTTCCTGGTGCGGCGCGGCTTGCCGTTCCGCCAGGCGCACGAGGTGGTGGGAAAGGTCGTGCGCGAAGCGGAGCGCCTGGGCGAGGCCTGGACGTCGCTTCCCCTTGAGAAGCTGCGTACTTTCTCGCCCCTGTTCGACGAGAGCCTGAGCCGGGCGTTGAGCGTGGATGCGGCCCTGGCGGCGCGCGATGTGGAAGGCGGAACCGCGCCGGGGCGGGTCCGCGACGCCCTGGTGCGCTGCCGTGAACGCCTGAGCCGCCTGGAGGCCAGTTGATGAATACACTCTTCGCGGAGCCCGCCCCGCTCGATCAGCAATCCCTGCCGCGGGGCTTCATGTTCGCTTCGGCCGCCTGCGGGATCAAGAAAAAGGGCAGCCCGGACGTGGCCCTGATCTCGAGCGACCGCGCCGCCGTGGCGGCGGCCGTCTTCACCACCAACCGCGTGAAAGCGGCGCCGGTGCTGGTCTCCCACCGGCACATCGAGGAATCCGGCGGTGTAGCGCGCGCGATTATCGCCAATTCCGGGAACGCGAACTGCGCCACCGGAGCGGGCGGCCTTGCCGCCGCGCGCGCCACTGCGGCCGCCGTGGCGCGGGAAGTTCGCTGCCCAAGAAGCCAGGTGCTGGTCTGCTCGACGGGGGTCATCGGCGTGCCGATCGAGACGGATAAGCTGACGGCGGCGATTCCGGATCTGGTTCGAGCGCAGCGCGGGACCGCGGAAGCTTACGCGGTGCTCGCCCGGGCCATCATGACCACTGACACGCGCCCCAAGTGGTCCGCCGCAAGCTGCCGCGTGGGTGGCAAAGAAGCGCGCGTGCTGGGCTGCGCCAAAGGCGCAGGCATGATTCATCCGCAGATGGCCACCATGCTCGCCTTCGTGGTGACCGATGCTGCGCTCACCCGCCCGTTGGCCGCGCGACTGCTGCGCGAGGCCGCGGGCCGGACTTTCAACTCCGTTACCGTGGACGGCGACACTTCCACCAACGACACTCTGATTCTGCTGTCGAACGGCGCTTCCGGCGCGCCCCCGATTCGTTCCGCCGGGCCGGATCTCGATAGCTTTTCGCGCGCCCTCGAGAGCGTGTGCCACGAGCTGGCGCTGGCCATCGTATCGGACGGGGAGGGGGCAAGCCGGGTGGCCGAGATCGAGGTGCGCGGCGTGGCCTCTGACCGCGTGGCCGGCGCGATTGCGCGTACGATCGCTGGCTCGCCGCTCGTAAAGACGGCGATCGCGGGCGCCGATCCCAACTGGGGCCGGATTCTGGCGGCGGCGGGCCGCGCTCTGCTCCCGAACGGCGCTCGATTCAATCCCGCGCGCGCCGAGATTCGTCTCGGGGGGATCACGGTTTGCCGGCGCGGACAGGCGCATCCCTTTGATGAGAGCGCCGCTCACCAGAAAATGCTGGAGCGGCACTTGCCCATCCTGGTGGATTTCAAGACCGGTCCGGGACGCGCCACGGTGTGGACCTGCGACTTCACCGAGGAGTACGTCCGCATCAACGCCAGTTACCGCTCCTAGTTTTCGCGCGCCGGTCGTCTCACATTACGGGCTCAGGGATCTCGCGCACCCAGAGATTCCGGTAGCGCACAGGGTGGTTGTGATCCTGAAGCGCGAGCGGAAGCTTGTCTGGAGTGGGCGTGTACTGCGGCCGGATGTGGTGGCCCGTCGGCCCCATGGGGGCGACGTCGTCCTGCGTCAGCACGCCGTTCTGAATCACGGTCACGCGCGCGCGCCGCAGCAACGTGCCTTCATCGCTGAATCGCGGGCCGTGGAAGATGATGTCGTAAGTCTGCCACTCTCCGGGGGGACGGCAGGCGTTCACCTGCGGAGGATACTGGCCGTAGACGGCGGACGCCTGGCCGTCGGCGTAGGTCACGCTATGATACGAGTCCAGCACTTGGATCTCGTAAAGTCCCATCAGAAACACGCCGCTGTTGCCGCGATCCTGATCCTCACCGTGCGGGGGATTGGGCGTGGCCCACTCCACGTGAAGCTGCATGTCGCCGAAAGCCTGCTTGGTGCGAATGTCGCCCGCGCCCGGCTTGGTGGCAAAATAGCCATCGCCGACAGTCCACTGGGCGGGACCGCCGCCTTTCACTTCCTCCCAGTTGGAAAGGTCCTTGCCGTTGAAGAGTATGGTGGCGTCCGAGGGCGGCGTCCCCACCTGATCCTGAGTGCTGCAAGTTGCGGGTGTGACCACCGGCGGCAGCGGGTGGTTGCGGTCGTGCTGCACGTATTTCTGGGCGGCGCCTGCACGCGTCAGCCACAGCACACCGGCCGTGACCATTGCAAGGCTGAGCGCCGTAACAACCAAGCGGCGGCGTGAATCAAAACTCGCAAGAACTGTATGCATCGTTGGTCTCCTCCGCGCCGGACGAGCCGGCACAATGTGGCCTTCGCTGGCGGCCTTGTCGGCGGTGCTCGATCGGAACATCATAGACCCGGCCGGAAGGGGCTGGGCGGGTCCAGACCAAGCCAGATCAGGGCAGACCAGATCAGGCCAGACCAGGAATGATTGGTGCGAAAGGGGGGACTCGAACCCCCACCCCTTGCGGGACCAGATCCTAAGTCTGGCGCGTCTGCCAATTCCGCCACTTTCGCTCGCCGAAAGCCCGTTCCATTGAATAGCCGATCCTTCAGGGATTGTCCAGCACTGCCCCGGAGCGCCCGCTGACCTAGCGCGTCCGCTGGACCTCTCACGATTCGATAATGGGAACTGCCTGGGATTGGAAGAACTGGCGGAGAGGCAGGGATTCGAACCCTGGGTACAGGTTTTGGCCCGTACAACGGTTTAGCAAACCGCCGCCTTCAGCCACTCGGCCACCTCTCCGCGGGGCGAGGACACCGGCAGGCGGGGCCGGCGTTCGGGCTGACCTTTAGAGTCTAACCGAAACGGGCCGGGCTTCCAAGCGAATCTCCCCTCGTGTCCCTGCCTTTGTGTCCCGGCGCCGCGAGTCTGGCCGTCCGACCGTCACACGATTTTCATTTCCTCGGGATCCCAGTGAACCACCGTGCCGCGTTCGTAGCTGAGATTGCTAAGCAAGGCGGCTCCTGCCGCACGGAATCCGAACACGGCGTCTTCGACCACAGGACGGCGCGTGCGGACGGCTTCAAAGAAGTTCTTGAGATGATCGTAGCTGTCACTCGTGCCCGGCGGCGCTACGTATTTCTCGAATCCGAGCGGCGGCTCTCCGGTGGGATGCGGGATAGGGTACTTCTGCCGGTATTCCTGCACGATGAGCTTCTGCGTGGCCCCCGGAAACGATTCGATGGTGAAGCCCGGCTCCGTTTCGCGCGGCGTGCGATTTACGCTGACGGCGTCGCCCCCGATTTCCATGGTGCCTTCCGACCCGGTGAAGATCAGCCCCTCGCTTTCCGAGCCGCCATCCACGAAGTTCACGCGCAAACTGAGGTTGAAGCCCTGCTTATAATCGAACGTCCCGAGCAACACGTCCGGCACATCGCGCCCGTCCTTCCAGAAGCGGAGCCCCCCGGTCACCACGGCGCGGACCGGGCCATGCGTGTCCGTGACGAAGTGAGTCCCGCTGAACAGGTGGACGAACAGATCGCCGGCAACGCCGCTTCCGTAAGCCTTCCACTTGCGCCATTGGAAAAAGCGCTCGGCGCTGAATTCGATCTTGGGCGCACTGCCGAGAAAGCGCGGCCAGTCGCACGTTTCGGGCGAGGCGTCGGGAGGGATCGTGTAGTTCCACGCTCCGAGCGACGAGTTTCGATCCCACCACGCCGTCACCATATTGAGTTCGCCGATGGCGCCTGAAGCCAGCAGTTGCCTGGCCTTTGCGTAAAGCATCGAACTCACCCGCTGGCTGCCGATCTGGATAATCCGATTGGTCTCGCGCGCGGTTCGGATGATCTCCGGCCCGTCGGAGTACAAATGAATCATCGGCTTCTCGCAATAAACGTCCTTGCCGGCCTTCATGGCATCGATGGAAACCTGCTTGTGCCAGTGGTCGGGCGTCCCCACGATCACGGCGTCGATGTCCTTGCGCGCGAGAATCTCCGCGTAGTCACGGGTGGTGAAGACATCATCCCCCCAGAGCTCCTTGCAGTGGTCCAGGCGGCCGTTGTAGCAGTCTGCGGCGGCGACCACCTTTACTCCCGGTACCTGCGCGGCGGTTCTGGTGTCGCCCTGGCCCTGGCCACCGGCCCCAATCAACGCGATCTGGATTTGATCGTTCGCCGCCATGGGTTTGGCGGGCTCGCCTTGGTTCTGCGCCAACAGGTGAACCCTGGGCGCGCCGGTCGCAAGCGTTCCGGCTGCCGCTGCCGACGCCGTCTTGAGAAAGCTCCTGCGATTCAGTTGTTCCACATTACCTCCTCGACTGGCGAGTGCCGTCTTTGATCGACCGCTTCAACATAAACACGCCATAAACGCGCCCGCCGGAATTTACGATCCAGGCGCAAGCGATGCACAACGGGTGCGGTTGCGGAAAGCCGAAAGCTCATTCGAGACCTCATTATAGTCCGACGAAACGCGCCGTATGGAGACGCGGCTGCCCTATAATGGCTGGCGGGCTCTTCGCGGACCGCAAGCGCCTGTGGGATTTCACGCGGCCGGCTGCCGCGTGGATTCGAATCGGGAGGCCGGTGATCAAAGTGGGCAAAAGGCTGCTTGGACTGCCGATGGCGGTGATCCTGCTCGCGATCATTTGGAGCGCGCGCGTCATAACTGGGTCGCCGCGGGCCGCCGCGCAGGATCCGCAGGAACCGCCGGTCGGGAAGCCCTCGCCCAGGTTGCTGCCCCCTCCGGACGGGGCCATCGCGCCCGGCGACGTTGATCCGAAGACGCTCACCGCCGTCGTGGACGAGTTGGTGGCTTGCGGCACGCGCAGTTCGCTCTCCTCGTGGCAAGCCGGCGATCGCGGAATCGGCTGCGGGCGCGACCGCATCGTGGCGCGCTTCGAGCAGATCTCGAGGTCCACAGGCGGCCGGCTGAAGGTCAATGTGGAGCGCTTCCAGGCCACTGCCGAGCGCACCGGCGGCCGGCCGCTGCCGCTCGAGAATGTGGTCGCGATTCTGCCAGGCTCGGATCCGCTGGTGGAAACGGTCTTCATCGTTTCGGGCCACTTTGACTCCCGGCCTTCGGATGTTATGGATCCCGCCGCCGGCGCTCCGGGCGCCGACGATGACGGCTCCGGCGTGGCCGTCTCCCTGGAATGCGCGCGCCTGCTCGCGAGCCACCAGCCGGCCGGAGGCTACAGGGCTACGCTGATCTTCGCGGCAGTGTCCGGCGAGGAGCAGGGGCTGCTGGGGAGCACGCACCTGGTCGATTACCTGCGCCAGAACGGTTATGCTGTTGGCGGAATGCTCGACGACGACATCGTGGGCGCAGACTTCGCTCCCGGGGCGCCGCACCGCGTGCGCCTGTTCTCGGCCGGAGGCGCTGAAGGCGCAGACAGCCCGTCGCGGGAGCTGGCGCGCGCCGTCGAGGAGATCGATTCCTCCGCGGCCGTGCGTCTGATTTTCCGCGAGGACCGGCTCGGCCGCGGCGGCGACCATATACCTTTCAGCGACGCCGGATGGCCTGCCGTGCGCTTCACCGAGCCGCTCGAAGATTACCACCATGAGCATCAAACGCCGCGCGTCGAGAATGGCGTCCAGTACGGCGATTTGCCGCAGTTCATGAATTTCCAATTTCTGTCCAATGTGGTTCGCGACAACGCCGAGGCGCTGCGCGAGCTGGCGATGGCGCCCGCCCCGCCCGTCGAAGTCGCGCTCTCCGGCGCCGTCACCCCGGACGCCACCGTGCATTGGAACGCGGCCCCCGATCCCGCGCGCGCCGGCTTCGAGATTCTCTGGCGTGACACCACCGCGCCGCGTTGGTCGGTATACGACTTCGTGACCACCGGTAGCGAGTACGTGTTCCAGGGCGTTTCGACGGACAATCATTTCTTTGCGGTGCGCGCGGTGGGCACAAACGGCGCCCGGTCGCTGGCCACGCCTGCCGCGCCCAGGTTGAGGCGTCCGGCGTCTGTTCAGCCGGCTGCTCCACCGTCAGGCGCTCATCAACAATGAGGCGTCCAGTTCGCTGCACGTGCAATGGCCGCTCAGAGCCAGCGTGAGATCGAGGTCGGCGAGAAAGTTCCGGACCACTTCGCGCACGCCCTGTTCGCCGCCCACTGCGAGGGCCCACAGATACGGGCGGGCCAACAGCACAGCACGCGCTCCCAGGGCGAGCGCCTTGAGGGCGTCAGCGCCGCGCCGGATGCCGCTGTCGAACAGCACCGGAATCGATCCTTCGAGGGCCTCGACGATGGCGGGCAGGGCATCGAGCGACGCCATGGCGCCGTCCACCTGGCGCCCGCCGTGGTTCGATACGATCACGCCGTCCATGTCCCACTTGCGCGCGAGCCGTGCGTCCTCGGGATGCAGAATGCCCTTAAGCAACAGCGGCAGGCGCGTCTGGCGCCGCACCGCATACAGTTCTTCCCAGGTGAAGGAAGGATTTGAGTAGACCGCCACCCAATGTTTGACCGCGGCGGCGGGATTTTCCTCCGGCGTTGCCGGAAGCTTCGAGCGAAACACCGGGTCGGTGACGTAGTTGGCGAGGCCCTTGCTCTCGAGGAACGGCAGGAACGGATAATCGAGGTCGCGCTCGCGCCAGCCGAGCAGCATGGTGTCGAGCGTGACGATGATGGCGCTGTAGCCGGCCTGCTCCGCGCGGCGCACCATGCTGGCGGTGAGCTCGGGATCTTTGCTCGGATAGAGCTGGAACCAGCGCGTGGCGTCGCCGGTTGCGGCCGCGACCTCCTCCATACTCTTGGACGATACAGTGCTGAGCGCAAGGGGAATGTTCAGACTGGATGCGGCGCGCGCCACCGCTACCTCGGCGTCGGGGTGGATGATGCCCTGGACGCCGACGGGACCGAGCAACAGCGGAGCGGGCCACCGGCGTCCGAAAAGCTCGATGCTGAGGTCGCGCTGGCTGACGTCGCGCAACATGCGCGGGACGATGCGCCAGCGCCGGAAGGCGTCGCGATTGGCCCGCATGGTGTCTTCGCCGCCCGCGGCGCCGGCGATGTAATCCCAGGCCTCCGGACTCATGGCTTCGCGGGCGCGCTGTTCCAGCTTGTCGAGTCCGACCGGGAGCAGCGGTTTCCGGCCCGCGAGCCCGCCGAGGTAAATCTCAATCTGCCGATTCGGGCCGTAGGGAACGGAAATCGGGGTTGAATTCGGGTCCACGCTGTCCTCCGTCAGGGCGGCATCAAGGTGACGCTGGGGCGCCGCCAGCTGGAAAGTATCGCACAACCGATGCGTCGTTACGCGACAACAATATCGGCGGTCGTCGGAGTGTGGCTGGGTCTTCTGGCCCTGCACGCTCCGTTCCTCAGGCTCCCTTACCACTGGGACGAAGCCGGATACTACGTACCGGCGGCGCTCGATTTCTTTCGCCACGGCCTGCTGATTCCGGCAAGCACTGAGCCCATCGGTCACACCCCGCTGGTGAGCGTCTACCTGGCGCTTGCCTGGCGGATCTTCGGTTTTTCGCCGCTCGTCACGCGCGCGGCCATGAACCTGTTCGCGGCTGCTACCGTGATCGCCACGTTGGGGCTCGCCCGGCGCCTGTTCGGCAAACGCGCCGAGGCCCGCGAGGCCTCTATCGCTGCCGCCGTGCTGCTGGCCGTTGCGCCGCTCTTCTTCGCCCAGAGCGAGATGGCGCATCTCGATCTGGCCGTGGCGTTCTTCACCCTTCTCGCCGTCCGCGCGCTTCTCGACGAACGCTGGATGTTTTTCGCGGCAGCCGCGTGGCTCGCGACGCTTACCAAGGAGACCGCGATTGTGCTGGTGCCCGTGGCCTGGGCTTACCTCTGGATCGAGTCCCGGCGCCCCGGCGGCAAGGTTCGCGCGTCTGCGTGGATCGCGCTCGCTTCACCCTGTCTGCCGCTCGCTGCCTGGGCGCTCTACTATCATCACCACACCGGCTTTTGGACCGGCAACGCCGGCTATCTGAAGTACAACCTCTATTCCACGCTGAATCCCGTGCGCATGCAGCTCAGTTTTCTACGGCGCTTTTACGAGGTCTTTATCAGCGGATTCAACTGGCTCCTGGCCGCCCTGGCGCTCGCAGGCTGGTGGTGGACCCGCAAGCACCCGCAGACTGCGCAGATGACACGAACACAAGAAGACGCACGAACACAAGAAGACGACCGCTCACGCCGATTCATTCTGTTGACTTCGCTGCTCGTGGCGGCTTATCTCGCGATGCTGAGCGCGGTGGGCGGCGCGATTCTGCCGCGCTACACGCTGCCGATTTATCCGCCGCTCATGGTGCTGGCTATCGGATGGATCTGGCGTCTGCCGCGCGCGCTTGCGCGAGCCGGCTGCCTGGTGGCCACAGCCTGCCTGGTGCTTGCCTGGTTCAACAATCCGCCTTACCCGTTTCCCTATGAAGACAACCTTGCGTTCGCGGACTTCATCCGGCTGCACCAGCAGGCCGCAAAGTACCTAGAGGACTACGACGCGCGCGTGCCCGGGTTGCGCGTTCTCACGGCCTGGCCGGCCACAAACGAGCTCGAGTCGCCCGATCTCGGCTACGTCACGCGTCCGCTCCGCGTGATCCAGGTGGAAGGCTTCGGTGCGGCCGACCTGCAGTCTGTCAGCCCCGGGTCCTTCGATGCGCTCTATCTCTACTCGCGCAAGTGGGAGCCCCCGGGCAACTGGCTGGAACGCTTCCCCTGGCTCGAGAATCTTCAGTCGCGCTATTTCGATTACGCGCCGCAAGTGCCGGAGCGGGAACTCGTAGCGCGACTCCACCTGAAGCTGGCGGCAAGGTGGGACCGGCGCGGCCAATGGGTGGCGATCTACCGGCCCTGACATAGGCCGCTGCCCTGCGCCGATTCGTTGGAGCCGATCAGCGATAGCTGACGCTGCCGTCGGCTGCCAGGGGCCATCCCGGATTCCAAGCTACTTCCCATGCGAAACCGTCCGGATCGGCAAAATAGCCGGAGTAACCGCCCCAGGACGCCTGGCGCGCAGGCTTCAGGATCGGCGCGCCCGCATCCTGAGCGCGTTTCAGCAAGGGATCAACCTCGGCCTTCGCGCGCACGTTATAGGCTAGCGCCATCGCGGCCCGGCCGAACGTCTTTGGGTCGGCCTCGAAATCCGCGGCGAGTTGGTCACGCAGGAAAAGCGCGAAGATCATCCCGCCCGCCTGGAAAAAGATGATCTCCTTGTTCTCGAAGACGGGTTTCCAACCGAGGCCGTCCACGTAGAATCGCCGCGAGACCGCCAGGTCCCTCACGCCAAGGGTCACGGCGCTGATCCGTTGTTCCATGGCTCCCAATCCTCCCGTTCCGAAAGAGAAGGCTGCAGCGACTGCCAGGTTCGCCAGAAGCTCTCTTCGAGTCATGGCCCGAGTATCAAGGGTCCAGGCAGGCTGGCGCAATATCTTGCTTTCGGTTCTGCGCCAGCCAGTGCAGCGCAGGCATCATTCGTCGCCCTCCGATTCACCGAGCAGCGCCGTCACCTCACGCCGCAACGCCGGCAGGCTGGTCTCGATGACTCCCCAAACTACCTCATCTGAGATCGAAGCGTAGCCGTGGATCGGTCGGTTCCGAAAGGCAACGATGCGGCGGGAGTTGCTCACCTGGTCGGACAAGCCCGGCTCCAGTCGAATCGCTTGGTTCAGTGGTTCCCCGACGATCTCAAACTGCCGCTCCACGGCGAAGCGAAGCATGGGATCAGCAACGTAGTTGGCCAGCGTCTTTCCGGCCGTAAACCGAGTGAGTAAAATCGCACGCCTCGGCGATGTCGAGGAGGTACTTGCGGACCCCAAGTCGCAGCATAGAGCACGACCTGGGTCCGCTCGATGGCGCGCTTGAAGTAGGGATTACGGATGGGTCCCGGTTCCGCCAACTCGACTGGTAGTTGGAAGAGCCGTTCGAGATCTTCTTGCAAACCAAAGTAGTTGTCTGCGAGTTGGGCCGGGCTCTGAGGCGCAAATTCCACAAGGAAGTCGAGATCGCTGGACGCAGAATCGAAAGTGCCGGCGGCTGCCGAGCCGAATAAGGCTAGGCGACGTACACCTCGCTGCTTGCAAATCTCCGCTACCTCGTTCGTCTTCCCCTGCACAAGGGCGTCCATCAGTCACCCGCCACATCATACCCGATTCCTCGGTCGCTTGGCATACGGTCAACTCTTCAACCGTTTTCAAATCTTGCTCCATTTGCCGAGCTGAAGCTCGGTGCCATGTCGACGTCTGGCCTCTTGGACTCTACGCTATTCGTCGGGGGCGCCGCCCGCGACGGCTGGAGCCGCTGGAGGAGCCATCACGTGCGGCCGCGAAGCGCTGCCCGGCGGCAGGCTGCCGGCGTTCCGCTCCGCGATCTTCACTGATCCAAGGTTGGCGACGTAACGCGCGATGCCGCGATACAACCCTTCTGCGATCTGTTGCCGGTAGTTGGCTTCGCTCAGCAGGTGCTCGTCGCGCGGGTTGGTGAGGAAGGAGATTTCAGCCAGGATCGACGGCATGTTGGCGCCGATCAGGACTACGAAGGGAGCTTTTTTCAACCCGCGATCGGGTTGTTCGTTGCCGGTGCGCGCTGTGGCGGCGTCCAGAGACTGGTCGACCTGACGGGCGAATTCATCGGATTCCTGGATCTTCTCCGTCAGCGCGATCTTCTTGATCAGGCTCTGCAGTTGATGGACGGATTCCTGCGAGGTCGCGTTTTCACGCGCCGCCACTTCCAGGCTGTTCGGGTCCGAGGTGAAGTTGAGGTAATACACCTCGATCCCGCGCGCGCTCGGGTCGCGGCTGGCATTGGCGTGGATGGAGATGAACAGGTCGGCCGAACGCTGATTGGCGATGGCCGTCCGCTCTTCGAGCGGTATAAACGTGTCGTCACTGCGAGTCATCACCACCTGGCTGCCCATGCGTTGCTGGATCAGCTTGCGCAGGCGCAGCCCCACGTCGAGCACCACGTTCTTTTCTTCCAGACCGTCGGGTCCGATGGTTCCCGTGTCGTGACCGCCGTGTCCCGGATCGATCACGATGCGCGCGATCTTCAAGCCAAGCGCGCGCGTCAGAGTGCTCGATCCCGAGGACGTTTGGGCCGATGGCTGGACGCGCCCCTCGAGGGCGCTGCCGGCGCGATTCGCCGGACTGTTTGCCGGCTTGTCCGCCGGATAGTTGACCCGATTGGCGCTCGTGACCGCCGGAGTTTCATCGGTGTCCGTTGTGTCCGCCGGTTCGCTTGCGGCGCTGCTCTCGACAGGCTCCGACGTCATCCTGCGCGTCGTCCCAGCCGGTGTGCCGCTTGGGGTCGCGCGGACAGATGCCGTGTTGTAGCTGGTTTCGGGCGCTTCTGCGACCGGCTGCGCACTTTCCGGCGGAGGCGCGAAACTCGCACGGGTGCCGGAGACCGGTACTCCGCCGGGCATCCTGGCCGCCGAGCGTGCCAGCAAGGGTTGAGCCGGGCCGCGCACGTCAATAATCAAGCGAAAGGGGTTGGGCAGGGTGAAGACCGAGTAGTCGTCGATTTTGGCCACGTCGAGCACCACGCGACTGACCTCCGGGGTGAACTGCGCCACGCGGACTTCGCGCACGAACCCGTTCCCGATCGGGAACGACTTGCCCTTCAGCGCCTGGCTCAGATGGGTGCCGGGCAGGTCAAAGACAATGCGGTCGGGATGCTGGAGGCGCGCCGCCTCGAACTTCGCCTCGTCTTCCACGCTGATGACAATGCGAACGTAGTTCGGACCCTCCCAGTAGCGAACGTCGCTGACCGCGAGCAATCGCCCTGACGCGAGCGCCGGGCCCTCGGGGGGAGCGGCACTCTCGACCGCGGCCGGACTCACGGCGGCCTGAGCGGATTCCGCGGCCTGGGCGGCTTCACGATGGTTCATCTGCTCCAATCGCTGGCGGGCCTCGGGCGCGTTTGCGGCGTATGGGAAGCGCGTGAGGTAGTCGCTGTAAGCCTTGGCGGCGCCCTCGGTATCCCCGAGATCCACGCGGTAGATGTCGCCCACCGTCAGCAGCGCATCACGCGCCACGGCGGCGCCGCCGTACTGATCCGCCAGGAACTGGTACGTGGCGACAGCGCTTTCGTAGTAGCGATTGTTTCTGAGAACGTGTCCCATCTCCTGGTAGACGGACGCTTCGACGGCGATGGCCGAAGGAGTCTTCGCGTATCCCGGGTCCGTGCGATACACCAGGTCAAAGGCGCGGGCCACCTTCATGTAGTCCTTGTACGAACGCGCCTGTGGAGCGCGAGCTTCGAGCGCGGCACGCAGCTTCAAGGCGTTTGTGTACGCTTTGGCGGCGCGCTCGCGCTTGGCGGAGGCCCGACCCGGAAGCAGGGCGAACGCCCGGGGATTCGGCGCCGTCCATGCGGCGAGCGCGAGACACACGAGGGTCATAATCCGCAGTCCGGTGCGGGGCAGCCGGCGCCTGTTCAGGAGGCCATTATTGGGCAAAGTGGATTCCCCCTCGCTCATCGACGTATTGATAGATTGGCGCGGGGCTCGCCGCGTTGTCCGGCGGCCGCTGATCGCCGTTCGGGGACACCCTCGCGGCCGGCGGTTTACCTGGCGTGGCGATGCCGCCGGTGGGATAGAGCGCCGTCACTTTGCGCACGTAATCCTTCGTCTCGGCGTACGGTGGAATGCCCGCGTAGCGCTGCACCGCGCCCTCGCCGGCGTTGTAGGCTGCGAGCGTCAAGGGCAGGTCACCATTGAATTGCTTTAGCAACTGGCTGAGATAAGTTACGCCGCCGCGGACGTTCTCAGCCGGATCGAATGGGTCTTGGACGCCGAAGCGCGCGGCCATGGCGGGAATCAACTGCATCAGCCCCATTGCGCCCTTTGAGGACAGCGCGCGCGTCCGGTAGCCGGACTCGACCCGCACCACGGCGTCCACCAATCCCGGATCAATGTCGAACCGGCGGGCCGTCTGGCCAATCACCTGCCGGACGGCCTCCGGCGCGGCGGAAGCCTGCGGCCGCGCATCGGGCGCTTCGACTGCGGCTGGCGCCGGCGTCGCATCGCTCGCGTTGATGTACACACGGCGGCCATGGGCGTCGATCTCGAGCGCGATCTGACTTTGAGGAAGAGGCTCGGCCCTGAGAACACGAATGGCAAGCGCTACGGCCAACAACAAGAGAGCGGATTGGAGAATGAGCGGCCCGATCATGGATCTCCAGGCGCGAGCAGGGCTCCGCCTCGAGAACGCATCCCCTCCTGATTCTCCTTCAGACCGTGAACCGCGCGCAGAGACCCTCTCCGCGCGGGCTTGGCGCCACGGTGTGCCCGCGAGGGCACGGTCGATTTGCATTATACCACTCCATGGACACACCCGTAGGCCAGATCCTACGGGTACCGCCCATGAACTCTATCGGCTGATTCTATCGGGCAGGGGAGGCGGGTCCGTAGATCAGGGTGGGGCCGCTCAGATACACGGCGCCCTGAAGTTCCTGATCCGTTGGATTGCGCAGCATCACCAGGCTGTCCCAGCGAATCGGGTAGTGGATCACCCCGTCGCCCGCGCCTCCCGAGTGCGTGCCCTGGGGTGCATCCATCAATATCAGAACGTAGCGCCAACCCTTCCAATCGATGGCTCCTCCGCCCTGTTCAAACAATTGTCCCGTGGAGTCCACGAAGCGCAGGAAAGGCCGAACCCGGGAGTTGTCGCCCTCGATCCACAAGCCGAGCGCTCTAGGCTCGCCCGCAATCGCCGTCGCCGCGGATTCCGAAGGCGTCACGCGGACGCTCGTGTGGCCGGGCGGCAGTCTGAAGCTCAGCCTGAGCGCGCCCATGCCCGTTTCCGGCGGACCGTCGGCCGGCAGCGCCGCCACCAGCGTGTTCTCGCCCGGCGCGGCCCCGTCTGATTCCAGTTTGTAGCCGGAAGGGACTGCGCCCGCCGTGGCGCCCGGGAAATCGCTGACCGCGAGGAAGCGGCTCGGCGGCACCTGCAACACCACGCCGTGGCCCTCATTGAGCACGCTGATTCCGACCTCGTAAATCGCGGTTGGAGCCTCGGCGACCGGCAGGTTGAGCGTGATGTCATTCGCCCCGGGCGCGAGGTGCAGCGGAACGGAGTCGCTCGTGAACTTGATCCCCGCGGTGCCGGTTGCGCTCACCGAGCCGCTGAAGCCGTCGCGGGCGGGGTTCGTGATCAGTACGGGCAACGAATTGTGGGTGATCGGCAGCAGCGTGACACGCAAGGGATTCTCGATCACCAGGGTGGTCACCTGGTTGAGCCGCCCGACCCCTCGCACGTCCAGCTCGACCCCCGCGCGCACCGGCTCCTCGAATCGAGTGAAAACGTTCAACTGCGTGGTCAGATGCGCGGTCTCTCCCGGATCGGCCTTCAGGCCAGGTCCTGCCCAGGAGCGCCCATTCATTCCGCGAATGCGGAAGTGTTCCGTCTTCTCAAGCGGATTCTTGACCGGTACGCGCAGCGTCAGCTCGCCCGGCGACCGCACCTCGATATCGTTCGGAAGGCGTTGCCAGGCAGCCGCGATGGCCAGCAGGTCATTGGGCGCGCTTGGGACGAGATACTGCGGCTGATTCGTCAGGGTCATCACTAGGCCGTGCCGGTCGGCCACCAGCGCCGCCAGGCTTTCACCGGTGACGCCGGTGACCTCAAAGGCCCCGGCGCTCGCGGGAAGTGTGGCCTGGTGCGGCGCCGCCGTGGTCCAGGCGGCCAGGCGCACTTCCTCGTCCTTGCTGAACAGTAGCACGTAGTCCTCGGGCTGATCGAGGGCTAGCCGCTTGTTGAAGCGAAATCCGCCGAGCATGCTGGTGAGAGTTTGCACGGCCTTATACGCGGGATTCTTCGGGAGGGTCACGGTTCCGCCCGCGACGGCGGGGGGGCCAATCAGGCCGAAGTGCTGTTCCGGATCATGGGGGTCGCCGCCGCTCTCCCAGTCGTACCAGAAGCTGATCTCCTCATCGCTCGAAATTTGCGCGAGCCACCCGCGCGCCAGCATGTCGGCTTGCTTCTGCTCGTCTATACCCTTCCACACGGCCGAGTATCCCCACTCGCTGATGATGACCGGGATGATCTTGCCCGGAGGTGTGTACTTGCGCATCAGCAGGCGGACGTGGAGGAGATCATCCGCCACCGCTTCGGGATCGTCGGGACGATAGGTGTGAATGGTGACGGCCGACCAGTAATTCAGCAGGCCGGCGCGAAAACACGCCTCGAGAAATGGCGGATCGATCTCGGCGCTCGCGGGTCCGGTCAGCTTTTCGTCCGGCGCGGCCTCCTGCACCGCCTCGCCGACCGCCAGCGCCAGCTTGATGTAATCTTCGGTGTTCGGCTTCGGTGTCCAGAAGCGGAAATTGGGCTCGTTGTAGACCTCCCACAGAATGTGGTGCCCGCGAAAGTGGTCGACTGCCGCTGCCGCCCAGTGCGCGAAGGCCTGGCGCGCCTCATCGCTGGCCGGCGACAGGCCGTGATCGTAAAGAGGATTGTAGTAGCAGAGGATGAAGAGCGTGTGCAGCTTGGCCGCTTCGAGCCCCGAGAGCAGTGCGTCGTACTCCGAAAAGTCGTAAACCCCGGGGGCGTGCTCGGTCGAGGCCCAGTCCAGGTCCTTGCGGACCCAGCGCACGCCGGTGTCTCGTAGCGCCTCGATCTCGCCAGGCTGAGGCTGCACAAAGTGGATGCCGATCCCGAGCCCGCCGGCAACGTCATGACCCGTCGTCGCTTGGGCGCGGACCGGCAACGCAGCCGCCGCGAGCGTCAAGCCCAAAAGCGCGATCAACCCGAGCGTCCGAAAACTCGTAGGGCCAAGCCCCCGAGCCTGCCGTGTATGCCTCCTCGCCGGCCTTATTCGCGAGGGCCAACCCCTTGATCGTGTCGGATGAAGTGGAGCCGTGCAAGACTTCACGAGGTCAACGTAGCACTTTCGTCAAGGGTTATCAAGGAAGGCTGACCCCGATGGACAGCAGGCTCTGCCCTACGGCACCATCCACCCGAGCATATGAGCTTGCGCCAGCGCGAGCGCGCTTAGGAACGTGGCGAATGCAATGCTGTGCCAGAAAGTGGATCGCAACACTTCGCCCTCCCGTCCGATCAGGCCGACGGTGGTGACGCCGATGCAGATATTCTGCGGCGAAATCATCTTACCCGTGACGGCACCCGAAGAGTTGGTGGCCGCGAGCAGGATCGGGCTGACGTGGATCTGGTGCGCGGCCGCCACTTGCAGGTTCCCGAACAGCAGGTTGCTCGAAGTGTCGCTCCCCGTCATGAAGCATGCGAGCCACCCGAGGAATCCGCTCGCGAAGGGGAAGAACTGCCCGAGACCCGCCAGCGCCGCGCCCAGCGTGTACGTCATGCCGGAGTAGTTGTAGAGGTAGGCGAGCGCGACGATCAGTCCCACCGTCAGCGCCGGACGCACTAATTGCCGGGCGGTCTTGAGGCCGGATTTTGCCACCTGGCGCGGCGTCGCCTTCAGCAGGAGCGCGGTCAGCAGCATGGCGGCGAGCGCCGCGGTGCCCGCCGCGAGCGGTTGAAAGGTGTAAATGGCGGCGTAAGCTTTCCCATAGAGCGAAATGAAGACGGCGTTGTGCAGCAATGGGACTGGAAGCTTCACGGCCCCGCGGTCAAAGAGCTTGAAGTGAGACCATGTGATCGTCACGGCGGAGAGCGCGGCCCACGGCAGCCAGGCGCGGACCTGACCGGCGGCGGAAAGCGGATGGATTTCCCGGCCAGTCGCGCGCGCCGGTGGGGAATCGGGCGCTGCCGGGGGACGCCAGAAGCGCAGCAGCAGCACCAGCGCGGCGATGGAAGCGACCGATGCCAGGATGTCGGGGACGTACGGCCCCCAGAAGTTCGAGACCGCGAACTGCACGACGGCAAACGCGCCGCCGCTGGCGAGGGCCGCCGGCCACGCCCGCTTCAGTCCGCGCCAGCCGGCCACCACGCACACCAGGTACGCCGGAAGCATGAAGGAAAGGAACGGAAGTTGCCGGCCGATCATGGCGGAGAGCTTGCCGAGGTCGAGTCCGGTGACGCCCGCGAGCGCCACGATGGGGATGCCCAGGGCTCCGAAGGCGACGGGCGTGGTGTTGGCGATGAGCGAGGCGGTGACGGCACGGCGCGCATCCGATCCGAGGGCGACGAGCAGAAAAGCCGCGATCGCCACCGGCGCGCCGAATCCGGCGGTGCCTTCGAGCAAAGCGCCGAATGAGAAGGCCACCAGGATCACCTGCACCGACGCGTCGCCCGAGGCGTGCTCCTCAATCCAGCGCCGCAGCAGATCGAAGCTGCCGGTATCGAGCGCCAGATTGTAGAGCCAGATCGCCGCGAACACGATCCACATGATCGGCCAAAGCCCGTAGACGAATCCGAAGCCCGCGCTCGCCAGCGCCAGGCGCAGCGGCATCCGCCACACCGCACCCCCCACCAGCAGGGCCGCCGCGAGAGCGCAGGCCGCCGAAAGCCAGGCGGAACGCCGCAATACGCCGAGCAGCACCAGCAGCAACGCCAGAGGCACGGCGGCCAGCAGAGCCGAGACGGGCAGCGCATGCAGGGGATCGACCGGCTGGGGCCAGGGAGGTGTCATGCGAAGGCCACGGGCAACATGCAAAATCAAACACAGAGCCACGGAGACATAGAGCTAACGGTCGAAGACCTTTCGAGTCTTTCTCCGTGTTTCTGCGTCTCTGTGTTTGATTTTTCCTGCTACTGACGCTCCAGCGCCTCGCGGTCCCATCCGGCGAGCTTCGCCCCAGCTTCATAGGTGCTCTGGCAGAATTCGAGGATCGCCTGCTCGGGGTCCGCTGCGGTGCGCACGTCATCGTACTTGAGAATGAACTCCCCGAACTGCCGATCCCACCCGGCTGCGGCCGGACGCGGGATCTCCCGGTCGAGCCCCGGTGGGGCGGGCGCGGTGTAGGAATAGAATGCCGGCTGGGGGAACCGGCGGTCGCCGGGCCAGAATCCGCAAGCGATCACTTCGTGGGAGTAGGCTTCGCGGGTGACCGGATCGGCTTCAGGACGCGGCGGGGCGCGCCGGCCGCTGAACCGGCCCACGGCCAGATCGAAGGCGCCCCAGAAGAAGTGCACCGGGCTGCACTTGCCGATGAATCGCGACCGGAATTCGCGAAAAATGCGATCGGAGTTGACCAGAATGCGGTGGAAGCTCTCCACGCGCGCGGCGTCGTACGAGGCGTGGCGCTCGTCCTGGTCGAACGGCGTCTTGTCGTCAAACTCGTCGGGCGTTAAATGCAGGCTGACCTCGATTCCGAGCGCGCTGAGTCCGGCCACGTACTCGCGGTAGAAGTCAGCCACCGAGCGCGGGCAGAGTGGCATACTCCATTCCCGGCCCTCGCTCGTGGCGACCGCGAGCCGGTGACCAATAAAATCAAACTCCACCTCGAACGTGCCGCGTGCCGAAGCGCCCGACGGACCCGACGGAACAGGCGGCGTGCGCAGGCCGCGCGGCGTCACGCGCAAGGTCACGTTCCACCAGTGATTCTCGAGCGGCGTGAGCTCGAGGCGCGTCTTCCCCACGATCTGCGTCCACATGTGGAGGGTGTCGCACGTGCTCTCCCACTCGGAGAAGGGAAGTGACGGCCATTCCGTCGCGCGGTCAGCGTTTGGCGAAATCAAGTTCCACCTCGTCGATGTAGCACCAGCCCCAGTCCTCTCCGCGCTCGAACGATTTCATGATGGGGTGCCCCACGGAATGGAAATGCTTGGTGGCGTGCTTGTTCTTGGACGAATCGCAGCAGCCGACGTGGCCGCACGTCAAGCAGAGCCGCAGATGCACCCAGGTGTCGCCGATCTTCAGGCAGTCTTCACACCCGCGCGAGTGCGGTGTTACGTCCCGGATCTGATCAGTATGCGTACATTGGACCATAGGCTTCGCTCCCTCGTTTGGCTCGCGCGGCCCACCCCTCGAAGCGCCTGCAGCGCGACCGCGCGGCGCAGCACCGCGTCCCCCGCCGTCCAAGGCAGTATACTCCAATCCTCATGGCGGCCTGGAAGGGACAGTTGGACCGAGAGGCAGGACTGAAGAGTTTGTGCGAGGAGTCGAACATCGGCGGCTCTGCCGTTGCCCCGTGGACACTCCGAGCGTCGCGAAGTAAAGCAAGCTCAAGCCTACTCTACGGCATCACAGCCGCTCGCAGTGAAAGAATGTAAGCCGTCCGCTCTCTGACCGCCGTAGGATCCTGGCCCGTCGCCTTTGTCAGGGGCGATCCCTCATATTCTTCGTACGAATACGAGGGCGGCTCATTTGGCTGGGCGCTGACCCTCACGAACTCGACCGACTTTATACGATCCGGGATGTTGGCGCCGAACCAACGAGGGTCCTCACGCTCGGTCCATGTTGCAAGGGAGATCACGGAACCCCCCGGATACTCCTGCTGCGAGTGCGATCTGGCATATTCCACGGCAGGATCGTTGCCGAACAAAGTTGCCATCGTCGAGTCTGACCGGTCGACCACAGAGGTGATTACTTTCCATCGCAACGGGTTCTCAGGAATATCTCCGGTGAGAGAGGCGTTCTCATTCAACGCTGCCGAAACCCGGGATGAATTATTGGAACACCCGAACTGGCTTATCGCGATGACGAAGCCGAGAAGGCAAGCTGCTCTGCCTCGGAATCTCATTGTTGGCCTCCGATCGCCTCCGTGAAAACATAATCAGCGTTGCGCATGGGTTTGTGGCAACCCACGCACTCGTCGGTGAACGTCGCGTCCTTACCGTACGGTTTCAGATCGGCCCCGCGCCAGCGCGCCCATCCCCATCCCAAGGTGTTCGCATACTTCTTGCTGTCGCGGATCATAAACTCCACTTGAAAGAACGCACCCGTGCGAACGAATCCCTTTTCATCCGGCTGCTGAAACCATGCGACCTTCGCGAAGGCAGTGCCGTCCGGCCACGGATTGATGTGGTTCTCGGCGATCGCCTTGACGGCGATGTCATTGCCCAAAACTTCCCTTATCGTGCGGTTGTCAGGCCTGTCGGTGCTGCTGATCGCCTTCCAGTTCTTGTAGTCGGGCAGAAACCCGACGCCGTTTGGCGCCGGAGACACTGGTAGCGTACTTTGCTGCGGAATCCAGTTGTTATATTGCGCATCGGCGGCGCTGACCTCGACGGGCGTCGCCGCCTGCTTCGGCTCGAGTGACGCCAGATAATTCTTCAACACTGCCAACTGTTCCGGTGTGATCGCCGAGTCCGGATGAAGCCGCTTATACGAGGGCAGCGGCATGGCGCCCAACTCGATCTGGCTCACAGACTCGAAGAGCAATCCGGCTTGCTGCGCAGCCGGAAGTTTGCCGGTTTCCGAGAAATTCAGATGCTTTCTTGCCTCTCTCACGTCGCTGACCACCAGCCAATATGCGGGCGAGGGCTCGTCAAACCACGAGAGCCTGGTCTCATTGGAATGGCAGTTGTAGCACGACGTTTTAAGAATTTGCTTCACTTCAACAGGCGCAGAAATCTCGGCCGCGACGGGAGGATTGTCCAGCGTAGGCCGAAAGAATTGGATGCCGATAGCGCCGAGGCACAAGACCCCGAAGGCCCATAAGGCGGCTCTTACTAACGGGTGGGATTTAGCAGCCATTGTTCCTTCCTATACGGTGCAACGACAAAAAAGAGCGAGGCGAATCACTTCCATAGCGACCGGAACTACCAGAGCCTTTTCCTCGACTGCCATGGAGGACTGCATGCGGAGTTCCACGGCCGATAAACACGGAGCCAGCTTTCAAGGTGTTGATTGAGAGAATTTTCTAGGAATGGGATGATATCTTCGAATGAGCAAGCCGCCAAGCATGTTGGTAACCGGCAGGCAGTCCTGGTAGCCGGCTGGCATCGAGGCCCCGGCTAACTGCCCTCAGTCACCCCCTTCAGGTTCACCGTAGGGCTGAAAAAGCGCAGGGGGGCTGATGAGTACCGAGCCCCCCTGTCCGGAAAACGAGACCGAATGGGCTACTTCGCCGGATCACCCGTCCGATCAGAAACTTCGGCCGGGCAGGCGGAAGTCTTCGTACCATCGAAGGTTCCCGCGGTGTCGGTGTTGCCGTTAATGTAGAACTCCACCTGGCGTCCGCTGATTGCGCTCGTGCTAACCAGCCGCCCCTTCCAGGAGAAAATGTAGGTGCCGTCAGCGACGCCGTGAAGGATGACTTCATCCCCATCCTGATACCACGTACCGCTCCACCCGTTGGTATAACTGGGAACGTTCCAGGTGCCGCTGTTGGGAAACAGGACGCCACCCGTCTTGGTGAAGTTGAAGCACCATGTGTACGATCCGGTGAGGGCCGGCTCGAAATATCCGGTAATGTTGTACGATCCGCCGAAGTTCGGAACGCTTTGCGCATTTGCAGTCGGGGCGAGCAGGAATGCACATACCAGAAACCCGAGGGACAGTAGCACACCCTTCGCCAATAGCATCGCTTTCTTCATTGTTTCTCCTTTTTGTCTGTAGTTGAGCCTTTCGACTCGTTCACGCAGATAGTGAGGAGACGCGCCTGTGCGTTTCATCCTTGATGGACGGCCTTCGGATCGGCACAGCGATTGAGGATTATGGAGTGTGGGCTTGCAACGCGGACTGGAACGGAATCCCAACCGCTCGGCCTTTGGCCACCTTCCGAGTTGAAAGCGCGCCCGCCGCGCGATAAACTCCGAAGTGCAGATTAGCATTGAGCAGAGGGAGACAAGGCATGCCCGGTGTGATGAGCCCGCCTTTCCAAGTGCGGGAACAGCGCGTGGTGCTGCGCAACGTAAGCTGGGAGACTTACGAAGGGCTGCTGGCCGCCAACATCAGCGCCAGCTCGCCAAGGATCGCTTATGACCGGGGTGCGCTCGAGATCATGAGTCCGTCCGTCGAACACGAGGAGCTGAAAGAAGTGGTCGCGATGATCGCCGACATCGCGGCGGAGGAATGGGGAGTCGAATTCATAAGGCTTGGTTCCGCCACCTTCCGCCGGCGCGATCTCAAACAGGGCGCCGAACCCGATTGCTGTTTCTACATCCAGCACGTTGAGTTGATCCGCGGAAGGGGCGCAGTGGACCTCCAGGTCGATCCTCCGCCGGACCTGGTGATCGAGATTGAGGTCACGAGCCCCGCCTTGGACAAGCTTGCCATCTGGGCCCGCCTGGGAGTCCCGGAATTATGGTTGACGGACGGCCAGGGTGTGAGGATTCTGTTGCTCCATGCCGCTGAGTACAAGTCCAGCTCGCAAAGCGCGGCGCTGCCGGGGTTGACGGAAGCGGTGCTGTCGGAGTTTCTGGATCGCAGCAAAACGTTGACCACGCTCGCCTGGCGAAAGCTGGTCCGGAAGTGGGCCAGGCAGCGAAGCGCCTCAAGCGGTCCGGGCTAGAACTGCATGGGACAGTCCCGCACAGCCTCGCTCGGCGCCAGCGCCCGAAGAGGTTTCTTATGATCTTGGTGCATGAAAAGATTCGGCCGATACATTGACGAGGCAGGCTGGCGCAGACCCTTTCTTCTCCGGGTCTGCGTCGGTCCTTGTTGTCTTCAGAAATCAAGAGCCGAGCAGAGCAAGGATACCACGGCTACTTAGGCGCGCCATGCCCCGGCGCTTAACATCAGCAGCAAGGTCTTTCACCTGCTCGGGGGCGGCCACCCGGCGGCCTTTCTCCGCGCGCCAGGGGAGGCTTCAGCTTGACCGACAGCGACCAGTATTTCCAGTCTCCACCGCTCGCATGGACGGGGAACAGAACCCTTCAACTTCACTGGCCCGTTGCCTCGAAAAACGCGAAAATTCGAAAATGTTACGAACGAAGCCATGAGGTTATTGAAAACAAACGACTTCCATTTTCCATATTTTTTGAAAGCCGTTAGGTCGTTGAAAACAATTGAGTTACCTGTTGCAAAGCCAAGAGGTTATTGATTGGCAAGGACTTAGATCGAAAAATAGGGCCCAAAAATGTGGGTGTAGAATGAAATCTGACGTAAAATGACGGGTTTTTGCACGAAATCTGCAACCGTGGCGAGGCCAGAACCTGGCTCAGCAGATCTCTTATGTCCACTTATCTTGTTACCGGCGGCGCAGGCTTCATCGGGTCCCATGTGGTGGAGGAACTTCTCGCCCGCGGTGAATCCGTGCGCGTGCTCGACGACCTTTCCTCGGGAAGCAAAGAGAACCTCGGGCAGCGCCTGGGCCATGTGGATTTCACGGAATGCGACATTCGCGACCTCGATCGCATTCGTCCCGTGTTCAGCGGTGCGGACTACGTGATCCACCTGGCGGCGCGCTCTTCGGTGGCGTTTTCCATCGAAGACCCCGTGACCGCGACGGCCGTCAACATCGGCGGCACTGTGAACGTGCTGGTGGCGGCGAAGGACGCGGGTGTGCGGCGCGTGGTCTTCGCCGATTCGGCGGCGGTCTACGGAGACAATCCCGAGCTGCCGCGCGTGGAGTCGCAGGAGCCGCAGCCGCTTTCGCCCTACGCGCTCACCAAGCTCACCGGCGAGCACTACTGCCGCATCTTCACGCGCGTCTTCGGGCTCGAGGCCGTCCCCCTGCGCTTCTTCAACATCTTCGGGCCGAGGCAGAATCCGGACTCGCCTTACACCGGCGTGCTCTCCAAGTTCATCGTGGCGTATCTGGCCGGCCGGACGCCGGTGATCTTCGGCGACGGCGGGCAGTCGCGCGATTTCACATACGTGGCCAACGTCGTGGACGCCGTGCTGCGGGCCTGCGCGGCCCCGGGGGCGGCCGGTCAGGCCATCAACGTCGGAGTGGGCGAGAGCTTCACGCTGAATCAGGTGATCGCGATCCTGAACCGGATCTTCGAAAAGCAGGTCAAGCCTCGTTACGACGCGCCTCGGCCGGGCGACGTGCTGCATTCGCTTGCTGATGTCAGCCGGGCGCGCGCGCTGCTCGGGTATGAGCCGCAGGTCGGCTTCGAAGAAGGATTGCGCCGCACCGTGGCCTGGTACCGCATGGCGCTCGGCGGGAAGGCGGGGGCGCCATGACGCCCGCAGCGCTCGCCGGCTCCGTTCTCGGCCCGCTCGCGGCCGGAGGATCTTTTGTCTATTACGCCTGCTCCGTGCCCACATCGCAGGTGCTCGGAAAGGCGCTGGTTCGCGGGCCCGCCGGCGGCCGCGAGGTGGTCCTGACCTTTGACGACGGCCCCGCCGAGCCTTTCACCGGACAGATCCTCGACATTCTTCGCCGCTACCGCGCGCCGGCCGCGTTTTTCTGCTGCGGCAAGAACGCCGCGCGATTCCCGGACGCCGTGCGGCGCGCCGCGACCGAGGGCCACGCGGTCGGCAATCACACCTGGTCGCATCCGCTGCTCTACATGAAGGGCCGCAGGCGGATCGAGGATGAGATCGACCGCGCTCAGGAAACGCTCGAACGCGCCACCGGGCGCGCGCCGGCGGTGTTCCGGCCGCCCTACGGGGTGCGATGGTTCGGCCTGTTTCCGGCGCTTCGGGCCCGCGGCCTCACCGACGTGCAGTGGTCCGACACGGGGTACGATTGGAAGCCGCGGCACGGCGCCGCGGACGTGGCGCGCCTGGCGCTTGCGAAGCTGAAGCCGGGGGCGGTCATCCTGTTGCACGACGGCCGCGAACCGCGCGAGCCCGGCCGGGTGGACGCGTCCACCACCGTGGCCGCGTTGCCGGCCATCATCGAAGGCGTGCGCCGGGCCGGCCTGGAACTGGCGCCGATCGAGCGCTTCCTGCCCGCCGCCGGGGAATCGAGGGCCTGACGCCCGCTCGCGGCGGGCGGCGGCAGGCGGCCGCAGGCGCCGGCAGGCGATGCTATGGCGCGAGTGCTCATCCTGACCGTCTCGCACGGGGCCGCGCACCGGCGGGTGGCTGGGGCGCTCGCCAAGGCGCTCGCGGAGCTCCGTCCGGGGCTTCACGTGGCCGTCGAAGACATGCTCGCGCGCGTGCCGGCCTGGTTCCGCGCCTACTACAACTCCTACGAGATTCCGCTCCGCTACTGGCCGGCCCTCTGGGGATGGATCGAGGGTCAGCAGCACATAGGCTATTCGACTAGCCCAGGATGGATTTACCGGCGAGGGGGGCGGCCGCTGTTCCGCTTCATCGAAAGCTTCGCGCCTGACGTGGTGGTGGCGACCGAGACCGGGGCGCTCGAGCTCGCCGTGCTCGCCCGGCGCATGAGCGGCGCGCGCTGGCGCCTGGCGGGCGTCGACGGGCTCGACGTGGACCGCGCCTGGGCGCAGCCCGAGGTCGATCTCTACGCCGTCACGCCCGACCCGGTGGCCCGCGACCTTGCGGCCTGGGGCGTGCCGCGCGCGAAGATCGTGGCCTGCGGCATGCCGCTCGATCCCGGCTTCCTCTCGCGCCCCGATCGCGCGCGAGCCCGGCGCGATCTCGGCGTCGCGCCGGACGCGGCGCTCGTGCTCGTGCTCTTCGGCGGCGCCGGATTCGGCAGGCCGCGCCTCATCCTGCGCGAGCTTGCGAGAGTGCGCCGTCCGTTCCAGGCAGTGTTGATTACGGGTCGCAACCAGCGCCTGCAGCGCGAGGCGGAAAGCGCGGCCGCGGAAACGAAATGCAACTGCCGCGTATTCGGCTGGGTCGACAACATGCAGGAGTGGCTGGCGGCGGCGGACCTGGTGGTGAACAAGCCTTCCGGCCTCGCGCTGCTCGAAGCCATGGCTTGCGGCGTGCCGTTCCTCGCGCTCGATCCGCTGCCGGGCAATGAGCGGCGCCACTGCGACCTGATCGAGCGCTGGGGCGTCGGGCGCTGGGTCCGAAGCCACGCCGAACTCGCCCCCGTCATCGAACGCCTGCTCGCGGAGCCCGCAAAGCCCGGGGATGCTGGGGAGCCAACGGAAATCGACCGGATGCGCGAGCGTGGCCGCGCGCTCTCTCAACCGCGCGCCGCCTATGACGCGGCCGAAGCCATCCTGAAATTGACGGAGTGATCGGGTGGGTGGATGCCGGTCTCAACCGGCGTGAGGATCAGGCCAGGACGAGGTCCGGATGGTAGACGTTTCCCGCCACGCGCCGGGCCACGGCAATCAATCGGCGCTCGCCGTTCATGACCTTGAGCAGCGTGATGGCGGGACCCGCCGCATCCGGGCCGAGGCCGCGGTCGGCGCGGAGAGCCTGGGCCAGCTCGAAGCTGCGGCCGTGCCGCACGTCCTGTTCCTCGCGCCCGCGCACCACCAGCGCCGGGCAATCCGGCAGCAGCGCTTCGAGCGGGATCACCAGTTTTGCGGCTTCCCCCTCTGACGCGGCTCGTTCCATGGTCGCGAGGCTGACGGCCCGCCCCTCCGCGAATTCGGCCACCGCCGTGCGGCGCAGGCTGGCCAGATGCGCGGGGCATCCGAGCTTGCGGCCCGCGTCGTGGGCGAGCGAGCGCACGTAGGTTCCGCCCGAGCATTCCACGGCGAACTGCGCGGCCGCGCCTTCGAGAGACATCAATTCGAACGCGTAAACCTCCACCTCGACCGGTTCGAGCTCCACGGTCTCACGCCGGCGCGCCAGTTCGTAGGCGCGCACGCCCTTCACGCGCTTGGCGGAAAACGGCGGAGGCGTCTGCTTGATGCGTCCGGTAAACTCCGCGAACACACGCTCGACCTCGGCCGATTGCGGACGGCACTCGACGGGCTCTGCGGCCCGCACGCCGGTGGCGTCGTAGGTATCGGTCGCGAACCCGAAGTGGATGGCGCCGCAGTAGGCTTTGCGCGATTTCAGATAGAACTGCGCGAATCGCGTCGCCTTGCCGATCGAGAGCGGCAGGACGCCGGTCGCAAAGGGATCGAGCGTTCCGAAGTGTCCCACCTGCCGGACGCGAAGAATGCGGCGCACGGCAGCCACGACGTCGTGCGACGTCATGCCCGCCGGCTTGTCGATGAGCAGCACGCCGGCGAGTTCCGGAGCGGCTCGAAGAGGAAGCGCGGCGGCGGCAGGTTCAGTGGTCATGTGATCTCTTGGGGCTTCCGGGCCGGCGCTCGCCGGCGAAGCTACTCGTCGGAATGGAGCTTGCCGAGCAGGTCCTCGACACGGGCTGCTTCCTCAGCGCCGCGATCCGGCACAAAGGCGATCTCGGGAGACCGGCGCAGACGAAGGCGCCGCGTCACCTCGCGCCTGACGTAGCCCGCCGCCGAGGCGAGTCCGGCCAGGCTCTCCGCGCGTTCCTCTTCACTGCCCAGAACCGAAACCAGCACTCGCGCGTGAGTGAAGTCGGGGCTCAGGTCCACGTGGGTCACGGTTACAAATCCGATGCGTGGGTCCTTCAACTCGCCTTCGACCATCTCGGCAACCTCGGTGCGAATCTGATCCGCCAGCCGCTCGTGTCTGTGTCCCGGAACCATACGCTTGAAGACAGCCGATCCGGATTGCCCTGATCTCGACGCGGGCATCGGCGGTCAGAGGATTTCGATGCTGAAATCCTGCACGTCGCTGCCGAGAACCTTTTCCGATTCCGCGAGCACCCGCCGCAACACTTCCTCGAGCAGCGGCTTGCTGCCGGAGATGGCGGCCACCCCGATGGTTGCCTGCTGCCACAGGTCCTGGTGGTCAAGCTCGGCCACGGCCACGTTGAAGCGGCTGCGCACGCGGTCGCGGATCTTCTGCACGACCGCGCGCTTGTCCTTGAGGGAATGCGCCCAGGGGATCTGAATCTCGAGCGTGAGCACCCCGACAGGCATGGAAGGGTTCGGAGTCAGCCGGTTCGGAGTTTGGAGTCCGAGGGACCGAGGAAAACTCCGAACGCTGGAATCAGCTCGGCATGGTTTCCGTGACCTTCTCGGTCACGAAGGATTCGATCACGTCGCCCACTTTCAAATCGCTGAAGTTCTCGAGCGAAATGCCGCACTCCATGCCGGACCGGACTTCGGGCACGTCCTCCTTGAACCGGCGCAGGGACCGCACCCGGCCCTCGTGGACGACCGCGTTGTCGCGCAGCAGGCGGATGCGCGCGTCGCGCGTGAATTTACCGTCCTGCACGTAACAGCCCGCCACCGTGCCCACCTTCGAGATGCGGAAGACGTCGCGCACCTCGGCATGGCCGACCACGGTTTCCTTGATAGTAACGGCCAGCAGGCCCTGCATGGCTTTCTTGATCTCGTCCGTGACGTCGTAAATGATGGTGTGCAGCCGGATATCGACGTTTTCGAACTGGGCGAGGTCGGTCGCTTTGCGCTCGGGCCGCACGCTGAAGCCCACGATCACCGCGTTCGAGGCCGAGGCCAGCAGCACGTCGCCCTCGGTGATGGCGCCCACGCCGGCATGGATCACCTTGATCTTCACGCGCTCGTTACTGAGCTTGTTCAGCGTTTCCACCAGGGCCTCGACGGAGCCTTGCACGTCGCCCTTGATGATCAGGGGCAGTTCCTTCACTTCCCCGGCCGCCAACTGTTCGTGCAACTGTTCGAGGGTGAGTCGCGCGCTCTTGGCAAGCGCCGCCTCGCGCTGCTTGTCCAACCGGTGCAGCGAGATCTGCCGCGCCTTGATCGTGTCCTCGATCACGTAGAGGCGGTCGCCCACCTGGGGCACGTCCTCCAGGCCGAGAATTTCCACGGGCGTTGAGGGACCGGCGTCTGCAACCGGATGCCCGTGGTCGTCAAGCATGGCGCGCACTTTGCCATAAATGGCGCCCACGATGAAAGGATCGCCCACCTTCAACGTCCCGCTTTGAACCAGCAGTGTCGCCACTGGGCCGCGCCCGCGGTCCAGGCGGCTTTCGAGCACGGTTCCGGAGGCGGGCTTATTCGGACTTGCTTTGAGGCCCTGAAGGTCCGCCACGAGCAGGATCATCTCCAGCAGCACGTCCAGATTCTCGCGCTGCTTCGCGGAAACCTTGACGGTGACCGTGCTGCCGCCCCACTCCTCGGCCATCAAGTCCAGGTCGGCAAGCTGCTTCATGACGCGGTCCGGCTGGGCGTCAGCCTTGTCAATCTTGTTGATGGCCACCACGATGGGAACCTTGGCGGCGCGGGCGTGGTTGATGGCCTCGAGCGTCTGCGGCATCACGCCGTCATCGGCGGCCACCACCAGCACCACGATGTCCGTCACCTTGGCGCCGCGCGCGCGCATCAGGGTGAAGGCCTCGTGGCCCGGCGTATCCAGAAAGACCACCTGGCGCCCATTCACCTCCACGCGATAGGCGCCGATGTGCTGCGTGATTCCGCCGGCCTCGTGGGCCGTCACGTTCGTCTGGCGGATGGCGTCGAGCAGCGAGGTCTTGCCGTGATCCACGTGGCCCATCACGGTCACCACCGGGGCGCGAGGCCTCAGATCCTCCGGGCGGTCCGCGACTTCGACCTCGTGCGTGACCTCTTCCTCGTAGCTGATCACGTTCGCCTCAGCACCGAACGTGCGGGCGATTTCCGCGGCCGTCTGGCTGTCGAGTGTCTGGTTGATGGTGGCGAAGATTCCCTTGTCCAGAAGCTTCTTGATCACATCCCGGGCGCGAGTCTCGAGTTTCTCCGATAGCTCCTTGATGGTCACTCCTTCGCTCAGGGTGATTTTGCGGGTGATGGCCAAAGGCTCGGTCACAGCCGGACCGCGCATGGGCTGAGGCGTTGGCCGTCCGCCCGGACTCGGGCGCCCGCCCTGGAATCCGCCTCGTGAGGGGCGAGGAAGTGCGCCGCCCGCGGCGGGAGCGCCCATCCCAGCTGGACGGGTGGCCGTCGGATGCGTCTGGCGATGGTGCTCGCCGGGACGTCGTGCCGGGGCCGGCCGTGCCGCGCCCTTTCCGATGCCCGGGTAAATGGGTTGGCTCGAAGGCGCAGGCTTGGCGCCCGCGGGAGCCGCTCCCCTTGCGGCGAGCGGCGTTCCGCCCGCTGGCGCCGGGGCCTTCACCGCGCCGGGAATCGTCCGAAGCCCGGGCCCAGGCGTAGCAGCTTGCGGGGCGCGAGCTATGGGGGCGGCGCCGGTCGTTACCGGCGACGAGGCAGGCTTCGAGGGCAGAACCGCGCCGGGTACAGGTGAAATTCCAGGCCCAGGACGGCGAACCCCGGGGGCGAGCGGCGTCACGGGACCCGCGGCTGCGGGCGCTGGTTTCTCCGCCGCCCGTTGGGAGCCGGCGAGCGTCCTGCGGGCATCCTGTTTGATCTGGTCGATCGTGCGCACGAGCGGCGTTTCGGGCTTGGCAGGCGCAACCGGCGGCGCTGCCGGACGCGCCGGAGCGGGAGCGTGCGCTGCTGGAGCCGGAGCGACGGGAGGCGCCACGCTCGGAGCGCCAGGAGCCGGCGCAGGGGGGGGAGGCCCGATTGGGGACGCCACTGGCGCCTCCGCCACCGCCTGATGCGGCTCGTCGCCGTTCTGGCTGAAGTGCCGCCGCACCCGGTCGGCGAGATCATCGTCGAGAGCGCTCGAGTGCGACTTCTTGTCGCCCTCTCCTATGGAAACAAGATAATCGAGGACCAGATTGCTCTTGACCTCGAGTTCGCGCGCCAGTTCGTTTATGCGAATCTTCGACATCTAATTCGGCTACCTCAAAACCCCGCGAGCTAGGTTCCGCCCGCACCCATCGTATATCGCTAGCGATCCTCTTCCGTACCTTGTTCCGGAGCCTGGCCCCCCGTCCCGGGCTCAGTCTCGGGCCCCGCCAGGGACTCCGTGCCGGGTTCTGCCGAAGACTGCTCGCTCGACTCCGCGCCCGAAGCGGCCGCTTCCTGCGAGGCTACCTCTTCGGAAGCTTCGGACGCACTCTCGACCTCGGACCCTGCGTCGCCTTCGGCCGCAACCGCCTCGCTTGCGACCGTTTCCGCGGCGATTTCAGCAGTCGGCCACTGGATGGCTGCGGCTTCGGCTGCGGCTGCAGCGGCGGCTTCTTCTTCCGCGGCAGCCTGGCCGGCTTCGAAGTAGTCGGTGACGACCTTGCGGATGCGCTCCACCGTCTTCTCGCCGACACCCTGAATCTCGGTGAGCTCGTCGGGGGTCATGCGGGCCAGTTGTTCCACGGTTTCGATGCCGTGACTCTGCAGCCTCTCGATGGTCTTATCTCCGAGGCCGGTCAACTCGACGATGGAAGCCCCACGGCGAGCCATCTCCGCCATCTGTGACTCGATTTCCTGGCGTTTCTCCTCTTCGCTCTTGATGTCGATGTGCCATCCAAGCAGCTTTGCCGCCAGGCGCACGTTCTGCCCCTTCTTGCCGATGGCGAGCGAGAGTTGCGTATCGTCTACGATCACTTCCAGCCGCTTCTCTTCCATGTCCACCACGGAGACGTGATTGATCTTCGCCGGACTCAAGGCGTTGGCGGCAAATCCCAGCACGTCCTCGTTGTACTCGATAATGTCGATCTTTTCGCCCTTAAGCTCGCGGATGATGGATTGCACTCGCATGCCCTTCATACCCACGCAGGCGCCCACGCAATCGACGTCCGGGTCCTTGGAGAAGACGGCCACCTTGGTGCGCTCCCCGGATTCGCGGGCGATCGCCCGGATTACCACGGTGCCGTCGTAAATCTCGGGAACTTCCATCTCGAACAGGCGCTGCACCAGCATGGCATCGGCGCGCGACACCACAACCTGGGGCCCGCGGGCCGCCCGATCCACCAGCGTGATCACGGCGCGCAGACGGTCGCCGACCTGGTAGGTTTCCAGGCGCGACTGCTCGCGGCGGGGCATCCGTCCCTCGGTCCGGCCGAGGTCCACGATCACGTCCGACCCTTCCACGCGCTTGACCGTGCAGTTCACCAGTTCGCCCACGCGCTGGTTGTATTCCGTGAAGACCGTCTCGCGCTCCGCCTCGCGCACCTTCTGAAAGATCACTTGCTTGGCCGTCTGAGCGGCCACGCGGCCCAGCACGTCCGTAGCCTTCGGAATCCGCACCACGCCTTCCAGTTCGGCCAGTGGGTCGCGCACCTGCGCCTGCGCCAGCGAGATCTCGTGCTCCGGGTCGGCGACCTGTTCCACAACCTTCTTGACCGCGAACACTTCCACCTGGCCGGTTTCCTTGTTGAAGTGCGACTCCAGATCCTCGGCGCTCTTGTAGTACTTGCGCGTAGCCACAAGAATGGCGTCCTCGACGGCCGAGATGATCACCTGGGTGTCGATGCCCTTCTCGCGGCTAAGCTGGTCGATCGTCTGGAAAAGAAGACTCGTGCTCACTTTTCACCTTCTCGCAAACCCGGTATTCGCAACCTGAACGCCTGCTGCTGCTTGTTCAGCCAGGCCGCCGATTCTCAGAACGAATCCCGGCCTGACGGCGTCAATGACGCCAATCTTCGACCAGCAGCCTGGTTTTAGAAATCGCCGCGAGGTCGAACTCGCGGGTTCCTTGAGCGCCGAGATCGAGGCGTACCCGGCCACCCTCGAACCCCGCCAGCCGCCCTTCCAGCACCGTCTGCCCGTCGAGAGGCTCGCGCAGGATCACCCGCGCGAGCCTGCCCGCAAAGTGCTCGTAATCGCTGGGCTTACGCAGCTCGCGATCGAGCCCCGGCGATGAAACCTCAAGCGTGTAGCTGGTCGGGAACGGATCCTCCACATCGAGCATGGCGCTGAGCTGTTCGCTCACATTCTGGCAGTCGGCGTGAGTGATCCCGCCCGCCTTGTCGATGTAGACTCGCAGCAACGGGTTGGACCGACCGCCCTTCAGCTCGACGTCTACCAGGTACAGGCCCTCGGAGCCGGCCACACGCTCCGCCATGGATCGTAATGCTTCAAGATCGAGAGCCATACGTGGCGGAGTCTGGCGGCTTGGCGCTGACACTTCCCGCGTGACGATTCTGGATCGCCGCTCCTCCGCCCCTTTCAGCGATGTAACAAAAAAGTGGGCTTTCGCCCACTCGGACTTCTCGCCAAAAACAGTATAGCGTGCCAGATAATCAAAAAGCAATCAGCCAAGCCGGCCGGTAATGACCCAGCTTGGGGTAGAGGCGGGTTGATCCCGCCACTTTTGTGATCCGCCCCTGTCTTCGTCTGCTCAGGCCGGTTTGGCTTCAGGGGCTTCGCTGGCCGCTCTCGCAGCGGGAGCAAGATGATAGACCACAAACGAGCTGGCGTTGAGCGTGATCGTCATCGCCCCTTGCGCGTAAAGCATTTGTGGACAATCGCTTCCGGGCCCCCGCCAGCGCGGATCGGCGGAGTCGATCTGCTTGACCCAGGCGCCGTCGGGAACGCTGAGATCCAAGATCGACGGGCTCCGCGCGAAGTTGAACACAGAAAGCAGGTCGCCCGCGCGGCCCGAAGACTGCAGCGCCAGCGCCTTCTCGGGCTCGAATCCATGGGCGGCGACTTTGACCCCTGCGGCCGGCAGGTGATCGCGCCGGAACCGCAGGAGCTCGGCGTAGAATGACCGCAGGGTCCGGTGCGGCTCTTGCCGGCGCAACTCCCAATTCAGCTTTGAGGCCGTGAAAGTCGCGTCCGCCTGAGGGTCGGGGATCTCGCCGCTCCAGCCGAATCCCGCGAACTCCTCGCGTCGTCCGCGGCGGACAGCTTCAACCAGATCCGGATCCGAGTGGCTTGTGAAGTAGAGGAAAGGCGACCCTTCGCCGTATTCCTCGCCCATGAAAAGCAGCGGCACGAAGACGGAAAGTAGGGTTAGGCCGGCGGCCAGCTTCAACTCCTCGAAATCGGCCAGATTGCTCAGCCGATCGCCCTGCGCGCGATTGCCGACCTGGTCGTGGTTCTGCGAGAAGACCACAAACTGCCGGCGCGGAAGGCCTCGCGGCGAATTGCCGTGCCGGCACCGGCGATGCCGCGAGTGCTGGCCCGAGTAGAACCAGCCCTCGTTGAGCGCCGTCTCGAGCGGCCGGATTCCGCCGAAGTCGGCGTAGTATCCCGCCTGTTCTCCGGTCAGCAGAACGTGAAGCGCGTGATGGAAGTCGTCCGTCCACTGGGCGTCGTGTCCGAATCCGCCCTGATCGCGGCTGCGAAGCACTCGCGCATCGTTCAGGTCGCTCTCGGCGATTAGGTGAATCTCGCGGTGGGTTCGCGCGGCCAGCGCCTGGGAGGCTGCTCCGAGATCGGCCAGAAAGGGCACGGCGCTCGAATCCACAATGCCGTGGATGGCATCCAGGCGCAGGGCGTCCACATGAAGCGTGTCGAGCCAGTAGAGAGCGTTTTCGACGAAGAATCGGCGTACTTCGTCGCTGTCCGGACCGTCAAAATTGAGCGCCGCCCCCCACGGTGTATGGTAGCGATCGGTGAAGTAGGGGGCGTACTCGCCGAGGTAGTTCCCTTCGGGTCCGAGGTGGTTGTAGACCACGTCCAACACGACGGCTAGTCCCTCGCCATGGGCGGCGTTCACGAGGCGCTGGAAGCCATGGGGTCCGCCGTAGGAGTTCTGAACGGCAAAGGGGTACACGCCGTCGTAGCCCCAGTTGCGGCTGCCGGGAAATTGGGCCACCGGCATAATCTCGACCGCTGTCACGCCAAGCTCGCGGAGTTCCGCGAGCCGCGGGATCACAGCGTCGAACGTGCCCTCCGGCGTGAATGTCCCGACGTGCAGCTCGTAGAAGACATACTCCTCGAGAGGTCGACCCAGCCAGGCGCCGTCGTCCCAGGAGAACGATCGCAAATCGAGCGCCTGAGAGGGACCATGGACGCCGCGGGGCTGGAACCGCGAAGCCGGATCGGGAAGCTCGCGGCCCTCCGGGAGCCGGTAAAGGTACCCACTCTGCGCGTTCACGCCATCGACGCGCGCCCGGTAGTAACCTCCCTCCGCGGGCGCCATCTCGACGAGGTCATCGCGCGGGGAGAGCAGGTGCAGGTGCAGCCGCTCGAGCCGGGGAGCCCAGACCAGAAAATCGCAGCTTCCGTCCGGCCGGAGCGTGGCTCCGAGCGCTTCCGCGTCGGGCCGGCCGGTGGGGTCGTTCTGGCCGGCCTGGCGGTTTTGGCCGTTTTGGTTGATTCCGTTCATTTTCGATTGCCGGATTCTAAGGCGGCTCTGCCTCCGCCGAGCAACACTCTTGGATTCTGTTCAATTGGGTTTGATTCTCGCTGCCGCCAAACGGGCGCGCGTCTCGAGCGCCCGATCCTAAGCTCCCTCATGCCCGCAATGTGCCGCCTGGAGGCTGGTGCTGAGAAAGATCACCGCAGGATCCAAACCAGGGGCACGAGACCCGCCACCGCCAGGGCGACGAGCAGCGCGAGGCTCTGCCTGCCGGCCGCTCCGCGCGCGAAGAACCAGGCGTAGATACCCTTGACGACGTTGTTGCTCGCGGCGGCGATCAGGATGCCGGCCGAGGCCACCTGGACGGGCGCGAGCGACCCGGCGGCCTGGGTCATCCCCATGATAAAGGGATCGACGTCGGTCACGCCCATGACTGCGGCGAGCGAATAAACCCCGGCCTGGCCGAGATAAAGCACGGCCCAATGCGTCGCCACCAGAATGGCCAGGAAGAGGCCGGCAAACAGGAAAGCGGCGCTCAATTCCAGGGGGTTCTTCGGCTCATACTTGCGCTCAACGTCGTCCTTGGTGGCATCCGCGCGGCGGGACCAGAGCCAGCCGGCTCCCGTCGCAATCCCCGCAAGAACCAGGAATGACGGACCGAGTGCCACGCGCAAGTTGCGATTGAACAGTCCCACCAGGACCGCCAGGCGCACGTACATCACTCCGGACGCCATCAGGGTTGCGCCGGCGAACAAGTGCGGGCGTGTTTCCTGAGCGGCGCGCTTGGCCAGAACCACGGTCGTGATCGTGGAGGAATAAGCGCCGCCTAAAACACCGCCGAGGATCACGCCGCCGCTCTGTTTGGTGACGCGCTGCAGCACGTAGCTGCCGTAAGAGAGCGCGCTGACGGCCACGACCACCAGCCAGGTCTTGAGAGGATTGATCCGAAGCACGCCGAATTCCTGGTTGGGCAGAATGGGCAGAATCACGGCGCTGAGCAGCAGGAACTTGGTGAAGGTGAGGACCTCGTTGGGTGGAAAGCGCCGGGTCAGGTCTTCGAGACCGGTCTTCAGTTCGAGCAGCAGGGCGCTCGAAACCGCCAGCGTGGTGGCGATCCAGAAATGACCGTAGTAGACCAGGGCGCCGACGATGTAGATGGTCAGCCCTGACATCTCGGTAGTCACGCCCGCCGTACTGGCTGAAGTGAGCTTGTGCCAATAGGAGAGCAGCAGGAACCCGGCGACCACCACGAAGCCGAGCGTCACCGGCACAAGCTGGCCGCCCGAGAGCACCGCCATGGAATAGGCGATCAGCGCGATCAGCGGGAAGGTCCGCACGCCGCCAAAGGCATAGCGTTCGGCGCCGGCTTTGTGCTCCTCGCGCTCCAGTCCGACCAGAAAGGAGAGAAAGAGCACCAGCACGATCTTGACGCCGTCGGCCGGCAGCCACGGATAGAGTCTGGCAAGCATAACTTGGCCCGCGAATGCGATTCCCGAAGCGCGGCCGGCTTGCAAAGCGCCGGGCGTTACGCCCCGATCGGGCGGGCGCGGAACGTCAGCCATTCTCGGTACGAGGCGCCGACTTGTCAACCGGCATTGTCAGTGGATAGTGCTCTATTTACGCCTTGTTAACCAATAGCCGATCAGCATAACGACGCCGAACACACCGATGAAAGTCAGGCCCACCACTCTGATTGTCCTGTCGAGTCGCGGGAAGTCTGCCCGCGACGGCGGTCGTAATCCTTCCAAACGTAGTAGCCCCAGTATACGATGATCGCCGCGATTTCATACCAGGTTAGCGGTCTGTGAGATGCCACTACGAACACACGAGTTCTCCAATTTCCGGAGGTGGCTCGCGATCCCCGCTTCCATAGCCGGTGTCACGCAGATCGTGCGATGCGTTCTGCAAAATTTACCAGCCAAAGTGTAGCGCAATCATCGCCCCCAGATTGGCCCATTTCTTTGAGGATGCATTGGTCAAGCAGGTCAGCCTGCGGGGCTGCGCCTGGCATTACACATGATGTAGCCTATGTAGGGGGCCTCGACAAGACTCTTGACAACCGCGGTTGACTGTGTGACGCTCGCTTCTTCCCTAAAGGACCACCACCGGAGCCACCGGTCCCGAAGAGCGTGCCATGTCCGTCCGACCGCTCACCCCCCTCGCGCTCCCGTCGCGCCGCGCCAACGCCGCGAGATCGACGGGATCTCGCTGGCTGCAGCCGGAGCCCCGAGTTAAACATGGCATACGAATGAAGCTGGAATGTCCCTTAAATTCAGTAGGATATGCGGATTGCCTTTGGCTGCCCTCGCCGGCTTCGAATTGTGACCGGCCGGGGCGGGGAATTCATGGCTGGGGACGCGAGGCTGGGCGCGCCGTCGTGGTACCGGGAGTCGAACCGCGACCCGCAATCGCGCGAGAGGCGGTTGATGACGAGGGTCGTGTCGCATGTTGTAGAATGTCTGCCGGGGTCGAGCGCCGCTCCGCCCTGGTTTTCATCCAATCGAATGGCGCCCTCCCTGTGTTGCCCAGCCTTTTGGCGGGTGTCACGCGACGGCATTGGAGAACGGCATCCTTGACCTGTCCCATTTGCAAGAAGCGCAAGGCCAATCGATTCTGTCCGGCGAAGGCGCAGAAGATTTGCGCCGTGTGCTGCGCCACCGAACGCGAAGTGACCATCGACTGCCCGTCGGACTGTCCGCATCTGGTGGCGAGCCGCCAGTATGAGGACGAACGCCGCGTGATCGACTGGTCGCAGGTGCCGTTCGGGGACGTGAAGGTTTCGCCTTCCGCGTTCCGCGATCATGAAGGGCTGCTCGATGCCATCGCGTTCGGCATTTGCGATTTCGCCGCCCAGCACCGGATGCTGGTCGATAGTGACGCCATCGCGGCCCTGCACGCGCTCGCCGAGTCTTACCAGACACTGGCCAAGGGCATCTACTACGAGAAGCCTCTCGATGACCGGATGCAACACGAGCTTTCCGCGCACCTGAAGGAGGCCATCGCCCAATTTCGAAAAGACGAGGCCGCGCGATCCGGGGTGAGTTCGCTCCAGGACGAAACTGTGCGCGACGCCTTGATCTTCGTGACCCAGCTTGGGGGCACGCGCACCAACGGGCGTCCCAAAGGGAGGGCGTTCCTCGACTTTCTGCGCGTTCAGTTCAAGTGGCAGGGGACGGCGCAGCCGGCGGCCTCGTCCCTATTGATTCTCCCGTGAGCCATTGCCGATTTTCGATTGTCGATTGGTGAAGCAATCGTCAATCGGCAATCTTCAAATCGTCAATGCCATGACTCAAGCCGAAGACGTCCGCGGCGCCGTAGACATCGTCAAGATCGTCGGCGATTACGTCCAACTGCGAAAAGCCGGCGTGAACTTCAAGGGCTTGTGCCCATTCCACCAGGAAAAGACCCCCTCCTTTTCGGTCCATCCCCAGAAGCAGATCTTTCATTGTTTCGGGTGCGGCGTGGGCGGCGACGTTTTCAAATTCGTGATGCTGATTGAGAACCTCTCCTTCCCTGAAGCTCTGCGGCGCGTGGCTGAGAAAGCCGGGGTCAAGCTCGAGCAGCGCCCGACCGATCCGGTTTCGGACGCCGCGGCCCGCGACCGCGAGGTTCTGATCCGCATGCACGAGGTGGCGGCGCGATTCTTCGCCACCCAGTTGAGCGCCACGACCGAGGGCCGGGCCGCCCGCGCGTATCTCGCCGATCGCGGGCTCAGCGATGAGATCACCGCCCGCTTCCGCATCGGCTACGCGCCCTCCGAGGGGCACGCGCTGCTGCGCCAGCTGGAAAGCTCCGGTTTCAAGGGGGACGTACTGGAAAAGAGCGGTCTGGTGCTGGCGGAGGCGGAGGGCCGGCGCCGCCTCGATCGTTTCCGCGGCCGCGTCATGTTTCCCATCGCGCGCGAAAGCGGGTCTGTGGTGGCCTTCGGGGGGCGCGGCCTCGGCGACGAGCAGCCCAAGTACCTGAATTCGCCCGAGACCCCGATCTACACCAAGAGCCGCGTGCTTTACCATCTCGACGCCGCCGGCAACGCCATCCGCAAGGGGGACGAAGCCATCCTGGTGGAAGGCTACATGGACGCCATCGCCGTAGCCTCTGCGGGATTCGAGCAGGTGGTGGCCTCCTGCGGCACCAGCCTTACCCCGAGCCAGGTTCGCCTCCTCGCCCGCTTCACCCGGCGGGTGGTGGTGAATTACGATCCGGACTCGGCCGGGGTGGCAGCCACCCAGCGTTCGCTCGAAATCCTGCTGGACGAGGGATTCGAGTGCCGGGTGCTGGCCTTGCCGGACGGGCTCGATCCCGACTCGTTCATCCGCAAGCGGGGCGCCGGCGCCTACGGCGAGGGGCTGAAGAGCGCGCCAAGCTACCTCGAATACCTGGCCGACCGCGCCGCCGCCGCTCACGATCTGCGCACCCCGGAAGGCAAAGTAGCGGCCGCCAACGCCGTCCTGCCCTATGTGATCCGCTTGCCGAGTCCGCTGCTCCGCAGCGAATGGTCCGACCGCCTGGCAGCGCGCCTGCACCTCGATGACCGCCTGCTGCGCGAGGAGGTCCGGCGGGCGGCGGCCGGCGGGCGCCGCGAGGTCGCCGCGGCCGGGATGGCTCCGTCGCTTGCCGCGAGTCCGGCGGAGAAGGAACTCCTTCGCGGATGTGTCGAGAACGCGGAACTGGCGGACGAGTTCCTGCCCGTATTGACGGCGGAGGGGTCGTTCACGGGCCTCGCGACCTCGCGCATCTTTCAAACCATCCTCGACGCCCGCGCGCGCGGAGAGAAAATCGAACTGGCCGCGCTCGAGGAGACGTTGACCGCCGCCGAAAAGCAACTGGTCTACGAATGCCAGTTCGCGGACCAACCTCCGCTGCCGCGGGATAAGGCGTTCCTTTACGCGCAGGCCCTGCGTCAGAAAAAGTGGCAGCGGGATCTCGTGGAATTGAAGGCCGAGATGGAGCGCGCGGCGCGGAATCACGATCAGCAGCGCATCGGCGAGCTCCTCGGCAGGAAAAAGCAAATCGAGGACCTCAGCCGGGCGGCGATGGTCGAAGCCAAGGCGCGCGCGCGTCCGCGCGTCTAGCCTCCTCCGGTTGGCCGTTCCGAGGCCGCCGGTATCCGAGGCCGGCGGTATAATGCTCGCCGGTGTCCGACGATGCGAAGATTACATCCTGCCCCGAGATCGCGCCTCGTGTTCTCTAAATTGACTGTGCCTCGGCCGGCGTCCTAGCGTCGTGGGCCGATTTTTGGCGTATATTAGACGCCTTGGAGTGATTGGGGCAGCGCGCGAGGGACACGCGCGTGCGCCCGCGAGGAGGTCTGATGGCCACGACTGCGACCACGCTGCAGGCGCTGCACCTCGCAGAGGGCATGAGCCGTCTGGGGACCGAGAGCGCGTTCGACGTGCTCGTGCGCGCCAAAGCGCTGGAAGCCGCCGGACGCGAGATCGTCCACCTGGAGATTGGCGAGCCTGACTTTCCCACCCCCCTGCACATCGTTGAAGCCGCCGTTGACGCCCTGCGCTACGGCTGGACGCACTACGGGCCCTCGGCCGGCCAACCCGCGCTGCGCGAGGCCGTCGCCGAAGACGCCGGACGGCGCCGCGGGATTTCCATCGATCCTTCCGAGGTCGTCATTACGCCGGGCGCCAAGCCCATCCTGTTTTTCACCATCCTGGCGCTGGTCGATCGCGGCGATGAAGTGATCTACCCGAACCCGGGGTTCCCCATCTACGAGTCCATGATCAATTTTGCAGGCGCCCGGCCCGTGCCCTATGGACTCCGCGAAGGGCACGACTTCGACGTGGACCCCGATGAGATCATCAGCAAGATTACGGCTCGCACGCGCCTGGTGATTCTGAATTCGCCGCACAATCCGACGGGCGGCGTCATGCCGCGCGAAGCCATGGCGGACTTGGCGCGGGGACTCGCGGGCCGCGATCTCTTCATCCTCTCCGACGAGATCTACAACCGGCTGATTTACGAGGGCGAGCACGCCAGCGTCGCGCAGTACCCCGGCCTTAAGGACCGGACCATCATCCTGGACGGCTTTTCCAAGGCCTACGCCATGACCGGCTGGCGGCTCGGGTATGGCATCATGCGGCCGGACCTGGCCGAGCGCGTGGCCCAGTTGCAGACCAACGCCACTTCCTGCACGGCGAGCTTCACCCAGATCGCCGCCGTCACCGCGTTGCGCGGCGATCAGGGCTGCGTAGATGAGATGCGGGAGGAGTTCCGTCGGCGCCGCAGCGTAATGGTGGAAGGCCTGAATAGCATTCCGGGCTTCCGCTGCCGCCAGCCGCGCGGCGGATTCTGCGTGTTTCCCAACATCACCGGGACGGGCCGGCACTCGAAGCCGCTGGCTGACGCGCTCCTGAACGAAGCAGGCGTCGCCGCTCTTGCCGGCACGGCTTTCGGGGCCTGGGGCGAAGGATATCTCCGGTTCTCGTTCGCCAATTCGGTGGAGAATATCCGGAAGGCGCTGGACTGGATTGGGAATTGGGTGAAGAATAATGTGTGACGGACGGCGCGCCGACCGGGATACGAGGAGCACGCGAGCACATGCAAGTCACGATGAATCTGCCGGGCGAAATTACTGAGGGCCTGACGGGCTTGCCCCGAGCCTTACTGGAAAGCTTTGTTCTCGAAGGCTATCGCTCCGGCCGGTTGACCGAGGAGCAGGTGCGCAGGATTCTGGGCCTCGGAACACGAATGCAAGTCGATGGCTTCCTCAAGGAACACGGCGTGTACCTCGACTACTCGTTGGCCGACTTGGACCGTGATACTGAAGCCAGCCGCGAGTTCAGTGGTCCATGATCGTTATCGCCGATCGTTATCGCCGACACTTCCCCGGTTAATTACCTTGTGCTCATCGGCGAAGCGGAGATTCTGCAACGGCTCTATGGACGCGTGGTGATTCCCGGCGCAGTCTTACGTGAGTTACAGGACCCGCAAACTCCTGCGGTCGTCGCGGAATGGATTGAGCGCCGGCCACCTTGGGTTGAGGTTCGTCGACTTACCACTCAGCCAGACACCAGCCTGCAGTTTCTAGCCGGGGGGTGAGAGTGAAGCTATCAGCTTGACTGATGAGTACGGGCCGGAAGCGCTCTTGCTGATCGACGAGGGGAAAGGCCGCCGCGAAGCCAGCCGGCGCAATCTCCGTATCACCGGCACCCTGGGTGTCTTGAGCGACGCGGCGTTCGTGGCTGGGTGGACATCCCCTCTGCTATAGAGCGCTTGCGGAAAACCACGTTTCGGGCCGCCCCAAGGCTCCTGCAAAGTTTCCTCGATCGAGATTCGGAGAGAAAAAAGAGGCAACGTTGATTCAGCCGCCCCAAGGTCATCGCAGAGACTCGAACTCATATGTCCCCTAAGTCTAGCTTTCGCGTCTTTGCCACCTGCAATATCGGACACGAGGCGCTGCAGTTGCTGCGCGACCGCGGATACGAGCTCGAAGTCCACGACGAACTCGAAGCGCCGCACAAGAGCCTGATCATCGAAAAGGTCCGCTCGGGCATCGACGGGCTGATCACCACCTTACGCGATCCCATTGACGCCGAAGTGTTCGAGGCCGGACGGGGCACGCTCAAGGTTGTGGCGCAGGATGCGGTCGGATTTGACAACATCAATCGCGCCGACGCCAATCGCTACAAAGTCCCCTTCACCAACACCGCCGACGTGCTCAACGAAGCCACGGCGGAGTTTGCCTTCCTCATTCTTGGCGCCGTGGCGCGCAAGCTTTGGCCCGCAGAAAACCTGGTGCGCGAGAATCGCTGGGGCACCTGGCATCCCTACCTGCCGTTCCTGGGCGATGAGATCACCGGGAAGACAATTTCCGTGATCGGAACCGGTCGCATCGGCCAGGCGCTCATCAAGAAGGGCGTGGGCTTCGACGCAAGCTACCTGTGCTACGACGCTGCCCCGCCGCCCATGGACTTCTTCAACAAGATCCAGGAGACGATGGACCTTCGCTTTCAGCACGGCTTGACGCGGGAGCGGCACACCATCCGTTTCGTCAGCTTCGAGGAGGCCATGGCCGGCGGCGACTTCGTCACGCTCCACGTGCCTTTGCTGCGCGAAGGCGACGCGGCCGTGCCGACCTACCATCTCATCAACGAGAAGACCTTGCGGCTGATGAAGCCCACGGCCTACCTGATCAACACCTCGCGCGGACCCGTGGTCGACGAGTCGGCGCTCGCTGCCGCCATCAAGGCCGGCGTCATTGCGGGCGCGGCGCTCGATGTCTTCGAGCGGGAGCCGCTGCCGCGGGAGTCGCCCCTGCGCGATCCGGCGCTCGCCGACCGCGTCCGGCTGTTCCCTCACTTCGCGAGCGCCGGGCGCACCACCCGCCTGTCGACCGATCCCAATAAGGGCATGGCCGGACGCTGCGTTCAGGGTCTGATCGATGTGCTCGAAGGAAACTATGGCGGCAATCCCGCGAACATACCTTACGTGGTCAACAAGGAAAGCTTCCGCTAGGTGCGGGTTAAGAAGCCGCCCTTACGTCACTCCGTAGTCTTTATCGCCCGTTCGATTTCACGTCGGGCGGCGTCTCGAGGTTCAGGGTGATCCGAAACCACCAGTTGGGTTGGTAATTGATCTGGACAGGCGCGCCGCGCAAGGCTCCCGTGGTTCCGAGCAGCAGCACAAAAGGGGTTTTCTTTCCCGTGGCGTGATTCAGCGTGTGGAATCGCGCTTCTTCGAGATCGCGATACTTGTGCTCGACTTTCTGCTTGGAATCAGCAAGCGTGAAGCGAACGGTTTTCTCGGGCACCGGCCGTGCGCCGTCGAGGGTCAGAGTGTATTCCGTGGAATTGTAGACATAGCAGAGCGAAACCGGACTCGACTGTGGGGTCAGAGCCGTGTTGGCAAGATTTTGCATGGTGGAGAGGAATCCGTTGCTCCGGACGCAGGTTGCCGAAGCCCCGGCCAGGGTGTGGAACTTGCGCGCCTGCCCTTGCTGCACTTGTTCCAGAACGACCCGCTCGGCGGGCTCGACCTCGCGGAAGTCGAAATCGTGGTCCGAGAAAAAGGGGACGGTGACGGAAACGGCATTACGCGCATTCACGCGGCTGATAATGGCCTCGAAGCGGTGTTGGCTTAGCTGCTTCTCATCTGCCAGTTCCTGTTGCATGGCGCCCGCCGAGTCGCCCTGCGACGACTTCATGAACCCGAAAAAGGCGCTCGATTCCACTGTGCCGTCCGGCCCGCGCTTTGCGACCTCCGTTCCCGCTCCCCAGCGATTCGTGCCGTGCGCCCTCGCCGGATCGGAACCAAACAGCAGCCGGATGATCTCGAGGCTCGGATCGCCCGCAGCCTGACCCACCTTGACGTACCCTCCTCCGACATCATCTTTGGCGGTCCAAAATAGGAGCAGGCGAATGTCGACGGTCAGCTCAAAGTTGTATTCGGCGTCGAAGCGGGGCGGCGCCTTCAGCCATTGAAGGGCTTCGCTGATGGCGGACGCGTCGGCGGCCGACGGCGATTCCCCCTGGGCTTGGCCGAGGCAGAGGGCTGAACCGGAAATCACGAGTGCAAGAAGGACCGGGCTCACCAGGCGGCGAAGGTCGCGCATCTAATCTCTCGTCCCCTGATAGGATATCGTGATTCACGAAATGCCGGAAGAACGGCACCGTGATTTTCGTGTGGTCATCCGTGTTCCCGCCGCGTCCTTTTCCCTGATCGGCGATGAACCAGGGGACGGCAGCAGGCCGCCCCGCGGCCGCCGGTTGGAAAACGGCTACGCGCGGCGGATAATCGAATCGAGGCTTCACTTCAGATGAAGTTGCGTGAAAAGGCCGAGGCGGCGCCGCTCGGGCCTGGCGTCTACATCTTCAAGGACGAGGCCGGCAAGCCGGTGTACGTGGGCAAGGCCAAGAGCCTGCGTCTGCGCCTGCGTTCGTATTTCCAGGAGTCGCGTCCGGCTGACGACAAACGCGACCGCATGCTCGGGGCCGCCGACGATCTCGAGACCATCCTGGTGGACAACGAGAAGGAGTCTCTGGCGCTCGAGAACAACCTCATCAAGCGCTTTCAACCCCGTTACAACATCCTGCTGCGCGACGATAAGACGTACCCTTACGTCAAGCTCACTCTCGGCGAGCGCTGGCCGCGCGTCTACGTCACGCGCCGGCTGCGCAAAGACGGATCCGCCTATTTCGGGCCGTACTTTCCGGCCAACCTCGCATACCGCGTAGTGGATTTTATCCACCGATCATTTGGAGTACCCTCCTGCAAGGTGGACCTGACACGCTTCCACCCGCGTCCCTGCCTCGAATATCACATCAAGCGCTGCGTGGGTCCGTGCGTGGAGGGCTATACCACCGGCGCAATCTACGCCGAGAACGTGCGTCAGGTGCGGATGCTGCTGGAAGGCCGCGTCAGCGATCTGGTGCGCGACCTGCGCGCGGCCATGACCGCCGCCGCAGCCGCCGAGCGCTACGAGGAGGCGGGGCGCCTGCGCGACCGCATCAGCACGCTCGAGCAGCTCAGCGAGCGCCAGAACATGGCTGCCTCTGAGGCCCGCGACGCGGACTTCTTCGGCTTCCACCAGGAGGGGCCGCAGGCCGCGGTCAACCTCTTTCACGTGCGCGGCGGACGCGTGGCCGACCGGCGCGAGTTCTTCTGGGAGGACCTGGAAGGATTTGAGCCGGCCTCCTTCTTCTCGTCTCTGCTGAAGCAGCTCTATCTTGATCAGCCCTACCTGCCGGATACGATTCACGTGCCCGCGGATTTCGAGGACCGGGAGCTGCTGGAAGAGGTGCTCAGCGAAAAGCGCGGGCATCGCGTCCGAGTTGAAGTGCCACAGAGGGGCAGCAAGCACGCGCTGGTGGAGTTGGTCGCCCGCAACGCCCGGCACTCGTTCGAGCGCCGCTTCCGGGTGGTGAATCCTCCGGCGCGCGAAATGGAAGATCAACTCGCCGAGGCGCTCGACCTCGAACGCCCGCCGCGCCGCATCGAGTGCTTCGACATCTCGCACCTGCAGGGGTCCGACGTGGTGGCGTCGATGGTGGTGTGGGATGGCGGCAGGATGAAGAAGGCGGACTATCGCAAGTTCATCGTGCGCGGCGGCCAGAACGACGATTTCGCCAGCATGGCCGAGGTGGTGGGACGGCGCTACCGGCGCCTTCAGGAGGAAAAGAAGGCCCCGCCGGACCTCATCCTGATCGACGGTGGAATCGGCCAGCTCCACGCCGCCGCGGCCGCGCTCGAGGGCCTCGGGATCATCAATCAGCCGCTGGCGGCCATTGCCAAGAAGGAGGAAATCCTCTACGCGCTGGGCCGTGAGGATGAGCCGGTAGCCCTCGATCACCATTCGCCCGCCCTGCACCTTGTGCAGCAGATTCGCGACGAGGCGCATCGCTTCGCGGTCACGTTTCATCGTTCCCGGCGCGCCGGGCGGTCGCTGACGACAGAACTGCTTGGCATCCCGGGGATCGGCGAGAAGACCGTCCGCAAGCTCTTGGGGCAATTCGGCAGCGTAGCGGCCCTTAAGCAGGTCTCGGCCGAGGAGCTTAGCCAAGTCGTGCGCACGAAGGAAGCAAAGGTGATTCGGGAGTACTTCGAAAGTTCTCAATCATAGGCAGTCTAGACTGTCTATTAACAACCTATTCTTTTTGCTTGCATTAGCCTAAGGATGTTGTAGACTGAGCAGGTCGAGCGGCGGGATTGCGATGCACGGGCGGTAGATAGTCTGCACATACTTTTAATGCCAGAGAGACTTGGCGCGACATCCAGCAGAGGGCGGAGGTTGAGAGATGAGCGACGACAACGGCGGGTCGAAGATGGTGTTTTTCCTGGCAGGGCTTGGGGTTGGAGCGATAGTCGCGCTGCTGTTTGCGCCTCAGTCCGGCGAAGAGACGCGCGAGTACCTGAGCCAGAGGGCTGACCGGGGCCGCGACTATGTGAGCGGCAAGAGCCGTGAGTTACGGCGCCAAGCCGAGGAACTGGTCGAGAAGGCCAAGGACCTGGTGACGCAGCAGAAAGACCAATTGTCTGCAGCACTTGAGGCGGGCAAGCAGGCCTATCAAGACGTGAAATCCCGCTAGGCGGGAATCGCGGGCCGGAGTTGATCCTGGGGCGCTGCGAACTGCGCCTCACCCGAACGTCCTTTCCCGACGCGGAGGATTCGAAAGCAGGCGCGCATGGCTGCCCACGATTGGGTGCTGACGGTCTTCGTAGCGGTCACCGCGGCGGCGGTGGTGACGCAGGTGGTGATTCTGGCTGCGGTGTCGCGGGCGCTGGTGCAGCTTGCCCGCACCATGGAGCGGATTCAGAACGGCTTCGAGCAGGAAGTTAATCCCGTGCTGCGCGGCGTGAACGAGTTGATCATCGCCCTCCGCGAGCCGACCCGGAAGATTGCTGCCAATCTGTCCGAGACCTCCGAGTTGCTGCGGGTGCGCGCGCAAAGCGCAGACGTGCTGGCGGCGGAGGTGATCGAGCGGGTGCGCGCCGAAGTGATTCGCGCCGACCAATTCATCATGGGGACGCTCGAGATGATGGATCGGGCGACAGAGGCGGTGGAGCGCGGTGTCATGGTTCCGGTGCGGGAACTCACAGCGCTCGTGGCCGGCCTGCGGCAGGGCATTGCTTTTTTCCTCCGGCGGCGGCGTCCGGCCGGCGGAGGCGAGCGGGCGCCCGCCGAAGAACAACTTTTCATCTGAGCGCGCATTTCGCCCTCCGATCGATAGCCTAGTAAATAGCCTATTATCAATCCATCGTCCGGAGTCCCGGTTGAGCTCTCTCCACCTGCTTTCGGCGGCGCGGCTGGCGGATCTGGTACGCGCCCGGACCGTCTCTCCGGTGCAATTGGTGGAACTGCACCTCGAGCGCATCGCGCGTCTGAATCCCCGTCTCAACGCCTTCGCGGCGGTCGATGCCGGGGGTGCCCTGGCAGCCGCCCGCGAGACCGAGCGGGCGCTCGCGGCAGGCGCGCCCGCCGGCCCGCTGTGCGGCGCGCCGGTGACCATCAAGAGTGCGATCGATGTCGCGGGATTGCGCACGGAGACGGGCTCGCGCATGCGCGTCGGCCAGGTGGCGGCGGCCGATGCGCCGCTGGTGGAGAGACTGCGGCGAGCCGGGGCCATCGTGCTCGGGAATACCAACGCCCCCGAGCTGCTGATGGCCTACGAGACCGACAACCTGTTGCACGGCCGGACCAACAATCCGTGGGACCTCGATCGCACCGCGGGAGGTTCGAGCGGAGGTGAGGCGGCGGCCATCGCGGCGGGACTTTCAGCCGGCGGCTTCGGCAGCGACGGAGGCGGCTCCGTGCGCGTGCCCGCGCATTTCACCGGTATTTGCGCTCTCAAACCCACCCCCGGCCGCGTACCCTCCACCGGGCACTTTCCTCCCGGGCTCGGCCCTTTCGCCTTGATTGGTGTCGTTGGGCCCATGGCACGAACGGTCGAGGACCTCGCTCTTCTCTGTGAGGCTGTGGTTGGCCCGGAGGCGGGCGACGCGGCTTCGGTTCCGGTCGATTGGCGCCCCCCTCCCGAGTCCGAGGTCCGGGCGGCGGTGGTCGGTTACTTCGAGGACGACGGCGCGACGCCGGTCACGCCTGAAACCAGGGCCGCCGTGCGGGCCGCGGTGGCGGCGGCAAAACGCGCCGGCTTCACCACGCGCGCTTTCCGGCCAAGCGGCCTCGAGCGGGCGCGCGATCTGTGGTGGGTGATGTTCGGGCTCGCGGGCGGATTCGTGATCCGGCCCAGCGTGGCATTGAACGAGCAGGACACGAGCCCCATCCTCCGGGAGTTCCTGAGCTTGGTCGCCGACGAACCACCACTTTCCGCAACGCGGCTGATGGACGCGTGGATCGGGCGCGACAGGCTGCGCCTCGGGCTGCTTGAGGAGATGCGCGATGTCCCCGTCTTTCTTTGCCCCGCCTGCTCCATTCCCGCTTTTCGCCATGGCGAGCGCCAGTGGACCGTCGACGGCGCCACGGTGCGCTACCTTCGCCGTCCCGACATCTTCACCTACACCCAGTGGTTCAATTTGCTGGGTAACCCCGCCCTCGTGATGCCGGGTGGGCGCTCCCCTGAGGGCCTGCCGATCGGCGTGCAGGTGGTCGGCCGGCCTTATAAGGACGAGCTGGTGCTCGAGGTCGGCGCGAGGATCGAGCGCGAACTCGGCGCGTACCAACCGCCGCCTTTGGCGTCGGAGTAGCCGTAGGGCATGGCCGCCCTGGGAGCGCATCCTGCGGTCGTTGGGCACATCTAACTAGAGCTTGCGCCGTACGCTCGCTGGTCTTATGGGTCACATCATCCCATTTCTGCTGAAGCACGGCTACGCCGTGGTGTTTGCGGGCGTTCTGTGCGAGGTCATCGGCGTCCCCATCTCGTCTGTACCGCTGCTGCTGGCCGCCGGGGCGTTGGCCGGTTCGAAGCATCTCTCGCTCCCGGTGCTCGTGGCCTGGGCGCTTCTCGCCTGCCTGATTGCTGACATCAGCTGGTACCAACTGGGCCGGCGGCGCGGGTTTTCCATCCTCAGGCTGCTTTGCCGTATTTCGCTTGAACCCGACTCTTGCGTCCGCCACACCGAGGATCGCTTCGCCCGGCAAGGAGGCCGCGCGCTGCTGGTTGCCAAGTTCGTCCCTGGCCTCGGAACCGCGGCCGCGCCCCTCGCTGGCTTGCTCCGGATGCGCCCCGCGCGCTTCCTGGCCTGGGACGCGGCTGGGTCGCTACTGTGGGCCACCAGCTACCTAGCGGCTGGATACATCTTCAGCCCTGAACTCGACCGCCTCGGTCAATACGCCGGGCGTTTGGGCGCGGGACTGGTGATCCTGCTCGGCGCCGCCATCGCGGTCTACGTCGGCCTCAAATATCGCGAGCGGCAGCGCTTCATTCGTGATTTGCGCGTGGCGCGCATCTCAGCCGACGAATTGCGGCAGAGGATCGCAAGCGGCGAAGAGGTTGTGGTGGTGGATCTGCGCGGTTCCGTCGAGTTCGAGGCGGACCCGGCCATGGTGATGGGCGCCATCCACATGCTGCCCGAGGAGTTGGAACAGCGTAGTCGCGAGATTCCGCGGGACCGCGACGTCGTGCTCTACTGTACTTGACCGAACGAAGCCACGAGCGCCCGGGTGGCGCTCCTCTTGCGAAGCAAAGGTATCACGCGGGTGCGGCCCCTGGAGGGGGGCTTTGCGACCTGGCGCGAGCGCGGTTATCCGCTGGCGCAGTCCGCTGCGCCAGCCGTGGAACCTCGCGAGGAAGGTTACTCAATGCCGACGTAGATGTCGACTTGGGAATTGTCCGGGTCGTGGCTTCGCTCGTCGTAGATCTCGAAGTCAGCTTTGTAAGCGCGCTGTCCTCCACGGCCATGAGCGCTCTCCAATTCCCAGATCTTCTTCCAGGCTTCGCTGACGACCTTAGCGACCGGACCCCGGTCGGTGGTCAGGACCGCGTACCGCGATTTGGGGATGACCTTGACCACCATTCCAGCAGGCGCCTCCGACCCATTGCTGACGCGCGCGCCCAGCAGGTAGTCGTAGTCGCCGTCGTGGTTGCTCGCGTAGCCGGTGTAAACGGCCAGGATGTTACCGTCGATCTTGTTGGGAATCCTGTCCCTCAACCCTTCCTTGACGAAGCGGCCCCACTGCCGGGGAATGATCCCGCCGCCGGTCATTTCCGCGGCGTTGCGGGTTCGGGCCTCGATCCCGATCACGGTGAAGCCGTCCTGCTCGACAATTCTAGGTTTCAAAGCCTCTCCTGGAACGCGCAGCGCGAAGAAGGCGAAAAGGCAGGGAGCACACAACAGCAGTCCGTTTGCGCGAAAGCGCTGCATCGGCGCCTTCGGAGGGATCAGCCCGGTCGCCCGGCGACTACGACTTCGGGGCATAGTAGCCGTCACGGGCGTTGACGCGATACTTTACCTGCTTGCCCTTTTGGTTGATGATTCGTAGCGGCGAGCCGTCGGTATCGATCAATTCCACCTTCAGCTTGTGGTACTTGCCGTCTTTCGCCGAGTCGCTGGGCACGAACCCGAGGCTGTACTGCGTCCGGAGTTGTTGCGCGATCTGTTGGTAATCCGAGGGGATTTCACCTTCAAAGCGCGGGAAGTACGCCTGGCCCCCCGAGTATTGGGCGATGTAGTTGAGCTGGTTCCTGATCTGATCGTTGGTGAAGTCAGCGCGACCACTCGGATTGCGCACCGCGATAAACTCGTAAGTGCTCAGCGGGTAAATGGGCGTGTCGGAGCCCTTGGCGATTTTCAGCATTTGTTCGTAGGTTATTTTGCTGAAAGTGTCAATGCCCGTGGTGCCCAAGAGGGAATTGCCCGAGCCCCCAACGATCGCGATGATCGCCTTGCGCCCCTGGATATCCCTCATACGGTCAATGGTATAGGACAGCGCATCGAACAGGTTGGCTTCGGAGAAACCCGGAATGCGCAACGTATCGAGGGCGGCCCGGACCTGACCGCGGTCCTGAGTGAAATCCGAGACGATGTTGGTTTTCATGTCGTACTCTACGACTGCGACCCAGTCCTGCGGCTGGATGAAACCGAGAAACTGGTAGGAGTCCTGCAGCGCCAGGTACAGGTTGCTCCAGGACCGGCTGGAAAACTCGATCAGCAGGCAGACGGTAATCGGCGCGGCGGCAGTGCCGAAGTTGCTGAGGTTTTGTTCCACGCCGTCGTCATACACCTTGAAGTTGGTCTTCGCCAGTGTGGAGATGGGGCTGCCGTCCTTGTCGGTCACCAGCACGTCCACGTTTACCAGATTGGTCGTCGTCGAGATGGTAAAAACTTCTTTGGGATTGATCCTTTCCGGCTTCTTCTCTTCCGGGGCCGGCGCGGGCTGGGCGTCCTTCTTCTTGGGAACCAGCACCGTTTCACCGGGCTGCGCGGCGGGACCGTTATTCTGCGACGGGGCCGCTTGCTGGTCCTGGGTGGGTTGCTGGCTCGGCGATTGGCACCGACCGGCGGATGCGAAACCCAATGCAAGCATCAGAGCGAAAATCCAGGGATCCTTCTTAGAGTTCATTTTGCTCTCTCCCTACGGGGCTGACAGTCACATTAGATGACGTTCGCGGCTGGCGGGTCAACCAGCAAAAAAACTTAATGCAATCTGAAGGAAGCGCCGATATAATCCCGTGCCGGGGCGAGCCATGGTCTGAGGCCAGCCTACGGCGTCCATAGCGAGCAAGATAGGTTCGTGAAAGAGCAGTGTCGCGAGAGGAAACTGCTGAAACTGCCGTAGCGCGGGTCTTGTTCGCAGGTTCGAGGGGGAAGGCTTCTGGAGTATAAAACTAGATATTGACGCAGCTATTACTTGACAAACCAGAATCCGCAGTGAGAACCTGTAAAGTCCCGTAGAGTCAGTAGTATTTGACTCTAGGGTAAACTTCGGTTAGGCTCTGCTCCAGGGGCTGCCTCTCAGGCAGCTACACGATTAGGGAGGGGAGTCTAAATGCGAAGATTTTCTATTTCTTGTTTGCTTGCTGCAGCCGTGGTGCTGGCGAGCTTTTCGTTACGCCGCGTTTCCGCGGCCGTTGAGGCTTCAAACGGATGGTCTTCACCCGCAACAACGATAGGGTTCGCGCCGGTGCCGAGTCAGCCCGCCACGGTGACCGCGACCGCCGCGCAGCTAGCGCCATTACCAATAACACCCACAACCTCGGTGGCCATCGGGACGTCACCGGTACCGCCGATGCCGCCGCCTATCGAGGTCGCGATCGGGACGTCACCAGTACCGCCGATGCCGCCGCCTATCGAGGTCGCGATCGGGACGTCACCAGTACCGCCGATGCCGCCGCCTAAC
>Ga0210398_10000022_pt1 | contig 209496 bp, 181 predicted proteins | sample IncBWC4OmetaG_FD_161047 | JGI IMG/M metagenome (GOLD analysis project Ga0210398, IMG submission 161047) | Forest soil microbial communities from Barre Woods Harvard Forest LTER site, Petersham, Massachusetts, United States - Inc-BW-C-4-O | ecosystem: Environmental > Terrestrial > Soil >... | reverse complement strand
GGTTGCCGTAGGGCGGGCAGGAGAAAATCAGGTCGTAGCTACCGGGGGCTAGCTCTGCGGCCTGCCGGCTGTCGCCCACGATCCAGGCCGGCGGGTTATCAGGGCAGATTTCCTGGGCCTGCTTCCGATTCTCCTCGATTTGCCGCCCGGATAGGTCAATGCCCGTGTACTTAAGGCCGAGCTTCGCCGCCACGATGCCGCGCACGCTACCGCCGGCGAACGGGTCCAGCACGGCCCCACCCTTGGCGCAGAACCAGCGGTAAACCAGCTCGCACAGCACCGGGTCGAAGATGCTGGTGCCGCTCGCCTCGGTCGTCTCCCGCGTGCCCTCCTTGACGCGGTAGTGATCGAACTCAGTGGCGGCCCCGGTCCAGGTCAGGCCGTCGCTCCTTCCGAACTTTTCCGAGCTCTCGCTCATCCGTCCCCCGAACCATGCCCCCGCGCCACCACCGCCCGGCACCAATCGTGTCTTCGCCTTCCTGCCCGCCAGGGGCTTGCCCTCGCCGCGCATCAAGTCCTGCCCGAAGGTTCGCGCATTCTTGCCCATTTTCACGCCGCCACGTTCCAGAACACTGCTCCCGGCGCGGCCCGCTGCCGGACGAACCGCCAGGCCTTGGCGTCGAAGTTGCTGCAGGAGGGAAACGGCGGCCTCAGCCTCGCGTCCTGCTCGAACTTCTCCGGCGCCTTCATGACTTGGGCGCAGCCGGCATTCGGAACTGCGCCCACCTGCACGGCGAAGAACCGAGCTGCCGGCCACGCCCGCTGCAGCGCTCGCGATAGCACCCCGCTGCCGGCAACGGTCCAGACCTCGCGGGGGTTCGCTTTGAGGCCCCGTGCAACCTCCGCCAGGGCCTCGATGAAGGCCGGCGTATCCAGGCCGAAGGGCAGAAGTTTGGCCCCGGTGACAGCGCAGTACTGGCGAGCCCTTGCCTTTAGGACGCTCATATACCCGCAGGGGACCTCGATGATGCGCGCCCCCGCGGCCTCAGCTTCAAGCGTCCGTGCGTGCTTTACGCCACGCTTGGCACAAAACACCGTGGCCCGCCTGCCGGATTCGTGGGCTACGTGGGCCAGGGCGACCTGGGCATACCCGTAAACCGGCGAGGCGTAGACATACTCGCCGGCGCCGTTCATCAGGACGGGCAATGCCCGCCGTTTGGTCCCACCCGCCAGCATGTCGTCGCGTACCACCAGCAGGTCGTCGATCTCCTGCAATACCGGCCCGGCATGGTTCATTCGATCGCCTTTCCGGCGCCGTCACCGCGCTGCTGCTTGCTGTAGTCCGCAGCCGGCCGGGCGCTGCCGCCGGGCGACGACTTCCAGCGCGCACGCGCCTGCTCCGCGGGCTCAAGCCCCAGCAGGTTGCCCTCGCCGCCCCGCCCTAGTTCGCTCTTGATGCCGAGGGCAATCCAGGCCCGCTTGCGGTCTTGCCAGTAGCCCTGCCGGGCATCAAGCACCGAGAACGGCGGGACGCCGAAGCGCTCCACGAGGGTCCGCTGGGCCTCCTCGGGCGATACCGGGCCGCTGTCGTCGGACATCAGCGCCGCGAGCTCCTCCTCGTCCCAGAACTGGCTCAGGTCGATGTCCAGGGCAGCCAGCACCTCGGCGTTCCAATCGAGATCAATCTCAGCAACGCGGTTGTCGGCCACCGCAAGCTCGACGGCCCGCTTGTCGGTCGTAAGGTCCAGGTCCCCGCGCCGCACTGCGACCAGCGTCTCGCCGTCTGTTTCAATGACCGCGATTTCCTTGAGGCCGAGCTTCCGTGCCGTCTCGATGGTCTTGTTGCCGGCAATGACCCTGCCCTCGCGGTCCACGAGGACCGAGCGCCCGGCCCCCAGCTTGCGCAGCGAGTCTTCGAGCATCTTCCGTCCGCGCACACTGCCCCTGTTGGCGTTCCTTTCGTCGAGGGTCAGGCTGGACAGCGGCATCACCCGGACTGTGGGCTTGCTTCCCTTGCGCGTCATTCTTTCGGCTCCGGGCGGCCAATGTGTTCGACCACCCACTTCACTTGCACCGGTCCGCCGTCCTCACCTCCGATAGGCTGAAGGACACGGCCCTCGACCCGGTCCGCAATCTCCCTGGCCGCCACCGTATTACCCTTGACGGCTGAGTGCAGTTGGCCGAGCGCCATCGCGTCCGCCCATCTTGCCCCCTGCGGCAGCCTTAGCCTTGAGCGAATAGCCTCAGGCAGCGGCGTCCCGACGTGGTGCGCGTAAGCTTCGGAAATAGGAGCCCGGCGCGGGCGCCCGCTCGGGTTCGGACTGCGCTCCCCTTTCCACCATTTGTTGGCTTCCATCTCAGGCGTCAGCCTTGCTTTCGTATTCATCGGCTGTTCCTCCGCGTTTGCACGCGTTCGGCCTTCTTGGGCTGCCGGCCTTCCTTCATCAAGGCTTGGCCTTGATTAGGGCGGCATTTTGACTTTCGGCCTCCTTGTCTTGCGATCCATCAGTCGGCTCCTTGCAATCACCCCCGATGTGAACGACCTCAATGCGAAACCCCTCACCCTCCGGCGTTTCGACTGCCACCGGCAAGCGGACGCGACCCTCGATCCGGTCCGCGATTTCTTTCGCCGCGACCGTATTGCCCCTTAACGCCGCGTGGATTTGTTTAACCGCAATAGCGTCCGCCCACGTCGCGCCCTTCCGGAGCCTGGACCTTCTGCGGATATCGTCGGGCAGAGGCTCCGTGACGTGGTGCTCGTAGGCTTCGGAGATCGGAGCCTTTTTCGGGCGCCCGCCGGGGTTAGGACTGGCCTGGCCCTTCTGCCACCGGTACGGCTTCAGGTTCTCCGGACAGTCCCCCGTTCCCGCTGTTTTCCCGCTGTTCTCAGCGGGGTCGTCTCGTTTGTCTTTCATGCCACACCCCCCTCTAGAGCGATGCCCTAGAAAGGCAGAAGCCAGCTTAGAAGTTTATTGGAATGATTAACTTACGAGGAGTGGTTACAAAGGCAGACGTAGGAAGACGGACACGTGACGATTGCGCGCGCCGCCATGTCGCTCACCTTCCCTGCCCGGTTCATGCTGGCCGCGGCTATGAACCCCTGCCCGTGCGGGTTCTTCAATGACCCTTCGCGCGAGTGCACCTGCACGCCTCCCATCATCCAGCGCTACGTCTCCAAGATTTCGGGACCGTTGCTCGACCGCATCGATATCCACATCGACATGCCGGCGGTGAAGTACCGCGAATTGCGCGAAGCCGCCGGCGGCGATACCTCCGACGACGTCCGCAAACGCGTGGTGAAGGCGCGCGAGCGGCAACTTGCCCGCTATCAGGGCGAGAAGATTCACGCCAACGCGCAGATGAGCACGCGCCAGGTCCGCAAGTACTGCGACCTCACGGCGGATTGCGAGCGTCTGCTCGAAAACGCCGTCAACCGGCTGGGTCTCTCGGCGCGCGCCCACGATCGCATCCTCAAAGTGGCTCGAACCATCGCCGACCTCGAGGGCGCGGAGTCGATCAGTAACACCCACATCTCCGAAGCCATCCAATACCGGTCGCTCGATCGCAACTACTGGGCGTGATGGCGCACCACTGTTTCGCTCTATCATTAAGCCGCGACGCGGCAGCCAGCAGAGGACTGCAAATGCGCTGCCAGCATGCGCCGCTAAGGCTCCGTCTCCACCAACGCTAGCGATTGCCCAGGAAGCGTCAGCGTGACGCTCGCGGTGCCAGCGGTCAGGGTCCGCACGTCCGGATCCGGCAATTGGGCGGCGTCGCGCAACTGCCGCTGCTGTTGGCGCGATGGAAAGTCCGGGCTCCCCATCGCCTGCCAGGCGCTCAGTGACGAACCGTGGTCGCGGTCCAACACGCGGATGTGCAAATGGTGCCAGGTCGGTTCGAGACCCCGCAGGCTGAGAGTGACTTGCCGGGGCGAACCGGCATCGCCGGGCGGGGCGTAATTCCAGACGGCAATCGCCAGCCGGCCGTCGGATGTCCGCGTGGCAAGCGCAACGTCCGAGTCGAGGGCCAGCCGCCGATCGCCAAGCCCGTGGAGCAGCGTGAAGGCATTGAACGACGCCTTGGGAATGTCGCCCGCGGCCATCAGGCCGAAACCGCCGTAGAAGGGGCGTTTCACCACGCCGCCCTCCTCAAAGACGTCGGAGAACGTCCAGTAGGACATCATGTCGGTGAGCCCATCGCACTGAGCGATCGTGTGAGCGAGCCAGGGCCCCATGAACGCGGAGTCGGTCACGCTCTGCTCATTCATATAGCTGGCGTTGTACTCGGAAAAGATCAGCGGCAGGTCGGGCCGCGCCGACGCCTTGATCTGGTCGTGCACCTTCTTGACTGCCCGATACACCATTTGATCCCTCGGGATTTTCTCGCTGGTGCCGAAAACATCTTGTGAGGTGTCGTTGGCGTAAACGTGGGTCGACGCGAAATCCACGGGCACGTTTTCGCGGACGCAATGCTCGATGAAGCGGTCCACCCAGGCGGCCTGGGCCGTGGAAGGTCCCCCGACTCGAAAACGCGGATCCACACGCTTGATGGCGCGCACCGTGACGTCGTACAGATGGTAATACGTGGCCTCCTTGGGGTCGCCTGCCCAGAAGCCAATGTTGGGCTCGTTCCAAACCTCGAAGTACCACCGCGCGACCTCGTCAGCCCCGTAGCGCGCGACTAGGTGACGCGTGAAGGCGTCCACCAGATCGCCCCAACGGTCCCAATCGCGAGGTGGCGCGTTGTAAGGTTGGTACCAGAAGGGGAAGATGCTTGGCGTGGCGGCGAGCTTTTTCGGCATGAAGCTCAGCTCGACGAAAGGACGGATGCCGTTGTCCAGGAGCCCGTCATAGATCTGGTCGACGTAGGAGAAGTTATAAACAGGTTTGCCTGCGCTGTCCTCGTCATACACGCCGACTTCGTCGTGGAAAATGGCGTGAAACCGGACGTATTCAAAACCGGTGACCTGTTTCACGGCGCGCAAGTCGCGGCGATAGCTGTCGCGCAACAACAGGATGGCGCGTCCGGAGCCGAACATGCGCTCCCAATAGTGTGGGAAGGCGCGGGCGGGAGCCTGGGCGTCCACCACGATCGTGCCGGAGGCGTCTGCGGGCGCGCCGGTCGCAACGGGCGGAGCGGTCGACACGTCGGCAGCACGCGAGGCGGCAAGGCCGGGCCGCGGCAGGGATTGTCGCCCGGCAACCAGAAACGCCATGAGGGCCGTCAGGGAAATCGCCACAGCCGTGTTCCTGCCGGGGAAGAAGCGGCGTTTGCGACTACGCGCGAAAGACGGCGAATCAGGTTGATTCCGGTTTGTTCTGTTTGATGGAGTCATCTCTGTTTAGACCCTCCGTGGCATCACTCGGTATTAACCGTCTTTGCTGTATCCGAGCTGCACTTTCTCTTTGACAGCCCGCGATTGTTTCGAGACAATCCTTGTGCCTCGCCTAGGCCCGGGCTGTCCAGCCTCATCATCTGAGCCCCAGGCGCAGACCTACTATGATACCAAGTGTCGCTCTCCCGCGGCTCCCCGTCCACGTTGCTTCCTCAGAGTGTTCAAGCGCAGCATCGCGAAGTGCTCAACCAGGACTTGGTGGCAAATGGCGCTAAGTTCGAATCCGCGCTGGGCAAGGCGATACTGAATCCCTTAAGGAGAAGAAAATTTTGATTAGAAAAACGAGAGCATTCTTGCTTGCAATCTTCGCGATGACGCTCGGCGCGAACATCGTTTGCCAGGCCGCCCAGCCACAGTCGCTGTTGACACGTCATGTGCGTGAAGTAGTCCTCAATGGGGAAGCACAGTCCGTAGGCCGGCTTCCCGCAGCGCAATCCATGCAGATCGACGTTGTTCTCCCGCTGCGTGATCAAGCCGGGCTCGAGAGTTTCTTCCGAGACCTGTATGATCCCCTGAACCCCTCCTACCGGCAGTACCTTACGGTGCAGGAATTTACTGACATGTTCGGTCCGCGCCAGGAGGATTACGATGCTGTGGTCCGCTTCGCGAAAGCGAACGGCTTCACGGTGGTTGGCGGCTCCCGCGATGCGATGGACGTGCAGCTCAAAGGCTCGGTGGCGTCGATCGAGTCAGCCTTCCATGTGACCATGGGCGTCTACCAGCATCCCACGGAAAACCGCACATTCTACGCTCCGGACCGGGAGCCCGCGGTGGATCTGCCTTTCCAGCTATGGCACATCTCGGGCTTGGATAACTACTCGATCCCGCGTCCCGCCCTGGAGCACCGGAATGCCGGGGCGCACTCCCTCGCCACGACAGGCTCCTGCCCTTCAAAGTCGTTCTGCGGCAGCGATATGAGGGCGGCCTATTACGAGGGAACAGCTCTCACCGGCGCCGGCCAGAACATCGGATTGTTCGAATACGCCGGATTCGACATAGCCGACGTGAACACCTATTACAAGAACGCCGGACAAACGAGAACCGCCGCCGTCAAGGGCATTTCCACGGACGGCACTTCCATCAATTGTTTCTATAAGAACCGCTGCGACGATACGGAGCAGACCCTTGACATCACGCAAGCGCTCGGCATGGCTCCGGGCGTAGCCACCGCGTACGTGTACGTGGGTTCGACCGATACCGCCATTTTAGGCGCCATGACGACGGATACCCCGTTGCCCTTGAATTTGAGCTGCTCGTGGGGCTGGACTCCCGCGGACCCCAACACCGACGACCCGTACTACGAGAGGATGGCAACGCAGGGCCAGAGCTTCTTTGTGGCGGCGGGCGACAGTCGCAAGTGGTCGAAGAGCAATTACCCCTACCCGGCGGAGGACGCGAACGTCATTACGGTCGGCGGCACGGACTTGACGACCCAAAGTGCGGGCGGCCCTTGGAAATCGGAAGTTGGTTGGGCAGACACCGGCGGCGGGATTTCCCCGGACAAGATCGCGATTCCCTCCTGGCAGCAGCTCACGGGCGTGATCACCTCGGCCAACAAGGGATCGACGGTCTACCGGAACGGTCCGGATGTGACGGGGAATGCGAACTTCACCTTCTACGTCTGCGCTGACCAAACCACCTGCACGGCCAACGACTACGGCGGGACCAGCTTCGCCGCGCCCATGTGGGCGGGCTACCTGGCCCTTGCCAACCAACAGGCAGCGACCGACGGCGATGCGCCCCCCGGCTTCATTAATCCAACCATCTACCCGCTGGCTCTCGGCTCGAGCTATCACACCCTCTTTCACGACATCACCAGCGGCAACAACGGCTTTCCGGCGACCGCCGGCTACGATCTGGACAGTGGCTGGGGCAGTCCCAACGGAAGCGCCCTGATCAATGCACTTGCCGCACCCTAACGACAGCAGCAAAGTGCAGGTAGCATGAACAAGGATCGGCCCGGATCATCTGGTCCGGGCCTTTCTTCTTGCCGGACACAAACAGTGGGTGAGCATCAAAACCTCTTCGCAAGGAGACGAGCGCGTTGGCTGGTACCAAGCAGAGTCGAGTCTTCCGTTTCCGGCCGGCGACCTTTTTGCGCCGTGTTGCCGTATTTTCCTGTTTCGTATTTCTCGCGCTCTTCGCCGTCGATTCCTGGGCCGGGGTCGGCGGTAGCGTCTCCGGAACGGTAAAGGACGCGAGCAACGCCGTGGTTCCCGGCGCAACCGTACGGGCGGCCAACATCGACACCGGAGTCCAGCAGGAGGTTGCGACAAACGACCAGGGATTCTATTCCTTCCCCAACCTGCCCGTCGGGCGCTACAACATTACGATCGAAAGGACCGGCTTCAGACCCTACGAACGGACCGGGATCATCATAGACGCCAACAGCGCCCTCACTGTCGACGTCACGTTGGAAATTGGCGGACAGCGGCAGGCGGTCACCGTGAGCGAAAACGCCCTTCACGCGGAGACATCAGACACGCAGATGGGCGACGTCACCAGCGGTGCGAAAATGGCGGCCGTTCCCCTGAATGGCAGAAGCTATACCGATCTGCTTGCGCTCCAGCCGGGCGTCGCGCCCGCGACTTCACTCACTTCCAACACCCAGCAGGATGTGGGCGTCAGTGCGCTTTCGCCCTCCGGTGGTCTGAACCCCGGAACGATTTCGATCAACGGCCAGCGGGAGTTCTCGAATGCCTTCATTGTGAACGGGAGTGACGCCGAAGAGGACGTGAATTCAGGAACGGCGATCATTCCGAACCTCGACTCCATTGCCGAGTTCCGTATCCTGACGAGCAACTTCGACGCCGAATATGGCGAGCACAGCGGAGGGCAGATCAACGTCGTTACGAAATCGGGCGGCAACGAGTTGCACGGCGACGCCTTTGAGTTCCTGCGCAACACAGACCTCGACGCCCGCAACTATTTTTCTTCCACGCGCGGCGCATTTGATCAAAACCAGTTTGGCGGCACGCTGGGCGGGCCGATTCGAAGAAACAAGGCGTTCTTCTTCGCCGACTATCAAGGCACGCAACTGACCGAAGGAGTGGACACGGGCCAGATTCCGGTTCCTTCGCTTCAGGACCGTTCCGGCAATCTGATGGACCGGGCAAACTCCCTGACGGGCACGGTCACCGGCCAAAACTGGGCCGACCTTCTCTCGCGGGATCTCGGGTATGCCGTCTCCCCCGGCGAACCCTATTACGCGCCCGGATGCTCGAATTCCTCCGAGTGTGTTCTGCCCGGCGCCGTGCTTCCGGCCTCGGCCTGGTCGGCGCCGGCCAAAAATCTGCTGCAATACATTCCGCAGCCGAATGCAGGCGCCAACACCTTCGCGACCTCGGCCTCGAACGAGACCCTGCGCGACGACAAGGGAGCATATCGGCTCGATTACAAGAATCCATTGGGCCTGATGTCGGCCTACTACTTTCTGGACGACTACACCCTCAACAACCCGTACCCGGTGGCGCAGAGCGGAGCCAGTGTTCCGGGCTTCAATGCTCTCGATCTGGGACGGGCCCAGTTGTTCAGTCTGGGCGACACCAAGACGCTCGGGGCAAACGCGGTCAATGAGTTCCACTTCAGTGTCATGCGCGATCACAACGATCTCGGCAAACCCCTGGGCGGCCTCGGCGTAAGCCTGGCGGCCCAGGGATTTGTGACCGGTACAGGCACTCCCGGGATCGTGCCGCTCAACCCAAAAGGCGAGGGCATTGAGAACGTCGTTTTCAATGCCTTTTCCATCGGCTCAAACGCCAACGAACTCAGGCAGGCCAACAACACATTCCAATGGACCGATAATTTCTCGAAGGTGGTGGGCCGCCATACGCTGACATTCGGAGTGGAGTTTCACTACGACCAGGTCAACACCAACGCGATCGCGCAGTTCAACGGCAACTTCCTGTTCACGGGGAGCGAGACGGGGGTCGACTTTGCCGATTTCCTGCTCGGAATTCCGAGCCAATACAACCAGAGCCAGCTCCAATCGTTTTACGGCCGCAATAAGTACTGGGGACCTTACGGTCAAGACAGCTGGCGGGTGCGTTCCAAGCTGACGCTGAACTACGGCCTGCGCTGGGATCGTATCGAGCCGTGGTACGAAGCAAACAACGGGATCTCCACATTCGAACCCGGCAAGAGTTCGGTTGTGTTTCCCGGCGCGCCGGCAGGCATTCTTTTTCCGACGGACCCGGGTATTCCGCAAACGCTCGCGCCTCCCGGAAATCTTGCCTTCGCGCCTCGCGTCGGTTTGGCCTATTCGCCGGAGGGCGGCGCCGGCACCTTGCTCGGCAAAATCCTGGGCGGCCCCGGCAAGACGAGCGTACGAGCCGGTTTCGGTATCTACTACACGTCGATCGAGGCGTTGAGCGTGGGGATCCTGGCCGGAAACGCGCCCTTCGGACTCACCTATTCGAGCCCTGCCCCACCCCTGTTCGCTACGCCTTTCATTACCGCCTCGACCGGGAAGGATCAGGGCCAGGCGTTTCCGGTGGCGCTTGCAAACGGAGAGGCATCCAGGAGCAACCCGGATCCAAACGTCAACTGGTCGCAGTATGAGCCGATCAGCGGCATTCCCGCATACAGTTCGACGAACCGGATCCCATACGTCGGGGAATACATGTTGTCGCTGGAGCGGCAACTCGGAGCCAACACCGTGCTCAGCGCAAGCTACGTGGGCGCCAAAGGGCACCGGCTTCTTGTGATGGTGGAGGCCAACCCTGGCGACCCCGCGCTTTGCCTGAGCCTGAGCAAACCGGGCGAAGTGGCCCCGGGTTCCGCGACGTGCGGTCCCTTTGGGGAGAGCAATGTATTCACTGCGGCGTCAGGCCAGATGATCAACGGAACCCGCGGTCCGCTCGGTCCCGACTTCGGCAGCGACACTGACCAGGCGACGATCGGAGAATCGAATTACAACGCCTTCGAACTCAACCTGCGTCATACCAGCGGACGCCTGGAACTCTCTGCCGGGTACACCTACAGCAAATCGATGGACAACTCCTCGAATCTGGGGGAAGAGGTCAATCCGATCAATCCGTCCCTGAGCTACGCATTGTCTTCTTTTGACATCCGGCACAACTTCGTCGCGAGCTACAACTACCGCATCCCATTCGAGAGCCTCTTCCGCGCCTCGAACCGCTGGACACAGGGCTGGGAAATTTCCGGGATCACCCATTTCAGTTCGGGTCTCCCGGTGACCCTCGTCAACTACGGAGACAATTCTCTGCTGGGGGCCGAACCGAATGGCATCAACAATTACGGAGTTGATGAGCCCGACTACATCGGCGGTCCTCTCGAGATCGATTCCAACCCGCGCAGTGGACGGCCCTATTTCAATGCCTCCCAATTCAACGAAAACGCCCTGGGTACGCCGGGCACCGCCGGCCGTCGCTTTTTCTACGGACCGGGAATGAACAATGATGACGTGGCGCTGATCAAGAACCTGCGCCTGACCGAATCGAAGTCCCTCCAGTTGCGGCTGGAAGCGTTCAACGTAGTCAATCACGCTCAGTTCTTCGGACCCCAGTCCGTTGACGGAAATATCACCAGTTCGACCTTTGGCCGCGTCGTCAGCGCCGCCCCTCCCCGCCTTCTTCAGTTGGGCGCAAAGTTCCTGTTCTAGAGAGCTGTGACGATTCGCAGGCGGATTGGGGCCAATCCCGCGACCGCTGGCACTTCGCCCACGCACGTTTGGGCTCCCTGCCCTGATTCCGAATCGACACAAATTTTACAAGCCGCAGAAACTTCGGTGACACACGCGGCGGGCCAGAGACCCGAAAATGATCGTGCTTCCTAGGGAGAGAGCCAATGCCCTGCGGGACATTGCCTCTGCGCGCGCGGAGGCGGCGTTGACTCCTCCCGTCACTTGACCGAAAAGGAGAATTGCATGTTCTTGCAAGACCGTCTCTGCCGCACTCTGACATCCATGGCCTCGCTGGCGCTCGCAGTTGGACTTTTTCAGGCTCCGGCGGCTGCGCAGTACAAGATCACGAACCTCGTTTCCAATCAGAAAGGCGGGGCCATGCACGTGGACACCGATCTGGTGAACGCATGGGGCATCGCCTATGCGCCCACGGGTCCGTTCTGGGTAAGCGACAACGGCACCGGCCTCTCCACGCTGTATACGGGCTCCGGCGTGAAGCAATCGCTGATCGTCACCATCCCGCCGGCCTCGGGCACCCGAAAGGGTGCGCCCACGGGGCAGGTTTACAACAGCACTCCTGACTTCGTAGTGACCCAGAACGGCGTCTCGGGCGCCGCGGTCTTCATCTTCGCGACGTCGGACGGCACCATCAGCGGCTGGTCCCCCACCGTCAACGGAACCGCCGCGGTGATCGCGGTGAACAATTCGGGTTCGGGCGCTTCCTATACCGGCCTCGCCATCGGCACCAACGGCGGCGCCAATTTCATCTATGCCGCCGACAATGCAAACAACAAGGTGGACATCTACGACGGCGATTTCAATTTCGTGGGCTCGTTCACCGACACCTCGCTTCCCGCCGGGTCCGCGCCTTACAACGTTCAGGACATCAAGGGCCGGCTCTACGTGACTTTCACGAACAGTTCGGGCGGGGGCGTCGTGGACATCTTTAGTACCGCCGGGAATTTCATCAAGACGTTTGCCACCGGCGGCACCCTGAAGTCGCCCTGGGGACTCGCGCTCGCGCCCAAGACCTTCGGCACCGCCAGCAACACCCTGTTGGTCGGAGATTTGGGCGACGGCCGCATCAACTCCTTCAACTTCAGCACCGGAAAATTCATCGGACAGCTGAAAAGCTCAACCGGCACGACGCTCAGCGTCAGCGGATTGTGGGGTCTGACGTTCGGCGGGGGCAATTCGATGAACGGCAACACCAATCAACTCTTCTTCACGGCAGGGCCCACAGGCTACGCGAACGGGCTGTTTGGCGTGATTGCGGTGAGCAACTAGACCATCGGCTCCGGGCGCGGCCAGACCGGCGCGCCGGAGTCTTGCAGCCTGCCGGGGCTCGGGTGGCGCAAACGCCTCTGCCCGTCCCCGGCGTCGGAATTCTCCGGGCGTCCATCGACCCGGTTGGATTCTCGAAGAGGCGTCCCGGGCAGGCTCGCTTCCACGGCGAGCTGCCCGGGGTGCTTCACTCGCCCGCCGGACGCTGCTGTGAGCATCAGGCGGGTTCATACTCAGCTTCGGCGCCCTCGCGCTCGCGTGCTTGCTCGGATTCCCGCTTGATCATGTGCAGGGGATAGATCCATTCCAGGAGCGGCGTAGTCATGAAGGTCGTCACCAGCGCCATCACCACCATCATCGAGTAAAGGGCGGGCGAGATCACGCCGATATCAAGGCCGACGTTCAGGATCACCAGTTCCATCAGGCCTCGCGCGTTCATCAGCGTGCCCAAGCCTCCGGCCTCCCTCCAGCTTGCCCCCGCGGCCCGGGCCGCAATCATCGACCCTCCCAGCTTCCCGCTGATGGCGATCAGAATAATCAGGCCGCAGAAGAGCCACATCTGGCCGCCCTGGATCACCCGGACGCTCGTCCTCAGGCCCGTGAAAGCAAAGTACAGGGGTAACAGCACAACCACGGTGGTGGTTTCGAGCTTGTCCAGAATGTACCGGACGAATTTGGCGTCCTTGGGCATGATCACGCCGGCCAGAAAGGAGCCGAACAGGAGGTGCAGTCCCAGGCGCTCGGTTGCCACCGCAGACACCATGATCACGACGACCATCAGCGCCAGCGCATTTTCGCTCAACTCCCCGCGCTTCTTGAAAGCCGTTTCGAAGCCGCCCAGCAGCCGTTGCACACCATAGAACATCACGACGAGAAAAGCGGCGAGCCCCCCTAGGGTGACCCACAAAGGGGTGGTTGTCTGATGGTAGGACCGCACCACGACCACGATGTACGCCAGAATGCACCAGCCGGTCACATCGTCGACGGCCGCGCAGGCGATTGCGAGAGAGCCGAGCCTCGTACCCATCATGCCGCGGTCGGATAGGATGCGGGCAAGTACCGGAAAGGCCGTGATGCTCATGGCCGCGCCCATAAACAGCGCAAAGCCGGTGAAGCTGACGCTGTCATCCGACAGCCGCGGATACAGGTACAAGGCCAGTGAGGCTCCGAGCACGAACGGGGCGATGATGCTCACATGGCTGGTCAGCACGGCGGTGTGTCCATGCTTACGCAGGGACTTGGGATTCAACGCCAGTCCCACCAGGAACATGTAGATGACCACGCCCACCTGGCTCAAGGCGTTCAGGTACCCAAGGCTCGAAGCGGGAAAAAGAAAGCTCGAGACGTGCGGCGCTACCCATCCGAGCAACGACGGACCCAGCATGATGCCGGCAAACATCTCACCCATCACTTTCGGCTGCTGCATCTTCTGAAACAGCACCGCCACCAGGCGGGAAACTCCGATCACCACTCCGATCTGAATAATCAACGTGGCAAGGTTGGGCATCACTGACTCTCCTTGTGGTCCGGGGCCAACCGCACGGCGCGGAAGGGGACGGGCGAGCATGCCGGGCAACCATCAATCGTCATCAGCCCGCTCAGGGCCCGCTGCGCAGCCTGGGTGCCGACGGCGGCCTCAAGTCGCAGTGCTTTAAGGTCAGTGCAGACGCCCGTGTCGGCACCGCCCGCGGGGTTCATCTTCAGAGTTTTCCCTTCGAGCGTTCCCGTAAGCGTGGTTTTCTTGGATTCATTCAGGACAAAGGTCAGGTTCGCGCCCGATTGGGCGATGCTCACGAAGGGTTGGGCGACGCTCGTGAGCATTTCACGGCACCCAGGGGCCGGGAGTGAGTTGAAGTCCGCTTCGAGATCCCAACTTCCCCCCACCGACAAGGGTGCCGCAAGGTGCTGCCCTCCACGCAGGATCCCCATCAGTCCGAGCAGCGGCAACCCGACGAGGAAAGCGTAAGCGATAATCAGTTTTTGTCTAGACATTCAGGCCTCCTCTTGCCTTAGAACCGATAATTGATCTCAAGAAACCCGAGCTGGCCGTTCGGGTCGTGCGGGTAGATAACGCCCACCTCAAAGTTCCAATCGAAGTCCTGACGCTGCTGGCTGAAGCTCAGTCTTATCCGGGTTCCGGGATAGGCATAGGCGTTTTCGTAGCTCGGGTCGGTGAACCAGTCCCATCCCTCACCACGCGTTCGGACGCTGCCCTGCACAGCAACGGAGCCAATTTCTAGCGGCGGGTCTTCCGTCTGTGCGAAAGCAAGCGCCGGTCCCAACAACATTAGCAAAGCGGTAATCAACGCTGAGATCAGATACATCGTTCCTCCGGAAGTTGACTTGGAAACAGAGCGGATCGCTTCAGCAGAATGAACTTGGAAAGGGGTGGCCCCGGGGGAAAGAAGGAGGACAACTGACAGACGGCGCCTTGGCTACGGATAATTTTGGAGAAGAAGAATGTTGAATCGAGGTGGGAAGTGGGTGGCCTGCAACGGAGGGTTCCGTGCTTATTATCCGCCGGATCGCCGGCGCCACTTCCATCGAGATAACCGCCGCGCAACCACGGCTGGACGGCCCGCAGGACGTTCGCGTGCAATCCGGCTGCGCCGGCAATCGCGCCACCAACTGCACGGAGCCGCCCCGTCAGCGGCCACCCCAACGCGTCCGGCCTGCCCAACGATGCGGGAGCGAACGCGCCTGGTGGCGCCTTGCGTTCAGCGATAGCACGGCCCATTCTCTCTTGACCGCAAAACTTGATTCGAGGCGCGGCCCGAGGTCGAAGGCGGATGCTGCCGATTCCAACGGCTTCCCAATCCTGATGGCGTGCGTCCACGACGATGGGATATGACGCGGTTCGAACTGCGCTTTTGCGCACATCCTGCCGCGCGGACCGGGCAGCGAACGTTGCCAGCCAACCTGTCGACTGAACGTAGGCAAGCGTCGGCCCTAGAACGAGAATCGCAATCGTGATGAGCGCCGAAAACATACTTACGCCTTGCCAATGGCCGTCAGCTGCGCCCGCCCATCCGGTCCCAGGCTCGGTTGGAGTCAAGCAGGTTAGCGGTCGGCCTGGGACTTGTCAAGCTCTCAACAAGAGCATTACCAGAGCATGGAAGATCGCGAGCGAGCCGTGATCCTCCCTGACGGCCGGCCTGCTGTAGTCCCTCAGTCCGGGTTGCCGGACGAAAAGAACCACAGCAAGATCCTTCGTATGCAAGTCTAGAACGTCGGCCGAAACGCCTCGTTCGTCAGGTTGCCGAGGAGCTTATGCCACGGGTGGTTCGGCCGGCCCTCGACGTCCGCGACGATGCGGCGCATCTCCGCGAGCACCGGAGGGCTGTCGGTGTCGTACAAGTCGCCTTGCAGCAGTTTCAGCACGTCGAGCCGGTAGCGCGGATCCTCGACGAATGCCGTAAAGAGCACGTTCAGGCGGTAGTAGACCGTGATGAACTCGTACCAGTTCTTCGTGCCCCGCCGCATGGTGGCCTGGTAATTGTCGAAGCTCTTGGCGTCGCACACGCCCCCGTTTTGCAGGGTGGGGATAATGCTCTGCGTAGCAAGCCGGGCGCTGTTCATGGCGATGCTCACACCGCTCGAGAAGATGGGGTCCACGAAGCGGGCCGCGTCGCCGACCATCACAAACCCGTCGCCGCAGATCTGCGTCATGGCATAACTGTAATCGCCCTCTTCCTTGAGGGGCCTCAACTGGGTGGCTTCTTTCAGCGCCTTGTGGAGATCGGGACGGCTGGCGAGGGCGTTCCAGAAGAACTCCTCGCGGGATTCCCTGGACTTCGCGAAGTTCTGCTTCTGGGTGACCACGCCAATGCTGGTGGCGGTGTCGCTGACCGGGATCTGCCACACCCAGGTATTCGTCAGTGGCAGGAAGTGGATGAAGATGTAATCTTCGTGCATCGCGCCGTTCTTGGCCTTGGCAAAGTGCTTGCGATCGTAGTTATCAAACCAGGTGTGCAGGGCATACTGGTTGAACACCGGATCGTTGACTTTCAGCTTGAGCTGGTTGCCGAGAAGGGTCTGCCGGCCTGAGGCATCAATCACAACCCGTGTGGTGAGCGCGAGGTTCTGTTTTCCCACGCTGAACCTGACCTTGGGCATCACAGGATCGGAAAAATCCACTTCCTGCGCGCGAATGCCCTCGTAGACGGTGGCGCCTAGTTTCTGGGCGTGCTGCAGCAGAACCAGGTCGAACTTTCCGCGGTCGACGTGCCAGGTATGGTTCCGGTCCACGCCCTCTTGCTGACGCTCTTCAAACCGGATGTCTGCGCGGCACTCGTCCTCCATGCCTTCGAGGCTGTGGGCATGACGGGTGATATTCATGTCGATGTCGGGGTGGACGTCCGAACCCATGCCCTCGAAATCCACGTCGTAAATACCCTGGCTGGGGGCTGTCCACACGGCGCCGTACTTGCGCACGAAGCCGTTCTTGTCCATTTCGTCGATGAAGCCGATCTCCTTCAAAACCCGGGTGGTGGCGGGCACGAACGATTCGCCCACGTGATGGCGAGGCATGATCTCGCGCTCCAGCACCACGCACTTCAACCCGGCCTTTGCCAGGTAGGAGGCCGCCGAAGACCCTCCCGGCCCGCCTCCGATGATCACTGCATCAAAATCAACTTGCATGTCGTCTCCCTCGAACTGGCGAAATTGGCTTCCGCCGAGTTTCCCTGATTGGATTTGATATTTGAGTACTGTCGACGACGCTCTGGCTCCCCGCCAGGGCTCATCGGGTCACGTAAAGGCCAGTTCCTGCGGTCATGGCCGCTCGGGAGTCCCGACCCAAAGGCCTTCATGCCAGAAGCTCCAGCGCCCGCCAAACCCGTTGGTCGGCCAGGCCGCGGAAACTCCAGCGGGACAACTCAATCGCCTATTCTCGTCGTGTTGTGAGCAGACGCAGTCGATCTTGGCCTGCCGTTTGCTGAAGCACGCCCGAAAACATGGGAAAGAGCTCGAGGTTATTAGAATGAAGGCAAATCAAACTCAGTGTGTTGGCCTTACGGGGCAAAACCCGCGGGCCGGGCCTCAAGGCAGTCTGCCTGAGCACGAAAACCGCGGTGGCGTCATTTACCGTGCCAGTAGCCTCGGTCAGCACGCGCGGGATCGCCCGTGATGCGGTCGTTAACGCCGCCAATAAGACTACGAGGCAGAGACCTTTTCCCGAAAGCCTGAGCATTTGGCCGATCCCCCGGTCGCAAGCAGAACTGGGACTACCCGCCTACAGACAACTGAGGCCAATCAATTGAGCGGATAGATAGCTTAGCGGGCGAGGCGTTTATTGTCAAGCGTGGAGCTAGTATTGAAGTAATTAGCATCCAAAGTTGAAATTGGGGAAACAGCGGGCGCGCCCCCAAGACGGCGATGTCCCCACCGCAGATTGCGCGACCTGCGATGGGGACACCTGACAGCGGTTTATTTTAACTATCTATGACGTCCGCCGCCGCCCCCGCCATGGGAGCCACCGCCTCCAGAGTGACCGCCACCCGACGAATGCGATCCACCTCCGAAATGACTGCTCGACCCGCTCGAGTGCCCGCTGCTAGGTGCGCTGCGAACCGCGGGCGCACTGTAGCCGCCGGAACTGCGGCTGGGCGGAGTGCTATACCCGCCGTAACCGCGGCTGGACGGCGCGCCGTAGGCGCCGCGACTGGGCGATCCCGCGCTCGGTGCGGAACGAGGTGAAAACATAGGACGATTCATCTGCAGCGGGGGCCGGCTTCCGCCTGAATAGTTCGACGACGGCCGCGACCCGTACGAGCCGGAGCCGCCCGCAGTCCGCGGGGACGGCTGGGCGCTGAAGCGGCTCCAGCCGGACCGCGAGCTGTTCGGACTCGCCTGCGCCCGGCCTGCGCCACGCTCTGCCGGCGATGAGAATCTCGGACTGGCGGCAGACCCCGACCGCGCGCCGCCCGGGCTGGCAAAGCGCTGCCAGCTTTGTCCGGACGCGGGTGCCGGCCGGCCTGCCGCGCCGCCCGCACGGTTGGCGTACGCGCTGTTCCCGCCCGCGAAAGACCGTGTCCCCGTATTGCCGGCCACCCTGTTTTCGCCAATACTCCCGCCACGATTGACCGCCTCGGCGTTCGCCCGGCCCTGCTGCTCCACGCTCGCGCGGCTCAACCCCTGCGCGGACTGCCGGACGCTGGCCTGAGCCTGACTGAACGACTCATGACTCACCGACGGCGCCCGCGAGCCGGCGAAATGGCTCGTCAGGGCGGCGTTCCGGATCGTCCCCGCGGCCGGGGCTCGGTTTGTGGCCGAGAGGCTGGCCCGGCTGGGCACGGCTCCGAGTCCGCCGGCCATCATCGAGCTCCCGCGCAGCATTTGGGAAGTCACCGCGCCACGCTCAGGCCGGACTGCTCCCTGACCGAACTTGTTCCCGGGCAGGGTCGACATCCCGCGCAGCACTCCGGCGTTGTTGTTGAAGGCTCCCTGCAGGTTCGAACCGAAGGGCCGGTTTCCTCCTGCCAGGGGCGCGATGCCGCCATGCACGCCGTCAATGCCCCTGATGTTGGTGACGTCCCGCATGTTCACCGCGTTGACCCCGCGGCCTCCCCACCAGGGGAAGAAGCGGTCGCCGGGTCCGACGGGGAGCCACCCCATCCGTCCCCAACCCCATCCCCCGCCCCAGCCGAATCCCAGGCCGAAACCACCGAAGCCGAAGAAGGACACATAAGCGGGCGCCCACATCGGCCGATACCACCCCATGCCGATTCCGACCGGTCCCGGCCACCAGGCCCACGCGTTATTCCAATACATCCACCGCCCGTAGTGGTAAGGCGCCCAGCCCCAGGGCTCAGCGGACACCCAGGTCCAGCCCCAGCCGGGCTCCCAATCCCAATCACCGTCGGAGTAGGGCGCCCAGTCCGCACCCTGGTTCGGTACCCACACCTGGCCGTAATCGGGGGCGTTCTGCCACTGACCGTAGTTATCAAGGTCCTGTGTGCCGGTGTAGTAGGGATCGGTATACTGCCAGCTCTTCGCCTGCAGAATCGACCTGTCGCGCTCTTCATTCCAGCCGTCCCAGGCGTCAGGAGCCTGCGCCTGCGTTACCTGATACTGGGGGTCGTCCGTCCCCTTGATGTCGATGGTCTCGCCCTCATGGACCGTCGTCGAACCCTGCTGCACTGAGATCTGCGCTTCGCCGTGCCGCACCGTCACGCGTGTTTCCGAGGGCGAAACCGCCTCGATCCGATAGACGCCCTCCTTGGAGGGCAAAATGCCTACATATTGGGTATCGACCTCTGACTGCCCCGCATTACCGCGCAGGACGACATAATCCACCACGCCCTGCGCAACCTGCACCTGTATCTGACCTTGTGCGAGGTCCGCGATCTTCACTTCGGCGGATGGCCCGACGCGCAGAATGTTCGCGTAGTCAAGCTGAACTTCGGCCCGCGAATTTGCCGCCGTCGAGAGCGCATCGCCAACCGCGACCGGCGTGTTGATCGTATCCGCCACCCAGTCGCCCGAATCGCCGCGTTGCGTCGACATGTTCCCGTCGAGCACGCTGATGCGTCCGACGCCCTGTGGCGGCTGGCCCTGGTCCCCGTTGTCTGGAGGCTGACCCTGATTGTCCGGTGGCTGGCCCTGGTACCCCGGAGGCTGGCCCTGGTACCCCGGAGGCTGCCCCTGATCGTAAGGAGGCTGTCCTTGAGGAGGCTGTCCTTGCGCCTGTATCCGCGTTGCCGGCGCCAGTACAACCGCTAATGCGAGAAGGAAGGCTAGTAAGAATCGTTTCATGGCGAATCTCCAGTGAACTCCTTGCCTGTTCACCCGCCGTCCACGGGGCAAGCTGTCTGCCAAACACCATCCACGTTTAGACGATTGCTAACCCCATGGCCCTACTCAGGTTGTGCCCGGCCCGCGCTTTGGCTCTTGGCCGGTGGCGCGTCCCTTTCGGGCCATTTGAGCCACAGTGGTGGATTTCGGCCACCGAGCGCCGACCGCTGCGGCCGGATTGTTCAGCCCCGGACAGGTTCGTTGCGGATTGAAACATCCGGTTGTTCGGACCGCGAACGCGGCCTCGCCTGATCAATCACTTAGAGCGCATTTGTTCCGGCACACGGCGTGCTCCAGGCGGATCGAAGCCCACAGGAGACGCTGATGCGAACTCTGATACAGGATCTTCGGTATGGGTTGCGAATGCTGGCCAGGAATCCCGGCTTCACGGCGGTCGCCCTTCTGACCTTGGCCCTCAGCATCGGCGCCAATACGGTGATCTTCAGCGTCGTGGACGCCGTCTTGATCAAAGTGCTCCCCTATCCGCAGCCGGGCAGGCTTATGGCGCTCGTGGAGCACAAGGACTCCGTCGGCGACTTGAGCGTCGCGTGGCCCGATTTCCTGGACTGGCAGAAGCAGAATCGGTCGTTCGAATCGATGGCGGCGTACCGCTACGATGGTATGAACCTGACCGGGATCGATCAACCGGTGGCAATCCCGGTGGTCGAAGCCACCAGCGGCTTCTGGGAGATCACCGGCGCCAAGCCGGTTCTCGGGCGGCTGTTCACATCCGCAGAAGACCGGGTGGGCGCGGCTCCAGTGGTGGTGCTGACACACAAGATGTGGCAGGCGCGGTTCGGCGGCGATCCCGGCATCGTGGGCAAGACCGTGGCGTTGAACCAGACCCGTTACACGGTACTCGGCGTGCTCCCAGCGAACTTCTGGGTGCCGTATCCCGCCGACATCTTCGCTCCACTGACCCCGATCACGAACGATCCAAACTGGCTCGATCGCGGCAATCATAACGGCGTTTACGCCGTGGCGCGGCTGAAGCCGGGCGCAACGCAGGAGCAGGCTCGAGCGGACATGCGCACCATCGCGCGCGCTTTGGAACAACAGTATCCCAGGTCGGATAGCGGCGAGACCACGCTGGTGATGCCGCTGCGCGACCGGTTGGTCGGCGACGTCCGGCCAACACTCTATCTGCTGCTGGCGGCGGTCGGGTTCGTCCTGCTCACGGCCTGCGCCAACGTGGCCAACCTCATGCTGGCGCGCGCCTCGGCCCGGGAAAAGGAAATGGCGGTTCGGGCCGCCATGGGCGCAGGCCGCTGGCGCCTGATGATCCAGGCGCTCACCGAGAGCGTGCTGTTGTCGCTCGGGGGCGGAGGCCTCGGCGCGGTGCTCGCGCTCTACGCCACGGACCCCAGAATCAATCCCATGCTGCGCCTGAGTGCGACGGACATTCCCCGTCTGGCCGACGCGCACGTCGATCTCACAGTGCTCGGGTTCGTGACCGCCGTCTCCATCCTGACCGGCCTCGTCTTCGGGGCGATTCCGGCGCTGCAAATGTCGCGTCCCGACCTGGTGGAGACGCTGAAGCAGGCCACGCGCGGCGCCACGCCCGGCCGCGCACGAGCCCGCTTGCGCAACGCCGTGCTCGCGGCGGAGATCGCGCTGGCGCTGACCACGGTAACGGGCGCCGGCCTGATGATCCGCAGCATCATCCACGTCGAGCAGGCTTCGGTTGGATTTCAACCCGATCATCTGCTCGCGGCCGGGATCAACCTGCCGAGAACGAAGTATCCAAAGGGCGAGCAATCCCTGGTGTTTTTCGGGCAGGCCCTGCAGCGCATCGCGACGACGCCTGGAGTCCTGTCGGCAGCTACGGTGAAGTGCCTTCCCATGGCGGGCGACTGCTGGGATTCCGTTTACACCCTTTCGGACCGTCCTGTGCCGCCGACCGCCGAACTCCCGGACGCCGACTTCAACGTCGCCGGCACGGACTACTTCAAGACCATGGGGATTCCGCTGATCGAGGGCCGGACCTTTGCGGAGACCGACGACGTCAAGTCGACGCCCGTCGCAATCGTCAACCAGACCCTTGCGCGGCGTATGTGGCCCCACGGCGATCCGATCGGCAAGCGTGTGAAGCAGGGATTCCCGCAGGACCCCGGTTCGCTCTACGAAATCGTGGGGGTGGTGGGCGACGTCAAGCGGCAGAGCATGGCTTCCCTTCAGGATCCGGAGGTGTTCCTCTCATTCGCTCAGAACCCCGGCGTGTACTCGGCCTCCGCCATTGTGGTGCGTACCGCGCAGGATCCCATGAGCGCGGCGAGCGCCGTCGAGCATGAGGTCCACACCCTGGACCCCGATCAGCCGCTCACGAACGTGCAGCCCATGACCGCCTACATGGCGGACTCGATCGCGGGCCGCCGGGTTTCGACCGCGATGCTCGGCGTCTTTGCCGGCATCGCCCTGGTGCTTGCGGCCGTCGGCATCTACGGCGTGATGGCCTACACGGTGAGCCTTCGCGTGCAGGAGATGGGCATCCGTATGGCGCTCGGCGCACAGCGCCGCCACGTGTTTCGCCTGGTGGTCGGCCAGGGCCTGGCGCTCGCCGCCATCGGGGTCGCCGCCGGACTCGCGATTTCGCTCGCGGCCACCCGATACATGTCGAGCCTGCTGGTCGGCGTCACGCCCAACGATCCGCTGACGTTCGCGGCCGTCAGCCTCCTGCTGGCCGCGGTGGCTGCCCTCGCGTGCTACGTTCCGGCGCGGCGCGCCACCCGCATCGATCCCATGGCGGCGCTACGGCAAGAGTGAAGAAGGCAGCCTGCCTTGTGAAGTGATAGCCTAGCGCCTCGGCTATACTTGCCTGCGGTCCTTTTCGAAGCATCCCGCATAAAGCACACCGCCTTTCCCCCTTTGAATTGGGTTATGATCAGGCATTCGGACCGCTTCCCGAAGCGCGTCACTTTGCCGGGGGTCAAAAAACATGACGATATCCAATTCCAAAGGTCAAGTTACGCGACGTGAGTTTCTGCGGAACTCCGCCGCCGGCGCAAGCCTCGCGGCTCTTGGAGGCTTGACGCCTGCGCGGGCGCTCGGCGCGAACGACCGCATTCGCCTGGCGGTGCTCGGCACGGGAGAGCGCGGCGGCTATGTGATGTCGCTGTTCGCGGCCCATCCTGATGTGGAGATCGTGGCGGTCTGCGACGTCTACGAGCCCCATCGCACTCAGGCCGTTCAGAAGGTGGGAGCGCAGGCGGTGGCCTGCACCGACTATCGTCAAGCGCTCGACCGCAAGGACGTGGACGCCGTGCTGATCGCCTGTCCCGATCACTGGCACCGGCGCATGCTGATCGACGCCGTGCGCGCCGGGAAAGACGCCTACTGCGAAAAGCCGATCATGCATTCCATTCCCGAGGGAGTGGAAATGGTGAAGGCGGTCGAGGCCACCGACCGCGTGGTGCAATGCGGAATGCAGCAGCGGAGCTGGCCGCACTGGGCGCTCGGCAAGCAACTTATGGACGACGGGATGCTCGGCCAGATCACCTTCGTTCACACCTACTGGTACCAGAACTATCTCGATCAATCCGGATGGATGGCGGCGCATCCCGTGGACGCGAGCGCGCTCGACTGGAAGACGTGGCTTGGCGACGCGCCGGACCAGCCGATGACCGAAGAGAAGTTCTACCACTGGCGGTTCTTCTGGGACTTCGGCGGCGGCATTCTCACCGACCTGCTAACGCATTGGATCGACGTCATCCAGTGGTACCTCGGCCAGCCCGTGCCCAGGGCCGTGACCACCACGGGCGACCTCTACCTGATGAAGTGGCAATGCCCCGACACGATCACGGCGGCTTACGAATATCCCGGCGATTCCATGGTGACCTTCACCGGGGCGCTCAATCACAGCATCGACGACGGCGGAATCGAGTTTCGCGGCAGCAAGGCCACGCTCAAAATCGATCGCTCGCACCTGGCCGTTTATCCCGAAGGCGTCAAATGGGAACCCGGCAGCAATATGCCCGCGCCCGAGATCTTTGTGCGCTCGGAGCACGACGGGACCGTCGAGCACGTTTCGAATTTTCTGGATTGCGTGCGCTCGCGCAAGACTCCGAATGCCGGCATCCACGTGGGATTCGAGGCCGCGCGCGCTTCCTGGCTCGGCAATATCGCCCTGAAGCGCGGCCTGAAGACGGCCTGGAATGCCACCGGGGACAAGGTGGCTTCCTGACGACGGCGCAGGGGCGCCAGAGCAGGCCGGCAGGGATTCTGTGGAAAAGGGGGCACCGTCATGAGCGAATTCACACCGAGAACGAAGGAGGATCTCGAAAAAAAGCTGCAGGAGGTGAACGAAGAAATCAAGAAGGCAAAAGACACGTTTGATCAGCGTCCTAAGCGCGGCGCGGACTGGGAAAAAAAACCACGGAAGAAGGGCTGAAGCAGCTTATGCAAGCCGCGTCAGTGAAGGAAGAGGTCCTGAGTCTCCTGCCGGGTATCGATGTCAAGCCCGGCGTCGTGCTTCCTGTTGAGCCGGTGTTCGCCACGTTCTCCGATCTCGACATTGAAATGAACAAGCTGGTCATTGGCACGATTTACCAGACCTATGAAGAGGATGATTGGCGAAAGGCGCTGAGCAAGATCAGGGTGCTGCTTGACGAGATCAAAACAAACCTGCTTGGAAGATACAAACCAGCGGACCCCGCAGCCGCGCAGGACCTCGAGGACTTGTCGACGTTTGTGGGCGATCTTGAGGAACTCATCAAATCAGGTTTCGGACATGGGGGTTCGGAGATTGACTTCTGGGACGAGTATTGGAAGAAGTTAGGCTTGCTGTACGACAATATCAAGGAAGCGAAGAAGTCATTCCTGAACCGCTTTGCAAGCCCGCTTCCGCTTAGGACCGTCTACCAGATTCTTTACCAGATCAATTGGGGACTGCATTGCGCACACTGGATCGAGTCCCTGGCGTTCCCGGACGAGTTCACCAGCGAGTATCTTCAGTTGTTGCTCGACCTAAAGCATGAGCTTGAGGTATTGGTGGCAAGAACGCCGGCAACTGGCAACTGAGAGCCGGCGGCCCATCGTTCGCCTTCGACGCACGCGCCCTTCGCCTGACCGGCGCGCGACCGCCGGCCAAACACCGCGATGCTTCATCGTCCAAACGCCCACGCCACCATCAGGGGGAACTCGCCCCGCCACAGCGCCTCGCCGTGCGACGCGACCCGCTCGCTCATCACGACATCGGCGCCTGCAGCGCGCAGCGCCACCGCCCACCGGGTCGCGTTGTGGTGGAAAAACGGCTCCAGCGTGCCGGCGACGAGGTACACGCGCGGAATCCGGCCCGGCATCACGCCAGTCGGCTTGTAACCCCCGCCCGGCGAGCCGGAGAAGACCGCACCGTAGACGTCCGGATGCCGAAGCCCAAGGGCGAGCGCGAGCTCTCCACCCGCCGAGACACCGAACACCGCGGTGCGTTCGGCGGGCAGCGCGACTCCGAACCGCGACCGCGCCCATCGGCCGACGTCCTCCACGAAAAACCTCTCGTGCGCCGCGAACCGTTCCGCGTCAAAGACCGGTGAGTACTCCCGGAGCCGCGCCATCTCATCGGCCAGCCCGTGTACACCGACGATCATCGTGGACGGTACGCCGGCCGCCTCGAGGTACCCGCCCCACTGCGAGATCCCCTGACCGTCACCGGCGAACACGACTGCCTCGGGCGGATCGGGCGGGACGTACACGGTGACCTGCCGCCCGCCGTCGTACTCGAACGTCTCGGTGACGAACTCTCCCGCTATCGGGTCAGCACGCGGCCGTTCCGGCGGTGCTTCGGGCCCGCCCGCGCCGGCGGCTGTTTGGTCATCCATTGTCGGACTCCGTCGGAATGATAGTCCGGGCGAGTTCTTCAACAACCGTTAAGGCTCTCGGAGATCGATCTTCGTCGCAAAACTTCTCTCCGGCGCCTGACGTCCTTCGCCCGCGTTAATCTGCCTTGAAAAAGTGCGCGACTTTCTTCCCTGCGTCTTCGGTGTAATAGACGGTAACCTTGGCGCCCTTTTCGGTCCCCTTCGCGATGTCCTTTCCCGCGTCCTTGGTGGCGTGGTCAGTGAGTCGAAACGTCTCCTCGGTACCATCAGCCGTACCCACAACCAGCTTCTTTCCGCCCCTGTCGATTTCCTTGACAGTGCCGTCGGTCGCTTTCAACCCTCCTTCACCAACCTTGTCAATTTCAACGGCGGTGTCTTCAGTTCCGCGCTTCGTATAATGAGCCACGACCTCGCCTCCCTCTTTCAAGCCGTGCCAGGAATCCTCAGAAGCCTTCCCCGAAGCGTCCACACCGTGGACCGCGGTCCTGCCGACAACATGCAACGAGTGCTCGACGCCATCGTCCGTCTTGACCACGACCGTCTTTGTACCCGAATCGACCTTCTCAACAGTTCCATGAAGGGCACTGACAACGTCTTGTGCGTACACACCCGAAACCAACAACAACGGGAGGAATATTGCCCCGAGAAGAGTTTTCATTTGCTTGCACGCTCCTATCGCTGAGATTGTGAATCCATTATCATAGCGGGAAAATATCGGCGAACGGGTTAGAACGGAAATCCGCTTTTTGCCGTTCCGGACCCCGCAAGTCATACACCGAGCGGCCTCCAAGAGAGGCTCCGGGGCACTAGACTATGTCCCGTTCAATTCGTTACAACGGTCGTTAGACCGATTATTGGCGACCACCACCCCTAACCCCTCCTCAACGAGGAGGGAACTTCCCTCCTTGATAAGGAGGGGCGGGGGGTGGTTGTCATAAAAGAGCTGGGTCAGCCAACTAGCCTATGATCCGACCACCCGGTTCGTGAGCGTGCCGATGCCCTCCACCCGTACGCTGATTTCGTCGCCCGGCTTGATGAAGACCGGCGGATTGCGGAATACTCCCACGCCGGGCGGCGTGCCGGTGGAAACCAGGTCGCCGGCCTCCCAGGTCAGCGACTGGGAGAGGTAGCTGATCAGGAAGTCGATCTTGTAAATCAGGTTCGAGGTGTTCGAGTCCTGCATCGTCTCGCCGTTCAGCGTGAGCGAAATGGCGAGCGCATGCGGGTCAGGAATTTCGTCCGCCGTGACCAGCCAGGGACCGGTGGGCGCAAAGGTATCGCAGCTCTTGCCTCGAAACCACTGCTTGTCGCCGTGCTGCATGTCGCGCGCCGTCACGTCGTTCAGAATGGTGTAACCGGCCACGTGCTCCCAGACCCGATCCTGCGGGATGCGGCTTCCGCCTTTGCCGATCACGACCGCGAGCTCCGCTTCGTAATCCGGCTGCGTGGTGTTGGGCGGCAGGCGGATGGGATCACCGGGACCGATGATGGTGTTGGCGGACTTGAGGAAGAAGACCGGGGACGCGGGCGGTTCGATCCCCTGTTCGCGCGCGTGGTCGGCGTAGTTCAGGCCCACGCACGTGATCTTCGGCGGACGCGCGATGGGCGCGCGTAATCGCGCCTCGCTGAGCGGGATCACGAGTCCAGGTTCGGTGGCCGACTGGGCGGCTGCCGTTGTCACGGCGCCGAGGGCACCGAGATACTCCCGGCCGCGGCCGATGAGATCGATCATGTCAAAGGGCGCGCCGGGCGCGCGTTCCAGCCTCTCGATGGCCGCGCGCAGACCCTGCTCGGGCTTCGGGAGCAAGCCGCCCCAGTCGATCGCCCCGGCAACGTTCACCACGGATTCGCCTTCGACCACGCCGAGGCCCCGGCCGTCCGGGCCGTCATAGGTAACAAGTTTCATCGATCAGTCTCCCTCCAAATCGAGATCCTTCCAGCGGTCGCGAAATGTCGTGGACGCGAGCGCAGGCAGATCGCGTCCGTTCGTCCAGGCCGAGAGCGGAAAATGGCGTGAAGAGCTGATCCAGCCCGACCGTGCCGCCAGACGCTGGCCGAGGCGGGCCAGGCGGCCGCTCCAGGCGTAACGGCGGGGGCTCGTCATCAGCCAGGCCCAGAAGCGCATGGCCGTGCGCTCGCGTACCGGCGATCCGGCCGGCTTCGCCCCCTCGAGCGTGTCCTGCACCTGGGCCCTCAGGTGAAGCAGCAGGTCCGGGATATTAATCTTCACCGGGCACACTTCGCGGCAGGCGCCGCACAGCGACGACGCGAAAGGCAGTTCACGCGTTTGCTTCAGGCCGGCGATCGTTGGAGTGATCAGCGCGCCGATCGGCCCGCTATAGACCCAGCCGTAAGCGTGCCCGCCGATCTTGCGATAGACCGGGCAGGCGTTGAGGCACGCGCCGCAGCGGATGCAATAGAGAGCTTCGCGCATCTTCTCGTCCGCCAGGGCCCGGGTGCGGCCGTTGTCAATCAGGATCACGTGCATGGCGCTGGGACCGTCTTCGCCGGCCCGGCGGGGTCCGGTGAGAATCGACGTATAGGACGTGAGCTTCTGGCCGGTGCCCGACCGCGCCAGTAATCTGAGGAATACGCCGAGGTCCCGAAAGCGCGGGATGAGCTTTTCAATCCCGACGAGCGCCACGTGGACGGGCGGCGCCGTGGTCGAGAACCGGATGTTGCCTTCGTTCTCGACGGTCACCACGCTGCCGGTCTCAGCCACGGCGAAATTCGCGCCGCTCACGCCCATCCCGGCTCCGGAGAAGACCGTCCGCAACGCCCGCCTCGCAATCGCGGTCAACTGCTCGGGCGATTCGGCGCGCTCGGGGTCAACCTCGCGCTCAAACAGGTCCGCGACATCGACTCGCGTCTTGTGAATCGCCGGAGCCACGATGTGCGCAGGCCGCTCATGCGCGAGCTGCAGGATGTATTCGCCGAGATCGGATTCGACCGGCCGGACGCCGCCCGCTTCGAGAGCGTGGTTCAGCTCAATTTCCTCGCTGACCATCGACTTGGCCTTCACCACTTCCCGCGCACCACAGTCGCGCGCGATTTGGAGCACGAGCGCGCAGGCCTCGCGCGCGTCCGCCGCCCAGTGGACCACGCCTCCTTGCCGCTCGACGTTCGCGGCGAATTGTTCCAGGTAGTAGTCGAGATGCGTGATCACTTCGCGCTTGAGCGCTCGCGCGCGGTCGCGTAGCGCCTCGAATCCGGGCACGTCTGCAATCGCCTGGAGCCGGTGATTGTAAAGGCGCAAGGTGGAGCTGCGATACGCCTCCGCCAGGTGCGCGTTTCCAAGCACGCGGTTGCCGAGTTCGTGAATCTGGTTGCTTTCGACGCCCGTGTCACTCATAGCCACTTCTGGATTTCCGACGAATCGTATACGACCTTCGAACCCGGGGCCGACCGTCCGAGGCGGCTGAGAGATTCCGCCCTTTTTTCAGGCGTAACGTTTTTGTTTTTTCGCGGCCGGCTGCCCAACCTGATACCGAAAACGGGTCGGGAATCGGGACCAGCGCGGCAGCGGAATCGTCTTTGTTAGACGCGGCACGTTTTTCAGTGTCGCACGAATCAAGCCCGTTCGTGAGTACCACCGAGAGAATCAAGGCAATTTTTTCCACTAAATGGTTTCAGTCGATTAGCCTGTGGAAAAGCTCACGGCAAACTGTACACTTTAACCCACTGCACCAGCATCTCATTTGGGCTGAGAGTCCCTGAATTAACCTGGCTGTGCCATGAGGCCGTTTGCGGAGAGGCGACGGAGTTGTTCAGAATGATGAAGTAAGGTCCCGTTGGTATGTTCGTTGTGTAAGCGCACATCAGCTTCCCGTCCAGGAACATTTTGACGAACTCGCCTTGCCGGTATGCCATGGCGTAGGTGTGATAGCTTGCGGACAGCTCTTCGCCGGTATCGATCAGGTGCTGGACGTTTCCTGGGCTATGAAGATTGCAGGCGAAGACGCGATCGGGACCGATCGATCCATCGAGGAATCCGCCCTCCTGCAAGTCGATTTCGGCGCCATTTCCCCCAGGGCCAGCCAGGAACCAGATCGCCGGCCAGGACCCGTTGCCGGTAAAGGGCAGTTTGGCCCGCACCTCGACATAGGCGTCCTCAAACGTGAAGCCGTGCGTCGAGCCGAAATGATCGTCCGGATAGGATGAAATGACCGCCCCCGTCCAGCTGTAGCCGCTTGCGGTAGTGCCGGCCTGGGCTAGCAACTTGAGTCCGGAGCCAGTGCTGACGGACGAAGGCTGGTCATAATCCAGATTGAAGCCCGACGGCACGTCGATTGCCGAGCTTTCCGGGGGTTGATTCTCCTCTGTGTTCCAGGGCCAGCCGGTGGCAGAGTTGTCCGTTACGAAAGGGTCCCAATAGACTGTGTTTAACGTTCCCCCATTGAAATGATCCTCAAAGAGCAGGTTGCCGGGCGATTGCGCCCGCAACGGCACAAGGCCGGTGATCGAAAGGAACAACAGCGCTGGTGCAATCTTGAAAAACCGCCGCATTGCTGCTGCCATGGAGTCTCTCCTTTACGTTGGGCAAAGTCTCAAGGCGATTCACGGCGACTTATGGAGATAGCCCCGCACGAACCACGCCGGACTTGCTCGCGCGACATCCGCCGGTCCCATCGCTCACCATACGCCCACCATCGTCCGAACACAATCGGCGCCACTCTATTCAAATTGGGTGGCTCTCGTTGCCGGCAGGACCAATGAGCATTCTTCCATCGCGACTCGTTTGACTCCCGTGCCTCCGGAATGCATACCCATGCACATGAGGACGACTCTGACCATCGATGAAAATCTGCTTGAGCGCGCCTCGAAACTGACCGGGATCCGGCAGAAAACCGCATTGGTGCATGCAGGCCTGGAGGCCTTGATCGCGCACGAAGCGGCCCGACGCTTGGCCCCTCTGGCGGGCGCGGAAGCCGCCCTACGCGCCGTCCCAAGGCGCCGGATCGGGGCCGGCCGGTGATCTTGTCTGTCTCAGATCAATGGCAACTGACATTGAGTGATGGCACGACGATAAAGCCCTCTTCTTCAGCGCCGAACTGGATGGTGCAGCCTTGGCGGAACTTTTCGGCGGTCATAGCGCACAAGGCGGCATCGACGTAATCAAGGTTGGTGAGGGATTTGACATCGTAACTCCTCTTCAGAACGTCGCGGCGATTGGATCCTTTGGGTCTGGCCGCGACAACTTTCCCGGCAAGGGCGCAGACGATGGCGTGGGGAAAAGTCTCAAAGCAGACCAGGCCCTCCCTGCGGCTTCCGTCGAAGAGCGGATAACGCGGCGCGAGTTGTTCGTAGAGCGTCTCGCCGCTAAAGACCCAGTCGTAGAAACCCTTCTTGTGGTCCAAGGCGTGGGCGCGGGTCGGCGTGGCAAAACAGCGAATCTTCTTCCCCGCCAATTCAAGATCGCGCTCGGCCAGCCGGGACAGGCCTGATCCGCTCCAGCGGCAGGGAGCATCCACCGCGACGATTTTCGCTCCTTGCTCCAGACACCACGTCACTATCTCGGCAGGATTCGTAGACGCTGCCTTCTGGAAGACTCCGTTTCGTAGCGCGACGGCGTGAAAGCCCTTCTTTTCTCCGCCGACGTCGATCCCAACCACAGCCTCGTCATCCGGCGCCATACTTATTCACTTAAGGACTCGTGTGTGGCGGATACATCGCTTCACCGCAACTGAAAACCAGATCGTGCGACCTTGCAGATCGTTACTTATCGGCTCGCCAGCACTTCCGCAAGGTGCATCGTCTTCAAAGGGACGCCCTGCCGATGAATCAAGCCGGCCAGGTGCATCAGGCAGCCGGAATCATTGGCCACGAGGTATTCGGCGCCGGCCTCGAGCGCCGCCTTGATTTTGTCGTCGCCCATGGCAACCGAAACCTCGGGTAACTTCACGGAGAAGGTCCCGCCAAATCCGCAGCAAAGCCGATTGTCACCTAGTTCCACGAGTTCGGCGCCGCGCACCGCGCGCAGCAGGCGGCGCGGCTCCTCAGACACGCCGAGTTCCCGCAGCAGATGGCAGGAGTCATGGTAGGCTACGCGATGCGCGAATCGAGCCCCCACGTCGTCCACTTTGAGCACCTTGACGAGAAACTCGGAGAACTCGAAAACTCGGGCGGCCATGGCCCGCGCCTGCGCGCTCCGCACCGGGTCATGCTCGAACAGTTCCGGATAGAAGACCCGCATCATGGAGGTACAGGAACCCGACGGGCTGACGATGTAGTCCGGATGGTCCACGCCGGAGGCGCCCGGCGCTCGCTCGGCGGTGAACAACTCGGCGGTGAACAAGTCGAGCGTGCGGGCCGCCACCTCGCGCGCCTCTGCGCGGAATCCAGTGTTGAAGGCCGGCTGGCCGCAGCAGGTCTGCGCCTGGTTAAATGACACCTCGACGCCGAGCCGCCGCAGGACTTTGACGGCCGCCTCCCCGACCCCGGGATAGAACTGGTCGGCCAGGCACGTAATGAACAGTGCGACGCGCATCGCTTGTCAGGATAACCCGTCTGCTAGAATAACCGCTGAGGTTTCCGGATGGCACTGCTTTCGCGGATCCGATCCATCTTCCGTCTCTTCGTGCTCTTTACGGTGCTGGCGGCGGTGGCGCTGCTGAGCGCGATCACCACCATTCGCGTCACCATCCACAGCGGGGAAGAGAAAGCGCCCAACCTGGTAGGATTGGCCCTCGAGGACGCCGAACACCGGGCGGGCGGCATGGGACTCGGCATCAAAGTGGAGGATCACCTCTTCAGCAGCAAGTATGCGGAGAATCACATCGTCTCCCAGGCGCCGCCGCCCGGAGACAGCACCAAGTCCGGCCAGGACATCCACGTATTGGTGAGTCTCGGGACACCGCGAGTCACCGTGCCGGATCTCGTCGGGCAAAGCGTCCGGGCCGCGCAGGTGACCGCCGTGCAGCAGGGCCTGACGCTCGGCGACGTTGTGACCGTGCACTGGAGCGGCGTGGGGGCCGATGGAGTCGTGGCGCAAGAGCCGCCACCCACCTCGCAGCCGGCGCGCAGTCCGGCGGTGAATCTGCTGATTTCGCTCGGCGAGCCCACGCCCGCGTTTGTATGTCCCGACTTTGTCGGCATGACGCTCGCTCGGGCAAGGAATCAGATTACGGCGGCGGGATTCACGATGGGCGACGTGCAAACACCGGCGCCTGCAACGCCCGCACCCGCGCCGGGATCGCCCACGCCGGGATCGTCCGGGCCGGGGTTGCCGACGCCGCCTGCGCCCGCCGCTTCCGCAAACCCGTCCGGGACCATCGTGAGCCAGACACCCGCCCCAGGCTCCAAGATTTCGGCGGGAACCGCCTTCAATTTTACGGTCAGTCCCTGAGCCCCTGACAGCATGGAAACACCATGTCTCGACGGCACGAACGGCGCCAACCCCACCGGGGCGCGGGTGGCGGAGCCTACGGTGACGGCATGGTATTCAAAGTTACGCCGGCGGGACGCTCTCGAGCATCGTGCCGTTCGAGATGCCGCCACGGCTTGTGAATTCCTGGCAGGCGCGTAGGGGGCCGGTTTGAAACCTGCCCTTACAGGCCAGCTTGCTGGCCTAGACAGGGTTGAAATTGCGGGTAGAGCCGCGAGCAAGGGTTGGCTATTGGTGGGGGCCGCGCTCGGCGCGGCCTTCACGCCGGTTTCCAGGGCGTTTATCACGACCAGGGTACCGGGGGGCGTTCAGCCAATGCTGTCGCCATCGGCATGAGACCGACAGTTCCACTACGTGTACTTGACCCACTTCACGAGCTCGACGAGCGAGGGGCGCTTTCCGTACATCAGAATGCCCACTCGATAGATGCGGGACGCTAGAAGCACCATCCCGGCCGTGGTCATTCCGAGGATCCCAAGACACAGGGCGATCTGCCATACGGGCGGTGTTTGCAGCGCGATGCGCAGCAGCATCAGGATGGGCGCGAAGAACGGGATCATCGAGAGCCCGACCGAGAGCGAGGAATTAGGGTCGCGCAGGATGACGTTGAAGCACACCACGGCAGCCACAATGAGCATGGTGATGGGAGTTTGCACCTGCTGCGCCTCCTGGTCGTTCGAGACCATGGCGCCCACGGCGGCGTAAAGAGAAGCGTAGAGCAGGTATCCGGCCAGGAAGAAAACCAGCATAAAGACGATCATGACCCAGGAGAGATGGAGCGAAGGAAGGGCGCCGGCGTGGGTCATAGAGGCCGCGGCGGCGCCGTAGGCCGAGACCAGAGCAGCGACGGTGCCCCAGATCGCGTACTGGGTCAGCCCGACCGCCGCCACGCCGATGATCTTGCCCGAAAGCAAGTAGAACGGACGGGTGGACGCCACTAGAATCTCGATGACGCGAGTGGTTTTTTCCTCCATGACGGCCCGCATGGTGGCAACGCCATAAATGATCAGGGTGGTATAGAGCATCATGCCCACGACGACGGCGACAATGAGGGTCTGGCCCTTTTCCTCGGTTTCGCCGTGGGCGCCGACTTTGATCGTCTTCAGGTCGACGCCTTCCACCACCTGGGCGACATCCCGAACGTCGATACCCCGGGCATGAAGCCGTTCGGCGATCACGGCATTGGTTACGGCCTGCGTGATCTCGCTACTCATGCTCATCTCGCCGGGGTTGCGAGTGTGGTACTCCGCCGCAGCCTTGCCGTCGACGAGTTCCGCGGGCAAAACGAGGAAGGCGTCCAGATCGCCGCGCATCACCTGGCTGCGCAAAGCGTCCTGATCAGCGGCGGGCGGACGTTCCAGAACCCGCACCACCTGGAATTCCGGTTCACCGGTTGAGAGCTTCCCGTCCAGGCCTTTAGCGACTGTGTCTCCCAGGCCTCCGGCGTCGTCGAGCACCACAATCTTGAGAGTGTGGCCGGCCTGGCGGCTGGCGGTGTATATCTGCAGGACAAAAATGCCGACGATGAGCACCGGTACGATGACCGTGCTGACAATGAATCCTCTCGTCCGCACGCGCGCGAGGTACTCGCGTTTGATCACGAGCCAGAGCTTATGCATGGGCCACTCCCGAGACCTTCTCGATGAAGATGTCGTTCAGCGGCGGCTCCATCAATTCGAAATGGTTGATGCGCACGCCGCGCGCCACCGCCGCCTTGAGAAGCTCCTGTGAGTCGGCGTTCGGATAGAGCCTGACTTCGGTCACGGCGCCGAAATGGTTCACGGCGGCCACGAGCTCCGGTTGGTCGAGAAAGCCGCCGTCGCCCTCGTACTCGATCTGAACCGTGTTCTTGCCGTAAGAGCGCTTGATAGCGGCCAGCTCGCCGGCCAGCACGCTCTCGCCTTTGTTGATCAGGCAAATAGAGTCGCACATCATTTCCACCTGCTCCATGCGGTGCGTGGAGAGGATGATGGTGGCGCCCTGCCGGCGCAAATCGAGCATGATGTCTTTCACCGCCCCGGCATTGACGGGGTCGAGTCCGGTAAAGGGTTCATCAAGGATCAGGACGGGCGGGCGATGAATGACAGCGGCGATGAACTGCACCTTCTGCTGCATGCCTTTCGAAAGGTCGATCACCTTGTTGCCCACCCAGGACGTGAGTTCGAGGCGCTCCAGCCACTCGTCCACCCTCCGGCCGGCCTCGCGCTCCGGAAGACCCTTCAGTCCGGCCAGAAACAGAAGCACTTCCCGAACCTTCATGCGGGTGTACAGACCGCGCTCTTCCGGGAGATAACCGATCCGGTCCTGGGTGGACTCGGTCAGTGGCTGGCCCAGCATCTGGATGGAGCCTTCGTCAGGCACCATGATGCGCAGGATCATGCGCAAGGTCGTGGTCTTACCGGCGCCGTTCGGTCCGAGGAGCCCGAAAATCGAACCCTCGTTGATCCGCAGACTGAGATTATTGACGGCAACGATCGAGTCGAAACGCTTGGTGACGTTCGTGACGGTAACGGCGGCGCTCTTCTCCATGCTCACCCTAAGTTGAGCCGGCGCTCCGTCATCGGGCGCACGGCTTTCCGGAATCGCGACGAGGTGTTAACTCTTCTCTTCGCCCTGTGCGGCTTGTGAACCGGGTCCGCCGGCAAGAAGCGATGTCAATTCTATAGCATCCAATAGCAGGCAGCAAAGGCGGAGGCGCGGCGGTCGGAGAGCGCCTTCCCGTGCCGGCCCGGACTATGCTTCATTCCGGCAGCTGACACTAAAGTTCTACGATCCAGCCAGGATCAAAATGACACCAGCCACGATCGAAATAACAGAGGTTCGCGGCTGCGCCCGGCGAACGCGCCGGAGGGCCCGGAGAGATGGACCAGCCGGGCCGTAGACGTCCGCCTGTTGGGGCCTGTAATGGATCTGCGGGCCTCCGGTGCCGGTGCCGCCGTATCTTGCAGCTTAAGGATCTGTGCGCAGCCGCCTGGACCGGGGTAAGATAACGGCTCGCGATTTTCGAAGAGAAGCTGCACCGGGGAAAGGATTCGCCATGCGCGATGTTGTCATTATCGGCTCCGGCTGTGCCGGGCTTACCGCCGCGATTTACGCGGCCCGTGCCAACCTGAAACCACTCGTCATTCGCGGGGTCGAGGCGGGCGGGCAGTTGACGCTGACCACCCTGGTCGAAAATTTCCCGGGCTTTCCCGATGGCGTCCAGGGACCGGACTTGGTCGAACTCATGCAGAAGCAGGCGACGGTGTTTGGCGCTGAATTCAAGGAGGGCAACGTCACGCGCGCCGACCTTTCGCGCCAGCCCTTCACGCTGGAGGTGTCATCCGAGACCATCGAGACCCGAACGCTCATCATCGCCTCCGGCGCCTCGGCGAAGCTGCTCGGGCTCGAGTCGGAGCGCAAGCTACTCGGCCACGGCGTCTCCACCTGCGCCACCTGCGACGGCTACTTCTTCCGCGGCAAGGACGTGGCAGTGGTCGGCGGGGGCGACACAGCGGCCGAAGACGCCCTGTTCCTCACCCGATACGCGAACGAAGTCAACATTGTGCACCGTCGCGACCAGCTTCGCGCCTCGAAGATCATGCAGGACAGGCTTTTTCGCAATCCCAAGATCCGCTTCACCTGGGATTCTGCCGTGACCGACATTCTCGATCCGGCCGCGAGCGAGGTGACGGGCGTCCAGTTGAAGAACGTCAAGACAGGGGAGGAGAGTGTCAAACCTCTCGCCGGAGTCTTCATCGGAATCGGACATTCCCCCAATACCGACGTCTTTCGAGGCCAGATCGACCTGAATGAGAGCGGCTACATCATCACCCATGACGGCTCCAAGACGAATATTCCGGGCGTTTTCGCAGCAGGCGACGTGCAGGATCATATCTACCGGCAGGCCGTAACGGCTGCAGGTTCGGGCTGCATGGCGGCCATGGACGCCGAACGCTACCTGGAGGCCAAGGGCTGAAGATCGGTGTAGGTCCGGCGCCCCCTTCTCGCACTCGACATGCTACGCGCATTCCTGCTCTATCTTTCCGAGCGCAGCACTCCACGGCGCCTCCTCACGGGCCTGCCGGCGGCGCGCAAGCTGCCTCAGCGCTTTATCGCCGGTGAAGCTTTGGAGGACGCGCTCGCGACCATCCGGCGCTTGAACGCCGACGGCTTCGACGTCACGCTCGACCACTTGGGGGAGAGCGTGACCAGGCCGGCCGAGGCCGAGGCCACTTGCCGCGGCTACCTGGATGTTATGGAGCGGCTTCAGAGAGAGGGACTGCGCGCCAACATCTCCGTCAAGCTGACGGCGCTCGGGCTTGCGCTCGACGAGGGCCTGGCACGGCAACAGGTCGGGGCCCTGGTGGAGCGGGCCGGCCAACTGCAGACCTTTGTGCGCATCGACATGGAAGGCTCGGCGTTCACCGAAAGCACTCTGCGCGTGTTCCGGCTGGTCGACGCCCCGCGCGACCGGCTCGGGATCGTCATTCAGTCGTACCTTTATCGAAGCGAGCAGGATGTCGATGACTTGCTCGCTCGCGGGGCGCGGATCCGGCTGGTCAAAGGCGCTTACAAGGAGCCCCCGGAGATCGCCTTTCCCAAGAAGGCGGACGTGGACGCCAATTTCGTGAAGCTCACCGAGAAGATGCTGGCAAGCGGCATATATCACGCCATCGGCACGCACGACGCCGCCATGGTCGACGCCACCCTGGAATTCGCGCGGCGTCGCAACATCGGCCCGGACAAGTTCGAGTTTCAGATGCTCTACGGGGTCCGACGGCGCCTGCAGCGCGAGCTGCTTCAGAAAGGCTATCGCGTCCGTATCTACGTTCCGTACGGCGAACAGTGGTATCCATACTTCATGCGGCGCCTGGCGGAACGGCCTGCGAATGTGCTGTTCTTGCTGAGAAACCTGGTGCGGGGCTAGAGAGCAAGTCGCCTTGGGCGGTCCGGTCTGGGCACCGCGTCATGAGAGAGAGCTAATTGTGGCCACCGCTAAGAGCCTGCTTCGCTTTCTTCACAAGCACGGCTACCGGGAACAGCGGCAGACCGGTTCACACATCATTCTGAAGCACGCGTCGCGTCCGATGTTGGTTGTGCCCTTCCATCGGGGCGATTTGCCGCGCGGGCTATTCCTCCGAATCCTGAAGGACGCAGGATTCTCGGAGCATGACTTTCTTGAGGGCTGACAGGTTTTCTTCTTGTTAAACCGCCAGCGACACCGTTTCTGTGTACACGGTACGTGGCGTCGGCACCGGCCGCTTGTGAGCACGACATTCCCGGATGTAAATGCGCATTGCTTCGAGAATGCCTGCCTTGGCTTCGTCGATGGTCTTGCCGAGGCCGTAAACGCCGGGAAAGTCCTCGCTGTAGGCGTAATACTTGCGGCCCTCGCGCTCGACGGTTATGGGGTAGGTGTAAACGTCCATACGCTTATTGTACTACATCGCCGCTGCATTTTTCCGCAACCGCGAGAATCACTAGTCCATCCTGGAAAACGACCGGTCGATCGTAAACGACATGGTAGCGCAGGCTTCCTCGACATAGTGCGAGAGAGCGTCACGATAGAAGGCCATACTGCGGGCGCGCACGGACTCTTCCGGCTCGTGCGGATTCACCAGGTGGTTGGTCTCATGCAGGAAGACGCTCAACAGGCGGAGGCGCGACTGCCGGTCGTGAAATTCGTCCAAGCGGCTGCCCTCGAAGAACCGGGCGTCGAGTGCGGTTTCTTCCAGGGGCAGAGCGGGCCACGCCTCGACGCGCTGCCACGCGATGTCGATTTCGCCCACCGTGCCGCCGCCGAACGCTTCGTGAGGAACGGCAAAGGCCTCTTCGCGCACGACGGGATGACGATGGCCCAGGCATCCGCAGCGATTCCGGCGCCGGAGATCGAGAACGATCACGTCCGGCGATCCCGCGAGCACCGCGTCGTAGACCTCATGGCAGGACGGCGGCGCGCCCGGCCAATCCTGCGCGAGCGCAAGCGCCACGCGCCGCGCGGGCGAAGCGTCCCGCCGCCAGTGCGCGATCACCACTGCGAGCGGCCCGGCGCCCGGCGCGCGCTCAAGCTCCGCTACCAGGTAGCGGCGTCCGCGCAGCCATTCGAGCGTCCGCGTAAGCCGCGATCGGCCGGCAAGATAATCGTTCAGACGCTTTCCGAGCGTGCTCATGCCGCCATTCTAGCTCCGCTTGCGGCCCTAGCGCCAAGCCCAATTGCGTTTGTCACGTAGCGTGCGCCGCAGCTATAATCAGGCTTGGACAATCCGGGGCGATGGAGTTCGCCTGACCCAAACCTCCTGCTGACTGCCGGATGATGACTCCTGACCGCTCGATGGCGCTCAGGAGTTTTTTGTTTCTGCACGCCCTCTGCGGTAGAAAGAGAAGGAATCGCTTGCGCGTAGCCTTCATGCTGATCTTGTTCGGTTCGCTCGGAACGCTGGCGCGATACGGCTTGCAGGGCGTGGTACAGGATCGCACCGGATCGCAATTCCCCACTGGAACCCTGGCCGTGAACCTTGTGGGCTGTTTTCTGCTGGGCGGAATCGGGCAGTACTCGCTGGCCCACATCTCCGTCCCACCCGACTGGCGGGTCGGCCTGACCGTCGGTTTCTTCGGGGCCTTCACCACATTTTCCACGTTCAGTTGGGAGACGGTGCACCTGCTCGACGACGGCGACTGGGTGCGCGCTCTGCTTTACGCGGGGTTGAGCTTTCTCGGCGGCCTCTTCCTGCTGAAGCTCGGCATGCGCCTGGCCAGTCGGTTCTGACGGAGGTTCTGTGGAGCACCAGAGGTTCGAGGGTGAGCGCACCTTGATGCGCATTCACGTCGGCGAGTCGGATCGGTGGCAGCACAAACCGCTCTACCAGTCGATTGTGGAACTCTGCCGGCGCGAAGGCTTCTCCGGCGTGACCGTGCTGCGCGGGGTGGGTGGCTATGGCTCGTCGAGCCGCTACCACACGGAGAACATTCTGCGCCTTTCGCGGGATCTGCCGGTCGTCATCGAGGTCGTGGAAGACGCCGAGCGCATCGAGCGCATCCTGCCCCGGCTCGACGAAATGGTGGGCGGGGGACTTATCACCCTGGAAAAAGTCCGGGTGATTCTATACCGGTCCGGGAAGAAATAACGGGAGCCTTGCTCCAACCCCGCGGAGCTTAAACCCGGAGCCCGGCAGGTCGGCAATCATGAAACTCAGTTCGATTGCACCAGGCGCACCGGAGGCGCCGGACGCGCAGGCCGACGTCGCGTGCTCGCCGGCCCTCAGCCTCGAGGCGGACGGTGTCTCGCGCCTGTCGCGCCTGGCAGAGTTGGCCAGGCTCCTCGACGCCGAGCGCGTCCGCGATGAGGCGTTCGACCTTGCCGGGCAAGTGGCGGGAGGGCGCTTCTACGTGGCCTGCGTTGGTCAGTTCAAGCGCGGGAAGTCAACCCTGATCAACGCGCTGATTGGCGAACGAGTCCTGCCAGTCGGAGTCACTCCGGTGACCGCGGTGCCCACCGTCATCCGATACGGAGAGTGCCTCGGGGCCCGCGTCCGGCTGCGCGACGATTCCTGGCGCGACATGGCGCCGGCAGATCTTGACCTCTACGTCTCGGAGGAGCAGAACCCCGGGAACATGAAGGGGGTGGTTGGCCTGGAAGTATTTGCGCCGAGCCCTCTGCTTGAACGCGGTCTGTGTCTCGTGGACACGCCCGGCCTGGGTTCCGTGTTCACTGAGAACAGCGCAGCCACCGTCGCCTTTGTCCCCCGCGTCGATGCCGCGCTCGTGGTGCTCGGAGCGGATCCGCCGCTAGCCGGCGAAGAGTTGGCTTTGATTGAGGCCATCGCTCCGCGCGTTCGGGATCTGCTGGTGGTGCTCAACAAAGCGGACCGGACTACCGACGGCGAGCGCTCCGCCGCAGATCGCTTCGCCCGCGAGCTGCTCGAAAGGCGCTTGGGCGGGCCCGCGGGTCCCATCTTCGAAGTCAGCGCCGCAGAACGGCTGCAGGAAAGGGGGCCGGAGCGCGACTGGCAGGGCTTGAACGAAGCGCTGCTGCGACTTGGGACGGACTCCGGACATCAACTGGTGAGTGCGGCCTGCGCGCGCGGCATCAAGCGCCTCGGCGAACAGTTGCTCGGGATCATCAGCGCGGAGCGCGAGGCCCTCCGGCGGCCGATCGAGGAGTCGGCGCGCCGGATGGCAGAACTGAAGGATACTGTCTCTCGGGCTGAACGGCCGCTCGTCGAACTCGGGTTTCGCCTGATGGCCGAGCAGCAGCGAATCGGCGGCGTCTTCGCCGCGCGGCATCGGGCGTTTCTCGGGTCCGTACTGCCGCGGGCGATGGACGAATTTCGGGGCGCTGCGCCTCACGGCTTCGGCCCCTCCTACCGTCGCCGCTTGATGCGCGAGGCCCAGGAGATCGCGCGCCGTCACATCGCGCCCTGGCTCCGCACCGAGCAGGAGCACGCCGAACGGGAATACAGGCAAGCCACCGTGCGCTTCGTCGATCTCGGCAACGAGCTGCTGGAGAGGCTGGCCGAGAGCGACATGACGGAGCTCGCTGCTGTGCCTCATGCGCTCGACGCGGAAGACGGCTTCCGCGTGAAATCTCGCTTTTCGTTCGCAGAGCTGATCGAACTGGCCCAGCCTGCCTCGCCCTTGCGCTGGCTGGCGGACGTGGCCTTGGGCCTGACGGGTGCGCACCGCGTGATTGAGCGCGACGCCCGGCGATTTCTTGAACGCTTGCTCGATACCAATACGGCGCGGATCCAGAGCGATATTCTCAATCGCCTCGAGGAAAGCCGGAACCGCCTGGAGCGCGACCTGCGCCGCCGGCTGCGCGAAGTCGTGCGTATTGCGGAGAGGGCGCTGACGCAAGCGCGGCAGGCACAGCAGGTCGGAACCGCCGCCGTATCGGAGGCCATTGGGCGCTTGGACGGTCTGGAACGCGAGATCCGGGCCCTGCGGCCAGGGCCAAAATCGGGGGAAACGCTTGCCTAAGCAGACGGGCGCGAACGTCGAGCCGGCTCTGCCGGGCACACTCTCCACCTCGCACGCTCGCGCCTTGAGCGCCCACTTCAAGACGGTGGAGGAGTACCTGCGCGTCGTGGAATCGTCCCTCGACGGCTTCGAGGGCGTGTTCCATACATCCCCGGCCGAAGTCCCCGCTGCGCAGCGGGCCAGGATTCGCGCGCTGAGCGCAGAGATCATCGATGGGCTGCGACGAATCAGGGATGAGCTCGGCCTTCAGCCGATCGAAACTTCGTCCGTCGGCATCATGAGGGCCTATCTCAGCGAACTTTGGGTGTCGCTCGCGGAGACGCGCGGCCGCCACCTCGGCGGATACGGTAAGGTGCCTCGCGAACTTGCGGCGTACCTGGATCGCCGGGTCGACGAGCTCGAGTTGCTGGTGAACGAGATTCGGGCGATCACCGAGGAAGCTGGCAGAGCCGGCGGCAAAGCAGAGGGCGAGACGTCACGGGCGTCACGCCGGATTCCAGGGTGACCCGATGGCCCTCGACGAACTGCACGAGCGCCGGCTGGCGACGGTGATCAGTCTTTTCGACGACGCCCTCGACCGCATCGAACTTTTGCTGGAAGGGGTCGAGCAGCGTAAGGGATCTGACGGCGAGCCACAGCCCGACCCCAGCGAGATCTGTAACATCCGGCTGGCCGGCGGCCGCATCCGTGAGCGCTTGCGGGCAGCCGCCGAACGCTTCGAGGTGAAGCGGATCGAGCCCCGGTGGCGTCAGAAGCTGGCTGCTGAACTTTCCACGCTCTGGGTCATGCTGGAGAACGCCGCGCCCCGGCGCATGAAGGGCTATGGCCGCGAGTTCGCGCCCCAGGATCGAGCGGACTGGGAAGCCCTGATCCGGGATCTTCTGCGCGATGTCGAGAGCATGCGGCGGGCCGGAGCGCCGGAAAAAACACCCTCTGAGTTACACTGATCTGGGCCGCCAGGGGCGACACTGACGGTCGCGAATCTGTTTCGGACGGGTCGGACGCGATGAAGAACTTGGGAATTTTGCTCTCAGGGCGCGGCTCGAATTTCGAAGCCATCGCGCGCAACGTGCTTTCGGGCGCGATCCCGGCGCGCATCGCGGTGGTGATCAGCAATCGCGAAGGCGCGCCCGGTCTCGATCGTGCCCGTGCCCTCGGATTCGAGGTCCGCTCGCTGCCTTCCAGGGGCAGGGAGCGCGACGCTTATGACCGCGAGCTCGTGGCTGTGTTGCAGAGCTTCGCGGTGGACATCGTGTGCCTCGCTGGGTTCATGCGGATGCTCAGCCCCGGTTTCATCCGCGCTTTTCCCGGCCGCATTCTGAACATCCACCCCGCGCTGCTTCCGGCTTTTCCCGGCCTTGAGGCCCAGAAACAGGCGCTCGATTACGGGGTAAAGTTCACGGGTTGCACCGTGCACATGGTCGATGAGGGCGTGGATACAGGGCCCATCGTGCGCCAGGCGGTCGTTCCAGTGCTGGATGACGACACGCTGGAAACTCTGTCGGCGCGCATTCTGACGGAGGAGCACCGGATCTATTCTGAAGCGATCCGGCTCGCGGTGGAGGATCAGATTCGAATCGAGGGCCGGCGGGTGCTGCAGAATGTTGCTCCATGACCTGCGCTGCATGACTCGAGTGCTGCACAAGCTATTTCGCGCACGAAAAACCAGAAGAAGCCGATGACTATCGACGAACAACTCGCCTACTTGACCAAGGGCGCCGAGGAAACGATCCGCACCGAGGAACTGCGCGCGAAGCTCGAGCGCTCGGCGCAAACGGGCAACCGCCTGCGCGTCAAAGCCGGCTTTGATCCCACGGCGCCGGATATCCACCTCGGGCACACGGTCCTGATTCGCAAACTGAAACACTTTCAGGATCTCGGGCACACCGTGATCTTCCTGATCGGGGATTTCACGGGCTTGATTGGCGATCCTTCCGGGCGAAACGTCACCCGTCCTCCCATGACGCCCGAAGAGATCGCCGCCAACGCCGAAACGTACAAAAAACAGGTCTTCAAGATTCTCGACGCCAAAAAGACAGTGGTTGATTTCAACAGCCGCTGGCTCGACAAGCTCGGCAGCCGCGATTGGGTCACCCTTTGTTCGAAGTACACGGTGGCGCGCATGCTCGAGCGTGACGACTTCGCCAAGCGCATCAAGGAGCACCAGGCGCTCGCCATGCACGAACTGATCTATCCGCTGGCCATGGGTTACGACTCGGTGGCGCTCCAGGCGGACGTGGAACTGGGCGGCACCGACCAGAAATTCAACCTCCTGGTGGGGCGCACGCTGCAACACGAATACGGGCAGGAGCCGCAGGTGATCATGACCATGCCGATTCTGGAGGGCCTGGACGGCGTGCAGAAGATGTCGAAGTCGCTCGGGAATTATGTGGGTATCAACGAGACGCCGGCGGAGATGTTCGGCAAGCTCATGTCGATTTCTGACGAGATGATGTGGCGCTACTACCTGCTGCTGACCGACATGACGCCTGCCGAGATCGATGAATTACGCGGCGCGGTGGCCTCGGGAAAGCAGCATCCCATGCAAGTGAAAAAAGCACTCGCTCGACGAATCGTTGCGGACTTCGACGGCGAAGACGCGGCCGAGAGGGCGCAACAGGGCTTTGAAATCCAACATCAACAGCGAGGTATTTCCTCGGAGAGCCTGACGGTGCATGCACCCTATCCAGGAGAGGAGCCACGGAAACTTTTCAGAATCCTGGCAGACCTGCAGATCTGCGGTTCCAATTCCGAAGCGCAACGGAAGATCAAGGAAGGAGCGGTCTACATTGCAGTGGGGGACTTGGCGCAGCCGGAGTGGCAGCGCATCACTGATCCGGCGTGGGTGCTTGACCCCAAACAGCACCCGATGGCGGTTTTACGCGTCGGACGCGAACGCCATCAGATCGCTTTTGGTCCATAAGGCCGCAAGGGTTGCATCGCAGGCTGGCGACCGCGCTAAGGCCGTTGCACAAGGCCAAGCCGTTCTTCGACCCGGTCAACCCGGTGGGAAAGGTCGCTGATCTGGGTGTGGAATTCGAGACGCATCTCGGCAAAACCCTGCTTCATCTCGGCGCGTAGGGCGTCGATTTTGGCATTGAACTCGTTACGAAACGACTCCAGCTGGCGGTGGTTGAAGTAGAACCCCAGAATATAGCCTGCGACGATCACGGCAGTAGGCATCCATAGCTGTGACTGCGTATTCATAGCTCTCCTGCACTATAACAGTCCAAGCTCTACTTCCGCAACGTTGGCGGCTGCACGTTGGCGGCTGCACTACGGCGAAATTCTGTGCCCAAAACGGATATCTCTCATCCAATATTGGAGCCACGATTGAAGCGATGGAGGGTGAGCATCATGGCAGATATTGCCGTTAGTTTCCTGCATGAGCAACTGCTCGACCGCCGTCAGAGGCTGACGTCGGCCGTCACGTGGGCGCCCGACGAACGTCATCTGAGGCAACTCCTCAGCGATGTGGACGCCGCTCTGGCAAGGATGGATCAGGGCACGTTTGGGATCTGCGATGTGTGTCACGAGCCGGTGGAGGCCTCGCGCCTGATGGCTGATCCCCTGGTGCGCTACTGCCTCGATCACCTTACGGCCGCCGAGCGTTCGGCGCTGGAGTACGACTTGCAGGCAGCGGCTGGCCTGCAACGCGGATTGCTGCCTCCCGCAGAGACCCGTCACGATGGCTGGCAGGTGGCGCATCAGTATCGCCCGCTCGGCCCCGTGAGCGGGGATTATTGCGACCTGGCGGTCGACGAGGCTCCCGAGCGCGCTCTCTTCTTCTTCCTGGCAGACGTTTCCGGCAAAGGCGTGGCCGCTTCCATGCTGACCGCGCAACTGCACGCCATTTTCGGAAGCCTGGTCGCCCGGCGGCTGGGCGTGGCTCCCCTCATGACCGAGGCCGGCCACATTTTTGGCCGCAGTTCGCTGTCGCCGTTCTTCGCAACGCTGGTGGGCGGCCGCGTGGGTGCGGGTGGCCGGCTGGAGATCGCAAACGCCGGACACTGCCCGCCCTTGCTGCTGCGCGGGCAAGAGGTCTCGCGGCTGGAAGCTTCGGGGGTTCCCCTGGGGATGTTTGCGAACGGCGACTATCGAGCGGAGCAGTTGCAGCTTGACCCGGGCGACATTCTGCTGATCTACACAGATGGCCTCACCGAGGCTCGCGACGCCCAGGACGAGGAGTATGGAGAGGAGCGCGTGATCGATTCGATTCGGCGGGCCTCCCATTCGAGCGCCCGCGACGTTGTCAACGCTTCGCTTGCAGGCCTGGAGCAATTCCTCGGCGGTTCGGCGCCGTCTGACGATCTCACAGTGATGGCGATTCGCCGGAGCAACTGAGCTACCAGCCAAACTCAGGGCGGCGGATCCTTGGCAACGGGCGCGGAATGCGATCGCCTCTGCCGTGCGACCGCCAGAACGCGTGCGTCCTCGGCGATGAGAACGGCCTCGACCACTGCGTCGTGCACATCCTGCCGCTTGGCGCCTTCCGCGAGCAACTTCTCGGCGATTCGAAGAGTTTGCGCGGCCGTGTCGAGCGTCTGGGGCGCGACGTCAGCGGCCCCGGCGGCGCGCGCCACGGCGAGGGCGCGGCGCGCTTCGTCGAAAAGCAGCGGCTCGGGCGGGTTCTTCGCGTCAGAGGCGTTGTTCGCGGTCACCTCAGAGCCGATCGGGGATTGGAGCACTTCACATTCTGCCTGCGTCAGAGGAATATTCACCGCGTTACCCGGCGCCAGGTCCGCCTCAAAGACCACCGCAGAGCTTGGCTGGCTGACCGCAAAGTAGGGTTCGGCGGTCACAATCAGGCCGAATCGCGGTTGCTTGAATTTGGTGTCGAGATGGCCCTCACTGCCCGCGAGTTCCACCTCACCCAGGTTCGTAGTCCTGCCGTCCGGGGTTACGGCCCAAAGCGTGTAGGTCAGGTACTGCGCGCCCAGCCGCGAAGCCGCGGGAAGACTCGTGAAAAGCGCGCGGATTTTCCACGCGGACTTGAAGGGCTCAATCTCAGCCTGGCCGGCGGCGCCGGACACGAGCGGCGTGTACCGAAAGGCGATCGCGGTCGGGCCGGAAAGACTGCTGAAATCCATGATCCGGACGCGCTGGGATCGGGTTGGGGGCGGGCTCTCTTGGGCGCCTGTCGCGAGCCCTGTTGCAGGCCCCACCTCGGGCAACGATTGCGCCTGTCCCAATGGTGCGGCCGGAGCCGGATCGAGACACCACGCGCTCGTGATCGCGGCGGCGAGCGCCAGGGCCCTGCAGGCTTGGCCTGCTATGGCGGACGGGAAGCGCATTACTGAGACGACGCCGGCGGAGGGATGGTAAGGTTTAGAACGATGATCGCATTATCGTCGAGGGAACTCGCATGACGCACAACCGACGCCTGACCCTTATAGTTGGCCTGGACCTTGTAGTCGTCGGCCGGCTTCAGATCCGTGAATTGGTATCGTCCGCCGGTCTCGGTGTAAATGCCCAAAGTCTTACCGGTCGCTTCGTCCGTGAGTTCCACCGTCGCCCCGACGATGGGATTGTTTGAGCCGTCGAGCACCTCGCCTTGTACCGTCTTGGTCGGCGGCGCCTTCTTCCGGGCGGCGGCCGAAAGCGGCAAAACGCCGAGCAGCATCAGACAGACGGCGGCACGTACGAGACGTGCCAGACCAGATTCCCCGCCCGGACCCACAAGACACCGCATGCGGACAGGCCCGTCGCAGGCGCTACCAGTCTTCCTCTTCCTCTTCATCCTCATCGAGAACCACCCGCAATTCCAGGGGATTGGAACTCACCACCTCGAGCTCCGCGCCACACTCATGGCAATCGAGCTTCTCCCCCTCTTCAACCTCGTCGTCTTCCATGTCGATCACAGCGTCGCATTCCGGACAATGGGCCATGGCACACCCCAGTAAATCGAGACTTGAGCTCCCGAGAAAAGTCTATTCATTCAGCGCCGGGATGTCCAGTCGCCCCTTGGCGCTTGCACGAGACGGCGGCGAAAGACCGCGCTTCGTCCTTGACGCCTGTCAAGAGCTTATGCTAGGGTCAGCCTCACTGAAACCAAGGAGCCGGGCTCGGAGCATGTCTGAGGTTGTAAAGGTCGACGAAAGGCGTCTGGAGTTCGCGCTGCAGTATGCCGTGCGCCTGATCCTGTCGGGCAAGGTGATCGGCTTTCCCACGGACACCTTCTACGGACTTGGCGCCGATCCCTTCAACCTGGCGGCGGTCAGTGAGATCTTCCGCATCAAAAGGCGGAGCTACGACCGGCCCTTGCCGCTGCTGGTCTCTTCGCTCGACCAGGCGGCCGATCTCACCATCGACCCACCGGCCTTGTTCTTCCGCCTGGCGGAGAAGTTCTGGCCCGGGCCGCTCACGATCATCGTGCCGGCATCGCGCCAGATCCCTTTGAAGGTGACGGGAAACACCGGGCGTGTGGCGCTGCGAATGCCCAAGGCTCCTCTGGCGATTGCCCTGATCGAGGCCTCGGGCCGGCCGCTGACCGGGACCAGCGCCAACCTAACCGAGCATCCGGCCTGCGCCACCGCCCAGGAGGTGGAACTGCAGATTGGCGACACCGTGCCCTTGATCCTCGACGGTGGGGCGACGCCGGGCGATCTCGCCTCGACCATCATCGAACTCGACGGCGACGAATGGCAGATCCGCCGACACGGGCCGGTTGTCGAAGCGGACTTGAAGGAGTTTCTCGGCTGAGCCGTCCCCACCGGATGCGCTGGATGCTCGCGGCCGCCGTTGTGGCCTTGATCGTGGCAGTGGCCGCAGAATGCCGGCTGTACGTGGCCATCCGCCGACAGGCGTCGGTTGACGAGGCTCGTGGGGCGGGCGCGATCGTCGTCTTCGGCGCGGCGCAGTACGAGGGCCAGCCTTCGCCGGTATTCAAGGCCCGGCTGGATCATGCTTTTGACCTCGAAGAGAAAGGTCTCGCGCCCGTTGTGATCACGACTGGCGCCGGCGGCGGTGATTTGCGATTCACCGAGGCCGGTGTGGGGCGCGATTATCTGATCCAGCTAGGTATGGCCGCGGACAAAATTCTTGCCGACACTGCCAGCCAGACCACCTACCAAAGCGTTCAGGCCGTGGCACGCCTGCTGCTCGAACGTCACCTGGACTCCTGCATTGCCGTAAGCGACGGGTTTCATCTCTACCGTATCAAGCGGATGCTGCAGCAGCGGGGCGTGGAACCCTACGGGTCACCGGCGCCGGAAAGCCCCATCGAGGCGGACGCGTGGGAGCGCACCCTGCACACCGTCCGCGAGGTGGTCAGCACCACCGCCTGGATTCTGGGTTATCGAGGCTAGGCTCCTTACCCCATTGTCAGCGTCCCCAACACCACGGGCCTGCGCGCTCCCGTGACGCCGGGCAGATTTCCGGCGAGTCCGTGCACGGTCCGCTCGGCCAGGAGAGCGAACGCCATCGCCTCCTTGGCGTCCACCGGCCACCCGTAGTCATCGGAAGGCCGGACCTGCAGTGCCGGCAACAGGGCTTGAAGCCGCTCGACCAGCAGTCCATTGTGAGCGCCGCCGCCCGAGATCACCAGGCGGTGCAGCTTCCCTTGCGGCCTGACCCGGGGGAATACAAAGCGATCGATAGCGCCGGCAATGGAGCGCGCGGTCAGCTCCGCGGCGGTGCGCAACAAATCTTCGCAGCGGTACGACGGCCGCCGGGAGAGAAAATACCGGGTCACGAAGCCGCTTCCGAATTCCTCCCGACCCGCGCTCCTGGGCGGGCGGCGCTCGAAAAAGGGGAAGCAAAGCGCTTTGGCGAGCAGCGGCTCGATTACTTTTCCGCGCGCCGCCTGGCGGCCTCCGGCATCGTAGCGCCGGCGGCCCCTGGTGCAGTGGCGAACCAGCTCGTCCATCACCATGTTGCCGGGTCCGGTATCAAAGCCGAAAACGTCGTCGGGACGCGCACCGGCTGGAATCACGGTCAGGTTGGCGATGCCCCCGAGGTTGAGCGCCACCGATCCCCGGCGGGCATCCGCGAGCAGCAGGTAGTCCGCCATGGGCACGAGCGGCGCGCCCTCGCCGCCCGCCGCGATGTCGGCGCTGCGGAAGTCCGCCACCACCGGAGCCCCTGTCCGCTCCGCAATCACGGCCGGCTCACCGATCTGTAGCGTACTCGGCGGCGCGCTGCCCACAGCGCAGCCCTGGTGAAACACGGTCTGGCCGTGCGAGCCGATCACCGCAAGGCGCTCGGGCTGCACTCCGGCTTCGCCGCACACGCTCAGGGCGGCACGCGCGAAGGCATCGCCGACGCGGACGTTGAGTTCACTCAGGTCACCCGCGGTCAGCCGCTGCCCGCCCGCCACATCGAGCAGCCTCTCCCGCAAGGCCGCCGGATACGGAATCGTTACGAACTTCAACAGCCGGGCCTTGCGACGCGCCACGGGCCCGCTGAGGCGCACCAGGGCCGCGTCTACACCGTCGAGAGAGGTTCCGGCCATCAAGCCTAGAGCCAGGGCCGACCCAGGCTCGGCTCGCAGGCCTTTTCGAGGCTGTTTTCGGGGCGCGCTACGCATAGCATTCAAGCGTCCATTTTCGCTGCAAAGTCCTCGAAGTCGCGTTCCAGCCGCGAAAATTCCCTTGCGGCCACCTGCTTCGGGGGCCGTCGCACGCGTCCTCGGGCAGACTTGACGCGGGCGAGAGCCTGTGTGACACGGTCGCGCGGGAGCCTGCCGGAACCGGCGGCGCGATCGAGCCCCTGACTGACCGTTTCCACTAGCCTAGCCTCACCCGGAACGAGGATAAGGTCGCACCCGGCCGCGAGCGCGCGGATCGCAGCTTCATCGATGCTGACGCCGGCGGCTTGGGCTGCGAGCGAAGCGTCAGCCAGCGCCATTCCCTCGAAGCGGAGCTTGGCGCGCAGCAACCCCTCGACCACGCCAGGTGAGAGCGATGCCGGATGCAGAAACTCGTAGTCGTAGGCGCGGTGCACGGCGTAACTCATTTCGACGGCAGCGAGCGTATCGCCGAGCGTGCGGTACGGCACGAGATCGTGGCGCCAGAGCGCGGCCAGCGACCGGTCGACTACGATCGGCTTGGCACGTTCTGCCGGAAGCCCGGGAAAGTGCCGCCCGCAACCAAGGACGTGATTAGAGCTGAGCGCGCGAACGAAGGCTTGGGCGCGCGACGCCGTCCCCGACGGCGAGGATTCGGGATTGCCGGCGCCACTTGGGATCTCAGCCGCGCGGGCGGATGCGTGAGGCGCCTCGAGATCGAGTGTCGGCGCCAGGGTCAGGTTCAGTCCCAGAGCCGCCATCGCGCGTCCGATCAATGCGCCTGCTTCTCCGGCGCCCTGCGCCGAAAGACTGAGCGCCCGGGGAATCGCCTTGAACACAACAGCCAACGGTCCGCCTCCTTCCTCTTCGATGGCCGTGAATGGCATCTCGCCGAGCACACGCGCCGACTCCCGGCACGCTTTCAGTGTGGCCTCGGGATTCGTAAGCTGCCGAAAGAGAAGCCCCGCCGGCTTGATACGCTCGAGCAAGCGACCCAGAGCCCCGCTCCAAGTCCCGTCCACAACCTCAATCAGTAACAGCGAGCCAAGCCCGGCATCCGGCATGGGTACTCCGACGTAGAAACAAGACCTCGCCGGTTCACGATCCCGCTTCCATTCGGGGACCAACGATGTCCGATTCTGACCTCTGACTCCTGACTCTGGCTTCTGATTTACCGGATCTGCCGCTTGAGTTCGGCGAGCAGATTCAGGGCCTGGAGCGGCTTCATGTTGTCGAGGTCCGCTTCTTCAAGGGCCCGGACGATCTCCGCGTTGAGCGGCGTGAAGATGGTCAACTGCACGGGCGATCGCTCGCGGGGCCTGGCGGACTCGCCGTCGGGCTGGGCCGCTTCCGCCGCCAGGCGTTCGCTCAGTGTATGCTCGCTCCGCTCGTGCTGCTCCAGAATTTCGCGGGCGCGTTCGATGACCGCCGCCGGCAATCCGGCCAGCCTCGCCACTTCCACGCCGTAGCTCTTGTCAGCGCTGCCAGGCTCGACTTTGCGCAGGAAAATGATGTTCGATCCCGATTCCTTCACCGAGACGTGGTAGTTCTTCACGCCCGGCAACAACCCGGCGAGGTCGGTCAGCTCGTGATAGTGGGTGGCGAACAGCGTCTTGGCGCGCGTACGCGCCTCGAGATGCTCCACCACGGCCCAGGCGATGGCCAGGCCGTCGAACGTCGCCGTGCCGCGGCCAACCTCGTCGAGTAGCACCAGGCTATGGTTCGTGGCGGTGTTCAAAATGCTCGCGGCCTCGGTCATCTCCACCATGAACGTGGAGCGGCCGCGCGCCAGGTTGTCGGAAGCTCCGATGCGGGTAAAGATGCGATCGAGGATGGGCAGCCGCGCGCGCTCGGCGGGCACAAACGAGCCCATCTGCGCCATCAGGGCGATCAAAGCTGCCTGCCGCAGATAAGTGGACTTTCCCCCCATGTTCGGTCCGGTGATGATGAGGATGCGGTCGGTATCTGAATTCAGATAAACGTCATTCGGGATGAAGCCGCCGCTGTCCCCGGGAGCCACCAGGCGCTCAATCACCGGATGACGCCCCTGAAGAATCTCGAACACGCCGTCCCCGTCGATGGCCGGGCGGTGATAGTTGCGCTCAGCCGCGAGACGCGCGAAGCAGGCCAGAACGTCAATCTCCGCCAGGACCCGGGCGCTCTGCCGGACGCGCGCAGCTTCTGCCGCCACGCGCCGCCGGATCTCGCGGAAGAGCTCCAGCTCCAGGGTCTGCGAGCGCTCCTCGGCGGTCAGGATCTTGGCTTCAAGCTCCTTGAGTTCCGGCGTGGTGAAGCGTTCGGCGTTCACCAGCGTCTGCTTGCGCTCGTAGTCACCGGGAACCAACGCCAGATTGGGCTTCGACACCTCGATGTAGTATCCGAAGACGTTGTTGAAACGGACCTTCAGCGACCCGATCCTGGTGCGTTCCCTCTCGCGCAACTCGATGGCGGCCAAGAGTTGCTTGCTCTTCTGGCTGATTTCCCTCAGTTCGTCGAGCTGTGGATTGTAACCGGGCCGGAGGAGGCGGCCCTCGGTCAGGAGGGCCGGAGGCTCAGGATGAATCGAGCTTTCGAGAAGCGTGTGCACGTCAGCCAGCTCATCGAGGCTCCCATGAAGCTCGCGCAGTCTGGCGGCGCTGAACACGGACATCTGGCGGCGCAGTCCGGGCAGTTGAGCGAGCGACAATTTGAGCGCCAGCAGATCTCTCGCGTTGGCTGTTTCCATCGTGACCTTGCTCAGCAGGCGCTCCAGGTCCTGAATGCGGCTGAGCGTCTTGCGCAACTCCTCGCGATCGATGGCCTGCCTCTGAAGCTCGCCGACCGAGTCCCAGCGCGATTCAATTTCCCGCGCGTCGATCGACGGGCGCAACATCCAGTGCTTGAGCTGGCGCGCGCCGAGCGGCGTGGCGCACTCGTCCAGAGTCGCCAGCAGCGTGGCGTCGCGGGAGCCCGCCGCCGCGAACAACGGCTCCACCAGCTCCAGATTTCGCAGCGTGGACGGGTCCAGAATGAGAGAGTCTTGCTGCTGGTAGAAGCGGATTCCGTCCAGGTGCGCCAGCGATCCTCGCTGTGTCTCGCGGACGTAATGCAGAATGGCGCCTGCCGCCCCCACGGCCAGCGGACGGTCCTCGAGGCCATAGCCGGTGAGTGACGAAACCCGGAAGTGGTCGCGCAGCAGACGGCCCCCGTACTCCTCGGAAAACACCCAGTCGTCCACCAGAGTCTCAGTGAGGCGCGGGCCGTCGCGGAGCTGTGACGGACGCGGGATGAATGGCGCCTGAAGGTTCAGTCCCGCCGGGGGCGCAAGCGCTTGCGAGGAGGGAATCAGCATTTCGCTCGGCGCGAGGCGCGAGAGCTCTTCTTCGAGCCTGGTATTGGCGTCGGGCCCGCTGAATTCCGTGGCGCGAAAGTCGCCGGTAGAGAGATCGACCAGCGCCAGGCCCACGCTTCCATGGCGCGTGGCGGCAGCCGCCAGGTAGTTGTTGGCGCGCGGCTCGAGCACCTGGGAATCGATCGCCGTTCCGGGCGTTACCACCCGCGTCACCTCGCGATTCACCAGCTTCTTTGCGGCCTGTGGTTCTTCCATCTGATCGCAAATGGCGACACGAAACCCTTTGCGGATCAATCGTGCGATGTAGCCTTCGGCGGCATGATAGGGCACGCCGCACATGGGGATAGGCTCGCCCTTTTCCTTGTTCCGGGATGTGAGGGTGATCTGCAGCTCGCGCGCAGCGACTACGGCGTCTTCAAAAAACAACTCGTAGAAGTCGCCGAGCCGGAAGAGCAGCAAGGCGTTGGGATGCCGGGCCTTGATGGCGCTGTACTGCCGCATCAGGGGCGTGGTGAAGTCGGTCATGGAGGTCAGAAAGATTATCGCGGGCAAGCTTCGCGTTTGTAAACCGAGTTGCGCGTAGAGGCGATCGTGCCCGCGGCGGGGCCTGTCTGGTAAGCGGCTCGGCACTGTGCTAGATTGCTGCGGGTGACGGGGCCGGGCTGCGCCAGGGAACAAGAGCATCTTGCCGCCCGCCGCTCGTAAGGAAGGAACACATGAGCGCCGAAAGTCTGTTTGGCGGGATTGAAGCGGGAGGAACGAAGTTCGTCTGCGCCGTGGGCGGTGACAGCGGGAATCCGGACGCGCGCATCGAATTTCCCACCACTTCGCCCCCGGAGACCATCGGCCGGGTGCTCGCGTTCTTCGAAGAGCAGGCGAGAAGCCGGCCGATCGTTGCCATCGGCGTCGCGTCTTTCGGCCCGGTGGACTTGAATTCCGCATCGCCCCATTGGGGCTACATCACGTCCACGCCGAAGGAAGGCTGGCGCAACGTGGACCTGGCAGGTCCGGTGAAGCGGGCGTTCGGGCTGCCGGTAGCCTTTGACACGGACGTGAACGCTGCGGCGCTTGGCGAGCGCCGATGGGGCGCAGCGCGCGGTCTCGATACGTTCGTCTACGTCACGGTCGGAACGGGAATCGGCGGTGGCGGCATGGTGAGCGGCCAGCGCCTGCACGGCGTGCTGCATCCGGAGATGGGTCACATGCGAATCGCGCACGATTTCAAAACGGATCCTTTCCCGGGAGCATGCCCCTACCACGGCGACTGCTGGGAAGGGCTCGCGGCCGGCTCCGCCCTCGAAGCTCGGTGGGGCGGCCGGGGCCAGGAATTACCGGCCGATCATCCGGCGTGGGAACTGGAAGCGCACTATCTGGCCTTGGGGGTCACCAATCTGGTGTGCACGCTCTCGCCGCAACGGATCATTCTCGGGGGCGGCGTAATGCGGCACGCGTCCCTCTTTCCACCGATCCGGCGCCACACGCTGGAATTGCTCAACAATTACATCCAGGCGCCCGAGATCACCCGGCACATCGACGAGTACATCGTCCCGCCGCAGCTTGGAGACAACGCGGGCGTGCTCGGCGCGATCGCCCTCGCCATCGAGTTGACCGGATAGCGCGGGCCGGCGCCGCCTTACCGCACTTTTCGCTGGGAGCTGGGATTCAGCGACTCTTGGCCTCCGGCGCGCCTGGGCGCGCGGTTCCCCCAGGCAGCGGCCAGCGCCTGCTGTACGATTCCCTTCTTCGCAGGCTTTAGATGCACGTTGGTAGCGCCCTGGCGTCCCCAGCCTCCCTTGACCGGCGCGAAAATGGCGGGCTGGGTCCGGACCAATTCCTCCTGCTGCTCCGGCGTCAGCTTGACCATCGCCCAACTCTCGTCCGGGTGACCGAGAGTCGCAAAGATCTTGCCCCCCACGCGAAAGTCCGGGTGCCCCATGTGGGCGCTTTCCGCAGCTTCGGGAAAGCTCAAGGCCAGACGGCGAAATTGATCTGAGGTCATTGTAGGGCCCTTAACCAGACGGTCAGGCCGTCGCGCCCTTCATGGGCGTGGCGATATACCACGTGTGCCCCTGTGGATCCTGCACCCAGGCGTTGCGATCGCCGTAAGGCTGATCGGTGGGCGGCAGTCTCGAAGTGGCGCCCGCCGCAAGCGCGCGTTGATACGTCCCGTCCACGTCAGTGACGTACAGATAGATGGCTGTCGGCATGGGCTGGTAGGGGCCGTGCGCCTCGCCCATTTCGATTGTAGCGCCGTCGATGGTCACCCGCGCGTGAACAATCGCCCCGGACGCGTCCTGGTAGCGCGCGACCTCGTGTGCGCCAAAGGCCTGCTTCAGGAAGTCGATCATCTGCGCGCCGCTCCGCGGATGGAAGTAGGGAGTCACGCTGCGGAGCCCTTCCGGAACGGGCGGCCCTGAGAGGCTCCGAGCCAGGTACCAATAATTGCCGGAAGCGTCTTTGACGCTCGCCCCGCGCTCGCCGTATTCGTGATCGGTAGGCTCTCCGAGCGAGTTGGCTCCAATCTGAAGGGCCTTGCGGTACGCCGCGTCCACATCGTCGACGTAGACGTGAAGCGCCGCCGGCCGCTCTTCCACGTTCAGGCCGGAGCCGATCATCACCATCGAGTTCCCGATCCTGGCCTCGACGTGCATGCCGCCCGCCGAGCCTCCCGAGGAACGGAAGGTCTCCGTCGCCCCGAATACGTCCTTCACGAAGTTGAGCAACTGCTCTCCCTCGCGCACGGTGATGTAGGGCGTCACGGCCGTGAACCCCTCCCGAAGTGCGGAAATCGCACCGCTGGCCGCCGCGGGCTGCTCCGCGGCCCCTTGCTGGCTCATGAAAGCGAGCGCCCGCTGCTCCATCTCCTCGGGCGACACATCTTCGATGCGGCTGGATACGATCCAGAGGTGCCCGAAGGGATCTTCCAATTGGCCGCTGCGGTCGCCATAAAACTGATCCTGCACTGGCCGGATCACCTTGGCTCCGGCGGTGATCGCTTGCGCTGCCAGCGCATCCACGTCATCGACAAACAGGTGCATCTTGACCGGCGAGCCTCCGAAGTGGCGCGGCGCGTATCTGTTGTAGTCCTCCGTTTCAGCGCTAATCATGATGCCCGAATCGCCCACCGTGATCTCGCCATGAGCAAGCCTGCCACTCGGATCAACAAAGCGCATCGATTCGTTTTCGGTGGCCCCGAAAGCGCGTTTGTAGAAGTCGATGGCCTGCACGCCGTCGCTGACGGTCACGTGCACACCGGCATTTTGGAAACCCGGACGAACCGGCGTCACGGGTTTGCTTGAGGGCTTCGACGCCTCCCGGACCGCCGTGGCGGGTGGCGGACCGGAGTGATAACGCTGCTGGTACTGCTCGGCCGTCAGGTCTTCGAGATGAGTCGAAATCGACCATTTGTGTCCGAAGGGGTCGGTCAACGACCCGGAGCGCTCACCGTAATCCCTGTCGGCCGCGGGTGAGTCGATTGTGGCGCCGGCGGCAGCAGCTTGGGCGAGTACCGCGTCCGCGCTCTCGACGTACAGAAACATGGTCACCGGCGAGCCGCCAAGCGACTCGGGAGCGAGGGCGCCAAACTCCGGGAATTCGTCCGACAACATGATGCGCGAGTCGGCGATCTGAATTTCGGCATGGCCGATGCCTCCGCCCGGCATCTCGAGGCGCATGACTTCTGTTGCGCCGAAGGCTTTCTGGTAAAACTCGATGGCGCGGGCCGCGTCCTTCACACTGAGATAAGGCGTGACCGTGTGGTAGCCCTCGGGAACCGGTGGCAGGCCGGATTTCGCAGGGGCTGGCTTTGCGCTGGTAGACATGGAAGTTTTCCTTTCAAGTTCGGCTTTAAGATGCGTTCGAAATCGATCACGCGGCAGATCGCTCAACGCCTGAGCGATCGCCAGCAATTGCTCAACACGATCTGGCAGCGCCCCGGACTCGCCGCGCGCGTCGGATCCCCTCGCTCCGCCCAGCGTTCCGGGCGATCCGTAGAACCGCTGGGCCTCCGCAGTCGCCGGGGGCTCTGTGCTCAGCGCCGCGATCCGGGCGCGCCGGGAGAACATCGCGTCGAGGGCCGCGTCAAGCTGGCCGCTCAAAGAGGGCTTAGGCATCGGCACCCCCTGTCTCGCCGGCCCATCGGGCGCGAAGCGTCTCCAATGCCCGGAATTGCAACTGCTTTACAGCTCCTTCCGTACGCCCCATGGCCTGGGCAATTTCCCGGATGCTCATCTCCTCGGAAAAACGCAGCACGATCACGCGGTGCTGGTCACGAGGCAAACTCCGCACCAGCCGGAAAAGTCGCGCGCGCCGCTCCGCCTCCTCGAGGCCGTCGGGTGCAGGCGCGGGATCGTCCGGCGACGGAATCTCCCGCTCTCGCGCGGCCCGTGCGGCGCGATCCGCCAGGGCGTTGGCGGCGATCCGGTAGAGCCAGGCGGCAAACGGAGCGCCGCGCCACTCGAAGCGCCCCAAATGCGCCAAAGCCTTGTGAAACACCTCTGCGGTCACGTCCTGCGCCTCGTCGCGGTTGCGGACCCGGCTCACGACAAACGCATAGACGCGCTCAAAGTTGGCTTCGTAAAGCTCCGCGAAGCGGCCGGGGTTCTTCTGCGCCGCTTCGATCAGAAGCTGTTCGTCAGCTTCCTCGGTCTTCAACGCTGCTCCCTCGGGCGCCACGGTTCACTGAGATAAACCGGCGCGGCGCGGAAAGGTTACGGCAAAATCGCGAACGGGAATCGAAATCCGAAAATCGAAACCCGAAAATCAAAACTGGAATCCAGAATACAGGTCCGGTTTTTTCCGAATTTCGAATTTCGCGTTTTCGAATTTCGGTTTCGACTCCAAATCAAAGGCGCCAGCCGGCCAGGCTGCTGGCCAGCGTGGCCAGCACGATCAGCGTGAACACCGAATAGAGCAGGTCGCGGCTGCGGGCAAAGGCCACGAGCGACAACGCTACGCGCGCCACCGGAGTCGCGATTAGCAGCACCAGCCCGAGCTGGATCAGGCCCCGGCCGCTTCCGGCGGCGACTTCCCTCAAAATTCCGCGCACGCCTCGCAGGTCACTCGAGTATCCGCGAAAGACACGGTAGTCGGGCGGGGACGCGCCGTGCCGCCACAGGTAGATCAGGCCACCGGCCAGCACAACCCCGGCGGCTGCGACCACGCCGGAGATCAGAAGGGTCCCCAGGGTGGCTTCCAGTCGCTGATCGCTCGAATTCGCTTGGTGATTTTCCATGCTCGGAGCTCGGTCGAGCGCGTGTTCAGAGCTTTCCGGTCAGCCCGCTGTAGATCATCTCGAGCGCCAGGGCCACAATCACCAGACTGAACACCAGGCGCAGCCGCCCGGTCTCAGCCGTGACCAGGACGCGAGTCCCGAGCAGCGAGCCGGCGAGGACGCCCAGCATCACGGGCATCGCCAACCCCGGTTCGATATATCCGCGCCGCAAGTAAACTCCCGCGCTGGCCGCAGCCGTGACACCGATCATGAAGTTACTGGTCGTGGTCGAAACTTTGAACGGAATGCCCATCGCCTGGTCCATGGCCAGCACCTTGAAGGCGCCGGAGCCGATCCCGAGCAGGCCGGAGAGCGTCCCCGCTGCGAACATCATGCCGAATCCGAGCGGCACCCGGCGCACGTGATAGGCGCGCGGGCCGGTCGGCGTCGGGAAAGAGCCGTCCAGCCGCAAGGCGGCGGCCACGGGTCCGGGGTCTGCAACGGTGATTCCCGGTTTGCGCGGCCGGCTGCTGAGGTATGAGGAAGCGAGCAGGACCACGCCGAAGATCACGCCGATTGCGGGCGTGGAGACCTTCGCCACCAGGAAGGCCCCGAAGATCGCTCCGAAGGTGGTGGCGATCTCCAGGAACATGCCCACGCGAATATTGGAGAAGCCCTCTTTGAGATAAGCGGCGGCGGCTCCGGAAGAAGTGGCGATGACAGAGACCAGCGAAGCGCCCATGGCGTAATGAAGATCGACGTGGAAGGCAAGGGTCAGCAGCGGGACGATCACGACGCCGCCACCGAGCCCGGTGAGCGCTCCGAGGAAGCCGGCCACCACCGAGCCGAGCCCGACCAAAGCTGTAAACTCGACCACGTTCAAGCGATCACACTCCTCCGGCCAAGGAAGATTCCGGATCGGGAGACCGGACCGCCGGACGCGTCAGGAGCAGCGCCAGCGGCGCAATGCCCACAATGGCCGCGCTCAGCAGCACGGCAGGCCGGAATCCGAGGCGTGCCATCACGGCGCCTACGGGAAAATCGCCAAGCGGCCGGATCCCCATGATCAGCAGCGTGTTCAAACTCATGGCGCGGCCCCGCATTCGGGGCGGGACTCGGGTTTGAAGCAGCGTAATAGTTGTGGCGCCGGCGGCGTTCTGGGCTCCGCCGAGCACCAGCAGCGTCGGCAACGAAACGTGCAGGGTGCCGCATAGAGCAAACAAGGCGAGCGCCACCGCGCAGACCAGGACTGATCCGATCGCGAGCGGCCGTTTGCGCGAGAAGTCGCCGAGTGACGCCACGATCAGAGCGCCGAAGACCGCGCCGACTCCTACTGCCGAAAACAGCACGCCAAGCTGCGCGGGGCCGGCGTGGATCACTTGCCGGGCGAAGAGCGGCAGCATCATGGCCGCCGATGGGCCGAAAAACAGCAGCACCCCATAGGCCAGGACGGTGGAGGGCAGCACGGCATCACGGCGGATGTAATGGACAGCTTCCCGGAATGACTCGAACCATCCTTCACCCGGCTTGGATGCGCCCGCCGCGGCGGGAGAAGGCAGGGCCGCGAGCGCCACCAGCACCGCCACGTAGCTGGCTGCGTTCAGGAAGAAGTTTCCGGAATATCCAATCCTGCTCAAAGCCAACCCGGCCAGCGCGGGCCCTAGGATGGAGGCGCCATTGAACACCGCGGATTGCAGCGCCAGGGCGTTCATCAGGTTTTCCTTGGACACGAGCGATGCGATCAGGGCGTTTCGAGCGGGCTGATCGAAGCTGAGGGCGGCGCTGCCGAAGAGGGCAACGAGCGGGATCATCCAGAAGCGAATTGCGCCGGTTGCCGTCAGTGCGCCGAGCAGGAGCGCCAGGCCCATCATGATGCTTTGCGTGAGCAGCAGCAACCGCCGCCGGTCGAACCGGTCCGCAAAGGCCCCGGCGGCCGGGGCTAGGAGAAGAAATGAGAGAGCCTGCGCCAGCGATACGGTTCCGAGAGCCAGGGCCGAGCCATCGGTCAGGTCAAGAACCAGCAGGCTCAGGGCGACGATCTGCATCCAGGTGCCGACCGCTGAAACGCTCAGACTGATCCATAGCCGGCGGAAGTTGGGCTCTTGGAGAGCGCGAAACGTCGGGAGACCGGTGAGCCGGCGGGCCGTGGAGCTTGCCGGCGAGCCTGGAGGTGTCCCCGCCGGCCCCTGCGCGCCTTGATTCCCGCTTGCGAGCATGCCCTCTCCCTTGGTAGTATACGTGAGGGTTGTGAGACGCTACTTGAGGAAGGGTGAATCTATGACGTGGGAAACGCCGCAAGTCGAAGAAATCAGCCTGAGCTGCGAGATCAATTCGTACAGCAACGGCGACGAGTTCTAAAAGACCGCTGCTACAAGACCGCTGAAATTCGCATAGGCTTGTCATCCTGCGAAGCCGAAGGCGGCGGGGAACGTCTGTATTCGATCTGTTTCGTCTGATCAACTACGGGCGCTCGTTGCTTTGCCCGGCATGACACGCCGATGATCCCTCCGGTTGGTTCTCTTGGGCATGCATGTGAAGGTTCTGGGTAGCGCGGCCGGTGGTGGCTTCCCGCAATGGAATTGCGCCTGCCCGAATTGCCGCCGCGTTCGAGACGGCATTTTCCCGGGCGTTTCCCGCACCCAGATGCAGCTTGCCTGGGAAGGCCTCCCGGGCCAGTGGACCTTGCTCAACGCCTCTCCGGATCTGCGCGCCCAGATCGAGGGTACGCCGGAACTCCGGCCCCAAGGCGCGAACCGCAGCTCCCCGATCGCGGACGTGGTCCTGACGGGCGCGGAAGTGGATCAAACCCTCGGCCTGCTGCTTCTGCGCGAGTTCCACCCGTTTCGCGTCCACGCCACCCGTTCCGTCCGCAGGATTCTCACTGAAGACAACAGCCTGTTCGGCGTGCTCGCGCGCTTCGCCGGGCAGGTCTCGTGGAATGACATCGCACTGGAGCGGCCATTCTCGGCCGGGGGCGCGCGCCTGGAAGTTTTGCCGTTGCCCGGTTCTTTCCCTGGCTTCGTCGGCGCAGCGCGGCAGGCCGACTCTGATCCCGCCGAGGCCGTGATCGGGCTTCGGATTTTGCCGGAATCCGGCGGGCGGAGCCTTGTATTTCTTCCCGGCCTCGGGTCGGTCTCGGACTCGCTGCTTGATCGGCTGAGCGAATGCGACGTCCTGCTGTTCGACGGCACGTTCTGGAGCGATGGGGAACCGGCGCGCATTCCCGGCCTCGGCCGCACCGCGCGGCAAATGGGTCATCTCCCGATCTCGGGACCGGGCGGGAGCCTGGAACGCCTGGCGGTTCTCGATCGCCCGCGTAAGATTTTCATTCACATCAACAACACCAACCCGATTCTCGACGAGGAGAGCGCTGAGCGCCGCGCGGTTAGCGACGCCGGTTGGGAAGTAGCCTGGGACGGCATGGAGATCACGCTGTGACCGCAGAGCAGCAAGCCCTGCCGCCGGCCGAACTTGAAGCGGGCCTGCGGGCCATCGGCGTTGAGCGGTACCACCACCGCCACCCGTTTCACAAGCTGATGCACGAAGGCAGGCTCAGCCGGGGCCAGCTTCAGGCCTGGGCCCTCAACCGCTACTACTACCAGAGCATCATCCCCATCAAGGATTCGATCATTCTCTCGCGCAGCGCGGACCCGGAATTTCGACGCGCCTGGCGCAAGCGCATTGTGGATCACGACGGCGACGGCGTGCGTCCGGGCGGCATCGAAAAGTGGATCGAGCTCGCGCAGGCGACGGGTGTCGAGCGCGAACGCGTGACTTCGCAGCAGGAGATTCTTCCCGGCGTGCGTTACGCGGTGAATGCTTATCTCGATCTGGTGTCGCAGCGCAGTTTTCTCGAAGCTGTGGCGTCGTCGCTTACGGAGCTCTTTTCGCGCGACCTGATCACGCTGCGCATCGACCGGCTGCGGCACCATTACCCCTGGCTCAGTCACGGTCTCGCCTACTTCGACGCGCGTCTCACCGAGGCGCCCGAAGACGCGCAGTTCGCTCTCGGATGGGTCGTCGGGCACGCGCTCACCCGCGCCGAGCAGGAGCTGGCGCTCGGGGCGTTGCGAACGAAGTGCGATATTTTGTGGGCCCAGCTCGACGCGCTCTATTTCGCCTACGTCGAGCCGGGCTGGCCGCCTCCCGGCGCTTTCCGTCCGGTGGCCGAAGGCGGGGCGCGTGAGTGAAATCGAGAAGGATCGCGTTTTGCGGCTGGCCCCCGGTTGCCGCCTGAGCACGGTCGAGGGTCAGGAGGATCTGCTGTTGATGCCCGAGAGCGCTTTGCGGCTGAAAGGGCCGGCCCGCGTTATCATCGAGCTATGCGACGGCGCACGCACGCTCGGCGGGATTGTCGAAGAACTGGCACACCGCTACCCGGCGGAAGACCTCGCGCGCATCGAGGCTGAAACCGCTGAGCTTCTCGGACGATTGCGTGACCGAGGGGTGCTCGAATACGGATGAAATACCAGCTCCGGGCCGTCATCGCCGAAGTTACGCATCGCTGTCCTCTGCATTGTGTTTACTGCTCGAACCCGCTCGAGATGCAGCGCCGCTCCGAAGAACTCTCCACCGAGGATTGGACCTCCGTCTTCCGTGAGGCCGGGGAGATGGGCGCCCTGCAGTTGCACTTGACCGGTGGAGAGCCGCTGGCCCGGGCCGACCTCACGGAACTGGTCCGCGCGGGACGGTCCGCCGGGCTTTACGTCAACCTGATCACTTCGGGAGTCGGCCTCGACGAACCCCGCCTGGACTCGCTCATCGAGGCGGGCCTCGATCACGTTCAGCTCAGCTTTCAGGACGTCGAAGAGGCGGCGGCCAACGAATTCGCGGGGACGCGCAGCCACACCCTCAAGCTGCGCATCGCCACCATGATCCGAAAGCGCTGGATCGGGTTCACACTGAATATGGTGGTGCACCGTCGCAACCTCGGCCGCCTCGAAGAGATGATCGCCTTCGCCGCCGGAAGCGGAGCACAGCGGCTGGAGATCGCTCACGTGCAATATTACGGTTGGGCGCTTCGCAATCGAGACGCGCTGTTGCCCACGCGCGAGCAAGTGCAGGGCTCGATCGAGGTCGTGGAGGCGGCGCGCGCGCGCCTGCAAGGCCGCTTGCGCATCGACTTTGTGCTCCCCGACTATTACGCCCGGTATCCGAAGCCTTGCATGAACGGCTGGGGTCATCAGCAAATGCTTGTTGATCCGGCCGGCCGCGCCCTGCCGTGCCACGCTGCAGGAGTCATCCCTGGGCTCGAGTTCTCGAATGTGCGAGAGCGTCCTCTACGTTGGATTTGGGATGATTCGCCGGCCTTCAACCGCTTCCGTGACGAAAGCTGGATGCCGGAGCCTTGCCGCTCCTGCGATCGCCGCCAACGCGACTTCGGCGGGTGCCGATGCCAGGCTTTGCTGCTCACGGGCGCAGCGGCGGCGACGGACCCTGTCTGTATTCTCGCACCCACCCACCAGGTCGTCGAAGAAGCGCTCCAGCGCGTCAACGCGAGCTTTGAGACTGGGAGCCAAGACTGGCTCTACCGGACCGATCCCGCCTTGGCTTGAGGGGATTCGCGATTCGCCACCGGTGCCACCGGTAGTCACTCACTGCTTATCGTTGGGTATCAGGTGTCACTATGCGTCTTGTTCCTTGCCCTAGCCACTAGCCACTCGCCACTGCTTCTCAGAGGCTGATAAGTCCCCGCCTGATCCCCGTGGCGACGGCTTCGGCTCGGCTCGACACGCTCAGCTTGTTGAAGACGGATGTGATGTGGAATTTGACCGTGTGCTCCGAGATTTTCAGGCGCCAGGCGATTTCCTTATTGCCCAGACCCGAGGCCAGAAGGCCCAGAATCTCACTCTCCCGCGGCGAGAGGACCTGTTCTGCCGCCTCTCCTGACCCGCCGGGCGGCAACGCCTCGCGGCCCCCCACCAGCACGGCGAGTTCGGGATCGAGGACCACCAGGCCGCGAGCCACCGCTTCGATCGCGGCTTCGATCGCGCGCGCGCCCGCCCAGGCCGGCAGCACTCCCTGCACGGCGGAGTCACGGACCGCATCGAGAGCCAGGCCGAACTCGGACCTGGGCGCCAGCCACACCGTCGGCGGCATTGCGGCCTCCGAATCAAGGGCTGCATCGTCGAGCGCGGCCGGACCCGGGCTTTCGAGCAGAACGTCCGGGTGAGTTGCCGCCAGCTTCGCGGCAAGATCGGCCCGTCCGAGGCAGCTCCCTGCGAGCTCGAGGCCGGCCGCTGACCTGACCAGCGACTCGAGTCCCGCAAGTTCAACCGGCGAGTTGGCTGAAACCAGTACTTTGATCACGGTGGTGCCGCGCAAAGGCACATGACGGCCAAGGCGAAGAGAGCGTCCACGCCGCGGTTCAACGAGCGCCCCTTCGCCCGCATCCCCCTCCATGGCGAAATTCTTCGTTTCGCTCGAAGTGACATCGCCGGGATATTTCGGTGAACTCCGAAACTAACAGGCTGCGGGAAAATGCAATTTCGAGTCTCGGAAGAGCGCGGCTTCGGGTGTCTCGGTGGGAGCGCTCGGTCTCGACCGGAGAGGCTTTGCCGCCCAGCCCCGAAGGGGCGGTCCACCCAAGCCCAGGCCAACGGCCTGGGTTTGCGTCCCCGTCTAGGTGCGCTCAGAGCCCTGAAGGGGCGCGACAAGACCGCAGTCACGGCCACAGGCCCTGGATCGCCCTTTCAGGGCTTCTTGGCCTTGCGCCTCGGCCTTTGTCCCAGGCCGTTGGCCTGGGCTTTGGTGGATCGGCCCTTCGGGCCTGCCTCGAATCGCTCCCGCGAAGCGACATTCGGGTGCGATTCTCTCCCTGCAAAGTTCCGTTTGGCACGCCCATTTCCGAAACTGCAGGGCGGCAAAGCCGCTGCCGCGCAAGCCACGGGTTTTCACACCCGCTCTGAAGCCCCGCCCTTCAAGGGGCGTCCCGACAGCTTTTCCGCAGCCCGCTAGGGACGCTCGCCTACCGTGATGAGGGCATCGGCCAGCGCGCCGCCGCGTATAATAGATGCCTTCACGGGCTTGCCGATGCGATCGGCCGAAAGGTGCCGGAGCACGTCGTCGATGCCGGTAACCGCGCTCCCGTCGAGCCCGACCAGCACGTCCCCAAGCGTCAGGCCGGCTTTCTCGGCCGGGCTGTCCGTCTCCACGCTCATCACCAGCACCGCGGTCTCGTTCCCAACGTTCAGTTGGGCGCGCAGCGTGCGCGGCAGGCGCACCGGCTGCATTCCAACCCCGAGATAGCCGTGCCCGATGTGGCCTCGCTTTTCCAGCTCTGCGACCACGCGTTCGACGGTCGAAGCCGGAACAATCACCGCACCGAAGCGCGACAATCCCGAGGTGTTGATCCCAAGCACCCGGCCCTGATCGTCAAAGGCCGGCCCGCCGGAGAGATTCGGGTGAAGATTGGTGTCCAGCCGCAGCGTGCGATCGAGCTCACCGCCGCGCCGTGTGCGCCAGGCGGAGCCTGCCACGCCGACGAGGGCGAGGCCGGCGCGCGCGTCGCCTTCCGCGGTTCTGCCGGCGGCCAGAATCCAGTGTCCCGCCTTGAGCGCGGCCGCGTCTCCCACCTCGATCGGCGGCAGGCTTGCGCCTTCCACTTTGAGAATGGCAAGGTCGGTGCTTGGATCGCGACCGGCCAGGGTGGCCGGGGTCCGCGAGCCGTCCGGCAGGGTGACGGCGATTTCCTCTTCGCGTTCCACTGCGTGATCGGCGGTCACGACGACGCCGGGCCGCCACTGCACACCGCTCGACGGGATGCGCCGCCGGGCGTGCACCGCGACCACGGCGCGGCCACTCGATTCGATCACGCCCGCGAATTCCCTCGAGAGCGCTTGCCAGGTGCTTGCAACATTCGACATTTTCATTTCCTCCCCAAAACTTCGAATCGTTCCCTCACCGGGCAGAACGTCCACCCGGCGACTACGAGCATAAGGCGGAGGAATACGTGTACACATCGCCCAAACGGGCAGGCCGCGACCTGGAAAAACGGCCAGGGTGGGATTACGGAAGAAAAAACCTCAGCCGAGCCCGCCGCCGGCCGCAACCAAAGGCAAAGCTCTTACCACAGAGGCCACGGAGGCTCACAGAGCCTTTCTCCGTGTTCTCTGTGCGCTCCGTGGTGAATTTTTCTTGGTGCACAGGGGCGAACTTCGCGATCAGTAGTACAGAGGTGATTACCGCAGACGCCGGAACTTTGACAGAATCTTTACACCGCCGAGACACTTTCCTCGCCGAGATCGACCACCGTGGCTGGTGGCGGGCTGAGTACAATCCACGCCGGGCAGGCTGAGAGCACCGTCGCAGCCGTCCATTCCAGTCAAGGAGAGCCCCATGAACACCCTGGCAGTCTCGAAACGCGGCGCCGTACTCGTTTGCGCTGCGCTTCTCGTTTCCTCGGCTTTGTCAATGGCCCAGGCGGGTAGCCTGGACCCCACCTTCGGCACGGGCGGCATCGTTACGACACCAAACACCGGCACAGCCGTCGCCATGGCTATTCAGAGTGACGGCAAGATCCTCGTTGCGGGCTCGGTCAGCCTGGGCGGAGGCGCGCTCCGTCTGGCGCGTTACAACACCAATGGCAGCCTCGATTCCGCCTTCGGCAGCGGCGGCATCGTATCGAATAACGACGGTCCGGCATTTGGCATGGCGCTTCAATCTGACGGGAAGATCGTAGTGGGGGCTGTCGGGACCGAAGAAAGCCTGAATGTGCTCCGCTTCAACCCCAACGGCAGCCTGGATGCCACCTTCGGCACGGACGGCACCGCGTCCTTCACGCAGTTTGGCCTTTTCTTCAGCCCTACGGCAGGTGGTGTCGTGGTGCAGGCGAACGGGGATATCGTTGTGGCCGCCAACCCCGCCTTTAGCGGCAGCGTCCTGCTACGTCTCCTCACGAACGGCCAGCTCGACTCGAGCTTTGGCACTGGTGGCGCGGCGGGACTCCTTTTCAATCCGCAGACGCTGGTGCTTCTGTCCAGCGGCAAGTTCCTCGTGGTGAACGGCGGCCCTTCGGGGATCTGCTGCAGTCTGCTCAGCGCGAGCAGCGTCTCCACGACCCGCTATAACTCGAGCGGCAGTCTTGACACTACTTTTGGCGTCAACGGACAAGCTCCCACCCAGGGACTAACATCAGCCATCGCGCCTCTCAGCAACGGCAAGATCGTGATGGCCGGCGCCTTATTCACTGCAGCGCCCGCTGTTGGGGGTATCGCTCCCCAGGGGTTCGCCCTGGTTCGAGATACCAGCGACGGCACCATCGATGGCAGCTTCGGAACTCGCGGTGGAGTAGTTACACCGTTCCCTGAGAACGCCTATTCGGCGGCGGTGGCGGTAGCTGCGCAGTCGAACGGAGACATTGTGGCGGCCGGTGAGACCGCGGCCAACAGTCCTGCTTTCGGGCCGGAACCCGCGAGCTTCGCCTTGGCCCGCTACACCTCCACCGGACAACTCGACACAACCTTCGGCACCGGCGGCCTCGTGACCACGGCCTTCGGCACCAACACGGCCTTTGTTTCCGCGCTGGCCATTCAGTCCGATAGCAAGATCGTGGCGGTAGGGTCGAGCGGCACTGGCAACGGCTTCACGCTCGCGCGCTACCTCGGCCGGTAAAACCTGGCAAGGGGATCAGGGCAGCAATCAAGCAGCCGCTGCCCCCCTTCATGTGGGTGTCTAACGATCTGCGCGGCTCTGGACGGATGACGAGGCACTCGAAAGTAAATCCGCACTCGTACGACTGCAGAGAACAAACCGAAGGCACGAAGCACCGTGCCTTGCGTCTTCTCTGTCACCTCTGCGGGCTCTATGTTTAGATCTTTGTTTCTTTCTTGAGCAATTCGAGCCTGAGGCGGGGCGGAGTCTACTCAGTCCGGCCACGCTATCGGACCGGCCCGTTGGCGGCTTTGAGCGCGGGCTTCGAGCTCTCTTTCAGTTTGGCCTGGGCTGACGCAAGGCGGGCGCGAAGGGTGGCGCTGCCGGGATCGCCGAGCAGGGCCTCCTGATACTTCGAGACCGCCGCCTGGTACTGGCCCTTGCCGGCCAGCGCGAGCCCGAGGTTGCCGAGCGCCGCGGGATCGCCCGGCCTGACGCGCAACGATTCCTCGAGCGCGGCGATGGCGTTATCCCACTCCTCCGCCTCGACGAGCGCGTAACCGAGATTGTTACGAAGGGCGGCGTCGGCGGGTTTGAGCGCGACGGCTTGGCGGAACTCGGCGGCCGCTGCCTGGAAATGCGACTGCTGCTCGAGCGCCACGGCGAGATTGTTGTGCGCGTCAGAGTAACCGGGATCAAGCGCAATGGCCTCGCGATACGCGGCTACCGCGCCTTCGAGGTCGCCCTCGGATTTGAGCGCCATGGCCAGGTTGTAGTGAGCCTGAACGCACCGGGGCGCGATCGCCAGGGTCTGGTGATACTCCGCCTCCGCGCCCTTCAGATCACCGAGGTGCATCAAGGCAATGCCGAGGTTGTTGTGCGCATCGGCGTAGTCGGGCGCGAGACCAAGCGCCTGGCGATAACGTTCGACGGAGCCGGTCCAATCGTTCCGGGCGCTCACGGCGTTCCCGAGGTTGTTGAGAGCTTCCGGATACGCGGGCGCGAGGCGCAAGGCTTCCTGATACTCCGCGATGGCGCCGTCCAGGTCGCCTTTGCCCCTGAGCGTGATGCCCAGATCGTTGTGAGCCTCCGGACGCTCCGGGTTAAGCCGGATCGATTCCCGCTGTTCGGCCGCGGCCTCATCGAAATCACCACGGGCCGCGAGCGCGATGCCCAGGTCGTTGTGGGCCGTGGCATCGTCCGTGCTCTTCAGACGCAGCGCCTGCCGGTACTCGGCGATCGCGCCCTCCAAGTCGCCCTGGAGATGAAGGCCCATGCCGAGCTTCAGGTGCGCGTCGGCGTACCCGGGCCTTAAGGTCACCGCCTTGCGGTACTCGGCAATAGCCTGCGCGAGGTCGCCGCGCGCCTGGAATCCCATGCCCTGGGTGTAGTGGTCTTCGGCGTCATCCGCCTGGAGAAGGTGGGAGCCCGGCCATGCCACGGCCAGGGCCAGAAAAGCGCACACAACGAAGCGCCGCCTCATACAAGTCCCCTCCGGTCGACTTGCGATCCAGCTCGCTTACGGCCGCCAAGTATGCACCCGCGCCAGGCAGGAATCCAGTACGATTTTGCTGCAGCTTGCATGGGGTGGCTTCAAACAACCGCCAGTCTTGCGAGAGTTCGAGGAGTTGCCAACTTTTCCACAAGAGAACTTATTGAAAACAATTGGTGAAATAAAAAAATCCCGGCTATCCATTCAGTACCCATCAACGGGCTCAAAAGTGCGATAATGCGGCCGTGCATAGCCAGTTGTCGGTTCCCAAATCGCCTAGACTGGCCTCGGTCGTGACGATCTGGGCGACCGATCTGGAGGGACTCATGACCGAATCGCTCCAATGGCTGTCGCCCGAATCGCTCAACTTCGTCCTCAGTTGACGAAGCCGGGGGGCCCACCCCCATCGAAAAAGTGCGGAAGCGAAGCCAATAAGTTATTTGTAATCAACAAAACAGTGAGAAAAGTGGGACAAACCGAAGCCGTCCGAAGCCAACCGAAGCCAAATTGCAACGCTGTAAGCCCTTTAGAATTGAACACCCGGAGGACGGCTTGCTGCTCGGGCGTGGGGCAGGACAACGGGAGCGCCTTTGTGCAGCATGGGCGAAGCGCCACACTCTGACACTATTGTCAGGTCCTCCTGTGCTAACCTGATCCTCCTCCGTTATGAAGCGCGATCTCGAAGCCCTTGCCCGGCAACAATTCGACCTGGTCGTGATCGGCGGCGGCATCAACGGCGCGGCCACGGCGCGCGATGCCGCGCTCGGCGGACTGAAGGTGGCGCTGGTGGAGGCCCGGGATTTCTCGAGCGGCACTTCCAGCCGGTCGAGCAAGCTGATCCACGGCGGGCTGCGCTACCTCGAGCAGTTTGATTTCAAACTGGTGCACGAAGCGCGCCAGGAGCGACGCAGGCTGCTGCGCCTTGCTCCGCATCTGGTGCGGCCGCTTCCCTTCCTGCTGCCGATCTACCGGGGCGCTCCGGCCTCTCCACTGAAGATCAGGCTGGGCCTTGGCATCTACGACTTCTTCGGCAACGCGGGCGCCGAAGACCGGCACCGGATGCTGACTGCGGGCGAGGCGCTCGAGATCATGCCCACGCTGCGCCGCGACGGTCTGCGGGCCGCAGCGCTCTTTCACGACTCCGGCACCGATGACGCCCGGCTGACCATCGAAACAGTGATCGATGCCGCCGATCACGGGTCTACGGTCGCGAACTACGCCGAGGTCCGCGGGTTCGAGTCCGCAGACGGGCGCATCACGGCGCTCGAGGTCGAGGACGGGCTGACGGGGCGGCGCTTCGAAGTGGCGGGGCGTTTCTTTGTGAACGCCGCCGGGCCGTGGGTGGATCGCGTGCGGGCTCTGGTGAAGGGTTTCGACGGCTCCCGGACGGTGCGCCTGACCAAGGGAACACACGTTGTGGTGCCTCCCGTGACCGGATCGAAGGCGCTGCTTGCCCCCGTGCCCGGTGAGGACCGCATCTTCGTGATGTGGCCGTGGCACGGCGGCGCCATGCTTGGAACTACCGACACGGATTTCGAAGGCGACCCCGGCAGTGTCGCGCCCGACGAGGCTGACGTGGACTACTTGATTCGCGCCGCCAACAGCGTCTTCGCGGAGTCGTTGACCCCCGCGGACGCGCGTTGCCCGTTCGCCGGGCTGCGCGCTCTGGTGCTGGGCGGCGCGAGCGGCAGGAATCCGTCCGCGGTCACGCGCGAGTATCGCTTCCACCAGGATCCCTGGGCGCGCAACCTGATTTCCGTCTGCGGCGGAAAGCTGACCACGGCGCGCGCTCTCGGAGAGGGCCTGGCCTGCCAGGTCGCCGCGCGCCTTGAGACGCCGCTCCGCGGGTCCAGCCGGTCCGCTCCTTTTCCCGGAGGCCGTACCGGTCCGTTCGACTCTTTCGTCCCGAGGGCCATGGAGGAAGCCGAACGTGAGTTTCAGGTTGCGCCCGGAGTCGCGGAACGCATCGTGCGCACTTACGGCAGCCGCTGGCGCGCCGTTCTTGACCCGTTGCGCGCCCGGCCGGAGCTCGGGGAACCGCTGCCGGGAAGCGCGCCAGCCGATTCCGCGTTCGGACCGGCCCCGTTGCTCGCTGCCGAAGCCGCTTTCGCCGCCAACCAGGAGATGGCCGTGAAACCGGATGACTTTCTGCTGCGCCGGTCGGGATTGAACTGGACCGGCTCTCTGCTTACCGGCGCTGCGACGGCCGTGGAACGGGTCTTCGGGTCGTATGGGGCATTCTCAGGGGCATCACTCGTCGATGCCCGCGTACGGACCGGCTCATGACCACGGCTGTCATCAGGCCGCTGGTCCTTGGGCACCGCGGAGCATCTGCCGAGGCCCCGGAGAACACCCTGGCGGCCTTCGATCTCGCTCTGCGCCAGGGGGCCGACGGCATCGAATTCGACGTGCGCCTGTCCGCCGACGGGGTTCCTGTGGTGATCCATGATGCGCGCCTCGAACGGACCACGTCCGGCAAGGGTCGAGTGGACGAGCGAGACGCCCGCGAGCTCGGGCGTCTCGACGCGGGCGACCGCTTCAACCGGCGGCATCCGGTGCGGGCGCGAGCGAAGTACGCCGGGCTCAGGATTCCACTGCTTTCGGAAACGCTCGATTGGGTGAAGGAACGCGGCTGCCTCGCCTACGTGGAACTGAAACGCGAGCGGTCGTCGAACACGGGACTCGAGGAGAAGGTCCTGAGCGCGATCGAGAGCGCCGGCGTGGCGCGCCAGGTGGTGATCATCTCGTTTCACCCCGCGGTCCTCGAGCGCGTCCGCCGGCAGGACAGCAGCGTCACGTTGGGTCTCGACTGCACGCGCCCGCTCGCGGCCATCCGCAAGGCGCAAGCGGCCGGCGCCAGCGTTGTGCTTCCTCTCGCGGCCCTCGTCTCGCGTTACTTTATCGAGCGTGCCCATGCCCGGGGCTTGCAGGTCGTGCCTTGGGGAGCGGAGACGCCGCGCGCCTGGCGCCGACTGCTGGCAAGCGGCGTTGATGGCCTGATCACCAATCGGCCCGCAGCGTTGCGTCGGCTGGCCGAATCCGCAACGGTGGCGCCGCGCCACGCGGAGGTTGTAGAATCGCGATGAGGATCAATCTGCTGCCGGGCGCGATGGAAACCCGCGCCCTCCCGCGCATGAGACCACGGGCGCAACGCGTCGCGAAAAAGTACCGGATTTCGGGCCGGGTTCAGGGCGTGGGATTCCGATACTTCGCCGAGCGCGCCGCCCACGGGCTCGGCCTCGGCGGGTACGTCCGGAATTGCCCAGACGGCACGGTGGAGGTGTACGCCATCGGCGAGCCCTCAACCCTCGAGGTCTTCAGGCTTCAACTGGCGGAGGGTCCGCGCAGCGCGCGGGTGGCGGCGGTTGAGGAGCGGGACGAGCCGGTCAATGACGTTTATGCCGCCTTCAGGGTTGAAGGCGTATGGTGAGCGGGCGTCGCCTGGCCGCCAAGGGGGTCCTTTGGACGATCTCAAGAAGTTGATTCGCGAGGTGCCGGATTATCCGAAGCCCGGCATCCTGTTTTATGACATCACGACCTTGCTCAAGGACCCCATCGGCCTGCGCCGCTCCGTGGACGCGCTGGCGGACCACTACGTGGGCCGTAAGATCGATCGCGTGATCGGCATCGAGGCGCGCGGCTTCATTTTTGCGCCCATGGTGGCCTACCGGCTGAACGCGGGCTTCATTCCCGTCCGTAAGCCGCACAAATTGCCGGCCAGCGTGGCCCGCGCCGCCTACAGCCTGGAATACGGGCAGGACGCGCTCGAAATCCATCGCGACGCGGTGGCGCCCGGCCAGGAGATCCTGATCGTGGACGATCTGCTGGCGACGGGCGGCACGGCCAGCGCCGTGGCCAGGCTGGTGGAGTCGCTCGACGGGCACGTTGCGGGCCTCGGATTCCTGATCGAACTCGGATTCCTCAAAGGCCGCGAAAAGCTCGTGGGCTACGACCTGCACGCCGTGTTGAGATACTGAGGCGGGGATTGTCGTTCGTTGCTGTAGGCTATCAAAGTTGCCTACAACTTCGCGTCCGGCGCGGGCAGCGTCTTCAGAATCTCGTCGAGGAAGAAGGCCTCCGCGAGCGACCCTTCAATGGAAGCCGAGCCGTTGATGACCGTCTTGGGGACGGCGCAAACGCGAAACCGGCTGGCGAGATCGGGAAACTCGGTCGCCTCGATGCAGTCAGCCTGGATCAGCGCGTTTTCCAGGGCGAACGACTGAGCCAGGCGCACGGCCCGCGGACAATGGGGTCAGGTGGGCGTGACGAAGACCTGCAGGTGAACGGGTTGGCTGACGGAGGCCAGCTTCTTTCGGCTGTCCGGGCTCAGGCCGGAGTCGCCCTTGGACACCATGAGAATGGCATCGAGCAGAGACGCGAACTCGTATCCTGCCGGCAGGCCGAGGAAGCGAATACCGTGGCCGTGGTCGCGGTCGTGGCCGTCGCGGACGACCGTGGCCGGCACCGTGTCGACTCCGTATTCCGCCGCCTTCTCTTTCTCGAGCTGGAAATTGTGGACCTCGAGCGAGAGTTGGCTCGAAAGCCCCGCCAGCTCTTCCAGAAGCTCGCGGGTCTCGCGGCCGTACTCGAGGTTCAGCTCCTGGGTGAAGTGGACCAGGCGCACCGGCGCGATCATGGGCTTCAGGCGCTCCCTGACCTCGATGGCGTCTTGTTCGCTAAGCAATGACATGCCGCAAGCTCCTCAGCTCGATTATAGCGCGTCCGTCTTGATACCGCTCGCGGGCGCTCCTTAAGATCGCAGGCGAGCACTGGGCGCAGGAGAAACGAAACTTGATTGAGGTCACCGACTACGGCGCCGGCGGCTGGGTCGCGCCCGCGGATTCCGGGCATCGTGCAGGCTGGTACTGCGAACGGCTTGAAGAAGGCCAGATCCTGTTTTTCCCCGGGATACCTTACGAGCTGCGCGCCGAGGACCGCGACTTTCTGATCGGCGTCCGCCAGACCTCGGCGGCCTACCACAAGAACATCTCGTATCGCCCGCGCGAGGATCGCGTGCACGGCCTCGACAACCGGAGCGCGGACGCGGAGCGGCTGCGCGCCATCATGGGCGCTTATTCCCGGCACGTGACCGGGTTCGCCGCGGACTTTCTCAAGCCGTACGCGCGCGGCTGGAAGCTCGATTTCGCGAGCTTCCGCTCGATCGAGGAACGCGGACGGGATCTGCCGCTCAAATCGCGGAACGACCTGCTGCACACGGACGCTTTCCCCACGCGGCCTACCAACGGCAGCCGCATCCTGAGGGTGTTCACGAATCTCAATCCGAGCGAGCCGCGCGTCTGGCTGACCGGAGAACCATTTGACGTGATTGCTCCGCGCCTCGCTCCCGGGGCCGGGCTCGCGGATTGCGCCGCTCGAGCGCGCTCGCCCTGGCGTCCGCTCGGCCGCCTCACGGGGCGCCTGGCCGGGGCTTTGGGGCTGCCCGATCGCTCGCCTTACGATCGTTTCATGCTCGGATTTCACGATTACCTGAAAGCCAACCGCGCCTTTCAGGATTCCACGGCGAAGTCGCGTTGGGAATTTCCGCCCAATTCGACCTGGATTGTATTCACAGACTCCGTGCCGCACGCCGTGCTCTCTGGCCGCCTCGCGCTCGAGCACACGTACATCGTCTCGGAAGACGACCTGATGTTGCCGGAAAAATCTCCGCGGCAGGTTCTCGAAAAACTCGCCGGGGCTTCGCTCAGAAACTAGAGGAACGCCGCTCGGAGACGCGCTGCAGCAGGGTTGAGCCCGAACCGGGGTTCTCAGCGGGCGCGCTCTCAACTAAAATGGAACGAGGGGAGACGGTGCCGCGGCGCACAGCGGCGGCACGAACGTGGGGTCGAACGCAATGAAAAGGTCTTGTCTCGATCTGGGTCTGGCCCTGGTGCTGACGCTTGGGGCAGCGGGTGCTCTCGGAGCCGCGGACGACTTGAAGCTCAAGCCCGGCCTCGATTACCTGAAGAACGCCTGGCAAGGTCCGGCAATCGACGGCGACAAGATGTGGGACGGGATTGAGAAGGGCAAGCCCAACCTCGTCTTCATGTACGGAGAGTTCTGCTACGACGCCAAGCGGCAGGCGGAGCGCACAGTGGAGATGTATCGCGACTACGGGGATCGCGTCCACTTCGTGATCATCGACCTCTCGCGACCCATCCCCAAGCTGACGCAGATGCCGCTCGTCAGGAAGCACTACACCGGACTCTTCCCGCAGACCACCATCATCGACAAGGACGGCAAAGTGCTGTTCGATTACACGGGCGAGATCGATGATGCCACTCTCATCGGCTGGCTCGACGCGGCGCTGCGCTCAGGCGGCGCCGCGCCGGCCGCGTCGCAGGACGCGGATTCCAAGCCGCCGGCTGCGCCGTAACTTTGGCACGTTTGCGAAGGCGGGGCCTCTCACTTCGGTGCGGAATCCGTCTCACCGTCAGGGACTAAATATCCGACGGCAATTCCCATGGCGCCCTGAGGCAGAATCTTACCGGTGGGATTTTCGTAGACGGCGGTGACCCTGATGACATCGCCCTTGGCCAGTTCCAGCCCTCCGCCTTCCGTGAAGAGCGCGATCGGTATCGAGATCAGCCGGCCATCGGCATCCAGCTTGGCGTCGAGGGTGGCGATGTTCTGGTTGCGGGTGGCATCCTCAAGCACCAACTCACGGCCGTAGTCGTGCATGTGACCGCCCACGCCGATCAGCCGCCCGCTCGTCTCGAGCTTGAACTCGCCGGTGGTCACGTTGTGTCCGGGCTTGAGGTCATAAGCGGATTCGCCGCATTCCATCACGTCAAACCAGACGGGCCGAACCCCGACGAGGGACGGGCTGCCGGGGACAATCGGCCGGTAGTCGATCTTGATTTCGAGGTAGGTTTGCGGGTAACTCACCGCCTGGTCGTTGTGAAACATGGTCGCCACCCGAATCTTGTCGCCCTGCCGGACGCGGTAACCGAGACCCGGCGTAGCCGGCCAATCCGTCATCTCGCCACCGGCGCCGAAGATGTGTTCCGGCTCCTTCGGGCAGAGATAATTCCGGCGGCTCGCGTCATAGACGGCCACGTGGTGCAGCAGGCGTCCGGGCAGCGGCTTGCCGGACGCGTCCACCAGGCTAGGATGGTAGGCCACGAGCCAGCCGTCGAGGGGAACGGTCCAGCTCAGATCGGGAGCTTGCGGCACGTTCATGCCGGCCTGCGCGGGCAGGTTCAGGGGGCCGAGCCGCAGCGTGAACACGTGCCGGGCTTCGTCGCTCGCGACCTCCAACCGGACGCCGGAAGCCTTGGGCATCGCCATGTGATGCATGTGACTCATGTCGCCCGTCGCTTGCTGGCCCCGCGCCAGGGCGAACGCTCCCACCGCGAACATCGACGTCGCCAATAACGTCGTCATCGCTGCTTGCCGCCTCGTCATACTCCCTCCTCTGCCGCCCGCCGTCGGCTTCCGACGGCGCTCCGTGCCGCTTGCTTCCCGATCACGCCGCGCGCGCCCCTGCTCGTGCGGTTGGCGGCGATCAGCGCCGTCTCGAAACTCGAGACGTCGCCTTCAGAATCGGAGTGCCCGATCAGGATGCGCCCTACGGGCTTGCGAATCTCGGGGGCGAGCCGCGTGGTAACACCGGGCGCGGACAGAAACAGCGGATGCCCTCGCCGGAAGATGCGCACCTCTTCCACCTTGCCGCGCGCTCCTGGAAACCAAGTGTCGATGAGATCGACCACCTGCGCGCCGAAACCCGTCACGTACCGGTCATCCAGGAGGCGCACGCGATCGGCCTCGGGCCGCGGCACGTAGCACGTAAGCACCTGGGGACGGCGGGTCTCAGGGTTATCGCGGTTCACCACCCAGTCCGCAACGTTGAAGTCGACGACGGGGCTGGGCGCCGGAATCTCGGTGTCGTACGAGGCATTGTACACCACCTCACGCAGGCAGACGTTCACCACCAGGTAGGGCGCGTAGCGCAGGGCGTTCATGGCCTGAAGCTGCGACGCCGGCAGACCCTGGATGATCCGCTTGCCGATTTGCTTCGGACAGCACACGACGGCTGCCCGCGCCCGCACCGTGACGGGCTCGCCCTCGCGGATGAAACTTACCTCCACGCCGTCGCCCGCGTTGGCCACGCGCACCACGGCCGCGCTTTTCACGATGCGCCCGCGCCCCGCCCGGTTGATGGCGTCTTCGAGCGCCATCGAGATGCGTCCGAGACCTCCGGGCCAGGTGTAACGTCCCGAATCCATGCCGCCGCCCCAACCGACGGACTGCACGCCGATCAGGGCCGATGTGTTATCCGCGTCCGCTCCCCAGTTGTTGGGGCCGAAGTTGTCAAACCATAGCTTCACCTCGGGCGCGTACGGCTTCAACAATTCGGAAAACGGCGTGGCATCCAGCTTCTCAGCCTGCGTTCCGGTGTCGATCGCCTTCATGTCCTTGCGAAACCGGGCGAAACTGTTCTTCACGGTCTCGGGCCAGGGCGCGTCCCGGTAGCCGCCCTCCCAGAAACGGTGCACCAGCTTGCCGTCGATGATGGCGTTGTCCACGCTCCTGATCGGATAGATCGTCATGCCGAGCTCGCGGCAGAGCTCGCGAAGCCCGGGTCCTTCGGCATAAGCGGAACCGGTCGCGTACCACTGGCCCTGCCACTGCTCGCTGAGCGCGTCGCCGCCGAGGCTGGATTCCTTCTCGAGCAGGAGGCAGTTGGTGTCGCGCAGGCGGTAGGCGGCCATCAGGCCGCTCGGTCCGCCGCCCACGATCACCACGTCGTAGTCGGCCGCTGGCTTCGGCAGCGCGAACTGCCGCCCGTCACGCACCTGGTGACAGACAGTGTTGCTTTCGCTCGCGAGACGCGTGGGTGGCGGCGCCGCGGCAACACGGTGCAGTTGGCCGGAGACAGGACAGGCCGCCGCTACCGTGCCGCCGATGATGGTCTTGATCGCGTCGCGGCGCGTCGTCTTCCGAGGATCACGATCCATCGGGAGCGTTCCCTTCAAATCCGTGCTGAGCCGATGTTACGTGGAATATGGTGGCGGCCTTCAAGCGAGAATGATTGTCCCGTTCGGCCGGGTTTAGAAGACGTGTTGACCGCTTTGGGCGGCTTCGATCGGCGCTTCCGGTTCGGGCTCGGCGTTCAAGCGGGCGCTGCGGAGGGCGAGCGTTCCCAATACGGGAAGGCGGTAGCGTTCGTTGTAGTAGGCCCGCTTCATCAGAAAGATCGAGCAAACCGCAAAGCCCGTCATCCAGAGCAGCCAATAGATCGGACGATGCAAACCGAGGAGCGGCCCGATCTCTACGCCCAGATAGGTAACGAAGCTCAGGAACGTGGACTGCCAGGCGTGAAAGCGGACGGAGCGATCGCGGCGGTAGGTAGGGACCAACAGGTAGACAATGCCCGTCACAAAACCCAGGGCGTAGGTCAGCATCGCGGCCGGATTCACGGAACCCGTGGGCGGCCCGTACTGCCCCTTCGCGCGCAGGGTCCAGTAGACTCCGCTTACCCGCCGTTCTTCGATCAGACGGCGGTCGTAGGCCGCGCGCCGCGCCGGATCGCGCAGTACCTCGTAAGCGGCGTTCAGTTCGCGGAGCTTGCGTGTGGCGAGTTGATGCTGCTTCGAGTCCTGTGCGAAGCGGTCGGGATGCCAGATACTGGCGATGATCCGGTAGGATTCCCGGACACGCTCCGCGGGGGCGTTGGCTGGAACATCCAGGATGTCGTAAAACGTCTGGGACGGCGCCACGGCTGACCCTTTCTCCCCACTTCGTTGGACGCCGGCGGCTCGGCCCTCGGCTCCGGATAAATCGCGAGCGGACCGCTCCCACCCTCGCCTCTATGGGTATCACAAACTGGACACCGGCACAACCGGGTTGACGTGTGCAGCCCTGGCTCTGTGGGGCGGGACCACTCGCCTCACCGCACCAGGATCAGGGGATGAGTCTTGGGAACAGCTTGCCCGATCTCCGCGCAAGGAATGCGGGCTTGCTGCAGCGCCGCGAGCAGCCGCGGCGCGTCATCGACAGTCGTCGAGAGCAGCAGACCGCCCGCGGTCTGCGGATCGAAGAGCAGGTGGCGGACGTCTTCAGATATGCCCGCCGCGAACTCCACGCATCCGGCGATAAAGTCGAGGTTGCGCTGGAGTCCGCCCGGAAGATACCCCTCACGGGCATAGTCCAGCGCCCCGGGCAAAAACTCGATGCGCGCGGAATCGATCACGAGGCTCAACCGGCTCCCGACGGCCACTTCGCGGGCGTGCCCGAGCAGGCCAAATCCAGTGATATCGGTGGCTGCGTGGATCTCGAACCCGCCGGCGATCTCGCTTGCCCGGCGATTGAGCGTGGTCATGGACGCGGTGGCGGCAGCTACGGCTTGGTCGCTCGCCTTCTGCTGCTTGAGCGCGGTCGAGATCACGCCCGTCCCCAGGCGCTTGGTCAGAATCAGGCGGTCGCCCTCGCGCGCGCTTGCATTGGCCCACACGCGCGACGGGTCCACGAGACCCGTCACGGCGTACCCGAACTTGATCTCGTCATCACCGATGGAATGCCCGCCGATCACGGCGCAGCCCGCCTCCTGCATCTTCGAGAGTCCGCCTTGCAGAATGCGCTCGAGCACGTCCACGTCGCGCCCGGTGTTCGGGAAGCCGACGATCGACAGCGCCGAAATCGGGCGGCCGCCCATGGCGTAAACGTCGCTCAGCGCGTTCGTGGCCGCCACCTGGCCGAAGGTGTAAGGGTCATCCACAATGGGCGTGAAGAAATCGACGGTCTGCACCAGGGCGAGGTCGGGCGTGAGCTGATACACTCCGGCGTCGTCGGCGGTATCGAAGCCGATCAGGACGTGGGGATCGGTTTGTCGCGGCAATTTGCGCAGCACCGAGTCCAAAATACTTGGACTCAACTTGGCCGCTCAACCCGCCGCTTTCACCATGGCAGTGAGGCGCGTTCGGTCGTCCATAACGGTTCTGATTATAGGCACTATTGAGGAAGTTTAACCACAGGGGCACGGAGACACGGAGAAAAAGCAATTATGAATGCGGAACGATGACTGATGAACGGCTTCCGCGTATGCGAGGGGACCGTTCACCATTCATGATTCATCGTTCATCATTCATCATTTCCTGTCACTTGTCACTGGCCACTGTCTCTTAAAGCCGGTTAATCACGCTTGCCAGATACCCCGCACCGAAACCGTTATCGATGTTGACCACGGCCACGTTGGGGGCGCAACTATTCATCATCCCGAGGAGCGCCGCGAGGCCCCGGAAGCTCGCCCCATAGCCGATGCTGGTGGGCACGGCGATGACGGGCGCGGCCACCAGGCCTCCGACCACACTTGGCAATGCGCCCTCCATGCCGGCGGCGACAATGACCACGCGGGCGCGCTTCAAAGCCTTGCTCTCGCCGAGCAGGCGGTGCAGTCCGGCGACACCCACGTCGTAGAGCGCTTGCACGCGATTGCCCATGATTTCGGCCGTGACCAACGCCTCCTCCGCCACCGGGATGTCCGTGGTGCCGGCCGTAACCACCAGGATCAGGCCCTTGCCGCGCATCTTGCGCTCCAAACGAATGGTGATCGCGCCGGAGAGCGCGTGAAACTTCGCCCGCCGATCGAGCCGGCGGATGCGCTCGAAAACAGCGGCGTCCGTGCGCGTGACCAGCACGTTGTGGCCGTGGCGCAGCATGCGCTCGACAAGGCCCTCGATCTGTCCGGGAGTCTTGCCGCGCCCGAAGATCACTTCGGGCATTCCCTGGCGCAGCGGACGATGATGATCGATGCGCGCGTAGCCCAGGTTTTCGTACGGCATGTCGCGCAGACGCTCCATCGCCTCGTCGACGCTCAGGCGGCCACGCCGGACCTGAGCGAGCATTTTCGCGATTGCTTCACGGGTCACTTGTGCCCTCTCCTTGGGACAGGCCGCACAGCCGTCGGTTTGAGTATAGCGTGCCGGAACGGAACCTAAGGCAGGATGCCTGCACCACAATTGCTCACGCTTGCTCACGCCGGTTGCTGTCCATTGGAAGGCGGCGCATCAGGACCGTGGAGATTTGTCGGAAGCCGGTGGAATGGTGACTCTTCAGGGCGCGGCGACTGCGCGAGCCGCTCTGACCGGCAATTCAGGCCCGATTCGCGGGCTCGAGACGTCCTTCGAGCTGACGAGCGCCCAGGCGCTCTTCTCCCTCAGGAGCTGCGAGACCAGGGCGTAGTGCATGGCGTGGCCGGCCCGGTCTGCCACCACGTGACCGATGAGCGGATGTCCGAGCATCACCAGATCGCCGATGAGGTCCAGGATCTTGTGGCGGCAGAATTCATCCGGAAAGCGAAGCCCTTCCGGGTTCATCAGGCCATCCCGAGTGAGTACGATGGCGTTTTCAAGCGACCCCCCGCGGACCAGGCCGTTCCTGCGCAGCAGTTCCACCTCATCCGCGAACCCGAAGGTCCGCGCCGGGGCGATCTCGTCCCGATAGCCCGCGGCGTTCACGGAAAATGTGCGCTCCTGACTTCCGATCAGCGGGTGCGGGAAGAGGATGCGGTAGTCGATCCTGAAGCCATCGCTCGGGTAGACGGCGATGCGCTTTGGGCCGTCCACGACCTCCACGGGTTTGAGGACGCGGGCGTAACGGCGCCAGGTCCGCTGCCGCCGCAATCCGGCTTGGGCGATCAGGCGCGCGAAGGGCAGCGCGCTGCCGTCGAGAATCGGTACTTCGAGGTTGTCAATCTCGATCGTTACGTTGTCCACGCCTGCACCCGCCAGGGCCGAAAGCAGGTGTTCGATCGTCGAGATCAGCACGCCGCGCTTCATGAGGCTGGTGGCGTAACTCAGGCGTGCTACGTAACGGGCTTCCGCCTCAATTTCGAAGCCATCGAGGTCGGTGCGACGGAAGACGATCCCTTGACCGGCGCGCCCGGGCAACAGCCTCACCTTCACCGGCACGCCGGTGTGAAGGCCAATTCCAGTTAAACTCGCCGGCGACGCTATCGTGTGTTCGTGGTCCACGTTCCTCCGTTCGAGGGCATCTTCCGCAGCTTGGAGGCCATTAGTGCGCATTCCCTCGGCCTCTATATCTTCAACGCGTTAAGATACTTAGTCAATCCCGTTCACGCCACAGAGGTGTGGCATGGAAGACACACTTTGCGTCCTGCGGCGTTCACCAAGGCCTGATCGGCAAACGCGCCGCCGTCCGCGACACAACCGACTAAACCCTGGTACCGTCTTGGGCTGCGTCGTGGCGCGCTTTCATCGTTCCCGACGGTGTGGCCGGCTGCTACAATGGTCTCGGCCCAGGTTCCCGGAGCGTCGAGTGCCCCACGAAAAACCCCGCGAAAAATTGATGCTGTTCGACGCCATGTCGCTGGTGTTTCGCGCCTTCTTCGCACCCATGCAGACCGCCCTGGTTTCGCCGGCCGGTCTGCCGACCAAAGCGATCTACATCTTCGTGCGGACGCTGCGTAAGTTGCTGAAGGATCATCGGCCCGAACACGTGGCGGTGGCTTTCGACCTGACCGCACCCACTTTCCGCGACAAGCTATTCGAGACCTATAAAGCGAACCGGCCGGCTTTCCCGGAGGACCTGACCCTGCAGCTTCCGTACGTGAGGCGGTTCTGCGCCGCGCTCGGCCTTCCGATTGTCGAACGCGAGGGCTTCGAGGCGGACGACATCATGGGCACGCTCGCCCGGGAAGGCGAGGCGCTCGGGTTTGACGTCTTCCTCGTGACAGGCGACGAGGATCTCTTCCAGCTTGTGAACGAGCGTGTCCGGGTACTGAAGCCGTCGCGCGGGGCCGAGCAGCCGGAGGTGCTCTGCGACGCCGCCAAAGTGGAGGAAATTCTGGGCGTGCGGCCGGCCCAGGTGGTGGACTGGCTGGCGCTTACCGGTGACACGAGCGATAACATCCCGGGCGCGCGTCCCCTTCCCGGCAAGGAGGCGCCGCTCGCTCCCGGCGCCAAGAAGCGCAGCTACATCGGCCCCAAGGGAGCGACGGAACTGATCCGTCGCTTCGGGATGCTCGACGCAGTGCTGGCCAACTACGCGCAGATCGAGCGCCAGAGCTATCGCGAGGCGCTCCGCGACTTTCGCGCCGAGGCTCTGCTGAGCCGCGACCTTGCGACCATCCGAACCGACGTAGCGCTCGAGATCCACGCCGCCGACCTCCGAGCGCGTCCGACGGACGTCCCGGAACTGGTGGCTTTGTGCCGGGAGCTCGGATTCTCCAGCATGCTTCGCGAATTCCTCGACGAGGCGCCTGCGCCGCCTGCTTCCGCCGGCCCGGAATTCGAGGAACTGCGGACTGTCGAGGCGGTAGCCGGCTGGGTGCAGGGTCTTGCGGCCCAGGCGCCCATTGCCATCGCGCTCGGCGTGGAAGGCGGCGAGGGCTTCTCAGGCCATTTGGCCGCTCTTGCGATCACCGATGGTCTGCGGCGCTCTTTGGTCCCACTGGACGCCGCACCGGGGTTGCTCGGTGCGCTGGGGCCGGCGCTTGAAGGTCCGGGGAGGCCGCGCGCAGTCCACAACTCGAAGCTTCTGCGGCTGCTGCTCGCGAAGTCCGGCATCTCCCTGGGCGCGGTCGAGCACGACACGCTGCTTTACGCCTATCTTCTCGAGCCTCTGGCGGGCAGCGACGCCCTTTCCGATGTGGCGCTCCGGCGCTTCGGACGGAAGCTGTCGGGCTCGCTCGCCGAGGCGGCTGAGGCCACACGCGAGTTGGCAGGACTTTTGCTGCCGGAGATGGTTCAGGAAGGGCTTAAGCCGCTGTACGACCAGATCGAATTGCCCCTTTCGGCGGCGCTGGCGGAGGTGGAGGCGACGGGCGTCCGGATCGACCCTCTGATTCTCGCTCAGATGTCCCACGAATTCGATCGCAAGCTGACGGAGCTGACGGGCGAGATCTACGATCTGGCCGGCGGCGCCTTCGAAATCGATTCCCCGCGGCAACTCGGCGAGGTGTTGTTCGAAAAGCTCAAGCTGCCGGGCGGGAAGAAGCTGAAGAAGAGCGGGCAGTATTCCACCGAGGCTTCAGTGCTCGAGGCGCTGGCGTCGCGCCACGAACTGCCCCGCAAGGTCCTCGACTACCGGACGCGGGCCAAGCTCAAATCGACTTACATCGACGCCCTGCCGCGCTACATCGATGCGGGCACGGGCCGCTTGCATTCGAGCTTCAATCAGGCCGGATCGCGCACCGGGAGGCTCTCGTCCTCAAATCCCAATCTCCAGAACATTCCGATCGGCGACGAGTTCTCGATGCTGATCCGCTCAGCTTTCGTGGCCGACGAGGGTTCCAGGCTGATTTCAGCCGACTACTCGCAGATCGAGCTCCGCGTGCTGGCCCACCTGTCCTCGGATCCGGTGCTGATCGAGGCGTTCTCGCGCGACGAGGACATCCACGCGCGCACGGCCCAGGAGATCTTCGGCGTAGTGCCGGCCTTGCAGTCCCATGACCACCGGCGCATGGCCAAGGCGATCAACTATGGCGTGATTTACGGCCTGAGCGCCTTCGGGTTGGCGGAGCGCACCGGATCCAGCCGCACCGAGGCTCAGCAGTACATCGATGCCTACTTCCGGCGGTATCCCAAAGTCAAAGACTATGTCGAAGGATCGGTCGAAGAGGCCCGTCGAACTGGCCGGGTGCGAACGCTCTTCGGGCGCTTGCGGCCGATGCCGGACATCAACAGCCGCGACGTTCCGGCGCGCAACCGCGCGGAGAGGGAGGCCATGAACACTCCCCTGCAAGGCACCGCGGCTGACTTGCTGAAACTCGCCATGGTGAAAGCGCAGGCTCGATTGGAGCGCGAGGCCCTGCGCACTCGCATGATCCTGACCGTACACGACGAGTTGGTTTTCGAGGCGCCGGAAGGCGAGTTGGACGCGGCCAAAGCGCTGGTGAAAGAGGAAATGGAAGGAGTGTGGCCGGTGAAGGTGCCTCTACGCGTGGACTTAGGCATCGGCAGGAATTGGCGCGAGGCGAAATAGTCACCAGGAAGCATGGTCCCGCGGACCGGTGTCGGCGCTAAAATGGAGTTGCCGGTTGCGCAGGGGTGGCACACGCCGGTGAAGGCTATCCCAGAATCTGGAGCGGAGATGAGAAGACTCTTTCCCACGCTGATGATAGTCCTGGCTTCAGGGTTGATGTTCACCTCGTGCCACAAGAACCCGCCCATGGGGGCGTTACCGCAGACCCCCGAAACCGCGCCGCCCGCGCCGCCCGGTCCGCCCGTTTGCAAACTCACAGCGGAGCCCGCAGCCATCGACCAGGGCGCTTCCGTCACGCTGAGCTGGACTTCACAGAACGCCACCGACGTGAACGTCGACCCGAGCCTGGGCAAGCAACTGACCGAGGGTTCGGCGACCGCCTCGCCTACCGAATCCACCACCTATGTGCTGACGGCGACCGGACCCGGCGGTACCGCCACCTGCACCGCCCGCGTGACCGTGAAGCCCGGGGCGGAGGCTGCCGGCACACCGTCCGTGACCGAGGAGAATATCGAAGGCGCGGCCGGGGCCGGGGCCTGGACAGGCCAGATCCAGGACATTTACTTCGACTATGACTCTGCCGACCTGCGCGCTGACGCGGAACAGATCCTGGGCGCGGACGCGGCTCTCTTCAAGGCACATTCCGGAGCCTCGTTTGCGATCGAGGGCAACTGCGACCAGCGCGGCAGCGAAGAGTACAACCTCGGACTCGGGCAGCGCCGCGCCAACGCCGCCCGGGATTACCTGGCAAATCTCGGCGTCACCCCGGGCCGCATGTCGACGGTCTCGTACGGCAGGGACCAGTTGGTGTGCAATGACAATACGGACGACTGCTGGAAGCGGAACCGGCGAGACCATTTCCGGCTGAAGCAATGAGCGCAGGAGCCCGCTCTACTTGGGGAGGAGCCCGTTCAGGTTCGTCAGGACGTCGCGCTCTTCGGGCGAGAAGTGCTGCTGGGTATCGGGGCTTGCCAGGAACTTATCACGGTCGGCAGGCGCCATGTCCCGCATTTGCATGAAGGCGTTCATCACGGCCGTCCGGCGGTCTGCCGGAAGCTGCCGGTACCGCGGAAAGATCTGCCGGAGTTGATCGCGCTGCTCGACCGGCAGGCTCTGCACGATGTTTTCCCGCTGCCGCATCATGTCCCGCTGCTCGGGCGTGGCTTGGTTCCATCGATTCAAGTTTTCGCGAACCCGCTGCTGCTGGTCCGGAGGCAATTGCTGGAAGCGCGCGTTGTTCTTGAGAACCTTCTCCTGCTCTTCGGGGGACAACTCGCGCAGTTGCATAAAGAACCCCGGCTGATGTGCATTCGCGTTCATTGCCGGGTTCTGCGCCGGGCGCTGGCCCTGCTGCCGCTGCGCAGCCGTGGCCTTTCCTGTCGGGCCCGTCGGGCCCGTCGCGCGCTGCTGCACCTCCGGCTGACGCCCCTCGGCAGCGCGGCCCTGGAAGGCGTACGCCTGGCACGCTAGGAGCAGCAACCCCACCAGCGGGACTGCAACCCGTGGCACCCGCCGTATTGTGAGTCCGTTAGTCCGCAACTTTCTTATTCCTCTGCGGCAGCTCTGAAATCACGTCAAACCCCGCCAGCATGTCGTAGTCTTCGAGCACGGAAAGGTCCTGATACATTTTCAGCTCTTGCGCCGCGGATTGCGGCGCCGCGGGCGCCGTGCTCACAGCGCGTGCCGCCGGAACCGCGACCGTGGACGCGGCGGGTACCACCACCGGATGTATCGGAACCCGCGACGGACGCCGGAACGTGACCACCCCCGCCACGACCAGCAGCGATGCCAGAACCGGCAGCGCCAGCCAGCGGTTCAAATCCAGACCGAAGAACCCGCGGGCGGCCCGGGCCGGCTGCCGCGAGGCCACGGCCGTGCGCACACGGGCGTCAAACCAGGGCGAAGGCTCGGCCTCCGGGCTCCACCGGTCCAGCACGTCGTCCACCTTGCGATAGCCATCAAAAACCGTCCGGCAATTGGCGCAACTCTCAACGTGCGCCCTCATCTCCGAAGCCTCGCGTCCATCCAGCATTCCCTGCGCCAGGAGGAAAATCTGTTCGCGTTCCAGGCAGTGCTTTCTCATATCAAACCTCCCTGCAGCAAAGGCTCCAAGCGAACGCGAAGACTCTCGTACGCCCGGAACAAGAGGGATTTCACAGCGCTCTCCGAAACCTTCAAAACCTGTGCGATCTGGCGGTAGTCCACGTCCTGATACTTGTGCAGGATTACCGCCGCCCGCTGCTTCTCCGGCAGGGCCTCGATGGCCTCGCGGATCACCCGCTGCCGGTCCGCTTCCGTCATGCGCTCCTCCGCGGTCGGACGCCCGTCGGCCGCGCGCTCGAGCGGCGACGCAAACTGGCTGTCAGGCTCCACCGCTCCCTCCAGCACCAAGGGATCGCCCCGCCGGTCGCGAATGCTGTTCAAGGCCAGATTGGTCGCGATCCGGTAAAGCCAGGTGGTGAAGCGCGCTTCGGGCTGGTAACGCTCACGGGCCTGATAGACGCGCAGAAAGACCTCCTGCGCGAGGTCTTCCGCCAACGCCTGGTCCCGGACCATGCGGACAAAATAGCTGAGCAGCGGCCCGCGGTGGCGGTTCAGCAGGACCCCGAAGGAGTCCGTGTCGCCACGGCTGACTCGCAGCATCAGCTCCAGGTCAGAATCAATCGCCATGCTCGTCACACTCTATATAACACATCCCGAACCGAATAGTTGCGGTCGAGCGCAGCGTCCGCATTGCCGCCGCAGCTTAAAGGTTGGATGGTCTTATGGGGACTTTGGGCGGCTTTGAACCGCCTAGGGAGAGCGGGCCGTCCGGTGGCTTCCGGCCCGATGGAGAATAATCTGTAAGCATCTGATTGTATTAGGCTTGAGAGCCTAACACCTGGGGCAGCCTCTTGCCCGGCCGGTCCGCGTGGGCAAACGAGGCCGAAGACCTCACCACCGGGGTCACAAAGCCCTACTGAACGCCCGCCCAACCTCTACCACGATAACCTCAGACCCAGTTGCAGCTCGCGAGGCTCGCCCGGCCCGCCGGACGCGAGGCCGGCCTGCGGCTGCAAGGTGTTGAATATCTGACCGAAACTCTGCGAGGCCAGATCGCGCTGCGGGATGTCGAAATTGGCGCGGTTCAGGATGTTGAACACTTCCGCCCGGAATTGCAGGTTCTTCGACTCGGCGAGGCGGAAGTCGCGGAGCAGCGAGAAGTCCCAGCTTCCAAGGCCGGGTCCGCGAAGGATATTGCGTCCGGCGTTCCCGAACGTAAAATTGGCGGGCGTGCTGAAGGCGGCGGTATTAAGCCAGTTCTGGGGCGTCTGCCTGGCAGGGTAAAAGCCGGCACCCGTGAGGTTTGGACGGTCGGTATCATTGTTGGTGCCCGTAATCTCCACTTCGTCGGCGCCGCTGATTCCTCCGCTGACGAAGGGCGTGAAGGGCGGACCGGACTCGGCGGTGATGACCCCGCCGAGCTGCCAACCCTCAATCATGTAATTCAAGCTGTGGTTATCCAGCTTCGAGACCGTGGAGCCAAAAGGCATCGACCACATATAAGCGACCGTCAGCCGTTGGGGGAAATCGAAGTCGGAGACGGCCCTCTCGGCGGCCACGTTGTAAGAGTTCTGCGGAAAGTTGGCGTTCCGCGAGTCGCTGAAGGGCCCCGACGTATCGTCAATGGACTTCGAATACGTGTAGGAAGCGAGCAGCGAGAGACCTCGCGAGAAGCGCCGCTCGACCTTGAATTGCAATGCGTTATAGATGGAACTGCCCGCCGACTGGGTGTAGGAGAAGCCCGAAAGATCGGGATACGGCCGCGGGCAGGAGCCTGTACTGCAGGCCGCCAGGATCGCCTGCTGCTGGGCAGCGGATTCGTTGGGGAAACTGCTCAGGTTCATGGGCTGGTTCGGGTCGGTCTCGGAGACCAGATGGGTGCCGCGCGTGCCGATGTAGCCGAGATCGAACACCCAGGAATTCCCGAGCTGCCGTTGCGCATCGAGGCTCCATTCCTGAATGAAAGCGTTCTGGAAGTTCAGCTGGAAGGGGCTTAGCGTGGGATATTCCGTGCCGACGAGACCCGAGAGCGCCTGCTGGATGACCTGGCCCGACCCGGGCAGGAGTTGGCCGGTCAGCAGCTCCTGTTCGGCGGTGCCAATGTTGCCCGTCTTGATCTGCACGAACGGAGGATTGTTGGCCTTCTGGAAGTAGACGTCGCCGAAAGTCTGGTCGTAGAAGACGCCATAGCCGCCGCGCAGCACGGTCTTCGAGTTCGCGAAGGGCTGCCATGCGAAGCCGATGCGCGGCGCAAAGTTGTCGCGGTCCGGGTACTGCAGAGAACGGTTCTCAGTCGTACTGCCCAGGTTCAGTGTCCCCACTTGGGAATACGCCTGGGTGGCGGGATTGAAACTCTGGAGCGAGGCTGCGCTTGTGCCTGCCACCAGCAAGTCGCCGTTCGAGAAGTCGAAGTTCGAAAACTGGTTGCTCTGGTCGGTCACCAGGGCCTTGTATTCGTAGCGCAGGCCAAGATTGAGGGTCAGGTTGTGACTTACACGCCAGTCGTCCTGGCCGAAGAAATCGTACTCACCGAAGGATCCCGAGATGTATTCCTGGAAGCCGTTGATCCAGAACTCAGGAAGCCCAAGGAGAGCGTCGGCCACGCTGTTGCCGAGGTTCAGGGTGCAGGACGGCGGCAGGCAGTTGTATTCTTGTGCGAGCCCCTGCTGGGCCTGGGCAGGCAACTGCCCCAAACCGCCCGTAATCAGCCCCGTGAAATCGTATTCGCCACGGATAATGTTGTCCACGGTGAAGTTGCCGCGGTGGACGGAGCGGAGGTCGGCTCCGTAACTGACGGTGTGCGGCCCGATGACCTGGGTAAGCGTGTCTCCTACCTGAAAGGTGTTGACGGCGCCATTTTCGGGCACCCCTTCGTCTGCGCCCAGGCTGTCGTAACCCGAAAAATTGAGATTCGGAACCCCGGTCGCGTTCGGGCCAAAGTTGTTCAGCCCCTCGATGCCCAAGTTTTGCGCGAGCGGGTTGCCGGCATCCTGATTATTCTCCCGGAGCTGCCAGCGGTTGTAGCCGACCTTGAAGTCATTCACGAGCCTGGGGCTGAAAATATGGGTCCAGTCGACTCCCGCCATCTGGTAAGAGTTATGCGCGATGGTGCCGTAGCCCGGAAGTGTGGTGGTGCTTTCCGGCACGGTCCCGGTAGGCAGGAACTCGCGGTCGAAATTCAGGTTGTAACGAACAAACATCGAGTCTTTTTCGTTGAACCGGTGGTCCACGCGGGCGGTGGTGGTGTCGTAACTCACCTCCCGATCCACGAGGCCCGTGTAGTTGGCCGCACCGCAGGACGCGTTCGCGATGTTAGGAGACGGGTATTGATTCACCAGCGCCTGGCCCACCGGGTCCGCTGCCGGCAGCACCTGGTTGATGTTGGTGAAGGGCTGCACCTGCCCCTGGAAGAGGGCCAGCGGATTCAACAGCGCGGTTTGCGTGGAACAGTTCGGGTTGAGCAGATCGCTGAAGTCTCCGCCACGCTCCGCCACAGTCGGGACCAGGAAATTGTCGTAGAAGTCGCGATGCTCCCGCGTGCCTTCGTAGGCCAGGAAAAAGAAGGTGTGATCGTGCCCGTTGTAGGCGCCCGGAACAATCACCGGCCCGCCAATCGTCCCCCCAAACTGATTGCGATGAAAGGGGGCCACGGCGGGATCAAAGAAATTCCGCGCGTCGAAGTCCGTGTTGCGCAGGTAATCGTAAGCGGTGCCGTGAAACTCGTTGCTTCCTGACTTGGTGACGATGTTAACCTCGGCCCCGGCGTGCGCGCCGAACTTGGCCTCATAAACTCCGGTTTCCATCCGGAATTCCTGGACCGAATCAATGGGGGGAGCTACGGTGAACTGCCCGACCCCTACGGAAGTGTCGTCAAGACCGTCGAGCCAGTAGGAGTTCATCGAGTCGCGCATGCCGTTCACGTTGAGAGCGCCGCCGCGATCGCTGATCCGCGTGCCTTCGGTTCCGGGGACAACTCCCGGCACGAGGAGCGCCAGTTCCAGAAAGTTGCGCCCATTCAAGGGCACTTCGGACACCTGCTGCTGATCGATCGTGGTTCCGACGGAAGATGTCTCGGTCTGGACGCCGAGTGGCGAAGCCTCCACCGTCACGGTAGCGGTCTGAACCCCAAGTTTCAGCATGAAGTCCAGGCGGAGATGCTGGTTCACGGTCAGGGTCTCGGGGCCCTGCGCCAACCGCTCAAAACCGCCCTTTTGCGCCGTCAAACGGTAGCGGCCGGGCGGCAATACGGGAAAGGTGTAAGTGCCGTCGTTGCCGGTGACCACCGTGCGCATAAATCCCTTGTCCTGATCAAGGGCCGTTACGCTAGCGCCCGCTATGACAGCTCCGGAAGGATCGGTTATCGTGCCGCTGAAACTGCCTTGGAAGGTTTGCGCCCGGAGGGCAAGGTTCGCGCCGACGAGACAGAGGGACAGTGCCGCCAATCCAAGCCGAAGTGAGACTCTCGCCATTCAATCCCCTTCCATTTCGAGGCTTCCACACTCGATGAAGTTGAACGCAGACGCGCGGCCGCGCCAGTTTGATTGCTCGTGAACTCCCCGAGGGCGAGTGTATGTAGTGCAGGACTCCCGTGTCAAGGCAGAGTGATGGCGGGTAGCGGCCGAGGCCCCTCAATACGCCAGCACGTCCCCGCATGGCTCTACAAAAAGAGGGGTTGACGGCCTTCCGGAAAGCCGGCCGCTTTCCAGCAGGGCGGCAAAGCCGGGGCCGCAAAGTCACGTTCGCGGAAGAAGGCGCAAAAGAAAGAGTGCGTTTGCGTCGATTTATCGGCGTCGCAGGATCGCGCGGTCGATCGCAGCTACCAAAGGAAGCGCAACGCGAACTGAATCTCCCTCGGATCCCCTGGTCCGCCCGAGGCTTGTCCGGCGATGGGCTGTACGGTGTTGCCGATTACGCCGAAGGTTGTGTCGCTGATATTTCCATCCGGCAGCGAGAAATTCGGCTGGTTCAGGAGGTTGAACATCTCAGCGCGAAACTCGAGCTTCTTCGACTCCGTAAGCTTGAAGTCGCGGATCAGCGAGAAGTCCCACGTAGCCTCTCCCGGTCCGGTCAGAGTGTCGCGGCCCGCGTCTCCGTACGTAAACTGCGCGGGAACCGAGAACGCCGACGCCAACGCCCATTGGTTTACGGTCTGGTGGGCCGGGTACACGGCAGCGTCAGGCACAACGTTGGGCCGGTCATTCCCGTCGCCGTTTTCGCTCGGGTTCCCCGAGACGCTGACCGTATAAGGAGCGCCCGACTGGATCATGGCGATGCCGGCGACTTGCCAGTCTTCAATAAGATAGTTAGCCCTTGCATTCCGCAAGTGCGCGATGGAGTGACCGAACGGCAGATTGTAGATGTAAGCGAGCGAGAAGCGCTGGCGGTAATCGAAGTCGGCCCGGCCTTTCTCAGCGGCGATGTCGGCGGAATTCTCCGGAAAGTTGGGGCTGGCATTGGTTCCGAAGTAGGTGGAGTTGGTGTCCAGCGCCTTGCCATACGTGTAAGCGGCGATCACAGCGAGGCCGGCCGTGAAGTGACGTTCCAGTTTGACCTGAAGGGAATGGTAAATGGACTTGCCGGCCGAATCGGTGTACGACTGGCCCAGGAAATCGGGATAAGGCCTCGGGCAGGCGATGGTCCCCTCGACAACGCAGGCCGCCGGATCGGAGTTGTTTCGCTGGTTCGGGTCCCATTCGATCGGCAGGTGCAGCCCTCGAGTGCCGACGTATCCGATATCCAGCAGCCAGGACTGGCCGAGCTGCTGCTGCCAATCGAGAGACCACTGATAGACGGTCGAGTCGTGAAGATTGACGATCACCGGGTTGGACGTGGGAAATAAGGCCCCGGCCAGAGAGGGTGAGGCAAAGAGATTCTGCAGGAGCAGCCCGGTACCGAGCGGCAGCCCACCCGCCGAGGGCGGTGTCTGCAGAGCCGTGAAAACGGCCGTTTCGTTGTCCAGCAGATTGCCTTCGAGCAGGTTAAAGAAAGGCGGGTTAAAGCTCTTCTGGAAGTACAGCTCGCCGGTCATCTGGTCGTAGTAGAGTCCCGCGCCGCCCCGGATCACCGTCTTGTTACTCTTGAAGGGCTGCCAGGCAAAACCGAAGCGAGGGCCAAAGTCGTCGCGGTCCGGACGCTGCAGCCCCCGATTCGCTGAGCTACTGCCAAGATTGAGGGTCCCCGAGGGAACGAATGTACCCAGCGGCGCGCCGGCTGCCGTATTCACCGTACCCTTGAAGCAATCGAGCGTGGCGGCGCTCGTGCCGGATACCAGCAGAGCGCCCGGACTGCCGCAGACGTCGGTGTTGTAGTCGAATCCGCCCAGATGGTTGTATTTGTCGGTGACCGGCGTGTTGTATTCGTAGCGCAGGCCGTAAGTCACAGTCAGGTTCGGGCGCATCTTCCAGCTATCCTGGGCAAAGTAGTCGTACTCGCTTCCCGTACCCGAGATGTATCCCGATGACCCGTCGACCCACGAAGTCGGAAGGCCAAACAGCGCATCCGCCACGCCGTTTCCGAAGCCGCAGGTCGTGGAGGGGCAAAGCGAGAGCAGTTGGGTTTGAACTGACGACGGCAGCGCGGCAAGAACGGCGCCGCCGGTCACCTGGCCGCTGAAGCTGTAATCGGCACGGGCATCGATGTCCTCGTAGAAGTTGCCGCGCTTGATCTGGCGGAACTGGAATCCGTAGGCCAGGGAATGATCCCCATGAATCTGCGTGAGAGTATCGCCGTACTCGAAGGTGTTTACGGCCCCCGCCTGGGGGAAGCTGGTGTCGGAGCCCATGCCGTCAAACCCGGCGAAGCCCAGGTTCGGCACTCCGATATCCTGGGGCGCAGTGAGCAGGTTCTTAAGGCCAAGCTCGGAAGCAATGGGATTGCCCTGGTCCTGCGTGGTCCAGTGATACTGCCAGCGGTTGTAATCGAGCTTGGCTTCGTTGACCAGCGTCGGGGAGAACGTATGCGTCCAGTCAATGCCCCCGGCCATGAACCAGTCGTCGCGGAAGGTGCCGAAACCCGGCACTCCGGTCGGCAGTCCGGAAGGCGAGAATTCGGAGTCCGTGGTCAGGTTGTAACGCACGAAGGCCGAGTCCTTTGATCCCCAGCGATGATCGAAGCGGCCCACGTAATCGTTGGTGTAAACCTTCTGCTTCACGACGGCGGTGTAGTTCTCACCACCCGAGCATTGCGGGACGCTGATGTTCGGCTTCGGGTAGATATTCACCAGACCTTGGCCGACAGGATCGAGCGTTCCGGAGGGAAGCGCGGGCGCCAGCAAAGCGACGTTGTTGTTTGGAACGGTCAACGGCGCGGACGGGTTAACCAGGAGCAGAGGATCCAGCAAAACGGTGTTGCCGCTTGGGCAGGTGCCGCCGAGCGTGGGCGGCAGCAACTCGGAAAAATCGCCGCCGCGCTCCGCCATGTCGGGCACGTGGGCCCGGCTGTAGAAGTCGTGCAGGTCCCGCAGACCCTCATAGTTCAGGAAGAAGAACGTCTTGTCGTGCCCGTCGTAGACGTGGGGAATCGAAAGCGGACCACCGATGCTGGTACCAAACTGGTTGCGATGGAAGTTCGGCACCGTGGGCTCAAAGTAGTTGCGGGCGTCGAGGGCGCTGTTGCGGAAATACTCGTAAAGCGAGCCATGGTATTTGTTGGTGCCCGATTTGGTGACGATATTGATCTGGGCGCCCGCCGAATTTCCGAACTTGGCGTCGTAGACGCCCGTCTCCATCCGGAACTCCTGGATCGAATCCAGGGGCGGCGTGGCCGAATAGGTGCCCACGGCGATGGACGTGTCGCTCATGCCGTCGAGGAGATAGGTGTTCATCGTCTCGCGCATGCCGTTCACGTTGATGGAGCCGCCGCGGTTGTTGTTCAACTCCGAGCCTTGAGTCCCGGGCACCACGCCGGGAGTGAAGAGCATCGCTTCCAGGAAACTGCGGCCGTTGAAGGGAAGTTGCTCAACTTTGGACTGTTCGATGGTGGTGCCGACCGAGTAGGTCTGAGTGTCAAGCACGGGCGGCGCCGACTCCACCTGCACGGTCGTGTTCGCTCGCCCAACCTGGAGCCGGACGTCGAGTTTCGCCTGCTGGTCCACAGCCAGCGCGATCGGACCTTCGCTGAACTGGCTGAAGCCCTGCTTTTCAACCGTCACGGTGTAGCGGCCGGGCGGCAGCAGCGGCAGCGTATAGGATCCGTCGTGCGAGGTTACCGTGCTCAGCACGAAGCCTGTGTCCTGGTCCGCGGCGGTCACCTTGGCATCCGGCACGACCGCGCCCGACGAGTCGGTCACACTACCGGTCAAGCTGGCTTTGGATTGCTGTCCCCGGGCCGGAATCACCCATGCCAAGGCAACGAGTGCAACCACTGTTATCGACCACCGATGGCAACGCCGCATGGCACGACCTCCCCCTAGCTTCCTTCGCGCGAGCTGCGGCCCGCCGGCGTCCAGGCGCCAGTTCCGCAAACAGACCCATCCTGATGCGAGTGTAGAAAGATCGGATCACCCGGCAGGCGCGCGAGTGTCGAGCGAACATCCGAGATCTCGGACGCCGGTACGCTCATTCGCGGGCGAGTTTAGTAACGAACCGGGCCGGTGTCAAGCAGGAATCGGGCTGCATCCGGGTCAGACTCAAAAGAAGGCCTTATCCGAGTCCAGCAGCAAGGTGACCGGGCCATCATTGACGAGTTCGACGTACATCATTGCCTGAAACTGGCCCGCCTCAACGCGCACGCCGAGACCGCGCAACTGATCGAGGAAGGCCTCGTAAAGCGGGCGAGCGGCACCGGCCTCGGCCGCCCGATCGTAGCTCGGGCGCCTCCCCTTCCGGCAATCTCCGTAGAGGGTGAACTGCGAAACGCACAAGACGCTGGCGCTCGGACCAACGTCAACGAGCGCCCGATTCATCCTCCCGTCGGCGTCGTCAAAGACCCGGAGATTCACGATCTTCTCAGCCAGGTATCGCCCCGCTTCCGGCGTGTCTTCCTTCGCGATCCCGAGCAACACCAGCAGGCCGGCGCCGATGCGTCCGACCAATTCGCCGGCCACCCGAACTTCCGCCCGGCTCACCCGTTGTACGACGGCGCGCATTGATGAACTCAGAGCCCGACGGGGGATCCCGATCGTGATCGTATAGCCTACCCAGAAGACGAGCTGCGGAAAGAAGCCGAGCCTCAGATAGCCCCCATCACCAGGCATCCGCCTGCCTGACCTCGAGTCCTCGGGCCTAGGCTGCCTGGGCCACTACCTTGCCCCGCCCGGAGATCGCCAGTATCACGCCTCCCACCAAGGCCCCAATGATCATCGTGTAAGCAATCCAGAAGATGAATTGGGGGACGAGCGCGATGGCGACGTACTTACCGAGAAAATCAGTGGGGCCGGCGTATCCCGGCGGCAAAGCGTCGTAGTGCGTGCCCCAACCGCCGCGGATGGCGTAGAACATCACGATGGCCACCGGCACGCGCGCCGCAAAGGCATATGCCAGCAAAGTCTTAGCGAACGTTCCCCAGGCCATAAACTGGATCATCGCCGCCGCCACCATCAGCAGTTCGCCCGCCAGCACCTTTCCGGAGAACGCCCCGGGGCTGGATTGGAAGGCTACCACGCTGCCCCCAACTACTACGAGCAAGCCGACCACAGCGAAAAGGATCACTTTGCCGCTGCCTGAAGGGCGCTCACCGGCGGCCGCGAGCTTCCAGGCAAAGTAGGGACCGAAGATGAATGGCAGCCACGCAATCCCGACGATAGCGCCGGCACCACCCGCGTTCGAGTTGAACAACACGCTGTTCCAGTGGTGCAGCTCACCCCAAAGCCGCAGAAGGGTGATGCACAGTGTAATCACGACCGGACCCATGATCAGACGCGTGATTCTTACCGAACCGTTCTCTGACATTTGAATCCCCCTTGGCGAGAGTTTTCTGGAAAAGCACCCCGGCGACGCGTGCCGCCGGGACGCTCGCATTGTAGTCTATCGGTCCTCGGCGCGCCATAGGCTCAGCGTGGCGGCGCCCCCGTCAGTTGAAATGAATATTGCAACGGCAACCCTACGACCGCGGGAATCGCGACCGCTTACAGAGCCGGCAGGCCCTTCCTGCTACGCCTCCGCTTCGCTCACTGCGCCGGAGCTGTGTCCGGTCAAATAGTAGTGCATCGTGGGAGTGATGATGAGGGAGAGCACCATGGAAATCAGGATGCCGCCGATCACCGCAATCGCGAGCGGACGCAGCATCTCGGAGCCTTGGCCGAGCCCAAGCGCCAGGGGCAGCATTCCCGCCACCGTGGCGAGCGCCGTTATCACGATGGGCCGCAAGCGCCGCCTTCCGGCTTGCACCATGGCTTCGCGCGGTGAGAAACCGGCGGCGCGGAATCTCTGGTCGGCATCGAGCAGCAGAATGCCGTTTTTCGCCACAATTCCCACCACCATGATCAGGCCCATGAAAGAGGAGATGTTGAACGTTGTCCCGGTGATCAGCAAAGCCAGAAGGACGCCTGAGGTGGACAGCACGGCGGAGGAGAGGATCGCGGCCGGCGCCGAGAACTGGCCAAACTCGAACACGAGCACGAGAAAAACCAGCACCAGGGCCAGCAACAGCACCTTCAAAAGATCGCGAAAAGACTGTTGCTGCTCCTTGTACGTGCCGCCGTATTCCACGCGGATGGAGGCAGGCAGATGAAGCGCGGCGACGGCATTCTGCACAGCGGCGACCCCGCTGCCGAGGTCGAGGCCTTCGAGACGCGCCGTCACCGAGACCTCGCGCTGGAGATTATCGCGGGTGATTTCGGTCTGACCCGGCAGCTCCGTCACCGACGCCAGCGCGCCGAGCGTGGCGGTCCCGCCGGTCGAGCTCACAAGCATGGTGTTCTCGATCGATTCAAGTGACGAACGATTCGCTTCCGGAAAACGGACGCGCACGGTGTACGAGCGGCCGTTCGCCACGACCGGCGTGAGGGCGGGTTCGCCCTCGAGAATCGCGGAGGCGTCGGTCGAGATCTCTTCCGGGGTGAAGCCGGCGCGCGCGGTCGCTTGCGGATCCACCTTGAAGACCACCGCCGGACCGCTCATGGTGTTGTCGATGCCGTTGGCGACGTCGATCACCGGGTGCTTACCGCCGACCTCAACCTTGCCGATGGCCTCGGCCACTTGCGGCGCCCACTGGCCAAGCAGGCCGGCATCCGAGGAAAACAGCTTGATCTGGATCGGCTGCGGCGCGCCGGTCAGGTCTCCGATCATGTCTTCGAGGACCTGGTGGAAGTCGACATCGCACTCCGGCTCCGCCTGGGTCACCTTGGTGCGAATTTCGTCCATAATGTCGTCGATGTCGCGGCTGCGGTTCGCCTTCAGCTTCACCGAGATGTCGCCGGTGTTGGCCTCCGTGACCGCAGCCAGGCCTAGCTGCAGCCCGGTGCGGCGCGAGGTGGTTTCGACCTCGGGCACGGCTTGTATGATCTTCTCGAAGTGGGTGAGAACCCGGTTGGTCTCCTCAAGCGAACTGCCCGCCGGCATCACGTAGTCGAACACGAAGCCCGCTTCGTCCATCTTCGGCAGCAAATCGGTTCCAAGAGCGCGGTAGCACAGGAACGAAACCACAATCAGGCCGCCACACAGCCCCGCGAGCCAGACAGGATGCTCGAGGGTGCGGCGCATCCACCGCTCATAGAATGCGATCACCTTGCCGAACGCCCCGCGCATCGAGGCGTCTTCGGCCGCCATCAGTTTGCTCAGTTGATCGGCGCTGTCCTCCGATGGAGCGGAAAGTTGGGTCGCGGGCTGGGCGGGGCCGGCTTCCCTTTCGCGGCGGCGCAACAGATAACGGCTCAGGTTCGGCGTCCAGACCAGCGCGAGGGCAAGCGAAGTGAACAGAGAAACCGCCATGGTGATCGCCAGGGCGCGAAAGAATGTGCCCGTGACGCCGGTGATCGAGATCAGCGGCAGAAACACCACCACCGGGGTCACGGTGGAACCGACCAGCGGAGCGGAGATCTCATTCAAGGCGCTGCGAATGGCTTCGATGCGGCCTTCCCCGGCATCGCGATGCAACACGATGTTTTCCACCACCACGATGGCGTCGTCGATCACCAGGCCGACCGCCGCTGCAAGGCCCCCGAGCGTCATCAGGTTGAAACTCTGGTTCAGCAGCTTGACCGCGATGAAGGTCACCATGAGCGTTATGGGAATCACCAGGCCTGCCACCAGTGAGCTACCCCAATCGCGCAGGAAAAGCACCAGAATGATCGAGGCCAGAATCAGTCCGATCAGAATCGCGTCGCGAACACTGGTGATGGATCGCTCCACCAGTTCCGATTGGTCGTAGAACGACATCACCCGGACGCCCGATGGCAACTCGCGGCGTATGTTCTCAATCTCGGCCTGGACTTCCCGAGCTACCTCAACCGTGTTCGAGCTCGGCTGCCGGTTGATGTTCAGCAACACTGCCGGCTTGCTGTCGGCCCTGACCAGCGTGTAGACCGGCGCCACGGAGGGGCTCACGCTGGCAACGTCCGCGATGCGAACGGGCGAACCCGCGCTCGTCTCCTTGATCACGATCTGGCCGATTTGCTCCGGGGTCTGCGCTTGACCGCTGACCAGGGCGAGGAAAAGCTGGTGGTTGTATGGCAACAGGCCCGGCGAGTCGACGAGGTTCGTGCGCCTCACGGCCTCAAGCACGTCCGGCACCGTCACCCGTGCGCGGAGAAGGGCAGCCGGGTCTGGGGTGATCTGAAATTCCGGCTGCTCACCGCCTTGAACCAGAACCAGGGAAACGCCGTTCAGCCGGTTCAGGCGCGGCTTGATCTCGTATGTGGCCAGGTCCCAGAGCTCTGCTTGCGAAAGGCGGTCGGAGGTGAGGCTGTAGCCAAGAATGGGGAAGCTCGCGAAGCTCAGCCGATGTGCGTCAATCTGGGCCGTTGCTGGAAGCTGGGCCTGAACGCGCGCGAGCGCGGCGTTTACGCGCTGAAGAGTAACCGTCATGTCCGCGTTCCAGTCAAAATTCAGGTCGACTTCGGCAGACCCGCGGCTGGTAATGGACTGCACTTCCTGAAGCCCCTCGACGCTGTTGACCGCCTCCTCCACCAGGCGGGTGATCGAAACCTCCATCTGGTCGATCGGCATCACGCCGTTGTCAACGCTCACGATGATGCGCGGGAAATTGGTCGACGGGAAAACCGCGATCGGAATCGTGAAGGCCAGGTACGCCCCCACGGCCGCCAGGGTAAGGGTCAGGAAGACGATCGGCGTCGAGTGGCGCGTGACCCAGTGGGCGGATTCCGGTTGCCGGCCCGCTGCCTGCGCCTCAGCGTCATTTCTGGTCGGGATCTGCATCCTTGCCGGGACCCTGATCTCCGCCCTCGTCCGAAGACTTGGGCGCGACGATAAGCAATCTGGTTCTGGCCAGCACGTCCGGGTCTTCCTGGGCGATCTCGAAGGCGCCCTGAGTAACCACCCGATCGCCTTCCCGTAGACCCTCGGTGATCTGGAGGCGGTCACCCTGGCGGATGCCTGTCTCGACGGGCTTCTGCTGGGGTTTCCCGTCGGCGCCCGCCAGGATCACCGAGGTGCTGCCATCCCCGGCCGTGACCAAGGCCGCCGCCGGGATCACCAGGGCGTCCTTCACTTTCCCGGCCACGAAGGTCACTCGGGCGCTCGTGCCGGGACGCAGCCTGCCGTGCGGATTAGCGGCCTCCGCCCACACTTCCACCGTGGTGCTGTTGGGATCGAGGGCTGGGCTCACCAGGGTGACCTTGGCGGGGATTTCGTCGCCCACGCCGCCGACAGCCAGCGTCGCTTCGTCACCGACCCTGAGAAAGGCCGCTTCCTGCTGAGCAATGTGCGCGCGTGCCACGATCCGCGAAAGATCCATAACCGTGATGAGCGGAGAACCGGCGGCTGCCATCTCGCCGGGATAGACCGGACGGTCCGTCACGACGCCGTCGATCGGGCTTCGTACTTGCGCGTACGCCAACTGCGCCTGGGCCGCCTCATAGCGGCCTTTGGCCGCCTGGAGCTCACCTTGCGCCGCCTGCTGTCCATCGGCGTTCCCGAAGCTTCGCAGCGAATCCAGATGCTTCTGAGCGATCTCATACTGGCCTCGCGCTTGCGCGAGCGCCAGTCCCGCATCATCCAGGTCCTTTCTCGGGATGGCGCCTTGCTGATAAAGCGACTGGCGATTGTCAAAAATCTTCTGCTGAGCGTCAAGACCTTTGTGGGCCGCATCAAGGTCCAGTTGAGCCTTCTGCATCTCTTCGGGCAGGCCCGACCGCATGGCCGTCTGATAGGTGGCCTCGGCCTGCTGATAAGCGCCCTGATTCTCGGTCACCGCCGCCGCCAGGTCCCGGCTCTCCAGTTCCGCGAGTAGCTGGCCGGCGCGCACGCGGTCGCCGCGCTCTACGTAGAACTTGCTCACGGGCGCGCTGATCTTGGGCACGATGGCGGCCTGGCGAAACGGATAAAGCGTGGCGTCGGATGTCACTTCGCGCACAATCGTATCCCGCTGCACGGCCGCCACCTGCACGGTCATGGTCGGCGCCGGCGCGGCAGCGTCCTTGCCGGAGCAACCCCACAGGCTCAGAGCACCCAGGACGGCCACAGCGGCGGGTGCGGCAATCGGCCGTGGCGAAGTGTGCAGAAGACTCGGCATCCCCTAAAAGTTCCCCGTCATCGTTTGCAGCTCGGCCAGAGCGAGTCGATATCGCGCCTGGCCGTCGTCATAGGCATTGCGGGCCTGCGCCAGCGTGCTCTCGGCATCCACGACCTCCAGCGCCGTGGCCTCGCCCGCCTGGTAACGCAGCAAGGTCAGGCGCACACTCTCGTCAGCCAGCGCCGCCGAATGACGCAGGCGGTCTACCGCCGCGCCCGAGACTCCGGCCTCGTTATAGGAGGAGTATAGATCACGCAGCAGCTTCCGCTGGGCCGAAGTCAGCTCCACCTTCGCCTGTTGCCGCCTCCACTCTGACTGGCGGAGCTTGCTGTGCAGCGCACCCCAGTCCCAGACCGGGAATTGCAGGCTCAGAGTCACAAACTGGCCGAGATTGTTCTGCTGCAGGTTCCGCGCGTCAGCCGCGGCCCCGCTCACCTCGCCGCGCAGAGCGAATTCGTTCGCCTCAAGGCCGTAGTCGGCGTCGATGCTGAGCACGGGCAGAAAGCTCTGGTGCGCCGCGGAAACGTCCGCGTCGGCGACGCGCAGCGCCTCAATAGCCACCCTGAGATCGGGATTAGCGTGCTGCGCCATTCCGCTCACATCTGCGAAAGACGGCAGAGCCGGCGCCTGATCGAGGTCGTCCACCGCGGTGAAGTTCTCGTTCAGCGTGGGAAACAGGAGCACCGCGAGATTCAAGCGCGCGTCCTCCATCGCAAGCCTCGCCTCCTCGAAGGCCTGCTGCTGCTGTTCGAGCTGAAGCTCCGCCTTGATCACGTCGCTGTGCGCGGCCTCCCCACCCTGCTCCCGTTGCTCCGTGGCCTTGCGGAACTGCGACGCCTGATCGCGGCTTTGCTGGGCGGTCGAATACTTCCGCTGCGCCACCAGCAACCCGTAATAGTACTGCGTAACCGTGACGGCAAGCCCCCGCGACGCAATCTCCGCCCGCGCCTGTGCCAACGACTCGGCGGCCGACGCTCGCCGGTATCCGTTCAGCGTAAACAGGTTCGACGAGAGTTCCTGGTGAACCACACCCCAGGCTCGATACACATGCACTCCGTCATTCGTCACGAAGCGGCCGGTCTGTAGAACGCTCCCTCCCGTTGTCAGCAAGTCCTGGGTGGTGGAACTGACTGCGGGCAGGAGCGCGGCGCGCGCCTGGATGCGATCCTCGTGGGCGTTGCGCGCGTCAGTGACGGCCGCGAGGTAGGTCGCATCGTTCTGGCGCGCACGCTCGAGCGCGTCCTTGAGCGTGATGGTAAGCGGCGCGGCCTGACCCGCGGCAGCAGGTTGCGCGAGCTGAATTTCGGGCGCCGCGGGCGACTCCCAGGCAGATGTTCCCGTCATCCGGCTGCCTTCAAGCGGCGAATCGGATCCCGTTGTCTGCCCGGCAGCCTGCCGGGCGCAGGCGGCGCAAAGCAAAAGCAAATTGACTGCCAGGGCCAAGCTGCGGCGCCCGCTCACTGATGTGAACATTGCCAACTCCTCCCTGGCTGACGGGTTCCGCGACTCTTGGCCAGCCTGGAACAAAGATAACTGTCTGCAGCGCCGCCTCCGATGAAATGGCGATTAATTTATGTTAAGGCACGCGCGTCAAGCCCTGGGCCGATGCGAAAGCGCGTCGAGCGTAGCCTGGCTATGCCGGCCCTGGCTGGGTCGCGCGTCGAACGGCGCCGGGCGATCCAAGAACTCCGAGGCGCAGCAACTGCAGCCACAGCGCCAACGCGAGCAGAAACAGGGCCGCTGCCGAAACCGACCAAACCCCGTAAGCGGTCTGCAGGACGAGGTACCAGAGGATTCTCCAGCCCAGGTAGACCTCGCGGCCGAAGAAGTAGAGCAGGAGGACGAGCGGCACAGCTCCGAGCAGCAGCAAAGCGGCGTTCGTCGCCCGCGAGGCCCACCCCGAAGGCCGCTGGAGCAGCATGAACGCGTAGGCGAGCGGACCCAGGAAAAACCACATGGCGAAAGGGTTGAGGTACAGCGCCCAGACCACCAGGATAAAGAGCCAGACGCAGAAGATGCGCTTGGATGTCGCGAAATCGTGCGGAGCGGACGGCAGAAACAAACGCAGAATCCGCACGATGATGTATCCCATCAGCAGCACGCCCAGAAGCGGAATAAAGACCTGCAACGGCACATTGTAGAGGAACGGATCCTTGGCTGTGGCGGGGTAGAGTTCGTAACGCGTCAGCACGCCGGCGGAAGTCAGCCCGTAAAGCGCACCGAGTACAGCAAGGAGCGGTACCAGGTACAGCACCGGCCTCAGGTACGTTCCCACCGGATGCTCCAGGCGGTCGTCTTCGTAATTCAACGTCGCCAGCACGCAGGCAAGCATGAAGGGAACGAGGCCGAGCGTCTGCAGCCACTCGACGGAATTGCGATCGAGCCATCGGCCGCCGGTGAGGCTGAGATACTTCACCTCCGGAGGCGGTGGCGGCTCCACCTTGTCGAGCGTCGCAAAGGCCTGCTCAACGGTTGCCCCTACCATCTGGAAGGTGCTGGGCTGGAAGTTCTCGAAGACATCCTGCACCGAGTGGTAGCGCGCGCGCGCGCCTGGGTCATCCGCCGTGCTGGTGGAAAGGTTGATGGCCGGGATGCCGACGCGCAACAGAGGTCCCTGGTCCTGGGCCGACACCTCGACCGAACGCTCGATCCACTCCTGAAGCGGCGTCGGGCCGTCAACCTGCACGCCTTGCAGATCTCCCGATTGGTGGATCAGCTCCCGCAGCCAGATCGGCGAGTAGCCTCCGCTCTGTCCTTCGCAGCCCATCGCGACCGCTGTGGGCCGCCCTTGCGTCAGGTAGTCGATGGAGATCACGGCCAGCGTCTGGCGTGTATGGAAGAAGCCCCGCAGGGCGCGGGATCCGATCATGCCCCATTCTTCGGCGTCCGTGGCGGCAAAGATCAGGTCGCGATGGTGCGGCTGATTGCTGAGGACGCGCGCCAGCTCGAGCAGCGTTCCCACTCCCGAAGCGTTGTCTTCGGCAGCCTGGTGCGATGTGAATTGGCTGTCGTAATGTGCGATGATGGCAACGGACTCGCGGACCTCGCCCGGCCGTTCCGCCACCACGTTCTGACCTTCAACCCGCTTGCCGGCCAGCCACATGTTGAACAGGTCGCCCGACACGTTGTATCCCATCTTCTGAAACTCGCCTTTGAGATACTCGGCGGCGCGGCCGGCGGCAGGCGTGCCGGTCACGCGGTCGGGATAATTCTCAGCCAGGATCCGCGTGTATTCGAGCGCAGAGGCAGGATCGAAACGGGGCGTGATGCGGTCAAGCGGCAGGGAGCGAGGCTGGTGCAGGCCGAGCGCGATCATCAAGCCCATCAGCGGGAGCATCAGCAGGCCGCAGATCAGCACCAGCGCTCTTTGGTTGGGCCTCAGCATGCTTAGAAACTCACTTCCGGCTGGTCCGAGCCGCCGCCGCGCGGAGCTTCCTGAGTGCGGAAGAAGTGGTTTAGGGGAATCCGGCCCGGCCCGATCGGATAGGCCTTTTTAATCGCTTCAGCAACATAGGCCTTGGCGAGCACCACGGCGTCCGCCATGGGGCGTCCGAGAGCAAGATTAGCCGTGACGGCGGAGGAGAAGGTACATCCCGTCCCGTGAGTGTTGTCGGGCTTCAGGCGGTCGCCGGCAAACACCTCCAGCCGCGCGTCCTGGGCGAAGATGTCCACGGCCTTATCGAGATGGCCCCCGGTGACCACAACGGCGCGCGCGCCCATGGCAAGCAGCCGGGCGGCTGCGGCCTTCATCTCATCCAGGCTCTCGACCTTCAATCCGGTAAGCAGCGCCGCTTCGGACAGGTTCGGCGTCACCAGGCTTACTTGCTTGAGGAGTTGGTCTCTCAGGAGTTCGAAACCGGATTCGTCAATGAGCGGCGCGCCGCTCGACGATCGCAAGACAGGATCGAGCACGCAGACACTATCCGGATACGACTGCAGGAATTCGCTCACCACCTTGCCATTGGCGCGATTCGCCAGCATCCCGATCTTGATGGCTCGCACGCGGCCATCCTCCATGAGCGATTTGAGGGAGTCGTACAGGAGGTGAGGAGCCACCGGGTGAATGGAATGCACCCCCTCGCTGTTCTGAATGGTCAGCGCGGTAATCGCCGCCACACCATAGCAGTTGTGGGCTGAGAAGGTCTTCAGGTCGGCAGTGATGCCTGCGCCGCTCGAGGGATCGAATCCCGCGATGGTCAGAATCACCGGAACATGGTTCGTGGGCGGGGTCGCGGCCGTGGCTCTCGCTCCGTGGTCGGGTCTCGCATACCGTAAGTGCGATTATAGGGGTGAGCGGGCGGCTGTCAACAGATTTCAATGTGAACGCAGGCGCATAGTTTCAAAGCGCGAACCGAAAAGAGGAAGACGGGATGCGGACAAACCGGACCGGCGCCCGGTCGGAACATTCAGGCAGCGCGGCTGCGGTATTTCTTCAGGCAGTCCTCGGAGCAGAAGTGGAGCGTTTCGCCTCCCTTTTTCAACCGATGCGAAAGCTCAGTGGAGACGAACATGCCGCACTCCGGATCGCGCACCATTTGGCCGCCGGCGCTCGTTGCCGCAGGATCGCCGGCGGGTTTGCGAGCTCCAGGCGTCGCCCGGGGCGCGAAGAAATGCCGCAGCGCACCATAGAGCATGCGCAGTAACATCAGCGCAAAGAGCGCGTCCAAAAGGTAGCCGACGAATTCTCCCATAAAATCATCAGAGGGCGGGCCCCGCAAGCGGGATGCATCGCCCATTCAGCCGGAAGCTCTTGCTCCCCTTCTCAACGAGCCCGCGAAGGCGTGTTCGCTTCATCGTCCAACTGCTTCTTCAAGTCATCGAGCTTCGGATAGCCTGGATTCAGCCGGTACAAGGTGTCATATTCCTGGCGGGCGGCCTTGTAGTCGTGCCTCCCCTCCAGGTTCACTACAATCAGGTTGAAAAGCGTTGGCTGATGGCCGGGCTCAACCGCCAACGAGTGATGGAACTGTCTTAAGGCGTCGTCAAACCGTCCCACGTTGAAGTAGCAGGTACCGAGGTCCGTGCTGGCGTTGACGTTTCGGGGATCAAGCGCCACGGCCTTCTCATACCACGTGATGGCTTGCTGGAAATCACGCTGATCATAGAGGTAGTCGGCAAGCTTGAGAGGCGGACCCGGGTCTTGCGGGTTGGCTGCGGCCTGCTGCTCCTCAGCCTGGATCTCCGGACTGGTGTCGATGGGCGGATGTCCCGGCGGCAGAGCTCCTCCCCCCGCAGAGCCATCGGTCGCGGCCCCGGAAGAGGCAGCGGCGGCAGTGGGATCGGCCTGTGCGGCTCCGGCGTTGGTAGTCTGCGACTTGAAAACGTAGCCGGCCACGAATCCTACGCAGAGGAAGACAAGCGCCGTAATCAGATTAGTGGCAAGCGACGGGTCGAGCCCCTTCCGCGCGACTTGCGCCGGGCCTGTGGATTCCTTCCGCGCGGGTTTCACCGGCAGGGATAACTCCTTCCCACAAAGTCTATCGCCCGTCGCCGCGGCGGGTCAAGCGAGACGCCTCCGTGCAGCACCTTCTCAGGCTCTCAGTTTGTGGTCCGCATTCTCTTCCGACCTGATGAACTGACGCCTCAAACTACTAACACCTCCCGGTTGGGCTCAGTTGGCTTCGCGTTCGGTTCGGTTTTCGCCGATTTCTCGTGATTTTGCTGATTACAAAGAACTTCTTGGCTTCGCTTCCCGTATTTTCGAGGGGGGGGTGCCCCATTTCCTCGCCGCAGGTTGCCTTTCTTGTTCCGATTTGTTGATTCCGCTGGACTTGTCCAGTTCACGTCCCACCTTTCTCACCGGAGAAACTCATTTTGACCGCAGTCAGCCTTCCGGGGCTCTGGCGCGGCTACCCCTGACGCGCGCTCGGTCTCATTTTCGACGCTCGAAGACGTGAATCTGCCGAAAACGCGGGCGAGAACACCCGTACTAACTGACCCCACTACCGGCCTGGTTTTCACACCGGCTGTTACGGCCCTGTGCGCAAACCCGATTCCTGGATTATCCTAGAAACTCGCCTCAGGAAATGGCGCCGGGCCGCTGGCGCGCGAGCCGTCTGATGGCATGACCCATCGCGGGCATAAGTCTCAAAGACATAACCTCAGGGAGGAATGATGCGCAGAAAGGTAACGGTGGTCGGCGCCGGCAATGTGGGCGCGACAACAGCCCATCGGCTGGCGGACAAGCAACTGGCTGACGTGGTTCTGATTGACATTCTGGAAGGCGTGCCGCAAGGCAAAGGGCTCGACCTGCTCCAGTCGGGGCCCATCGAAGGGTATGACGTCCATGTGAAGGGCACCAACGATTACGCCGATACGGCGAACTCCGACGTGGTCGTGATGACGGCGGGGTTCCCGCGCAAGCCCGGCATGAGCCGCGACGATCTGCTCAAGGCAAACTACGACGTGGTGAAAGGCACCATCGAGAAGGTGGCCCGGTACTCGCCGGAGTCGATTCTGATCGTGGTCACGAACCCGCTCGACGCCATGGCCCAGGCGGCCTACAAGGTGAGCGGTTTTTCCAGGAACCGCGTGATCGGCATGGCCGGTGTGCTCGACACGGCGCGCTATCGCACCTTCATCGCCGAGGCGCTCGAAGTCTCGGTGCAAAACGTGCACGGCTTCGTGCTGGGCGGCCATGGCGACACCATGGTCCCGGTGCCGCGCTACACGACGGTGGCAGGCATTCCGGTGACCGAGCTCCTGCCCAAAGAAAAGCTCGACGCGATTATCAAGCGCACCGCCGGCGGCGGCGCCGAAATTGTGAGCCTGCTCAAGACCGGCAGCGCCTATTACGCGCCTTCGGCCGCTGCCGTGGAGATGGTGGAGGCCATTTTCAACGACCGCAAGAAGATTCTGCCCTGCGCCGCGTACCTCGAAGGCGAGTACGGCATCCACGGCTTGTTTGTGGGCGTGCCCGTGAAACTGGGCGCGCGCGGGATCGAGCAGATCATCGAGATCAAGCTGACCGCGGAAGAACAGGCTGCCCTGCAGAAATCCGCAGACTCCGTAAAGGAGCTCGTTGGCGTGATCGGCGTGTAACGAGGGCCAAAACCTGGAGCGGGAAGCCGCAATGAATCCGATGGCATGCCTCTTGGTGTTCGACGGCCTGGCGGACTGGGAGCCGGCTCACGCCCTGTGCCAGATCAACCGTAGGGGGCGATTCAAGGTCGTCGCCGTGGGTTTCTCTCTTGAGCCGGTGACAACGATGGGCGGACTGAGGCTCGCGCCCGATGCCACTTTAAGTGAAGTCGATCCCGCCGGGACGGCCGTCTTCATCATGCCCGGGGGCGACATGTGGCAGGAAAGGTCGCATCCGGAACTCATCAGCCTGCTGCACAGGCTCGCGGGCGCCTCGGTCCCGATTGCCGCTATTTGTGCGGCGACGCTCGAAGTGGCTCGAGCCGGACTCACACGGGACAGGCGCCACACGAGCAACGGTTTGCCATACCTCAAGGCCATGGTCCCGGGCTACGGCGACGACGAGTTCTACGTCGACCAGCTTGCCGTCAGGGACGAGGGCCTGATCACCGCCAGCGGTCTCGGCGCCATCGAGTTTGCGCGCGAGATCATGCTGCAACTCGGCATCGAGAGCGCAGAGGACGTCGCGTCGTGGTTCGAAATGTTCAAACACGGCGTGATTCCCGCCAAGTGGGCGCAACGGTGAACGGCCGCCGCGTCAGCCCGAAGCCGGAAGGGGACCGGAAGCCCGCGCCACACAATCACGCCTTAACTCAGGAACATGACGTGGACATAGGTGCCGAGGCGCACGTTATAGGCCAGGTACCAGCCGGGGTGGTCGGGATCTTCGTAAATCACGATCTCGTCACCAAGCCAATTCCAGTCGACACAAAACCCGATGTCTGCCGGCGCGACGCTGAAGTAGAATCCGCCGAACCAGAAGCGGCTCGGACCGCCGCCCGCAATGCGCCACACGTGGCTCGGCCCGAAACCGCCCCTGAAGCGCCCATGCTCCCAGGGGTGGTCGAGATGATAGCTGGCGTCGTCGCGACCCGTGTCGTGCCCGACCCACACGTCGCCCTTCGGTGTTTTGTCTACATGCGGGACGTTGGGATGACCCGCTTGATCGCTGTAATTCCGCGGCGTTTCGGCCGGATGAGGGTTGCGCGTCGCCCGCGGACCCTCCTTGGGAATCGGCCGCGCCTGGTCCCCGCGCCGATTGTCCTGCCCGGCCATCGGAAGAGCGAAAAGCGCCAGGACGGCACCAGCCAGGAGCAGCGTCCTCTTCCACGAACTCGTCAGTTGCAGCATGGCATCCTCCACACACTTTGAATGACTCGCAGAGGATTGGACGCCTGTCGTCCCGAAATGGGATTCAGCCGTGATCGATTGGGCTGCGATGCCAGCGACGTGATAGAATCAAGAATACTCACAAAAAGCATCACGACGGAGGTCGACAACTATGGCAACAGCAAGCCCTGTCACAAAGACACCGGCGCCTTCGAGTCCCTACACGGACCGCGTGCGCGAGATCCTGAGCTGGTATGAAAGCGACAATCCGGGCACCAAGGCGAACATCGCGCGGCTCCTGACCCACGGACGCCTCGCGGGCACCGGAAAGCTGGTGATTCTGCCCGTGGACCAGGGATTCGAGCACGGGCCGGCGCGCAGTTTCGCCTCGAACCCGCCCGCCTATGATCCCAATTATCACTACGAGCTGGCTATCGGAGCGGGCTGCAACGCTTACGCCGCCCCGCTCGGATTCATCGAGGCGGCGTCGGCGCGCCACGCCGGCGAGATTCCGCTCATCCTCAAGTTGAACGATCATGACGTGCTGAACGACGAAAAGGACCCGATCTCGGCGCAGACCGCGAGCGTTCGCGACGCGCTGCGTCTCGGCTGCGTGGCCATGGGCTACACGATTTACCCGGGCTCGGCGCACGCCCAGGAGATGTACTCGCAGTTGCGCGGGCTCGCGGAAGAAGCCCGGAGTTATGGCCTCGCGGTCGTGGTCTGGTCTTATCCGCGCGGCTCGTCGATCTCGAAGGAGGGCGAAACCTCGATTGACGTGGTGGCTTATGCGGCGCACATCGCGGCCCAGCTCGGAGCGCACATCATCAAGGTGAAGCTGCCGAGCGCGCACATCGAGCAGCCGGAGGCCGCCAAGGCCTACACCCAGGCAGCGGTGCCGATCGGGACGCTCGCGGAGCGCGTCCGGCACGTGGTGCAGAGCTCGTTTGACGGCCGTCGCATCGTGATCTTCTCGGGCGGCGCCAAGAAGGACGACGACGGAGCCGTGTTCGACGAAGCCCGCGCCATACGAGACGGCGGCGGGTTCGGCTCGATCATCGGGCGCAATTCCTTCCAGCGTCCTCACGAGCACGCCGTGAAGTTCCTGCAGACAATTATGGGGATCTACGGCGGCGAGGTCGCGTGACGGATTGACTGACGGATTGACTCATCGAGGGATTGACTCATTGAGGGATTGGCTCATCGGATCATTGACTGATTGCCGGTACGCCCGGGGCCTTAAATTCCAAAGTCATTGAATCAATGAACCGATGAGTCAATGCCTTCATCCCAGGTCCGGCAGATTCTCCCCGCCGCGCGGCGAGTACTTGGTCAGGATATCGTCCAGCGCCTTCGCAGCCTGCGGCGGCTGCTCGCTGCCGCGGATCAACACGTCCTTAGCGGTGACGGCATGGCCGTATAGGCGCTCGTTGCCATCTTCGTCCTGCCGCAGCACCGACCCCGCTAGCGAAATCCCCGCAAACAGTCCCCTCGACCGCGAATAAGTCAGAATCTCAGCATGCAACTGGATGTCGGTGGCCGCCGCCGCCGTGCGTCCCACAGGACCTGCGGCCGCGGAGATGTCGGCGCCGATCTTCACGCCGCTCTGCAATAGCTTGCGCACGCCGCCGGCGTTCATCACGATGAAGACCACGTCCGTGGACTGGCCGCCGATCTGCAGCCCGTAGCTGCCGCCGTAGATGGTGAACATCGAGGGAGCGCCCCAATGGCCGGTACCCTTCAGGCGGCAAACCAGCGCGCCCCGGCCGTAGGAGCCGCCTACGACAAAGGCCCCCTTCTTTTCGCTCGGAATAATGCCCACGCAGACCGCGCGATCGAGCAGATCGGAGGGAATTCCGTTGTCGGGCGTCTGCATGATCTCATTGATGACGTAAGTGGCGTTCTCGAGACGTTCGGCTTCTTTGCTCTTGCGCTGCGCGAAGCAAAGCGATGTGAATGCGCAGAACAGCAGCACGAAGGCCAGCGTCTTTTTGATCATAAGTCTCCCTGGCAGGAATTCTCCCGCCGGATGAAATAGGAACTTCGCGGCCAGCGTTGTCCCTCCCCTAGCTGTTGAAGATTCGCGTTCCGGCCGTGAAGTTGTCTTGCCGCGGACTTGTCTTACCGCCAAGTTGGTCTCACCACGAAGCTGCTTACATCGACCAGGGCTGGCCGCCGCTCGGCGAATGCGCCGTCAGAGCCCTGTCGAGGCCGGCTCCCGCCGCCGGAGTGGGCACCGCCGATTTGATCAGGATGTCATGGGCCGGAATCTCGCGGCCGTAAAGCGACATGTTTCCCTCTTTATCCTGCTTGACGACCGCGCCGCTCAGCGAGATCCCCGCAAACAAGCCGCGCGAGCGCGAGTAACTGAGGATCTCGGCGTGCAACTGCAGGTCGGTGGCGCCGGTACTGGTGCGCCCCACGGGACCGGCAGCCACGGAAGCGTCGGCGCCGAGCTTGACGTTGTCCTGAAGCAGCTTGCGCGCGCCGTCGGGGTTCATCACGATGAAGAGCACATCGGTGGACTCGCCACCGATTTGAAAACCAAAACTCCCTCCGCTCATCATGATCATGGAGGCCGGGCCCCAGTTGCCCGTGCCATCGTGGCGGCAGACCAGAGCGCCGCGCCCGTAACTGCCGCCGACGCCAAAGGCGAACTTCTTTTCCGCCGGCACCACCCCGATGCAAACCGCCTTATCCAGCAAATCCTGTGGCACGCCCCTATCGGGAGCGCTCAGGATCTCGCGAACCACCTGAGCACTGCGCTCGAGGCGTTCGGTCACCTTGGCGGTCTCAGCGCCCGCCGCTACGCCACACCAAGTTGCGAGAAGTGCGCAAAGGAACACAACTTTCCGCATGCTGCCTCCTTGAACCGGCCCTTTCCGGTCTTGCGCGCGTCCCCTCCAGCTATTCCGAGCCGTCCTTCTTGCGGCGCGGCGCGGGCTTACGGCGAGGCTTTGCCTCCGCCGCCACCCGGCGCTTACGGCCCTTACGGGCCGGAGCCGCTTCTGATGACGCCTCCGCAGGCGCCTCCACCACTCCGTCCTCCGCCTCGGCAGGTACAACGATAGCCTCTGCCTCGACCGTCTCAACCGCCGCCTCGGCGCTATCCGTCGCGCCCTCGGGCCCCGCGCCGGCAGGCCCGGCTTCGGCCACGGCGATCGTCTCGCTCGATTCCCAGAAGTCAGTGCTGCCCGCGGCCTCACCCTGCACGGGCGTGGACCCCTCGACCACCGATACAGCTTCGGTCTGGGGCCGATAGAACATACGCAGTACACCCTTCCGGTCGCGCTGCAACGAGAGCCACCCTTCGCGTTGGGCGGCGTGCAGCAGGTCCGTGATCCGCGCGAAGCCCGCGCGACGTTCGTCAAAATCCTTGTCCACGGCGCGCAGGCCGTGCCGGATGTGCCGCAGGTAGAGGGGACGATTGGGGGACTTCTCGCACTCGGCTTCAATCGCCCGACGCAGAATTTCGAGCGCCTGTTCGGGAGTCTGAGAGACCGCGGGCGCTTCCGCAGCAGCCTCTTCCGCGGCGCCGGCTGCTTCGGGAGCAGATCCGGATCCCTCGCCCGTGCCCACCGCAGCCGGAGCTTCCGGCGCTGCCTGCTCCGCCGCGTGCCCGTCTTCAGGGTGCGCAGCGGGGGGAGCCTCTGCCGGCTTGCTGGCGCTTTCGACAAGGTAGCCCCGGTCGATCTTGCGCAGGCGCAGCAGCCCCGCCTCCTCCATCTTTTGCATGAACTCGAGGAACGTGCCCACGCCGTAGTCGCGCTCGCTGAAGGTGGAGTCCAACTGCAGCAGCGTGCTCTTCAGAAGGCCAAGCTGGGGCGAGACGCCGCGCTCCGCGAGCACCGAAAGCGCCCGCTGGATGTTCGGCAAGGCGTCGGAGAGAGCGCGCGTCTCAATGGCGGCGGCAGCGCGCGCGGGCTCACCACGGCGGGAGCGCGGCCGGGGGGCGGCGTAGCTCGCCGGGCGCATCAGGTTCTCGTAGGCGATGAATTCGGTGCAATTGCGCTGCAGGATGTTGCTCGTGAACCCGCGGCCGCCCACCACCATCACCTGCTTGTCATACTGTTTCAGCTTCTCGACCAGCGCGATGAAGTCGCTGTCGCCGCCCACAATGGCGAAGGCGGTGATGTGGTGGCGGGTGAAGGCCATCTCCAGGGCGTCGAGCGCCAGGTTGATGTCGGCGCCGTTCTTGTCGCCCCGCGGGGTCACATTGCGCTGCACCATCTGCACGGCGTGCTGCGTCATCTGCTTGCTGTGCTCTCCGGCGCGCGACCAATCGCCATAGGCTACCTTCGTAATGACCTCGCCGCGCTCCTTCAGCTCTTCGAGCACAATCGAAACGTCGAATTCCTTGCCCAGCGTGTCTTTTACACCGATCTGAATGTTGTCAAAGTCGATGAAGACCGCGAGCTTAAGCCGTTCTTCGGCCACAAACTGCCTCCAGGGTGCGCCGCCTCGCGTGGGACGGTGCGCAACCCATCCATGATAGCATGGCGCCCGCGGATCATCCGAGCGCCCGCAGGCTCTGATCGATCAGGCTGGCCGTGCCCGCGTAAGGGTCGCCCGAACGATCCATCTCCATCGAAAAGTACCCCCGGTAGCCGCTGGCCCTGGCGATCTGGAACGTGGCCGGGACGTCGGCGTTGTAGATCTTGCCGCCGTCGCCTTCTTCGGAATCCTTCATGTGGGAGATGCTGAGGGCGTGCCGGAACATGAGGGCCATGGCGTCCAAGTTGAAGGCGGGCTCGCCGCTCATCGCCGAGTTGCCGAAATCAGGACAGGCGTGCAACCAGGGATGGTTGGCGTGGTCAAGCACGCGCACGATGAAGAACGCGTCCTCGCTGACCAGGTCGTCGTTCTCCAGGTTGATGATGACATTGTGCGCGGCGCCATAGTCCGCCACTTCGCGCAGGCTGTCGCCCGCGCGCGCGAAGTCCGGCGGGACGCCGTGAACGCCGGCCACGTGCAGCCGGATGCTCGGCGATCCGATGGCCGCCGCCACGTCCACCCACTGCTTCCCGCCGTCAATGGCGGCGCGCCGCTTGTCGGCATCAGGATCGTAGACACTCTGGCGCAGGTCCGCCGCGATGTTGACAACGTGCACGCCGGCCTTCTCGATGCCGCTGCGCAGAACCGCGACATCGGCCGGAGCGTGGCTCTGGATGTGCGGGCTCCAGGTCTCGATGCCGCGCACGTTGAATCGCTCCACCACCTGTTGGGCGAACGTGGGCAGATCCATGCCCGGCTTTTGCGGATTGCGGCGGCGGTAAAACGGCGAGTCAATGAAGTTGCGAAACGGGTAGGTCGCTACCGCCAGACGCGCTCGCGGGTCCGTGGGAAAGTCGCGATGCGGCTCGGCCGGAGCGCTTGCGGCCGGTGCGCTTGCGGCCGGAGCCTGGCTCGCGGCCGGGGCTCCGCCTTGATGTCCGCGCAGGGCTCGGGCCGGGTCGCCTGCAAGCGCGGCGCCGGCGCCGGCTGCTGCCAGCGCGACGGCCGTCGCGCCTTGCGTCAAAAACTCACGTCGAGAGACTGGGCTCATGGGCACTCCAAGACACGGGGTTCGAGGTTCGGGACTCGGGGGTCGGGTCGCTTCGCCTCAAGGTTTTGACGAATCCGCCTATGTCACTGACTCTAAGAGACATTCCAGCTTCATTCGTATGCCATGTTTCACTCGGCAGGGGAGTTGCGGATTGCGCGCGTGAATCTCCGCCAATTTGTTGATCATTGACGCCAACCGCGAGGCGTTTCCCCCTGATTCTAAACGACACTCCAGCTTTGCTCCACGAGCGCTCTTCGCAAGGATCGGTCGGCGGTGCGTCAGCCATCGAAACAGGGCCACGATCGGGCGGGGTGAGCGGCGCAGACGCATGGCGGGTCCCTCGGGACCGTCACGTGAGGGGTCCCGTCAGGAAGCAGGCGAGCTTAGCAGCTTCGGACGACGCTGTCAAGGGCTCGGACGAGGCCCGTGATGTAGCCTACCTCGCGCGGCGCAGCCTGCGCGACATCCAGCGTCGTCCGCGGCCAGCGAGCTGGCTTGATCTAGCGGTAGCAAGCTACCGCACTCCAAAAGAGGATCTACGGCAACACCTGAAAAGGCACGTTGCCCAAAAGCGTCCCACCGGGCGTTACCACCTGGACTGTACCCGTCGTCGCGCCTGCGGGCACGGTGGTTGTGATATACGAGCTCTTAACCACCTTGAAAACGGCAGGAGTATCGTTAAAGGTGACGCTCGTGGCGCCCGTCAGGTCGGTTCCCAGAATCCTGACGCCCGCCCCCACATGGCCAGAGGCCGGCTGGGTCTCCACAAACGGGCTCAGACCCACCGACACGCTCAACACGGTGCCGTCGAATCCTTTCCCAGCATACGACGTTGTCCCGTAGAGGTTCCCGTCGGTGCCCTCGAAGAGCGCGGCCCAAGGACGGCCGCCATCACAGCCACCTCCCATGCCGCAGAAGTATAAAAGGGTCCTCAAAGCCCCGTTTGGGGTGAGTTCGTAGACCGCCCCCTCGTGAGTCGACGTGTCTCCTCCGGACAGCGTGGTCCCGTAGAAGTTCCCGTTAGCCGCCTGGACCAATGCCCCGTAGGGATATGCACCTGATGCCGTGAAAAAGCGGTGCAGTGTTGTCAAGGTACCGTTTGGAGTGATACTGAACGCCGTCCCACAACCGTAGAAGTAACAGAGATTCCCCTTGGTGCCACCCTCCGACGTCGTCCCATAGAAGTTTCCGTCGACAGCTTGCAGCAGCGGTGCCTGGGGATACTCGCCGTCCGTGCAAGTGCCGCCTTCCAGCACCGAGCAAAAGTTGTAAAGAGTCGTCAGTGTGCCACCCGGAGCGATCCTGAAGAGCGTCCCGCAGCCGTAGTTCGTGGTACCGACAATGCAACTGTTGGCTCCGCCCTCCACCGTTATGCCGTAGAAGTTCCCGTCAGTGCCCTGGATGAGCGCCGCGTAAGGGTCAGCGCCGTCCAGGCAGCCGGCTTGCGAGCAAAAGCTGTAAAGAGTCGTCAGCGTACCACTCGGAGTAATCTCGAAAACCGTCCCGCACCCCTCGCCGCAGATATAGCCGTTGGCCCCGCCATAGGTGGTCGTTCCGTAGAGGTTCCCGTCCGTCGCTTGGATCAGAGATGCGGCGGGACGTTCGCCGTCCGTGCAACCGCTCTGGGAGCAAAAGCTGTAAAGGGTCGTTAGCGTGCCCTTGGGGGTGATTCTGAAGACTGTGCCATAGTCGCCGTTGGCACCCCCGTGGTAGGTCGTACCGTAGAAGTTCCCATCGCTCGCCTGGATCACACCCGCGTAAGGCGTTTCACCGTCCGCGCAATTATTTTGCGAGCAGAAGCTGTAAAGCGTGGTCAGTTTGCCTCTGGGTGTTATTTCGAAAACCGTACCACCGTCGCCGGTCCCGCCCGAGGAGGTCGTCCCGTACAGGTTCCCATCGGTACCTTGGATCAGCGCCGCGTGGGAGTCGGCGCCGTCACGGCCGTTAAAGGCGTGCAGTACTGTCACAGTGACCGTCTGAGCCGGCAAGGCACTCGCAGCCGCTATGCAAAACACAAAGACGGCGCACGCCGTTTTCCACCAACCAATCTTGCTCATGTTTCCCCCTCCGTTCTTCGGCTCTCGCAGGACTTGGAGTGCGGCAGCTCGCGCCGCTTCTTTGCTTGCTCGCGGACCTGCGCGCGACATCCAGTGTCGTACGCGGCCAGCGAGCTGGCCTGACCAAAGCGGTAGCGAGCTACCGCACTCCAAAGCGGACTTTAGGGCAGTACCCGGAAGGGCACGTTGCTCAAAAGCGTGCCGCCGGGGGTCACCACCCGGACCGTGCCCGTGGTGGCGGCTTCCGGCACGGTAGTTGTGATTAAAGAGTTCGAGACCACCTTGAACTTGGCGGTCGTACCGTTAAAGCTGACGCTCGAGGCGCCGGTCAGATTGGTTCCCAGAATAGCCACGGGATTTCCTACCTGGCCGGAGCCCGGCTGGGCTTTCACAAAGGGACTAAGACTCACACCGAGGCGAAAGACGGTCCCGCAGCCGCCCACGCATGAGGCGTTGGACTCGCCGCCGGAGGACGTTGTCCCGTAGAAACTCCCGTTGGTATCCTGCAGCAGCGCCCCCGTGGGAGCGGCGCCGTCGGTGCAACTGTCGCCGCCCTGGGAACAAAAACTGTAAAGCGTGGTCAGCGTGCCGCCCGGGTTGATCTTGAAGGCCGTGCCATTGCCGTTGGCTCCGCCTCCCTGGGTTGTTCCGTACAGGTTCCCATCGCTGCCCTGGACGAGCCCGGCGTCGGGGATGCTTCCGTCCGTGCCGTCGAAGCTGTGGAGTATGCTCAGCGTCCCACCAGGGCTGATTTTGAAGATCGTGCCACAACCCGAGACGCAGGCGCTGTTGCCGCCCGCGCTGGTTGTGCCATAGAAGTACCCGTCGGTGGCCTGGATCAGCGAGCCGGAGGGGAACTCGCCGTCCGTGCAACCGCTGTGGGAGCAAAAACTGTAGAGCGTGGTTAACGTGCCGCCCGGGGTAATTTCGAAGGCCGTACCACATCCATCGCTACAGGCCGCCTTGCTGCCTCCGCCGAAGAGGGTTGTGCCGTAGAAGTTCCCGTTGCTCGCCTGGATGAGCGCGGCCGAGGGATACGAACCGTCCGTGCAACCGGTTTTGGCGCAAAAACTGTAGAGCGTGGTTAGCGTGCCGCCCGGAGTGACTTCAAACACCGTGCCGAGATCGCTTGCGCCGCCACCATACGTGGTCCCGTAGAAGTTCCCGTTGGTGGCCTCGACGGCCCCCGCGGCGGGGAGCGCACCGTCCGGGCATCCGCTGTCGGGGCAGAAGCTGTAAAGCGTGGTCAGCGTGCCGCTCGGAGTGAGTTTGAAGACCATACCCTCGTCGTAGGCCCCGCCTTGGTACGTTGTCCCGTAGAAGCTCCCGTGGGCGTCTTGAACGAGTGTCGACTTGGGTCCATTCCCATCCGTGCAAGCGCTTCGGGAGCAGAAGTTATAGAGCGTTGTGAGTGCGCCTTGCGGGGTGATTTGGAAGATCGTCCCACCGTTGCCGTTGGCACCGCCCTCGTACGTAGCCCCGTATAGGTTCCCATTCGCCGCCTGGACGAGCGCCGCCTGGGGCAAGCTGCCGTCCGTGTAGTCGAAGCTATGCTGCGAGCTGAAGACTTGCGCAGATAAGGCAAGCGCGGTGGTTGCCCAAAGAACGATGGCAAGACAGACTTCCTTGCCCCGGTTGAGTCTATTCATCGTAGCCTCCTTGCCGTCCCGTGGCTTCGGCTGTGATGGTGGGTTTCAGGAGATTACTACTCCGACCCCGCTGTGTCAATGGAACGCGGGCCCCCGAGACCGGGACATTGGCGTCACTTTGATGCCCCAGCGCCCCGATCGCGACTCGCGGTTCTTATTGCGAACATCGCGCGTCGATCGCGATCTCGGCGCCGGGATGAAGCGACGTAGTCACACCGTCTTGGTCACGATGTGCAGCGACCGCGGGTGGTCCGGATCAATGCCCTTGGCCTCGGCAAGCAGCGCCGCGAAGATCTGCCCCGGAATGATGTACGGAATGGGCGTGTAGATTTCCGGAATCGAACCCGGCACGCGGATGGCGCGCGTGGCGGCCGGCACTTTGGCGGCGTCATGGGTGATGACCAGCGTGTCAGCGCCCAATCCGTGCAGACGCCGCACCAAGTGAGCCTGGTCCCGGAACGTCGGCCCCGGGGGCATGTACATCAGCACCGGGAAATTCTGTTCCACCATGGCAATGGGCCCGTGCAGGAAGTCCGCCGAGGAGAACCGCTCCGCCACCACGTAACAGGTCTCCATCAGTTTGAGGGCCAGCTCGAAAGCGTTGGCGTAGTTCAACCCGCGCGCCACCACGGCGCACTGCCGCATGTAGCGATATCGCTCCACCACGTCGCGAATCTGATCGACGACCCCGAGCGCAGTGCGCGCGCGCGCGGGGATCTCACCGATCTCGGAAAGTGTAAGGCCCCCGCCGAGCGCAAAGGCGATCAGGTAGAACATCATGAGCTGGCCGGTGTAGGTCTTGGTGGCGGCCACGGACTTCTGGCGTCCGGCGCGCACCAGGAAAAGGTCGTCGACGGCGCGCGCCATGGGCGATTTCGCCTCGTTCGTGATGCCCACCACGTAAGCCCCCCGCCGCCGGGAGGATTCCAGCACCATGTTGATGTCGGTGCCGGCGCCCGATTGCGAGATGCCGATGACCAGGGCGTCGCGGAGATCGACCTTGGCGTGATAGAGCGTGTGCAGTGAGGGCGCGGCCATCGATACGGGAATCCCCGTGGTGAGCTCGAGCAGATAGCGCCCGAAGATGGCGGCGTTGTCAGAAGTGCCGCGCGCCACCAGCACGATCAGGCGAAACTTCCCGCGCGCGAAGCGGCTGAACTTCTCGGCATGCTTGCGCTCGGCATGGAAGGTGCGCTCCAGCGCGTGGGGTTGCTCGAGGATTTCGTCCATCATTTTCGACATAAATGGTCCTTGGTCAGTCGTCCGTTGTCCGTGGTCCCACTGGGCTATCTCACCTGTTTCCGTTATGCCGGGCGTTGGACCGATTGTTGGCGACCACCATCCCTGACCCCTCCTCAACGAGGAGGGGTAGTCCCCTCCTTGAGAAGGAGGGGCCGGGGGTGGTTGTAACGAAATAGCTGGGACAGCCCACTAGTTTGCTCCATAAACCACCTTGCCGCCCACGACGGTGATGGCTACCGACACGCCGCGAATCTTCTCCGGCGCCATCTTGAACGGGTCATCCGAAAGGACAACCACGTCGGCGAGCTTGCCCAGCGCAAGCGCGCCCTTCTCTTTCTCGGCGAAGGCCGCGTAAGCGCTGCCCTGTGTATACGCGCGCAGAGCCTCCTCCATTGTCAGGCGCTGCTCGGGGAACCAGCCTTCCGGATGCTTGCCGTCCAGGGTGGCGCGCGTGACCGCGGCGTAGACTCCGAGCAGCGGATTGAGCGGCGCCACGGGCCAATCGGTGCCGAAAGCGAGCGGCGCGCCGGCGTTGAGCATCGATCGCCAAGCGTAGCTGAATCGAGCCCGGTCATGTCCGATGCGATTTTCGGCCCAGCGCCCGTCATCGATGGCGTGATAGGGCTGCATGCTGGCGATCACGCCGAGCCGTGCGAAGCGCGCGAAGTCCCCGGGCTGCATATGCTGCGCGTGCTCGATCCGGAAGCGATGCGCGCGCGGATCGGCGCCGCCCTCGCGCGCGTAAATGTCCAACATCTCGGCAATCGCCCGGTCGCCGATGGCGTGCACGGCCGTCTGAATCCCGGCGGCTGTGGCGCCGCGCACGGCGTCCTCCATCTTCAGCGGCGGCGACATCAGCGCCTGCGGAACGCCTTTGTTCGAGGCATCATCCGTGTAGCCCTGGAAGAACCAGGCCGTGCGTGAGCCGAGCGAGCCGTCCGCGAAGCCTTTGACGGCGCCGAGTTGCAGCCAATCGCTGCCCATGCCATGCGAGATGCCGGCATTCGCCAGCCGCTTCCATTCCTCAATCGGCGTGATCTCATAGAACCGGCAGGTGAGCCAGCCCTCGATTTCAGCGCGGCGCAGCAGCCGCACCTCGCCGGTGAAGCTGCCATCCGGCGTGTGGCCGCCCAGCGCCATGTCCTCGACCGAGGTGACGCCCACGCGGCGAGCCTCGGCAAGGCCGGCCCTGATGGCCTCCTCGAACTCGCCCTCGGACGGGTTCGGGATAGCGCGCTCGATCAGGTCCTGGGCCGCGTCTTTGAAGACTCCCGTAGGCTCGCGGCTCGAGTCGCGGACAATCACGCCTCCCACGGGCTCGGGCGTATCTTTCGTCACGCGGGCAAGCCGGAGAGCCACCGAATTCGCCAGGCCGGCGTGGCCATCGTAGCGGCTGACGTAGACCGGATTATTGGCCGTCACGGCATCGATCATCTGCCGCGTGGGCAATTTGGCGTCCGGCCACGCCTCTTCATCCCAACCGCCGCCCAGAATCCAGCGGCCGTGCGGCAGGCTCGCTGCCTTTTCTGCGAGGCGGCGGACGAATTCGGTTTCGTCGCGCGCAGGCCTCAAGTCCACGGCCAGCAACTGAAAGCTGCCATCGACGAAGTGTACGTGATCGTCGATGAAGCCCGGCATCGCGAAGCGCCCCGCAAGGTCGATCACGCGCGTGTTGGGACCGGTGTAAGGTTGGACCTCGCCGTCGCTCCCGATCGCGAGGATTCGGCCATTGGCCGCTGCCAGAGCTTCAACCCACCGCGTTGCGGCTGGTTTTTCGCCGGGGCCCGCATACGGTTCACCGGTCCAGATGTGGCCGTGCAGCAGCACGAGATCGGCACCGCGTTCGAGGCCCTGACCGGCGGCCTGTCCCGGGTTCCCCGCCCTGTTTCCGAGGCCGATGATCACCGCCAGCGTCAACAGGGGCGGAAAGAAACGTCGCAACTCAACCTCCGAGCGGGCATTATATCCTCAGCGGGAAAGAACTCATTGTAGAATCATTGACGCCGGCGCACAGGCCGCTGCCGGCATCGCCGCTGATGAGCACACTTGCACCCACCGACCGCCGCCTCGACAAGCTGATTCGCCTGCTGGCGGAGAATGCCACGGTCGTGGTCCCCGGTCCGAAGATCGCCTCCGAGATCGGCATTTCGCGATCGACGGTATGGGATTGGATTGAAAAGCTACGGTCTCTCGGCCTCGAGATCAAAGGCCATCCGGCTACCGGCTATCAACTCGCGCGGTTGCCCGATCTGCTGACGCCGGGCCTCGTGCGCCCTGAGCTCGGCGAAGGCGGGATCGGCCATCGCATCGTGCACTACTTCCGCGCCGACTCGACCAACACCATCGCGTTGCGCCTCGCGTCGGAAGGCGCGGACCACGGAACCGTTGTGGTCGCCGAAGAGCAGACGGCGGGACGCGGACGCTTCGGGCGCGTGTGGTACTCGGAGAAGTCGAGCGGCATCTACCTCTCGGTCCTCCTGCGCCCCCCGCTTGCGCCCACGGCGGCGCCGGCGCTCACCCTGATGGCGGGCGTGGCGGCCCAGGCGGCCGTCGTGCGGTCCACGGGCCTCGTCACCGACATCCGCTGGCCCAATGACCTTCTGATGAACGGAAAGAAGCTGTGCGGGATCCTCACCGAAATGAGCGCCGAAGTCGACCGCTTGCACGCCGTGGTGATCGGCATCGGAATCAACGTCAACCATCGCGAGATACCGGACGAATTGCGCTCGATTGCCACTTCGCTGCGCCTCGAGAGCGGCAAGGTCCACTCGCGAGTGCAGGTCCTCGCCGCGGTGCTGCGAGAGCTCGAGCAGCATTACCAATTGCTGATTCGCGAGGGCCCCGGCGCCATCATCACCCGCTGGACCGCGGTCTCGACCTACGCGCGCGGCAAGCGAATCGTGGTGCGCACGCCGGCGGGCGAGTTCCAGGCCACCACCGCGGGCCTCGAATCGAACGGCGCGCTGCGCATCCGGTACGACGACGGCCGCGAGGAGCCGCTCGTGTCGGGCGAGATCATGCAGTTGGAGTGATGGTCCGGGTCTTCAACGATTCGTAACAGCGATATCGAGCGCCGCCCTCAGAAAGCAAGGCAAACCAAAGAACGCTTGCTACGTCTATTGAGGAGTGTCTTAGTTTCGACTGCTCGCGAGGCAGCCTTCCAGCCTGGATCACCGAATAACGCCGACAGGCGGGATGCCCGCACCACCAGATCTGAAATGAGGACACTCCCTTCTGTTGTATCTGGTTCTGTTCCCTGTCAAAATGGGGCAGGCGGTGGCACTATGTTTGGTACGACGTCCGGGGAATGGTTCGACGAACGAACCGCTTTGTGCCGGGACGGCGTTCGTCGCTCCACCATGAGGACAGGTGTTCCTGTCGGGATCGTCGTGACCGTCGGGATGGCGGTGTTCCTGGCGTGCCTGGTGGCAGCCGCGCCTGGCGCAGCCCAGGACGCAGCCCCTAACCCGCCTCAGCCGGGAGTGCAGGCTCCCCCGGGAATGCCGGCGGACGGCCTTCCGCCTTCGCCGCTGATGCGGCCCTGGCAGATGCGACAGCGGCAGCGTCAAATGCAACAGGCGGACCCCGCGCAACCTCAGGTTGCTCCGCCCGAGGCCCCGGCCAAGCCGTCGCCGGCGCCCATTGTCGTGTCAACCCAGGCTCCGGCCCAAAACCAAGTGCCGCTCCAACCGACCTTGAAAGTGGACTTTGCCGCGGGCAAACTGAGCGTGACAGCCTACCGAACGGCGCTTTCGCAAGTGCTGCGCGAGGTGGGGCAGCGGACGGGCCTTGAGATGCGCGGATTGCAGGACGCGCCTGGGGTGGTATCCGTCCAGTTTTCGGGTGTCAGCGTCGCCCAGGGTGTGCAGGAGCTGCTGGGAGGAATCAACTACGCGGTCATCGGCAGCTTAGCATCGTTGCAAGAGATCCGGCAGGCGCGGGTTGTGGTCCTGAGCGCGACGGCGACGGATACGATCGACGTGGGCGGACCTTTGCGCGGAGTGAAGGTCAACCCGCCGCAGCCTGGCCTCGACAGCCCCCCTGGCCTCATGACTCAGGAGGCCCGGAATCGTCGGCGGGCTGAACTCATGAGCCCGGATCCCAACCAGCAGGACAAGGGCTTCAATGAAGTCTCAAAGCTCGGCCCCAAGGACGCTTTTGACGCCTTGCAGGACGTGATCACGAACGGCGATGGGGTCTCGCGGCTGCGGGCCCTGCAGTTCATGGATCAGAGCAGCGCCCTCGACGAGAACATGGTGATGGGCGCCCTGCGCGAATCGTTGAACGACCAGGACAGCACGCTGCGCGACTATGCCATCCAGGCGCTTGGGCGTCAAAGCAGTCCGGAATCGCTGGACGCCTTGCGGCAGGCGTTTGAAGGAGGCGACGCGGCGGTCCGATTGGGCGTCCTCGAAGCAGTCTCGCAGCGCGCGGATGCCAGGCCAATCATCCAGCAAGCTGCCAACGACTCCGACCAGGGCGTGCGAAGCATGGCCAACGAGTTGTTGGGCAACCCGCAGGTGAACGGTCAGCCCGCGCAGCCAGGCCAGCCTGAGCAGCCTCCGGCTCCGGTACAGATGCAGACGCCGCAAGACAACCCGGACCCTAATAGCAGTGAGCCAGAATCCGGGGACCAGTCGGACCCCCCGAATCGTTAACAGCCGGAAATCCGTCCGCGAGCCGCCCTGTTACTCCCTTGTGCGATACTGTTTAACGGCGCAGGAGTGAAGTATTTGCGCCGTGCAAACCCTTCCCCGGTTTGGGCGTCTAACACGAGGTTGAGGAAAAGCAATCGCACTCCGATCAGACCAAAGGGGCCTCTTCTCTTTCACTCCCGGGAAGACGAGTTGTCGAACGGTTCTGCGATAACAAGGTGTGCGCCTGGAGATGGCCGCCTCGGGGGCGCGTAGGTTGCGTTGCCCGTTCGGTATAGAGGATAATTAATAGAGGGGTGTCGGCTTGATCTCGAAATCATTTTTAAGACGGGCGCTCGCAGGAAGCCTCGGTGTGCTCTGGGTGCTGTCCAACGTCGCCTGTGCTCCCGATTCGGTAGCTTACAAGGAAGGCCGAAAGGCCGAATTACGCAAGGATTATGACCAGGCAGTCATCGACTACCGCAAGGCGCTACAGTACCAGCCTGAGAACACCAAATACATGATCAGTGAGAAGCTTGCCCGTACTCACGCCGGCTATTTTCACATGAACCAGGGCATGCGACTGCTGGCGGAGGGCCGGAAAGACGAGGCCATGGGTGAGTTTAAGCGCGCCGCGAGCGTTGACCCAAGCAATGAGACGGCCAAACAGCAACTCGTCAAGCTGGAGAAGGAGCAAAACGCCGAAAAGGTAGCGAGGGGAAAGGCGCTGCAGGAAGCGCTGAAACCGCCGGAGGAGCCGGCCACACCCCTGGGAATTCAACTTAAGCCTTTGCCGAGCGAGCCGATCGCGCACTTTCATCTCTCTGCCGAGAGCCGGAAGGTGTTTGAAGCGCTGGGGAAGTTCGCCGATCTGAACGTCATCTTCAATTACGACTTTCAGCCTCGGAACATCACCCTCGACCTGACCAACGTCAAGCTGGCCGACGCGCTTCAGGCAGCCGCCTACGAGTCTCATGTTTTCTGGAAGGCCGTCAGCCCGAACACGATCCTGATCATCCCGGACACCCCCACGAACCGGCGGGAATATCAGGATGAGGTGTTGAAGACCGTTCATCTGTCGAATCCGCTCGCGCCCCAGGATCGCACCCAGATCTCGACGGCGCTTCGGCAGGTGTTGGGCTTGCAACGCATCATTGACAATCCCAGTTCCAACTCCATCATCATCCGCGACACTCCTGAAAAGGTGGCGGCGGCCGAACAGGTAATTCACAATCTCGATCTCGGAAAAGCCGAGGTATTGATTGACGTCACCATCATCGAAGCCGACCGTAACCGCATGACAACGCTCGGAATCATCCCGGCCACGAACCTGTCGTTGGTCCCGAATCCGAACGTCACCACCTCCACAACCACGTCGAGCGGCACGACCACCTCAACGCCGGGGATCCTGGGTCTCGCCTCGACGTTCAGCAGCGCGGATTACGCCCTGGTGCTGCCGAGCTCAACCGCAGAAGCCATGCTGACGGACAGCACCACGCGGGTTCTCCAAAACCCGCAATTGCGCGCTACGGACGGGCTGGTGGCCAAGCTCAAGATCGGCAGCCGCATTCCCTACGCGACCGGCAGCTTCCTGCCTTCGTTCGGCGCTTCCACCAGCAGCACCGGCAGTCTGGGACTGCTCAGCAGCACCCAGTTCCAATATCAGGATATCGGCGTGAACATGGAGATCACTCCGCATATCACGGCAAAGGGAGAGATCGCGCTGCACGCCAAGGTGGAGATTCTGACCGATGCCGGCAACGAGTCGATCGGCGGACTAAGTGAACCGATCTTCGGCCAGCGCAGCGTGGAGCACGACATCCAGCTCGAGGAAGGCGAGGTGAGCCTCCTCGGCGGCCTCATCGACAAAGAAAGCACGAATGGCACGACCGGCATCCCCGGCCTTGGCGATGTTCCAATCTTGAAGTATTTCTTCTCCACAGTTGCGAAAACCCTGACGGATACCGAAGTCATGATCATGCTGAATCCGCACGTGGTCCGCCTGCCGGAACTGCCTTCGAACGCCGCCTCGGTCGTCTCGGCCGACTCGGGGGGCCCTAGCCTGGCTCCGACTCCGGGGTTGCCACAACCATGAAGAGTGGGGCGCACAACATCGAACCGGGAGCCCGCGCGAAAGCCATGCCGCGTTTGCGCCGCCGGAGGCTCGGTCCGGCAGTGGACACCCGGGCTTTTACCCTGATCGAGCTGATGGCGACCATGGCAATCATGCTGATTCTGGCGGGCGCAGCCCTGCCCATCGCGAGAGTGCACGCGCAGAGGATGCGCGAGCTGGAATTGCGCCGCAACCTGCGTGACATCCGCAACGCCATCGATAAGTACAAGGATTTTGCCGATCGCGGCATGATCCCTGCCGAAGCCAATACCTTCAACTATCCGCCCGACCTTGACACCCTGGTGACCGGCGTGGCGTTGAAAGGGGCCAGTACGGCCAAGTACAAGTTCCTGCGGCGCGTGCCGATTGACCCCATGACCGGCAGACCGGACTGGGGCAAGCGCTCCATGCAGGACGACCCCGACGCGCGATCCTGGGGCGGCGAAGACCTCTTCGACGTCTATTCCCAGTCCAGCGGAATCGCCCTGGATGGCACGCGATACACGGACTGGTAAGCATGACGTTGAGGCAAGAGGCCATGTTCAAGGGCACAGAGCGGAAGACGGGGCATCCTCAGGATTCCGGCTTCACACTGCTGGAACTGGCCGTTGTGATGTTGATACTGATTACTTTGGCAGCGATTACGGTTCCGGCCTACCACGTCGCCATTCAGCGTTCCAAAGAAGCGGTGTTGAGGGATGACCTTCATACCATGCGCTCGGTACTCGACGAGTACACGGTTGACAAGGAGCAGCCGCCGCAATCCTTGCAGGACCTGGTCGACGGGGGTTACATGCACGCCATCCCTGCCGATCCCATGACGGGTTCGACGGATACCTGGGTGCCGGACATCAAGGAGGTTCCGGTTCCGCCGGACCAGACCGCAACCGGCGTGGTGGATGTGCACAGCGGGTCGGAGGACAAGGCGCTGGATGGAACGGCGTACAACGCCTGGTAGGCGCGAGATGCGAAGGGTGAGACCAGCCCCGGCGCCTGAAAACTGTTGCCCATGGAATTCATCTGCAAAGTCGGAAGCCCGACGGGGCGCATCGTCAGCCAGACGGAGCAGGCGGCGTCGGAGGGAGAACTCCGGCAGCGCCTGGTTTCGCAGGGTTACTACATCTTCTCGCTTCAGGCCAAGGGAGGCCTGGACGCGCGCCTGCGCGCGCGGCGCCGCAAAAAGATCAAGCCGGACGATTTCGTCATCTTCAACCAGCAGTTCCTGACCCTCTCCAAATCGGGCCTTCCGCTGCACCGATCGCTCGAGTTGCTGGCGCGCCAGACGCGCAGCGAGGCTTTGCGCGAGGCCCTGGAGGACGTGCGCGACCGGGTACGGTCGGGCGTTTTGATCTCCGAGGCCTTCGAGGCATCCGGCAAATTTCCCAACATCTACTGCGCCACCCTGCGGGCGGGCGAACGCAGCGGCAGCATGGACAAAGTGCTGGCCCAGTATGTGTCGTACCAGAAGATCAGCCGGGGATTCCGCAAGAAGTTTCTGGCGGCCCTCATCTATCCGTGCTTCCTGCTCGTGTTTCTGACGGTGCTCATCGCTTTCGTCGTGGGTTTCGTGGTCCCGCGCTTTGCCGACCTCTATTCCGACCTCGGGGTGAAGTTGCCGCCCCTGACGTTGTTTGTCATCAATCTTTCCCTGAACTTCAGAACGTATGGATGGGTGATCGGGATCGTATTGGTGCTCGCGATTCTAGGCGCTCGCCGGCTCTGGAAGTCGCCCGAGGTGAAGCTGGCCTGGGACCGGTTCAAGTACCGCCAGCCGATTATCGGCAAGCTGCTGCTGAAGTTTTCGGTGGCCGAGTTCGCCCGTACCTTCGGAACACTGATGCAGGGAGGGTTGCCGGTGGTGCAGGCCCTCGAGACCGCGCGCCATTCGGTCAGCAGTCCGATGCTGGTGCAGGCCATCGGCGCGGCGCAGAAAGAAGTGACCAGCGGCCGGTCGCTCACCGCGAGCCTGCGCATGAGCGGCTTTTTCCCCGAAGTCGCAATGGACATGATGGAGATCGGGGAAGGCACGGGCGCGCTGACCGGGATGCTGGAGAGCATGGCGGAGTTTTTCGAAGAGGATGTCAACGTCGACCTGGGAACGCTGGTGTCGCTCGTCGACCCCGTCATGATCGCGATCATCGCCATCGTGGTTGCGTTCGTACTCATCGCCTTCTACCTGCCTCTGTTCTCGCTGGCGGGCCAGGTCGGAGGTTGAGCCGTATGATGAGCGCTGTGGGTAAGACTGGAGAGCAAAAACCGTGAGTGATGCACCGGTGGCGATCACACCCGTCATTAACCTGGAAGAAGAACTCGAGCAGGCGCGGCTTCTGGCGGAGCGCTACCGGTTTCCTTTCGCCGATCTGCGTCAGATCATCCTCGACAAAGACCTCCTGAGCTCGATTCCGCTCGACCTCATGGTGCGCTATGAGTTCCTGCCCATCCAGTCCGAGAACGGCGAATTGACCGTGGCGGTGAGCGATCCGCGGAACCTGGAGCGGCTGGACGAACTCGAAACCCGCCTGGGACGGCGCTTGAAGATCACGGTGGCGGCCGTGAGCCAAGTGCGCGAGGCGCTCAAGAACACCGAACCGTCGCGTCGCGTGCTCGACGAGGCCACTGAGGACTTCCTGGACGTGATCCGCGAAAGCGATAACGCGGAGCAGGGCCTCTCCCTCGAGTCGCTCGTGGAGGACCGTGAATCGAGCCCCATGGTGAGGCTGGTGGACTCGATCCTTTTCGCCGGCCTGGAACGGCGCGCCAGTGACATTCACATCGAAAGCCACGACAACGCCGTGGTGGTCAAGAACCGTATCGACGGCGTGCTGCAGGAGGCAATGCGGCCGCTCGCGCTCGAGTTCCAGTCGAACCTGATCACCCGCATCAAAGTAATGGCTGAACTCGATATCGCAGAGCGTCGCGTGCCGCAGGACGGGCGCTTCCGCGTGCGCTACAAAGGCCGGCCCATCGACTTCCGCGTCTCGATCATGCCGTCGATCAACGGCGAAGACGCCGTTCTCCGCATTTTGGACAAGGAGTCTCTGAGCGAGAAATTCCGCCAGTTGCGGCTGGACGTGTTGGGACTGTCGGAGCGCGAACTCAGGCGCTTGCGGCGGTTCATCCGCGAGCCTTACGGCATGGTGCTCGTGACCGGACCGACCGGCAGCGGCAAAACCACGACACTGTACGCGGCGCTCTCCGAGATCAAGAGCGACGAAGACAAGATCATCACCATCGAAGACCCGGTCGAGTACCAGATTCGCGGCGTCACCCAGATTCCGGTCAACGAGAAGAAGGGGCTTACCTTCGCCCGCGGGCTGCGGTCCATCCTGCGGCACGACCCCGATAAGATCATGGTGGGCGAGATTCGCGACAATGAGACGGCGCAAATCGCCATTCAGTCCGCCCTGACCGGTCACCTGGTGTTCACGACCGTGCACGCGAATAACGTCCTCGACGTGCTCAGCCGGTTCCTCAATATGGGCGTCGAGCCTTACCACTTTGTCTCCGCGCTGAACTGCATCCTGGCGCAGCGCCTGGTGCGCGTGATTTGTGAAGTCTGCAAGCGCCCCACCGAAATCACCCCGGAACAGATGGAGGAGTCGGGTCTTGATGCGTCGATCTGGCGCGACGTGACATTCAATGAGGGCACAGGATGCCCGCAGTGCAACTTTACGGGCTTCCGCGGACGCACCGCCATCGGGGAGATTCTGGCGCTCAGTGATTCAGTGCGCGAACTGATCCTGGAAAAGCGCCCCACATCCGAACTGCGGCGGGTGGCGCGCCGCGAAGGCATGGTCACGCTGCGCGAGTCGGCGCTCGAAAAAGTTCGCGAGGGCGCGACGACATTGCGCGAGATCAACAAGGTCACGTTTGTAGAGGCGGCGGGGTAGAAAGGCAGTGGTCAGGGGCTAGGGGCTAGAGCTGTTGTGGACTAGCCACTAGCCACTGTTTCTATATGGATTGGAAAGAACAACTCGGAAGTCTCTGGAACCACCTCACCTGGACGGGGACCGCGTCGTTTATGCTGCCGGGGGCGCTCTTCGAAGTGCAGCCTGACTTCGTGATGGGAGCGCGTCTGGCAGGCAAGAACGGCGACGGGCACGCGCAATTCGGGAAGCTCGCCGTGGCGCCGCTCGGTCCGGGCGCGCTCGTGGCCTCGCCGGCCGGCCCCGTGCTTCTCGACGAGGAGGCGGTGGTAAGGGCCCTCCAGGAAGTCGTGGCGGCCGTGGGCAACGGCCAGCCGCGCGCCGGCCTGCTGGTGCCGGATGGAGCGGTGCGCGTGGGTGTGTTCCCGTTTGATGAGCTGCCTTCAAGCCGCCGGGAAGCCGCCACTCTGGTGGGCTGGCGCTTGCGCGAGAACTTGCCCTATCCGCCGGCGGAGGCTCGCCTCAGCTATCAGACGGCCCGGCTGCCGGCTGGGATGGAGGTCGCCGCGGCCGCCGCGCGATCATCAGTGCTGGCGGAATTCGAGGGGTTGCTTGACGCCATCAATCGCTCGGCGGACCTGATCCTGCCCGCTACCATGGCGCTGTTGCCGCTCCTGCCCGAGCAGGGAGAAACCGGGCACTTGCTGGTTCACGTCTATTCGGCGGCGGCCACGTTCGCCGTGGCCCAAAAAGAGCGCCTGCGATTCTGGCGTACCCGGGATCTGGCCGGCCTCGACCTTGAAGACATGTTCGAGCAGGTGGCCGCAGAGGCCGCTCGCGTGGTGGCGTCCACAGAGGACCGGCTGGATGTCCATCTCGGTCCCGTGCGCCTGTGCGTCCGCCCACCGGCCACGGATTTGTGGGCCGAAAAGCTCGCCGCCGCCCTCGGCCGCGAAGTGGCTTTGCTCGAGCCCGCCCCGGAAGTCGGCGGCCTGCTGGCCGGGCCGGAGCGCACGGCGTTCCGCAACTATGGCGCGACGCTCGCGGGCCTGGCCGCCAATCACTAAAGAGGTATGAGGTATTAGGTGCTACGTGTCAGGTGCTAGGTGTCAGGTGCTAGGTGTCAGGCGCTAACCACTAGCCCCTGACCACTGCCACTGTTCTTAGGATATGAGAGTCAACTTAAATCTCGCTCGCGATCAGGGCTTCCGTCAGCGCCACCTGGTGGCTTGGTCCGTACCCACCCTGCTCGTCGCCCTCGTCCTGCTGCTGCGCATGATCGTAGGGGCGCAGGCGAACTGGGGAGAGTACCGCACCGTGCGCGCGTCAGCGGACAAAGAGGTCGGGCGGCAGAACGAATTGCTGGTGCGTGAGGCGCAATTGGCCCGGAAGCTCGACGAGCCGGACAACCGCGCCCTTTTGCATGAAGTTCAGTTCATCAATTACCTCATTGATGAGCGCCGGCTCTCCTTCGGCGAGCTCACCGACAAGGTCACGGCCCTGCTGCCGCCCCAGGCGCGTCTGAGCGGCCTGAGTATGCCCGATGCCTCGGGAGACCCGGTCGTGCACTTCGCAATCGAGGGGTCCGGCGAGGAACCGGTAGAGACCTTCCTGACCAACCTCGAGAACTCGCCGGATTTCAAAGACGTCATCATCACCAATCAAGGCTTCGAGGAGAAAGAGAGCGGCGGCGCGCCAGTGAGCATCACCTGCAACGCCCGCTACGTCGGGGGTCGCGAGGATTTGTCGCTGGCGCCCGTCAAGACCGCCACGCCGGCGGGGGAGGAAGTTCTGGCCGCGCCCGCGCCGAAGATCAAGGCTGGCACTAAAGCGGCGGCCGGGCTGGGTGCGGCGGGCCCGAGGGCGATTACAACGCAGGCTCCGCTGCGGGCGGGGGGGGCGGCGACGGCAACGCGAGTGGTCGCGCCGGCAACTGAGCCCGCCGTCAAGGTTCAGGCGTCCAAGCCCTCAGGCTCACCGCAGGTCGCGCCGGCGCCTGGTGCAACCGCGCCGGCCACGCCGGCGACGCCTCCAGAGGCTCCTCCGCAGCCGAGGACGAACTAGAATGGGAAGGCTCAAGCGCAAGACGCTGCACCGGATTCTCGAGGCCGCCGCCCTGGGGATGGTCGGGCTGGTTCTGCTATTCTACCTGGCAGTGGCGCGTCCCCTGTCGAGCGGAGTCAAGAGCGAGCAGCAGAGATTCGCCGACGCGCGCGCGCAGGTGCGACTGGTCCAGGCTCGAATCGGCCGGACCCAGGACGAGTTGAACCAGCTCCCGTCCACCGATGCGGCGATGAAGAAGTTCCTCGACGCGCACGTGCCTCCCCGTCGCCGGGGTTACTCCCACGCCGCCGGCATGGTGCACACGCTGACGGGCGATTCCGGCGTGCAACTGAAACGCCTGGCCTATCGGCTCACCGTCGATCCCAAGGAGCCGCTGCAACGCCTGGGGATTCAGGTCAACGTCGAGGGGCCTTTCGAAGGTCTGCTGAAATTCGCGCACGCACTCGAGACGACCGATGACCTTCTGCTGGTCCGAGGGGTCATTGTCCAGCCCGGTGACAACAGCGCTTTGGGGCTGAGGCTGCTCGCCGAGCTTTATGTGACGCCCTGATGGCTACGATGAAAGATCCACGAACCCGGCGCGTGGCGACAGCGATCCTGCTGCTGCTGTGCGCGCTGGTCCTTGTGAAGCTGGTGTTTACTGTGGCGGGAATATGGGGCGGGCCCAGCAGCACGGCCGCCTCCTCACCACCCTCCGCGCCGGCTTCGGCCTCCGCCCGCAACCCGTCTCCGGCGGCGCCGGGCGAGTCGAGCGCGGGGTCGAACGACGCCGTCCTGCACTTGGACGAGCTTGCGGAGCTCAATGGCCGGCCGCTGCCGGACTTTCAACGCAACCCGTTCCAATACGGCCCTACGCCGGAGGAAGTCAGAGCCCAGCATGACGCGCAAGTGCGTGCCGCGAATCCTCCTCCGCCTCCGCCGCCTGCGCCTCCGCCGATTCCCTTCAAGGCCATCGGCTATCAGCGGCAGGCCGCCGGACAACGCGTGGCCTACCTCTGCGTTTCGGGTGCGTCCAGCGCAGCGGCCCCGCCAGGCGGGTCTGGCGGGTCTGGCGGGTCTGGCGGCGGGTCCGGCTGCGCCGAAGACCAGGCGCCTTACGCGGTCCGCGAGGGTCAGGAGTTCGGCCAGCATTACAAGGTGTTGCGAATCACGGATTCCATGGTGGAAGTGGAAGATGAGAGCTATCACCAGACAGTGCAGCTTCCTTATCCGGAATAGCCGCCTCTTCCGGAATAGACGTCTCGACCCACGCGCGGTGCGGGACCATCGCCCGCTCGGTTACGGGCTGATCATCATGATGATCGCCGTTACCGTGCTGACCGTCGGCCTGTTGCTGATACTGCCCAGCGTTTCGCAAGAAGCCCGGCGCGACCGTGAGGAGGAATTGATCTTCCGGGGCAACCAGTATGCGCGCGCCATCTACACTTTCCAGCAGCACTTCAACCGTTATCCAAACTCCGTGAAAGAGTTGATTCACACCAACAACCTGAGCTTTCTGCGCCGGCCGTGGCCTGATCCCATGACCCCCGGCGGCAAGTGGCGGTTCGTTCACGTCTCCGGGACCGGAGCGCTCATGGACTCCTGGACCATGGGACCGCAATTGGGAAACGGCATGGGAAACGGCCAGCAGAACACCAACGCCCTCGGCAGCTTCAGTAACCAGGGGAGTTCGAACAGTTCGGGCGGATTCGGAAGCCAATCAGGACCTGGGGGCTCGTCGGGCTTTGGCGGATCATCATCCGGTTTCGGGGGTGGATCATCCGGTTTCGGCGGCGGATCATCGGGATTTGGCGGCTCGTCGGGCTCCGGTAGTTCGAGCGGCTTTGGCGGATCGAGTGGTGGCTTCGGAGGCTCAACCGGGAGCGGCGGTTCCTCGGGCGGATTCGACTGGCCTTCGGGCGGCAGCTCCGGATCATACCAGTCCACGAGTCAGTCCACGAGTTCCTCGGGGTTTGGCGACGGCTTCAGCTCCTCTGGTGGCGGCGGTTTTGGATCCTCGGGGAGTAGCGGCTTCGGCTCGTCGGGGTCCAGCAGCTCATTCGGGGGCTCGTCGGGGTCCACGAGCTCGTTTGGGGGCTCGCCGGGGAGCTCAACCGGCACATCCTCGACCTCCACCCCGGGCTCCGGCAACCCTTCGAGCTCTTCCGCGCCCGGCCGGCCGAAGGACGAGAACGGAAAGCCCAAACAATCGCCCGACTGCCAGGGCACGGGTCAGAAGCCGCTCAATCCGGACGCTTTGTACTCGGCTCCGTCGTCATCCTCGTCCATGCAGGGATTCGCCTTGAACAATGGGACTCAGGGCCTCGCGCTCGCAGGCGTGGCAAGTTGCAGCGATCAGAAGTCTCTTCGGACCTGGAACAAGCACAAGGCTTACAGCGAATGGGAATTCCTCGGAGTCGGCTTCTCCGCGGGCGGCGCCGGGGGTCCGGTGCAGTCGGCTCCGGGCGGCGGGTTGCCGGGCTCAACTCAGGGGCAAGGGACAAATCAGCCGGGTGGTGGATTCGGCCAGAACACGACCGGCGGCTCGAGCGGCTTCGGCCAGTCCGGGGGCCTCGGCCAGTCGGGGGGCCAAGGCACGAGCGGCTTCGGTCAGGGCAACAGCGGGTTCGGCGGGTCCACGGGACTTGGGAGCCAGCAGGGGAATCAGAATATTAATCAGCCGACCCAGCCTCCAGCTCCGCCGGATAACACTCCGAACAATCCCCCCGATAATCCGGTCCTGCAACCTGACAACGGCCAGCCGCCCACAACTGACCAGCCACCGCCAACTGGCCAGCCACCGGTCTGAAATCAGGAGCCTGAATTCTCGCGCTCAAAGGTGACCCTCTTCGGCAGTGGCGCAGGCTTCAACGGCCCGCAAATCAGCGGCGACCCCTCAATTTGCGGGACATGAGGATGGGATCAGTTTTCAAGCTCCGATTACGAGGCACGTTATGGGGACATGCCGGCAGCAGCGCCAGGGAACTGCGCTTCCCGCGCGATGGCAGCGCGGCCCCGGACGGCCCGTCGATGGTCCGCAAGAAGCGCCAGCAGCGAGCGGCGCTGCAAGGCTGAACAGTGAACCGTGCACAGGGAGAGCGCTTCGAGGGAACGCACGAGATCGTGAGTGCGGTGCTGATAATCGAGCAACTGGCTTGCGGAACGACCGTTGGAATAAGCCCACGACCAGTCCGACACCCATCTCACCATCGGGCTGTGCCGCCTCAGCGTAGCGCGCTGGACCGGGCCCTCCGGTTTCGTGAGATGTTCGAGGCAGTCCGGCGCCGTAAGGAACACCAGGCGCCCGCTGCGCAGCAGATTCTGCGTCTGCAGCGCGCTGGCGCTAAGAGCGCGGGCCAGATTGCTGAGACAGGGGGCGCCGGCCAAGACCACTATTTGCTGGCCGACCTCCAACCCTTCTTGAATGAAACGAAGAAATTCAGCAGGACCTTCCTGCTGCCGAACGACAAGTTGGCAGGACCTGAAGAGAGAGGACATTCTGATAGGGTTCCCTCCGGCACCCATTCATTCATCATCCGCGAAATAGCCGATTGATGTCAACCGTGCGGGCGCGCCCGGCTACCTGTATAGTTAATATCCGTAAGTTTCGCGGCAGGGTCGGGATCGTGGGCGAATGCGCCGCAGCCGCCATGGAGTGCGGCGGCTTGACGCCGCCCAGGAAACACCCCATGAGATGTAGCCTACGAGTAAGCCTATGACGTAGGTCTACTCCACTGGATATCCGCGCCTAGCCCGCGCTAGGATTTCTTCAGGGCGGGATTGAGCACGTGGAAAATCGGCAATTGATACCGACCCGGAAGGCGAAGCAGGTGGAACAAACCTGGAATGTCCTTTAGATTCAGTGGGAAATGCCTTGCGGGTGTTGGAGGTCGTCAACAAATCGCGGCCTCGACCGACCGGGCCCCCGAGGTTCGACGGGCGAGGACACCCCGGGGTCCATGCTACAGTTCAAAGTGGCATACGAACCGGCCCGGAACTTGCCATCACATGATTCGCAGACGCGGATTCGCGACAGGAAGACCATGAAGCCCAGAGTCTCGGTGGTGCAATATCTCAACACGGCGCCCCTGGTGTGGGGGATGATGCACGGCAGCGTCCGCGGCCGTTTCGATCTCGCCTTCACCACTCCGGCCTGTTGTGCTGACGATTTGCGGGACGGGCGCGCCGACATCGGCATCATTCCGTCGATCGAGTACCAGCGCATCGACGGCTTGAGGGTGCTGCCCGGCATCGCCATCGCCTCGAAGCACACGGTGCGCAGCGTGCTGCTGCTGTCGCAGATCCCCATCGAGCAGGTTCGCACCGTGGCGCTCGACACGTCCTCGCGGACCTCGGCGGCCCTGGTTCAAGTGCTGCTCCGCAAGTTTTACTCGCTCGAGGTGACGACGCGTCCGGCCGGCCCCGACCCCGACGCCATGCTGCGTGCGGCCGACGCCGCCCTCGTGATCGGAGACCCGGCGCTCGTCTACGAGGGGAACGCCCGGGTCTACGATCTAGCCGCGGAATGGCGGCGCTTTACGGGGCTGCCCTTCGTATTCGCCATATGGGCCTATCGAAGTAGCCCACCGTTCGGACCGTCGTCCAAACCGGCGTTCGAACCGGCGTTCGAACCCGAGCTCCTGGCGCGCGATTTCGCGCGTTCGCGCGACGAGGGCCTGGCCCACGTCGACGAGATCGCCGCCGAGTGGGCGCCACGCCTCGGCCTCACGCCGCAGGCGGTGCGAATTTACCTGACCGAGAACATCGACTATACTTTGGATGAGGAAAGTCTTGCCGGCCTGCGGCTCTTCTACCGGCTTGCGCACGAAGTGGGAGCGGCGCCGGCGGTGAAGGAGTTGGATTTCGCCGGTCGCGCCCTTCACGAACCCATATGAGCCTTACTCCCGGCCAAGCTCTCGACATGCTCCGCTCCGATGACCTGATCGGTCTCGGCATGGAGGCGGACGCCGTCCGCCAGCGCCTGCATCCGGGGAGCGTCGTAACCTACCAGATCGACCGCAATATCAACTACACGAACGTCTGCACGGAATATTGCTCCTTCTGCGCCTTTTACCGGCCCGTGGGCTCGCCCGAAGGCTACCTGCAGTCCCTCGAGTCGATCTGCCAAAAAATCGACGAGACGCTCGAACTCGGCGGCACCGGCATCCTGATGCAAGGCGGGTTGCACCCCGATCTCAAGCTCGACTACTACACGGGACTGCTTTCCGCGCTCAAGCAGCGATATCCTCGGTTGCATCTGCACTGCCTTTCCGCGCCCGAGATTCTGAACATCGCCGACATCGAGGGACTCAGCGTGCGCGAGGTTCTGGTCCGCCTGCAAGGGGCGGGCCTCGATTCGATTCCGGGCGCCGGCGCCGAGATCCTCGATGACGAAGTGCGCTTCCGCATCGCGCGGCTCAAGTGCACCACCGAGGAATGGCTGCAGGTTCATCGCGAGGCGCACGCCGTGGGCCTGCGAACCACCGCCACCATGATGTTCGGCGGCGGCGAGCAACTGGAGCATCGCGTCAACCACTTCGACCGCATCCGGCGCCTGCAGGAAGAGACGGGCGGCTTCACATCGTTCATCCCCTGGTTTTTCCAGCGCGAAAACACCTCTCTCGGACGCTTCGTGAAGGAGGAAGCAACCGCCATCGAGTACCTGAAGACGCTGGCGGTGGCCCGGCTTTACCTCGACAACATCACCAACGTGCAGGCGTCGTGGCTGACCCCCGGCCACAAGATGTGCCAGATCGCCCTTCGCTTCGGCGCCAATGATGTCGGCAGCATTCTGATCGAGGAGAACGTGGTCTACGCCGCCGGGTGCCGCAACAAGTCGAGCGAGGAAGCGCTGCGCCGGCTGATCAGCGACGCCGGCTACAGGCCCATCAAGCGCGACACTCTCTATCGCACCTACTTCCTCAATTAATCCTGGTCTCCGGCCCAATCCGTGTGACGTGCACGCCTCGTACCGGAATAGAGCGAATGAGCCGTTACCCTTTATCCGCAGCTTCAGTCCGGATATCAAACCGCGCGCGCGGGCTTGCCGGAAGCTCGGGCGCGGCGGTTGTGGCCTTGACGCTCGCCATGATCGCCGCCCTGACTTTAAGCGCACCCGCCAGGGGGCGGCGTCCGCTAGGGCGGCGAGTCGCGGCGGAAGCGCGGTCGGGGCCCGGTGGCGCAACCGGGGGCGCAGCGAAGGCCTAGCGACGCTTGCCCGTGGCCTTTGAGCCGACTCGCGGACAAGGCAATCGCGCGGAGTCCTTCCTTGCCCACGGCGCGGGTTACGCCGTGTTGCTCACGCCCCAGGGCGCGGCATGGCGCTTCGCGGCGTCCCAGCCGGTCCCGACCCTGCGGCAACAGTTGGCCCGGGAGCACCGCCCGACGCCAGACGGCCTGCGCCGCGCGCTCGCGAACGTTCAGCATCGCGCACCGCCCGGCGAGACCGTGCTCGACATGAAGATCGTGGGCGCGCGCCCGCGAGGGGAGCTTTCCGGGAGCGAGAAACTCGAGAGCCGCAGCAACTATTTCCTGGGAAATGATCCTCGAGGCTGGCGCAGGCAGGTGCCCGAATACGCGCGGGTGAATGACCCCGAGGTCTACCCCGGCATCGACCTTGTGTATTACGGCCACCAGGACCGCATGGAATATGACTTCGTGATCTCGCCCGGCGCCGACCCTGCCGCCATTCTCGTCACGCTGGAGGCTCAGGAGTCGGGCTCCCCGTCCGGCCTGAGCCGGGTGCGAAGGCCGCGGTTTCAAATCGGCGCGAACGGTGACCTTATGACGGCCGTTAATGGCGGCGAAGTCCGGTTCCTCAAGCCGGTAGCCTACCAGCCGGGCCCGCGCGGCACGAAGCGCTACGTCGAAGTCGCCTACCGGATCGAGCGCCGAAACGCAAAGGGCTCCGGCCCGCAATCGACGGTCCGCTTTAACGTTGCGCCCTACGACCGCAGCCTGCCTTTGGTGATCGATCCGTCTCTGGCCTATTCAACCTACCTCGGCGGGAGCGATTCGGACGGCGGCCTATCGATGGCGGTGGACGCAAGCGGCGACGCTTACGTCACCGGCTACACGCTCTCCACCGACTTTCCCACGGCCGCGGCCTTCCAGGACGCAAACGGCGGCGGCATGGATGCGTTTGTGGCGAAGCTCAAGCCGGACGGCTCCGGTCTGATCTACTCCACCTACCTCGGCGGCAGCGGCGACGAAGACGCGGGCTATTTCACGACCTACGGCGGAGCGATTGCCGTCGACGCCTCCGGCAGCGCCTACGTGACGGGTTACACGGACTCGGTGAACTTTCCCGTGCAGGGCCCTCTCGCAGGCGGCAACGCTTTGCGCGGCCCGAGCGACGGTTTCGTGGCCAAGCTGAGCACTGACGGCTCCGCGCTCGTCTATTCCACCTACCTCGGCGGCTCGGATCTCGATTACGCCTCCGGCATCGTGGTGGATGCCTCCGGTAGCGCCTCCGTGGTGGGGTCCGCCTTCTCCACCGACTTTCCCGTCACCTCGAACGCATATCAGAAGGGCAACTTCGCAGCCGGCGTCGGAGGTTCGAACGCCTTCGTCGCCCAGTTGAACGCAGCCGGATCGTCGTTGACCTATTCCACCTACCTCGGAGGCTCTCTGATTGACGCCGGCCTTGCGCTCGCGGCGGATTCGTCGGGGGACCTCTATGCTACAGGCGAGACCTATTCGGTCAACTTCCCAACCACGCAAGGCGCCTACAACAGGATGGGCGAGACGTCCGATGGCACAAGTGACGGGTGGCTGACGAAGCTCGACCCCTCCAAGTCCGGCATCCAGTCCCTCGTCTATTCCACGTATTTCGGCGGCTCAAATTGTGACGCCGGCATCGGCGTGGCGGTGGATGCGAGCGGCGCTGCCTACGTCGCCGGCGCGACCATGTCCACGGATTATCCGGCCACCACCTTCCAGAAGACGTTTCAAGGCGGGACCTGGGACGGCTTCCTGACGAAATTTGAGCCCGACGGCTCAGGGCTAGCTTACTCCACTTATCTCGGGGGCTCCGGCGACGATATGGGCAACGCCGTGGCTCTCGATGCCGCCGGAGCGGCGTCCGTGGTGGGCACCACGGCGTCCACCAATTTCCCCGTGTTGAATGCCTTTCAGTCGAAGTTCGGCGGCGGGACCACCGATGCCTTCTATGCCAAGCTCAACCCCGATGGCTCGGCCTTGATTCTGTCCACGTATCTCGGCGGCGCCGGCAATGAGGACGGCTATGGCGTGGCTCTCGATTCAACCGGAGACTCCTACATCACCGGAGACACACAATCCACGAACTTCCCCATCACCCCGGGCGCGTTTCAGACCGCGAACACGGGCGCCTACGACGCCTTCATCACCAAGCTGGCAGCCGACTTCTCGATCTCGGCCGCGACCTCGTCGGCGACCGTGAGCCCCGGATCGGCCCCGAGCTACAGCCTGACCGTCGCGCCGGCGGGCGGGTTCGATGGCACAGTCTCGCTTGCCTGCTCCGGTCTTCCCGCGGAGTCAAGTTGCAGCTTTTCACCGTCCTCGGTGACGCTCGACGGCTTCGACTCTTCCGCCGTAACACTCAGCATCACTACTACGGCGCCGAGCGCTTTGACTCCGCAGCCGCGAATTCCGCTCGCGCCGGACCCCTTGAGTCCCGGGCTCAATTCGCGGCTCGTGCTGCTGGCGTGCCTGGCCCTAGCCGTCGCCGCCGCCGGACTCGGAACTCGGGCGCCGAAAGTTTGGGAAGTCGATCGACTTACTTGGCGATCTACCTGGCGCCCGTTCGGCGCCGCCCTGGGCGCGGTTCTCCTGGCTGCCGCGCTGAGCCCGGCCTGTGGCGGCGGTGGAAGCGGCGGCAGTGGTGGCGGGGGCAGTGGAGGCGCGACCAACCTTGGCACTCCTGCGGGGTCCTACACGGTGAACGTCACCGCTACTTCAGGATCATCGCTAAGCCACACACTAACGCTCACGCTTACGGTAAACTAGTGCTGGCCTGCCTCGGGATGCTGATGCCGGGCTTCCACTCCGGCGGGCCGCATCCATGAAGGAACCCATTTCGATCACGGTCCCCACGGTTACTCACGGCTTCGCGACACGGGAGTTGAATGTCGTAGGCCGGCGGCCCCAGCGCCTGCCAATCCAGGCACCGGTCGCCCTCGTTCTGGCGATCGCGGCTTTGCTCGCTTTATCGTGCGACCGGAACACAGACAGTGTCCGGATCGAGCACAAGGTGCACAGCGCGAAGAAGGAGACCGTCTACAACAGCGGGGAGATGGCCGGCCGCGTGATCTTTAACACCGGACCCGAGGGCGTCGCGGCGCCCGGCGCGAGCGTCATAGTGCTCGAGGCGACGGGTAGCAGGGAAGTGCTGGAGCAGCTCCAGAAGGAGCCGGACGCGACCTGCATCAAACGTCTGGCTGACATGCAGACCGCATTGCTGAGCGCCGCCAAGGCCAGCGCGGGCGCGGGCAGAACGCCACCGACTGCCACCGCGGACGCCGACGGTTATTTCATGCTGCCCCAAGTGAGGCCGGGAACCTACATGGTGGTCGCTTACGGACGCGCCGGTGACGTGCAGGCGATGTGGGAGCAGCCGGCCGTGGTGGAGCCGTACCAGGCGGTGATGGTGAAGCTCGTGGACCCGCTCATCTCCTGCGCGGCCGAGGAGCAGAAGCCTTCGCAGCCTCCTCCGCTGCCGCCACCCCAGCCGATCCCGCACCAGCCAACCCAGCCGGCGCCTGCTGCTCCACAACCGACGGTTCCATCCACCCAGCCTCCAGCGGGAACGTCCTAGCCATGGCGCGAGAGCGGCTCATTGTGATCGGGGGCGTGGCGGCGGGACTGAGCGCCGCAAGCGAAGCGCGGCGGCGCAATCGCCGGCTTGAGATCCGCGTTTACGAAAAGGGTCCGGACATCTCCTATTCGAATTGCGGGCTGCCATATTACGTCGAAGGCCTGGTGCCCGACGCTGACCACTTGCGGATTCACTCGCCGGAGTTCTTTCACGCCGAACGCGACATCGACGTGCTCACGCACCACGAGGTGATCGAGATTTCCGCCAGCCGCCGGCGCGTGACCGTGCTCGCTGCAGGCGGAGCCCCCGAAGAGGTGCCCTATGACGAGCTTGTGATCGCAACCGGAGCTGAGCCCGCCCCGGCCGGGATCGAGGGCCTGGACCTCGCCGGCGTCTTCCATGTGAACACGCTGCAGTCGACGGTGGCGCTCAAGCGCTATCTCGACTCCGCGGCCCCGCGCCGGGCCGTGATCATCGGTGGAGGCTACATCGGCCTCGAGATGTCCGAGGCCCTGAAGACGCCGGGGCGCAGCGTGACCCTGCTGGAACGCGGACCCAGCCTGTTTGAGGCGGCGGACGCCGAGATCGTCGAGGTTATCCGGCAGGAGCTTGCCCGTCAGGGAGTCGAAGTCGTGACCGGCGCCAACGTGCGCGCGCTCGCCGGGGATGCGGCTCGGGACCGGCAGGGCACGGTGCGCCGCGTACACTCGGAACAAGGAAGCTTTGAGTCGGATTGCATCGTGCTCGCCACAGGCGTGCGCCCGCGCGTGAAAGTCGCGGCGGAAGCGGGGATTGAGCTCGGCGCCGGCGGCGCTATCGCCGTGAACGAGTACCAGGAAACGAGTGCCGCCGGAGTGCTCGCGGCCGGCGACTGCGCGGACACGGTTCATCTGGTGAGCGGCCGCCGCACCTACGTGCCCCTGGGCACCACGGCCAGCAAGCAAGGCCGCGTGGCAGGCGAGAACGCGGCCGGCGGACGGGCGCGCTTCCCCGGCATCGTGGGCACGGCGGTCGTCAAGGTGTTCGGCCTGGAAGTGGCGCGCACGGGACTGAGCGCCGCGGAAGCCAATCAGGCAGGATTCCGCGTGGCCGAGGCCGTGGTGCGCGCCGCAGCCCGGGCGCGATACCTCGGCGGGCAGGACATTCTAGTGAAGCTGCTCGCCGACCGGTCCAGCGGACGATTGCTCGGCGCGCAGATGGCGGGCCCGGAAGGCGTCGCCAAGCGCATCGACGTGCTCGCAACGGCGCTGCACGCACGCTTCACTGCGGAGCAGGTGTACCAGCTCGATTTGAGCTACGCGCCGCCGTTTTCAAGCGTCTGGGATCCGATCCTGATCGCGGCTCGTCAACTGCTGAATGCGCTGAAGCGCTAGGATTGGGCCGAGGCTACCATATCGTATTGAGGGCCCTCGACCGCCGGATCTCACGATCGGCCGTGAGCAAAGGCAGTCCTTCAGCGATCGCGGTGGCTGCGATGATGCGATCCGCAGGGTCCTTCGGATATGATGCAGCGAGTGCAAGGGCAAGCACGCAGGCGCGGCCAGTGATCGGCAGTACTACAAACCGGGCTTCCACTTCGCGAAGGAAGGATTCGAGGCCAAGGGCAAGCTCAATTCGACCCTTGCTGACGAGGGTCGCCAACTCCAGAAGCGTGATGTCGCAGATTGCCAGTCCTTTGCCGTCTTTGCGTGCGTTGTCGATCGCCGTTTTTGCCTTGGGGGAGAGCCGGCCAGGGTCAAATGCAAGCCAAACCAAGACGTGCGTGTCGACAAGAATCACTTGATTGCGCCCCAGTCATCGATGGCAGGCGCAATGACGTCGCCCGTGATAACGCCCTTGCCGCGCAGAAAACCGTAGATGTCGTCCGCTTTCTGGTCCACGGGCACAAGCTTCGCCACAGGCTTGCCGCGCTTCGTGATCAGGACGGTTTGTCTCTTGGCCTGCACCTCGTCCATGACGGCGAGGCAGTGCGCTTTGAATGAACCCGCTGCCATTCTTTTCATGCTCCTCCTGTCATGGTCATGATAGCATGGTCACGACGCAGGGAGCGACCGCCCGGATCGACCGCCCGGATCACTGGCATGGCAAAACGCCGCAAGCCGAAACCGTTCAGCGCCACCAAGGAAGTGAAGCGGCTCGCGCGACTCGCCGTCGGAACCCCGCCACCCTCGCAGGTGCAGCCGGACGACAAGCGCAAGCCGCCGAAACATAAGAAGAAGCAGATCGAGCAGGAGCTGCTTTGAGAGCGCGAACGCAAGAGCGTGGCGGAAGTGTGTCGGAGTCGAACCGACCGGTCCGCCAAAGGCAGACCCACAGGATTTGAAGTCCTGGGCGAACACCGGCCCGCATGCACTTCCGCATGGATTTCACTTTTCAGCCCGCATTTCCATTTTGACGCGCGTTCTCCCTCTAATCCGACCACGGCGCCGGCTGGCGGTCCCACCGATGCTTTCGCAGCTCGGCGTAAAGGTCCGCGGGCAGCGGCCCGGCATCGCTGGCGGCGAGGTTGCCCGACACGTGAAGCGGCCGGCGCATGCCTGGGATAATCGTGCTGACGTCCGGGTTCATCAGAATGAAGCGAAGCGCCATCTCCGGCAGGGTCATACCCGGCGGGACCAGGACCTTGAGCTTCGCCACGCGATCAATGGTCGGGTTGAGGTTCTCAGGAACGAAGTATACATTGCGCCAGTCGCCGGGAGGCCACTTGCTTTCCCTCGTCAGCGTTCCGGCGAGCGATCCTTCGTCAAACGGCACGCGCGCGATCACGGCCACGTCGCTCTCACGGCAGGCCGGAAACAGTTCGTCTTCAGGGCTTTGGTCGAAGATGTTATAGATCACCTGGACCGCATCCACCAACCCCTCGCGCACGGCCCGCACCCCGTTCCACGGCTCCCAGCGATTGATGCTGATCCCGATGGCGCGGATCAGGCCGCGGCCTTTCAATTCCGTAAGCTTCTTGATCCAGCGGTCGTCGTCCACCCAGGAATCTTCCCAGGTGTGCAACTGAATCAAGTCGATGGTCTCCACGCCCAGGTCCATGAGGCTCGCCTCTACACTTTCCTGAATGAACTCGGGCGGATAGCAATCGTCGAGCTTGGTATCGCGACGGCTCGGCCATTGCAGATTCTTGGGAGGGACCTTGGTAGCAACGTAGAGCCGTTTGCCGCTGTTGGCCTGCTCGGCGCGGAGCAACTGCCCGAGCAGCGATTCGCTGTGGCCGTCGCCGTAGGCGCGCGCCGTGTCGAAAAAATTGCAGCCGAGTTCAACGGACTGTCGCAGGGCTTCACCAGACTCCCGGTCGTCGGAGCCCGTCCACCCGCCCATCCCCCACATGCCGTAGCCGATCTCGCTCACCGTCCAGCCGCTTCGTCCGAACCTGCGGTACTTCACTGGTCCACCTCCGCGTCGCGTGCTTCCGGTCCCGGCGCCACTCCTGCTTCCCTCTGTGTGTTCGCCCCGGTCCGGCATCCTATTCTATAATCCAAAGCTCGTTCCGCTGCAGCGCGATTTTATCCTGGCGTTTGTGGTGCGTGCATCCTGCGTCGATACGGTCGCAGCGCAGCTTGCGGTACTGCAAGCCGGAAACGTGTGCCATCAGGGTGAGAGGCAAGGATGAGCGGTCAGACGAAGAACGAGTTTGCGGGATTCAGCCGGGAGTGTTTCGACTTCTTTCACGATCTGGCCCGCAACAACAACAAGTCCTGGTTTGACGAGCATCGCGACCTCTATGAGACCTACGTGACAGGCACGTTTCGCGGACTGCTGGCGCAACTGGAACCAGCTTTGCTCGATCTCAATCCCCATTTCGAAACCTCAGGCAAGACCAACAGCAACTTTTCACGAATCAATCGCGACATTCGTTTCAGCAAGGACAAAAGCCCTTACAAGTCGAACTACTACCTGCGGGTCTTTGACTCCCGCCGGTCGCACCAGACCGACGGCTGGCTGTACGTCGGGCTCTCCGCCGACGCTGTGACCGTGGGATTCGCGACTTACGCCAGTTGGCGGCGCGGCGAGAAGAGCACGCTTCAGACCGTGTTCGCGCCGCGGTTCGGCAAGCATCGAGCCGTGTTCGAAGACCTTCTCGCGCGCGTGGTACGCGGCGGACGCTTCGAGACCTACTGGCATCGCCAGGAAAAAGGCGATTGGGCGCAGCATCCCGGCCTGCCCAAGCGCGACGACGATTGGCTGACCCTTCAGGCCTGGGTGGTGCGCAAGGTCTTCGCTCCCGGAAGCCGGGGGCTCGGCGCCCCGGCCTTCGCGCGCAAGGTTGAAGACATCTTCAGGCAGCTCTATCCGCTTTACGTGTTCGCGTCCCAAACGGGCTCGGGCTGGCGGCGCGCCTTGCGTGAGTCCCTTTGATTCCGATCTCGCGCGGGTTGCAAACTGACCACCACCGAAAGACTCGTGGTGACAGGGTGGCCGCGCCCTCTGCCATAATGTTGTCACCCTTGCAGGCGCAGACGCGTCATAAGAGGCAGGAGGAAACATGAATCAAATTCGAATGGCAATGGTATCGTTGTTGCTCGTGTTCGCTTTCGGAGTGGTGTTTGCCGCCGGGGAAGACGTGCCCCAAGCCGGACAGGCAGCGCCGGATTTCACTTTGCCGTCGCAGGACGGGACCAACATCAGCCTCAAGGATTTTCGCGGCAAGTGGGTTGTGCTCTATTTCTACCCCAAAGACATGACGCAGGGCTGCACCATCGAAGCCCACAACTTTCAGCAGGATCTCACCAAGTATGACCCCTACAACGCGGTGATCATGGGCGTGAGCGTGGATACCACCGACAGCCACAAACAGTTCTGCACCAAGGACAGCCTCACCTTCAGGCTTCTGGCCGATCCCGACAAGAAAGTGGTGGCGGAGTACGGGTCGCTCAAAGACTACGGACAAATGAAGCTCGCCGCCCGTAATACTTTCTTGATCGACCCTCAGGGCAAGATCGCCAAGGTGTGGACGGGCGTCGATCCCACCCATCACAGCGAAGAGGTCCTGGCAACGCTGGCCCAACTGAACGCGGGCAAGTAGCCGGTCGTCTTGGCACTCCTGCAGCCGCGTCGCACCAATTCGTAGGGTCGGACCCTGCGGTCCGGCCCTGCTGTCCGATTGGAGTGTGCGTCAATGCGCGGCCCGAATACTCCAGCAGATAGTGCGCTGGACGGGCGCAGCAAGCCATCCGGCAGGAGAACTCCTTTCCGCCTTTATTCCGTCAAGCGCGAAGTGTATCGCCGATTGATCGCGCCATGATTCAGGCGGCCAGCGCACCCGTGAACGCCATGGGAACGATAGAAAAAATTCATCGATTCACAGGCCAGCCCGTAAGCGCCAGCGAAATCATAAATCTACAAGTAACTAGCCTATAACAGTAGTGCCCCGTTGCGATCAGCGCCCGATCGTGAGGTCGAGCAAATGCATCTAATCCGGTGTGGACGTTTAGGCCGGACGATCGAAAAATCTCCCCGGCCGGGACGGTTTCAACACTGCGACCGCTCGAAGTTCGCGGTTTCAATGCTGGCGCCGCACGTTCACATTTCAATTCGATTGAGAAAGGAAACGAAATGCAACGTGTAGTGTCGAAGTCTATCCTCGCATCGATTGTTGCGCTGGCGTTCGTCGCCAGCATTGCCTCCGCCCGATTTCCCGGCTTGGGCCACTCTTCTGAAAAGTCAGCGACCGTGACCATCCCGCAGAGTACTCAGGTGCCGAACGGCCCCACACTCCAACCCGGCACGTACCAGGTGAGCATCGTGAGTGGCTCGGGCACGCCTCAAATCGCGTTCTACCAGGACCGCAAGCTCGTTGGACAGGCGAGTGCCGAGCTGGTGGACCAGGGCCGCAAGAGCAACGACACCGAAGCTCACATTAACAGTGCCACCGGCAAGGCGGTGCTGACCGAGATCGACGTCAGCGGCTGGACAAAGAGCATCCAGTTCGGGCAGGCGGCCGGCGGAAGCGGTTCGGGCGAGTCCGGCCAGTAAGCAAGCCTCGTTCATAATCTCTTGTTCATGCTCTGTCCTATCTCCTTTTCAACGGGCGGCCGCAAGGTCGCCCGTTTTTTTGTGCCCGGCCGTTTTCGAGCAGGCCGGTTTTCAGGACGTTGGAAACCTGTTCTCAGATAAACGTTACTTGGAGGACTGGATTCCCGCCTTCGCGGGGAACGACTGCGCTTCGGAAGGAATCGCACTTGGCAAATCACATCACTGCTCAAGCGAGGCTTTTCTTGCGCCGCCCTTGCAGTCGTGCTAGCTTCTAAGTGCTGCCACAGCATTACGGAGGCGATATGACGCTGGAAGCGCTCGGCATGATAGAGACCAAGGGCCTGGTGGGGGCCATCGAGGCCGCGGACGCCATGGTGAAAGCGGCGAACGTGATCCTGATCGGCAAAGAGTACATCGGCGCCGGGTTCGTCACGGTGATGGTGCGCGGCGACGTGGGCGCGGTCAAGGCCGCTACGGACGCCGGCGCTGCCGCAGCGCGGCGCGTCGGCGAGCTCGTCAGCGTACACGTGATCCCGCGTCCGCACAGCGAGGCCGAGAAGATCCTGCCCGGCGGCGGTCTCTCCGGCAAGAAGGGGTGAGTCCAACCATGAATGATGAACGATGAATGATGAACAACGAATGAATGCGCGGGAGCACAAGACGTTCGTTCGTACTGTTCATCATTCATCGTTGCCCCGCCCTGGCCCCCAATCCCTGACCCCTCATTTATGGACCGCGATCTCGAATCCATTCAGGAAGCGCGCCGCCTGGTCGAACAGGCCGCGGAGGCGCAGAAGGTGCTCGCCGGTTACAGCCAAGCGCAGATTGACGAGGTCGTGCGCGCCTGCGCCGTGGCCGCCCAGGCCAACGTCGAGCCGCTCGCGCGCCTGGCAGTGGAGGAGACCACCTACGGGAAGGTGGAAGACAAGGTCCAGAAGAACCTGTTCTGTGCCCGCGACGTTTACAACGCCATCAAGGACATGAAGACGGTGGGCGTGATCCGGGAGAACCCGGAGGCCGGCGTGGTGGAAATGGCGGTGCCCGCCGGCGTGGTGGCCGCGATCATTCCCGTCACGAATCCCACCTCGACGGCGATTTTCAAGGTCCTGATCGCTCTCAAGGGACGCAACAGTATCGTGATGAGTCCGCATCCGAACGCCGCGCGCTGTATCCAGGAGACGGCGCGCGTGATGGCCGAGGCCGCGGTGAAAGCCGGCGCGCCCGAAGGCGCCATCGCCTGCCTGCGCCTGCCGACCATGGAGGCCACCAACGAACTGATGCGGAATCGGCGCACCGCCATTATCCTGGCTACGGGCGGGGCCGGCCTGGTGCGAGCGGCGTACAGTTCCGGGAAGCCCGCGCTCGGCGTGGGTCCGGGCAACGTTCCCGCGTACATTCACAGCTCGGCGGACGTTCCCAAGGCGGTGGGCGACATCCTGACCGGGAAGTCGTTTGACTGGGGGACGATCTGCTCGTCGGAGCAGCACATGGTGGTGGATAAAGCCGTGGCCGAGCAGGTTCGACTCGAGACGGAGCGCCAGGGCGGGTTCTTCCTCACCCCGGAACAGGCCGCGAGCGTGGCGCAGGTGCTGATCATGCCGGACTTCCGCGTCAATGGGAAAATGGTGGGGCAGTCTCCGGAGCGCATCGCGAGCGAAGCCGGTTTCAGCGTTCCGCCGGGCACGCTGGCGCTCGTGGCGCCCTTGACGGGCGTGGGGCGCGAGCATCCGCTGTCGGCGGAGAAGCTCTCGCCGGTGCTTTCCTTCTATCCGGTCGCGGACTGGCGGGAAGGCTTGCAGGTTTGCCGTCGGCTGCTGGAATTCGGCGGCATGGGACACACGATGGCGTTGCACGGGCGCGATGATCAGGTGATACGCGCCATGGCCCTCGAGCTCCCTGCCTTCCGCCTGGTGGTGAACACGCCCGCCCCGCACGGTTCCGTGGGCTGGACGACCAATCTTTCGCCCTCCATGTCGCTCGGCTGCGGGACGCCGGGCGGCAACATCACGTCCGACAACATATCGCCGATGCACCTGGTGAATATCAAGCGACTGGCATACGCAGTTAGGCCTATCGATCATGTGCACGCCGGGGAGCGGGCGTCCGCGCTGCCGGGGCCTGTCCGGGCGCCCGAAATCAGCGCGCCCAGGAACGCGGCGCCTGCTTCGCCGGCAGTCACAGCGGCGCCCGCTCGATCGGTGATCGACCGGGCCGAGATCGCGCGCATTGTCGATCGTTTCCTGACCTCGCAAGGCAAGGTGCCGGGCGCGCCGGCCGTCACAAATTCCTGCGGCTGTGCCGCGCCTGCCCAGCCGCCCGTGGTTGAGAAGCAGGCGGCGAGTTCCGTTTCGGAAATACCAACGTCGCCGCCGGCGAGTGCCGGGAGCGCTCGGCCCCAGCCCAGGGCGGCCCAGCCCAAGCCGGTCGACTTTGTGTGCGAGGACGACGTGCGCCGGGCCCTGACCAGCGGCGAGAAAATCTTCGTAGGTCCGCGAACCATCATCACACCGGCCGCGCGCGACCTCGGAGAATCGCGCGAAGTGTTCGCCGGACCGCGATGACTTCTTTCCGTAACGCGATCCTCGGCATCCCTGTTGGGACCTCGGCGCCAGTTTGAGTTAGGATTGTAAATAGCCCGCAAGCATGCGGCTGACGTAGAGTTCTCTTCCTCCTGCTCGGAAGAAAGGTTCGAATGAAGATCCTGGTCCTCGGTGGCGACGGGTATCTCGGCTGGCCCACCGCCATGTATCTCTCGGCGCGCGGTCATGACGTGGGCGTTGTCGATAACTTCGCCAAGCGGCGCTGGGAGATGGAACTGAACGTCGAGCCGCTTTTCCCCATCCACACCCTGCACGATCGCGTATCGGCCTGGCGCGAAGTCACCGGGCGCTCGATCGATCTGGTGGTGGGTGATTTACGCAACCACGGCGTGGTCCGCGAAGCCGTGGAGCGCTTCGAGCCCGAGGCCGTGGTTCACTATGGCGAGCAGCCCTCGGCGCCGTATTCCATGATGGACCACAATCGGGCCATATTTTCGCAGACCAACAACATCGTGGGCACGCTGAACCTGCTCTGGGTGCTGCGCGAGGTGGCGCCGGATTGCCATCTCGTGAAGCTCGGCACCATGGGCGAATACGGCACGCCCAACATCGACATCGAAGAAGGCTTCATCGAGATTGAGCACAACGGCCGGCGGGACGTCCTCCCGTTTCCGAAGCAGCCCGGCAGCTTCTACCATCTCTCCAAAGTGCATGACAGCCACAACATCCTGTTTGCGTGCCGCGTCTGGAAGCTGCGCTCCACCGATCTGAACCAGGGTGTCGTCTACGGGATCGAAACCGACCAGACCGAGATCGACTCGCGCCTAGCCACCAGCTTCCATTACGACGAGGTATTCGGAACGGCGCTCAATCGCTTCTGCGTGCAGGCGGTGGCGGGAATTCCCCTGACTGTTTACGGACGCGGTGGCCAGACTCGCGGGTTCCTGAATATCCGCGACACGCTGCGCTGCGTCGAGCTCGCCATCCTGAATCCGCCGGCCGCCGGGGAATATCGCGTCTTCAACCAGTTCACCGAGACCTTCACGGTGCTCGAGCTCGCCGAACTGGTGCGGACTCAGGCGGCGGCGCTCGGCATCGAAGCCCAAGTTGAGCACCTGGAGAATCCGCGCCTGGAGGCGGAGGCCCACTATTACAACCCGCGCCACCAGAAGCTGGCTGATCTCGGTCTCGAGCCCCACTTGCTCTCAAACGTCCTGATCGACAGCATGCTGACCCGGATTCGCGAGCACGCCGGACGCATCAAGCCTGGCATCATTCGGCCGCGCGTGCGCTGGGCCGGAGATGCGCCGGCTCGTGCGCCAAAGACCGCTGCGCGAAGCTGATGGTTTGTCGCTCGTGCGGAGCGATGCCGGTCGCGCCGCGGACCTTGAAGCGTCGCCCCCACGTCACGCTATGCAACTATTGCTGCTCGGAGCAGGAATGGGAATCGTGGGCGGCCTCGTTCCGAGTCCGCTGCACTTGATTGCCCTCAGTCAAGTGGCGCTCGGACGCTGGCCGCGCGCCCTCTCCATTCTCATCCTTCCGCCGCTCGTCATCGACGGAGCCCTGCTCGCGGCCACCCTGTTTTTCTACCGGCTCATTCCTCGCGGAATCGCGCATGACGTGGCCTACGTCGGAGGCGTTACGCTCATCAGCCTGGCGGCCTATTCCCTGCTCAGTGCACGCGGAAAGAACCACCAGGAGCTGGCTGAGTCCTCCGCGCTGACCTATGCCAGCGTCACCGCCGCCTCCCTCACTGAGCTCAGTGCGCCCGGCACCTGGATCTATTGGATGACCGTCGCCGGCCCGATCCTGGCCGAAGGGCGCGTGTTCGGCTACGGCCACGTGGTTCCCTTTTTCGCCGGAGGGCTGCTCGGATACTATGGCGCTGCGGTCCTCAGCGTCTGGATACTCGCCTGGGGCGCGGGCCTTCACCGCCACTTCAAACGTTACCTGTTCCTGGTTGCAAACGTCCTGCTCTTGATTCTTGGGATCTCCTACCTGGTCCGCGCCCATTGGGGCAGCTGATTGCGGAGGACGAACCCTGCAGCATCAGTCCTTGCGCCAAACGGGCCTGCGTCTCTCGAGGAACGCTGCGAGACCTTCGCGGAAATCGGGCGTCGATCGTATCCCGGCGTTCTCCTCCAGCGCCAGGTCAAGTTGCTGGTCGATGATCGTCCGGTTGAACTCGTTGAGAAGCCGCTTTGTGCAGGCGAGACTGGTCGGACTGTTCTCGATCAACTGGGCCGCGAGTTGCCGCGCCCGATCCAATAGTTGCCCGTCTGGAACCACTTCCGTAATCAGGCCGATGCTCAGGGCTTCGGCGGCATCGATGATGCGGCCGGTCAGCAGCAGGTCGCGCGCTCGCTTCTCACCGACCTGGCGAAGCAGGAAAACCGACACCAGAGCCGGAACAAACCCGATACGCACTTCGGTGTAGCCGAACCTCGCCTCGGGCGCGGCCAGGGTGAAATCACAGAGCGTCGCGATGCCGCAGCCTCCGGCGATCGCCGGTCCGTTTACGGCAGCGATCAGGGGCTTGGGGAAGGCGTAAATGCGATGGAACATGTGCCTCATGCGCCGCGAGTCCGCGAGGCTCCCTGCCGAAGGCTGTGCAACGCCGCCCTCGGGCGTTCCGCTCTTGAGCGTGTCATGTTCCTGAGAGGATACCGCCAACGCTTGGAGGGCATCGAGATCCATTCCGGAGCAGAACGCCCGCCCGGCGCCAGTCAGGATCGCCACGCGCGCGGGCCCGCGCTCGATCTCGTCGAGCGCGCCGAGCAACTCCTCGATCATTTGCGGAGAGATGGCGTTCCGTTTCTCCGGACGGTTGAACGTAAGAAGGGCCGAGTCCGTCGCATACTCAAGGGACAGCGTTTGGTAGCTCATGGCGTGATTCCATGCCCCCGCGACGCCCGGTCAGACGTACTGCGCCCGCAGTTCTTGCGTCGCCTTGACGGCAGACAGCAGCGCCCACGGCTCGATCCCGGTCTCGGCGCCTTTCGACGAGAGCGTGCTGAGTACGATTTCGGTCGGGATGTTGCCCACGAGATCGTCGCCCGCGAAGGGGCATCCACCCAGGCCCGTAAGCGCCGAATCGAAACGCCGGCAGCCCGCTTCGTAGGCGGCGAGGACCTTCTCGGCCGCACCCTCCGGGCGGCTGTGCAGGTGCACGCCGAGTTCGAAGTCCGGACCGTAGCTTGCTGCGGCGGCATTCACCGCCTTGTACAAGTCGCCGACTTCCTCGGGTGACGCGGTCCCGATGGTGTCGGCGAGGGAGACCTGCTTCAATCCGATCCCCTTCAGCCACTCCACCGCCTCAATTACGATCTCCGGCCCCCAAGGCTCTTCGAAGTTGTTGCCGAAGGCCATCGAGACGTAGACCACGAGCTTGCGAACCGGAGCGTCGGGTGCGGAGACCGCCCGTTGCAACTTCTGGACCAGGGCCTGCGATTCTGCTTTCGACATGTTGGCATTCGCGCGGCGGAAATGGGCGGAAACCGAGTAAGGATACCCGATGGTGCTGAGACCCGGCACTCTCAGGGCGCGTTCCAGGCCAGGCTCGTTCACGACAATGCCGATGATCTCGGCGCTCGGGTCAGGGGAATCCGGGGCGGAATTGGCAGCGGGGCCCACGGGCGGTTGCCCCTGGCCTTCCCACCGGCGCAGGGAAGAGTCCACCGCAGCCTGCGTTGTAAGGTCGGAGTACAAGGCCTCCAGCACTTGCTCGCTGTCGGCCATTTGCGGGACGTATTTCGGCGCCACGAAGCTCACGGCGTCAAGGTGGCGGAATCCCGCGTCCACGAGCCTCCTGAGATAGCCGATCTTGGCCTCGGTCGGGATGAAGTTCGGCAAACCCTGCCATGCGTCTCTCGGGCACTCAACGATCTTTACGATCTCCCGCGTCATCGAACTCTTCTCCCCAGCCCATGCGAACTCGGTCAGGGTCTTCCCCGGCCGGCGAACGCACCCTTGTCCAAACCGAGCCGCCGTGAATAGTCGTACAGATCCCGAATCAATTGCAACGAACGCGCGTTTGTAAGGCGCGCGTCACTTACCCCCAAATCGCAGGCCTGCAGCGTTTCCCATAAGCCGGACGCCGTCCAGCCCAGACGCTCGCGCGCGCCCCGGTAGAGTTCTTCGGACCTGGCCGCCGCCGGCGTTCCCAGCCGCCTCGAGAGTTGGGCGCGGAAACGCAGGTAAGCGATCTCGAGAGCGCCGGCAGCCGCGCCCTTCCGTTGATAGAGATCGCCCAGCGTTTGCACGAACTCGAGCGGCGAGAGCCGCGATTCCCGCCGCAGGGAGCGCAGCGGCCCGCTGCGCCGGCCGTAAGTGAAAATGAATCCGGCGAAGACCAACGCCAATTGCAGCAGGAACCAGGGCGCAGGCGTCTTTCCCAAATAAGACCAGAACCCCAGGCGCTCGCCGTGAAAGTACTCGTCCCAAAGCACGCGCGTGGCCCGAGGCTCCGGGACCTTGGGCGCCGCCGGGCCCACCGAGTTCAGAAAGAGCCTCAGATTGGAGGCTTCGGTGAGGCCGGAGTTGGTCAACGGTCCTGATTCGGCCCACCAGACGATGATACCGCGCCCGAGAGGAAAGCTCACAACCGTGGCGCCGTCCTTGTCGCCGTAGTCGGGGATCTGATCGGGACGCTGTGCGGCCGCGCGAACGCCCGTCTCCATGGCGATCTCCGCGGCCCCTTTCGTAATCAAGGACGGCGCCTCGGCCGGAAATCTTCGCCAGGTGTAGGAAGTGCCCGCCACGGTCTTGGGCTCGCTCTCGCCGATCAACGACGCGCCGGCAGCGCCCGTCACCAGCAGTCTGCCGCCCGCGGAGACAAACTGCCGCAACGCGAAGCGCTCTTCCGAAGACGCCGGAAGAAAGGGGTCGGCGAGCACCAGGACGATATTGCCGCCGGCAGGCAGTTCGGTCGGAGACCGATTCCAGCGCTCGATGCCGTATCCGAGTTCGCCGAGCAGCAGGTACGCCGCCTTGCATCCCTGGCCGGTAGGCGAGTAGCTGGACGCAAAGTCCGTCGATCGGTCCGCGGGCGGAGGCTCGAGCAGCAGCGTGGCCGCCGTCAGGGCCACGAGCAGGGCCGCCGCGGCCATCAGGAACTTGCGGTCGCCGGATTCCAATCGAAGTGACATCCCAGGTCCTCGAGTTCGGCGATGACACGCTCGAAGTCGGCGGCCGAGGCCGCCTGGCCGCCGTACCACGAGCGTTCAAAACGAAAGGTCAGGGCCTCGAGCGCCGGGTACTGCCCGTGGGCGCCCGGTACCAGGTGCAGATACTCGCGCGGGGTGCGTGCCTCGTCCACCTGCCACAGGCCGGCTTCTTCCAGGCGGTAAAGAGCCGCGCGATAGGCCAGGTGGATGGCCTCGCGAAATTCGCTGCGACTGGCGCAGGCCAGGGCCCGCGCGGCCCATGCGCGCCAGCCCCCAATATCTGGGGCGCGCGGCAACGGCCCGCGCGCGGGACGCCGCGAGACGCTGAGAATCGACTGCGCGAGCCACCCGAGCATCCCGAGGCCAAGGGCAATCGCCAAAACCCAGAAGATCGGCGACGGACCTCCGGAGCGGTGTCCCATGATGCCGAAGATGCTGTCGAGCTTCTCCTCAACCCATGCCACCGCGCGATCCCACCAAGTCTGCAGCGGGCTGCGGGCCGCACGGCCTCCGAATTCCCGCCGCTCGAGAATCGTGTCGAGCCGGCGCCGCGCGGCCGTTGAGTCCGTGCCTGACAGGCCGCCTTGGTCCATCTCAGCCCATGCCTCTGCGTTCGTTCGCATGAGCTCCAGCCGGGTGAGGATTTGCCTGGACCGCTCTGCAGCCTGGGCAGGGTCCGATGGGAACGCGTCCAGGTTCTGCCGCAGCCAACCGGCCGAGACCTCGAATCGCTGACCGTCCACGGCCACGGCCCAGGTCTCAGGCAGGGAGTCCTTGAGCGCGGCGGCTTCCCCGGGATGCGTCTGCAACCGTGATGCCGCCGCCGAACAGTCGTCGAGCCTCGCAAGGTAGGCGGGCAGATCGAGCGTTGATCTGTCCGGCGGCGGATTCTTCGAGTCCGCGCGTCCATGGGCGCACACGCTGACCGCGGCCAGCAAGCAGAGCGAGACTAGTCGAAATCCGCGACTCATAATGGCGGGCCCGAAGCCGGTCCTGGTTCGAGGACAGCGCCTCCATCCACGAGACTCGGCGGGTTCTCGTAAATGAGGCCAAACAACTCGTTGATCTTGTATTGCAGATACCAGATGTGAAAGAAGAAAACGGCCACCCCATTCAGCGCCTCGGGCTGCGCAAAAAGACCGCCGGCCCGCGCGCGCGCGTTGATGCGCTCCTCAATCATGCGGCGGACCTTGAAGGCCTGCACCAGCAGGGTGATGCTTCCCGCGAGGCTGAGCAGGCGCGCGATGTTGAGTGCCGCCGGGAATTGAATATGTCCGAGCGGTACGACGAGGGCGAGAACCACACTTGCGACGAGAAGCGCCAGTGCCAGGATGACTGCCCATTTGTCGAGTCTCTCGCGCGTATCCAATCTGTTCAGGGCCGCCACCCGGTTCAGGTACCACACTGGCACGTAGAACCCAAGCGTCAGCACGGTCAGCACGATCGTCAGGGCGACGCTCGTCGTGGGAAGGGGCAAGGCGGAGTCTGCCACAATCCCGCTATCTGCGCGCTCCGGTGCGGCCGCCGACATCATCACCTGCAGGTCGAACCCCTCCTTGCGAACTCTCGCCTCGTAGTAGAACAGCGGCAGGACGATCGTCAGGATGGGATAGCTCAGGGCGGATCCGATGCCGCCCGCAATCACGGTCGGAGCGTTCAGCCAGAGGGGATTGTGGTTGAATTTGTACCCCATCAACAGCCCGGCCGCGAGAAACGGCGCTTCAAAGGTAAAGCCGACCACTAAGACGATCAGGTACATCAGGACACAAGCCAGGAAGATCCGCCCGACGCTCCCTTTAGCGAGGAAACTGCTGCGACGCAGCGCGCGCACCGGCCCGAGATGTTCCAGAACCAGGGCGGGGATCGACAGCGCGAATCGTAGAAGCAGCACGAAGGCCAGCACCATCGCCACGAGCGTGGCCACGATGATCACGAAGCCGAGCACGACAGTCATGACGGCGCCGGCCGCACCGAAGGCTTTGCCCACCAGGGCCGCGAATCCAGCGAAGAAGACCATTCCCACCATCAAGAGCGCATAGGTCCCGATGGTGATCAGGAACAAGAGCCCGTAGAGACCTGCCAGGCGCGCTATGGATCCGCTCAGACCCTGGTACGCTTCCTTGATCGTGATGTTGCCGCCCAGGTGAAATTTCGAAACCGCCGTGCTGGACGCCGCGAGCGCCACGGCGTGGGCGATCGAGCCCACGACAACGCTGACGGTCATTGCGGCGTAGAAGGGAACCAAGAGCGCCAAGGCTTGCGCGGGATTGGCGGTGCTTGTTCCGACCGGCGCCGCCGGGTGCATGAAAGCCTGAACAACCACGTTAGCCGCGATCACCACGATCTGGGCCGGCGCCATGATCCCGACAAAAGTCCAGAAGTGCTCGCGATAGTACGTGAACGTGCGGTCCAACAACTCGCCGAGGCTCAGCGGTCGCAGTTCGGTGCTCATGGGTTGTCTCCCGACGAGAGTGGTCGCGCGAATTCTTGCCGAGCCAGCCGGGAAATGCAAGGGGAAACTGCTTTGCCTGGGTTTCGCTTTGTTTTGGCTGAGCAAAATCACCGCAAGGCCGGACGACTGATTCCAAAGGACTTATCCCGACCTCGTTTGGCTTTGCTTTCGCTTCGTTTTGACCTGTTTTTCGATCGATTTGCTGATTCTATTGGACTTAGTGGCTTCGTTTTGCAAAATTTTAGATTCTTTTTTTTGCGCTTAAAGCGCGCATGCAATGGGCTAGCTGGAGGGCTACACAGTCCCAGTTGTCTCAGCGGCAGGCGCTGCCAATGGCGCGTCCTCCGCTGAATTCCCTCCCGATTGTGCATGGGTCCGCACGCACGCTCGAGGCGATGTTGCGACGCATCCGGGCTTCTGCTAGCATCAACGAAAAGGGCGATTGAACAAAGCTAATGGGTAAGCACCGAACAAGGTTTGAGCTGCTGCTGACTGCTGCGCTCCTCGCGGGATTGGCCGCATCGGCGCCGGTCTACGCGCAGGGGTTCGGGCATCCGTTCAAAAAGAAGATCATCCTTCAGCGACGTCTGCCTTCGGCGGTGCGCCTCGAGGGCTCGAAGATTTCCGTCAAGGTGACGGCGGAGAACTCCAAGTACACCGACGTCGCCAAAACCTTGCGGGACTCGCTCGAAACCGAACTGCTGAAGAACGGCCACCAGCTTTCGGTGGATGACGCGCATCCCGACGTTCTGGTCGAGGGCACGATCACCGAGCTCAACGCCCCGGCCCCTCAGCAGGTCACGCGCAAAGTGGCGTCGGAGAAAGGCCTGGTGGACCAGCAGTTCCTTGAGATCAGCGGCGCCATGCGGGTGGCCTATCAGGCGATCGACAAACGCTCCGGGCGCACAGAGGACGCTTACAACGTCGCCGAGGCCTACCAGCACGAGGTGGAGGGCCAGGGCGCAGGCAACGTCGGCACCAAGACCTATCACGACCTGAAGACCCAGTTCGGCAAGATCAAGCCGGGCAAAAAGGAGAGTGACGCCACCTCCGACCCGGACCTGATTCAAACTCCGGCCCAGGTGGTGCAGGTGATGATGCAGCGCGAGGTCAAGGACATCGCGTCGCGACTGGTGGATACCAGTGAGACGGTGGAGGTGCTGCTCGGGCGGGGCAAGCTCGACGAGGCGAATCGCCTGGCCGACCAGGGGTTGTGGAGCCGCATGGCGGAAGAGCTCGAAACCATGAAGCCCTTTCCCAAGCCTGACGACGACGCCTACCGTCTTTACAACCTGGGCGTGGCTTACGAGGCCATGGCGTACGCGGCCAAGGATCCCAAGGCCGCCAAGAATTTCCTCGAACAGGCCGCGATCAATTACGGAAAGGCCGTGGACGACAACAAGGGCGAGAAGTATTTTCTGGAGCCTCAGACGCGCATCGAGACCGCGGCGGCGCACTACAGGGTGATCGAGGAGCGGGCCTCGGCACCGGCGCCACCGCCGGCCGCACCGTCGCCGGCCGCACCGGCACCGTCCTCTGGCAGGGCGTCATCCTCATCGCCGGCCCACGCCTCGTCCGGTCCCGGGAGCGGTTCGAGCGCTCACAAGGCGGCCGCGGCCTCGTCGAACACGTCCTCCGCCGGCAGCAAGCCGCTCACGAATCAAGACGTCATCGACATGGCCAAGGCAGGCATGGATGACGACAACCTGATCGCCAACATCAAGGAGGCGAAGAGCGTCAGCTTCGACTTGAGCACGCAGGCGCAGATCGAACTGGTGCACAACGGCGTCAAAGGCAAAGTGCTCACGGCGATGCGCGCGCGGTCGCGACGGTCGTCCCAATAAAGCGGCACCGCCGGCCAATAGAACAGCGCCGCGGGCCAATAGAACGGCGCCGCAGGCCAATAGAACGGCACGCCGGAGAATGTTCTGATGCGAGCTCCGGGCGCCCCTGAGGGTTCGTTGAGAAACCTGTCCAAACTGTCATTCCGAGGAGCCGTGGGCGACGAGGAATCTCGCACGTCGTCTATTTCGAGAGCGAGATTCCTCGCTTCGCTCGGAATGACAAGCAGAACGCGCGAGAGTTCGCCAATTCCAGGGACACGGTTCCGGAAAGTTTTTCAACAACCTGCCAAGACTGCGGTTCTCGCCTTCGTTTCCCTGGCCCTGGTTTTCGTCCCGCGAGTCCGCGCCGAGGGCGAGTGCGGCGCGGCGCAGGACTTCATGGTGCAGGCTCGCGAGAAGATCACGCCGCAAGCCACCCGCTCCGATCTCGAAGACGGCCTCGTGCTCCTGAAACACGCCAATGAGCTATGCGCCGAGTCCGGCGACGCCTGGTACTACCGGTCGCTGTTCGAAAAGAAGCTGGGCCACGGTCCGCAGGCCGACTTCGCGATGCGCCAGGCGAAGCTCATGGGGTCAGACGCGCTGGCCCAACGTGTTGATCCCTTCGCGCTGGCCGCGCCTGCGCCCGTCGAGGCTGCGCCCAAGGAACTCCAGACCCCGGTACGCGGCAAGTGGGCGCTGGTGGTGGGCATCGAGAAGTTCCAGAATCCCAATATCCCCGCCCTTCACTACACCGGCGCTGACGCCTCGGGACTGGCCGCGGTGCTCTCGGACCGGAGCTATGGCCGCTTCGCGCCGGATCACGTGACGCTGCTGACGGACGCGCAGGCCACCACCAAAGGCATCAAGGCGGCGCTGAATTTGATCGCGCGCAGCGCCGGCCCCGATGACCTGGTGGTGATCTACGTGGCTACGCACGGTTCACCGCGCGAGAACATGCCGGGCGGCGTGAACTACCTCATCACCTATGACACCGACCCTTCGAGCATCGACACGCTTTACGGCAGCGCCCTGCCCATGGTGGAGCTCGACGAAGCCGTGCGCTCGCGCTTCCGCGCCAATCGCGTGGTCATCCTGCTCGATACGTGCCACAGCGGCGGAATCCGCAGGGCCGGCGTCGGGGGTTACGAAGGCTCGGCGCCGGTCGCCATGAATGGCGCCATGAATGGCGCCGGCGCCGCCCTCCCGATCGCAGCCGCGCTCGCCGCCCAAGGCGCGCGAGGCTTCAAAGTCTCCGCCCCTTCCGCCGCCAACCTCGAGTCCATGAAGCCCGGCCTCGGCCGGGTGATCATCGCCTCAAGCAGCGAAGACCAGGAGTCATTCGAGAGCAAGGCGCTCGGAGGGGGGCACGGCTACTTCACCTACTACCTGATCGAGGATCTGAAGCGGAATCAGGGGCTCGACCCGGTCAGCAAGATCTATTCGGATCTGAAGGACCAGGTGGGGCAGCAGGCCCGGCGGGACGGGCGGCCGGCGCAGACTCCGGTGATGTATCAAAGCACGCAGGTGCCGGAAATCGTCATCGGGATCGTACCCCAGCTTGCCGTTCTGCCCGGGCGGCTGCCGCTCCCCGCCTCGATGGGCTTTTGAACGTAGGTGCTGACGTACGGGCGATTGAACATCAAGGCTGTTGCTTCGGAGATTGATCCGGCGTCGTTTTCTTCGCTGCCTTGTGGGCCGGCGTGGTCTTCTTTGCGGGCTTCTTGGCGCTTGACGCCGCCTGATCGCTGCCATCACCAGGAAGCTGGAAGCCTCGCGCGCCGCCCTGCTCTTCGCTCAGTTCCTTGTTGCCGGACTTCGTCTTGGCGGGCGCAGCCTTCTTGCTGCCGGCGGAGGACGGGTCACTCTGGCCTTGCGCCGCGCCGCTCTGGCCCTGCGCCGGAAAAGCTGTTGCGCGCCCCGGTCCGCTGCCGAGCCCGGCCATCATGAGCACGAGCGCGGCGAGAACGCCGGCCGGTCTATTCTTCATCGTCATAATCCTCGCGGCCATAGTCTTCAAACTCTTAATCTTCATCGCTTATCCGCCTCCTTGCACGGCGTGCCGCCTCAGATGCTCGTAATGCTCCACAAACACGTGCGCCAGCAGCAGCAGGCTGACGAGTGCAAAATCAAGATACCAGCCGAGAGAGGAGAGCAACAAGGCTAATACGGCGAGCAGCACCGAGCCCCCCAGCCAGACCAGCAGCCACTCCGCGAACCTTCGCCGCCAGTGCATCAGTACGATCAGGAGATAGCCGGAGATCACTTCGATGACTCGGGCCCACACGCGGGAGAGCGGCTTTGCCAGCCCGCGAAGAATGGCCTCGACGTAGTTGGCGTGCAGATAAACGCCGGGCATCAGGCCGGCGGGGCTCGCGTACTGATCCAAAATGGGGCCGCGTCCCTGACCCCATTCGTGCCAGGTTGCGCCGATCAGGACAATGCGCCCCGCCAGTTGGCCCCGCTCGGTTGACGCTTCCCACTGCGCCGGCGCTGCGCCGCTTGCCGCCAGCAGGCTTCCGGCCGGCACGGCGTACTTCTTGAAGGCTTCCTGCGGAATAAAACCGGCATACGCAAAATCGTTCGCGTTCGCCACGGCCAGGGCCTCCTGGTAATACGCCGGCAAAGCCTGCGGATTGCCGTTGCCGGGCGACGGCGGCCCCGGGACGCCGGGCTGCGCCTCGTAGTCGCGCCGCGCCGCATAAGCGCTCACAAGCTGCAACGCGAACGACGAAAACTCCTTGCTCGCGGAGCCATCGAACTCGGCGGCCTCGAACCGCAGCGGCACCTCCCGCCGGTCTGCGGGCAGGTTGATGTACCCCAAAGACACCGTGCTGGCCTGCGAGAGCGTCGCGCAGGGCGCGGCGGCCAAAGGCAGGACGGCCTTCCCGAGCGGGTTCTGATCGGGCTCGGAATAGAACAGAGCGGACCGGTTACGATCGTCGCAGATGTTGGGCTCGCGCCGCCATTGGTCGCCCTCGAGCACCAGCCCCGCAGTCAGTACGACGGGAATGTGCGCCTGTCCGGCAGCCGCCACGGCCTCGATCAGCTTGCGATCATCCGCGGCGCGCACAGGATCGTCCGCGGGCACGCTGCTCGGGCTCTTCAGCTGGAAGTCCAGGCCGATCACCCGGGGTCCGGCCTTCACGGCGGCGTTCACCAGGTCCGCCAGATAAGCGCGGTTGGTCGGTTGGACGCCGCTGAGCGGAGCACTCCAGAACGCAGCATCATCAATCTCAACCACCGAGACCGCTTGCGGAGAGCTGCCGCCGAGTGGCGACCACCCCGACAGCAGGCTATGCGCGCCCATTTGAAGCGAGACCAGCCACGGCACCTGCTTCTTGAAGCCAGGGTCATCGAGGAGAAAACCGGAAAGCAGGATGATGGTAAGCAGGGTCAAGTCCCATATGTTTGGGAGCCAGGGGCTGCGGTGAAGATGCGGCTTCGACGGTCTCGGCTGCCGGCTTCTCATAAAATGTGGCGGGCCAGGAAAGGCTAAGGTCGCGGGGCAGCCTCTGTCAACCCGCAGCCGCGCGGCGTGGCCGCGTCGGCCGCCCGGCGCTTCAGAAGTCGAATCGATATCCGAGAATCATTTTGGCAATCAGGTGGTCGGTCGAGCCCGTAACGCCCACACCCACGCCGAAGTTGAACTCCCACTTGGGGCCAAGGTCGAGATCCACGGCGGGGAAGAACTGGTGTTGCTGATCCTTCAAGGGCAGGAAGCTGGTGGCCGGGCCCACGGACCCGTAATATTCGAGGCCCGCGGCAACCCGTCGCGTGACGTTATAGCTGATCTTGGCGTTCGGAGAGAACACAAAGCCGAGCTTGACGTCGGTGCCAACCAGCGCGCGGTCAAAGGTCGGGTTCACCGACCAGTACCATTTTCCGTACTGCTGGTCGATGATCGGCCGGATCTCCCAGGTCCAGGTGTCGGTCGAAAAGGCCCGCCGCTGATACCCGATCTCATTGGAGAGGCTGACTCCCACCGGCCAATGCCAGCTCTCGGGAATGCGAAACCGGGGCCGGATGTGATCACCCACCCAATCCCAGCCTTCGCCGTTGCGGGCGCTGGTGAAGATGTAAAAGCCGGTTTCAAACCAGTCATTAAACCCGTGAGTGATCTCGATGGTTTCGTGCCAGGCGTGCTCCGTGGGAAGCACTCCGTCCTCGACGGTCTTGGAACCTTCAAATGTGAAGTTGTTGTGCCACTCGACCATCGTGTGCCCGGCCGGCACGGTCTCCACGCCGTAGACCTGAATCTCGTAATTGTCCTGGGCGCGGGCAGCGGGAGAATGCAAACAAAGCACCCCCGCCAGGACCGCGAACCAACACCCCACCGCGCGCTTGCAGGAATTCCGATCCGCCGCCATAGCGTGCCCGGACTCGATGCCCTCACGAGGCGCCTACCCGAGGGAGTGGGACTGCCTCAGATCATTGTCGCGTGCGCACTTCGAGCGCAGAATACGGCGTGCTCAGGCTCAGGAGCACCGCTTCGCCGTTCACGCTCACCGTCAAGTCGTCAAAGGGATTGAGCGTGTTGGGAAACTGCTGCTGCCAGGCTACTTTCTGAAACAGGCGCAGCTCGTCGAACCCCTGGTGCAGATTGGCCGCCGCCTGGGCGGAGGTGCACGACATTTCCACGGACAGGTGCACCCGGTCCGTGGGCTGCACGTTGTAGGCCAGGGACTGAACGTTCTTGAACACCGTGCCCAAGTCAATCGGCAGGTTCTTCTGGGCCGGCATCCAGCCCTTGAACGCGTCCTCGATGGCGGACCCCACGGCTACGCCCCAGATCGGCGCGTCCTTGGTGTCGCGCTGCACCAGGCCCGAAAAGCTGGCGGCCGAACTCAGGGCGGGCGCCTGGCCGCCGCGAACGTCGAGCATGGACTTCAAAGCATCGAGCGTCCCGAAGGCGCCGAGCGACCGGCCGAGCGGCGTGACGCACGTCGCGCTGTCCGTGGTTCCAAAGCAATAGGCCGACGCGGACCCGAGCGGTGTGGCGGCCACACCCTGGGCCGCGGCGTCGCGAGCCATGATCTGGGGGTCGATCTGCCCCGCAGCCAGTCCTTCCATCGTCAGCTTGCCGCCGATCATGGACCAGCCCAGCACAATCTCATTAATGTCCGTTTCGCGGATCCCGAGCGTGGCCAGTTGCGTCTCGAGCGTGCGGAGGCTCGGTCCAAGGTAGCGCTCGTGAAGTGTCGCGTAATCGGGCAACTGGCGAAGCTTTGCCGTGCTCGAATACTCGAGGCGCGACGTGTCCATCGGAAATGTCGCCATCGCCTCTTTGACGACGCCTTGCGCCAGGGCTGACGCGGCGGTCATCGCCAGCACCGCCGCTCCCAGAATCGCATTAAGAAGCCAGTTCTTGCTCATGAAACCTCCTACACTCTTAGCTTACAGGGATGGCGCGTGCTTCGCCAGGGGTTGTAAAGCCGGGCCGAAATGAGCCGAAATGAGCCGAAATAAGAAAGCCCGGACCGAAGCAGGGTCCGGGCTCTCTTTAGGACGACCCAGCGTCTATTGCACGCTCATGGTGGCGTTTACGCTGTGCGTTAGTGAGCCGGCGGTACCGGTCACCGTAAGGGGATAGTTACCGGGCAACGTCAGCGTCGGCGTCGGATTCGAGACGCCGCAGCCAAACCAGACCGCCACCAGCAGAGCAACTCCGGCGGCCGTCACCAGACTCGACCAGACGCGCGTGCGGCGCGCGCGACGCGCCCACACTGCGAAGCCCAGCAACCCACAGCCCAGGATCGTGATGAGCCACAGGAAGGGAGGCTTCAGATTTATGAGACCGCCCGGAGGGACCATTGAGCCAGCCACCGTTGTTGCCGTCAACGTTGCGGTGGAGCTGCTGCCGGACGTCGGCGTAATTGAAGAGGGCGTGACCGCGCAGCTTCCGGGACCGGGATCCCCGTTGCAGCTCAACGATATCGTGTTGGTGAAATCGGTCGACGCCTGAAGGGTGATCGTGTAGGTCGCAGTCTGGCCCGCCGTTACCGAGACTGAAGACGGCGAGATTTCCATTTGAAAGTCCGTGCCGGTGCCGGCCAGGGCAACGGTCTGCGTGGCGCCTGTGACCCCGGCGGCGTTGTCAGTGATGACCACCGACCCGGCCAGACTGCCCGCCCCGGTGGGACTGAAACTCACGCTGATGGTGCAGTTTGCTCCCGCATTGACCGAGCTGCCACACGTATTCGTCTGTGTGTAGGGGCCGCTCGGGGCCACGCTGGTGACGTCGAGCGTGGTGTCGCCGTCATTCGTCAGTGTCACGGTCATGGGCTGGCTTGTGGTGGTGGAAGTCTCCGCCGGGAAGGTCAAAGTGGAAGCTGACAGGCAGGCCACCGGGGCCGTGCCGGCAGCCACCTTGGCAACGAAAGCGTCGTTGTTGCCTCCGGTCGACGCCTGGAAAGGTTTCTGGGTGGGGAAATCATTCGAAAGGGTTGTTCCCACCAGGTAGGAGTCGCCCGCCGAATCAACCGCCACGCCATTCGCGGAATCTGTCGAGTGGCCTCCGAGGTAGGTGGAGAAAATCAGCCCGCAACCTGTCGGGCTGACGCGGCTGAGGAATCCGTCTTGATTGCCCCCATAGGTCGATTGCACGGGATTGGCGGTCGGAAAGTTCGGGGAGGCAGTGAAACCGGCCACGTGCGCGTGCCCGCCGGAGTCCACCGCGATGGCCTTACCCGCGTCTCCCGAGTTTCCGCCGAGATAGGTGGAATAGCTGAGCGTGGTGCCGGTGCTGCTGAGCTTGCTGACAAAAGCGTTGGATGTCCCGCCCAGGGTGCTCTGGAAAGCGCTGGCGACAGGAAAGTTCGTGGAGCTGGTCAGGCCGGTAACGTAAACGTTCTTGGAGCTGTCGAGGGCAATTCCATAGCCCTGGTCTGTCTGCGTGCCGCCGAGATATGTGGAATAACCCAGCACCACTGCGGACCCCGAGAAGGTCAGCTTGGCGACAAATGCATCCGCGCCGCCGCCGTAAGCCGACTGGTAGGCGCTTGCGGTGGGGAAGTTGTTTGAGAGCGTTTGTCCGGTGATGTAGGCGTCTTCACTGCTGTCCACTGCGATCGCATAGCCGTCGTCCTCACCCGCACCGCCCAGATAAGTGGAATAGACGAGAGAACTCCCCGTACTCGCGACCTTGGCCACGAACACGTCGAACCCGCCGCCATTCGCAGTCTGGTAAGGGTCCTTTACGGGGAAGTTGGTGGATTCCGTGCGACCCACCACAAATGCCTCGGCCGCGCTGTCGAGGGCGATGCCATAGGCGTCATCCTCCTCGGAGCCGCCGATGTAAGACGAATAAACCAGGCTCGACCCAGACGGGTTCAGTTTCAGCACGAAGGCGTCGCCTGGAAGGCCCTCGGTGGTCGGACCACCCGCAACCGACTGGAAGGCGTTCAACACGGGAAAATTCGAGGAACTGGTGTTGCCCGCCACGAAGACGTACTCGTTCGGATCGACAGCGATGGCGTTCCCCGCGTCCTCGTAGTTGCCGCCGATGTAAGTGGAGAATATCAGGGCGGAACCTGTCGGATTCACTTTGGTAACGAAGGCATCCGGCTCACTAAAAGTCGCGCAACTGGAGCAAGTACTCTGATCGGCACTCAACACCGGGAAATTCGTGGAGAGGGTCTGCCCCGTGAGGTAAGCGTCCCCCGCGGCGTCAATGGCGACCGCGTTGCCGAAATCATCCGCGGTCCCGCCCAGGTAACTTGAGTAGCTCAGGCTGGGATCGATGATCAACTGCCGGGCGCGGTCGTAGGGGCCCAACCGGAAACGGACCTCTTGAACGCCGCCCGACCGGGGTCCCACTTCGTAGCCGCCCCCGACCTCCTGGCGGTCGCCGCCTTTCGCCTGGTAGATCACGGGCCGATGGAACACAACCTGGCCGCCGTCGGTGTCAAGAACCAGATCGCCGAGGGAGCTGACAGAAGCCTGCTTCGCACCGCCAATGCGCAGCGCGATGGCCTGCGGGTCGGCGCCCGGGCCCACCACAAAGTCGTACTCCAATTGACGCTGGTTGCCGTAGTAGACCAGATCGACTCCGGGGTAGACTCCCTGATAGCGCACGCGGGCATAGTTCGCCACGCCCGTCCGCCACTTCGAGGAGTCGTCGCCGATAAAGTAATTGCTCTTGCCGGCGAGCTCGTCAAGGCCGCTGACCGGGGCATGGGGATTCGCGCTCACCAGTTGCATTCGCAGGACGGAGTCCATCGTCCCTTGCCGGCTGTCCTTAACATCAAGGCCGGCGAAACTGCTCCGATTGAGGATTGAGAACTGGCCGGTCAGTTCCGGCTTCGGGCTTTTGGTTGGTGGCTTCTTGAGCGCCAGAACCGCTTCGTTACCGGTCAGAAACAGTGCGTACCCTTCTCCGCGAGACAAAAACTTCACACGCGCATCGGTTTGACCCTGGTTTTTCTCGAAGCTCAGCGGCAGCCGGGCGTAGAGATCATTCTGGCGGGACTTGTCGGGCGCCATCGCCGGCCGGGGCGCCGCGCTCGCGCGTCTCGTGTTCCAGCGGGCGGCGAGAGCGTGCACGCAGGGCTTGCCCCACACCGCGGAGATTCCCAAAAGGGCTAACGAGAATAAGTAAATTTCCACCGCCCGCACCCTGCGTCGCGCGCGGGGAGCGCTATAATCCTTCATGAAGCCTCCATTTTTTCCGGTCAGCTTGGCATCACCGGGGAAACAGACGATAAATTACGTCGAATTAGGCTATCAGCAGCCAAGCGACATGTCAACGCGCACACAGTTCCAAACTGTGTAATCCCCAGCTATGGACGGCACCTGGGGGCTACACGAGTGTATCTGAAAAACTGAGAAACGGCGGCTCTGGGGCCCTGTTGTGCGGAAAGGCCCGGCATTACCGTGCAGCAGGGCTATAGAAATTGAAGGCTTTGAGGGCCTGCCGGAAAGGTAAAGCCCTTCCGCACAACAAGGCGGCAAAGCCGCTGCCGCGCCAGGGTTTTCGCACGCTCAAATCAGAGGCAAACCGATCGGGTTACGAGCCGGCCGGAGTCCGGCTCGTTCCTACAGCGCCACCCACACCGACTTGACCTGCGTATATGACTCGAGCGCGTGCATGCCCATTTCGCGCCCGAAGCCGCTCTGTTTGAAGCCGCCGAAGGGTGCGGCGCTGTCGAATCCGTTGTAGGTGTTGATCCACACCACGCCGGCCTTGATCTGTCGCGCCAGGCGGTGCGCCCGCCGTACGTCGCGCGTCCATACTGCCGAGACCAGCCCGTAGATGGTGCCATTCGAGATCGCGACGGCCTCTGCTTCGTCTTTAAACTTCATCACGGAGAGCACGGGGCCGAAGATCTCTTCCTGCGCGATCTTCATGTCGGGCTTCACGTCGCCGAAGACGGTGGGCTTCATGAAAAAACCCCGCGCTTTTTCGCCCTCGGTATCGCGTTCGCCGCCGCAGAGCAATCGCGCGCCCTGTTGTTTCCCGGACTCGACGTAGCCAAGGATGCGATCGAGCTGGGTTTGTGAAATCTGCGCGCCCATCTCGGTCTTGGGATCGAGTGGATTGCCGACGCGCATCTGACCGGCCTTATCCACCAAGCGTCCGACAAACTCGTCGTAGATATCCTCGTGCAGCAGCAGGCGGCTGCCCGCCGAGCACACCTCGCCCTTGTTGGCGTAGATAGCCCAAAACGCGGCGGGCAAGGCGGCATCGAGATCGGCGTCGGAAAAGATCACGTTCGGCGACTTGCCGCCGAGTTCAAGCGACAGGCGCTTCAGGTTGCTCTCGCCTGAGGCCTTGAGCAGCGCGCGGGCGCTGCGAATGCTGCCGGTGAACGCGACCTTGTCCACATCCATATGGCGCCCCAGGGCGTCGCCGGCTTCGGGACCGTAGCCGGTGACCACGTTGACGACGCCGTCCGGGACTCCGGCCTCTTTCGCGAGCTCGGCGAGTCGCAGGGTGGTGAGCGGCGTCATCTCCGAGGGCTTGACGACGCACGTACAGCCGGTGGCAAGCGCCGGGGCAAGCTTCCAGGCCGCCAGCAGCATGGGGAAGTTCCAAGCCGTGATCATGCCCACCACGCCCACCGGCTCGCGCAAGGTGTAATTCAGGAAAGGCCCGTCCACCGGGATCACCTCGCTGTGCATGGCGCGGACCCAGCCGGCGTAATAATAAAAAATGTCGGCGGCCGGCCGCATGTCGCCGTTCTTGGCGCCCTTCAGCGTCTTGCCGGCGTTCAGTGATTCGAGCATCGCCAGCTCATCGATGTTCTTCTCGATCAGCTCGCCGAAGCGCCAAAGCATTTTCGACCGTGCCGAGGGCTTCATGTCGCGCCAGGCCTGATTCTCAAAGGCGCGCCGCGCGGCCGCGACCGCGTGGTCCACATCCTGGGCGTCGCTACGCGGGACCGAGGTGAAGGTCTCGCCGGTCGCCGGGTTGATCACGTCGATGGTCTTGCCTGAGGCGCTCTCCGCCGGCTTGCCGTCAATCCAGTTCTTGGCCGGCTTCAGACTGCGCTCCTGTACCGTCGCTTCCATGCTTCACACTCCAATTGGCGATTAGATGAGACTGCGCTCGCGCAGGCCCGGCGCCGGACGATCGCGGGCCTGGGGCAGGCCGCTGCCGCGCCGGGCACAAAGCGGCCCCGAGAGCCGGAGCCCTGCGATGAACCTGCCGAAGCGCGCGCCATCAGGCCTGATGCCGTTTAGCTCACTGCGCGCGCGGCCTTGTCGTAGGCCTTCCGCGCCGCAGTTGCCGTGTCACTGGCCAGATCTTTACCCCGCTGGACGGCGTCAGCGCCCCGCGCTACCGCGTCCTCGACGGCTCGCGAAGCCTCCTTGTAGCCCTTGCGCGCGTTGTCGGAGATCCACTCGCGAGTCTCTTCTCCCGACTTGGGTGCAAGCAGCAAGGCCGCCGCCGCGCCCACAACCGCACCAACCAGAAATGCTGAAACTACGTTTCCGTTGCTCATGGCGTCCTCTCTTTCCCCCCGCCACTAGATTACACCGGGCCGGTGGGATCATGCATTTGGACTTTGCGCCCGCCACGATAGGAGGCATCGGGCGCTACAGCCGCCAGGTTCCGATGTGCGCTGCCTCTCAGAATTCGGCAGGCTTAAGCGCTGATGCTCAAGGCCACTTCTGCGCCCCGTGGAGGATGCGCACGAGATGGATGACAGGGCCAGCGATTCGGTAAACCACAACGTAGGGCAACGGTGAAAGCACGAATTCACGCGTTCCGTGTTTCTTGCCCGGACGTCCGCGGTTGGGAAAGATCAGCAGGCTCCCAGGAGCCTTGTAAATGGCGCGCACAAGTTCCGGGGCGTGGTCAGGCGTTTGCTCAAATAAGTAATCCGCTATGCGTTCAAGGTCGGCGGCGGCTGGTCTTCTGACCAGCGCAGCTCCATCTAGCGGAGTGCCTGTTTTTCAGCCAGCAGCCTTTCGAGCCGGGCCCCTACTTCCTCGTAGGTCAGGAGATCACCCCGATCGGCGGAAGCCAAGCCCTTTTCGACTTCGCGGATGAACCAGCCGTCATAGTCGACAACGCGCTCTATGGCCTCCTGCGCAATGGCCTCTATATCCCGGTCCTGCTGGGCAGCGAGGTGAGCAAGCTTGGCTTGTATTTCGGGGGTCAGATGTACTTCCATGACATCAGAGTAAGAGCTGGAAGGGCCGCCGTCAAGCGGATTGGTACCTCGATCTCGTTCAGAAGCCCGCAGGTGATCGATGGAGAAGCGGCCACGACCCGCCAGTCGGACCCGGATGACGCGATGCACGCCAACAGCCTGCTCCTTCGCGGTCCGCTACTCGTAACGCAGCGCCACCATCGGATCAACCTTCGTGGCGCGCCGCGCTGGGAGGTAACACGCAATGAGCGCGACCGCGGTCAGCACCAGAAAAACCACGGCGAATGTCGCGGGATCGGTCGCCTTTACTCCATACAGCAGACCGCCCAAAAATCGGCTCAAACCGAGCGCTCCGGCGAGTCCGAGAACGGCGCCGGCCAGCGCCAGCCGCATGCCGTCCGATACGATCAGCTTCAGCACCTCGCCGCGCTTTGCGCCGAGAGCCAGCCGGATTCCGATCTCGTGGGTGCGCTGCGTGACCGAATAGGAGATCACGCCGTAAATCCCCACCGCCGCGAGCACCAGGCCAACGCCCGCGAAGACGCCGAACAGGAGCATCTGGAAGCGGTTATCCGCAGCCGCCTCGCGGACCAGGTGGTCCATGGTCTGGACTTCATAAACGGGCAGGTCCGGATCAAGAGTATGAATCTCCTGGCGCACGGCGGCCACGAGACTCTCGGGACCACCGGCGGTGCGCATCGTCAGGGTGAAGTAGTTTTCGAGCAGCGGCACATACGAAGCGGGAATCTGGCTGTAAGGATAGTAGGCCACCGGCGGCTCTTCAATGCTGAGCCAATGCCGCACGTCGCCGGCGACGCCGACCACGGTGCAAACGAGCGAGTTCGCGGGATATCCGGGCTTCATCTGTTTGCCGATCGGGTCCTGGCCGGGCCAGAACTGGCGCGCCATGGTCTCACTGATGATCACCACTCCGGGCGCGGCGGCACCATCCTGCCCGGTGAAGTCGCGGCCCTTGCGAATGGGAATGTTCAAGGTGTGGAAGAAACCGGGGCTGACGAAGCGGGCGCGCGCGATGGGCTCCTGGCCCGGAGCGACCGGCGGCTGGCCCGGGATCGTGAAGAACAGCGACGGGTCCGTGCCGCTCAGCGGCAGGTTGCGCGTGAGCGCCGCGGATTCGACGCCGGGCAGCGCGGCCGCGCTCTCGATCAGCCTGCGCCGGAAGCTGTCCAACAGCTCGCCCGAGACTTTATCCGCCGGCAGCGACACGCGGAGGCTCAGAACGTGCCGCGGGTCGAACCCCGGACTTACGTCCTGCAAGCGCTTGAAGCTGACCACCATCAGCCCGGCGCCGATCAGCAGCATCAGGGCCACGGCCACCTCGGAGATCACCAGCGCGCTGCGCAACCGGCGCCTTCTGCGGCTCGTGTCCGCCCCGCGACCGGACTCCTTGAGAGCCTCGTTCAGGCTGCACTTCGACGCTTGCAGGGCGGGCACCAGGCCGAAGGCGAGTCCCGTCACGATGGTGGCGATGAGAGTAAATGCCAGCGCCCTGCTGTCCACGGCGATGCTCTCAATGCGGGGCAGACTCCCGGAAGGTGTGAGTGAAGCCAACAGACGCACGGCGTTGAAGGCCAGAATCAGGCCCAGCGCGCCCCCGATCAGCGCCAGCAGCACGCTTTCCGTCAAAAGCTGGCGGATAACACGCGCGCGGCTGGCCCCGAGGACCGCTCGCAACGCCATCTCCCTCTGACGTCCGGTGGCGCGGGCCAGCAGCAGGTTCGCCACGTTGACGCAAGCGATCAGCAGCACCAGTCCCACCGACGCCAGCAGGACCTGAAGCACGGGCCGCACGTTCCCGACCACGTCGTCGAGCAGGGGAACCAGTTGCAGGCCGTAACCGGCATCCGTCTGCGGATATTCTTTGGCAAGTTGCGGGGCCAGGCTGTTCGCCTCGGCTTCGGTCTGGCTGAACGTCATGCCCGACTTCAGGCGGCCGAGACCAAACAACCAGTGGAGCCCGCGCGCCGATGACCTCGGATCAGCAGGGTTGAGCTGCAGCGGCACCCAGAACTCACCCGCGCTTTGGACGATCTGGAAGCCGCGCGGCATCACGCCGAGCACAGTGTAGCCCTCGCCGTCCAGCTTCAGGGTGCTTCCGATCACGCTGCGCGCGCCCGCGTAGTGCTTCTGCCAGAACGGGTAGCTCAGCACCACCACCTTGGGGCCGCCGGGCAAATCCTCCTGCGCCTCAAAGGTCCGCCCGAGGACCGGGTTCACGCCGAACAACGGAAACAGGCTCGCCGTCACAGGCTGGCCCGTGATGTGCTCCACTTCCGTGGCGCCGGCGAGGTTATACGATTTCGATGTATACACCGCCAGCGACTGGAACGCCTGGGCGTGCTCCCGCCAGGCAATATAATTCGGCGCCGAGAATACGTTGTAACTCCCGCCCTGCGTCCTCTGATAAACCGACACCAGTCGTCCCGCGTCACGGTAGGGCAGCGGCGTCAGAAGCACGGCGTTCACCACGCTGAAAATGGCGGTATTGGCGCCGATGCCGAGCCCGAGCGTCAAGACGGCGACCCCGGCAAAGCCCGGATTCATGATCAGCGTCCGGATCGCGTACCGCAGGTCGTGAATGAGGGTCTCCATGTGATCTCCGGATCGTCGCCTCAGAGTTTAACCCAATCAGGCGAAAGCAGTGTTGGGACGCGCATGGGAACGGCGGGGTTGCATGGTGCTGGCGTGATTTGGGGAACCTCAGGACACCGTTATCCCCGAAGGCGGGAATTGATCTTTGACAATCGTACTGTCAAGGATTTCTAAAGTGAATTCCCGCCTTCGCGCGAATGACAGTGCGCGAAAGGGATCCCACATTGGCAAGTAACGCCAGCACCCTGGGCGCCTTGAAAAGACGCGGACCTTCAAGCATAATGAACCCAGCGCTTTCTTGGGAGGCCACATGGGTATTCTGAGCCGGTTGCGTGGGTTCGACCGTCGATACTGGTACGTCTGTTACAACTGCATGATGCAGACCGGCCACGACACGGTGAACTCCGTCTTCTACTCAGAAGCCCCGCTGGTGGACGTGGTTGGCCGGCCTTCGATGCCGTGTCCGCGCTGCGCCAGCACCAATACCAAGTCGTTCCAGACGCTCAAAGACGAGGGCTCGGAAGCGCCGCTCTGGGGCCTGGAACGGATCGTCCGCAAGTATCCGCGAAGCCAGTTCATGGTGAAGCCCGCGACTGCCGGCAGGGCGCCGGCCGCAAGGCCCGAGACCTCATCGAGCGTCCACTAATCCCGTCATTTTTTGGGCGGGCGTGACCAGGTGGCAGGAGTACGTCTTAATCACCAGCCAAATCTGCTGCCCGGGGCCGAGCCCGAGCGCTTCGACGGCGCTCGGCGTCAGATGCACCTCGAAGCTCACTCCCGAGTCAACCGTCGCGATGACCGTCACGCCCCGCCGCTCGAGTGACACCAATCTGCCCGGAAACGTGTTGCGCGCGCTGATCCCTTCAGGCCGCGCCGTGGCCACCAGGATGTCTCCGGCGCGGATGGCCACCCGCGTGGCCCAGCCGGCCTCGGTCCGCAGCAGCGGAACCTCCAATTCGAGCGCGCTCGATCCCAACCGGCAGCGCATGGTTCCCTGCTCCTCGCGCACGGCGGTAACGGTAGCGTCAAAGATATTTTCGAAGCCCGCCAGTTGAGCCACCGTCTCATGCCGTGGCGCCTCGAGCACCTGCTGCGGCGAGCCCTGGGCCAGAATCGCGCCGGACTCGAGCACGATGATGCGCTCGCCGAGCGCGTAGGCCTCCTCCGGGGAATGCGTAACGTAGATAATGGGAATGTTGCGCGACGTGTTCCAGGCGCGCAGATCGTCGATGATTTTCGACTTGACGATGGCATCGAGCGCGGAAAGAGGCTCGTCGAGCAGAATCAGCAAGGGATCAGTGACAAGCGACCGCGCGAGCGCCACCCTCTGCCGCTCGCCGCCGGAGATGGCGCCCGGCTTGCGCGCGCCGAGGTGGGCCACGCGGAACGACTCCAGGATCTCCTTAAGGCGCGCACGCCGCACCTCCGCAGGCTTTCCCGCAAGACCGTAGGTGACGTTCGCTTCCACCGTGAGGTGCGGGAACAGGGCCAGTCCCTGGAAGAGGTAACCGATGGAGCGCGCGGGCACCGGCACGCTGATTTTGCGGTCGGAGTCGAAGAGCACTCGCGGGCCGATCGCCACCCGGCCGGCGTCCGGCGTCGCGAGCCCCGCGATGCACTCGAGCAGCGTCGTCTTGCCGGAGCCCGACGGTCCAAACAGGATGGTGAAGCCCGGGTCAGCGTGAAAGGCGGCCTCGAGCGCGAATCCTCCCGCGAATCGCTTGCGGATGCGAGCGTCGAGACCGGCAGACCGGGCCGGCGTCACTGGTGCAGCGGCCATACCGCCCAGATTCTCCGGTTGAGCGCGTAAGTGATCGAGAGCGTAACGAACGAGAAGGCCAGAAGCAGAAGCGCGGTGTGATGCGCGGCCGTGAAGTCGAGGTCCTGCACCTGGTCATACACCGCAATCGAGATCGTCTGGGTGACGCCGGGGATGTTGCCGCCCACCATCAACACCACACCGAACTCGCCGAGCGTATGCGCGAAGCTGAGTACGCCGCCGGTCACAACGCCGCCGGACGCAAGCGGCAGGATCACCCGTAAGAACGTGCGCCAGCGTGAAGCGCCCAGAATCTGCGAAGCATGGATCAAGCTCGGATCGACGAGCGCGAAGGCCGCCGCCATCGGCTGCACGGCAAACGGCAGGCTGTAGAGCAACGAGGCCAGTACAAGGCCTTCAAAGGTGAAGGGCAGGCCGTGTCCGGACCACGACGCGTACCAGCGCCCGAAGGGACTGCGCGGTCCGATGGCCACCAGCACGTAGAATCCGAGCACCGTGGGAGGCAGCACGAGCGGCAGCGCCACCACGGCCTCCACCAGAAATTTCCATCGCCAGCGTGAGAAAGTGACCCAATATGCGAGGGGAAGCCCGAGGACCAGCAGCAGGGCGCAGACGGTAAATGCCAGCCGGGCGCTGAGGGTGATGGCGGGCCAGTTCATGGCGCCGCGTCCGGCGCCTTCGGCTCTGGAAGCGCGAATCCATAACGCCGCATCAACTCGACGGTCTCAGGCTTGTCGAGAAATTCGAGGAACCGCCGCGCCGTTTCCTTATTTCGCGACGATTTCAGAATCACGCCGGCCTGATCGATGGCAGGATAGCTCGACTCCGGTATCTCAAAATACTTGCCCTGATCTTTCATGGTCGGGGACAAGGCCAATGAGAGCGCCACCACCCCGGCGTCGGCGCTGCCCGAAAGCACGAACTGCGCCGCCTGCGAGATGTTTTCGCCGAGCACCAACTTGTTCTTCACCGCGTCGTACACGCCGTCGTGTTGCAGGGCCGCGACCGCCGCGCGCCCATAAGGGGCGTGCTCGGGATCAGCGATGGAGATCTTGTGGACGCTCGCATCGGTCAGCGCCGCGAGGCCGCGATTCACGTCCAGGTGGGAATCCTTGAGCGCCCAGAGCACGATCCGGCCGCGCGCGTAGCGGTGGAGCGTCCCGGGTTCGGTCAAGCCCGCCGATTCGAGCTGCTGCGGATAGCGCACATCCGCCGAAAAGAAGAGATCGTACGGAGCGCCGTTCTGAATCTGGGCAAAGAAGTTGCCCGAGGACCCAAAGGACAAGTTGACGCTGATGCCGGTCTCTTTCTCGAATCGCTCGGCAACCTCCTTAAAGGCAAAAGTCAGATCAGAGGCGGCGGCCACGGTGAGCTGGCCGTTCTGGGCCGGAGCCTGTGCGGGCGCGGCGCCGTGCAAAACAAACAGGAGCAGAGCAGCCAGTGCAGTCATGCGCACAATATACACTTTTCCGTCCAGGACGACCAAGCTGAATCGAATTAAATGATCTATGTGGAGCCTGCGAAAACCGGGATGGTCAGCCGGCCCCGCCGCTCCTGCGGGAGCTGCGGCAGAACGATCAGCGTTGCGAAGCGCGGGAACCTTACTCCGGAGCGGGAATCAGATCCAGTTGCACGTTCTGCTTCTGGCCCTCGTCCAGGTGCACCGCGTAGCCCTTGACCTCGTAAGGCTGCAGGACTGAAGGATCGCCGACGAGGCCGGGGTCAGGATCTTCGAAGGCGAAGAGCTTGAAATCGCCGGGCGGAAGTCCGAGCATCGAGAATGACCCGTCAGGCTGCGTACGCTTCATGGAATAGAGATCCTGCCGGTCGCGGCGCGGCGGATCGGGCACCAGGAACACCATAGCCTGCGCCGGCTTTTGATCCTTCATTACCGTGCCGCTGACCGTGCTGCCTCCGGCGCTCAACACGATGTCGACTTGGGCCGACTGGCTGGCGGAATCCACCGTGAGTCCGGTCTCGAGCACGTCGCTGCCGCCCACGCGCACCGATTTCACGTAGTACTCTTCGGGAAACCCTGAAACCGTCACGCGATAATTCCCCGCCGGCAGGTTTTCGAGCAGGAAGCCGCCGTCCGGCCGCGCCTGGGTTCCCTGCCCGCCCAGGGTGGAGGAATCAGAAGGGATCGCCGCCACCGACACTTTGGAAAAATCGAGCGCCCTCTGCGGGTCCACCCGGACCCGACCCGCCAGACTGACGCCGGCGCTGACGGGGATCGTCACGCCCAGCACGTCCGCTTCGCCCACCTGCACGAGAGTGCGGCCCTGGTACTGATGTTGATCGTCCGGCTGAACGCTGGCGTTGGCCCAGTAGGATCCCGCCGGTACGCCCGCGATCTCGAACTCGCCGGTCGACCCGCCCACGTTGGTGGCATACCGGCTCGCCGTTAGCATGGCGATGGCGCCCGTTCGCTTGTGCGGATCGGCCGCGGCCGGCAACAGCATGACGTACGCGTTCTGCACACTGCGGGCGTTCGACTCATTCACCACCCGGCCCCGAACGTGCACCGCGTGTACGGGCCGGACGTCTACGTCGATCCCCTGGCTCTCGCCTCCGGGATCGACGGTGATCGTCGAGGCCGCCCCGGGATCGGTAACGTCGGGGTAGAACATCGGAACGTAAGCGTCCTGCGAGCCCGGCTGTTGATCCTCAGGCCGGGACACCGCCACCTGAACCAGGTACTGCCCGGGCGCCAGGCTGTACAGCCGGTATTGGCCGAGGTCGTTCGTCTGCACCTGGTTGCCCCCCTGAAATCCGCGGGTGCGGCCCACGGGAATGGCTTGCACCATGGCGCCTTCAACCGGATCGCCGCTTTCATCGTGGACCTGCCCCGTGATCACCCCGCACGGCATCAGGCGGAAGTCGATACCCGTCAAATGCTGGGCCGCCGCCACCTCCACGTCTTTGCCGCGGCCTCCGAAACGGCGCTCGCCGTAACTCTGTGTGGCAAATCGATTGGCTTCGGCTCGCAGCCGGTACTTGCCGGCGCCCAGGCCGTTGACCACGAAATGCCCGTTGGCATCGGAGGTGGCAAATTGAGGCTCGTGCGATGACCCATCCCCGCGTTCGCTGTACGCAAACGCCGTCACCTGGGCTCTGCGTACCGGCTCGCCCGTCTGCGCGTTGATGATCGTGCCCTCGATCGCCGATGTTCCGGAGCTCGCGCTGTTCTGCTGCGGGGACGCCGATGAAGAGTACACCGTTTGCGAATCGGATTCGAAATTGACCAGCTGCGCTTCCGTAGCCGTGCCTAGGAGAGTGGTTTCAACCGGCGTATAGGGATTCGAATAGGCTTCGACGTCGTTCGATTGCGCCCGCGCGGCTGGCGCGACCGCCGCGAGCAGAGAGATCACAAGCGATGCGACCATCGAGCGGCAGCGCATAGAAACCTCGGGCACCCATCGATCGGGATGCCACAAGTAGGATGCCACAGCTCAGGCCGTAGTTGGTCACCGGCGAGCTACTCGTAACGCAGCGCTTCCATGGGATCGGCCTTCGCCGCCCAGCGCGCGGGCACGTAGGCCGCGAGCGCGGCGATCAGCGCGAGCAGCAGCGTCAAGCCCGCCAGTATGCCCACGTCCATCCGCACCACGTTGAACAACACGCTCGAGACGACGCGGCCAAGCGCGATGGCACACGGCACGCCCACGGCAAGCCCGAGGCCGCCGAGCTTGAGCGCATGGCCCATCACCATGCGCAGCATGTCTCCCCGCCGCGCTCCAAGCGCCATCCTCACGCCGATCTCGTGCGTGCGCTGACGCACCGAGTAGGCCATGACCGCAAAGACGCCGGCGGCCGCGAGCGCGAGCGCCACCACGGCAAAAACCACCATGAAGCTCGCGGCAAACTGCACCCCGCTGTCATTGTCAGACACGAGTTGCGCGAGCGGGCGCACGTCGAAAGCGGGCTGATCCGCATCGATGCCGGCAACAGCGGCACGCGCGGCGGCGGCAAGCGCAACAGGATCGCCCGAGGTGCGGATGGCCAGGGCCACCGAGGCTTGAGGCAATTGGGCGAACGGCACGTAGCTCGTGGGCATCGGTCCACTGTCAAACGAGGACTGCCGGATGTCGCCAACCACCCCCACGATCGTCCGCCAGGGGTACTGCTCTCCGCCGAGTTGAATGCGCTTCCCGACGGCATCCTGGTTTGGCCAGATGCGCCGCGCGAGGCGCTCGCTGATCATGGCCACGGGCGGAGCGTCAGGTCCGTCCCCGGTGGTGAACGATCGGCCGCTGATGAGTGGCACACGCAGGGTGCGGAGGTAGTCGGGCGTGACGGTTTGTGACATGGCGGTCCGCAGCTCGCCCGGCGCGGCGGGAGGCTGGCCTTCGGCGCGGTAAGTTGTGTTGTCCCAGCTCCAGCTCGCGGGCAGGCTGGTAACGGCGGCGGCCGACTGCGCCCCCGGCAGCGCTTGAAGCCTCGCGAGCAGTTGATCGTAGAACTCGCGGATGCCGGCAGGGCTCGGGTACTTCGATTCCGCCAGCGCCACATGGAAGGTCAGCACGTGGCCGCGGTCGAAGCCGAGCTCGGAGCTGAGCAGGCGGCGAAAACCCTGGGCCATGAGCCCTGCGCCCACCAGCAGCACCAGGGCCAGCGCCACTTCAGACGACACCAGCAGCGCGCGCAGGCGGCTGTGAGCGCGGCTGGAAGTCCCGCCGCGTCCGCCCTCCTTCAGCAGATGGTTCACGTCCGTATACGACGACTGCAGGGCAGGCGCGAGCGCGGCCAGGATCCCCGCGCCCACGCCGAGCGTCATCGTGAACGCGAGCACACGCCAATCCATGGCGACGTACTTCAGGCCCGGCACGTGCTGCCGGATGAACGGCGGGACGCTGGTCGCGGTGATCCGGGCGGACCAGGCGCCGAGCAGCAGGCTGCCCAGGGCTCCGAACGTCGAAACCAGCGCGCCTTCCACAAGGAACTGGCGCACGATTCTCCAGCGGCCGGCGCCAAGCGCAATGCGCAGCGCAACCTCCTTCTGGCGCGCCGTGGCCCGCGCCAGGTTCAGATTGGCCACATTGGCGCAGGCCAGCAGGAGCACAAAGACGGCCGCGCCCATCAGCGTTAGAACAAACTGCCTGGTGCCGAAGGTGAGATCGTCCACCAGACCCACCACGCGCACGCCGTGATCCGCGTTGGTGGCCGGATACCGCCGGCCGAGCTGGGCCGCCAGGGTATCCAGATCGGACTGCGCCTGGGCGCGGGAAACCCCTGCCCGCAGCCGCCCGACCACATAAAGGTAGTGGCTGCTGCGATCGACAGCCGGAGCCCCGGTCAAGTCGAGCGGGGCCCAGAGATCGGAGCCCACCGGGAAGTCGAAATCCGGCGGCATGACGCCGATCACGGTTGATTTAACGCCGTTCAGGAGCAGGCTCCGCCCCACAATGTGCCGGTCGGCGCCCAGATGCCGCAGCCAGAACCCGTGGCTGAGCACCACCACGGAGCTGCGGCCTGGGTCGAAGTCGCCGGCGGCGATCGAGCGTCCGAGCTCCGGCGCGATCCCGAGCAAGGGAAAGAAGTCCGCCGTCACCTGCGCGCCCTCCGCGCGCTCAGCCAGGCCCGAACCTGTGAGATTGACGTCCCATCCGTGGCTGGCCCCGATCAGATCGAACGCTTTGCTCTTACGGTTCCATTCGCGCCAGTCCAGGAAGTTGGCCGGCGCCGGGCTGATGCGGTTCTCGTCCTGCTTCGGCACCGTCTCCCACACCGCCATGGCGCGGTCGATGTCCTTGAAGGCGAACGGCCGCAGAACACAGGCTTCGACGCTGCTGAACATCACCGTGTTGGCCCCGATGCCCAAGGCCAGCGCGATCACCGCCACCGCGGTCAAACCCGGATTCTTGCGGAGCGCCCGCAGGCTAAAGCGGACATCTTGAAGGAAGGTGCTCATGCTCGTCCTCCGTACCGTAGCGCTTGTCGCGGCCTTTAAGCGTCCGCGCCAACTCGATGTACGCAAACAGAGGGCGCGCGGTTCACCAATTGCCCGCGTTCGTTAATCTGCTGGACCAAAATCTCGGGAGAGATATCCTGCACCGGTTCGCGCTGACCTTCGATCAGCGGCACCAGCGCCGCGCCTCGCTTTGTCTTCGGTCGAGTGAAGCCTGGCCCCTAAAATAAATTTTGCCCGATTCTCACTATTACCCACCGTCTCTTTTTTTGGTGAAACAATGGTCGCGCCTAGCCTTTCTGCCAATGTTGGGCAGAGTTCGTATGTACCTGTTTTGCTCAAGCTTCGAGCTCGACCACCCCGGCCTTCGCGGACTCGTCGCTCCCTCGGACAGAGTCGCAAGCCGGGTCCGGAAATCAAGGCGGATCGCGAAAAAATGAAAATGTTACGAACGAAGCCATTAGGTTATTGAAGACAAACGACTTCTGTTTTCCATATTTGTTGAAAGCCATTAGGTTATTGAAAATAAACAAGTTACGCCGTCAAAGCCAAGAGGTTATTAACGGCAAAAGGTTTAGGTCGAATTTGAGGGGGCAAAAAACAGGTCATTTTTGCAAAAATCCCACTCTTCCGACACCAAAACGGGGGTATAGGACCGGCAGAATGGATTCCCGCCTGCGCGGGAATGACGGCGCTCGAAGGACCTTCCGGATGCGAGGCCGAAGAACTGGATTCCCGCCTGCGCGGGAATGACGGCGCTCGAGGAAGCTTCCGGATGCGAGGTCGAAGAACTGGATTCCCGCCTTCGGGACTTCGTTTTCGCAGGAGCGAGTACGTCCTGCAATGACGCCGTCGCCGAAAGAGGGTACTGCCTTTAAGGCACCTACCCCAAACAGCGCTCCATTGCACCCAATCTTCGCGCGGAGTAAGATGAGGCGCGGCAACCAGCGCTGCTCCGCGGAGGCTCTACCGTGAATCTATCGCGAACTCTGAAAGCGTCCTCGCTCCTGATCGGCCTCGGGGTCGCCGGCCTGATGCTCGCCTCGATCGCGTGCGGCAATCATGCCGGCGGAATCGACCTCGGCGTCTTTCGGTCCCGGCACAAGGCCGCGTCTGCCGCGGACGCCGAGTTCACCAAGCACCTCCAGGAGCAACTGATTCTGGCGACGCCCGGAGCCGTGATCGACCTGCCCGAGGGCCGATTTCATGTGGACCGCGTGCTCTCGCTCACCGTGGACAATGTCACGCTGCGCGGCCAGGGCATGGACAAGACCGTGCTCTCCTTCAAGGGCCAGACGTCGGGATCGGCGGGGCTGCTGGTCACCGCCAACGGCTTCGCGGTGGAAGACATCGGCTTTGAAGACATGGCGGGCGACGGCGTGAAGGTGAACGGCGCCACCGGCGTGACCTTCCGGCGGGTGCGCGCCGAATGGACTGCGGGCGCCAAATCGAGCAACGGCGGATACGGTCTGTACCCGGTGCAATGCAAGAACGTACTGATCGAGGATTCGGTGGTCAAGGGCGCAGCCGACGCCGGCATTTACGTGGGACAGTCGCGCGACATCGTGGTGCGCCGCAATCGCGTGGAGCAGAACGTGGCCGGCATCGAGATCGAGAACTCGCAGCGCGCCGACGTCTACGAGAACACCGCCACCCGCAACACCGGGGGCATTCTGGTGTTCAACATCCCCGATCTGCCCGTCAAGGACGGGCAGTACGCCCGCGTGTTCCGCAACCAGATCTACGCCAACAATGCGGCCAACTTCGGATCCCCTGCCAGCATGGTTTCCAAGGTCCCGCCGGGCACCGGCTTGATGATCATGGCGACCAAGCACATCGAGGTGTTCGGAAACACGATCAAGGACAACCGCACGGGCAACATGATGCTGGTGAGCTTTTATGCCACCGAGGAGCCCATCCACGACGCCGGGTACAATCCCTACGAGTCCGCTATTTTCGTCCATGACAACGCCATGTCCGGCGGCGGCACGGACCCTGGGACCCTGAAGGTGAAGGCGCTGGCGCTCGCGCTCGGAAAGCCGCTGCCTGACATCCTGTACGACGGGATCGTGGATCCGCAGATGAAGGGCGCCTCGGGCGGGCTCGCCGGCGACGATCGCATCTGCATCCAGAACAACGTCGGGGCCACTTTCCTGAACTTCGACGCGGCGGGCAACTACCGCCACCCGGACCGGAGCCTCGAGCCGCACGCCTGCGCGTTCGCCCCACTCGAAGCGGTGAGCCTGCCGGACACGACTCCGGCGCCGGGCGGCGGCGCTTCCGCCAACGGTAACGAATGATGATCTGCCGGAAGGCCTCGCGCGCTGCGCTCGGGCTCGTGGCCGTCACGCTGCTGCTGGCCTGCTGCGGGGGCGAGCGCGGAGTGCAGCCGCACGTGACGCCTCCCTTCCCGGCCCGCCTGTCCGCGTGGCGCCTCTTTACAGGCAAGCCGGCCGGGCTTCATCCCAACCATGGCGTGGTACCGTACGACCTCAACACGCCGCTGTTTTCGGACTACGCGGACAAGTTCCGCTTCGTCTGGATGCCGCCCGGGACCTCGGCGGCGTATCGGCCCGACGGCGTCTTCGATTTCCCCGTGGGCACGATTCTCTCGAAGACGTTCGCCTTCCGCACGGAGCCGAACAGCCCGGATCGCCTGATCGAGACGCGCCTGCTGGTGCATGCCAAGTCCGGCTGGGTGGGGCTGCCGTACGTCTGGAACCGGGCCGAAACCGAGGCCACGCTCGATGTGGCCGCCGATCCGGTGCCGGTGCGATTTGTCGATGAGTCCGGCCACGAGCATTCCACAAACTACATCATTCCCAACAGCAATCAGTGCAAGGAGTGTCACGCGCAGTACAAGGTGATGGCTCCGCTCGGACCCAAGGCGCGCAATCTGAACAAGTCCTACGCCTACGCGGGCGGCGCGGCCAACGAGCTGGTTTTCTGGACCCGGATCGGCTACCTCATGGGATCTCCGGACCCGTCGGCCGCTCCGCGGGCTGCCGTGTGGAACGATCCCTCGAGCGGCACGCTCGAGGCGCGGGCGCGAACCTATCTCGACCTGAACTGCGGCACCTGCCATCGTCCGGGCGGGGCGGCGGCCACTTCGGCCCTTTACCTTGATCTCGCAAGCAGCAGCGAAGAAAATCTGGGAGTCTGCAAGCCGCCGGTGGCGGCCGGCCGCGCCTCAGGCGACCTGCTGTTTGACGTTGTGCCCGGCAGGCCGGAGGAATCGATCCTCGTCCGCCGCATGGAATCGACCAAGCCCAAAGTGATGATGCCGGAGATTGCCCGGACCCTGCCGCACGGGGAAGGAATCGAACTGGTGCGCGCCTGGATTGCGTCATTGCGCGGCGCGTGCGTGGCGGCGGCCCCGCCTGGGGCGCATCGGCGAAGCGTCCAGGCCGATCCGCACGCCGCCCGGCCGGGCTTGGGGGAACCGATGCGTGAGAACATGGTAGCGAAGCTCGGTCCATAGGCGCGAGTCTCGGTCCATAGGCGCAGGCGGGGCCAGGGGAGCAAATCGCATGGTGAAGAAGAAGCGCACGATCGCGGGCATCGATCTCGGGGGCACCAGCATGAGGGTGCTGATTGTCGATGCCAAAAACTCCATCGTTGGCGAAGCGAGTGCGGCCACGCTACGCTCCCGGAAACCTACCGGGATCGTCGAGGAGATCGCCGCCACGGTGGATGACGCGCTGAGCGTGGCCGGCCTCAAGCGCCGCGACCTGGCCGCCGTCAGCATCGGCGCGCCGGGCTCCATCGACCGCCACCGCGGGGTGGTGCACGAAGCTCCGAACCTGGGCTGGACGGAGTTCCCGCTGGGCCCGCAGCTTGAACGGCGCCTGCGGGTGCCCGTGCTGGTGGATAACGACGTGAACGTGGGCACCGTGGGCGAGCACGTTCTCGGCGCCGGCGCCGGCGCAGACCACATGGTCGGTATTTTTGTGGGGACCGGAATCGGCGGCGGCATCATCGCCAACGGCATGCTCTACGAAGGGAGCATCGGCGGCGCGGGCGAGATCGGCCACACCGTGATGCTGGTGGACGGCCCTTTGTGCAGTTGCGGCCATCGCGGGTGCGCCGAGGCTCTCGCCAGCCGCTGGGCCATGGAACGCGACGTGCGCGCCGCCATCAAGGCCGGACGCAAGAGCATCGTGCTCGAGTTGATGAAGAAGAAGGGCAAGCCTCGCATGACCAGCAGCGTGATCAATGCGGCCATGAAACGCAACGATCGCGTGATGCGCGAGGTGCTGGAGCGCGCCCAGCATCACCTTGGCATCCTGACGGCCAATGCTGTGAACCTGCTCGACCCGGAATGCGTGGTGATCGGAGGCGGAATCGCCTGCCGGTTGGGGGAGCGCTTCGTCGCGCCCATCCGCGAAGCCGCCGCCGAGTACTTCCTGCGGGAAAAGGACGCGCAGCGCATCCGCATTGTGCCGGGGCGGCTCGGCGACGACGCCGGCGCGCTGGGAGCGGTGGTGCTGGCGCGACAGCGGCTGGGCTTGGTTACAACCCCGGCGCGCCGTCCCGGCCCTCATCGATGAAGCATGGCGAGATCCGCAAAAAGGCGGGTGGGCGGTAACGCGCGAACTGACCGAAAGGGTGCAGGGGGACGATGAAGAGTGATAAACAGACCGCTCACGCGCTATCGGCAATGCTGATCTCATGTTGGCTCCTGGTGCCGATGTCGGCGGCAACTCTGGGCGTCGCCCAGACCAATCCCGTACCGCTGGTCAATCTGCCTCTCGTGCCTGACGCCGTGGCCCCGGGCAGTCCCGGATTCACGCTTACCGTTAACGGTACGGGCTTTGTGCAGGGCCAGTGGTCGATTGGAGCATTGGTGGCGTCACAACGTCGCTCGCGACGACATTTGTGAGCGAATCGCAACTCACCGCGACAGTCCCGGCGGCCAACGTGGCCAAAGCCGGTGCACCTTCGGTAACTGTGGTGAGCCCGGGGCCGGGCGGTGGGGTTTCGAATGCCGCGCTGATTCAGATTACGATACCGACCAGCCTAGTTTCGCTGAGTAGGACCGATTTCTCGGGACTAGCCTCTCCGATTCGGAATTGTATCAGGCGACTTCAATAATGACGGCAAGCCCGACTTGGCGATAGCGGATGAATCGATAACTGTTCTTCTTGGCAACGGAGACGGCACGTTCCAGCCGGGCGTGACTTACCCAACGGCAGGCAACTCGATATTCATCGCGTCCGGCGACTTCAACGGCGACGGCACGGTCGACCTCGTGACTGCGAACCAGGCTAGTGGAACGGTGTCCGTTCTCCTAGGAAACGGCGACGGCACCTTCCAGCAGCACATCGATACAACCATCGCTACCGCCAACAACTACTGGCTGGCCGTAGGTGATTTTAACAGAGACGGCAAGAGCGACCTAGCGGCAGTGAACGGTGATCCCAGCTTTACCCTGATGATTTTACTCGGCAACGGCGACGGTACGTTCCAGAAGCCTGCCACCGTGCCGGCAATTGAGTCGCCCAGCGCCGTGACCGTCGGTGACTTTAATGGCGATGGGAAGCTCGACCTCGCCGTGGACGGTTTCGACGGTACGCAGCTCGCGGTATCGATCGTGTTGGGAAACGGCGACGGAACTTTTCAGGCGGGCGTGGACTACCCGGTTGCCGGAGAAGCCGGTATCACGGCGGCCGACTTCAATGGAGACGGGGCTCTCGACCTTGCCGTGGCCAACTTCAGCCCCACCAACGGGACCGTGTCAGTGCTGCTCGGCAATGGGGACGGTAGCTTTCAGCCTTATCGCAGTTATGCTGCGGTCGGGAGCCCAATCACGGTCATCACCGGCGATTTCAACGGGGATGGAAAGCTGGAGTTGGCCGCCTCCGGCGAAGACAACAAGATGTGCATTCTCCTGGGAAACGGCGACGGCACTTTTCGGCCGCAGACCCAGTACAGTACGGGAGAGACGTCGTATTCCCTGACCGCGGCCGATTTCAAGTTGCGGAATCACTGTCACCTTCGCGCCCACCAGAGGTGGGACCGCCAGCGCTGCGCTCGATGTGAACGGCGGCGGAGCCGACCAAACCGTCTCGCTGTCAGGCACGGGGACGCACTGAGGAAGCGGGCGACCGGGGGAGCCTTAGCCGCTTAACTCGTTATACAGCAATAACATAGAGCTAGACGAGCCGGCCGGTCATTGGCCGTGATCGAGTTGCGCGCCGGCCCTTGCCGGAACCCGCGTTAAATGAGACTTCACACAGAATTAACGCTGGGGTCATATTGGCGGACCGATACTCGTGACGGAGACTCGTGAGATGCTGGCGTCATTTGCGGAACCTCAGCACACCGTCATTTCTGGAATGGATTCCCCCCTTCGCGCGAATGACGGTGCTCGAAAGGGGTTCCACATTGGCAAGTGACGCCGGCACCGACTCGTCATGGAGGCGTCACATGAAGACGAATAGGCTAGTACTGGGCGGAGTTGCGGTGGTGATCGCGCTCGCGTGGTTGACCCACGGAACGGCGGCCGATACGGGCACGGTGGGCTCGGGGAAAATCAAGCACGTGATGCTGCTGAGCATCGACGGCATGCACGCCGTGGACTTCTACAACTGTGCGCTCGGAATCGCGGGCGTGAACGGCGGGGAACCATACTGCCCGAACCTCGCGGCGCTGAGCCAGACCGGGATCAACTACGTGGCGACATCGTCGTCAAGGCCCTCGGACTCTTTTCCGGGACTCGCGGCGCTCGTGACCGGCGGCTCACCGAAGTCGACCGGCCTTTATTACGACGTGGCCTTTGACCGCTCGCTCGATGCGCCGGAAGCGACCACGGGCACCGGCCTCGGCGGCGGGCCGTGCACGCCCTACGGGGTGGCGAACGGAACGACGACCGACTACGACCAGGGCATCGATTATGACGACACCAAGCTGAACGGCGGCGCGCCGGGCGCAGGGACGACCGATGGCGGCATCGCTTCCATCGATCCGAAGCACCTGGTGCGGGATCCGGCGCAGGGTTGCGCCCCGGTTTATCCGTGGAACTTCGTCCGCACGAATACGATCTTCAGCGTGATCCACGCGGCGGGCGGATACACGGCATGGATTGACAAGCACGCCTCCTACTCGTTTACGGCGGGGCCGGGCGGCAAAGGCCTCGATGACTACTATTCGCCCGAGGTGGACTCGAACGTCATCGCGCTGCCGGGTATCAAGACCGCGGAAGGTGTCCCCTGCTCTCCGATTCGCGACACCACGAACACATCATCGTGGACCGGTAGCTTCCTGAACATCCAGTGTTACGACGCGTTGAAAGTTGATGCGCTGCTGAACGAGATTGCCGGCAAGACACATACCGGCGGGCCGGGCAAGGTGCCGGCCGTCTTCGGGATGAACTTCCAGTCGGTGTACATCGGGCAAAGCGTGAACGAGGCGAGCGTGGGCGTGGGCGGGTACAAGAACGCCGCGGCCACGCCGAGCGGCTTCCTGCTGAATGACATCAAGTTCGTGGACGCCTCCATCGGCGAGATCGTCAGCGCGCTCAAGGCTGCCGGCCTCTACGATGACACGCTGCTCATCATCACGGCCAAGCACGGAGAGTCGCCGATCGACACGGCCCAGTACGTGGCCGACGGCACCGATACGCCGGCAACGCTGCTCGGTAATGACATCCCCTACTCGGAGTCGCCGCTGAACACCACAGGCATCGGCGCAACCGAGGATGATGTGTCTGTGCTCTGGCTCAAAAAGGGAGTGAGCGTGACTTCAGCCGTGGAACTGCTCGACAAGGACGCCGCCGAGATCGGCCTCGGGGAGATTTACTACGGGCCGACGGTGGCGCTGAACTACAACGTCGGCGGTTGGGAAGCCGGTGAGGATTCGCGGTCGCCCGACATTATTGTGACGCCGAACGTGGGCGTGACCTACTCGGGCAGCACGACGATGATCGGGGATCACGGCGGCTTCGCGCACGACGATACCAACGTGATACTCATGGTCTCTAATCCCAGCTTTACGCCACAGACCGTTTCGGTCGGAACCGCAACCGCGCAGGTCGCGCCGACGATCGTGCAGGCGCTCGGGCTCAATCCGGCGGCGCTCGACGCGGTGAAGGCGGAAGGCACGCCCGTGCTGCCCGAAGTCTTGGCGCAACTGGGAAAGTAGTCGGAGTTTCGTAGCTTCGTGAGTTGTAGCTTTGTAAGTCAAGGCTACGGCGCGCCTCGGCTGATTAGGAGTAGCGGCGGTCTAACCCGCCATTCTTGTGGCGGCGTGAGGCCGCCGCTGCTTCGCTCCTGGTTGCGCGAACGCTCGCGCGCGGCAGTACAATCGGCGGTCAAAGGTTCAACGAAGCCTTGGCCAAGATCGTAGAGCGCCCCCCCTGGCTGCCAGAAGCCTTATTTGCACGGAATCAATTGAAATTGACCCGTTCGGCTGTTAAGCTCTGGCTCCTATATGCCGCTTGTTTGTTTTGCAGGTAAACGATAAAGGGGGACGGAAATGAACAGTCCGCTCAGTCGAATGCTGAGTGTTGGGTGTCTGGCCATTTTTTCTCTATCCGCTGCCGCTCAGGAAGAACCGGCCACGCGGGTACCGGTTGCGGTTAGAGCCGGCCATCTGCTCGACGTAAAGACGGGAGAGTATCGGCAAGATCAGATTATTCTGATCGAAGGCGATCGCATCAAGGCTGTGGGCACAGCGTCTGAGGTAAAGATTCCTGCCGGCGCCAGGATGGTCGATCTTTCGAATCGCACGGTGCTTCCGGGCCTGATCGACTGCCACACTCACCTGACTTTTTCGCCCTTCACGGGCGCGTATCGCGCTCTGAGTATATCGGTACCGCGCGAAGCGTTAACCGGTGCGCGCAACGCCCGCGTGACCCTGGAGGCAGGCTTCACCACTGTGCGCAACGTGGGCGCCGACGGGTTCGCGGACGTAGCCCTTCGCGACGCCATCAATGCCGGAGACGTTCCCGGCCCGCGCATGTTGGTTTCAGGCCCGCCGCTCAGCATCACCGGCGGGCATGCCGACGAGAATCTGTTGGCGCCACAGTTCCACTACTCGGCGGACGGCGTGGCCGACGGCCTCCCGGCGGTGATCGCCAAGGTTCGCGAAGACATCAAGTACGGCGCCGACGTGATCAAGTTCATGGCCACCGGCGGCGTGCTCTCCGAAGGCGACAATCCCGCGCTCGCGCAGTACAGCCCCGATGAGATGCGCGCCATTGTGGAGACGGCGCATGGTCTCGGCCGCAAGGTGGCCGCGCACGCCCACGGCGCGCTCGGCATTCATGACGCCGTGCTGGCGGGCGTTGATTCCATCGAGCATGGGAGTTTCATCGATGAGCAGGACATCCAACTGATGAAGCAGCACGGCACGTACCTCGTGCCCACGCTCTATCTGATGGACTGGTTCATGGAGAACTACCAGAAGATGGGCTTGACCGAGAATATGCTGGCCAAGGCGCGTGTGGTGATGCCGGCCGCGCGCGAGAACGTGAGCCGCGCCATGCACGAGGGCGTCAAAATCGCCTTCGGGACGGACGCGGCGGTTTATCCGCACGGGCTGAACGCTCATGAGTTTCCCGTCATGGTCAAGCTCGGCATGACGCCGCTCGGCGCCGTCCAGGCATCCACCGTCAACGCTGCCGACCTGATCGGCTGGTCCGATCGCGTGGGCACTCTCGAGCCGGGAAAGTTTGCCGATCTGGTCGCGGTAGATGGCGACCCCTTGCAGGACGTGAGCGTGCTCGAGCGCGTCGACTTCGTGATGAAGGGCGGCCAAGTGGTGAAGGGTCCGTGACCCGTTCCGCAGCGATTCCCGGTCGACGCCGTGAAAGCAGAAGGCACGCCCGTGCTGCCCGAAGTCGCGGTGCAACTGGGAAAGTAGTCGACATTTCTTAGTGGTGGCAGGCAACAACCACGCCAGAACCAACGCTCAGGAGTTAGAGCGCATCCGACGAATGGCAAGCCAATTCAAGAACGCGATAACGATTGTGACTGCCAGGGCGACGAGTTCGGCCTTACCCATGCGGCTTACCAGGATCATCGCAAAGGCAAACCCGAGAACAGCGAAGACAACACCTCCCGGTAGGTGAAAGCCTGGTTGTTTCGGGAGTTTCCTTCGCAGCACGGGAAGAGCGGCGCAAGACATCCCATAGACTACAAGACGCGTGGTAGCAGACAGAACAGCGTTCCCGCGGAACGTGCCCCCCAGTGATAGCAGCCAAACAACCGCCGCAAATACCAGGACTGACGTATGGGGTGTTCGATAACGGGGATGGATCGCGGCAAACCACCTTGGGAAGTCTCCCTGTTCGGCAAGGGCGAAAGTTATGCGGGGAGTGGCTATCATGTTGGCCGCGAAGTAGCCGATGCTTGAGAACAAGGCTCCCGCTGAAATGATAGCGGCCATGCTCCCGTTGCCCATAACGCGCGCTGCTGCCAGCAGTGGAAAATTCGTTTGTGCCGGATTCGCGAGCACGCGGATGACTACCACCTGCAGCAGGGAGTAAGCGACGGTGACGACGATCATCGCTGTCATTAGCGCCACGGGCGTGTCGCGGGTTGGATTTTTGACTTCTCCCGCTGGAATCAGGGCCGCTTCGAAACCGCTATAAGCAAACACGATGAGCACAACCGCGTTGATCCATGCGCGGATGGGGTAGGGTCCAGTTATATCTGGAAGTAGGCTTGGATGAGTGCGGATAAACGAAAAGCCGCCAATCAAGAAGATCACCAGGGGAAGCAGCTTGGCGACCGTCAGAAGGTCGCTGATTTGGGTTCCGATTCGGACGCCACGAACGTTGATCGCTGCCAGTGAACCGATCAGAATCGTCACAATCACAATACGGTAGACTGGCTCTTTCGCTTGAGGAAAAAACGGCTGCGCATAATCGAGAAAAACATTGACGACTGCGGCGGCCGCGCTCACGCGTGTCAGCCACAGAAGCCATCCCACCTGCAATCCCAAAAAACGCCCGAAGGCAACCTTGGCATATAGGTAAGGACCGCCGACTTGCTGAAAGCGCGATGCAACCTCGGCAAGGCATGCGGCGATGACGCCCATGCCCACAGCGGCCACCAGATATGCCGTAGGGCTTTGAGATCCCAGCAGGCCGGCGACAGACGCAGGTACCTCGAAAGCGCCGCCACCGATCATGATATTCACCATCAACGCAGCAAGACTAAAGCGTCCGATGGCGCGCACGAGGTTGGCTTTGGAATCTGGCACTAAAGGGTTGTACCACACTGCCCGAGATCCCGGGATTTTCAAGAGTCTGCGGTTCTTCTGGCAGGCCAGGAAACGGTTGGACAGCAGGTTCGCGCTGCTCCAAGAATGGATAACGCCGGCTGAAACGCTTTCGCAAGCTCGTTCACTATTCAATGTTCGCACAAACTACAAAAGGAGGACACCCTATGTCCGAAGCATTGACTCCCAAGGAAATCGCACGAGCGGCGTCGCAAGGCGTCGCAATTGCAGTGAATGCGCGCAAGCCCAAGCCCCACGCAAACACTGAAGAGCTTTTTGTCCCGCCTCACCTGATTTGCGGAATCCCGCCGGCAATATTCGAGGTGGCGCTCAAGGCGGACTCGGCCGGACTGTATTCGGCCGGTGAACCTACTGCGACGAAGGAGTAAGTTATGGCTCAGGACCGGGTCGAGGCAAGTACGGCGAACAGCGGCGGACTCTTGTGCCCAAGCTCGAGAGGCCCCGTTAAAGATTCGGTGCTGATTGGCGTAGTAACCAGTCATGCGGATGGCCCGCGCGTCGTTCCAACGGAGCGGGCCATACCGGTGACTTCCGAGATCCTCCAGATGGCCGAACCGGTGGGCCCAAGCGAGGTCTTTCGCTTTGCGTCACCCTGCCAAGCCGGGAAGTGTCCGCACTTCAAGAACGAGGCGTGCCAGCTCGCCGTGCGCAGCGTGGATCTGTTGGCGGCCGTGACGGCGGACTTGCCGAAATGCTCGATCCGGCCCCATTGCCGCTGGTTCCGGCAGGAGGGTGCGGCGATCTGCAAGCGGTGCCCTCAGGTGGTTACCGACCAATACAACCCGTCGGAGGCCATGATTCAGATTGTGTACGGAATTCATCCCGCGCCGGCGAGTCAGGGATGTTCTTCGAAATGAGATGCAATCGGCAAGAGGTTGGCAATCCTGTCTTAATAGGGCGCATCGCCCTTCACCGTCGTACGATGCATGTGACGTCGAAGTTCCGGAGGACAGCCATGGGCCAGGTGGATCGTCGAGCGGTTATCCCAGAAAAGGATGTCGTGATCCTGCCAGCGGTGCCGATAGACAAACTGCGGTTGTGTGCTATGAGCGAAAAGCAATTCGAGTAATTCGCGGCTTTCCGCCTCAGGAAGATCGACAATGCGGGACGTGAAACCCTCGTTCACAAACAGCGCTTTTCGCCCGGTCTCCGGATGAGTGCGTACCGCGGGATGCACGACCTCAGCGACCTGGTCCTTTTGCTGCTGGGTGAGTTTCGGACGGAATTTCGATCCGCTGAACTTGGCGTAGCTATGGCTGTATGAATGAACGGCCGACTTGCCGTCGAGCCGTTGCTTGATCTCGGCGGGCAAGGCCTCGTAGGCAGCCGCCATATTGGCGAATGAAGTGTCGCCGCCTTCCCCGGGAATCTCCAAAGCGTAAAGCAGCGAACCAAGGCTCGGCTCCGGCGTGTACGACAGGTCCGAGTGCCAAATGCGGCCCGCATCGCCGAGACCGATGGGCTCGCCGTTTTCAATGACGTTCGAAACCCGAAGAATTTCCGGATGCCCGGGCAGCAGGAATTTGTCGAGCACGTGAATCATCAACGGCCCGAAGCGTCGGCTAAACGCGATATGCTGTTCCGGGGTGATATGTTGATCGCGAAACACCAGCAGGCCGTTACTTTCAAGGAAGGCGCGGCGCACGCGAGCGAACGTTTCATCGTTGACCGGGCGGGAAAGATCGAGGTCGACAATTTCAGCGCCGAGTGCCGCTCCCAAACGCCGGAATTGGAAAGGCGCGTCCTCCTCCCGGGGCGCAGCGCCATCGCTAGATTCACCAGCTAATCCAGTCGTCCGGTTTCCCATATTATCGGGGCGTTAGGCCAGACTACTCCGACGGCCAGCCTCCTCCGAGGCACAGTTTACCACTCGCAACTAAAAAAGAAAGAGCGCGGGGCTCGAACACCGCGCTCCTCCTGATTGCAGATGTTTGCCGCTCCGGAATCGGTAGGCCGGAGCGGCAGTCGGTTAGAAGGACTGCGGAAGTACCGGCGTGCCTTCCTGTTGCACGGATTGCAGGGCGTTCGGATTGAGTCCGAGCGCCTTCAGGATGGTGGGAGCCACTTCCATGGTCGTGACCGCGATGCTCACGGTAGTCGCCTGGAGGCCGGGATTCGACAGCAGCATCATCACGTTCGTGTCGTCATGGGCGAAGCCGCCGTGCTCCGCCAGCTTCTTGCTGCTGCCGGAGTACGTAACGCCGATGTCGGGCGTGACCAGGATATCGGGCGTACGCGGGTCTTCATTCGTCTCCAATCCCGGAGGGTTGTAGAGTTGCGTGATTCCCGCTCCCCAGTAGATTTCGCCGATGCCTGCGATGTTATTGGTGGTCGGAGATTGCGATTCGAGCATGCCCGCCACCTCTTGCGCAGTGCACTTGCTGTCGAGCCACAACAGGGAGACGTCGTCTTCGGTCGGTCCGAGGCCGGTCGAGTTTAGCGGCGACTCAGAGTAGGGCAGGCAGCCGGCGTTGGCCGCAATAGTCGCCGGGGACGTCGAGATGGGGTCGCCCGTGACGGTCGATATGCCAAGGTAGCGGGCGGAATCGATGGGGCTCTGGCCGTGCTTGGCCGTAATGACGATCAACGTGGAGTTATAAAGACCGTCGGCTTTCAGTTCGGCAATCATCTCGCCGATCGAAAAGTCCACGAACTCGATGTTACTGAGCAGCGCGGTGGTCGGCACGCCCTGGGCGCTCAGATAGCCGCCTGTTACGGTCGGGGTGAGCGTCTTCTCGATCAGCTTCTGCCCCACGCTCACGGTCTGGAAATTCATCCCGAATACCGTCGGAACCGGGGCTGAACCGGAGCCGTTGTGCGTCTTGCCATTGATCTCATTCAGAATGGCGTTCACCTTCAACGTGTCGTAGCACTGAATATTCTGGAAGCTGTCGGTCCAGGTATTCGATGGCCCCACGGCAGTCTGATCGGGCAGAGGGTCGCAACTGAGGCGGCCCGCCTTCACACCCGGCAGGCTGACCGGAACCGAATTGATTTCCGGCGAGTAGTAATCGTTCACGTTGGTGCCATTCCCGGGACCGTTTACGGAGGAGTATGACGGGTGCTTGTCGGACCAGGCGGTGTACCCGCCGGCGGCGTGCACCACGCCAAAAATGGTATTCGTACGGACGAAGTTCCACGGATAAACCGGGGCGCAGTTCTGGCTGGGATCGCGTTCCAGTCTCTGGGGATCGATCGACTGAACTCCGCCGTCCACTCCATTGGGCGCGCCGCCATTCAGCAAGGTCTGGTTGATGTCGATTCCCTCATCGTACTCCGTCGTGGTTCCTGACGGCACCGTGAACGGCACGCAGAGCCCGGGCGCGCCCACCAGTCCATCGCCCGTGGTCTGCGCCGGTGGATCGAGCGACCGGTCATAGGCGTCGTCGTAAAACGCCCCCACGCTGCGCGGAGAGCCCCCGGTCACAAGCGCCATTAACCCGGGGAACGAGTCGGACGGCTCGGACGTGTAGGCGTAAAGGTAGTTGAGGCCCGTGGGTTTAAGGCTGGCGAGATTGGGGCAATAAGGCTCCCCTCCGTTGGCCCCGGCGATCCCGTTGGCACAATTGATGAAGTCGAGCGCATGCATGCCATCGATGCTGATCAGCAGCACATGGCTGATTGTGACCTGCGGCTTGGTCGGAGTCGTGCTAGCATTCGCTTTTGGAAGGCCGGCGGCGTAGTCGCCGTGGGCCAGGAAAACGCAAGCGGCCGACAGCAACACAGCGGCCGCCTTGTTGCGGACTTGCCTCATGTGATCCTCCTTTGAGATGTGGACTTCAGTCGCATACTCAAAGAGGTAACACCCGCCCGTGAAAATAGCGTTTCGGCAATGTAAAGGGGAGATAAAAATAATGTTACAGCGATTTCCACCGATGGCGCGCCATCGGCTTTCAGCGCAAATTGAACGACTTCGCAGAACATCGGGCATCCGGGTGTCCGTGAGGCCGGCGATCATGCTCATGCTCGTTGTGGTGATCGGCGGGAACGCCCGAGTTGGCACGCCGCTTGCCAGCGCCGTCAGTCCAGAAGGGCCGGAAGCGCAGATTCGCGCCGTGCTCGACGCGCAAGTCGCGGCCTGGAATCGCGGTGACGTGCCTGCGTTCATGCAAGGCTATTGGAATTCGCCCGACACCGAGTTTGTGGGATCAAGCGAGATCGTGCGCGGGTGGCAACCGGTTCTCGATCGCTACCGTAAGGCCTATCCCGATCGCGCCGCCATGGGTCATCTCGATTTCTCCGGCCTGGAGATCGAGGTGCTCAGTCCGGACGCCGCGCTGGTGGTCGGTCACTTTCGGCTCGAGCGCCAGAGCGACTCGCCGAGCGGCGTCTTCACGCTCATCTTCCGGAAGTTCCCCGAGGGTTGGCGCATTATCCACGATCACACCTCGCAAGTCGCGGCCCAGGCCGCAGTTCCCGCCAGCCAGCACTAAGAGCAAGCTCGCCCGTGGCGCAACGACGCCGTGGGATCGACTGGCGTGGGCCAACGCTCTACGGCGTACCGGGCCAGGAAGCCGTGGAACACCTTCGGCTCGACCGCATACAATGGGTTGATGGCTGCGTCTCAGGAAATTGCGCCCGCGCCGCCGGTCGTGAATCCCTGGATCATCGCGGTGGCGGTGATGCTGAGCACCTTCATGGAGGTGCTCGACACGACGGTGGTGAACGTCTCCCTGCCGCACATCGCCGGCAGCCTCTCGGCTACGGTCGATGAATCGACGTGGACCCTCACGTCCTACTTGGTGTCGAACGCCATCATCCTCCCCATCACCGGGTGGCTCGCCAACCATTTCGGACGCAAGCGCCTGCTGATGGTGTCGGTTGTGGGTTTCACCACGGCCTCGTTCTTTTGCGGCCTCGCTCCCACCCTTCCGCTGCTGGTGTTCTTCCGCGTCGTTCAGGGCGCTTGCGGCGGAGGTCTGCAGCCGATCTCGCAGGCGGTCCTGCTCGAGTCGTTTCCTCCCCGAGACCGCGGCAAGGCGATGGGCTTCTGGGGACTCGGCATCGTGGTGGCGCCTATGCTCGGCCCGGTTCTGGGAGGCTGGCTGACGGACAGCCATAGCTGGCGCTGGGTCTTCTATATCAACGTGCCCATCGGCGTGGCTTCCATCATCATGACCAAGCTCTTCATTTTCGACCCGCCCTACATCCGCCGGTCATCGTCGCGGGTGGACTATTGGGGCATCGGCATGCTGGCCGTGGGGATCGGGGCGCTGCAGGTGGTGCTCGACAAGGGCCAGGAGAAGGACTGGTTCGGCACGCACTGGATCACCGCGCTCGCGCTCTTGGCCGTGGTCCTTCTAACGGTCTTCGTGATCTACGAACTCGTCACCGATCACCCGGTCGTGAACCTCCGCGTCTTCAAGGACAGGAGCTACTCGAGCGGCGTATTCATGATGTCCATCCTGGGCGTCGGACTCTACGGAAGCACGGTGCTGATCCCGCTCGTCCTGCAAACCCTGCTCGGTTATCCGGCGCTTCAGGCGGGCATCGCCATGGCTCCGCGCGGCTTCGGCTCCTTCATCGCCATGCCGGTGGTCGGCCTGATCCTCACCCGCTTCGACTCCCGCAAGCTCCTGGCGCTCGGCTTGTGCGTTTGCGCCCTGACCTTGCTCCAATTCTCCCGGCTCAACCTGGATGCGGGCTACTGGGAGTTTTTCTGGCCGCAGCTTTTCATGGGCTTGTCGCTCGGATTTGTCTTCGTGCCTCTGACCACCGTCACCATGAATCCCATCCCTAAGGAGCAGATGGGCAACGCCACCAGCCTTTTCAACCTGGTGCGCAATCTCGGCGGCAGCGTCGGCATTTCGGCGGTCGAAACCATGCAAGTGCGGCGCACGCAGACCCACATCGGCATTCTCGGAGCGCACGTGAACTCGTTGAACCTGGGGTCGCAGCAGACTCTCGGGCAGCTTCAAGGATATTTCGCCGCCATCGGCGCTGACCCGGTCACCGCCAGCCATCAGGCGTACGTCGCCGTGTGGGAGATGGTCCTGCGGCAGGCGGCGATCCTGTCCTACAATGACGTCTTCCGTCTGCTCGGCGTCATGTTTCTTCTTATGTTGCCCATGATCGCCCTGATGAAGAAGCCGAAGGGCGGCGGGCCGGGAATGGGTCACTAGCCCCGAGGCCCCGCCGAAATCGCGGCGTCCGGCCTGTGCTCCGCGAGCCGCCGATTCCTGACTCGATCGAGTGAAGCTGCTACACTCGCCTATGAGTCCTCCATGTGCGGTATCACGGGCATTTTCAACTTCGGAACCCAGGCTCCAGCCGACCGGGAAGCGTTGGCGCGCGCCACGGCGGCCATGGTGCACCGCGGGCCCGACGACGAAGGGTTCCACTTTGAGGGTGCGCTCGGCCTCGGCAACCGGCGTCTGAGCATCATCGACCTTCCGGGCGGCCATCAGCCCATTTCCAACGAAGACGGCACGGTCTGGATTACCTTCAACGGGGAGATCTATAACTACCGCGAGCTGCAGCAGGAATTGAAGTCGCGCGGCCATCGGTTCCAGACCGCGAGCGACACCGAAACCATCGTTCACATGTATGAGGACTACGGCCCGGGGTGCCTCGATCGTCTGCGCGGCATGTTCGCTTTTGCCCTGTGGGACGGCCGCATGCGCCGGTTGTTGCTGGCTCGGGATCGGTTGGGCGTCAAACCGCTCTTCTATCAGGCGCGCGCCGGCAGCCTGACGTTCGCCTCGGAGTTGCGCGCCCTCTCTGAACTGCAAAGTGGCGCGCCGTGGGATGTGGACCCGCAGGCGGTCTACGATTTTTTCGGGTTCCGCTACGTGCCGGCGCCCGGCACGTTCTACAAGGACGTGCTCAAGCTGCTGCCGGGCCATTATCTCGTCGCGGATGACTCCGGCGTGAAGACCGTTTCCTGGTGGGATGTTCCCGGTGAGGAGCAGGGGGATCAGAATGCCGACGCGCCGGAGGGGATCGAAGAGGAGATCATCGAGCGCCTGCGGGAATCCGTCAAACTTCGCTTGATCGCCGACGTGCCCATCGGCATTTTCTTGAGCGGCGGGACTGACTCGAGCGCGGTGCTGGCCCTGGCCGCCGGACTCGGCGCCCGGCCGCTGCGCACGTTTTCTGTGGGCTTCGACGAACCCGGCTACAGCGAATTGCCCGCGGCGCGCCGCACGGCGGAGGCTTTCAGCGCCGAGCATCACGAACTGGTGGTGCATGCGAACGATCTCGGCGACGAATTGGAGCGCTTGATCGCCTTTCGCCGCGAACCCATCGCCGAGCCTACGGACGTGGCCCTGTATCGCATCTCGCGCCTGGCCGCGGAGAGCGTGAAGGTGGTGCTGGCGGGAGAGGGCGGCGACGAGCTCTTCGCCGGCTATCCGAAGTACGCGGTCGACCGCCTGGCAGGCCTGATTTCGGCCTTCCCCGGCGAACTCACGCGGAGCCTGGCCGCCCTGTTGCCTTATTCCGGACGGCGCCTGCGCCTCGCCATCGAGACCCTGGCCATTCCCGACGAGGCGGAGCGCTCTGCAACCTGGTTCGCCTCCTTCAGCGGCGAAGAACGCCAGGCTCTCTTCGCGCCGGATTTCCTCGCCGAGGTCGACACCGGCCACCCCGCGCGAGTCCTCGCCGGATACCTCGAGCGCGCCCGGGATCGCTCGCCCGTCAAACGCCTGCTCTATGCCGATCTGAAGCTGTGGCTGCCGGATAACCTGCTGTTGCGCGGCGACCAGATGACGATGGCGGCCGGCATCGAGGAGCGCGTCCCTTTTCTCGACCACAGGCTGGTGGAACTGGCCGCGCGCATACCGGGCCGGCTGCTCACCCGGGGCTTCCGCACCAAGGCTCTGCTGAAGCGCGCGCTTAAACCTTATCTGGCCGCCGAGACCCTGCGCCGGCGCAAGGTGGGATTCACGGTGCCGGTGGGCGAGTGGTTCCGGAAGTCGCTGAAGCCGATGATCGCGGACCTGCTGCTCTCGCCGGGAGCGCTCGACCGAGGCTACTTCAATCGCCGCGCGGCCGAGCAGTTCGTGCGCGAACACCTGGACGGCGTCCGCGACCGGCATAAGCAGCTCTGGGCGCTCGTGAATTTCGAGCTCTGGCAAAGACAGCTTTCGCCCGCCCGCATGCCGGCATGAGCAACGCGACCCACGTCCTGATCATCGTCGAAGACCTTCCGGTTCCTTTCGATCGCCGCGTGTGGCAGGAAGCCTGCGCTCTGCGCGAGGCCGGCTACGGCGTTTCGGTGATATGCCCCAAGCGCAACGCCTTCACGGCCGCCCGCGAGACGCTGGAAGGTATCGACATCTACCGGCACTCGTTGCGCGAAGGCTCCGGACCGCTCGGGTATCTTCTGGAATACCTGTGGGCGCTCGGGGCGCAATTCGTCCTGGCGCTCGGGATCTACCGGCGCACCCGTTTCCGCGTGATCCACGCCTGCAACCCGCCTGACACCATCTTCCTGGTCGGGGCTTTCTTCAAGCTCTTCGGCGTGCGCTTTATCTTTGACCATCACGACCTGAACCCCGAGCTTTTCGAAGTGAAGTTCAAGCGCCGGGGATTCTTTTACCATCTCGTTTGCCTGGCGGAGAAGTGGAGCTATCGCACCGCCGACGTTTCCATCGCGACCAACGATTCCTACCGGCAGGTGGCCATCGAGCGCGGGGGAATGCCCCCCAGTCGCGTATTCGTGGTTCGCAGCAGCCCGGACCTGCGAAAAATCGCACTGCCCTCGCCGCCCGACGGCCCCGGGCAGATCGAAGATGCGCTCCCGTCCTCGATGAGGAGGGGTGACCAACGGCCGGGGTGGTCGCCGCAGGACGAACTGAAGCAAGGCCGCGGCTATCTGGTGCTCTACCTGGGCACCATGGGCCCGCAGGAGGGCGTGGACATCTTCCTCGAAGCCGCGGCCGCCATCGCGCGCACACGCCCGGACACGGCGTTTGTGATTATCGGCGAGGGCTCGGAAGTACCGCGGCTGAAGTCCATGGCCGCGACACTGGGCCTCGACAACGTCGTGCGCTTCACCGGCCGCATCTCTGACGCCGATCTTGCCGGTTACCTCTCGGCCGCCGACGTCTGCGTGGCGCCCGATCCGAAAAACCCGATGAACGACAAGTCGACCATGAACAAGGTCCTGCAGTATATGGCTTACGCCCGTCCTGTCGTGTTATTCGATCTCACCGAGGGGCGGCACGCGGCCGCCGACGCCGCGCTCTACGCCCGTCCCAACGATCCCGCCGACTTCGCCGCCAAGATTGTGCAACTGCTCGACTCCGAACTGCTCCGTCGCGAGCTCGGCCAGCGCGGCCGCCGGCGGATCGAAGAGAGTCTGAACTGGGACCGCGAGAAGGGCGCGCTGCTGGAGGCTTATCGCGCCGCGCTCGGGAGTGAGTGACAAACCAGATCAAATCCGGGTCAAAGCCGACGAGTAAAGGGGTGTGCCGGAGAACCAGTTTGCGTAGACAAGCCCGACGCCGTGAAGTGCGCGCGTGGATGTCATCAGCGTGCGGGACGGTATTAAGGCTGGGAAATAGTCTCGTCATGTCTTGCCCAGAGGATGGCATGACGGACGCCGTGCGCCATCCAACGGGGAGGTTCAGCGCGGAGAGCCGACCGCTGCCAGGACGATCCCGGCCACGGTCAAAAGGATGAACCCTATGGGAAAATAATACGGCGAGCTGACCCTGCGCATGCCGGCGGCGTTTAGCCCCTCGGACGGCACAACGAGGACAAGTACCAGGAGAAGTGCCCAACGCTCGCCCCGGAGTACAGGTCCATTGGCCAGAACCGCGACCGCGATTCCGATCGCGACCAGGCATCCCCCCAGCGCGCGCAACAGAGCACGGACCAGTGTCTGCGCCTCCTCATTGTGCCCACACCTTTCCCGCAGGTTCGCCGGCAGTCGCGGCGTGAACACGTCATAAAGCCCGCCCGAAGCGATCAGAGCGGCCGAAATGTCGAGGGTGATGATGGCGGCTCGGTGCACGGGCTCCTCGCGCCACAGACCGGTGGCGACGAAGGATAATAACACCGTGTCGAGGCACTCCGAGGAGTTCTAAGCTGATAGAACCTTTTTGCCTCCGCTGGTTTCACGGTGGCGACGAGCGCGACGTCGGTCGGAATACCCAGGTGGTGATAGCGCCAACCGAATTTCGCGATTGCCGGTGGGGACTCGTGATCGAGCCGGCGATCCGCGGGCGGGACCTCCAGGGACAAACGTGATGTGTCGGTCATGGACTCCTCTAACGATTGGTGTGTGTGCCCGACCTGTCACAGGGCACGCCTTGCTCGCGAGCCCCACAGGGGCGGAAGATTTTAGCCCTTGGCGTGAGCCATGGGTTCAAGGACCCTCACCCCGCCTTCGGCACCCCTCTCCCGCGAGGGCGGGAGAGGGGCTGGGGGTAACGGAGAGAATCGCCGACCCACGGCTTGCGCCGTGGGCTAAAGGATACCGCTCCTCCGGAGCTCGACAGCCTACGACCAAGGAGATCAAGGCATTGCGCCGTCACTTGTCAGCGGCAATCGAAAGCGAAACGAGCAAACCAGACAAGACGGCCGTATTCTTCGCTAAGTTGGTGCAAAAACTTCTGAATCTCGTCGCGGAGTTTCAGCGTGCGGCCTCTCAGGGTGGTTTCGTCCAAAGGGAACGGCGGCTCTCGCTTCCGCATCATTCCGCGATGATCAAGCCAGATCAAGCCGATTCCTGATGCTATTAAAGCTGCCCGCCCCAAAGGTAAAGCAGGCGGGGAGTCGTCCATCGGGCAACCCTTATCCAAAACTGAATCCTTGCAGTCCAATCCGGAACAACGGAAGCAACGAGAATGGCGATGCCTATGGCACTCACCTTAGAAAACCCTGACTTGAGTCTTTCTTTGGATTTGGACACGATTCGCATGAGCCGGATTTGTATCGCAAAGCCCCTGTTCCGTGAGGCAAGGCGCTGGGATTCAGAGCGCCAAACCGGCGATCAATCGAAACTGACCAACACCCAGCGGTCCGGCTTTGACTTTCCCTCTTCGCAGGTGTAGGCTCCCCTTGTGTGGGGCCCGCCGGACGATTGCCGACGGAATCCTTGGCTGGGCCAGCTTATGCCGACCTACTTCAGACCCCAATTTATGTGGATTCGGCCGCGGCGGCCCAAACCGGCGACCGCTAATCGAAAATCGGTAACCGAAAATCGGCAATGGACCTGAAACTTCGCATCAACGGCGCTGAGCACAACCTGCAGGTAGAGCCGGACACCACTTTGCTTAGCGCTCTGCGGGATCAGATCGGCCTGACGGGGACCAAGTACGGCTGCGGCGAGGGCCAGTGCGGCGCTTGCACGGTGCTGATCGACGGCAAGGCTCGGCGCTCCTGCCTGACCCCAGCGACTTCGGTGGGGACGGCCGAGGTGGTCACGATTGAGGGCCTTGAAACAAACGGCCGCCTGCACCCCGTCCAGCAGGCTTTTCTCGACGAGGGCGCCTTCCAGTGCGCCTACTGCACGTCCGGCATGATTCTGGCCGCCGTCGCCTACATCAAAGAGCATCCCCATCCGTCCGAAGACGAGATCGCGCGCGGCATGAACGGGAACGTGTGCCGCTGCGGCGCCCATGCGCGCATCGTGGCCGCTGTGCATCGGGCGGCGACGGGGCAGGGGTCGCGCCCGGCGGCCCGGAAAGGCCAAGGACAAGGATGAGCGCCGACCCGCATCTCGCCGTCGACGTGGCCGTGGAGCCGGAGCGTTACGAGTTCCGCGAGGACCCCGGCTGGGACTTCCAGCTCGGCGGTCTTGCTCTCGGACGTCGCGACTTCTTCAGGTTGATGGGCTGCGGCGTGGCCGTGGTTCTGGTGGCGCGCGATGCCGGAGCGCTGCAGGAGTCAGGCCGGGGCGGCGGCGGATTCCGCGGCGAGGAACTGCCAAACGAGATCAGCGCCTGGCTGCACATCGGCGACACCGGCGCGGTGACGGTTTATACCGGCAAAGTCGAGATGGGGCAGAACATCCGCACTTCGCTGACCCAGGCCGTGAGTGAGGAATTGCGCGTGGAGCCGCCGCGGATCAGCCTGGTCATGGGTGACACGGACCTGGTGCCCTGGGATATGGGCACCTTCGGCAGCCGCACCACGCCCACCATGAACCTGGAACTGCGCCGCGTGGCCTCGGTGGCGCGCGACGTGATGCTCGAGCTCGCGGCCAGCACCTGGAACGTCGATGGCAAGCGCCTGGTGGCCGGTGACGGCCGGGTGCACGACCGGGACACCGGGCGCAGCATCGAGTACGCGAAGCTCGCGCAGGACCAGACGTTCGCCAAAGCCGTGGTCGAGAACGATCCGCTCACGCCGGCCGCGGATTGGCGCGTGGCCGGCCAACCCATGCCCAAGGTGGACGGGCGCGACTTCGTCACGGGGCGGCACCGGTACGCATCTGACGTGCAGTTGCCCGGGCTCCTGCACGGCAAGGTGCTGCGTCCGCCGTCCTTCGGCGCCGAGCTGGTTTCGGTCGATCTCGGTCCGGCCCAAGCCATGCCGGGCGTGACCGCGGTGCATGACGGTAGCTTCGTCGGGGTGACGGCGCCCTCTGTGGAAGCGGCAGCGCGGGCGCTCGGCGCCATCAAGGCCGAGTGGAAGGAGTCCGCCACCGGGTCAAGCGCGCAGATTTTCGAGTATCTCAAGTCCCACCCGCAATCGGGCGGCGAAGGGGAAGGGCGCGGCCGCTCGGGCGACGAGACGGGATCGATCGGGCAGGGCATGGCCGCGGCGGCGCACCGCCTGGAGGCCGTCTACAACATAGCCTACATCGCTCACGCGCCGCTCGAGCCCCGGGCCGCCGTGGCGGAATGGAAGGACGGCAAGGTGACCGTCCACACCGGCTCGCAGCGGCCCTTCGCCGTGCGCGACGAGGTCACGGAGGCCTTTCATCTTTCCGCCGGACGCGTGCGCGTGCTGATCCCCGACACCGGGGCCGCCTACGGGGGCAAACACACGGGCGAAGCGGCGGTGGAGGCGGCACGCCTCGCGCGGGCGGCGGGCGCGCCGGTAAAGGTCGTCTGGACGCGCCAGGAAGAGTTCACCTGGGCTTACTTCCGTCCCGCGGGCGTGATCGAGATCAAGGGCGGCGTGGCGGCGGACGGCACGCTTACGGCCTGGGAGTTCCACAACTACAACTCCGGTGGATCGGGCATCGGCACGCCGTATCAAGTGGCCAACCAACGCATTCAATTCCATCCCTGTGATTCGCCGTTGCGACAAGGGTCTTATCGAGGGCTCGCGGCCACGGCCAATCACTTCGCGCGCGAGTGCCACATGGACGACCTGGCGCACGCGGCGGGACTCGATCCGCTGGCGTTCCGGTACAAGAATCTGACGGATGAGCGGCTCAAGGCCGTATTTGCCGCGGCCGCGGACAGTTTCGGCTGGGGCCACGGCAAACCTGCGGCGGGGCATGGATTCGGGATCGCGGGCGGCGCGGAAAAGGGCGGGTATATCGCAACCTGCGCCGAGGTGAGCGTCGATCGGTCGACCGGCGCCGTGCGCGTGCTGCGCGTGGTGACGGCCTTCGAGTGCGGTGCGATTGTGAATCCTGACGGTTTGAGAAATCAGATCGCGGGGGCCAACGTCATGGGTCTGGGCGGGGCGCTCTTCGAAGCCATTCAATTCGAGAACGGCCGCATTCTGAACAACCGCTTCGCGCAATACCGCGTGCCGCGGTTCAGCGACGTTCCCCGAATCGATGTGGTGCTGGTCGATCGGAAAGATCTGCCAAGCGCGGGCGCCGGTGAGACGCCCCTGATCTGCCTGGCACCTGCCATCGGCAACGCCGTATTCGCGGCTACAGGAGTCCGCCTACGGTCGTTGCCGATGTTGCCTTCGGGACGCTTGCCGCAATCGTAGCCCGCGCCCCAAGGGCTCCAGTCCAGGATGCTTCAGCGTACATTAACGCCGTCCGGGACCGAACCGGCGCCACCCACCGTAGTAGCCGCGCCCGACACCGATGCCGACGCTGAATCCCGGGTAACCATACCCGTAGCCGTAGCCACCATAGGCAGGATAGCCGCAGGGACCCCAGTAGGGATCACAATAGCCGCCGCCGTAGTAACCGGCATACGGCCAGCCCCAGCCGAGTCCCCAGCCTCCGCCCCATCCCCAGCCGCCCCAGCCCCAGCCGCCGCCCCAACCGCCACCCATGTTGTCATACATGGTCTGCACCTGCTGCTGGTCATGAATATTGTCGGTGGCGAATACCGTTACCGAACCGCCGGTGGGCATCAACGTCC